>Ga0209417_1000268_pt1 | contig 136144 bp, 96 predicted proteins | sample RifGroF2_FD_184002 | JGI IMG/M metagenome (GOLD analysis project Ga0209417, IMG submission 184002) | Groundwater microbial communities from Rifle, Colorado, USA - Groundwater F2 (SPAdes) (version 2) | ecosystem: Environmental > Aquatic > Deep subsurface > Groundwater | place: Rifle, Colorado... | reverse complement strand
CCGCTGGCCTCCGGTTCGAGCACCACGCTGGTGTTGCGCCTGCGCGCTGTGGCCAGCAGTCAAAGCGAACTGCGCACGAATCGAGTCGTCGCGACGCCGACGCTTCCTCCAGGAAATCCTGAGATCCCGGTGCTCACCAACGCCGCGACGTATGAAATCTCTCGAGTGGGATATGCTTTGACCAAGACGCTGACGAGTCCGGTGGGCCGTTCGGCTCAAGTGGGCGAGACGGTTTCGTTTAGCCTCGTCATCAACAATACCGGCGACGTGGCGTTGGTCAGCGTACCGGTCTCGGATGCCTTTGAAGCCGGCTTCCTGGCTTTCGACAGCGCCGTGCCGGCCGTGGACAACCAGGGCGCGGGAACGTTGGGACCTTGGTAGTGCAGTTTACCGCCATTGCCAGCAGCGTCGGGGTGAATCATACCAACACGGTTTCAACGACGCCGACCGTTCCCGCCGGCGAGCCGTCTGTTTGGCCGCAGACTAATGTGGCGAGCTACTCGTCGTCCGCGCCGGGCTACACGCTGGGCAAGACGCTGATCTCGCCCGTAGGCCGCGCCGCGCAAGTGGGCGAATTGGTGGAGTTCAATCTCGCCGTCGTCAACACGGGCGACGTGGCGCTGGCGACTTTGCCGATTCGCGATCTATTTGACGGCGCGCTGCTGTCGTATCAGAGCGCGATTCCTGCCGTCAGCAGCAATGCGGCTGGCATTCTGTATTGGAACGACGTCGGGGCCTTGGCGGCCGGATCGAGCACGACGCTCGTAGTGAATTTCACCGCGACAACCAGCACGTTGGGCTTGCTGCGAACGAATACCGTGGTGGCCGCGCCTACTATCGCCGGGCCCTATCCGACGGTTCCTTCGCTGACGAATACGGCTGCTTTCTCCGTGAGCCGGGCGGGCTATCGCTTGCTGAAGACGCTCGTCAGCCCAACCAATCGGCCGGCGCTGGTGGGTGAGCCCCTGCAATTCCGCCTCGATGTCGTCAATACCGGCGATGTCGCCTTGGTCAGCGTGGACGTGACAGATTCCTATGAAACCACGTATCTGGCCTTTGTCGGCGCCGTGCCCGCATCGGATGACCTGGTGGATGACGGCGTGATCCGTTGGATCGACGCCGGCGCCCTGCCGGCGGGTTCCGTGACCAGCATCCTGGTGAACTTCACGGCGCAGTCCGGTACGGTACTTGCCGATCGGACGAACTGGGTGACGGCAATTCCGCAGACGCCGCCGCAAGCGCCGACCGTTTCGGCCGAGACCAATCTGGCGGCTTATCGCGTCGATGCGCCGGCCCGGATAGGGCATTTGGTGTGGGATGACCGCAACGGAAACGGCCTGTTCGATGCCGGCGAGCAAGGCTTGACCAACGTCGTGGTCCGCCTGTACGACGCGCAAACGAACGAATTGGCGCAGACCGCGACGGATACCAGCGGGCTGTATGCCTTCACCAACCTGGCGCCGGGAACTTATCTGGCCGGGTTTACAAAGCCGGCGGGCTACTTCTTCACCTCGGCCCATGTGGGTTCGGATCCGACGATCGACAGCAAGGCCGATCCCATGACCGGTCTCACCGATCCATTCACGCTGCCCTATGCCGGCAACAACAACGACGCGAATGCCGGTTTGTACCGTCTGGCCGAAATGATCGGGTGGGCCTGGAGCGATACCAATCACAACGGCATTTACGAAGCCGGCGAAGCAGCCATGAGCAATGTCACGGTGCAATTGCGCGCCGCCAACCATGCTGTGTTGAACGTGGCGACGACCGGCGTTAGCGGCATCTATACGTTTACGGGCTTGCTCCCGAGTTCGTATTACATTGCCGCATCGATTGAGACTAACTTCTACTTCTCGCCGGCCAAGCAGGGCGGGGACGACCAGATCGACAGCGATGTCAATCCGACCAACGGATTCTCGGATGTCTTCCCGCTGGTATCCGGCGAGAGCAAGAGCAATATCAACATCGGCGTTTTCTACGTCCAAAACATTCCGACGCTGGCCTTGATCGCCGGCGTGAGGTCTGTGCTCAACGATGGTGTTGCGATGTTGGAATGGGAGACGGCGTCCGAAGTGGGGTCCATCGGCTTCGAGGCTTACCGGCTTACGCCAAGCGGCCGCGTCAAACTGAACAAATCGATGGTGTGCGCCCTGAATAATCCGCGCGGCGGCACGTATCGAGTGCTGGACGCCAAGGCGAAGAAAGGGACCCGGCAGTCGTATGTTATTGAGGAACTGTCCGAGTCGGGCGATAGAAGCGCCTATGGTCCGTATTCCCTGATCGTCGGCGCCGACGACGTTGCCGCGACCGGCCTTGAAGAAGGGTCTGTGCCTCATGAAGAAGATGCCGCGCCCCTGGCTCGGAAAGCCCAATCGTCCAGTGCCGGCGAACTGGCCTACGGAAATTCCATCCGCATTCCGGTGCGTAGTTCAGGCATGAAATTCCTGCGCTCCTCGATCGTTGCCCAACAGTTGAATCTGCCGGAATCGTATGCCAAGCGCATGATCCAGTTGGGGCAATTGGCTCTGCGGAATAACGGCAAGCCGGTGGTGTATATGCCCGAGCGAAACGGGTTGGGGATATACTTCTACGGCCAGGCGCCCGACAGCCGCTTTACGACCGAAAACGTGTACTGGCTGAGCGCCGGCTTCAACCCGGCGGTCGCCAAGGTGGATGGCGGGGCTCCTGCACCGGTGGCGGGCGGAGTCTTCAAAGCGGAATCGTTCTTCGAGGAAGATCGTCAGGCCTTGCCCTCGCTGGTCCGAGATTTATCGCAGGATATGTGGACTTGGGCGCAATTGGTGGCGGCCAATCCGGTGTTCGCCTCACGGACCTTCCAGTTCGACGCTCCGGGCATGGTGGGGACCGGGCCGGCTAAGCTTACGCTGAGTCTTGTCGGCGGCAATGTCGATCCGACGGCCTCGACCAATCATCATGTGTCGGCAGTTCTGAATGGCACGACGGTGGGCGAAGGCCGATGGGGCGGACAAGCCTCCTTCACGCTTGAACTGGAATTTGCCGCCTCGCTGCTGCTGGAGCAGGGCAATCAGTTCCAATTGACGGATGTGCTCGACGCCGGCGTCAGCATGAGCGTGGTTCATCTGGATCGGTTCGAATTGTCTTATCCTCGCCGTTATCACGCGAACGACGACCACTTCCAGTTTGCGGCGGACAACAACGAGGTCATCACGGTCGATGGCTTGTCCACCGAAGGGATCAGCGTGATGGACATCACCGATCCGATGCAGCCGCGCGTGGTCTCGCGTCCGAACATTACGAAAGTGAACGGCGGGGTGGAAATCAGCTTCCGTCCGTCTGCCCCCGACCGCCGCTATGTGGCCTTTTCGGCAGAGAGCGTCGAGGAAATTGTCGAGACAACGCCTTCCTTGGCCGCCACGCTGACGCAGCCGGAAAACGAGGCCGATTATGTCATCGTCACTATTTCGGAATTCATCGAAGGCGCGCAACAATTGGCGGATTATCGCGAAGCTCAGGGGCTGCGGACGATGGTGGTGGACTTGAACGACGTCTATCAGTCGTTCAGCTTTGGGCAAGCCGATCCCGGCGCGATCCAGCGATTCCTGGCGTTTGCCTGGACTCATTGGGCGTCCGCTCCGCAGTACGTTGTCCTGCTCGGAGGCGGCACCTACGATTATCGCGACTATCTGCACAAGGGCGACAATCTGTTGCCGCCGATGTTGACGGTTACCCCGCACGGCGCGTTCGCCTCCGATACGATGCTGGGCGATGTGGAAGGCGACGACGGGGCGCCGGAGATGGCCGTGGGCCGCCTGCCTATCCGCAGTTCGACGGATATGCAGGGCCTGCTCGCCAAGATGAGCGCGTTCGAGTCCCTGGCCGCTGGAAGCGGGGCGGCGGACGTACTCCTGCTGGCGGACAATCCGGATGCAGGCGGCAACTTCCCGGCGGGCAGCGACGCCTTGTTTTCCTTGATTCCCGACGGATGCCGTGCGGTTCGCTCTTATCTGGGCGAAAAGAGCCTGGCCGGCGCCCGCGCTCAAATTCTCGGCACGCTGAACGGAGGCGTTTGTTTGGTGAACTATATCGGCCACGGCGGCATGGATCGGCTGGCGGCGGAAGGCTTGCTGACCAGCGCCGACTTGAATGTGCTGACCAACGCCGGCCATGCGCCGGTCTTGCTCGCCATGACTTGCGTCGTGGGACAGTACGCCGTTCCGGGCTACGATGCGCTGGCCGAGAAGCTGGTGTGCGATGCCCGCGGCGGGGCGGTCGCGGTTTGGAGCCCGAGCGGCTTGTCGATGAATAACGCCGCCTCGATCCTTAATCGCGAGATCCTGAAAGCGATTTGGAGCGGCGCCGAAACGTTGGGCGAGGCTGTCAATACGGCCTTGGCGGCTGGTGCGGTCGAAGGAGTCGATCCATATCTGCTCAAGATTTACAATTTGCTCGGCGACCCGGCCCTGCGGCTGGGATCCCAAGCTCCATAAAGGGAGAAATCGAATGAAGAAACGTCTTTTGACCTGGCTCGGATGTGCGGCGGTCTTGGCGGTTGTGGCGGCAGCGCCCGTCCGGGCCGAATTCGTACAGCAGAATTTTCAAATCACGACCCAGTCGTTCAACATCAACTACTCGTTCGACGTGAACCAATTCGATGCGGCGTTGGGCACGCTGACCGGCATGCAAGTGCGGCTGGTTTCCTTGCTAACGACCGATCTGGGCATTGAAAACACCACGGTGGGCGCTTCGAATTACATCAGCGCCTATCTGCCCAGCGATTGGACCGTGCGCCGGACATCGGACAATTACCTGTTCACGGATTGCAGTCCGACCGTCAGCGTGGTCAGCGTTGGCTTGCCGCCCTATGACGGCAACACCGACTACCAGCCGCCCTCCGGCCAGACCTTTCTCGGTTTGACCAACTCGGCGGGCGGTCTGTTCTTCAGCAGTAATGCGGGCCTGCTCACCGACTTTACCGGGGTGGGGGCGGTCAGCCTGCGTCTGGATGCCCAATTGGGCGCATTGGATGTGGTGGGCGAATCCGGCAAGACGGAAAGCGGAATCACGGCCAACGAAATGGGATCGGCCTTGATCGAAGTGAGCTATTGGTACAATGCGATTCCCGAGCCGGCCACGGCGCTATTGCTCTTGATGGGTGTTATTGGATTGGGTGGGCGTCGATTCCTCAAGAAAGGCTGAGTGGAAGCAACATGATGCGGTGGGTATGTATAGGGTTCTTGTTGTCGAGCTTGTGGCCGGTCTGGGCGGACGAGCCTGCATTTTATCGGATCGCACGGCAATCCAATGGCGTGGAGCTGAGTTGGGGGCCTGATGCGCAGCCTTGCATCGTGGAACAGGCCGCTTCGCTGACGGACGCTTACGTGTTCGCGTCCTCAGTCGTTACCACCCGGTCCAGCTTTCTATCGGCTCCCCAAGCGGCGGCCTTTTTTCGCTTGGAAGCCGTCGCCCCGGCGGGCTTTGAAGATCTTGCCTTGGAGCGGATGGTCCGGGAGGCCTTGGGATCGGCGAAATTGTGGCCGACCGGTTCGGTCTACGATGTGGAGTTGCGGCTGTTAACGAACCTGACCGCCGACAGCCTGGCCATCACCAATCTCGCAGGACTTCAATATGCCACCAGCTTGCGCAGCCTGTCCGTCAGAGAAAATTCCCTATCCGATTTCTCGCCGATCAGCGGTCTGCGGTCCTTGCAGGAACTGTATGCGAACGGCAATCAGATTGCCGAGACCTGGTTCTTCACAAATCTGGTGGATCTGACCGTCCTGGATGTCGGGCATAATAATCTTCGCGATCTGTCTCCCTTGGCGCGGCTGACTCAATTGCAGTACCTGTACGTAGACGATAACGTGCTGACCCATTTCAATGGCCTGAATTCCTTGAGCGGCCTGCGGGAGTTATTTGGACAGAACAATCAAGTCGTTGACTTGAGCGCCTTGGCCGGATTGAACCAGCTTACCTGGCTGGTTCTGGGCGGCAATCAACTTTCAAGCTTGGACCCGTTGGCGGGGTTGCTGGCCTTGAATCACCTGGACTTGGGAAACAATCCGGGGGTTACGAATATCGAAGCGCTTCTTTTAAATGCCGCGGACGGCGGTTTGGGCAGCAACGATGAAGTCGGTTTGTTTGGGAATACCGGCATTCCACCTGCGCAAGTGCAGAGCTTAAAGGATTTCGGGGTGACCGTGTACGGTCCGTAAAGTGACGCCGTGTCAGCGTTGGATCGGCATCGTGTATCGGGAGGTCACTTCCTGGCGGAAACTGTCGTAGGCCTTTTTATACCGTTCCCGTTCCCCGTCGTTCATGGTCTCGTAGTTGGCCTTTTGAAGAGAACGGTAGGGGGCATGGGCCAGTTGCAGGACGTGCCAGAGGCCTTGAAGAATGTCTTCCGCCCGGCGCTGATAGTGCATGGCCGGCAAGGCGCATTGTTCCGCGGTGGCCCCTAGAAACTGGCAGAGAAATCCTTCTTCGCCTTCCAGATGCGACTGCTGCTGCATCATGGCGTGAATCGATTGCACGTTGTCCGCAATCAGTTTCAAGAATCGCAAAAAATCGTGTTCCTGTAGCGACGCCGACGAGCGAGTGGCAAAAAAAGCGTGCGATTCGGATGTTTTCAGCAAAGACAGGATCATTTCCGCATGCTTGATGCGCAACAGAATATCCAATTCCTGTAGCGGCATATTCAGCATTTCCACCGCGCGTTCGAAGAAAACGTCGCGGCGAGCCAAGTGAATGGGCCTATTTAAGTTAAAGTGACTTTTGTTCACAGGATTTTTGCCTTCATCATCCTGTAGCAAATTCGGCGTTTCGATGCAATATTGTCGTTCAAGCTTCTGCAAAAAGAATGCATCGATGAGCTTTTTGCGTGCATTTTGGGCTTTGGGACCGATGAATCTTGATTGTTTTTCGCAAACTAGATAAGTTTCTCGCGATTAACAATCTTTTGACAAAAAAATAACAAGGGAGTTTGTGATGGCAGATAACAAAGAAGACCTGATTCAAGTGGATGGCACGGTAATTAAAGTCTTACCGGCCACCATGTACCGGGTCAAACTGGCCAATGGCCACGAGATCCTGGCTCATATTTCGGGAAAGATGCGCAAACATTTTATCAAAATTACGACGGGCGACCGGGTGACGGTTGAAATGTCCCCGTACGATCTGACCAAGGGACGCATCACGTTCCGTCATCGCGTTTAGCTTCTTCCCACAGGCTTCTCTTCAGCCTGTCTTCGACTCGGCGCTCCAGAACGATTCTTCCTCGGGTTTGCAGCGTCGAGTCTCACGTGAGGCGCAACCGCCTCAATACCGCCATAAAGTCTTCCGGCAGAGGAGCTGTCGTATGAATGACTTCGCCGGTTCGCGGATGTTCGAACACCAGCCGGAACGCATGCAGCATCTGCCGGGGAATCTGGCGGAATTCCTCTGGAATCTCCTGCCGGGCGGAATAAACTTTTTCGCCGAGAACCGGATGATGAATCGACTGCAAATGAATCCGGATTTGATGGGTACGGCCTGTGTCGATGGCAATTTTCAGATGGGTCGCCAGCCCCCGCGACGAAAGAATCTGCAGCCGGGTGCGGGCGGGCTGATGCTCGATGGGGGTATTGATTTCCTTGGTTCGAGTGGAGACTTTGCCTTCCACGATCGCGTGATAAACTTTGGTGATCCGGCGGTTCTTGAATAAGGGGATGACCGCATCGAACGCCGCTTGATTTCGCGCTATCAGCAGGCAGCCCGTTGTATCCTTGTCGAGCCGATGCACCGCCTGCAAGGCCGCGTTGCTCTCCTGTTTTTGAAGCTGCTCTTCCACGCTGTCCTCGCCCGTGGAGACGATTCCCGCCGGTTTGTTGACGATCAGATAATCGGAGTCCTCAAAAAGGCGGCGAAACTGGCGCGGCGCGCTGGAGGCTTTTTGCGCTTGCACATGAAAGACTTCCACCACGTCTCCGATTACCAACGGATGCCGGGCCATCCAGACTCGTTGTCCGTTTACAATGACCATGCGGTCGTCACAAAGTTGTTTGGCTCTTCGGCGCGATACCGACAGTTGGTGCGCCAAAAAATCGATCAGCTGCATCCGGTTCTGCGGTTTAGTAACAGTATATCTTGGGCTTTGCATGGGGGGATCATAACAAAGAGAGTCCAAAGTCCAAAGAGAGAAAGAGTCCAAAGTCCAAGGTCCAAAACGAGTCCAAGGTCCAAAGTCCAAGAAGTCCAAAGTCGGAAGAGCAACGGGATCCTGTTCCTTATTAACCTTGGACTTTGGACTTTTTGGACTTTGGACTTCTGCCGTTCGCTCTCTTGACATTCGTAAAATTGTCGCCAATCTATAGAAGCATGTCGATCATCACCAAAGTGCTGTCGTTGCCCGGGTTGATTCGGGGACTCAACGAAACCACCATCGATCCCGATCCCATTGTGCAGTTCAAGAAATGGTATCGCTTTGCCCAGCGCGCGGGTTGTTACTGGCCCAATTCCATGGCGGTAGCCACGGTGACGCCGGAAGGGCGGCCGGCCGTGCGTTTGATGCTGCTGAAAACGGTCGATGCCCGGGGCTTTGTTTTTTACACCCATTACAACGGGCGCAAGGGTTTGGAGTTGGAGAAAACGCCCTATGCCGCGTTGTCGTTTCATTGGAACGAACTGATTCGCCAGGTGCGGGTGGAAGGCCGGGTGGAGAAGGTGTCGTGGGAGGAATCCAACGCGTATTTCCAGAGCCGCCTGCGGGGCAGTCGAATCGGCGCTTGGGCTTCCAAGCAAAGCAAGGTGCTATCCAGCCGGCAGGAATTTGAGCAGGCTCTGAGGGACTACGAACAGAAATTCCAGGGGCAGGAGGCGCCCTTGCCGCCGCATTGGGGCGGCTATTTGGTGATTCCCGACCGGATCGAATTCTGGCAGGGGCGGCCTTATCGCCTCCATGATCGCCTGTGTTATCTGCGGAAAGAAACCGGATGGATGTTGGTGCGTTTGGCGCCGTGACGAATTTCATGGGAGAAAGCAGTATGAACAATAAGCAGCGTATTCGAACGAAAGCCGTTACCGCCGCCAACATCCTTAAACGAGTGGATTTCCACTTGAAGTATTCCCGCTGCAAGGACATGCGGACGGCCACCGAATACGACAAGCTGAATAGTTTGTCCCATGCCGTGAGGGATTTTGCAGTGGACAAGATGATTGCCACGCAACGCGAGTATCTGGATCGCGACGTCAAACGGGTCTATTACCTTTCCATGGAATTTTTGATCGGCCGGCTGCTGTCCAGCAATATGCTTTCGCTGGGCATCATGGACGCCACGCTCGAAGCGGTGAAACAACTCGGCTTGAATTTCGACCGGCTTTGCTGTGAGGAACCCGATGCCGGATTGGGCAACGGCGGCTTGGGCCGGTTGGCGGCCTGCTATCTGGATTCGATGGCCTCGTTGGAATATCCCGGTTATGGCTATGGCATCCGCTACGAACACGGCATCTTCGTGCAGGAATTTACCGACGGCTGGCAGGTGGAACGGCCGGACGACTGGCTGGATTTCGGCTCGCCTTGGGAGATGATCCGGCCCGAATACAAAGTGCCCGTATTGGTTTACGGGCGTTTGGAAAACGTCTCGGACGGCAAGGGCGGCACGAAATCGGTTTGGGTCGATTGGCAGATGTTCGAAGGCGTTCCCTACGACCTGCCCGTGATTGGGTTTGGGGTCGACAACGTCAACATTCTGCGCCTTTGGAGTTCGCGCGCCGCGGAGGGGTTCCGGCTGGATGTCTTCAACCAGGGCGAATACACGAAAGCAGTCGAGGAAAAAAATTGGGCCGAGACGGTGACCAAGGTGCTGTACCCCTCCGAAAACACGCACGCGGGCAAAGCCCTGCGCCTGATCCAGGAGTATTTCCTGGTGGCCTGTACGGTGCGGGACATCGTTCGCCGGTATCGCAAGAATCACCTCGATTTCGACGACTTTGCCGAAAAGAACGCGATTCAAATGAACGACACGCATCCGGCTCTGACCGTGGCCGAGTTGATGCGTTACTTTGTCGATGAAGCCGATATGCCGTGGGACGCGGCCTGGACGATCGTCCAGCGTACGCTGGGTTACACCAATCACACCCTGCTGCCCGAGGCCCTGGAAAAATGGCCGGTGCCGCTGCTGGAACGGGTGCTGCCGCGCCATCTTCAAATCATCTATGAAATCAACCAGCGTTTTCTGCGGGAAGTCATTGAGCTTTATCCCGGCGACGGAGATCGCGTACGCCGCATGTCGCTGATCGAGGAGGGCGATACGAAGTTTGTCCGCATGGCCAATCTGGCGATGGTGGGCAGTCATGCGGTCAATGGCGTGGCGAAGCTTCACACCGAGCTGCTGAAGAAAAATGTCGTGCCCGACTTCGCGCATATGTGGCCCGACCGCTTCGTCAACATTACCAACGGCGTCACGCAACGCCGCTGGCTGCTGCAATGCAATCCCGGCCTGGCGGAACTGATCACGGAAGCGATCGGCGACGGCTGGATTACCGATTTAGGCGAACTGCATAAACTCGAAAAGCAAGCCCGGAACAAGGCCTTTTGCCGGAAGTTCATGAACGTGAAGCAGTCGAACAAGAACCGCCTGGCGGAATTGATTCTCGAAAAAACCGGTCTGGAAGTGAATCCGAAATCCTTGTTCGACGTACAGATCAAGCGCCTGCACGAGTACAAGCGGCAACTGCTGAATGCGATGCATATCGTCACGCTGTATCGTCGCTTGAAGGCGCAGCCGTCGCTGGAGATTGTGCCCCGGACCTTTATTTTCGGCGCCAAGGCGGCGCCCGGCTACCACATCGCCAAAGTGATCATCAAATTCATCAATACCTTGAGCGAGGCTATTGACCGCGATCCTGTGGTCAAGGGGCGGTTGAAAGTCGTTTTCCTGCCGGATTACAACGTGTCGCTGGCCGAGCAAATCGTGCCGGCGGCCGATCTATCCGAGCAGATTTCGACGGCCGGCAAGGAAGCTTCCGGCACGGGCAACATGAAGCTGGCTCTCAACGGCGCGCTGACGATCGGCACGTGGGACGGAGCCAACATCGAAATTGCCGAGGAAGTTGGACTCGACCATATTTTCATCTTCGGCTTGCACTCGGAGAACATCGAAAGAATGCGGACGTCCGGCCATTATAGCCCGTGGGATTTCTACCAGCGCGACGACGAATTGCGGGGCGTGGTCAACGCGATTCGGGACAACGAATTCATGTTCGATCAAAAGGATCTTTTTGGCGATATTTATCGCTTGTTGACGGAGTGGGGGGATTATTATTTGCATCTGGCGGATTATCGCTCTTATGTGGATGCGCAGGAGCGGGTGTCCCAGTTGTATGAGCAACCCGATTTGTGGGCGGAAAAAGCGGTTTTGAATGTGGCGCGCATGGGCTATTTTTCCAGCGACCGGGCCGTCCGGGACTATGCGCAGAAAATTTGGGCGGTCAAGCCGCTGCATATCCGAATGAACGGACACCCGCTCGACGAGTTGGATTAGTCGGTTCCATCGCGGTTATTGAGGGTTTTGGGCACAACAAGGAGGTTAGCCTTAAATGAAAATATTCATTGCCGGGTCGAGGGGGCAGTTGGGGTACGATTGCATGCAGGTGCTGGAAGGAAAGCACGAACTTCGCTCGATGGACTTGCCTGAGCTGGACATTGCCAGTGCGTCGTCCGTGGAAGCCGCGCTAGGCGCCTTTCAACCCGATGTGGTGATCAATTGCGCCGCCTACACAAAAGTGGATGCTTGCGAAGAACACCGGGAAGAAGCGCGGAATGCCAATGCCCTGGGGCCGAAGCTGCTGGCCCAATATACCGACCGGCATAATGCCGCCTTAGTCCATATCTCCACCGATTACGTCTTTGACGGACAACAGACGCCTCCGCAGCCGTACACGGAAGATGATCCCACCCTGCCTTCTTCGTTTTATGGCATTTCCAAGTTGGAAGGCGAGCAGGCCATCAAAATGACGACGGACCGGTATGTCATTCTGCGCACGGCCTGGTTGTATGGAATAAACGGGCATAATTTTATGAAAACGATGCTCCGCCTGGCGTTAAAACAGCCCGACAAGACTCTGCGCGTAGTCAACGATCAATTTGGGACGCCGACGTGGTCGTATCGTCTGGCGCTTCAGATCGAGAAGATCATCGAGGCCGGCGCCCAGGGGCTTTATCACGCCACGGATGAAGGCTGGTGTTCCTGGTACGACCTGGCAGCCTACTTCCTTAAAACGATGCAGGCGCCGCATCGCATACAGCCCTGCACCACCGCCGAGTATCCGACCCCGGCCCGGCGTCCGGCCAATTCGATTTTGGAAAATAAGCGTTTAAAAGAGCAGGGCCTGAATATAATGGCGGCCTGGAAAAGCGATGTGAACGAATTTGTCAGAAAGTATCAGCAACAATTGATTCAGGAAGTCAGCGGAAAATGAACAACCTGCTTGTGACCGGCGGCTGCGGATTTATCGGGGCGAATTTCATCAGATACCTGCTGGAGGAATCGGATTTTAAAGGCCGCGTGATCAACGTCGATAAACTGACGTATGCCGGCAATCCGCTCAGCCTTACGGATATTGAAAAGCGGTTTGGAGTTCGTTATGTGTTCGTCAAGGAAGACATCTGCGAACGCCGGCGCATGGGGGAGGTGCTGGATCGGTACCAGGTGGACTCGATCTGCCATTTTGCCGCCGAATCGCATGTCGATCGATCCATTGCGAGTCCCGACGAGTTTATTCGCACGAATATTCTCGGCACGCACACGTTGCTGGAACTCATGCGGGAACGCGCTAAGACCATTGCTCTTTTCCATCACATCAGTACCGACGAAGTCTTTGGCAGTCTGGGCGCCGACGGCTTTTTTACGGAAGATACTCCTTATCGTCCGAACAGCCCGTATTCCGCTTCCAAGGCGGCCTCGGATCATTTGGTGCGGGCCTATCACGAAACCTATGGACTGCCGGTGACGATATCGAACTGCTCGAACAATTATGGGCCGTTTCAGTTTCCCGAGAAATTAATCCCGTTGATGATTTTGAACGCCAGGGAGGGCAAGCCCCTGCCGGTTTACGGCGACGGCCTGAACGTTCGCGACTGGCTCTACGTTCGCGACCATTGCACCGCCATTTGGACCATCATGAAACACGGACGGCGTGGCTCGACCTATAATGTCGGCGGTCGTAATGAAATGCCGAATCTGGAAGTCGTTCAGTTGATTTGCGGCATGGTGGACGAGCTGGACGACCGGCTGTCGTCGGGCGGTCTGCGCAAGGGCTTGATCGCCTTTGTAAAAGACCGTCCCGGACACGACCGGCGTTACGCCATCGATTGCAGCCGCATGGAGTCCACGCTAGGCTGGAAACCCGAGGAATCCTTCGAATCCGGCCTGCGAAAGACTATCCGCTGGTATCTCGAAAACAACGAATGGGTCAGCCAAGTCCGCAGCGGCGCATATCAAGCCTGGATACAGGCCCACTACGGGTGAGTTGCCTTTCACCTGCTCCCTCATAATCTTAATCATAATCGTAATCTTAATCTCTCTTTACTTTATCGCGGGGAGGTAGAGGCCGGTTTTGAACTCCAACGCAAGTCCCGCTTGGCGCATGGGGCAAAACGGGGGCGCGCCATCTTGGTCCATCCGGTGCGTTGGCGCAGGCCGGGCGGACAAAAGTCCTGCCCGGCCTGCGCCGCCTTCCGGCTTCGTCCCGTAGCGGGACTACGCCGGACAGGTCCGGCTGAACCAAGCTGACGCACCCCCGTTTTGGGCTCACTTCGTTCGCCGACCCCATGCGCCAAGCGACAGCACCCCCATGCCGCTGAAGCGGACATGGGGTTCCATTGCGGTAGTGTGTTTTATTGGAGCCAGGGCGACCTCGCCCCGGCCAGCGGGGCCATGTGGCCCCGCCTCCAGCAGTCACTGGCCAGTTTCTCCCCAGGTACGTATTTTCTGCGGCAGTATAAAGATGCACCCGAGGCGACATGCCTGAAAAGATTGGCCCCGCGGATGACAAAGCGTCTCACGGATTGTCAAGTCCGAGGCATAAAGGTCATGCCACCGCCCCGAAGTGGACCTGAAGGTGGCCCGGCTTCTCCCTGCCCGCAACGCTTCGCGTAGGGACCCGCCTGCAACGCTATGCGTAGCATTGCGGGCAGGTGCGCAGGCGGGCGAAGACGGGCTCTTCGGCTTTCTGAAGCCGCGTTGCGGGAAGGAAAACCGCGGCTCGCTGAGACAGCGGGCCCGGCCTGTAGCGATACGTTTCTCCATTATTATTTCTCCAAAAGGTCTTGAGCCATTCCGGCGTTCGTGTTATCGGAGAAAAAACTGAATATCGATTTAGCTTCGTTCGCGAAGCCCTGGCTGGAAATTGCGACAAAGGGACTCGGAGTCTCTTTATAAAGCAGGGAATCGTGCGCCGGAGCGCTCCATAGGGAGCGCTATCCGCATGCCGATCCTGCTTTAGCCCCGTCGCAAGGGCCCAGTCGGGAAAGGTCATGAGATAGTTGCTCCCCTGTATATCGGGGGAGATAAAAAGGGGAGGTTCAGCATGAGGAGGTCGTGTTCATTGGGTTTATATCGACTCATGGATTCTTTTGTGGCTGAATGGCCGCAGAACAAAGGGGAGGGGTTATGGTTCAGAAACTAAAGCGCCTTATGGGGCGTGTGGACGTGCGCTTGTTGGTTCTGTTGGCGATGGGGGTTCTGCTGGGCACTTTGGCTTGGGCGGCCGTGCAGTTGACGAAGGAACAGACGGACGACTTCGATGCCCGGACGCTCAACACCTGGCGAGATTTGATCGGTGAATTCACCCGCTTCCGCGAAAGTTCTTATCCGTTGGTCATTCCGGCCCTGCTGCCCGACGAGTCCTCGATAGATTGGGCTGCCCTCCAAAACGACGACCCCGAATGGTATTGGGATTTTGATGCGGGGACCTATTATTTCGACCCGGGCAGCGAACTCTCCAAGCAGATCCCGCACGATACCGACTTGCTGGTCTACGAAGACATTGTCGAAGAAGAGCTGCTTGTTTTGAACGTCCCCAAGACTGCGGACGCGCCCTACAAAGAAGAAATGGTTTTCCGCGCGATGGCCTGGCCCCAGCCGTCGAAGTTCGAGCGTTACCAACGTTACCTCGACCGCGAACTCTGCAAGCGCCGGATCGTCTGGCACATCACGATGAAATCCCGCCGCCTGGCCGAAAAGGAAGAAACGCAGCCAAGAATGGCCGCGATTCTTGAAGGACCGCAGGCATTCCTGCCTGCGAATTCTTCCTCCATGCAGATGATGTCGATGGAGTCTTTAACCGAATTGAAAATCACCGGCATCAGGAAGGCGACTAACAGCCTGCTCATCGAGGTGTCTTACCCAGCGTCGTACTCAGGAACTTCGTGGTCTGTTTTCTCCTATGACATGCCCGCGTGCGTCTACACTAACGAGAGCGGCGGGAGCGGTGGAAATCCCCAACCCCCCACCAACGATGCGCCCTGCGAAGGCTGCTCGACCTGTTACACCGACCCGGAAAGAAGCTTCGCCGGATTGGATCGGGTCTGGATGCTCTCCGAAAGCAACCTCGTCTTGACCGGCGAGACCAGTACGCTCTGGCTCGACACACGGGCTTTGGGCCTGGACACCAACGGCGAGCCCTGCCACCGCATCTATGCGTTGGGAGCCAATTCCGTCGATGAGGACAACGATCAAATCAATTCCGCTTTTGAACTTTTCGCTCTCAAAACCGATCCTGCCGTTTGGGATTCGGACGGCGACGGGGTGGGGGACGGCGCGGAACTTGCCAACGACACCAGCCCGACCAATCCCAATGACCCGCCTAACGCCAATGGCGCGATTCTTTACAGTGGCGCCCAAACCGGAGTCGTCCGTGTGCTGGCCGTGACAATTTCCAACAGTTGGACCAGCGCCTACACGGACACCTTGAACGAGCCGGGCAGCTATCAGATTGCCAATTTGTTGGGTTCTAATCTTTGGCTGAAAGCCTTCCGCGATTTGGATGGCGACGGAGTGCTCGACGAGATCGAAGCGCGAGGCGAATACACGGGCAATCCTGCCGAGATCGGGCAGCAAGTCAACGGCATAGACATTACCCTGTCCGATCCCGACACCGACGGCGACGGGTTCTCCGATTTCGAAGAACTTTATCACCTGGGTACAAACCCCAGCGACCCGGCTGACGGTGCGGTGAAATTGCAGGAGACGAAAGACCAAGTGTCCGCATACTGGAATATTTTCTTCAGGGATTCGTTGAGCTTTACCAACACCCCCGGATCGGCGGCGGACCTCAATGACCTGCGCAACGCGCTCAACACTCTCTCAGAACAATTTCATGAAGCGGGGATGCAATGACCTTGAAGCGAATACTTCTCCTTATCGGGCTGATCGGTTGCGTGTCGGGCGCTCAGGCGGCGGTGACCAATCTTTATCACACCAACCGAGTCTTCCGGCCCATTACCTTCAACATCAACGGCACCCCGAGCGCCTACGAGGTTTATTCGATGGTCGGGCGGCTGACCACCGTAGTGGGGCCGACCAACATCATCGTTAATACGAACAATACCTTCGCGACGGAATATGAGGCCATGGCCTGGGGTTATCCTTCAGCGACGGGGGCTTGGGCGGCAGTGTCGACCAATTACGTCAATTATACCAACAACTACCCCGCCGCGACCTATGACAACGTGGGCTGGGTCAAAGGAACCCACCAAGCTTATGGAGATTGGGGCGCTTTCCTCTGGCTGATGCAGAACCAAGTGGGCTTTAAAACTTCGGATACAAACGTCTGGATCAGTCCCAATGGGAAAACAAACTTCATAGTAAAAGTCCTGGTCGGTTCCATCGGGGATTATGCCCCGATGGCTAATGTCGTGGATCGCGGCCCAACCAATTGGGCAATGATCACTAATTACCCCGGCACGGAAAGCTCAACGGACGTTGTCTGCCGGGGCGATTATACCGCGTACTATGAGCTTCTCCTTCTGGGCATGACAGCCTACCGACCGACGACAGAAGGGCCGCAATATGGATACCCAATCAGGATGCACGATGTTCCCGAGAACCTTGAAGAAGCTCCGGGAGCAGGCATCCGAGTTAACGGCGATGACGACAACAATAACAGCATGGAAGATCGCAACGACACAACGGTTGCCGACGAAAATGACTTGGTTGAAGTGATCCTTCGGGCGACTCCAAATCCCTTGGGTCTAAAATACGTCCTCAAGAGAAACAACAGCAATATCAAGGTGTGGAGCAGCCAGACCAAGGGGACGGCAATCCTCGACGTCAACAACGAGACCAATTTGGTCTTCGATACTCCGGTGAAGGTCGTTTGGGTGGAGAATCCAAACGGCGGAACCTCGGACTTGGAATTTGAGGCGCGCACCGTGCCAGGGGATGTCTTGGTTGGTTCGGATAAGATTCACTTTTACCCTTTTTCAAGTGTTGTTGTTTTCTTCGAGGGTGAATTTGGGGTTCCATCTGATCCACCGGCGAGTGGGATTAGTGCTTTAGCCCTTTCAGTCTATATGAATGGGTACGATATACACATTTATGATGAGCCGGATATAGGCGAGTCACCCAATGCAGAAGATGTGGCATTCACCGAAATCGATAGTGCCGTAGAGAATCGCGGAGTCACAGCTGTTGCTGTCATTGGTTACAGTCACGGGGGCGGTTCAACCTTCAGAATTTCCGACCGGATGGCCGCCGACCAGACCGCCTTTAATCTGGTATTTACAGCGTATATTGATGCAATCACGCAACCGCTTCTGAATGCTACAGCAGAAAACCGTCGTCCAGTTGGTTCCTCTTTTCATGCCAACTATTATCAAGTGGCTCAGATGAATGACTCGCCGCTGTTCTTGGACGGAACGCCCAGCACACCGCCAGGCGCAGGCTTCGAAGACAATGTTGACGATCCGACGGTTACGGAAGGTCACACGACGATTGACGACGCTCAAATCGTCCATGATGGAATTCGTACTCGACTGTTTCAGCAAGTTAATCGCTAAAGAAGGGGTATCATGAACTATCGCTCGTTGGTTAATACATTAGTTGTTGGACTCTGCATTGCTTTGACAAATTCACCGACAATGCTTTCTCTGGGGGCTGGTATCTATTCCGATAATCAGCAGGCAGATGCTATTGCGCTTGATCCAGAGGTTCAGCAAGAGATCAGTCGTACAGTTGCGATGCTTTCATCAGGAACCATTCCAGAAGAAACTGTTCAAAATGTTGTGCAGGAATTCAAGGGCTTCAAGAATAGAACTTCCCAGGAACTTCTTCTGCAGGTTCTAGCGGTCTATGGTGGAAAGGACGAGTATCGCAGCAATCCAAAGGCAGAAATGTCAAAACGCCTTTTGCTCTCAAGTCTGCTTCAAGATATGACTTCCTTCGACATCGTTGCCTCCGTAGGTCCAAAGTACGAGCAAGCGATTAACCCGAAATTGCAGAAGAGTCTTCGCCATGCCTTAGATACGGTGGCATTCAAAAATGGCAACGTCGATCCTGACTTCGATGCGTTTTCCTCCTACATTGAGCAGAACAAAAATCGACCCCCGCAGAAACTCGTTGCGTACATGTATGGTTGCAATCCGCAGGCAGCGGCTTTATCAATGGCTCGTATTTACGGAGACAAGGATGCCGAAGCCGATCTCGCCAATAAGCTGAAGAATGATCCGAAGGCTGTGTTGCAGACCTTTGCTTCCCGTTCTGAGTGGTGGGCTCGTCTTTACGTGGCCGAGATGATGAAAAAGAATCCTCAGCTACGCGATGTCTCTCTGATCGAGAAACTGACGCAAGATCCTCATCCCCTCATTCGGAAAACCATCGTCGAATTGAACGCTAAGCGATAATGATCATGACAATAAAAAGAACCATTCGACCGTCAATCATCGGTTTGGCAACCGCCGTCCTGGTTACGGCGATTGCGTCTTTGTTTTGGGCTGTCGGGTTAAAGAACATCCTCTCCATTGTTCTTTGGCCCGGTGGGATGTTGGGTTGGATGTTTATCTTTGGCGACAATATCAATAGTTACGACGAGGTCCTGGGCATTATCACGGCAATCAGTCTCGTTGTGAATGGGGGCGTTGGTCTGGCCCTTGGGTCTCTAATCGGATTCATCATCAGGCTTTTGAAGCGTGCGCTCCGAAGCAAAGAAATATTGCTTTTATAACAAAGAGGACGTGAAGAAATGACAAAAAAAAGTAAGCCGAATTACGTTTTGTCGAGCCTACGGTTGAAGCTGTCCGCAAAGCCTTGCAGAAACAGGAGCCTCAAAAATGATCAAAATAGCTTGGGTTCTGTTTGTAATTATTTCATTGGGACTGCTGACTCCCACTGTTAATGCTGATGAATCTTCTTGTCAGATCAATATGGCAACGCTGACAGAAACGTACTTTAATTTCGTCGAGGCTACGCCAACGAACATTACAGTCCAGTTCAAGACTCAAGGGTTTCGATATGTATATTCCATCGATGGATCAGAGCCTAAAGTGAACCAATATGGTGAATTTTTATCGGTGCCTGTTGGTTCAACATTGACGCTTATTGAACGCGACTTCCGTATTACCTTTTCAGCGCTACCCGATCCAATAAAAAACAAGGGTTTTCGCGTTTCAGAAATCCAAGATAACCGGTTTAGAAGAAAAGGAATTGCTACGAATAGCGCCTTTATGGTCATCACTCCTGCTCGAAATCAAAATCAGAAAACAGGGGATAGAGCCGAATTACGTTTTGTCGAGCCTACGGTTGAAGCTGTCCATCAGGTGTTACAAGAACAGGAGGTTGATAAATGACTAGGGTTTTTTTTGCGGTGGTATGTGTCGGACTTCTTTTGCCGATTGGGCCTTCGTTTTCCATGAGTTTTTCCGAGCGGCCCGAGGAAAGCAAATGCGTTCTGTCGTTGGAAATGGGGGCGTGGTGCATGAACGCTTCTGATGAGAGGTCGGAAGCATTGTTTTCATGCACGAACAACATTGATTTCTACTGTGGTCATGAAAATCTTTTCATCAACCGAATAAAGGATGTCGTGCAAGAAATGAGCGATGAATTTGCCGATTCTAGCCAGGCAACGAATGCTTCATTTGACGAATGGTTTGCCGCAACCAATATAGACCTACCAAGATTAACGCCAGAACGATTAATTAACCTTGGCGGTCTTCCTGCGAGCTTCTTTTCCAATACGGAATTGAATGGGCGCGATGCTCTTCAGGGGGAGGATGGATGGGCAGGTGTTAGAACATGCATGAGCAACCTGACGTGGGTCGCATACGATAATGATGTATCTATCTCAGGATACTATGAGCCAGAATCCACTTATGGAACGACAGAATGCAATCTTTATGAGTCTGCCGAAGAACGAGCCATTGGTTACCGTTTATTCTATGACACGTATAACAAATGGAGGAATGAAGGTAAGATTTTTGAAGACATAATTCATGAATTGACATCGGATACGGTCCCGTATTCTTCGCATCATGGCGTTCTTATAACAGCCGACTTGGAATTTGAATCTTTTATCGCAATGATCCCGCTAGACGGCATAGGGGATCAAGGGTTTGTAGCTCTAGCGGTTGTTAAGGGGACAAGATTATCGGATGGGTATGCGCCGGCATCTTTACCCATCCTGCTTGTAAACAACATTCGCCCTGTGTCTATCGATCTATATGCTTATCGTGGTAAACTCTTCGGAGAATGTTTTACATCAGAAAGTCTTGTAGAAGCAAATAGGACAAACGGCGTTTATAAGAAATACTCTGTCACTCAGGTATCAAGCAATTCGTATTCGGTACCTAGCGACATTTATAGAGGATGCTCGATAGGTTCTAATACTAGCTTTTACATTGGCGAGTGGGTATCTCCCGTAAAAGATGCGGCATCGACTCTACGGATAGCCAGCAATAATGATTGCTACGAAGACAGCGACGGCTGTCCGTGCCTTTACTTTCATTCTTGTTGTCCTGATGTTTTAACAAATTATACGTGCTCAAGTGGTGATGTGCCTGAATGGGATATCGCCTACGAAGTAAATTTATATACCTGTATCGATCGAGATGCTTCCGACAATTTGGCTCAGAAGGGATATTATGCAGTTCTTAAATACGATTTTGAGTATAAATAGGGGGTTAGCTTCTTGCAATTGCTGGAAAAGCGAGCGCGTAATATTTTACATAAAACGATGGCCTGAACCGGTTGTCGGACGGTCGGCCATAACGCGATAAGCTTGGAGGATCTCCTTGGCTTTTTGCGGTATTTATTTTTTGGAGCCGGGGCGACTCGCTTGTCTTTTATTCGCAAATGAATGTCATGAAAATTGACCGTAAGCTGGATGCGAGACGTATAGGGCTTAATTCTGCAGGTGGGCCGCGTTCTCCGTAACGCGGCTTCAGGAGAATAAGAAGCCCGTCTTCGCCCGCCTGCGCATCGCTACGCGAAGCGTTGCGGGCAGGGAGAAGCCGGGCCACCTGTTGTTTCATCAGAATGGTTTCATCCGAAGGTCTTGCAGAAGCGGGCACTCCCCGCATTGAAAAAAAAGGCCAGGTCGAACGGTGGTATTGCCGTCTGACCTGGCCTGCTGCGAAATGTTTGCTACTGATACTGCGAGGTGTTTTCGCGCGACTGGGCTGGGGCGTCGTCCACCGGTTCTTCGTCGATGGGCTCTTCCTCGGAGCCGGCTTTCGCGGCCAATCGATCCTCGAAGCCTGCGGCTTTGAGCAGGTGAGTCTTCCATTCCTCGAACAAGGTCTGGCCGCGTTGGCGTTTGATAGATTCTGAAATCTGGGGACGCAACGCCGCGAACGACGACGCTTCGCTCGGAGTCCGTTTGGCGACATAGGCGAGGACCACGGCTTCCGGCGTCGACAGCAGCTCGGAAAGCTCGCCCTGGCTCTTGGAAATCACGCCGCGGACGATGACATTGGAGAATTCGTTGGTCTCCTTCATGCCGGTCGTGACGCTGAATTCCTTGAACGTCGCCGGCTTCAGATCGAAGGGTTTGACGGCCTGCGCAAAGGTCTTCCCGTCGGCCAAGTCTTTGACGGCCGCTTCACGAACTTGCTGGGCCTTCTTGGCCAGCGCTTCGTTCAGCGCATTTTCCTTGGCGCGCTCCAGAGCCAGGGTTTCGACTTCCTTGAATTCGGGAATGCGCGGTTCGATTTTTTGTTCGAGCGAGAGCACGTAGACGGTGTTGCTGCCGGGAACAGCGTCGCTGAAATATTCTTCGGGAAGTTTGTTCAGACGGAATGCCGCGACATTGAATTCTGAGGCCGCATCGATGCCCGGGATCTCGTCGGTCATGCTGAAAGGACCGGCTTTTTTAACGGTCAGATTCTGTTTGGCGGCCATGTCGTCGAAGGGCGTTTGGTTTCCATCGCGGTCGGGGGCCAGGCTCACAACGAAATCCGTGGCCGCTTCGGCCGCCTTGTTGCGGGCGACTTCTTCCTGCAAGGCTTCGACAATATTGGTTTTAACCTGTTCGAAGGGGGTGGCCAACGAGTCCTGGGCGGACGCCACGTTGTTGGTTTCCACGGGGGCATTCGTGGTTGAGGTCATGTACTCGTCGATGTGTTCGTTATAGTAATCCAAGGCTTCTTCCTCGGTCACGCTGTTCGTCGCGAGATATTGGCTGACCGGGAACTCCACATAGTTGACCGCGACTTGCGCGGGAATCTGAAAGGCTGATGGATCGGCCAAATAAAGTTTGTGGGCGTCTTCGGCGGTGATTTTGACTTCCTTTTCGACATCGGCGGCGCTCAGGGCGACATAATCCACTGTAAACACGTCCGTGAGAATGTCGTAGGTGCGCTTCAGTTCCGCAGGCGAAACCATGACGTTTTGTTGGATGACGTGCCGCAATTTCTGCAAAATAATTTCTTCGCGGACGTGATCTTCAAACTGAGGTTCGCTGAAGCCCATGCCGGCAAGTACATTTTGCACAAAGCCTTGATATTGATTTGAATTGAATCGGCCTTCGGTCATGAAGCCGGGATTGTTTTGGATGGCCGCGATGACTTCCTGGTCGGAAGCCGTGACGCCCATTTTCCTGGCTTCGCGAAGGGCCGCCAAGCGTCCCCAGGCGGAGGCTCGGAGTTCCAGGTCCATGCGTTCGTTGATGTTGACCTGACGGCCCACCATCAGCATGACGGACATGTACACGTTGAAATAGGCCTGACGGAATTCTTCCTGGGAAACATGTTTGCCGTTCAGCTTGCCGGCGGAATTGGCTTCCTCCGCGCGGTTGGATTCGCTGGGCCATTGAACGCCCCAGATAACGAATGAAAAAACGATGATGACCAGGAAAACACCCCAGAGCAATCGGGATTGAATCAGACGATGAAACTTCGATATCAGCATGGCCATTTGTAGGGGCCCTTTCCGTTATTTATTTAAAAATCCATTTAAAGACAGGCGTGAAAGATAACTTTCCGTCATGTGGGGGTCAACATGAAATCATGGGAGGGCGCGACTTGGGTGAATATGAACCTGCGATTTTTGGCGTTAACGGGAATTTTTTCTCCGTCGCTCCGCCCACCAGCGGCCCAGATTGATGGGGACGTTGAAGAACAGGTCAAACAGGCGGTGTTCGAGGCGTCCGCCCGGTTGGCCCCAAACCGGCACGATATGGACGGCCTCGGTTGCCCAACGGGCGGCCAGGAAGCGGGCCAGGCTGGGGAAGGTGCTGACCATTTGGAGCGGAAAGGCCATGTAGCCCACATAGCGCCAGAAGGACAGGATCAAGGCCACTTTGAAGCGGTGCAGCCGGCGGCGGCGAATGACCACGGCCAGCACAAACAAGCCGCGTAGGATCGAGCCGGGCGACGCAGGAAACACGTAGAAGAAGGCCAAGGCCAGGACCACAATCTTAATGCTTTCCTGCAGCGGAAGGCGATGGGCCATGGCGTAAAGGATGCCTCCGATAATTACGATGATATTGGTGGTGGGCAGCATGCAGAGATGTATGGCCATGCACTTGAGATAGGTTTGAATGAAAGGATCGTGGATTTGCTCCCGTATGTGCGCCGCCTCTTCGGAGGTCAGCATGCCTTCGCTTTGGCCGGCTTCCAACTGAGCCTGTAACCACTGGGTGCGCAAGGATGGGTTGAAGAGCAGTCGAAGCGGTTGGAGCAGTTCCTCCCGAAGGCTGATGGGTTCATCCGGTTTCATGGGCGTGCGGGAGATCAAACCCAAGTCCGGTTCAAAAGGGGGAAGTTCTGAAGGAATGGAGGCGGTTAGAGACATCGTGAAATGCGCCCTGTCGTCTGGCCGGCACTCGAAATCGATCGCCGCCAACCCGGCGTAAGGTTTATTCTCGGCCGCGCGGCGCATGACGACCCGGGTTGGGCCCAGCCATGAATTCCATCGATAATGCTTTGCCAGCGATTCCAGGCCCAGGTCCTTGAGCAGTCGGGAAAGCCTCGCCAGTAGAAATTCTTTGGCCGCGTATTCGTCAGGGAAGGAGTTCGGTTGACGGTAATCGGGATGCTCGCCGGGATGTTGGCGGGCGTTGAGGCGACGGTCGATTTCGAGCTTCCAAGGGCGGCCGTCGATCCATTCTTGCACGCGCGCCTGAAAACCCGGAGCTTCGCAGGCGCCATATATTTCAGCCACAAAAGATTCCGAGCCCAACCAACGACCCGCCGCGCCGCGAACAGTTTGTTGAATGAAGGCCGATTCGAGGGCGCCCTCCCTTTGAGGAAACAGCGCGCAGATGGATTCTGGCTTCAAGTTCGATAGACCGCGGGGCGGAAGCTCGACCACCTGGGCTTTGGCGTAGGCTTGATGTCGACCGAAGGGATGGACGGACAGAATTCTGAATACGGCCCGAGCCGTGGCGGCGCCGTCCACAGAACTCAGTCGGACGGCTATAACGTCGCCGGTTTGAAGATGAGCAGGAATCTTTTGCAGCGGACAATCTCCGTGGACGCCCATATTCAATCCGGCTGGTCGGTCAGAAAATCTTCAGCTTGGGCAAATCCTGGATATCCACCATGCCCATCAGTCGTCCTTCGTGATCGACAATCACCAAATCGTCGATGTTGTGCTTTTCGTACAGCGCCAACACATCGACGGCCAGATGATCCTTGGTCAGGCTGATTGGATCGGCGGTCATGACGTCGGTGACCTTCATGCCCGGCAGGCTGGCCGCATTGGTGATATGGCGGCGCAGATCGCCGTCCGTGAAAATCCCGAGGACCAGATCTTTTTCGTCCACGACAGCCACCGAACCGGCCCGGGCGCTGGTCATGGCCAGCACGGCATCCTTGACGGTGGCCTCCTGGCCTACCTTGGCCAAATGGTCGCCCGTTCGCATGATGTCTTCCACTCTCAACAGCAGGGTGCGTCCAATGGCTCCGCCGGGATGCAGCTTGGCGTAGTCTTCCTTCTTAAAGCCGCGCGCTTCCAGCAATACCATCGCCAAAGCGTCGCAGATGGCCAAAGCCGCCGTCGTACTGGCGGTTGGGGCCATGTTGAATGGGCAGGCCTCCCGGTCGACCCTCGCCAGAAGAACCACATCGCTATACCGCGCCAGCGTGCTCTTGGGTTCGCCGGTCAGGGCGATGATGGATACGCCGTTACGTTTGACGATCGGCAGCAGCTCGATCAATTCTTCGGATTCGCCGCTATAACTGATGGACAATAATACGTCGCCCGGCTGGAATATCCCCAGATCGCCGTGCATGGCTTCCGAGGGATGCAGCAACACCGATGGCGTCCCCGTACTGCGAAGCGTTCCCACCAGTTTGTGGCCAATGTGCAGGCTTTTTCCCAAGCCCGTCACGACCACTTTGCCGCCTCGTCCGACGTGTTCCAGGATCAGGTCCACCGCCTGATCGAATTGGCCGTCGAGTTGATCGCGAACCTTGTGCAGGGCGGCGATTTCGATGTCGATAATTTCCTTGGCTTGTGCGACGTATTTCACGATCAAAACTCCTTTGTTCGACGAGACGATTCGTTCCGCATCAAATGCGGGGCTCGTGAGAAATCAACTCCAGGAACTCGTTGCGTGTGGCAATCGATTCGTGAAAACTGCCGAGCATTGCGGAAGTGACCATGCTGGAGTTTTGCTTTTCCACGCCGCGCATCATCATGCAGAGGTGCCGGGCCTCTATGATCACGCCGACTCCTTCCGGGTTCAATTTGTCCATGATGACCCTCGCAATCTGGTCGGTCAGGCGCTCCTGGATCTGGAGGCGCCGGGCGAAGAGATCGGCCAGGCGCGCGAGTTTGCTGACGCCGAAAACTTTGCCCTTGGGGATATAGCCGACGTGACATCGTCCAAAAAAGGGAAGCATGTGGTGCTCGCAAAGGCTGTAGATCTCGATGTCCTTCACAATCACCATGTGATTGGCTTCCACCGAGAAAATGGCGGAATTGATGACCTCGTTAATGTCCTGGGTATAGCCCCGGGTCATGTACTCCCACGCCTCGCTTACGCGTTGAGGCGTATTCTTTAATCCCTCCCGCTCCGGGTTTTCTCCGATTTTGACCAACCATTGGCGAACTAAATCTTCCATACAAAATCTCCTAAACAATCCACCTTACCCGATTCTGCTCCCGGACAAAACGAAAAAATCAGACCGAAAAAAATCGTCCAAGGTCCAAGGAGTCCAAAGTCCAAAGTCCAAGAAGTCCAAAGTTAATTAGGAAAATCAGTGAATTCTGAGACTTTGGACCTTGGACTCCTTGGACTTTGGACTCTTTGGACCTTGGACTCTTTGGACTTTGGACTCCTTGGACCTTGGACTCTTTCTTCCTCAGGTCTTTGTCATCCGGCTTAGTTCTTCAAGTTTGGCGCGTGCGGCGCCGGAATCGATGGCTTGCCCGGCGAGGGCGAGGGCGGTTTTCAAGTCGGCGGCTTTTTGTCCGGCAACGATGACGGCGGCGGCATTCAGCAATACGATATCGCGGCGGGGGCCTTTTTCGCCGTCGAAGATGCGCCGGACGATGGCGGCATTTTCCTGGGCGTCGCCGCCGGCGAGGTCGCTGGGATGGGCGCGCGGGATACCGAGCAATTCGGGTTCCAATTCGTATTGAGTTACTTGGCCCCGTTTGACTTCGGCTACCAGCGTAGGGGCGGTGGTCGTGATTTCGTCGAGTCCGTCGCGTCCATGTACGACAAACAGATGGACGGCGCCCAAAGCGGCGGCGGCTTCTGCCAGGACCGGGACCAGGGCTGCGTTGTACACGCCCAACACGCCATGACGTGTGCCGGCCGGGTTGGAGAGCGGGCCGAGGATGTTGAAAATGCTGCGAATGCCGATTTCGCGACGGGGGCCGATGGCGAATTTCATGGCCGGATGCAGGCTGGGGGCGAAGAGGAAGGCCATGCCAATTTCGTTGAGGCAGCCGGCCATGATTTCGGGCGTGGCTTCGATGTTGATGCCCAGCGCGGTCAGTACGTCGGCGCTGCCGCATTTGCTCGAGACGCTTCGGTTGCCGTGTTTGGCGATCACAACGCCGGCCGCGGCGGCGACAAAGGCCGAGGCGGTGGAGATGTTGAAGGTGTGTGCGCCGTCGCCGCCGGTGCCGCAGGTGTCCGCCACAATGGTTTCGGGCGCCCGCACCGCGGTGAACTTGCTCCGCATGGCTTCCGCGCTGCCTGCAATGATGTCGGGCGTTTCGCCGCGAATGCGCAGGGCTGTGATGTAGGAGGCGATTTGCGCCGGCGTGGCCTCGCCGTTCATGATTTCGAGCATGGCGGCCCGGGCGTCGTCGCGGGTTAGTATGCTTCCGTCCACCAGCAGGGCAATGGATTCTTTGATCATATGTTGAGTCCTTTCGCCGGCCCTTCCGCCGGTTCCTTGTCGAGGCCGAACCGCAGATATTCCTCGAACGCGTAGCGGTCGGTCATGCCGGAAATGTAATCGCAGGCCGCTCTCCAGAGCCCATCCGTCGGAATGCGGGCTTTGGCTTTACGGCCCATCACGTCGGGATGGTCTATATAGTAGAGGAAGAGTTTGCGCATCATGCGCACGGCTTCCTGGCTATCGTCGCTGACGGCCGGGTGGTAATAGACGTTGCGAAACAGGAACGATTTGAAGGCGGCCAGCATGCGGTGCATTTCCGGGCTGAAGGTTGCGAGCCGTTCGGGTGCGCGCATCACTTCCGCGGGCGATTGGGGGTTGAGCCGGGAGAGCAGGGCATCGCTGGTACGGAGCACATCTTCCACCTGTAAATCGAGTAGAGCCCGAATGGTAATGGCCATCCGCTGGCTGGCGGGGACATGCGGATATTGAAGCCGGGCGCGCTCGGCGGCCAGCCGCCAGATTTCATGGTCCTGTAGTTGCTCCTCGGTCAGCAGGCCGGCTTCGTAGCCGTCGTCGACGTCGTGGGCGTAATAAGTCATGTCGTCGGCGACATCCGCAATCTGGGCTTCCACATATTGGAAGGGTCCGATGGCATGGCCATCGACCTCGACGCCGCTGATTTGGGCCTGATGCTTGCGCAGGCCGGCTCGGACTTCCCAGGTCAGGTTGAGGCCGGGAAAATCGGGATATTGCTTTTCGAGCACTTCGATCCAGCGGCAACTTTGTTCGTTGTGGTCGAAGCCTTTCTCGTTTTTCATCAAGTCGTCGAGGGCGGCTTCGCCGCAATGGCCGAAGGGGCTGTGGCCGATGTCGTGGGCAAGGGCGATGGCCTCGGTAAGGTCTTCGTTGGCCCGGAGCGCGCGGGCGATGGTGCGGCCGACGGCGGTCATCTCCATCGTATGGGTCAGCCGGGTGCGATAGTGATCCGCGGTGCCGTTGACGAAGACCTGGGTCTTGTATTCCAGGCGCCGGAAACAGCGGCTGTGGAGAACTCGGTCGCGGTCGCGCTGGAACTCGGTCCGGTAATCGTGCTGGGATTCAGGATATTTCCGGCCGCGGCTGGCCGCGCTGCGGGCGGCGTAGGGGGCCAGAAAAGATTCCTCCTGCTTTTCGCTTTCTTTTCTCGAATGGATCATGGGCAATATAATAAAGTGCGATGGCCGACAGGGCAATGCCGGAAATGCGGCGAGAATAAAATGCGGGAAGAGACGCAAAACGTTACCGGGTGGTTTTGCTTGCTAGCGAGGAAATAATCGGCAAAATCCGGAGTCATTAGAGCAGTGATCAGTGAGCAGTAATCAGTGAGCAGTGATCAGTGAGCAGTGATCAGTGAACAGTGATCAGTGAACAGTGATCAGTGAACAGTGATCAGTGAACAGTGAAAAGTGGAGAGATGGATGACGGACGGATGGGTGGAAAAACTGAAGAAGCTTCAGCAGTTCGTGCTCCACGATGTGTGGGATATCGATCTGGCATCGCTTTCGTTCAAGCGTAGTTTCCTGGTTCGCGGCGTGCGGGTGGGGCAGTTGGTGATCAAGGGCTTTCAGGAGGACGATCTGGCGGTTTATGCTTCCTCCATGACGTTTGTCACGCTGACCTCCCTGGTGCCTATTCTGGCGGTTGCGTTTGCCCTCTTGAAAGGTTTCGGGTTCGGGCAGGAGCAGATCACTAATCTTCTGGATTGGCGACAATCCATGCCGGTGGAGTTCCAAACCTTTATCGATCAGGTGCTGTCGATCGTCAATACGACGAATTTTTCGGCGCTGGGTTGGATCGGTTTGGTGTTTTTTGTCTTCACGGCGATCATGGTGTTGGCCAGCGTGGAAAATTCCTTCAACCGGATTTGGGGCGTGTCCAAATCGCGAACGTACCTGCGGCAAATGGCCAATTACATCAGCGTGCTTGTGTTGGTGCCCATTTTGGTGGGTATTGCCAGCACCATCGGCGCCTACTTAAGGGGAGGGGAATCTCTGCTTCCCGAATCGATGGGTTGGTTGGTTCGCATGGTCTTGCGGGTGGCTTCGCTCTTTACCGCCTGGCTGGCCTTTTGGTTTTTGTATGTGTTTGTGCCCAACACGCGCGTTCAGGCCGTGCCGGCGTTAATCAGTAGTTTATTTGGAGCGCTGACCTTTCTGGCGTGGCAAAAAGTATATATCGCCTTGCAAGTGGGCGTGGCTCGCTATAACGCCATCTACGGAACGTTTGCCTCGGTACCGATTTTCCTGGCGTGGCTCTATGTCAGTTGGGTCATCGTCTTGCTTGGAACGGAACTGGCGTTTGCCATTCAGAACTCGGCCACTTTCAAGATGGAGAGTTCCGCGGATACCGCGAGCTGCCGGTCGCGCATTCTATTGGCCCTGGCGGTGGTCCGGCAGGCGGCCGGGGCCTTGGTGAGCAATGGGCCGTCTTTCGAAACCAGCCAATTTGCCCGGGACCAGCGGGTGCCCATCCGGTTGTTGAACAGCATCGTGAGAATCCTGGTGAAGGCTCATTTTCTGGCGGAAATTGCCGAGCGGCAAGGTTGTTATGTTCTGTTGAAATCGCCGGACTCCATTCAAGTGAAAGACCTCGTCGATTTGGTGATGCAGGAAGGCTCCCAACCCGAGAAATTGGGTTTGATCCACCTGGATTCCTCCATTGGAAATGTTCTGGGTACATTGGATCGAGGCTTGAACGAATCGTTGACGCACCTGACTGTGCAGGATCTACTGAAGACCCATGAGCCAAATTGATTTTGAAAAAGCGTTAAATGCCGAACAACTGGCCGCCGTTCAGGCGCCCGATGGACCGGTCTTGGTGATCGCTGCGGCGGGCACGGGTAAAACCCGGACGCTGACCTATCGCGTGGCCTGGCTGGTCGAACACCAGATCGATGCCAGCCAGATTTTGTTGCTGACCTTTACCAACCGCGCGGCCCGCGAGATGCTGGAACGCGCCCAGGCGTTGGTGGGCGCGGCGGTCGGCGGCCTGTGGGGCGGAACGTTTCATCACATGGCCAACCGCATGCTGCGACGTCATGCCCAGGCAATCGGCTATAAATCCGATTATACGATTCTCGATCAGGACGATTCCCGAACCCTGGTCCGGACCTGCGCCGACGAATTGGATTTGCTCGGAAAACACTTTCCCAAGCCGGATGTCTTGCAGAGCGTTTTCAGCCTGTCGGTAAACCGGGAGGAGCCGGTGGAGAAAACCGCGACCGGCCATTTTGAGGACAGCCTAGTTGCCATCGAAGACATCGTCAAGGTGCACGAGGCCTATCAGGCGCGGAAAAAGACGCTGAATGCGATGGACTTCGACGATTTACTGGCCAATGGGTTGAAGCTGTTTCGCGATCATCCGTCGATCCTGGAGCAATACCAGCACCGGTTTCTCTATACCCTGGTGGACGAATATCAGGACACCAACACGATTCAGGCGGAATGGGTGGATCGCATTGCCGCGCATCATCGGAATTTGCTGGTCGTCGGCGACGATTTCCAGAGCATCTACTCGTGGCGCGGGGCCGATTTTCGAAACATCATGTCGTTTCCGAAGCGGTATGCCGATGCCTCCGTGTTCAAGCTCGAAACGAATTATCGCAGCGTGCCCGGCATTCTGGAAGTCGCCAATGCCTGCATTGCCGGCAACCCGGAACAGTTCCAAAAGAACCTGAAGGCGGTTCGCGAAGCGACTGTCAAACCGGTTTGCGTTCAGCTTCACGACGGAGGGCAGCAGGCCCGATACGTGGTGGACCGCATTCGCCGTCTTCTGCGAAAGGGCGTGTCCATGAAGGACATGGTCGTGCTGTATCGTTCGCATTTCCATGCCATGGAATTGCAGATGGAGCTGGCGCGCGAGGGCATGCCCTATGAAGTTACCTCCGGCGTACGCTTTTTCGAGCAGGCGCACATCAAGGATGTCTGCACCTTGCTGCGGCTCTTCTTTAACGCCGAAGACGAACTGGCCTTTATGCGGCTGTTGAAGTTGTTTCCCAAGGTCGGCGAAAAGACCTGCATCAAGTTGTGGGAGAAGCTGGGCCGGCAGGTTAATCTGCGAAACGCGGAGCAGCTCAAATGGATACGGGAGCACCTGCCCGCCGCTGCGGCCCGAATCTGGGAGACGCTGGAGCCCGTTATCATCGCTTACGAAACGGAACACCTTCGCAACGATCCGGGCGAGTTTATTTTTCGGTTCGTGAAGACCTTTTACCGCGAATATGCCATCGAAACTTTCGATAATCATGACCGCCGTCTGGACGACATCGACGAACTGATGAATTTTACGGCGCGCTTCGAGTCAGCCGAACAATTCTTGAGCGAAATCGCGCTCCAGACCAATCTGGACGCCGAAATCGACGAAATGGATGCGGCCGAGCAGAATCGCATCCGGCTGACGACCGTTCACCAGGCCAAAGGGTTGGAATGGAAAGTGGTCTTTGTGTTGTGGATGTCCGACGGCATGTTCCCGTCCAGCCGTTCGTTAAGCGACAGCGGCGCCGAGGCCGAGGAACGCCGCTTGTTTTATGTGGCCTCCACTCGGGCAAAAGACGAACTGTACCTCTGCGTGCCTGAAATGCGTCGCATGCGCGACGGCGGCGTAATGAACTATCCTCCTTCGCGATTTATCCGGGAAATTAATCCGGATTTGCTCCAAAACGATTTCGTCGGCTATATTTGAAATCTGAAATCGGATATTCGAAATTCAACTCGGAGAATCTCCTTGGACTTGTGAACGGGCTGTGATAGCTTGCGCACACTTTCATTTTTTGTAAAAAAGGAGTCGGGGCCTTGTGAGAAAACTACTCTTTATGCTGGCAGTTTATGCCGTCGTCTGCACCGGGACCTGGGTGAATACCTGCCGGGCGCAGGCGATGTTCAATCCCTTGAACGAGGGTTTGGGGCGTCGGGAAGCCGGCGCGACCGTGGGCGGCATCGATGTGCGGGCCGACCGGTTGGAATACATGACCGACCGGAAAACCCTGATGGGTCGCGGCAACGTAGTGGTTAGCCAGGGGCAGGACGTTTTACGGGCGGACATGATGGACGTCAACACCGAGACCCGCGAAGTTCATGCGAAGGGCCATGTGGTTTTCGAAAGCGAAGGCCGGCGTTGGGAAGGGGAGGAACTCCGGTACAATTTCAAGACCGGGCAGGGCGATTTCGGGGCTTTCCAGGCCTACACCGATCCCTTTTTCATCACGGCTTCCGATTCGAAACGCACCGAAGGCAATCAATTCATCCTGCACGACGTAACGATTTCGACCTGCGAAGGGAAGAGTCCCGAGTTTTACATCAAGACCCGCAAGGCCACCTTCACCGATGGGCGTATCCTGCGGGCCTACGGGGCGGTGGTGTACATGTCCGGCATTCCGGTGTTCTATTTTCCCTACTGGAAGCACGACCTGAACCGCGACACGCAAATCGATATTGTCCCCGGCTACAGCGCACGCATGGGCGGCTTTCTGCTGACCTCCTACACCTATCCGTTCAACGCCTACGTGAGCGGCTCCACCCATCTGGATTATCGGACCAAGCGCGGCGTGGCCGTCGGCCAGGATTTCCTGTGGGCCGCCACCAATCAAGTGGATTGGCACGGCAGCCTGCAAACCTACTATCTGCAGGATCAGAAGCCCTCCAAGGACGACGAGGAAGAGGCCCAGCGCGGGGATCTCATCGACAAGAGCCGATATCGCTTGCGCCTTTCGGACGTGCATAATCTTTCCGAGCGCGACTACGTCATTTCCGAATTCAACTACTTGAGCGACCCGTGGGTGATCAGCGATTTCTTCGACCAGGAAAACCGCTACAATGCCCAACCCGAAAACCGGATCAATCTGGCGCATCGGGGCGATAAATACACCGCCGGCCTGTTGATCAACAAGCGGGTGAACGATTTCTTCGAAAACGTGGACCGCGTGCCGGAAGCCTATTTGGACATGACCCGCCAGCAAATCGGCGACACGCCGTTCTATTATGAAGGAAGCCACCACGCCACGAGGTTGGAACGCCTTTTCCCCGAGCAGCAGGAGGGGGCGGAAAACTACGACGCCATCCGGATCGATTCCGCCAACAAGGTGTTCTATCCTACCCGCCATTTCGGTTTTTTGAATATTATTCCCGACGCCGGCTATCGTGGGACGTATTATTCCAGGACCGTGATCCGGGAAACGGTGACGAATACCGTGACCATCACCGACACCAACGGGGCCGTGATCGGCGTGACCAACGAAGTCGAGAATGTCGTTCGGGAAGGCAATGGCAAGCTCAGGAGCATCTACGAACTCGGCTTCGAGACCTCGTTCAAGGCGTTCAAGGTTTTGTCCGACGGACCGACCGGGCTCGATCGGGACGAGGGCTTGCGGCATGTGGCGGAGCCGTATGCCGTTTATACTTATATCCCGGAGCCGAACCTTCGGCCTCCCGAGCTGCCCCAGTTCGACGAGATCGACCGGCTCGATCGGCGCAACGACGTTCAGTTGGGCATGCGAAACAAGCTGCAAACCAAGCGGTATAAAAATATTCACGACTTGACCGATTTGAACGTTTACACCTATTACCGCTTCCAGCCGGAGGCCAACGAAAACGACTTTACGGATATCTTTTTTGACAATCGGCTGCGCCTGATCGATTGGTGGATGGTCGATTTCCGGGGCGGTTTCGATCCCTACGAGGGAGATTTCTCGTTTTTCAACACGCAGTGGGCCTTTATCTCCAGGGATCAGAGCCGGTTGAGTCTGGAGTATCGATACCGTCGGGACAACCAGGATTTGATGACGGGCGCCATTGACCTCTTTCCGGAGAGCCGGTGGAGTTTTCAGACCTACGCGCGGTATAATATCGAGACGGCGGAATTGGAAGAACAGTCCTTTGGCGTCGAACATCGTTCGAATTGTACGGGAAAGGGTATATATTTCCGACAAGTGGACGACGAGCCTCAGGTGTGGATCCAATTTTGGTTGCTGGCATTTCCGAGCTCGTATCTGTCCATTGGACGTTAACAAAGAGGGCACTATGGGCTCAGAATATCTGGTAACAGGCGGAGCAGGTTTTATCGGTTCGAATATCGTCGGACGGTTGGTGGAGGACCGCAAAACAGTGCGGGTCCTCGATAATTTCTCCACGGGTTCGCGCGATAACCTGAAGATGTATAACGGAAATCTCGACGTCTTGGAGGGAGACCTTCGCGATGTGCGCGCCGTGGCCGATGCCGTGAAAGGCGTCCGGTGCGTCGTTCATTTGGGCGCGCTGCCTTCGGTGAGCCGTTCCATCAACGATCCCCAATCGACGCATGACGTGAATTTCAGCGGGACGCTCAATCTGCTGCTTCAGGCCCGGGAAGCCGGCGTGGAACGGCTGGTTTTTTCTTCCTCGTCGTCGGTTTACGGCGATACGCTCGTGTTGCCGAAACGCGAGGATATGTTGCCTGTGCCGAAATCGCCGTATGCGCTTTCCAAGCTCGCCGGCGAACATTATTGCCGGTTGTTTTACGAGCTCTACGGGCTGAAGACTTATGCCCTGCGCTATTTCAATGTGTTCGGTCCGCGCCAGAGTCCCCAGTCCCAGTACGCGGCCGTGATTCCGTTGTTTGTCGATGCCTTGCGTAAAGGCGAAAAACTGACCATCTACGGCGACGGCGAGCAAACCCGCGATTTCACCTATATCGACGACGTGGTGTCCGCCAATCTGGCTTGCTGCGAAGCGCCGGAATCGGCCGCCGGCGATGTATACAACGTGGCGCACGGATTCCGGATTTCGGTGAATCAACTGGCCGACCGATTGGAAGCGCTGGTCGGAGTCCGGCCCGGACGCGATTACGTGCCTGCTCGTGCGGGGGATGTCCGCGATTCGCAGGCCGATTCCTCGAAGGCGCGCGAAAAGCTCAAATGGGAACCGAAATGTCCGTTTGAAGACGGATTGAAGCGGACGGTCGACTGGTTTATGCGCGGTTGACCGCGGACGGAAGAGGGGTGGTTCGTGAGCGCTGATTTTACCCTGTGGCAGGAAGTGGCCAACGAGGCCGCTCGTGAGGCCGGCCTGCATGCCTTGAACCAACTCCACCGCCGAACCGAACTGGCTCAAAAGCTCGAGTATGACGTCAAACTGCAGCTCGACTTGGAATGCCAGGCCCGCGCCGAAGAGGTGATCCGGAATCGATTTCCCGAGCACGGCATCCTGGGCGAAGAAGGCCGGCGGGCCTCGGCGGCGAATAGTCCCCGTTGGATCATCGATCCGATTGACGGCACGGTGAATTTTTTCCACGGCCTGCCGCTTTGGTGTTCCAGCGTGGCGGTGCAATGGGAGGGGCAAGTCATGGCCGGCGCCGTATTCATGCCGGAGCTGGAGGATTTTTATACCGCTCGTATCGATGGCCCGGCATTGTGCAACGATCGGCCCATTGCTCCTTCCGCCACGGCAAGCCTGGCCGATTCCATGATCCTGACGGGCCTCAGCAAACATATTCACGAAAACCCCGTCGCGTTCGATTTATTGAAGGAGTTGACGCTCCTCTCCCAGAAGGTTCGCGTGATGGGCGCGGCGGCGGTGGATATCTGTCATGTGGCCTGCGGCAAGGCCGATGGCTATGTCGAGACCGGCATTTATATATGGGATGTGGCCGCGGCGGGACTCATCGCCGACCGGGCCGGCGCCCGCGCGGAGATCGTCGAAGAACTGTCCGAATACCGCTACCGCTACATCTGCACCAACGGAAAAATCGACGGCGAAATCAAAGCGTTGCTGAACCGGTTTCCGGCGGGGGTTGAGGGAGTCCAAGGTCCAAAATAAAAAGAGTCCAAAGTCCAAGAAGTCCAAAGTCCAAAGAGTCCAAAGTCTCGGAATTCACTGATCTTCCTTATTAACTTTGGACTCCTTGGACCTTGGACTTTGGACTCTTTCCTCTCACAACCCATTCGTCCTGGCCAGTTCGTGCAGGCAAAGCCGGATGTTCAGCGATGGGCGATCGTTGGGCATAAGGTTCCAAACTTTCCAGACCAAGGTGGTTTCGTCCGATTTTTGGCGGATGAACTCTTCGGTGATGCTCCAATCCCCGGAGGCGCGCGAAAGCAGGTTGGTCGGCGATTCGCCCCGGTAATAGTGAGCCGCCACTTCGGAATTCATCCGTTCGGCCTCGCGAAGCCATGAGGCCATTTGTTCGGCTTTCAGGGCGACGATCAAGGCGGTGCAGATGGCCGAGACCATGATGGAGCACATCACCAGGGCCACCAGGACCTCGACAAAGGTGAACGCGCGGGCGTTACTCATGGGCGCTGGAGAGATCTGCCGCATCGCCCTCTCCGCCGGGTTCGCTGTCGCTGCCGTAGCTGACGATTTCGAAGACCTCGCCGTTGCGCCCGGGAATCAGATAAATGTATTCGCTGCCCCAAGGGTCCTTCGGAAGCGTCCGGCTTTCGAGATAGCCTTCCTCGGGATAACGGGCCGGCATGGGGTCGGTGGAGGGGAGCTTCACAAGCGCTTCGAGGCCTTGAAGCTGGGTAGGCAGGCGCCCTTGCTCCGTGCGGTACATTTGCAGGGCGGTTTGTAGTTGCTTGATCTGCATGCGGGCGGCGGAGACCCGCGCCTCAGCCGGTTTGCTTAGGACATTGATGCTGACGATGCCGGCCAGGATGGCGATGATCATGACGACCACCAGGATTTCAATCAGGGTAAATCCTTCCGCTGTAGGACGGCGGTATTCGGTGTATGTACGGCGCTTCATTCCTCAACCTCTTCCTTCGTTCATCCAAAATCGAGTTCCAGGTTTTGCTGGCTGGATTCCGTTGTCGGCGCATTAGAATCGAATTTTTTGAGCAGAGCGTCAAGCTTGGCCAGGTAGTAGGGAATGTTTTCGTCGCGGCGTTCCGGGTTCCAATCCGAAACCAATTTGGCGCTGGTGTGTACGGCTACGCGCTTGGAATTACCGGCGACGTAGTAGGAAATCTGGTCGCCGGCCCGGTAATCTCGACCCGACTTCAACGCCAACTCGTAAGCGGCATTGCGGCCCCGGTCGCCGCCCTGGATCTTGTTTTGATAGGTACTCGGCGAATCCTGGAGCGTTTCGGATTTGGCCAGCAAGGCAATGGGCCATTCCCGCCGACCGATCGCATCCCGGTAGGATTGGTACAGCTTGGGAATTTCATCGGCTTTGTTCAGCAGCGTCAGTCGAAGCCATTCGCGGAGGAAATTCCGTTGGAAGGGTTCCAGGCCGCGCGATTTCAAGGCGGCCCCTTTGATAACGATTTCGTCGTGCTCGGCCAGCAGGGCGTAGTTCTTCATTTTATAGCTGAACATGGCCCGGTATTCGCCGTCGAACTCCACGTCGATGCCTTCCGGGAGGGAAGCCTGGAATTTTTTCCGAAAGGCGTCCAGTTCGGCTTCGGTCTTGAAGGCCGGCGGCGTGAAATAAATTCCGTCGGTATCGATTTCGATCGGCTCGGCGCCCAGTTTTTTAAGCTTCTCGATCATCCGGCGCAGCAAGTCGCGTCCTTCCCGTGTGATTTGTTCGGCGAGGCTGTAATCGCTGAAATGCGCCTGGGCGAAAGCGAGGTAGCCGTAAAACGAGTTGATCAAAATTTTAAAGGAGCTTTGGAAGGCGTCGAGGTTGATTCGCTCCTCGTTGGTCTTGCTGGCGTTCATCCGGGCTTTGGTTTCAAGCCGCAAACGGCGCAGGAATTCCAGCAACTTCAGGAAGATTCCGAGTTCGTCGAAACGCGGCGTGAGGCCGTCCTTGAGAATGATGGAAGGATACAGCGAGCGTACATCGCAATGGTGGACATTGGCCATGACGCCGAATTTGAAGATGTCCGTATAGCCTCCCTCGTAGGGACGGGGCATGTCCGGTGCGGGGATGGACGCCCGTTGGTTTAGATACTCGCGCAGCAGCAATGCATCGACCTTGGTTCCATTCCCGCGGACGCAGATGTTTTGATAGCCGAACGGCAGGATTTGCGCCTGCGCAAAATAGCTGGGAGAAAGCAGGCGGCCGATCGCTTCCGTTTCGAGAATGTCGTCGCGCGCATATTTCATGAGCGTGGCCGGCTCGCGCTCGTAGATGCGGGCGATATCCGCCCCTTCGATGTAGGTTCGCTCCGGAGCGGCCACGCCGAAATGGACGGCAATGTCCTTCAGCCCGAAACTTTCGAGCGAGCGGTGGCTGACATCGTAGGCTTGCGCCAGAAAGTAGGTGTCGACAATATGACGGCCAAAGCATTCGGCCCTGGGGTAAGAAATCGTGCGGTCGGCGATGGAGAACCGGCTGGGATACGAGGTCGGAACCGAGCCGTCGCGGCCCAGGGCCAACTTGACCTTATGCCGTTTCGCCCGAAGGGACAGATACGGCAAATCGAATTTGAAGAGATTGTGGCCCTCGATGACGTCGGGATCTTTTTCCCGGACGATCTCGACGAACCGTTCGAGCATCTCCTTTTCGTTCAAGCCGTCTCCGGGAATTACTTCCGTCCAGCCGGTTTGATCGGCCAGGGCAATGGCAATGATGCGGTCGCCTTCGCGTTCAGGATTCGAAAATTCAAAGGGCGGGGTGGTATAGGTTTCGATATCCACTTGAAGCCGGCGGAGGTCGGCAAAGACCATGCCTTTGAAAAGCGTCCGCCCGGTCCACATCAAGTGCTGTTGGATGGGATCGTTTAACAAGAACACCGGACTGGAAGGGTCGCCGGGACGAATTCCTTTGCTCTTTTTCAGCCACGCCATGCACTTATCCAGGGCTTTCCACGAATCGAAAGAGCATAACCAGGCATACGAATTCTTTCCCTGAAGCGAAACGATTTCTGCCTGGATCGGGGAATCGGTCATCAAGGCGGGGTTGTTCAGCCAAAAGAACGGCTTGAAGGGCTCCCGTTGTTGAAGGGTCTTTCCATCCTGCCGGATGAAAAGAAGCATTTCGTCGCGGCCCTCGTCGCCGGCGAGCGATTCCAGAGCGACCAAGCCGGGCTCCTCGTTGCGTCCAAAAATCAATTGTTTGGATTCGTTGTCCATAAGTAGGATTAATGTAGTTCGCTTGGGCGCGGATGCCAAGGCGGATATTCATCGCGCCTCTTTGTCCTCACTTGAGTCTTGCAACTTGAATCGCGAAATTCGAAACTGACTTCATGGATGGCAACTTATGAAAGCTAAAAGACAAAAAAAGACGACGGTGGGCGTGATCGATTCCGAGGTGCTCGCGTTTACGGCCGGCCGGGATTGTATTCTGGACCGGGCTCTGATCGAAGCCGATTGCATGGGTTCCGCCGCGCATGTAACGATGCTTTCGCGGATGCCCTTGAAGCCGAGGCTCTTTTCCGAAAAGGAGCGGCGACAGGTCATCGCGGGGTTGGTGGAGATTATGCAGCGGGCCGCACAGGGCAAATTCGAAATTACCCTGGACGATCAGGATGTACATCTGGCGGTCGAGCGGACGTTGACCGAGCAACTCGGCGACTTGGGCAAGAAAGTGCACACCGGACGCAGCCGGAACGACCAGGTCGCGCTCGATCTGCGGCTGTACGGCAAGGATCAGTTGCTCGGGACTATTCTGGAAGCGGCGGAACTGGCGGACGGCTTGACGAGGGTGGCGCGTCGGCATGCCGCGGACCCGATGGTGGGTCGCACGCACATGCAGCCGGCGATGCCCAGCTCGGTGGGGTTGTGGGCGGCCGCCTTTTCGGAGAGCTTGCTCGACGATATCGCCCTGCTCATCAATGCCTTTGAGTTGAACGATCAAAGCCCGTTGGGTTCTGCCGCCAGTTATGGCGTGCCGCTGCCGCTCGACCGGCAATTGGTTTCAGATCTGCTCGGGTTCAGCCGGCCGGTTCATAATGTGCTGTATGCCAACAATGCGCGGGGCAAGCTCGAATCGATCGTCCTGAACGCCATGTCGCAGGTCATGCTGACTCTCTCGCGGTTGGCGCAGGACCTGATCTTGTTCAGCATGCCGGAATTCGCCTACTTTTCGTTGCCGGATTCCTGCTGCACCGGCAGCAGCATCATGCCCCAGAAGAAAAACCCCGATGTGCTGGAGTTGATCCGGGCCAAGACGTCCAAGGTCATTGCCTTCTCGCTGGCCGTGCAGGAGATCGTCAAGGCTTCTCCATCCGGTTACAACCGGGATATCCAGGAAGCCAAGGAACCGTTCATGGATGGCATCTCGACCGCCCGGTCCAGCCTGCGCATCATGTCGCAGCTCGTCGAAGGCCTGAAGGTCAACCGGGAAAAACTTCTGGCCGGCTTCACTCCGGATGTGTTTGCCACCGATTACGCCCTGGAACGGGTTGCCGGCGGTATGCCGTTTCGGGATGCCTATCATTACGTCAAGGAGCACTTGGACGAATTGGAAGCCCTCGATCCCTACAAGGCCATCGCGCAGAAAACCCATTTGGGTGGAACGGCAGGCATGGACTTCGATCTGCTCGACCGGCGTATTTCCGGCGCCATTCTTTTTGTGGCAGAAGAGCGCAATAGCTTTTATGGAGCCGTTTCGAAGCTGATGGGCATTCCGTACCCGTTGGCACGAAAATAGCTTTAAATTCTTTCGAAAAGTTTTCCAATGATTGGAAAAACGGCGTATAAATTTTCCAATCGTTGGAAAAAAATGTGAACCCGCCCGGCGGGGATTCCAACGATTGGAAAGCGAGAGGGAATGACACATCCGGCGATTGCCATTGAGAATCTATCGGTATCGTTCACCGAGCGTGGCCAAAAGGTGGACGCCCTCAGAGGCCTGAGCCTGACCGTAAAAGAGGGGACGGTCTTCGGATTCCTGGGTCCGAACGGCGCCGGCAAAACGACGACGATGCATGCCCTGCTTGGGTTTGTCGCCTTCAACGCAGGAACGGCGCAAATTTTCGGGCGGGATGTCCGCGAAGCGATAGCGCGTACGCGCATAGGCTACCTGCCTGAAAACCCCCAGACGTATCCCTTTCTCACCGGCCGCGAATTGCTGTCGATGGCCGGCCGGTTGTTCCATCTCGATGCCAAGTCTTTGCATGACCGCGTGGAGGAACTGCTCGACCGGGTTAACCTGCGGCAGGCTGCCAATCGGCGGATCGCCACCTATTCGCGCGGCATGATGCAGCGTATTGGCTTGGCTCAGGCCTTGATCAACGATCCGGATTTGGTGATTCTGGACGAGCCCACCGGGGGCATGGACCCCTTGGGCCGGATGGAAATCCGCCGGATCATCGCGCAATTGCGGGAGCGGGGAAAGACGGTGTTCTTCTCGTCGCACGAGCTTTCCGAGGTCGAACTGGTCTGCGATCACGTCGCGATTCTCTCGCAGGGCCGCGTGATGGTGGAAGGCGCCGCTGCCGACCTGGTGAAAAAAGACGAGAGCCTGGAGCAATATTTCCTGCGCGTCGTGGCGGGAAAGGGAGGGGGCTCATGAGTCGCGTGTTGACGATCGCCCGCGTGGTCTGGCTGGAAATGATCCGCCGAAAAGATTTGTACGTGCTGCTGATTCTGCTGGCGGCCTTGTTGATGGTGCTGATTTCGGTCAACGTGTACGGCTTGGGTTCGGTGGCCCGTTATGTGAAGGATGTGGGGTTCCTGCTCACCTGGCTCTGCGCCTGGTTTTTTGCCATTGGCGCGGCCGGTCGACAGTTGCCGCAGGAGGAGGCCCGGGGCACCATATACAGCTTGCTGGCCAAGCCGGTAACGAGGATTGAATTGCTGTTGGGAAAATGGTTCGGCGCCTGGACCATAGCGGTGGCCGCCACCGCCGTTTTTTACTTGCTCGTGATGGGCGTCACTCATTTGCGGGGCGGTCATTTTGTGTCCGGCTCTTTGATTCAGGCGTTTCTCCTTCACGCGGTTAATCTGGGAATGGTCACGGCCCTGGCCCTGGCGTTTTCCACGCGCACCACGTACGGCGCTGCGGCCTCGTTGACATATGTGACCACCCTGGCCTCCTTCGTACTGGCGCCGCAAATTCCCGTTTTGCTGACGCAGGAAACAGGGATTCGAGCCCAGGCTTTGCTGGTCCTTTATTATGCGCTTCCTCATTTCGAGTTGTTCGATCTGCGCCAGCGCGTGGTGCATGATTGGGGCGCAGCCCCGTGGTCGATGGTGTCCGTCATCGTGGTGTATGGCATTTTGTGGATCGTTGTTTTTCTTGGGCTTGCCTGGTTTGGGTATCGGCGAAAACGTTTTTCGCGGGGCGCTCAACTGTAAACAGGCACGATGAAATAACGCCGGCAGTAAAGAGAGTCGAATTATGGAAGCGATAACCTCAATGGAAATTGACTCTTGCGCGCGAAGATCTTCCGGGTTTTGGCCGACGATTATGATCCTGGCGTGTTGGGTGGCCTGCTTCATCCTGTTCTGTCGCTTGAGTGCTTCTTCGTCGGTGCTTCTGCCGGATGCCGATTCCGTATTGGGGCGGCTTTTGGGTTCCAGCCGTGTGGCGTTAGGACAAAGCCTTTATTTGGAGGCCGATAATTATTTCCACCAGGGCGTTAAGCATCCCCAGAAAAAGGCATTTATAGATTTCTTTCAACGGTGGGATGCCATTATTGCTCCCAATCTGCATACGCATCCGAAAGGAACGTCCATTTATGAGCTGATGCCCTGGTTCCGATTTGCAACGGAGATGGACCCTCACAATGTGGAAGCTTATCTTACGGCTTCCTATTGGTTGGCGAGCGAAGGAGCTCGTCCGGATTTAGCTGAAAATATTCTGTTTGAAGCGCAGCGCAACAATCCGGGCGATTATCGCGTCTTGCAGCAAAAGGGACGTTTGTATATCCGCGCTCAAAAAGAGAAACAAGCCGAACTGGCGCTGGATATGGGTATACGCCTCTGGCCTGGACAGTTGGATCCAGAGGACGAGCAGTCCCGGCTCGATCTTGCGCAAATGTTGACGTTGCGGGCGTTCCTCTTTGAATATCGCGGCCATCGAGCCGATGCTTTGACTCTCTTGCGTAAAGCCTCCAGCCTTTTCCCTGGGAATAAGGCTTTGGCCGCCCGTATTCAAGCATTGACTGATGGAGAGGATACCCAAAAATGGGCGCGCGAAATGTGGACGGAGGTTTTTCCTCGGAAGTCAACCTGTTCCAGGGAAGAACACGACCATGACGACCACGACGACCACGATGACCACGACGACGAATAATAACCGGGTTGTAAAATCGACCTGAGCAAGACGGATAGCTTTTTTATGTATCTTGAATTTTTCGGCCTGACGGAAATGCCGTTCAATATCACGCCTGATCCGAGGTTTCTGTTTTTTTCGACGCGACATCGCGAAGCCTTCGATCACCTGATGTATGGAATCCATAATCGAAAGGGCTTCATTGAACTGACCGGCGAAGTGGGGTCGGGAAAGACGACGCTTTGCCGTGCGCTTCTTTCCAGCTTGCCCTCGAATGTACGGACAGCGTTGGTGTTAAATCCTTCGCTCACGGAAACCCAGCTTTTGCGCGCGATCCTGAACGATTTTGGTCTTCAGGTTAAGGGGCGCGACCGACTTGCCTATATCGAACGGCTTAACGAATTCCTGCTGGAACAGATCAAAGAAGGCAATAATGTGCTCTTGATCATCGATGAAGCACAGGATCTGATCCCGGAAGTGATGGAACAAATTCGTTTGTTGTCCAATCTTGAAACCGACCAGCATAAGTTGATGCAGATCATCCTGGCCGGACAGCCCGAGCTTCACGAACGGTTGGCCCGGCCTGAATTTCGCCAATTGCGACAAAGAATCATCGTGACCTGCAAGCTTCAACCGCTTGACGAAAACGATACGGCGGCCTATATCGTTCATCGATTGAGCGTTGCCGGCGCATCGTCGGAAGTCGTTTTTGACGAAGGAGCCATCAGGATGATATATAAATTTACAGTAGGTACGCCGCGGTTGATCAACAATGTTTGTGACAGTGCTTTATTGGCCGGATATGTTGCAGGTACACGAATTATTCGCGTTCATGAAATAAAGAAAGCCATTGCTCACATGGAGTCCGCTCTATGAGTCTGATCCAGGAAGCCTTGAAACGGCAGCAGCAGGAATTTGAAGGCACGGCGAAGCCGCCCGACGCCGTAGGTGCGACAACCCCGACCGAAATCGCGCCGACCTCGGAACAACCCCCGGCCATCCCCCCTCCGTCCAAGGAGAAAGCGATAAAGAAAAAAGAACCGAAAGCCTGGGGCATGCTGGTCGGGTCTCTAGTCGTGCTCGTTGTTCTTGCGGGATCAGCCATCTTCTTTTTCATGGTAGCCGCCAAATCCTGGAAAAAGCCCGGCGCTCCCACGCCTGCTGCGGTCGTAAAACCCGAGGCCTCCGCATCGGCGTCGACGGCGCAAAGCACTTTAATCCAGCCGATTCGAAAAGCGGAAGAAGTCGTCCGCAAGGTTCAGGACGCCCGTTCGATGGCCGTACCCGCCGAAGCGTCATCGGCGGCCGCTCCAATAACCTCGGCGCCCAATTCGTCCGCGACGGCGAAAGCTCCGGCCAATAAGGAATCGCCCGAGCCCGCCAAAAAGGCGACGCTCGTCCTCGGGATGGGGAACGCCAGGAACTCGGCCGATGCTGCACAGGAATCTTCTTCGTCCTCCGATTCATCCGGGCAAGCGATTTGGCCGAAGCTGACGCTTACCGGCGTGATGCTGCGATCGACTGAAAAAGACAGCACCGCCTTGATCAACAAAGCGATGGTGAGTGTCGACGAAACGGTCGAGGGCGCACGGCTGCTTGAAGTGCATTCCGGAAGCGTTGAATTGGAATACGAAGGCGAAACCAGAACCCTTTTCGTAGGCCAGAGCACCTTCTAACCGCGGAGCTCGCTTTATTTGGAGGCCGGAGGCTGCGATTTCTTAAGCTTTTCCAGGGCGATATCGTATTCAGATGCCGTGGAAAGGTAGAAATGACAGGCTTTTCCCGTGATTCGTTTGACGTCTGCCTGCAGGACCGCATCGTAAGGATTCAGCACCGCCACCAGCAAATCGCGACTTATCTGATCGAAGACCATGGCGCCGCGATGCATGGTATAGTTGATCGGCAAGAGTGCGGCGGCTTCTTTGGGGATTTCGAACGAAGTCAAACTGACGACCGGCATGCCGCTGTCCTTGACGAGAAACTTCAGCACCTTTTCCATGTTCTTGAACGCGCGATCCTGCAAGACGTGCAGCACGGAGACGGGGACTTGCACGTTCTTGGACGAGTTTTCCGAAAGGTCGTGGACCACATTCGAATAATCTTCCTGGCTGAGTTCGCCGGCCTGAAGAAGGTTCCACGCCAGGGCCAGCTCGTTGGTGATGTCGATGTTTTTCCGCTTTCCGGCATCTGAGCCGCCGGGCGAGGTCATTTTCTTTTGGACCAGCAACTGCTCGAGTTGCTGCACCAGCGGTTTGACCGACGGATTGTCCTGCACATGCTTGTTCAGCTTTTTGATCAGGTCCGGGGCGGCCTCGGCATCCTCCTCCTCGGCGATCGTCTGGGCAAGCTGGGCCAGATAATCCAGCGCGCGGGATTTGTCGCCAATCTGCTCATAGGCTTCGAACAACGTCTCCAAGGCGACGCGATCGTTGGGGATGGCTTCGAGGATTTGTTCGAAGGCCGCGATGGCATTCCATACATCGGACTCGATATTTTTCGGCGCTACCGGTTCTTTATCCATGACTCATTGCTTTTTTTTCTGGCCGTCGGATCGTTCGTATCGGCCGCCTGCTGCTGAGACAATGCTTGATGATCGTTTAATGCAGGTAATATGCCAACAAAAAAGGAAAGAAGTCAAAATTTCGAACAAGTCAAATCTTTCAGTTTCTCAAAACCTTGACTATAAGCGCTTTTTTCACTGCCATTTCGAGTTATTTTCCGTTAAAACAGGAGCTGGCATCTATTTTGCTTTTAGAAACCGGCAATTATGCAACAGCAAGGTGGCAGATGGATACAGCGTCATTAGGCGAGAAAGTCATCGATATCCTCATCAAGCGGCGCGCGATCAATCCCGAAATTCTTCAGGAAGTCAAGGAAGGCGCCAAGGCATCGGGCATTCGTCTCGAGAAAATGCTGGTGCAAAAGAATCTGGTGGCCGGAGCCGACATGGCATTGGCGTTGGCTGAATACTTGAACATGCCGCCGATCAGTCTGGCTCATTTCACGCCGGATAATCAGTTGCTCGATCTGGTGCCGCGCGAAACGCTGACCCGGCATATGATGGTGCCCATCGCCCGAATCGGCAACATGTTGACGGTCGCCTTGGGCGATCCCTTCGATGTCGTGGGACTCGAGGAGCTTCATGCGCTGGCAGGGCTGGACGTGGTGCCGGTCGTGGCGCCAGAAAAAGAATTAACCGATCTGCTCCAGCGATTCACCAAGGAACCGACCCAGGGCTTGGAAGACATTCTCAAGGACGTTAGCGACAGCGACGTCGAACTCGGTCATGAGGAAAAAGAGGATGTCAGTCTCGACGAGATGTTGGAAAGCGCCGAGGATGCCCCGGTTATTCGCATCGTCAATTCGATCATGGTGGAAGCGATTCGACGGCGCGCCAGCGACGTGCATCTGGAGCCTATGGAGCGGTCTTTGCGCTTGCGGTACCGCATCGACGGCATTCTGTACGAAAGTCCAAGCCCCCCGAAATCCCTCCAGTCGGCCATCATCTCGCGCATCAAGATCATGTCGAACTTGAACATCGCCGAACGGCGTGTTCCGCAGGACGGACGTTTCAAGATCAAGGCGCTCGGCAAAGAGGCCGACATCCGTGTGAGCATCCTGCCCACGGTTCACGGCGAAAAAATCGTCATGCGTATTCTCGATAAGAGCGCCCTGGCGCCCAACTTATCCGCCTTGGGGCTGGATCAAAAGGCCTACGAGAATCTCAAATATTCGATCGATCAGCCTCATGGCATGATCCTGGTGACCGGCCCGACCGGCAGCGGAAAAACCACAACGCTTTACTCCGCCCTCCAAGAGTTGAATACGACCGACGTCAACATTATCACGGTGGAAGACCCCGTCGAGTATCAGTTGGTGGGCATCAATCAGGTGCAAGCTCACTCGGAGGTCGGCCTGACCTTTGCCGCGGGCTTGCGCTCAATTCTGCGTCAAGATCCGGATATCGTCATGGTCGGCGAAATCCGCGACGGCGAAACGGCGTCGATCGCCGTACAAGCGGCGCTGACGGGGCACTTGGTTTTGAGCACGCTGCACACCAACGATGCCGCCGGCGCCATCGCCCGCTTGTTGTACATGGGCATCGAAGCCTTCCTGTTGTCCTCTTCGCTGATCATGACCCAGGCCCAACGCCTTTATCGCAAACTTTGCCCCGCGTGCAAAAAGCAGCGCGAATTGCCGTCTGAAATACTGAGGCTGAACAAAATCGATCCCGAGATTTTCAGCGGCGCGACGCTGTACGAAGCACATGGCTGTCCCAAGTGCGGCAACACGGGCTACAAGGGCCGCGGCGCGCTCATGGAAATTCTTATGGTGGGCGATGAGGTTAAAGCCTTGATGTTAAAAGAGGCCAGTTCCGGAGAAATTCGTGATGTAGCGGTCAAGAACGGGATGTTGACCTTGCGGGATGTCGGATTGCTTCGCGTTCGCGACGGGGTCACCAGCGTGGAAGAAGTCTTGCTTGTAACGAGTGGAGAATAAGGAGCTATTTACATGGCAGCAACGATCAGCCCTAGTCAAGCCCAAGCCCCTCAAGTCAAAAAGCCGACCGGTTCGGATCCCAAGTCGCGGAAGAAGAAAAAAGTCCCCGGCGCGCGAAAGATCATTGCCAAGGATTTGCCCTCCTTTACGCGGCAGCTCTCCGCGATGCTGTCCTCCGGGCTTCCGGTCGTGCAAACACTCGACGCTTTGCAGGAACAGACGCAGAACAAGGTTTTCAAGACCGTCATTACCGGCGTCAGGGCACAGATTGAAGGCGGCGCATCGTTTTCCGAAGCCTTGGGACAGTATCCTGATATCTTTGACGATCTGTATATCAGCATGCTTAAAGCCGGTGAGGCCGGAGGTCTTTTGGCTGAAACCACCACGCGTATCGCCTCCTATCTGGAAGCAACGGCAAGACTGAAGCGCAAGGTCAAAGCCGCGATGATGTATCCGTCCATCGTTATGACGGTTGCCCTTGCTTTAGCGGCAGCCATGATCATCTGGATTGTGCCGGTGTTTGCCAGTATTTACACCGACTTTGGCTCCAAACTGCCGGCGCCTACTCAGTTCCTGGTCGATGTGAGCGATGGCGTCCGGCACAACATTGTCTTTGTCATTGTGGGGGTGGTGGCCTTGGGCATTTCTTTCGGCAAATTCAAGAAGACGGAAAAAGGCGCGTATATGATGGACAACATCAAACTCAATTTCCCCGTCTTCGGCGAATTGACGCGTAAAGTAGCCCTCAGTCGGTTCGCGTCCACCTTTGCCCAATTGACTCGAAGCGGCGTGCCTATTCTTCAAACCATGGAAATCGTGGCCTTCGCCACGGGCAACAAAGTGCTTTCCAAGATCATTCTCGACGCCCGCAGTACTGTCGAGCAGGGTGAACCGCTTTCCAAAGCGTTGGAAAAGAGCAAAACTTATCCCCGGATGCTGATCCATATGTTATCGGCAGGCGAAAAGACCGGCAAGGTCGACGAAATGCTTCAAAAAATCTCGGAGTTCTATGACGACGAAGTCGAGGCCATGCTGGCCGGACTCACATCGTTGATCGAGCCTTTGCTGATGGTGTTTTTGGGCGTAATCATTGGCGGAATCGTTGTTTGTATGTTTTTGCCGATCTTCAAGATGTCCGAAATTGTCGGAATGTAAGGTGGGCTCACGATGAGGGAACAGGTCCAGAAAGGCCAGGAAAAGCCATTGGCTGGGACATGGCTCGCCGCCGTAAGCGTGATGTGCATAAGGCTGGTGCTGATGACCGGCCTTATGGCGGCGCTGGCCTTCGTTTTGCCTCATGACAACGCTGCTTTTTTTGCCTTGATGGCCATCGCCTACGTGATCAGCATTCCCTATGCGCTCTGGTTGAAGAACCGGGAGCGGATCTCGCAACTGATGCCCTTGCAGTTTCTGGTGGATTTGGTGCTGGTGACGGGCGTTGTCTATTTCACCGGCGGCGTGGCGAGCGATCTGGCCCTTTTGTATCCCTTGGTGATTCTTTCTGCCGGTATGATCACCACGCCCTTGAGGGCTATTCAGGTTACGGTATTGTGCATTCTTTCCTATGTGACGCTAGTGCTGTTGATTCAGCAAGGCGTGCTCATGTCCTATGGCAATCCCATCCGTAGCTACGATTGGATCTCTCTGCTCCGGACGTTGTTGATGAATGTGCTTATCTTTTCCTGTTTCGGCGCGGCGGGCGTTTATGTCTCCAAGCGCTGCAACTTTGCCGACAAACGGATAGAACGCTTTCGGGAAATGGCGGAGTTGATTTTTCGAAAGGTGGGGGCCGGGTTGATCCTATTTGACGAAAAAGGCGTCATTCTCATGGCCAATGAGCACGCTTGTAAGAGCCTGGGGCTTACGGATGAGGTTCTGATTGGATCGCATTTGAACAATTATATGGCAGCCGATTGGGTTCAGGAATCGGTTCAAGGGGCGGAGGATGTCTCTCAATGCTATTTCAAACGCTCCGATGGGAAAACGTTTCCCGTTAGCTTCGAGATTGCCACCGTTTCTTTGCCGGCAGAAGCGATTCCTGGATATGAAGGAAAAGGGAACTTGGAAGCGGTTATCATGGCCTTTAACGACATTTCTCCGATTTTGGAGATGCAACAACAGGTCAAACATGCTGAACGGGTTCGCGCCGCCAATCAGATGGCGGCTGAAATAGCCCATGAGATCCGCAATCCGCTGGCCGCCATATCGGGTTCTGTTCAAGTCTTGCAACTCTTGGAGCGCAGGGCTCATCTAGGCGACGAAAAGAGTGCGGAAATTCTGCTTAAGGAGCGGAACAGCACCTATAATCGAATTGTAGCGGAATCGTCCAGGCTGGATATTGTCATCGAGCGCTTCATCGATTTCACGGAATTTTCCCCCGAAGCGTTTGCCAAGTTGCAGGAATACCTCGCAGAGACGGATTTCACCAAATCCAACCGGCAATAGTCTCAGCAAAACACTGCCGTTGGTCTTCTATAACAAGCTGATGATCAGTGCCTATGCGGCATTTCTTGAAGTGGATACGAAAAACATTTCGATACTATTTGAAAAAATGAGAATATTATATTAACTTTTCGATGTGGATTGTCTATTTATTGATTCTCGCGGGTCTGATGCTTCAAAAAAACGGGGTTGTTACACATGTCTCGTATACTTTTGGTTGATGATGAGCCCAGCATTCTTAGTGTTCTAAGCACGCTTCTTCGCGCGGAAAGTCACGATGTCGTTCCGGTTCTCGGTGGTGAGAAAGCCCAGGACGTCATCCGCAACGAAACCTTCGATCTGATGATTTCCGATATTCGCATGAGTCCCGTTGACGGAATGCAATTGCTCAAATTTGCCCGCAAAGAAAAACCCGGCATGGCGGTTATTATGATCACCGCCTACGGTTCGGTTGAGACAGCCGTCGAGGCCATGAAAGAAGGGGCTTTCGATTACGTTACCAAGCCATTCAAAGTGGATGAGTTGCTGATTACCGTGCAAAGAGCTTTGGAGTATCACAGCGCCTTGGCGGAAAACGTGGATCTCAAAGCCCAATTGGAAGCCAAGTATCGTTTCGAAAATATTGTTGCGGAAAGTCCCGCCATGCGGCAGGTCTGCGAGATGATCGAGCGCGTAGGCCCGACGGATACAACCGTTTTGATTCTGGGCGAAAGTGGAACCGGCAAGGAATTGGTGGCCAAGGCCATTCATGCTCACAGCCGACGCAAGAACAAGCGTTTTCTTCCCATCAACTGCGCCGCCATGCCCGAACCGTTGCTGGAATCCGAGATGTTCGGCCATGTCAAAGGCGCTTTCACAGGCGCCGCTACCAACAAAGAGGGGCTCTTTGAAGCCGCAGGTGGTGGGACGATATTCATGGATGAAGTCGGCAGCATGCCCATGAGCATTCAAAGCAAACTCTTGCGAGTGCTTCAAGAGCGCGAAATTCGCAAGGTAGGCGGGACCGAAACCGTAGCCGTCGATGTCCGGGTTCTGGCGGCTACCAATGACCGGTTGGAGCGCCTTATTGAGGAAGGCCGGTTCCGTGAAGATTTGTATTATCGTCTCAGCGTGATTCCCATCGAAATCAAACCCTTGCGAGAGCGCCCTGAAGATATCCTGCCGCTTGTTTCCCACTTTATGCGTCAGGAGCTGGGTCCCGGCAAGGAATTGCTGACCATTGATCCGGAAGCCCAATTGGTGCTTGAGCAATATCCTTGGCCTGGAAACGTCCGGGAGCTGGATAATGCCATTCGCCACGCCATGACCTTTACCAAGACTGGCATCATCTCCAAGGACGTTCTGCCGGCTAAAATCGTCAGCTCAGTCGATACAGGCAGCTTTACGGGCGCTATAGGGGGCGGTATCCGTGCTGAGATCTATCGAGGGAAGTCTTTGAAAGCATTCCTACGCGCAAAAGAGAAGGAATACCTCTCTCAAGTGCTTCAGCATGTCGACGGCGATAAGGAAAAAGCCGCCAAGGCCCTGCGTATCAGCTTGGCTACCCTTTACCGCAAGCTGCCTGACCCAAAAGAGTAGATTTGTAGCTCGGGCTGTGCCTATCGACTAAATCCCTTGCGACTCACGGCTCAGGAATAACTGCGATCCTCTAATTCCAGGCTATAACGTGACGAGAGCTTCTTCCCTGCAAAATAAAGGAATAATAGGGGAGAAATACCAATCAACGTTACTTACCTTAGTCTGCAACCGATAACAACGTGTGAACAGCATCGAAATCGCAAAATCTAAAAAGTGAATCATTATACCGATCATATATGCAAATTTGCAATTGTGCGTATCGTTCTGCTTTTTGTCTTGTATTCAAAATATTAGCCGCTATTAATGATTTCCTAAGCAATGGGATGTTCTACAGGGCAGAGTCCGCAGTATTTGTAAAGTTGGCACGTTGCCTGCTATATAAATCTGGCGGTTCGGAGGTGGGCTATCGCAGCCTAAACAAACGAAAGGAGAATGCGATGAGAAAGAATAGTAAAGCTGGTTTCACCCTGGTGGAAATTATGATCGTGGTGGCGATTATCGGTCTGTTGGCCGCCATAGCGATTCCGTCGTTCCTGCGAGCGCGGCAGAGTACGCAAACCAATACTTGTATTAATAATCTTCGGTTGGTCGACGCCGGCAAAGATCAATGGGCTTTGGAAAATAATGCAACGACCGGCGATCCGACGGCCGTAGCTGATATTGCTCCTTATATTAAGAATGGGTATCCGACATGCCCGTTGGGACAACAGCCTACTCCTAATGCGGTCGGCACCGATCCGACATGCCCGGATGCTACGGCGGTTGGTGGAACGCATCCTGCGATCCTGTAGCTCTAGACTTGCATGTAGTTAATGCATGAATGGCCCCGCTGAAAAGCGGGGCCATTTTTTTTATCTTCGATGTCGGTCTCCTTCATAAGGGTCGAAGTCTGGGCTGGTCCATAAACCATGCTTGTTCTTGTTGACGCTTGAATCCCGATTGGTACGGCCTGTGCTATATAAGGAACGAGCCTGTTATTTTCATCGAGAGATGAAAAATCAAGGAGACGTTGAAATGAAAATACAATCGAAACATGGATTCACATTAGTAGAGATCATGATTGTTGTGGCGATCATTGGTCTTTTGGCAGCCATCGCGCTTCCGTCGTTTATGAGGTCTAGGCAGAGTACGCAGACCAATACATGCTTGAATAATCTTCGTTTAATTTCCTGGGCCAAAGACCAGTTGGCTTTGGAAACGGGTCTTCCGTTTGGGCAGGCCGTTGTAAATGCTCAGCTTGCGCCCTATCTGAAGAAAGGCATCCCAACTTGCCCGATCGGCGCCGTTGTTTACGATCTTCGAACGATTGGCGAGAATCCTTTGTGTCCTAACGCTCCCATGGGCGGCATTCATCTGGCGATATTATAAGCGAACGACATCCGCGATAACCGTCTCACAAGAGCTTCCAATCTGACCCATTAAGGCTTGTAGTAGATGTCGCGACAAAAGGAAACAATGGTTTGACGGCGGCGGGAGATGGGCGCGGTGACCTTGATGGTGCGGAGGGTCGCGCCGGACCAGCTTTTGAAAACCACGTCGAATTTCTTCAAGTCGGGAGGGCAGGGGATGCGGGCGACCTGAAGCCAGCGGGGCATGGTTTCCCAGCGGCGCGTATCGGGGCGTTCCATGAGGCCAATCAAGACTAAGCGAGTTAGTGCTCCTAATGCGCCGTTGGAATTATGCTCCACGGCTTGGGCAAGGCCTTCCTTCAGGGCAATACGGGATGCTGTTTTAATGGCTTTCATGGCGGCATCGATTTGTTGGGTACGCAAAGCGAGGTTTCCCGTGTCGGCCAGCGCATAGCTTCGTCCGACCGTCTTCCCGTTGATGACGATTTCGGCGTATTCCGGCGTACCCAGGGAAAGATAACCGTTCAGAAGTTCTTCGCCGGAGGGGGATCGACCGCTGAGAACAAAGCAAACCAGCTCGTGCGACCAATTTTCGTCGGTCGAATACAAAGTCGACAGGTTGTTGGTTGTTGTCAGCAATTGATTGGTATTGACCCTTGTTTGAAGGCGTCCGGTATTTTCGTCGATTTGAACCAAGCCTGAAATTTCGGAGGCCTTTCGATATTGCATGGAGGCATTGGAGGGATCGTCGATCATTTCAAAAGCAAAGCCTGCTACGTATCGCGCGAAGGCATCGTCCGGATATTTTCCCAGAACGCCGGGGTCGAGGGTTTTGAGGATGCGCCGAGCTTCCACCGCCGCGCTATCCCAATCGGCCAGGGCAAAATGGTCGAGCGCGGCAAACGAATGCAGAGCCGTCCGCTCGAAAGGCATGCCCCGGAAGTTTTGGACGGTATCGTTAACGACCATGCTGGCGCCGCCCTTGGAAACGCTGTAGGTCTCGAGTTGATCGAGCAGATCGGAGGCGGCAATGAAGTCCTTCGCGCTTTTATCGTATTGCCCCATCGCCTGGCGAACGGTACCGCGCTCCATGAAGAAAAGCACCCGATCGCGTTCGGAAACCTTGGTCTCGTCTCCGAGTGCTTGTTCGGATTGCTGGAAATGTCCGCTGAAAAAATCGTAACGAGCCGTTTCGATGACCGGGGTCGCGCAGCCGAAAAAGCCGGGGAGCGCAAAGCCCAACAGGAAGCAAAGGGCCAGGCTTTTCCACAATTTTTGAGCCGGTGAAGGTTGTTGTCGAACCAAATTCATAGCCGCAGAACTCCGGGGCAGGGAGTGCCGATTCCGAGAGTAACCCACGAAATAGGACACTCCACTGCGGTTTCGCTAACGGCCACCGGTGGCCTCTTCGACTTACCAACCGATCAAAGGCTGGCTTTCCTGGCGCGCAAATTCCTCTTCGGTGGTCCACGCAAGAAGACCGGACTCAAGATCCGTAACTTCGATGGTTAGTTTATAATACTTAAGGACTTGCTTTGACACTCGCACCTGCCGGCCGGATTTGGTTTCCATTTCCACCAGCGAGCCGCTGACCATGAATTTGGCGCCGAGCTGTCGGCCGACGGAAACCTGGGTTTCCGGTGTGGCGTTGGCCGCTTGGTAGCCTTGTTCCTTGAGCAGATCTTCGCGGCGTGCTTCATTGATGAATTGGGCCTTGCCGGTTCTGAAGAGGAGGGTTCTCATTTGATCCGTCAGATTCTTTGTATCGACATACGCTGAAGTGCGGTTTTGAACCCCGGCAATCATCATGATCGGTGGGGTTGCCTGGTCGTTCAGGAATGGGCTGGAGACCATTTCGTTGACCACTTTTTGCGTTATGTTCCGCATGTCAGAGTAGTTGTAATCGGCGCGCTCAACGGGACTTTTTCCGCTGGTCACATCGACGTCGCTCGTGGAGCCTCGAAACGCTGCGCAACCATTCAAAAGGACGATTGAAACACCCAGCATACCCACACCAGCAACCCGAATAAATTGTCTGCTCATAACCGATTTCTCCTTTCAACCTGAGAATGCAAAGATCAATACTCGTTTCTCTACATTTTTTCAAGAACCAAGCCGGTTCCTTGGGCAATAGGACGTTCGTAGGGCTGGTTTATTCATTGCAAATGCACGTCTTCGGATGTTTTATTTTTCAAGTCTGGCTGCGGCAAAATGGCGGGCCTGTCGTTGCAGCCCGGGGCGGCTGGGTGTTGGCGTATGGTGTAACATGTTATTGGCATATTCTTTGAGGAAACTAGGCGGTCTGGGCCTTCCGCTGTGAAAATAGTCGCGAGCCATGCGAGACCCAATGATTTCGGGACTGTGCGGCGAAGCGACGGTCAGATGTCTGTAGAGTGCCGCCGCCAAATCGTCCAAGGCAATACCATGCTCGCGTTGGAATTCCGCATAAAGGGCCTCGCTGAAGTACATGAAACGCTGGAAAGGGGAGCCTTCCTGCCAGAGGAGAGAAGCGGCGCCGACAAAATTGCCGCTATTATATATTGAGTCCCAATAGTGGGCAAAACGACGAATTTTATCCATTTCGCCTTCGGTAAGAAGCTTGTTGCTGAGCAGGCCATAAGGCGGGGTGGTTTGATAATGCATGGCCCATTCTTTGTCGTGGCGTCCGATGGCTGTGCCTCTCAGGCGCTTGAGCAGGCCCACTTGAATTTCGTGAGGTTGCAGAGCTGCCAGCCGATCGAAACCTTCGGCGAAACTATCCAATGATTCTCCAGGCAAGCCGGCAATGAGATCGGCATGAAGATAAACCCCCGTTTCCTGGCGTAGAAAATGCAGATTTTCCGCGATGAGCGCATTGTCCTGAATGCGTTGGATTCGACGCGCGACCTCGGGGTTCCACGTCTGAATGCCGATCTCGAATTGAAGAGTTTCCGGGGGAAAGGCCTGAATCAAGGCTCTAAGTTCGGCCGGAAAACGATCGGGAATCATTTCACAGTGCAGAAACAGGCCCGGCCGGTACTCGCGAAGAAAAAACCGTAGAACTTCCATGCAGTGTGGAAGATTTAAATTGAAGGTCCGATCGGCAAATTTGAAATGTCGCGCGCCGCGATCCAGCAGCTTTTTGAAACTTGAGAGCAATGGTTGGAGGGGGAAAAAGCGTACGCTTCGTTCGACGGAAGACAGGCAATATTCGCAGGAAAACGGGCAACCGCGGGAGGTTTCGACATATAAAGTACGGTGCGCCAGATCCTGGTCGGTATAGAGCTCGTAGGGGAGGGCCAGGTCGCACGGTTCGGGCGGCTGGGAATGGAGCGTTTTCTCCTGGAGCGACCGGCCTCCCAGCCGGCGCCGGCACAATTTGGCGAATTCCAAGTCCGCCTCGCCGGAGATGACGACATCGCTAAGTTCCAGCAGTTCAGGGCTGATCTCGTAGCTGACTTCCGGGCCGCCCAGAACAATCAGTGCCTTCGCCATTTGCGCGCGGAGTTGACGGATGAGGTCGGCGATCAAACGGCTATTCCAGATGTAGACCCCGATGCCGACGATGGCCGGGTTGACCGATGCGATGTGCGAGGCCATCTCCTGGGGTGATTTTTGAAGATCGAATTCCATGATGACCGAGCGCTCGGCCAATTCCCCAAGGTTGGCTTGCAGATAGCGCAAGCCGAAGGCGGTATGCCCGTAACGGGCGTTCAGTGTCGTTAAAACGATGTCGGCCATGAATGTAACCACGAATTGCTTTAATCCGTCCTCGAATCGGCTATACTGGTTTTAAATATGCAAGGACGGCCCCTATGATACTCGATCGTTTAGAGCAAGCAAGCCGATGGATAGATCTTCATCCCCGATTCGAATCTGCGTTCAATTTCTTACTTCGCAGCAATCTGGAAAACATGGCCCCCGGAAGATATGAAATCGAAAGCGACCGAATTTATGCGATGGTCGGACAGGATATGGGCCGCGGCCGTGAAGCTTCTCCATTGGAAACCCATCAGGACTACATCGACATTCAATATGTCATCGAAGGGGACGAATGGATCGGATGGGATTGCGTGGGGCCTCATCTTCAAGTGCGTGAGTCGTACGATCCTTCCCGGGACATCATGTTTTTCAAGAATGCGCCGGCCAGTTGGGTGCATGTGCCTCCCGGTTGCTTTGCCTTGTTGTTTCCGGAAGATGCCCACGCCCCCTTGGCCGGCCAGGGGCCTGTTCGAAAAGTCGTTGTTAAGGTTGCCTTGAAATGAGCTGTCAGGCTCGATGTCTCAGGACATATACTTTCCAATGATGGGCTTCAACGCTTCTTTGCGCTCCAGCGGCACGGCATCCGGCGTCGTAACAATCGAATTCTTCAAGGCGGTTCCGCATGTACATGTTCTCTGTTCGGACGCGCTCTGGAGAAAATGCCGAAGGATGTCCTGGGAAAGCTTGGTGTTGGCAACGAGATTGCCGATGATCATCTCCAGGCTGACCGATTCGAACTCTTCGTGCCAGCAATCGTAGTCGGTAATCATGGCCAAGGTGGTATAACACATTTCGGCCTCGCGGCAGAGTTTCGCTTCAGTCAGGCTGGTCATGCCGATGACGTCGAATTTGCATTGCCGGTAAAAGTATGACTCGGCTTTGGTGGAAAAGGCCGGCCCTTCCATATTCACATACGTGCCGTCTTTGTGGACGAGAATGCCATTATATTCCGTGCCTTTCGCAATGACTTTTTCGGCGCATTGAACGAGTTCGTTTTTCAGTTGGGGGCATATCGGTTCGGCAAACGGCACGTGCGCCACAATGCCGCGACCAAAAAAGGTGTGATCTTCGTAGCGTTTGGTGCGGTCGAAATACTGATCGGGGAATACGATGTCGCGTGGACGCAATTCTTCGCGCAGACTTCCCACCGCCGATATGGAAATCACCCGATCGACCCCGAGGGCTTTGAAGCCGAAGATATTGGCCCGGTAGTTGATTTCCGAAGGCAGGAGCGTGTGCCCTCGGGCATGGCGGGGGAGAAAATATACTTCCTGCCCCTCCAGAATGCCGTGCAGATAGCTGTCGGAAGGACTTCCGAAGGGGGTATTGACCTGTACCCAGTTGGGATTTTGGATGCCATCCACGCTGTACAAGCCGCTTCCTCCAATGATACCTGTTTTCATGCTCATCACTCCTATGGTTGTAACGCAGGCTTAAGCGGCGCTTCTACATGCTCATCGGCGCCTTCAGTGGTCTGAAGGACTTTTACGAACGAGGCAAAACCGGATTTCCGAACTTCCAGACGATAGGAACCGGGCTGTAAAACCAAGTTGAGAGGAACCCTTCCGACACGCGTGCCGTCCACCAGCACCTCGGCCTCGTTTTCGTTGGAGGTGACGAGAATGCGGCTCATATCCGCGCCGGTATTATCCCGTGCAATCACCACGGTGCCGGCCCGATATTTTTGAGTGGAGGTCTGCGCCGATTCACCCGTCATCGACTCCCGCTCGTCCTGCAGCTCTAAGTGAACCGTACTTTTCAAGGGCCAATCCTCGCGGCCGGACCAGAAAAAGCCCGGGCTTTCCAGCGTGGCGGCTTGCACCACAAAACGCTGCGGCTGAAATCCGTTTTTGGCGGCTGTCAAATCTAGGATGAGATGGACGTTCCCTTCTTTATCGAATTCAGCGCGGCAGGCATTTCCGGGCGATTGAACCTTAAGGGTTCGCCAATGCATCCCGTTCCATTTCTTTTCCCAGGACAAGTTCAATACGATCACACAAGGCGTCTGACCGATCGTTTCTCCGGACAAATCGGTTGAAGAGGCCAGCGTCACGCCGTGGGGCGCACTGCTGACAGCTACAAACAAGGTGTAGTTCGTGCCCGGGGGTTCCGCCGCCCATACAAGAGAAACAGGCGAAAGTCCGAGCGTTGTCATCGCAAGAAGCGCGTATAGTGCATATCTAATCATGATGAGGTGGACGATGGCAAAATTCCGATGGAATGGCCAGCAGGATATCCGTAAAGCGCGTTTTTTGTCGCACGTCAGCGCTTGGGATTCATGGCGAAGAAAAAGTATTTTGTATCGGGTCTTACTCGTGCTATAAGAAGAACCTGGTTTTTTGTATAAAAAGAGGGGACTTTACTCATGGTTGAAGCGACTTTGGATGTCAAAATCGAACAAGACGGGAAAGTTAAAATCGTGACGCTGGCGGGGCCGGTGGATTCGGCGACGCACGATCAATTTAAAGCCGCCATGGATCCTTTATTTATGGTTTCCGGTTCTTGCGTTTTAATCGACTGTCTGGGCTTGACCTATATCAACAGCAAGGGGTTGTCGTTGTTGGCCCGTTACCATCGGAATTGTTTCGCCAGTCATGGGTGGATGGCCGTTTGCAACGTCAATCGGAAGCTGGTTCGAACCATGGATTTGTTGGGCTTGGGCAAGATTTTGAAGTTTTATGAAAACAGGGATGAAGCGTTGGCTTCAATGCATTGAAGCCGTTGTATATCGGGTGGGCAAAGCTGAGCTGATTTCGGTTGGCGCGGCCATCCTCGCGGCTTTGTCGCTGGGCGCCGTTTTGCTTTTTCCCCAAGTCGGAGCGGGTGAAGGGAGTCGTTCTTCCTTTGCTTCCGTTGCCGACTTCAAATCTTACGCCATGGAAGAGCGCTCTCTCGATTCCTCAACGTTATCATTCCGCCCAAAAACCGCGGCAGCCGCTCCCGTAACGCCGACGGCGCCGGACGAAGAGGCCTTGGACTTGGCGGAAGAAAACCGGGCCTTGCAAACGCGCTTAAACGACCTCTGCAAATGGATTTTAACCAATTTCAAAGGCAAATATCCGCTATCCGAAAAATTCATGACGCATCTGCGCATGGCGCCGATCACGGACGACTACATGCTGAGTTCGGAGGTGGCGGAGTTCCTGAAGGTCACGCCTTCGGAAGTGACCCGGATTAACGATGCCTTCCTGTCGGCGGCCGACACGCTTCACCAGATTGAAGCCGCAACGATTACCGTCAAGAATCCCCGGCCTGACAAAGTCATTCTGAGCATACCCGCCTTCGAAGAAGCGGGTCTCGTTATGAAAGAGGATTTGTACGCCGCGCTGGAAGTCACCTTGGGCGGAGCGCGCTTCGATCGTTTTCTGGAAGTTTCCGAAAAGGATCTGGCCGGCAATTTTTATCAATTTGGCGCGGCCTCGCGCACCATGATATTTGAGCTGGCGTATACCAGCGAAACCGAGATGCCTCAACTGGTCATTCGTGATGCTTGGATTATGCCCGGCGAGCATAATACCCGGACCATCGAGGCGGTGGAATCGACCGTTACCAATCTGCCCGCGCGCTATCAAAGCTATCAGGCCTGGCTGCCGGATTATGTCTCGGCGTATGCCGCCACCCCATAAGCAAGGTTCGCGAGGTCGCGGACCCGCCCTTTAATGGGTGTATTGCTGGGAGTGCCCGGAGGCGGCCTCGCCGTCCGATGGAAAACCGGATCAACCCATCAGGTTTCTTCCGGCGATACAACGGGTTCGGGAGTCTCGGTTGGTTCCTGCTGATCGACAACGGGGGCTTCTTCTTTGACTTCTGCCGGCTGTTCTTCAGTCTTCTTTTCGTGTTTGGAGAATTTGACGGAAACAATTTTCGAAACTCCGTGCTGCTCCATGGTCACGCCGTACAGCACATCGGCGGCGCCGATGGTTTGACGGTTGTGGGTGATCATGATGAACTGGGATTTGCCCTGGAATTCTTTGAGCATCTTGACGAAGCGCCCGATGTTGGATTCGTCCAGGGCGGCGTCCAATTCGTCCAGCACGCAAAAGGCGCTGGGCTTGACCATGTAGAGGGAGAACAACAGGGCCACGGCCGTCATGGTGCGCTCTCCGCCCGAAAGCAGCGATACGGTCTGGAGCTTTTTGCCGGGAGGCCTGGCGATAATTTCGATGCCGGAATCGAGGACGTTTTCTTCGTCGATTAAGACCAGCTTGGCCGAGCCGCCGCCGAACATCTTCTTAAAGAGTTCCTGGAAGTTGAGATTCACCTGATTGAAGGTGTTGGAAAACAGTTCTGTGGTGGTCTGGTTGATCTTGCGGATCAGGTCCAGCAACTGCTGCTTGGCATTGACCAAATCGTCCTGCTGCTGGGTCAGGAACGCAAAGCGTTCTTCCAATTCCTGGTGTTCTTCGATGGCGACGAGGTTGACCGGTCCGATGGATTCCAACTTGGCATGAATTTCCGCCACCTCGGTTTCCAACGCGTCGCGTTCGGGTTTAACGCCGTTTTCCCATTCGGGTTCCGGTTCCTGGCCGATCTGATCGGCTTGAATGTGATAATCGGCCGTAATTCGGTCAACCAGGTTCTGGCGGCGCATCCGCTGCTCCGCCAATTCGACGTCCATTTGCGATTTGCGGCGGTGCATTTCGTCCATGGTGGAACGCTTGGTTCTGAGGGCCGCATCGCACACGGCCAGGGCGGCGGTCTTTTCTTCGCGGTGGCGGCGGGCCCGGTCCAGTCGTTCGGCGCAAAGGAACATTTTTTCCTGGAGCGGCTTGATGCGCGCTTCTGCTTCCCTCGTGGCTTGCTCCAAATCGCGGATGCGGACTTTGTAAGAATTCACGCCTTCGGCGCGTTCACGAATCAACGCGTCCAATTCCCGGATACGGGCGGCGGTCGGTTCCTTGCGGCTGAGCAAATGCTCGGCATGTTGACGGTGCTCGGCATACGAAACGCGATGTTCCGTAACGGCCGACATCATCTCCGTCCGCTTTTCTTCCATCACATGCAATTCTTCGGTCTTGGCTCCCAGGGTGGATCGGATATCCGACTGCCGTGTCCGAAGGGTTTCCAAATCGTGCTGGATTTGACTCCGCCGATTGCCGCCCGAATCGGTTTGTTTTTGGATGGCGTCCAGTTCCCACATGACCGTTTCCGCGCGTTCCTGCGCTTGTTTGGCCTGCTGGGTCACCATCTGTTTTTCGCCATCGCCGAGGGCTAGTTCCCGTTGCACTTCCTCCAGCCGGATACGTGCTTCATCGAGCTGTTCTTCATGCGTTCTTTCGTCCGAAATCAGGGCAGCGTGGCGGGCCTCCATTTCGCGGAGTTCTGTTTGCAGGTTTTCCAGTTCGGAGCGCCATTCGTTGATGGTTTGCTGGCGGGCGAGGGGATTGTTGGCTTGTTCCCCGGGCTTCAAATATTCGAACGAACCGGAGCCGCGGATCAGGGCGCCTGACGGCGTTACGAATACCGCTTCGGCCGGCACTTGCGGAGGTAGATCCTCCATGCGGTCGACGATACGGACATTCCACAGCAGCCGCTCGATCAAGGGGCGGACGGCGTCCGGGCATTTCACTTGATCCAGCAGGGAAACTCCCGCTCCTTCAAAACGGGGCTGCAGCTCGTTCGCGGGCGTCATCATGCACAGCAAGCGAGCCGAACCATCCGCCTTTTTCTGGAGCAGCGTCACCCACTCGACGGCGGCCTTGAAATCGGACACGATAATGGCGTCCAACCACGCTCGTAACGAAGCCTCCAGGGCGACGCGGTAATTGGGGGGCACCTGTATTTGTTCCGCCAAAGAGCCCAATAAAAAGGAGCGATCGATACCCAGGGGATTGTCGGCATCCAACAGCATCCGGGCGCCGCCGGGAAAGCCTTCCGCCTCCGCCTGACTGCGGTTGAGCAATTCGATTTGGCCCTGGCGGGTGGCGCTGCGGGTGCGCAGATCGGCGATTTTCTGCCGGAATTCGGAAATCATTGCCGCTTTTTGCGATTTCTGGCTGATGAGATCCTTGACCATCTTTTCCTGGAGCGAAACGCGCGCGCGGCGCTCCTCGGCCTGCCGATTCATGACGAGCAGTTTTTCGGCATGAATCTCGACGGCTTTCTGCGTTTCCGCTTTTTCGGCCGCCAGGCGTTCCCGACGGATGACATCCGTCCGTTCCTTGGCTTCCAGGGCATACAGTTCGTTCTGCAGCTTGGCGGAACGATTTTCGAGTTCGACCGACTCGGTTCTCAGCTCGTGAAGAAGCCGGCGGACGGTTTCGGTTTCCTTTTCGTGACCGGATAAATGGGCGGTGCTCTCTGCCAGTTGTTTCTCGGCCAGATCGCGGGCTTCGGTTGCCTTCTGGAGGAGCGCATTGAGTTCTTCGAGGGACGCCCGGTGTCTGGCCAGATTGCTTTGGGCTTCTTCCGTTTCCCGCGTATCGCGTTGGGACAAGCTGTCCAGCTCGCCGATGCGGTCCCGATTGACGCGGATCAGCTCCTGGGTGCGGTCCAGGTCGTTGCGGGCCTGTCCGGTTTCTTCCATGGCCGCGCTGATTTCCTCTTCGGCCTGCGAAAACTCTTCCCGGATCTCTGCGGCCCGTTGTTCGGCCTGGGCCACATCCTGCTTGATCGCTTCATCCTGCTCCGCGATCGCCGTCAGTTGAGTTTCCAAGGCGCCGATTTCGCGGTTCAACGTTTCCAGCTTGTCGCGGCCCAGAAAAATGTCCAGCCGGCGAAGTTGTTCCTGCAGGGTTTTATAGCGCCGGGCCTTGCCGACCTGGCGTTGCAGGGAAATAATCTGTCGTTTGACTTCGCGGATGATATCGCCCAGGCGCAACAAATTGGCCTCGGTGTGCTCCAGCTTTCGGATGGCTTCCTTTTTGTCGGCTTTGAATTTGGTGATGCCGCTGGCTTCCTCGAAAACTTCGCGGCGATCTTCCGGCCGGGAGCTGAGGATCAAGTCGATGCGGCCTTGTTCCATCAACGAATAGGAATTGGTGCCGACGCCGGTATCCATGAACAATCGCTGCAAATCCTTGAGGCGGCACGGGGCTTTGTTGATGAAATACTGGCCTTCGCCCGACCTAAAGACCCGGCGGGTCACGGTGACCTCGTTGAAGTCCGTGCCCAGGATTTTTTCGCAATCCGACAGCGTCAGGCTGACTTCCGCCATGGCCAGCGGCTTATGCGAATCCGTGCCATTGAAAATGCAGTCTTCCATTTTCGCGCCGCGCAATGCGCGGGCGCTTTGCTCGCCCAGCACCCAGCGAATGGCATCGGAGACATTGCTTTTTCCGCATCCGTTCGGGCCGACAATGGCCGTCATTCCTCGTTCGAATTCGAGCTTTGTCCGCTCCGCGAAGCTCTTGAATCCGACTATTTCAAGATATTTTAAGTACAAGGTAGTACGAGGCCTCCACACAATAATTTTCTACAAGCCGGAATCTATAGCATGGGGTGTTGGATTTGACAACCCGCAATATGGGGGTTTATTTGTCGATTTTATTGGGTATTTTGCTGATTTCTTGCGTCCCGATCGTCTACATTGCTCGCTGATTGAAAACGATGGGCCTATTCGCCGGTCCATTCTCCGGCGAAAAACTTGGTTGGGGGAACATATGAGCCGCGATAAGTTAATCGGATTGTTGTCAGAGTTGATCGCCATTCCGAGCGTCAATCCGGAGGACACGCACGATGCATCGGTTTCGGGGGAGCTGAGGCTGGCGTCCTTTCTTTCGGGATATCTGTCCGAACTGGGTTTTTCGGTCCGGTTGCACGAGAAGACGCCTAATCGTCCCAATGTAATAGCCGAATATGGCCCCGAGCAGCCCCGGCGGACCATTCTACTGGAATCGCATATGGATACGGTAGGGGTGGCCACCATGAAGCGTGCGCCTTTTAAAGCCGAGATTATCGACGGCCGGCTTTATGGACGTGGGGCCTGCGATACCAAAGGGCCCATGGCCGCCGGGCTGTGTGCGATGACCCCTGAGGTGCTCGACGCATTGGCCGAGGCGGGATGCCGGGTCGTCTTTGTGGGGGCCATGGGAGAAGAAAAAGGGAATGTCGGCGCCATTCAATTGGTCGAGGCTGGGATTCATGCGGACGATATCGTTATTCTTGAGCCCACGAACATGCAGTTGGTGCATGCGCATAAAGGAACCTTGTGGCTAAATATCCACGTTTCGGGCGTGGCCGCGCATGGATCCAATCCGGAACGCGGAAAAAGCGCAATCCTGGGCATGCAGGCGGTTATTGAAATGCTGAATCGGCAGATCGCGGCAGACCGCGAGCGTTTTTGCGATCCCGTGTTGGGGCGACCGACGTTGAACATTGGCAAGATCGAGGGCGGGGCGGCGGTCAATATTGTACCGGATCGCTGCCGCATCGAAATCGACCGACGGACGCTTCCGGGAACGGACTATGAGGAGGCTTTGTCGAACATCGGAAGCGGAATGCGGAAGCTTTGCAGCGAAGGGGTTATTGCAGGATTTGACCTGGAGATCATCAAAAACGGCGTGCCGTTTCAAACCCGCGCCGATTCGTCTTTGGTGAAAAGCCTTTCGGCTTCCCTGGCGCGAAAAGGGCAGCGCGTGGAGACCGTGGGCGCGGCTTGGTACAGCGATGCCGGACCCTTATCCACGATTTGCCGTGATATTGTCGTGTTCGGTCCGGGCCGAATCGAGGAAGCTCATACCGCCGAGGAGCATATCGAATTGGATAGCCTTCACGCGGGCTATGAGGTTATAAAGGATTTTCTTGTTTCCAATGGAAAAAGCAAAGAGTGACGGATTTTTGGGAGTGAATCATTGAGCAAAGGTCAGCGTCTCGTATTATGGCTGGTGGGGTTGGGCGCCATTGGACTGATCTTTGTCCTGGGTGCGGCCAATCTCTACCTGGGTGACCTCAATCAGGATGAAGGCTGGTATTTGTATGCCGCGCGACTAGTCTCGCAGGGACAGTTGCCTTATCAGGATTTTGCCTACACCCAAGCCCCCGTGCTTCCCTTCGTTTACTCGCTCGCGCAATCTTGGGTGGATCGGTGGGGTGTTGCTGGCGGCCGTATGTTCACCTGGTGTTTGGGCTTCGTTTCCATTTTGGCCGCGAGCGGATTGGCGGCGCGGCTGGCTGCGCCGGGCGCTCGTTGGGCGTCCGCGTTGCTGGCGTTGGTCTTGATCGCGGGAAACGTCTATCAAAGTTACTTTACCACGGTGGTGAAAACCTATGCGCTCTGCGCCTTTTTCCTTTCCACCGGTTTGCTGGCTCTGACGTATTCGCGAAAAAACGGTTTCGTGGCTTTCCTTTCGGGGGTGTTGCTGGTCATGGCCGGTGGAACCCGCATTTCAGCGGGTGGGGTGGCGGCGACGGCCTTCTGCTATCTGGCCTGGCAATCGAGGCGCATCGGGTTTCGGCCATTTCTGGCTTTTGCCGTGGGCTCCGGGTTGACCGCGGTCGTAATTTTTCTCCCGCTGTTTTTTGCCGCGCCCGAGGGCTTTTTGTTTGGCGTCATTCAATATCATTCCGGCCGCTCGGCGGGCAGTCTGCTTCAGACGCTGATCTTTAAGGCCGGTTTTATTTCGCGTCTGGTTCAGGCCTATTTCTGGCCGATCGCCTTGGCCGCGGTCTTGCTGATCGGACGCTGGTGCAATAAGAGCCGTTCTGTCGAAACGCTTTTGGATATGCCCTGGTTTTCCGGATTGGTTTGGGCGGCGCTGGCGTTTGTGACGCTGATGCATTTTGCCGCGCCGGTGCCTTATGAGGATTATCAAGTCATGCTGTTCCCCCTCTTTTGCGCTGCACTGGCCCCGGCTCTGATTCGATGGACTTGCACCGCCGCCGATTCGCCTCGCATCGATGCTCGCCGCGTCACGGGCCTGCTGTCGATCGTTTTTGTGGTGTCCGTTCTTTCGGCGTTCTCTTCGCCGATCAACCAAAGCTGGTTCATTCTTGGGCGCGACCGCATTTGGTGGAAAATGAAAGAGCAGCCCGATCTGCAACGGCTGCAGGACGTCGCGCGCTGGATCAACGAAATGGCTCCTCCCGGCGATATGATTCTAACTCAGGACACCTATCTGGCGGTGGAAGCCGGGCTGACCGTACCGCGCGGAATGGAAATGGGACCGTTCAGCTATTTCCCGGCTTTTGATCGGGCCAAAGCGGATAAGTTGCATCTGCTGAACCGCGAATCCATGGAGGAATTGCTCCGAACCACGCCCGCCGGCATCGCGGCCTTCAGCGGATATGGACTTTCGATCTATTCTCCCGAAGTGCAGGAAATCAACGAAGAGGACTATGCCGTCTTCTGGTCCATCGTTTACGATCGTTTTGAGGATGTGCTGGATGTTCCCGCGTTTGGCCAAGGGCATACTACATTGAAAGTCCTGGCCGCCAGCGATGCTAAACGTGACGGCTTTAAATAAACACAACGAAGACCTTTATTGTAAACCTCGCCATGAATCCTTTGCAGCCATAAGCATGGATTCAAAAAAATCCTCGGTACGGCGTGAACGCCGCCCGAGATTTGTGACGTTGGGCATAAGAGATCATGAAGATAACAAGCATGATGGCCATATTCCCGTTAATCCTTATGAGTTGCATCACCGCTTCGCATGCCCCTTCTAGACCGATCGTTCGCCAAAAAAGATCCACGATTTTGGAGGATTCCGCTCTGTCGGAACCTTCTTGGCCCAGCTCAACATCCTTGACCCGCAAACGCACGCATCCATGATGCCGCTAAGTTTCAGATCAGGCGGAAATTCCAAAAAGCGCAAGGCGGCATTGAGTATTGCCGCCTTGCGCGAGTGATGAATTGGGTTGTTGTGTCGGCTTACTTTTCGAATGAAATGCTGTCAAAAGCGGCTGACGCGCCTTCTCCGATGACAAGAAGTTGAACAAAAACTATGCCCCCATTGCCGGCCCATGACGAGACGTCGACGAGGTACTCGCCCGGCTCTGAGATCGACAGGAATTCCTGGTAGTTTGCGTCATTCGGACCGGAGAGTGCGACAGCTACGGACCCGCCGGCAATACGGGGAATCTGCACATGCAGCTTGCCGCTGACGCTGAGATCCTGCGTGCCGGCATTTATCCAGGACTTGCCCCAGCTGGAAGGACCTGACTCAGTCAGGGTAGCCGTTCCTTGGCCGTTCGCCCATAGGGTCGATTGCCACGAATTCCATTCCAGCACATTCTGCATGTCCTGCAGCCAGATAGCATCTGCCCCGATGCTTACCTTGCTGTAATAAACTTCAGCGCTCTGTCCTTCTGCTACCAATTGAAGGTAGACATCCTCGCTTCCTTCCGTATTTCCTTCCCAATTGGTCACAATGGTCGAGTACTCGCCGGGTTCAGTGATCGTAAGATACTCGGTGTAATTCGCATCGTTGGGGCCTGACAGGGCCACTTTGGCTGTGCCTGCAAGGGCAGGAATGGTTACCGATAGTTTCTTGCAACTGCTGACATCGACTTGGCCGGCATATGTCCACGACTTGCCCCAGGAGGCCGCCGATACGTCGTTGCTCTGCGTGAGTGTGCTGTATCCAGCCGCTCTGACCGTTGTGTTGTAATTGTCCCATTGAGATGCGTCGTTCATATTCGCCTTCCAGTCAGTCATTCGCCCTAGTCTGATTTCTTTGAAAGACACAAAGGCGTTTTCCCCGACGGGGATGAGAAGCACGTAGAGTTCTTCGGCGCCGGGCCCATTGCCGAGCCAGTTTGAAATGTCAACGATGCGTTGGCCTGGATTCTGGATGACCATCATTTCCTCGTAGGCGCTCGAATTGGGTCCAGCCAGAGCCACAATGGTTTGTCCGGAGATTTGAGTCACATCAATCGAAAGATAACGAAACACGGATACATCCGCTTCACCCACGTGCGTCCACGCGCTTCCCCAGTTATCTTCGCTCGTTTCGTATAGCCTCGAGGCGTCGTTGCTGTTGCTTTGAAAAGCAGTATTCCACGTTTCCCAATCGGTCGTATGGTCCATGTACCCCAACCAGGCGGCTGCAGTCGGGTTCAGCAGATTGGCCTGCGCGGATATGGCGATGGCAAATGCGCCCAGCGTAGAGCCCATCATCCGCCAAATTTTTGACTTCTTAACAACCCTCTTCATACTCGCCTCCTTTGTTGTTGGTTGACTATGCGCAGCTCGTGTCTGCGCGATATCTTGACGCTCGATCTCCATTGACTATCAGTAAGTGATAAATCTTATCATATAGCAAGATAAAAGAGTGCAAGGGATAAAGATTGGATATGGGGCTGTTTTGCGCGGCCCTTCGACTCAAGCATACGGCAAAAAACAATACATAATACATGTAAAACAAATATGATATACACATTATGTTGTGAAGCCGATGGGAATATTCCGTTCATAGGTCCCGAAAAAGCATCTGACGTTGCGACAGCTCGGATTGCACTTTCATGAAAATATTTATCAGTATAATCATGCTTGGGGATTTACGGCAATTAGGGCCGCATCTATGATCCGGCGTCAGCGCATCGAATAGATGGATAACTTAAGACCGAGTCCGGAATGCGATTCAGCATAAAAAGTCAGAATAGTCACAACGCTTGCTTGCAAAGTGAATATGACTTGCGACGTCTGGACGCGTTCGTTCTTTGCCGTGAAAGGACGCTCACTCCGCTGAGCGCTTTGCTTATCCATCTGATCTGTTTATTCGTTGAGCCAAACGTTTGTGTGGCCAGCGATTTGCTCATCCGCTACACTCTGTTTTTGATCAAACCGGGAGAGTATTATGCAGTCTTATTTATGGTTGGGAGACGAAGCGCTTGCCCAAGCGGCCATTGATGCGGGGTTGTCAGGCGTGTTCGCTTATCCAGGAACGCCTTCCACTGAAATCACCGAGTATATCCAGAAGTCAAAGCTGGCGGCTGAACGCGGCATTCATTCGAAATGGAGCTGCAACGAAAAGACAGCGATGGAAGAAGCCATCGGCATGTCTTTTGCCGGCAAACGGGCAATGGTTTGCATGAAGCATGTCGGGCTGAACGTGGCGGCGGATGCGTTCATCAACTCGGCCATTACCGGCGCCAACGGGGGGTTGGTGGTGGCGTCTGCGGACGATCCTTCGATGCACTCCAGCCAGAACGAGCAGGACAGCCGGTTTTACGGTCAGTTTGCGCAGATTCCCTACTTCGAACCTTCCTCGCAACAAGAGGCTTATGACCTGACCTTGCAGGCTTTCGACGTGTCCGAACGGCATGGCGTGCCGGTGCTGATTCGCCTGACCACCCGCATGGCCCATTCGCGCGCCAACGTCATTCGGCGGGTTGAGACCCCCCGCGATCAAAACAGCCTGCACCTGCCGGCCGATCCCCGCCAGTTTGTGCTGCTGCCCGCCATCGCGCGCCGGAATTACAGCCGTCTGCTGCAGAAGGCGCCGCTTTTCGAGCAAGAATCCGAAGTCTCGGAATTTAACCAATATGTTGAGGGCCCGGATCGGCGCATGGGCATCCTGGCGTGCGGAATTGCCATCAATTACATCCAGGAAGTTTATGGCGAAAAAGGATGTCCGCATTCCTTGTTGAAAATTGGCCGCTATCCGATTCCGCGAAAGCTGGTGAACCGGCTGGTCGAGTCCTGCGAATCCGTGATGGTTTTTGAAGACGGCTATCCGATGGTGGAGGAACTGGTGCGAGGGCTAACCTCCAAAGGGCCCCACGTGCGCGGGCGTCTGGATGGAACGTTGCCGCGGGACGGGGAATTAAGCCCGACCTGTGTGGCCAAAGCGCTGGGATTCCCGGCGCCGGAAACGGCAAAAGTGCCGGCGGAAGTCGTGGGCCGGCCGCCCTCGATGTGCCGCGGCTGTCCTCACGCCAATACGTTCGAATTTATCGTTGAAGCCGTTAAAAGTTTTCCGCAGGCGCGGGTCTTTTCGGATATCGGCTGCTACACGCTGGGGGCGCTGCCGCCGTATGAAGCCATCAACTCGTGCGTCGACATGGGGGCGTCCATTACCATGGCGAAGGGCGCGTCCGATGCGGGGCTGCATCCGTCGCTTGCCGTGATCGGCGATTCGACCTTTGCGCATTCGGGCCTTACCGGGCTGCTCGATGTGGTGAGCGAAAAATCGCCGGTGACGATCGTCATCGGCGACAACCTGATCACCGGCATGACCGGCGGGCAACCCAGTGCGGCCTATCAGCGGTTGGAGCAGCTCGTCTTGGGGATCGGCGTCGAACCCCAGCACCTGCATGTCGTGGTTCCGCTGCCGGTGAATCACGAGGTGAATGTGGAATTGTTGAAGAAGGAAATGGAGTACCCGGGGCCCTCGGTGATTATCGCTCGTCGGGCTTGTGTACGCGCCGCGGTTTAATTGGATGTAGAGATTGGGAGTCACGAGAATGAAGCAGGACATTATTATTGCCGGTGTAGGCGGCCAGGGATTGCTGACGATCGCCGGAGTGATCGGCGCCACCGCGCTAAAGGCCGGCTTGAACGTTAAACAGTCGGAAGTGCACGGAATGGCCCAGCGGGGTGGGGCGGTCGTTTCGCATCTAAGGCTTTCTTCCCAGCCCATCGCCTCGGATTTGGCGCCGGAAGGCTCCGCCCATTTGTTGCTGTCGACCGAACCCATGGAAGCCTTGCGATACCTTCCGTTGCTGCGTCAGGATGCCTGGCTGGTGTCCAACAAGAATCCCGTCCAGAACATCAGCGCGTATCCCTCGCTGGAAGCCTTGTGGAAACGGATTGGCGAATGGCCTCACCCGATGCTGTTGGATGCCGACGAGCTGGCTCGCAGCGCCGATGTCCGGCGCGCCTCCAACGTGGTCATGCTGGGGGCCGCTTCGGTCTTTATCCCTCTTTCGCATGAACGAATGAAGGACGAAATTCGCAGCATCTTCGATCGCAAAGGCTCGGCTATTGTGGAGAAAAACATCAACGCCTTTGATTTGGGCCGGGCCGCGGCGCTGAAGATTCACGGGAAGTGATGAGCTTGAAGATCGCCGCACCCCTTTGCGGCGATTTCCCTTCGCGGGAATCTTACTTTGAAATCGGCATCCGACCCTTAGCCGACGGGCGAAGCCCGTGCTAACCAGCCCATCCGCCTCGGCCGCCGCATGTTAACCGAAATGCGTTTGCCCTGGGCGGCAATAAAGGCTACTCTTTACAACGTACTTCAGAAACACACAGGAGGAATTATGAATAAAAGATGGCTTCTATTGACCGGTTACGTCTGTTTGGCTTTCTCGTTGGCGTCATTTGCTGAGGATCAAGTTCAATCGATCCTCAAGCGGGCTGAAGGCATCAAGCGATATCATCAGAATTCCAAGATGTCCATGAACATGATGGGCAACCAAATGGAAATCACGGGCGAGATGTGGGTTAATGACGGCAAGATGCGCATGGAAATGGTAATGCCGCCTGCCAACATGAAACAAATCGTCATCTCGGATGGATCATTTACCTATACGCACATGCCCATGATGAACATGGTCCAGAAAATGGACATGAAGAAAATTCGCGAAGCCCTCGGGGCTGATGCGGCGAAGCAAATTGGCGGGCCTGGAGCCGGGAGCGACGCCGATCCATTCCAGGCGTTGGATCGAAGCTCGATCAAGTATGTCGGCAGCGACGAGCTTAATGGCGAAAAAATGGATGTTATCGAGGGAACTTTGGCGTCGGACAAGAACGCCATGAAGGATATGCCCATGATGCCGGAACGGGCAAAATATTGGGTTTCTATCGATGACGGCTTGCCCCGGAAAATGGTGTTTTACGGCAAAGACGGGCAGGAGATGCTGGTGCAGGAATTCAGCCAGGTGGAAGTCGATCCCCAGATGGACGAATCGCTTTTCGTGTTTACGACGCCTGAAGGCGCTCAGGTCATGGATATGACCGAAGGCGTGATCAACATGTATAACGAAATGCAAAAGGGAGCCGCCCCCATGGCGCCGGCAGCGCCGCCGGCGCCGGTTCCGGCCGGGGAATAAAAGGCGTTGTATTTCTGCAACGCGGCCTCAGAAGGCGGTCCGACTTCATAGAAGCTGGACCGCCTTTTGTTTTGGCTTATGAATCTTGGAGTGTAACCCTACAAGAGAGGAGTAGGACTTGGACGTGACGCGGTGTCTTACGACACCGCGAACGTGGCTACCCCGTTTGCGTCCCGATTTTATCGGGGCGCATTTCTCACCGGGCGGTGAGAAATGCGGGTTAGGCGGCGCGCTTCCCGTTCATTGCAGCAACGAAAGCACATTGGACGGCAGCGCATTGGCCTGGGCGAGCATGGCGACTCCAACCTGCGTCAAGACCATGTACTTGGCAAAGCGGGTCGCTTCCTGTGCGACATCCACGTCCCGGATGCGGCTCTCGGCGGAGCGCATATTGGCTTCGTAATCCCTCAAGCCTTCCAACGTGATTTCCATGCGGCTCTGTTCAGCGCCGACAATCGCCTGCTTGGAGCTGAGATATTCGATGCCAAGATTGAGTTTGTCGATCACGCTGCCGGCCAGCGTTTGCGTGGAGATGCTGAGGTTCGCGCCGGCGATCAGGCTGGCCCAGCGAACCGCTTTGTGTGTGGAGCCCAGCAGCGTCATGCTGACCGAGCCGTAACTGTAATACGTGTACGAACCGAGCAACGCGTAGTTGGTGGTGGTCAGGTTGATGGATTCTTCCTTGAAAATCTGGCCGCCATCCGGGCCGACTTGCAGGTAAACAAATCCCGATTTTACCCCGCCGCCGGTGCTGAGCGGAACGCCGTTTCCGCCCCGGAACAAATACAGTCCGTTGTATTTTGCCGCCGCCGTGGCGCCCGAGGTGATGCGCTGGATTTCCTTCTGCATCTGTTTGAATTCGATTTGCAGGTTCGCGCGGTCCTCGGCGCTTTTCGTGCCGTCGTTGGCGGAAAGGGCCAGTTCCGACATGCGATGCATGGCATCGGTAATTCGTTGCAGCCAGGCGTCGGCGGTGATCAGGTAGTTGATTTTGTTTTCCACATTGGTGGCCACGGCCGCGGTATTTCGATATTGGGAGCGGAGCCGTTCGCTGAGCGCAAGACCGGATGGATCGTCGCCGGCGTTGACGATGCGCGTGCCGGAGGACAGCCGGGCAAGGGAATTGCTCAACGCATTGACGTTATACGCATAGTTCTTCCAAACTATGAAAGCCGGAATATTGCTGTAAATTTCCATTAAATAACCCGCATTTGCCCTGCAGTTCCCGACTACAAAGCCAATTTGGCCTGTTCCTTACAAGGCCAGGCCTCTGCGGTTTGCCAAACTCACCGCAGGCGGAAGCACTGAGCTGCATTATCCATCGGCGGAAAACAAGCCAAGTTTAAAACGAAGGCTTCAAAAGAGGTTGGCGGCAATAATTGCCTGTGCAACAGCGGTTCTCGTTATGCGCTTTTCTGCCGGTCATGGACGGCGAGGCCGCCGTCCCTTCCGTCACAAATACCTGTTGCCAACGTTGGGAGGGGCCGCGGCCTCGCGGCCCAGGGCCATAAGGCGAATTGCTGCCTATGCAACGAAACAGTGGACGATTTTCACCAAACCTGAGTAAAATAGGGCCGTTTGAAGAACTATTATGCGGATTCCTTGTAAATTCAGGATGGGTTTGGCCCTGCTGGCCGTGCTGGGTGCGACGGGCTGTGTTTCTCGTTCGCCGTCCGCACGCATCGTCAAGCCCTTGCCTTCAGAGCCGGCGAAGCCGCCATCGCCGGTTCCTTCTCGGGTGGTTCATCACGTACCCGTTCTTTCCGAACCGGTCGAACCGGCTGAGCCGGTGCTCTCGCCGGAAGAACAAGAAGCTCTATTCCGGCGAGTGTTATCCGGTCAGATTCTTTTGGATCGACAGAACTTTTCCTGTGGTTGCGGGGATGGGGTCATGGGCGAAAAAACCCGGACGGCGCTGCGCGCCTGGCAGAACGAAAAGGGATTGCCATCAACCGGTGAATTCGACGATGAAACGATGGCCCGCCTGGGCGAACCGGAAACGGTCTTTGTTCGCTACACGATTACCGAACAAGACCTGACCGAACTGGGCGAGACGCCGACCTCCTGGTTGGAGAAATCCCGGCTGGAGAAGTTGAATTATGCCAGCCTTCAAGAGCTGTTGGCAGAGAAATATCATATCACGCAAAACACCTTGAGCCGGCTCAATCCCGACGTCGATTGGCCCGATCCGCCGGTTGGAACGGAGATCCTGGCGCCGGATCCCACCGGAAAACGGGTGAAGCAGGCCGCTCGCATCCGCATCGGCTTGGGGCGAAAAACCGTTCGCGTTTATGACGCCAAGGGCCGCTTGATCGCGCTTTTTCCTTGCTCCATCGCAAAGGATAAAACCAAGCGTCCGTCCGGCGTTTTGCATGTGGCCGCCTGCGCGGAGAATCCAACTTATTTTTTCGATCCGGCGGTGTTTCCGGAGGACTCGGAGGCTCGCAGTCTGGGCAAGAAGCTGGTGATTCCACCGGGGCCTAACAATCCGGTTGGCCTGGCGTGGATCGGACTCGACCGCACCGGCTACGGCCTGCATGGCGCCCCGCATCCTGAAGATATCGGCAAGACGGAATCCCACGGCTGTTTTCGGCTGGCCAATTGGAATGCCAAGAAATTGGTGAAGATGGTTTATACCGGCATGCCGGTTCTGATCGAGCCGTAGCGGATGGCGGCATGGGAAGAAAATAAACGGGACCGGGTGGTCCCGTCTCCAGGATGAGCAGCGGCCTTACTTCTTGACTCGATCCACCGTTACCTCGTTGACCAGCTCTTTGCCTTGTTCGAATGCCGTTATGTTTTGCACCGTCGTCTCGGCAATGCTTTGCAGGGCTTCTTGTGTGAAAAAGGCCTGATGGCCGGTGATGATGACGTTCGGAAAAGTGATCAGCCGTGAGAACACATCGTCCTGAATCACCTGCAACGATTTGTCTTCATAGAAAAGGTCCTCTTCCTCCTCGTACACATCCAGGCCCAGATAGCCGATGCGGCCGGATTTCAGTTCTTCGATAACGGCCTGGGTATCGATCAAGGCCCCTCGGCTGGTATTGATCAGCATGACGCCTTTCTTCATGAGCTTGAGGGCATATTGATTGATCATGTGATAGGTCTCGTGCATCAACGGGCAATGCAGCGTGACGATGTCCGATTGTTCGAACAAGTCGGTCAGCGTCACATATTGCGCGCCGAGCGCCTCCACCTCGGGATTTTTGTGTACGTCGTAGGCCAACAGCCGGCAATCGAATCCTTTCAGGATTTTTGCGGCGATCGCCCCGATTTTGCCGGTGCCTACGATGCCGACCGTCTTTTGATACATGTCGAAGCCCATCAGTCCGTGCAGGGAAAAGTCGCCTTCGCGCACATGGGCGTAGGCCTTGTAAATCTTGCGGTTGAGCGAGAGCATCATGGCGACCGCGTGTTCGGCGACCGCATGAGGGGAATAGGCCGGCACGCGCACGACTTTGAGCTTTTGAGTTTGTGCGGCCGCCACATTGACGTTGTTGAAGCCGGCGCACCGCAGGGCAATGAGCTTCGTGCCGCCTTCCGCCAGACGCTGAATGATTTCATCCGTGAGTTGATCGTGCACAAAAACGCAAACGCCTTCATAGCCGGCCGCCAAGGATACGGTTTTTTCGCCGAGACGTGTTTCAAAAAACGTGAATTCGTGTGTGCTGGATTGGCTGGCGCTTTTAAGAAACGTTTCGTCGTAAGGTTTTGTGCTGAAGACCGCAACTTTCATAGGAATTCCCCTGTTACATGATAATCAATGCCTTACAATACCATACATCTATCGGATTTGCCAAATTCGATGCTGAAAAGGGCGAAACAAAGACGAGGAGGCGTGCGTCACAATACGCCGGGCGCCATTCAGGCCAGTCCGTTCTCCCAGTTGGCGGCGTGCGTGAAGGTCGGCTTTTTGCCGGCGCGGAGAAGCCTCCAGATTTCCGGGATTACATCGGGGCGGTAGCTGCGAAAGATAAAATCCGCGCGCAGTCGCCGGGCGCCGGCGCGGCGCAACTCGTCGAGATGGGAAACAATGCAGTATGTTTTTCGGTTTAACGCCACGGTCCGGCAATTCCAATTGATCGCCTCGATGCTGTCCCCGCCGGTCGAATTCATGTCCATGCGTTCGAATTGACATCGTTCTTTTCCGGGGCACCCGCCGGCGAGATTGGCGAAGGCGCAGGATTCCGAGATGAAAAGAGGAGTGTCCTGATAGACGATGACCGTGGCGGCGTCGGGATGAGCGGCCAGCAGGCTTTTCATGTTGACGATGCCGTCTTCGGGAGACAGCGTTACACGTCCGACGCCCATCTCGAGAAGCTGGTCGATGGCGAGACGATTCATCGCGTATACGGGCCAGTCGACGGTCAGCTCGAACGGGTAACGATCCGGCAGCCCGGTGGACGGATCGAGTCCGAGCAGGCTCCAACCGTAGAGATTGGAGGCTTCCCATTTAGACCAACCGGCCTCCCGCAACCGGGCGGCCTTGTTCCGCAAATCGTCTTCATCCCGGCGGCGCATGAGCATCGGCAGGGCCATGCGAAAGCGATCTTGTCCCAAGATTCGTTTCCATTTTTCCAGTTGGGTCAACAAGTCGTCCAGCGGCTCGCGCGAAATGTCGACGACTATTTCTTCCATCTCCGACAGGGCTTCCGGCGGCAGGGCTTCAAGGTAAGCCAGCCGGTCGACCTTGACCGACCAAAGAAACGAAGGGGTGGGGGATGGCGCCGGGGCGGGCGCGGAGAGACTCTCTCGAATGCCCGCCCATCTTTCTGCCAGGGCCGTTTTCATGAGCGCGGAGAGTTCATCCGTCAGCTCGCGACGGACTTGGTTCATGACGGAAATGGGCACAAAAAGGTTCTCGGGATTCCGAATGTGGAGTGGTCCGAGTTGGAAAGGCGTATCGCCCATTTTTTCGAAGGCCGACCGGATGGCGGCATCGGTCTTGCCGGCATCCTTGGCCGGTTGAAAAGCGCCGGCGGCTGTGCGTTCGACCATTAATTCGCGCCGTGTTGGACTTGCGTCAATGCGAGCCCGCGCAATGACGGCATTCGGTTCGATGGCGATGTCAAGCTGCAGCGAATGCCGGTTCTTAAAGACTCCCGGTTTGGGGCTGTTGTGCCGGTAGCGTTTTTTCACCGACTGCGAAGAGGAGCAATAAACCGGCGCGCCGGTGGGAATGTGCGGGCGTTCCATCGGCAGTTCGACTTCGACGGTGGACCCGGCGGGGGCTTCGAACACGTCGCGGCGCTGTCGATTCGGTTCCACGATTTGCAGCTTGTCCACGGCAAACCCGAAGGGGCGCTCCTCGCCGGGGAGGTCGATTTGCAGTCCGTCGTGGCGTTCGAGGGCTCGGGCCGATCGAAAGCGCAGCAGCATTCGGCCGGGAAGGCCGCGGACCACGGCCTCGACTTTCCCGATGCGCGCCCCCCGATGGCCGACTGTATCGACGTCGGCCACGTTTCGATTCAGTTCGGACTGCATGTACAAGCGCGTAAAAGGGCGGCTAAAAACCGTTTGCAGGTCCGCCTGAATTTCCTGCTGGGTTTGCGTGGGCATCTGGCCCTTGAGCAGTTGCCGGTAATAGTGCGTCGTGACGGCTACATAAAGCGGGCTCTTTTTTCGACCTTCGATTTTGAAGCTGGAAACTCCGGCGTCGTGCAAGGCCTGGATGTCGTTGGGCACGGCGAGGTCTTTCATGGAAAACGCCATGCCTGCGCCGGGATGCCGTTTGGAGCCCGCGTTTTCGACGATGGGCAGGCCGGCTACTTTGAAAAGATCGCGGCAGGGATACGTGCATTTGCCCCGGTTGCCGCTGCGGTTGCGGTTCTGCGAGGAATACAGGCAGAGTCCGCTGTAGGAATAGCATAACGCGCCGTGAACAAAGACTTCGGTTTCGATGCCGCATTCGGCCGTGATGCGCTCGATCTCGGGCAGCGTGAGTTCGCGGGCCAGCGTAACGCGACGAAAGCCCAGTTCCCGGAGCGCCCGCGCGCCGTCGAGGTTATGCACCGCCAGCTGCGTGCTGGCGTGCAGGGGCAATTCGGGGAAATGCCGCCGGACGATGCGATAGACGCCCAGATCCTGCACAATCACGGCATCGACGCCGACCTCCGACAGAACGCCCAACGTGTCGATCAAGTGCGGCACTTCGTGGTCGAGAACCAGGGTGTTGACTGTGGCAAAGACTCGGCGCCGCGGCTGCAAGGAATGGGCATAAGCGACCATCGCGTCCAACTCTTCCGGCGTGACGTTGACCGCCTCCGCGCGCGCGGAAAATTTCTGCAAGCCGACATAGACCGCATCGGCCCCGTATTGAAAGGCCGCATAGGCCGCTTCCGGTTCCCCGGCGGGCGCGAGCAGTTCGACGTTTGTTGCTTTGCTGTCCATGCAACGAATAGACACCAAACCGGTCTTGGATACAATCTTCCTCTGTCGAAATGCGAAAAGAGAAGGCTGCGTTGTCCCCAGTGAAAGCGATCAAGGCGTCTTTTGCAGCGTCATCGGATTGAAGCGATGCTTGGCAAAGATGTACCAGGCCGCCGGAGACACGAAGCCCATATCGGTTCGAATGCCGTCGAAGCCGGCGGAGGTATTGGCCGTATAGGGGATGCCTCGGCAGGCGATGCCGCCCACGTTGCGGTCGATCAGCAGCCGGTCGAGTTGATTGGCGTAGAAGTTGCCCCGTTCCAGGTTCCCGACGGCGAAATACGCGCAGGCCATGTGGCCCACGCCATCCACCCAGATGTTGTTGACGGATTCGTCGGCGCTATGAAAAACCCCGACGACATCCCGCCCGTTGAAGGGAACGGTCTTGCGGTATCGCAGGTCGTAGTCGGGAATGTTCAGGCAGGCTTCGGAATCCTTGCCGAAAGCCATGACGCGCCAGGTATAAAGATCCAGAGGCAGCTTTTCGCCTTTCAGTTGGGAATCCAGCCATTCACGGATGCTCTGCGCCCGCTTTTCGTCGCCGAGCAATTTGTAGAGAGCATAAGCGTCGATATTCCCTTCATGATGGCCGCCGCTCTCGTGCAGTTGCGAATCGCCTTTGCGCCAACCGCTCTGGACGTAGCCCCCGTGGCCGTCGCCGGCTTTCTTGTACCATGACGCCAGCAAATCGAGGATCAAGCCTTCGATTTCAGCATAACGTTCGGAGCCGTAAAGCCGGTCGTAATATTTATACGTGAACATCAACCATACCATGTCGCCCATCCAGCGGTCGCTTTTGCCTTCGGCCCGATAAACCGGCTGGCCGTTTTCATAGACCAGAATGGCGTTCTGAAAGAACCCCCGGGCTTCGCCGCGGTAGAAGAAATTCTGCAGAGTGGGGTCCATATTGTCGCGCTTCGCAGCCCCGGCAAAGAAATCAAGTATGCGCTCAGCTCGTTCCTTTTCCCCGTCCAAAAGAAACGCCATAGCCGTCAGGGCGTTGTTGAAGGTTTGCAGGCAGTGATCTTCCATGGATCCGAGCAGCTTTTGGTCCTTGCTGCAAGTGTCCTGATTGGCTTTAAGCCATTCCAATACCAATGGGTCTTCCGGGATGAGCTCAGCGTCGCGTCGCTGGCGAATGCCCGTTCCAGGCAATTCGCGGTCCGGATCAAGAACCGGACCTCCGGCGGTCAATGTTGTGGGCAATTTCGATTTGCCTGTGCCGATTTGATCCAGCCAGACCGTTCCCTGTCCTTGCCCGGAGAAAGCGATCATAAACTCCGTCAGACCGCTGAAGTGACTGTCGCCGCCCCACCAATATTCCAGATTGTTCGTGTAAATCACGAACCGGGTCCACTCGGAAAAGGCGCCGGCCAATGGAAGCTTGCGGCCAAGTATCGAGCCGTCTTTGTCATAAAATTTCAACTCGATGTCTCCGGTGGCCTGAGCCTTAAGATTGAAGACAATTGGTTGATCCTCCCGCACGGGCGTATCCAAGCGGTGCTGGATTTCAACGAAGCCGAAATTACCCTTAAGCTGATATTGAACTTCCAGCCCCTCGCCGGACACCGTTTGCGCCTGCGAAACGACCACCGAACTTCGCATGTCCGAATTCGTCGTCCAGAGCGCGCGGTCGCTCCAATTTTGCGTTAACACGGATTTGTACGTCTTGGTGGGTGGAACCTGGCAGCCGGAAAAGCAACCGGCGATCAAGAGCCCTGAAAGAAACGGAAGCGCACCACGGTAACGGGAAAAAAATATATTCATATGGACGATTGTTGCAGATATCGGACGTTTAAAGCAAGTGAAATGCAACCGGTTTCTTTGGGCGATTATGATGAAATAGGGCCATACTCTGGACGGGCAAGTCGTTCGAAATCGTAAGGTGTATTTATGAAAAACCGTGGTGAAACCGCTTCACGACGGGGCTTGTGTTGTGTATGGTGCCGGAGATTCGACGATGCATTGATGGAAGGCGAAACAATTCATGCCTTTGGATGAAGAACGGTCAACAACGATAAGGATCGAAATCCCTCCGGAATCCATCCCTCCCCAGTTCAAAGGCCGGCGTCTATTCGATCTGGCCAAATTCGGTTCGGCGGCTAAGACCTCGAAGAAGGCGGCTTTGTCGGAGGAATCGAAGTACCGGCAATTGTTGCAGAGCGTTTACGATGGGGTTTTGATCACCGATTTGCAGGGCCGGATTTTCGATGCCAATCTGCGGGTCGCAGAATTTTTGTTGTTTTCGGGGGACGAATTCTGCCAGATGAACATCCTCAGTCTGATTTCCGGCGCCGATATTTCGTTGATCGAGACGCTGTGCAGCCATCTTCAAAAGGAGCGTTTTGCGCTTATTCAGGCGTATTGCATCCGCAAGGATCAATCCTTTTTTCCGGCGGAAATTGCCGTCAACATCCTGAAGTTTGAAGACGCCCGGCTTTGTTTTCTGATACGGGACGTTACCTTGAGAAAGCAAGCCGAAGAAATGTTGCGCACCGAGCATAACGCGTTGCAAAACGCCGGCAACGGCATTGCGATTGCCAACGGCAAGGCGCGACTGGAATATGTCAATCCCGCCATGCTCAAGCTTTGGGCCTGCGAAAAGGCGGACGATTTGCTGGGGCGTGATGTTCGGGATTTGTGGGCAGAGAAGGATCGTGCCGAAGAAATGGTGCGGACCATTCTTGAGGATCGGCAAGTCTGGAGCGGCGAACTGGTGGCCCGGCAAACGGACGGGGAACTGTTTCATGCCCAGGTTTCGGCAGCGTGCAATCGCGACTCCGAAGGGGCTCTGCTCGGCATCGTTCTTTCTTTTGCCGATATCACGGATCGCAAGCGGGTTGAGGATGCCATGAAGGAAACGGAGCGTCAGAAAGCCATGCTGGCTACGGTAGGCGCGGCCTGTCATCATTTGGGGCAACCCGCAACGGTGATTCTGGCCAACCTCGGCATGATGAATCGAAAAATTCTTCCAAACGATCATGAGTTTAAGAGGCTGATCCAGACCACCACCGAAGCGGCCGAGCAATTGGGAGAGGTGCTGTATCAGCTCAACACGATGAGCGAGTATAAGACCACGTCCTATCTGGAAGATCGGGAAGCGACGTCGGCCTTTTCGAATAAGATTCTGGATCTTCCCTCCGTCGATAAGCCGGATAAAGAGAAATAGAGAAGTCATTTGCACTGTGTCCGGGATGAAGGTTTGGCTCAAAGATTAGGATTATTGAGGAGGAATTAGAACGCCAGCCTGCCGAAATAGACTCTACTCAAATGAGCTGTTCGATGCGTCTTGATTCAAATTACAATAGTTGAGGCCTATACGTCTTTGCTTGCGCAGTCGCGTGCACCCCAGTACACTGGCGGCAAATTGAATAGAACAGAAGAATCTTCGGGGCAAGGTGATCCTGCGTAAGCGGGAAATTCCTGACCGGCGGTGCAAGCCCGCGACTCTTCCACGTGTGTGGAGGATTGATACGGTCGATCGTTGAAAAGACGAGTATCCGTAGCCGACAGTATAGTCTGGATGAAAGAAGACGATCACAAGGCATTTTCCCGAAGATACTGCTCTTCGGGTTTTTTTATGAAACAGCAAGACACGGACTTGGATCAGGTTTCGGAAGGCTTTAACAGCATTCCGGAAGCCATCGAAGTATTTCGCCGCGGCGAAATTGCCCTGATTGTGGACGATGAGAAGAGGGAGAATGAGGGCGATCTGGTGGTGGCGGCCGAAAAGGTAACGCCTGAGATCATTAACTTCATGGTCACTCACGGACGGGGCTTGGTTTGCGTGGCCATGGATTCGGAGCGGCTGGCGCATTTGGGACTTTCGCGCATGGTGCCGCCCGGCGAAGGCGATAAGTATCGGACCGCATTCATGCAGTCGGTGGATGCCAGCCGGAACATTTCGACCGGGATCAGCGCGTTTGACCGGGCTCATACGATTCAAGTCTTGATCGACGAGAAGAGTAAGGCTTCAGATTTGATCCGCCCGGGACATGTATTTCCTTTGGAAGCCGTGCCGGGCGGCGTCTTGCGTCGGACCGGCCACACGGAAGCGGCCGTCGATCTCGCCCGACTGGCCGGCATGAAGCCCGCCGGTGTGATTTGCGAGGTCATGCGCGACGATGGCGACATGGCCCGCCTTCCGGAATTGAGGACGTTTGCGAAGAAGCATAACCTCAAACTGATTTCGATCGCCGATTTGGTGGACTATCGCCGTCGCCGCGAAAGACTGATTGAATTGGAGCGCAAAGTTCAGTTGCCGACCGACTCGGGGCTTTTCGATCTTTATTTGTATCGATCCGTTCTTGAAAACGATCATCATCTCGCGCTGACGATGGGCAATCCGGCAGATCAAGACTCCGCCCTGGTGCGGGTGCATAGCGAGTGCCTGACGGGCGATGTATTCGGGTCTTTGCGTTGCGATTGCGGCGCCCAGCTTCGCGCTTCAATGGAGATGATCGCCAAGGAAGGTCATGGGGTCGTGCTCTATATGCGGCAGGAAGGGCGGGGGATCGGCCTGGCCAAGAAAATCCATGCCTACGAGCTTCAGGAAACCGGCCTCGACACGGTCGAAGCGAACGAAAAGCTGGGGTTTGAAGCCGATTTGAGGGATTATGGCATCGGCGCTCAGATTCTAGCCGATCTGGGGTTGCACAAGATCCGCTTGATCACCAACAATCCGAAGAAAATCGTCGGCTTGAAAGGCTATGGCTTGGAAGTGATCGACCGTGTTCCGTTGGTGCTGCCTCATACGTTGCACAACGAACGATATTTGAAGACCAAAAAAGCCAAGTTGGGACATTTGTTGTAGAATCTGAAATTTCGAATTTGAAAGCTGAGGTTCAGAAAAAAGGAGCATGGGATGAAGTACAAGGAACTGTCCGGAGACCTGACGGCCAAAGGCCATAAGTTCGGAATTGTCATCAGCCGGTTTAATGACTTTTTGACCAAGCAACTCCTGCAAGGTGCGGTAGATTGTCTTGTGCGACACGGCGCGGATGAGGTGGACATTACGGTCGCCTGGGTGCCGGGCGCCTATGAGGCGCCGCTGGCCGTGAGCAAGATGGCCGCGAGCAAGGGCTATTCGGCCATGGTGGCTTTGGGCGCGGTGGTGCAAGGCGCGACGCCGCACGCGGGTTTGATCAATTCGCAGGTGGCCCGGGCCTTGGCGCAGATTGCCCTGGAAACCGGCGTGCCGGTGATCGATGGCGTCGTGGCCGCGGATAATTTGGAGCAAGCCATCGAACGGTGCGGAACCAAGAGCGGCAATCGGGGTTGGTCGGCCGCGCAGGCCGCCATCGAGATGGCTAATTTGATGAAACAAATGTAGGTGATGTTATTATGGGTGGTCGACACGAAGCTCGTGAGTGGGCAGTACAATTTCTTTTCCAACGCGATTTCAACCGCGACGATATGGTGAAAGCGCTGGAGATTTTCTGGCGTGAAATCAAGACCGACGAAAAATCCCGGCAGTTTGCCGAGGAATTGATTCGCGGGGTCGATGAACATATGACGGAACTGGACCAGCAAATCCAGACCTATGCCGAACATTGGGATGTGCGGCGAATGGGCGCGGTGGATCGCAATGTGATGAGGGTGGCGTTTTACGAAATGTTGTATCGCCCCGACATCCCCCCCGTGGTGTCCATCAACGAAGCGGTCGATATTGCCAAGGAATACAGCAGCCTGGAATCCGGCAAGTTCGTCAACGGCATTCTGGATCATGCGTGCCGTAAATTGAAGCGAGCCGCCCGGACGTCGGCGGACTCCGAGAACCAGGCCAAGAAGAAGGAATCCCCGAGTGGTAACGTGGATTGATGCGCTTGCGCGCACCCGCAAAAACATTGCCGGAACGCTGGCCCGGGTTTTTACCCGGGAAGCGCCGCCCGACGATCTCTCCCTTGAGGAATTGGAATCGACGCTCCTGCAAGCCGATGTTCCCGTGCGACTGGTTTCGCAGTGGGTGGTCGACCTGCAAAAAGCCTACAGAGGCCTTCGCGTTTCCAAACGCGACATGCTGAAAAAAATCCTAGTGGATTCACTGCCGGCCGTATCTTCCTTTTCCTGGGTGCGGCCTGAAAAGCCCCTGACCGTTTTAGTGGTAGGCGTGAATGGGTCGGGCAAGACCACGACTTGCGCCAAGCTGGCCCATCTCGCCGCCCAGGCGGGGGCGAAGCCTTTGCTGGGCGCCACGGATACTTTTCGCGCGGCTGGCGCCGACCAATTGAAGTGGTGGGCCGATAAGCTCGGGTGCGAGGTCGTTGTTGGCGCGTCCGGCGCGGATGCTGCGGCGGTGGCCTACGATGCTTTGGAAGCGGCCCAGGCCCGCAAAATGGATGCGCTGATCGTCGATACGGCCGGCCGCATGCACACGCGCCAGCCGTTGATGCAGGAATTGCAGAAAGTGAAAGGCTCTCTATCCAAGCGCATGCCCGGCGCTCCCCACGAAACCTGGATTGTGCTGGATGCCACGCTGGGACAGAACGCCGTCATTCAAGCCCGGCAGTTCCATGAATCGGTTCCGCTGACGGGCGTTGTCGTTGCCAAATTGGATGGCTCTTCCAAGGCTGGTTTTGTTTTTTCCATCGCGAAGGAGTTGGGGTTGCCGATCCGTTATATTGGATTGGGCGAGGGCAACGAGGATCTCGCGCCCTTCGATCCGACCGCGTTTGTAGAAGCCTTGCTGGCCATCCCGGCCTCCGAGAAAGGGGCTTAAGCCCATGCCTCGTGACGATTCAACGCATGAACCCTGGATGCGGCGAGCTTTGGAACTTGCGCGCCGGGGTGAAGGATTGACGCGTCCGAATCCGCCGGTCGGCGCCGTGGTCGTGGCCGGGAGCCAGGTGGTGGGGGCAGGATTTCATCATCGGGCCGGCGAGCCGCATGCGGAAGCGCTCGCTCTTGACGAGGCGGGCGCCCGCGCGCGCGGCGCGGCGCTGTACGTTACGCTGGAGCCTTGTTCGACGTGGGGCCGCACTCCGCCTTGCACCGATGCCATTCTGGCGGCGGGCATTTCCCAGGTGGTGGTCTGCGTCCGCGATCCGAATCCCGCCCATGCCGGGCGCGGCTTGTCGATGCTCAAACGCAAAGGGTTGCAGGTCCTGCATGGCGTCTTGGCCGACGAGGGCGCCGAGCTGATTGCGCCTTTCGCCAAATGGATTCAAAGCCGTATTCCGTATGTGACGCTAAAGCTGGGCATGACGCTCGATGGGCGCATCGCCGACGAGACCGGTTCTTCCCGCTGGATCACCGGGCCGCAGGCCCGTCGCCATGTGCAGGATCTTCGCCGCCGCTGCGATGCGGTGCTGGTTGGCCGGCAAACCGTGTGTCTGGACGATCCGCAATTGACGCCCCGGCCTCCCCGCGGGCGAAGCCCGTATCGTGTGGTCGTGGCCGGCCGGGGGGAGATTCCTCTCTCGGCCCGAATTTTGAACGACGTTTTTGCCTCCCACACTATTGTTGCCGTTACGCGAAATTGCCCGATGGATGTTTGTCGCGCTATCGAAAGCAAGGGCGCATCCGTGCTGGTGCTGCCGGAAAAGAAGGGCCTGATCTCTCTGAAGCACTTGCTGCAAGCCTTGGGCAAGCTGAGCCTGTTGCATGTGTTGTGTGAAGGCGGCGGTGAACTGGCGGCCGGCTTGATAGCGGACGGCTTGGTGGACGATTATCTTTTTTTTGTTTCCCCCTGCCTGTTGGGCGGTCGCGCGAGGAATGCCGTGGCCGGCGCGGGATGGAAGCTTGGAAAAAATCCTCAATTGGTTTATCGCCGTGTCGAAAAAGTGGGGCGCGATTTGTTGATTCGGGCCGCCCCGGCAATGGAAGGCGGGTGAAGCATGTTTACGGGCCTTATCCAAAGAACGGGAATCTGGGATCGGTTCACAGCGGGCGCTGAAGCCGGATCGCTGACTCTTAAGACCGGATCATGGGAGCCGCCCGTGTCTCCAGGCGAAAGCATCGCGGTCGATGGCGTTTGCCTGACGGCCGTGGAGGCCGATGAGCGATCTGTCCGTTTCGATGTGTTGATGGAGACTTTGCATCGGACCGGTTTCGGGGAACGAAAGCTGGGAGATCTGGTTAATCTGGAGCGGGCGTTGCGCCTGGGAGATGCGATGGGGGGGCATATGGTTACAGGACACGTGGACGGCACGGGAACCATTCGTTCCCTGACTCGCGCCGGCCGCGATTGGGTGGTGGAGGCGGCTTGCTCGAACGAACTCTTATCGGGCATCGTTCCCAAAGGCTCCATTGCGTTGGATGGCATCAGTCTGACCGTCGCCGAATTGCGGGCCGAGTCCTTTACAGTGCATATTATTCCTCATACGTGGCAGAACACTTCTTTGTCGCAAGCCCGGGTTGGGCGGTTGGTCAACCTGGAGACGGACATTATCGGCAAGTACGTTGCACGGTATTTACAGAAAGGGCTCCCTTCTTCCCACATCGGATGGGATACCTTGAAAAATGCCGGTTTCATGGCATGAGCCTGCATCCAGGTAACGCAGGTCGAACCGATTGAATAAAAATGTAAAAATGGGACTGGTCCCTTTATACGAATATTGTTAGTTATTAAGCGGTTCGCCGATGTTGAGGGGTAGGCATGAAAAATGACCATAAGCGCGTTAATCTTCGGGAAATAGCCCGACTGTCAGAGTCGTCCAAAAGCACGGTCAGCCGAGTCTTGACCAAGCATCCGAATGTGTCGCCTAAAACGCGGGCTCGGATCGAAGCGGTCATCGAGAAACTTCAATTTCGTCCCAATCTCTTTGCCAGAGGCCTGGCCGGCGGGCGGACCGGCTTGATTGCCGTACTGGCCAGCGAAATGAACAGCGGCTTTTTTGCGGAAGTCATCAGGGGCATCGACCAGATCGCCCAGATTCATGAGGGCCATGTGATGTCCTCCTTCGCGCATGGCGCCGACGACTATGTGCGCCTCTGGGACGAATTCAACGAGAGCGGTCGCGCCGATGGGATTATCTTGATTGCACCGCCGCGCGATATCTTCAAGCATTCCATCTCATCGGACAATGTGCCGGTCGTGCTTTGTGCCAGCCGTCCGCCCGAGCACTCCGAAGGGTGGGGGCAAGTCGATACGGTGACCATTAATAACCGCAAAGGTTTTCGCGACTTGATGGTTCACCTGGAATCGCAAGGCTGCCGTTCGTTCGTCCATATCGCCGGGCCGTCGGATATGTACGACGCCAGGGAGCGGCGCGAGGAATTTGAATCGTTTGTGTCGGCGCGACCCGGCTTGCAGGGAGAAGTCATTGAAACCTTGCAGTCGACGGAGGGCGGGCGCGAGGCGGTCAAGGACTGTCTGCGGCGCAAGCAGAAGCGTCCGGATGTTTTTGTAGCGGTAAACGATTTGGCGGCTCTCGGCGCTCTCCAGGCCTTAAGGGACGAGGGGATTGCCGTGCCGGGCCAAGTGGCGGTGACCGGTTGCGATGACGATCCCGCCTCCGCCATTTTAGGGCTGACCACGCTGCACATGCCGATGATTGCCATCGGTCGCGAATCGGCCTCACTCCTCTTTGAGCACCTTGAAAAGAAACGGGATTTGGCCGCCGCCAAGCATCAGGTCATGGATCTTCGTCTGGAGGTCCGATCCACCAGTCTTTCTTCTGCGTTGCGATGACCAGCGATATTCTCATTCATCATGCCCGGATTTGGCCATCGGTGGACGGCCCCCTCATCGACGATGGCAAAATTCTGATTCGCAATGGACGTATCGCCAAGATAGGACAATTTCATGCGAGGGCGGAAACGGTCATCGACGCCGACGGGCTCCTGGTCATGCCCGGCTTGATTCAGGGTCACATTCATTTATGCCAGACCCTATTTCGCGGCCTGGCGGAAGATCGGCCCTTGCTCTCCTGGTTGCGCAACGTGGTCTGGCCGTTGGAGGCGGCGCATACGCCGGATTCCATCCGCGCATCGGCACGGCTGGGTTGCGCCGAGTTAATCAAAAGCGGTGTTACGGCCTTTCTTTCCATGGAAACGGTTCGGCATACCGGCGCCGTATTCGATGCGGTGGCCGAAACGGGTTTGATGGGCATCGTTTCCCACTGCTTCATGGATGAGGATTCCGGGTATCCTCCGCTGACCGTCGATCTCGAGGATGCCTTGGCGGAGTGCGATGTAATCCTTGAAAAATGGGGCGCCGGCGATGCGCTGCGCCTGGCCGTCGCTCCCCGATTTGCCCTGAGTTGTTCTGGACGTAATTTGCGCGAAGAAGTCTCCTACGCCCGCGAACGCGGGCTTTTGCTTCATACGCACTGCTCGGAGCAAGTGCCGGAAGTTCAGGAGGTGCGCCGCAAGACCGGACGGAGCAATGTCGATTTTCTGAATTCCGTCGGCCTGTGCGGTCCGGATGTATGCCTGGCGCATTGCGTTCATGTCGACGAGCGGGACTTGGCTTTGCTGGTAGAAACGGATACGCGCATTTTGCATTGTCCCACCGCCAATTTGAAGCTCGGTTCCGGGGTTGCTCCCGTGCCGGATTTTCTGGCGGCCGGTTTGACGGTGGCGCTGGGCTCCGATGGAGCGGCCTGTAACAATCGCTTGGATATATGGAACGAAATGCGGTTGGCGGGACTGGTTCAAAAACCGCTGTTGGGTCCCGAGGCCCTTCCGGCGCGCGATATCGTTCGCATGGCCACTCTCGGCGGCGCGCGCGCCTTGGGCTGGGAAAAGGAAATGGGCTCGCTGGAGGTCGGGAAAAAAGCCAATCTGATTATCGTCGATTCGAACAACGTCCATGTCCTGCCGTCCGACGATCCTGCTTCGAATGTCGTGTACGCCCATGCTTCCGCCGATGTCCTCATGACGATGGTCAACGGGCAGATTCTTTTTGAAGACGGACGACTCACGACGATCGACGAGGAAAAACTGCGCGAAGAAGTCCTTTGCCAAAAACAAGCGATGTTAAAACGGGCCGGGTGGGACAGACGCAAGCAGTCGATTTAGCTGCGCGAAGCCACTTGCTTGCCGATTTATTGTCGCCGATTTAGCAGCTCTCGAATCAAATCGAATGCCATCACTTCGGCTTTTCCGCCGTTGACGGTTTCGTCGAATGGAGCTTCCCGGCTCACGAGGCCCACCGGCCCATCCAGATAGGCCAGGGGAACGGGTTCCGACGTGTGGCTGCGGGTGGCGACCGGGGTTCGATGATCCGTGCAGATGACCAGCCGATACGGTTCGCCTTTCGACTCCAGGTGCTGCCAAATGGGGCCTACCACTTTGGCATCGAAGAGCTCGATCGCTTCCTTTTTGAGTTTGAGATTGCCTTTGTGGCCGCATTCGTCCGGCGCTTCGACATGCACAAAAACGAAGTCGCTTTCGTTCAGGACATTCATGGCCGCGCGCACCTTGCCTTCAAAATTGGTATCGACAAAACCCGTGGCGCCCGGAATCTTATCGGCCTTGAGTCCGGCCAGGCGGCCCAAACCGCGGATCAGATCGACGGCTGAAATGACGCCGCCGCGAAGGCCATAAAGCTCCTGATACCCTTTAAGCGTCAGCGAGCGGCCTTGTCCCCACAGCCAGATTTGAGTGGCCGGGTTTTTGCCGTGCTGGATACGGGTGCGGTTTACGGGATGCTCCGCAAAAAGATGCCGCGAAAAATCCATGAGCCGGCGAATTTCGTCCTGTCGGTCGCCTTGCGGCAGATACGAGTCCACCGGCTGGTTGGCAATATCGTGCGGAGGCTGGGTTTTGACTTCCACAGGGCCGTTCTTCCAGACCAACAAATGGCGGTAACTCACGCCGCCATGGAATTTCAACCCATCCTTGCCGGCTTTCCGATCCAAATCATGGATGAGTTGGTGAGCTTCCTCGCTGGTGATTTCGCCGGCTGAATAATCTTTCATGGCGCCGTTGGAAACGGTGACCAGATTGCAGCGGTAGGCGATGTCGTCGGGTTGCAGGGGAATTCCGGCGCCCGCGGCTTCAATGGGGGCTCGTCCCGTGTAGTACTCCCGCGGATCGTAGCCGAGAAGGCTTAAATTGGCCACATCGCTGCCGGGGGCTGTGCCTTCCGGCACGGTTTGAACCATGCGAGTCGTGCCCGCTCCGGAAATTTTCCGGATGTTAGGTATCCACGCAGCCTGCAAGAGCGTTCGCCCCGACAACTCCTCGATGGGATAATCGCCCATGCCGTCGCCAACTAATACTGCCGTTTTCATATTTGTTATTTGATGAAGACGATGCAAATTACCTGAGAGCGCCCGTTAGGTCAAATTAACACTTGCGCGAATTTACCCAAGGGAAGATAGTGCGATGGTGAAATCAAATACAATCAGTTCTGAATATGTTTATCCTTTTCGTTTCGAACCCGTCTACAAGGATTACATTTGGGGCGGGGATCGGATACCGAGGTATTTTCACCGGGATGTCCCGTCCGGCATCTATGCGGAATCCTGGGAGATAGCCGATCATCCGGACGGGATGAGCGTTGTAACCAACGGTTCCCTGGCGGGTCAGACCCTTCGCGACATCCTGAAGGCTCATGGTCCTCAAATCGTGGGTCCGGGTCGCGGTTACGGGCAATTTCCTTTATTGATCAAATTGATCGATTCGCGCGAACGGCTCAGCGTACAGGTTCATCCGGACGACGAAACAGCCCGCCGGCTCGCGAGCGAGCCGAAAACGGAAATGTGGTATATGCTGGATCCCGAACCCGGCGCCCAGGTGTATGCCGGCTTGAAAAAGGGCGTGGGTCAAAGTCAATTCGAAGAAGCGCTGGCGGCGCAAAAACTCGAAGAATTGCTGGCGCCGGTGAAAGTTCGCCAGGGAGACGCCGTTTTCATTCCCGGTGGGCGCGTCCATGCGATCGATGCCGGATGCCTGCTGCTGGAGATCCAACAGAATTCGAACACCACCTATCGGGTGTATGACTGGGGCCGCGTTGGAGCCGACGGAAAGCCGCGCCCGCTGCATCTGCGCGAAGCCCTGGTTGCCACTCATTGGGAAGATTCTTTTCCGACCAAAGTGGAGCCGCGCCGTCTCGATTCGATCGGTTTGAATGCGCATTGGGAGATTCTCTCGACCGCTTACTTCCGGTTGGAGCGATTCGAGCTGAAGGAACCGCTGCCGCTTTCAACGGAATTGCGCCGGTTCAATGCGTTATTTGTGTCCCACGGTTCCGTCCGCATCGAATGGCAGGCGTCGTTCGAGGACCTGGCTTTTGGGTCCTCCTGCCTGGTCCCCGCCGCGCTGGGAAATTACCTGTTAACCCCGACTGCTCCCGCCGCGGAGATCCTGCGCATTACCGCGCCGGATCTGCCGGTTTAAGATGCTAAAGGTAGCCCGGCTTCTCCCTGCCCGCCTACAGAATTCAGTCCTTCACTTCCGTTATCTATACTTACAAATGATTGCTGCAAAGAATTGTATTTTGGAGGGTCGCGCTCCGTCGCGACCGAAAGAAGAAGGTTCCGACAGAGCGGAACCCTCCAACTCCGATTTTCGCCATTGCAAGCCGTACCGAAAGGGCCGCAGGTGGCTCTGGGAAACACCGGTAGGGACGCGACTCCGTTCGCGTCCGAAGAGGCAGTCCGCGAGGTCGCGGACCCTCCCCTCGCTGACAGGCTTTCTCCAGCGGGAGGGACGGCGGCCTCGCCGTCCATGATCGCCAACGAGCGGCAAAAATGTGAACCGCTGCTCCGACGTTCAAGGCCTTGCCTCCAATGCTCCTCATGAGGTAGTCTTATCCGGAACGGAGGAAGATAATCGATGAAATCCATGATGCATTGTTGGGGTCCCGTGTGGTTCTTGATCGCGCTCTGCATTCTCTGTCTTGCGGGCTGCGGACCCATTTAGCAACCGAAGTATTTCCTGTGAACGAAACGCTTCGAAAATATGTCGATTGTTTACGTTTGAACCTTCGGGTGATCTCGCTGGCTCTCTCTCGCAAGTGGATCGGACGGCAAGATTTCGAGGCCAGTTACGATCGATTGGCGCCGCACTACGATGGCGCCTGGCAGCATTTCCTTCGGCCTGTGACCGATCGTCTCCTTTCACAGATACCGCCTGAAGCGACAGGCCGTATCGTGGATTTAGGCTGCGGCACGGGATACGCCGCCTGGCAGTTGGCCAGCTTGTTCCCCCAATGCGCGATCACCGCCGTCGATTTGTCTTCGGGCATGCTTCAGATGGCAAAGACCAAGTTCGCCACAACCCCTGCAACGTTTGTTCATTTGGATATGCTTCAATATCTGGCGGGGCAGGAGGAGCAGAGCGTTTCCTTGATCGTGTCCGCCTGGGCCATAGGCTATTCGCAACCGGCCGCCGTAATTCGCGAAGCCGCGCGCGTGTTAAAAAAGAACGGTCTTTTTGCTTTTGTGGTCAATTGTGCCGATACGCTCCAACCCATTTACCAGGCTTTTCGCAAGTGCATGGCCCGCTATCCGGAGAGCCTGGCCCGATTGGCGCTTCCGAATTTTCCCCGAAGCGGCTCATCGCTTCAGAAGATGCTTGTCCGTTCGAATTTTAAGACCGTCTGGGAACAGGAAGGACGACATGGGATAACCCCGCCCATAGATTCCCAGGCGTCCATGCTTCCGTGGCTTCTTCAAACCGGCATTCTGGCGGGGTTCGAACACATGCTGCCGTTGCAGCATCCGGGGCCTGTGAACGCGTATTTTGAGCAACTGATGCGACAGAATAATGACCTCATCAGCCACCACTATCTGGCAGCGATCGTGCGGAAATTATGAATAAGCAATGGCTCACCTTGCTCCGCATCCTGCTTAATCCGCAGGTGACCGATGTGCCTCGTCGAGTCTTAAAGGAGCTGCGTAACCGAGGTATTCAACGCATCCCCGATGCGGTCTATCGTGGTTTGGTTACGGGCGGAAGCAAACAAAGTGCTGTTGCATTTATTCGGAATTGGCTCGATGGAGAAGTCATTTCGCGGCATCGTGGACAGTGGGTGGTCAATTCGTTCATGCCTCCTTTCCCGGGCGTCGCGTTCAATCGCATGTTCGAAAATCTGCTGTCAGGACGGCATTTGAGTCCTGTCTCGGCGTATCTTGCGGTTACGAGTTCCTGTCCCTACGATTGCTGGCATTGCAGCTTGCACCATCGCAAGAAGGGCCACTTGCCGAAGGAGTCCTGGCTTTCCGCGATCCGGCAGCTTCACAATCTTGGCGTCAGCATCATTGGATTTACAGGCGGGGAGCCCTTGCTGCGAAAAGATTTGCCGGAATTGATCGCGGCAGCGAGTCAGGGAGGGGCGGCTACGGTCGTGTTCAGCTCCGGTTCGCTGTTGGATCAAGCCTCTGCCCAGGAGTTGAAGCAAGCGGGGCTTTGGTCTTTATGCGTCAGCCTGGATCACCCTAGCCCCGGCGAGTTTGGCCGCCTGCGGGGGGCTCCCGACGCTTACCAACATGCCGTTGCCTCTTTGGAACTGGCCCGTGCCAGCGGATTTTATACCATGATGTCGACCGTGGCCACCCGTCCGACGATTGAGCAGCAGCTCTACCTCGACCTCTATCGCCTGGCTCAGCAGCTCGGCGTTCATGAGTATCGGCTGATTGAACCCATGCCCTGCGGCAAGCTTACGGATGCCGGCCAGGATCTATTGCTAACGCCGGCTCATACTCATGCGCTAAGGGATTTTCATGTGACGATCAACCGTCGCCGGCGATTGCCGAAGGTTTGTGCCTTCAATCAAATCGAGAGTCCGGAGATCTTTGGCTGTGGGGCGGGGACGCAGCATCTGTTCATCGATTCGGCGGGCGAAGTCTGTCCCTGCGATTTTACGCCATTGAGCTTTGGCAATTTAGAAGCGGCGCCTTTGTCGGATATCTGGCGGCGCATGAATCTGGCCCTGGGCGATAACCCGCGTTGCCGCTGTTTTATTCAGCGATACCACTCGCTAATCTCGCGGCATGCCGAGCAGGGCTTTCCTCTCGCTCCGGAACTCAGCGAATCCATTTGTGCCGGAACCGAAAAAGAGCCCTTGCCGGGCTATTTTGCATTGGTAAACAACCAAGGGAGCAAGCGATGAACAAAACAGGCGTAAGGAAATGTGCAGTTCGGTACGTGGGTTTGATTTTGCTTACGGGCTGGTTGGGCTTTCTCAGCGGGTTATTCTATCCGTCCATCATGGGGCTTCGCGGCGCCAGCCTCGGCGGTTCTTTATCCATGGGCATCATTCTCCTCGGCTTCCTCAGTCGAAGCAGGCTTGATGCGGATCAACGTCCAAAATGGGGGATCGTTATGCTGACGGCGCTTTTCTCCGCAGCCATAACCGCGTTTCTAATTCGAGTCATGGATGTCGATATAGATAATAAGCATTATGAATTTGGACCTCCCCCATATCTTGTTCTCGAGTCTCCATTGTCCATCTTCGGCATCGCATGGGCCTATTCCTTGAGCTTGTATGTGATTTACATTTATCGGCGATCATCTTACCTGAGGGCTTTTCTCCTGGCCGGACTTGCCGGGTTGGCCTGCACCATTTTACGGGCGGCGCTGAGCCCTTCCTTTCGACCGGCTGAAGCCAGTATCACGAGCCTTTTTTCCGGGATACCTTTTTGCTTGGCTTGGCTCGGGGCGGTCGCGCTCTTCGATCCGGCGTGGACGCGTAAACGTTGGCTGCGGTTGAGAGGTCTGACGCCGCAGCCGTAAGGCCTGTCTTTTATACACAAATCGATGCCAGGGACTTCATCTGTAAGCATAGACAAGACAAGTGAAGATCTGGATTTTGTAGGTGGGCCGCGTTCTCCCTGCCCGCAACATGGCGTAGCCATGCCGGCGGGCGTAACGCGGCTTCAGGACCCGAAGAGCCCGTCTTCGCCCGCCTGCGCATCGCTACGCGAAGCGTTGCGGGCAGGGAGAAGCCGGGCCACCTGTTGTTTCTCCAGAATGCTTTCATTCGAAGGCCTTGCAGAAATGATCGCCGCAAAGAGTTGCAGCTTTACGAAGAATTGTATTTTGGAGGGTCGCGCTCCGTCGCGACCGAAAGAACAAGGTTCCGACATAGCGGAATTCTCCAGGAATCTTGTACCTTGGATGGCTCGAAGGTGTGCCGAATCCGTATTCGTCCGGGTGAAGCTGTTTTTGAAGGAAGGTCCGCGAGGACTCGGACCTTTCCATACGATGCAGCAATCGATTATACGAAATCCATATACGCTCCGCGGGGGGCCGTGGATTTGTCGTCCCAGTGGCGGGGTTTAGTGGTCGAAATGGTTTGGATTTTTTTGGTGGTCATCTGGAGGCCCTTGGTCTTGGCGCCGCGGACGGCCAGCTTGGCGGTGTGGAAAATCTGCTGGTGAATTTGCTGTCCCTTGCGTGGGGCGTAGCGAACGAAAATGTCCTCCGGTTGTTGGTCGGAGAAGAGCAGAACTTCCGCATTTTCGGCCGTGCAGAAGTATTCCTTGTTGAGAATGGTCCCGCCGAAGTTGAATTTCTTCATGTAGGTGATTTGTTCTTCGGCATAAACCACCGTCATGACTTTGTCGCGGTCGGATACGGCGCAATACATGACGTTGGTGTCGACAAACAATTTTTCGGGCGGCGGGATGACTTTGTAGCGCCCATTGCCCCAAACGAGAATCAACTTGTCGTAGGAAGAGCACTGGAACAGGGCTTCGCCCTCGACGTTGTATCCGAGGTAGCCTTTCTCGCGGTCGTAGCTGATGGTCAATTCGCGCGCGGTCAGCTCTCGGACTTCGATGGCCTCGAAGGTGGTCATCTGGGTCCGGCGGGGATATTGCTCGCCATAGGTCTTCAGCAGATTTTTCAGATAGCGAATCGCGTAGGGGATCAGGCCGCCCAGATGTTTTTCAATCTGTTCCAACTCGACGACGATTTGATCCATATCTTTGCGGTTTTTATTGATGTCGAACAGGGAGATGCGCTTGATCTGGACGGTGAGCAGCATTTCCACGTCGTCGTTGGTTACATCGCGGCGGAGCAAGTTGCGGTATTTGTTCACGCCCTGCAGAACGGCCTGCTGTACCTCGGGATAGGTTTTGCATTCCTCGATTTGTTTGTAAATGCGGTGTTCGACGAAAATCTGCACCAGCGTCTTCCGGTGCAGTTCTTCGAGCAGTTGCTTCTGCTTCAGCAAAAGTTCCTGCTTGAGAATCTGGACCAATCGCTCGGTGTTGTGCCGGAGGATGTCCTCGGCGTTCATCTCGACCGGACGATTGTTATGGATGACGATCACATGGCTTGAAATGGGCACTTCGCACTGCGTGAAGGCGTAGAGGGCGGCGATCGTGTTGTCGGCCTTTTCCTCGGGCAGGAGCTGGACTTCAATTTCCACTTTGCCGGCGGTAAAATCGTTGATGGCGCGGATCTTGATCTTTTTCTTGCGGGCGGCGTCCTCAATGGACGCGATCAGCGATTCCGTGGTGGTTCCGAAGGGAATTTCATGGATGACCAGCGTCTGAGGGTCTTTTTTATTAATCACGGCGCGCACGCGGATGCGTCCGTTGCCGCGATCGTATTCGGTGACGTCCATCAGGCCGCCCTGCGGAAAGTCCGGGAAGAGCTTGAAGGATTTTTTATTCAGGATGGCAATCTGGGCTTCGATCAACTCGCAGAAATTGTGCGGCAGCACGCGGGTCGAAATGCCCACGGCAATGCCCTCGGCGCCGAGCATGAGCAGGATCGGCAATTTGGCCGGGAGGGTGACGGGTTCTTTTTTGCGTCCGTCGTAGGTCGGCACGAATTTCGTCAGCTCGTCGTTGAAGATTTCCTTCCGGGCGAGATCGGTCAGACGGCATTCGATATAACGGGAGGCCGCCGCGGGGTCGCCGGTGAGGATATTGCCGAAGTTCCCCTGGCCTTCGATCATGTACAGCTTATTGGTTAGCGTGACCAGGGCGTCGCCGATGGAGGCGTCGCCGTGGGGATGGAATTGCATGCAATAGCCGACGATATTGGCCACTTTGATGAACTTGCCGTCGTCGTTTTCATGGAGCGAAAACAGAATGCGCCGTTGGACCGGCTTCAACCCATCATCCAGGTCGGGGATGGCCCGGTCGCGAATCACATAGGATGCGTACTGCAAGAAATTATCGTCGATCAGGCTCTTCAGCGGGCCTCTGACGGAAATGGCGGATATTGGAACGGTGTGATGCGGCGCCACAGGAGCCTCCACTTGAATCGTTGGCTCGGGCAACTTCACTTCAGTCGCCGGTGTCGGGGTGTGGGGTTTGGCTTTTGTATTAGGACTCTTTAAATCCTCATCGCCGAAAAGAAATTCCTGACGGTCGTTGGTCATGACGTGGCCTCCACGACGAGGCTATTCATGATGTAGGAGCGCCGTTCCTGGGTATTTTTGCCCATATAGAAATCGAGCAGCAAGGGGATGTGATGCTGATTTTCCACGCACACCGGGGTCAACCGCATGTCGTCGTTAATGAAATTCTTGAATTCGTGAGGCGAAATTTCGCCCAAGCCTTTGAACCGGGTGACTTCGCACCCTCGTGCAAGTTCCTTCATGGCGCTGTCGCGCTCGGCTTCGGAATAGCAATAGGTCGTCTTTTTGGTGTTCCGCACGCGGAAGAGCGGGGTTTCCAGGATGTGCACATGGTTTTCGTTCACCAGGGGCTCAAAAAAGCGAAGAAAGAAGGTCAGCAGCAAATTGCGAATGTGCAGGCCGTCGACATCCGCGTCGGTGGCCAGGATGACCTTGTTGTAACGCAGACGTTCGATGGACTCTTCGATGTTAAGGCTGCGCATCAAGTTGTAGAGTTCTTCGTTTTTGTAAATCGCGTCGCGATGGAGATCGCAGACATTCAACGGCTTGCCGCGAAGCGTGAAAATGGCCTGGGTGTTTACGTTCCGGCAACTGACGATGGAGCCGGCGGCGGAGAGTCCCTCGGTGATGAAGATCATCGACTCTTCGCCTTTTTGGCGCTTGCGGTCGTAATGCTTTTTGCAGTCCTTTAACTGCGGCACCCGGATCGTCGTCGCGCGGGAACGTTCGCGGGCCAGTTTCTTGACGGATTGAAGCTCGCGGCGGAGCTTGACGGTTTCTTCGATTTTGAGCAGCGCTTTTTCGGCCGCCTGGGGATTCCGGTGCAGGAGGTCGGCGACGACTTCCTTGACCTGCGCCACGAGATCGCCGCGCAGTTCCGTGTTGCCCAGTTTGTTCTTGGTCTGCGATTCGAAGACCGGCTCTTTCAGGCGTATGGCAATGGCCCCGACCAAACTTTCCCGAACGTCGTCGCCTTCGTATTTCTGCTTGGCGAATTCGTTGAAGGCCTTGAGCAAGCCTTCCCGGAAAGCGCTCAGATGCGTGCCGCCGTCGCTGGTGAACTGGCCGTTGACGAAGGAGAAGAAGGTCTCGTTGAAGCGCTGGGTGTGCGTGAAGGCGATTTCGAGCGTCTTGGATTGATGATGAAGCGGTTCGTACAAGGCTTCGTTGTCCACATCCTCGCGCACGAGATCGAGCAATCCGCCTTCGGACATGTATTCCTCGCCGTTATAGACGATTTTCAAGCCGGCGTTCAGGCACGTGTAAAGGTGTACCCGTTGCGTGACGTGTTCCTGCCGGAAATCGACCGGGCCGAAAATTTCGGTGTCCGGTTCGAATTCGATCCAGGTGCCGTCCTTTTCCTCCGAGGCTTTCCCCTGCAGTTCTTTGATAAGTTCTCCGCGCTCGAATATCGCTCCGGCATATTTGCCTTCGCGATAGCTTTTCACGGTGAACTGCTTCGAGAGGGCGTTGACGGCTTTGGTGCCCACGCCGTTCAAGCCGACGCTGAATTGGAAGACCTCGTCGTTGTATTTCGCGCCCGTGTTGATGCGCGAAACGCACTCGACGACCTTGCCGAGCGGAATGCCGCGGCCGTAGTCGCGGACCGTGACCTTGGGGCCTTCGATGTTTACCATGACCCGCTTGCCATGCCCCATGATGAATTCGTCGATCGCGTTGTCGATGACTTCCTTCAATAGGACATAGATGCCGTCATCGTAGTTGGAGCCGTCGCCGACGCGCCCGATATACATGCCGGTACGTTTGCGGATGTGCTCCAGCGACGAGAGCGTTTTGATTTTGCTCTCGTCGTAAACAGGCTGTTTGGAGACGGTCATGATTACAGTCCGGCAAATGGGTTGGCGCTAAAGCCCTGCCGCGGAGGCCGGGGCTTGCCGCCGTTGTTGTCGCGTCGATCCCGGGGGGCGGCGCTGCCGCTCATCCCGGTCTTGGGCGCTCCGGCCTTGCCGGAACGGGCCGAAAGGGCCACGCGTTTGCGGGCCATATCGACATCCAGCACGCGCACCTTGATGCGTACGCCGGCTTGCACGACTTCGGAGGGATCGCTGACGAAATTGTCCGACAGCTCCGAAATGTGCACCAGGCCGTCCTGATGGACGCCGATATCGACAAACGCGCCGAAGGCCGTGACGTTGGTCACGATGCCTTCCAGCTCCATGCCGATCTTGAGGTCCGACAACTCGCGTACATCTTCACGGAACTTGGGCGGCTCGAAGGTGGCGCGCGGATCGCGTCCGGGTTTTTTCAACTCGGCAACGATGTCTTTCAGGGTCGGTTCGCCGACGTCGGCGTTGATATATTTGCGGATGTCGATCTTGTCGGCCAAGGCGACGTTGCCGACCAGCTCCTCGACTTTCACGTTCAGATCCTTCGCCATGCGCTCGACGAGTTCGTAACGCTCGGGATGGACCGCCGAGGCATCGAGCGGATGGGCGCCGTTGCGGATGCGCAAAAAGCCGGCGGCCTGCTCAAAGGCCCGGGGGCCCAAGCCGCTGACTTTTTCCAGCTCCTTGCGGCTTTTGAAGATTCCGTTTTTGTCGCGGTGGCCTGTGATTTTCTTCGCAAGCCCCGAATTGATGCCGGCCACGCGGGCCAACAAGAATGCGCTGGCGGTATTCAACTCCACGCCGACATGATTCACGCAACTGACGACCACTTCTTCGAGTTTGTCTTGAAGCAGCGGCTGATAAACGTCGTGCTGATATTGGCCGACGCCGATCGATTTGGGATCGGTCTTGACCAACTCGGCCAAGGGGTCCTGGAGGCGGCGTCCTATCGAGATCGCGCCGCGCACGGTCAGGTCCAAATCGGGAAATTCCTCGCGTGCGACTTCCGAAGCGCTATAGACGCTGGCGCCGGCTTCGCTGACGGAAATGACGACCATGTTCTTTACGCCCGCCTTGGTCAGCGTTTCGCGGACGAACGCCTCGGTCTCGCGCCCGCCCGTACCATTGCCGATGGCAACGGCGTACGGTTTGTGCTTGGCGATAAATTTTACCAGATCGATGCGAGCTTCGGTTTCCTTGTGTTCGCCCTGGCTGGGGAAAATCACCATGTAATCCAGGAACTTGCCGGTCGCATCGACGGCTACGCATTTGCAGCCGGTGCGCAAACCGGGGTCGATGCCGATCACCGGCTTGGCGCCGAGAGGGGAGGCCAGCAAAAGATTCCGGAGATTCTGGGCAAAAATTTCAACGGCAGCCCGGTCGGCCTTCATCTTCATCTCGACGGCTACATCCAGTTCGACGCTGGGGGCAATCAAGCGCTTGTAACCTTCTTCAATGGCTTCGGAAAGCTGTCCGGCGAACGGGGAACGTTCCTGCACCTTCATCAATTCGCGCATGCGTTTAATCAGAGGCTCCGAGTTGACGTCGAGGCGTTGGCGCAACACGCCTTCGTTTTCGCCGCGGCGGATGGCCAGGTAGCGATGAGAGGGGATGTTGGCGACCTTTTCGCTGAACTCGTAATATTGCTCGAACTTGGTCGGTTCGGTTGTCTTTTCTTTGACGGCCTCGGAGACCACCACGCCTTCCGTGGCGAAGTTCTGGCGGACCATGGCGCGGATGTCGGCATTTTCGGAAACGATTTCCGCGATGATGTCCCGCGCCCCGGCGAGTGCTTCGACGGCGGTGGGAACCTTGTTCTCCTCGTTGATAAACGGCGTGGCCGCTTCTTCGACGTTGCCGGCGAGTTCCTGTTGCAGGATCAAATTGGCCAATGGCTCCAAGCCCCGCTCGCGGGCGATCATGGCCCGGGTGCGGCGTTTGGGCTTGTAGGGGAGGTATAAGTCTTCGAGAACGGTCTTGGTCGTGCAGCCCAAGATTTTGGACTTCAGTTCGTCGGTGAGTTTACCTTGTTCCTCAATGGACTTCAGGATGGTCGACCGGCGGTCTTCCAACTCCCGGTAATAGGTCAGGCGTTCTTGGATTTTACCGATCTGAACTTCGTCCAGATTTCCGGTAACTTCCTTGCGGTAACGCGCAATGAACGGAATGGTGTTCCCTTCGGTCAACAGATGCGCCACGGCCATGATTTGGCGCGGCGCAATCTTGAGTTCTTCGGTTAAAAGGGACAACGATTCGAGCGATTCAGTTTCCTTCAATTCAGCAACCATATTTACTCCTCAGAACAATACATGAGGCGTGAATTGTGATCAAATCGAGCGAACAGAAAAGAAAAAAATCGTCTTCAAACGATATTTATCGATTGCCTGAAGCTTAACGACGCCGTTCATGGCGCGACGGTCAATTGGGTGCATCTTGACACGCCCCCGCGCATATGAATAGGAATCCACGTCCTTACGGACGCGGCTACGTAGCCGCGTCCGTAAGCCTGTCTTTTATACACAGATTTCATTTGAGGATGATCTGTAACCACTCCTATTCAAGGAACAGCGTAGCCATGTCAATGAAAGGATCACGCCAAATATTCTTTTATCCGTGGGACGCTTTGCCATCCGTGGGGCAACTCTTTCAGGAGAAGAAGGAGCCCCACGGATGGCAAAGCGTCCCACGGATAAGGAATTATGACTCAGGCTTTGATTCATTGGGAGTTTGTTAAAGGACCGCAGCCATTCCTGGCTGCGATGGCGGGCAAGTAGGCCCGCCCACCCATGAAGAGCCTCTCGTCAATGCAAATCTTCTCCTATTTTCCTCATAATCATAATCTTAATCGTAATCTTAATCTCTTTCTGAATAAGAAAATGAAGATTATGAGTAGGAATCAGAACGGCATCCTACCGAAATCGACTCTGATGAGCCGTTCGATGCGTCTTGAGTCATAATTACAATTGCTGCGATCAATTGGCCCCGGCGGTTTTTCATGGTTTAACGCTGGTGCATGGGCCTGGTAGCTTCTATAAGTAGTTTGCCGATGCTGGGATTGATGGTTAAGGAGGAGACGGATATGAAGCGAACCCTGTCGATCGCTCTTTTGCAATGTGGGTTGATCGTTTTTGCTTGTTCCTCGTTCGCTGTTACCGATCTTTTCAAAGCCGATTTCGAGAATTGCCCGTCTGTGCCCGGCGTTCCCATGGCCCGTGTGGGCTCTTTTTCGTCCACCACATCCGGGACCAATTTTACCGTGGTCAGTTCGGGCGGTGGGTTTTCCAATGTGTGCATGCGGTTGGCGGCGCCTGGAGACTTTGTCGGGCAGACCTGGAACTATACCCATCAGCCCCGCACCGGCTCGTTGACGGTTCAATGGGATATGAACATCGTCTCGTATCCGACCAGCTCTCCGTCCTTTGTTGCGTTTTTCATCTATTTCGAAACCGTGACCAATTATATGTTCCCGCCGGCTGCCAGCCTATACTTTCGCACGAACGGCATCCTTTCGGTGGAAAACGTCATTTCCAGCGTGCCTTATCAGGAAAATGTCATTCATCGGTACCGCTATGAGCACGATTTGTTCACGGGCGAGCTGTCGTTATGGATGGACGGACAAAAAGTGGCTCGCTCCGATTCGCCGTTTCGGACCCAGTATGCGTATGCCAGGATCATCCTGATGACGCATTCCAGTTATAGGGGGACCGTCTGGGTGGATAATGTTCAAGCGTCTTATACGCAGCCTTGGATACCTTCCTTGTGGGCCAGCTTCGACTTGAACGCCAATGGGCCGTTCGCTGCTGGAGAATTGCTGGGGTATCCGGTTCATGATTGGGCGACCGAGGTGCAGGTCGATGGATACGCTTTCGTTACCAATCCTACGAGCCTGCCCTACGACAAAGCTCTTTGTGTGGCCGCGACCAACTTCGTCCTGAATTTGATGCCCAACCGGGCGTTCGAGGATGGGGAATATCTGTTTCAATGCGGCTTGAAGCGCCTGACCACCAATTCGACGGTGTCGTTCGTTTTGGAGCAGGGCGAACAGCCGGTTGTGGCCGTCCACTACGCAGGCACAAATCTTTTCGCCTACAGCAATGCAACGCTTCATGCCGTTCAACTGGCCAGGGCCGGCAGCTCGTATGAGTACGATGTGACCCTTCAGGTCGATACGCGCCGGTCCCTTTACGACATGAAAGTCGACGGAGTGTCCGTCTTCAGCAACTGGCCCGTCTGCCAAACCGGAATTCCCACAGGCGTTAAAATTCGCATCGCCGATCCGACCGCCTCGACCAACTATCTGGACGATATCGGCCTGGCCATGCGAGGGCGAGGGGGAGTGTATGTTTTGAAGACGACGATCGACGAATGCAGCATGCTGCTCTTCGATCCCGCCGCCCGGCAGTTGGAGCGAACCAGCGTGATCGCGACGGGAATGCCGTCCGGCGTTTATCTGACGGACATCGCTTTTGGCGCTCAAGGTTACTTGTACGGGACAGACGTCGATGGTCCGGCGATTCGCGTTTATGATCCGCGGACCTGGACTCAGGTCGGTTCCTGCTCCTCGCCGATGGATGCCCCCAACCGCATCGTTTGCTTTCGCGACGGACAAATGGCGGTGCTGGACGGCTATAGCATTTTCTGTTTTACCGGCGGTCCCAGCCCCAGCTACAAGAGCACGTTGGTGGAGACCGTCAGCAACGGCGCCAACCGCCTCTGTGCCAGTTACGACGAGAAAACATTGTTCGTCGGCACGGCCCATCAGGTCTTTAAATATGGCGCTCAAGACGGCGCGTATCTTGGCGAACTGGCCTCCGTAAGCGGATTGCCCGGTTTGCAGATCAGCGACATGGCGACGGCGCCGGACGGGCGGCTGTATATCCTCGATGGTCCTCGCACCAACTTGCTGTACTTCGATGGGGTTAACGACGCCTATGAAGGAACCATTCAAGGAGTCAGCTCGCTGCAACGTCCTTCGATTTTGGGCGTCATGAACAATGGCAATCTCCTGGTCGGAGATCTGGCCGATTCCAAGCTGCACGAATTCGACGCGTTCACGGGCGAAACTCTTGGCTCATACGATTCGAGCCCTTACTCCCTGGCCGGCGCTTACGCCATTCTGGAGCCGCCGCCTTTGCAGATCGTGCGCTTTCAGAATGCCGCCTATACGAATTTCACTATCGAGGTGGACGGAGACCCCGGGCGTTTTTACAGCCTCGGACAATCTTCGAATCTTCTGGAAAAATGGACCTATCTATCGCCGGATATCCTGGCCACCAACGGCCGTCCGGTGTTTTCCTATACTAACGATCGTCCTTCCGAATTCCGCTGTCTGAGCGTTTTTGAAAGCGGCCTGTAATGGCCCCCTAACCGGTCCATTTGGCGATATTTTTCGCAGCAAACGGATCAGGGCAGCAACACGCGATAGACGCTGATTCCGTTGGTTATGGGCGTCGTGTCCAGAAAGGATTCTCTTCCCCAGGGGAATTCGTTCAATTCATACATCACGTAGGGCCAGACATCGGTCCAGGCGCCGGCGCCAAGATCGGCGGATCGTTGCAGGCGGTAGCCTTTGCCAAAAGCCGTGTCCCATTGCAGCAGGACGCCGTGGGCGGTGGGTAATGCTGAATGTACTTGGAAAACGGAGGAGACGGATCGGGGGTCGGTTCCTGCTTTCCATTCGTCGCTGTCGGTCATGTCGTCGCCGTCGGTGTCCGAACGGGAGGGGTTGGACCCCATCTGATACGCCTCGAATCCATCGCTGAGTCCGTCCTGATCCAGGTCCGTCTCCGAGTTTGCAAATTCGTAGACGCCCATGTCGCAGGCCCGAATGCCATTGTTGTTGCCGTCCATGGGCCTGGGCAGTCGATCCAGATCGTGATCGACCGGAACGTCGGTTCCGGAGTCGATGCAGGGCGAGTCGGCCTGCAAATGGTAATCGCCCTGTTCGCGACTCACGAACAGCGGATTGTTTACAATGCAGGCCTCGCTGATGGAAGGGGTCGGGACGGTGCAGCAGTAGCGAAGCAGGTTGTTGGTTCTCAGAAGCAGGTATTGCGACGATTCGATCGAGGTGTTGTGATAAACGATCGTATTAAGAATGACGGCATTTCCTTCGCAACACAAACCGAAGACCGAAGTGCGGTTGTCGACCACCGTGCAATGCCGGACGACGCCATTGCTGACGCTGAGAGCCATGGGAGCCGAGTTTCCGGCGATCAGGCAGTTATCCAGTCTCCCTCCGTTTTCGCAGCGTACAATTTCATTGCTGCTGTAGTTGGGTGTTTCGTTGCTGCTGATTATGCAATCGGATGCAATGCTGTTTTCTCCGCAATATAATCCGATGCCTTTTCCCCAATAGCTTCTGTTGTTAAAAATACGGCAATTTTGGGCGGAGCCTCCCTTGTCGCAGACAATGCCGACAGATCCAGCGTAGGAGGAATTGTCAAAGACGCTGCACCCTTCAGCCCTCCCGCCTTCAACGCAATAGATCGGCGCTATATGGGCTTCGCCATATCCGCTGCACCAAGCCTCGCTTACGGAGACATTGCGCAGCAGGCCTCCGCGGCAATAAACGCCGCCCAAAAAACTGTATTCCCAGTTCCTGCCTTCGCCTCGCACCTGCAATCCCTCTACGACGGCATCCGGGTGATCGATGACAAGGCCGCCTCCAATTAAAATAACGTTGGTTGAGCCGTTGACGCTTCTCACCTGCATGCCATGGCGGATGACAACCCCCTCGGCAGAGGTTGAATAGGCGCCATCGGCCATCAGCACCGTGGTTCCATTTCCCGATACCGCGACGGCTGCGGTCAGCGAGGTCGCCGCAGTTTGCCAATTCGTGTAGGGAGAGATATTCATGCCGGATAGGCTGACATAAACGGTTGGATAGCTGGCGATGACGGTCCCCCTGCATTCATTGGTTTCACCCGCGGCATTGCTAACCTGAAGCCGTACCGCAAACAGACCCGAATCGTTGTAATGGAAGGTTGCCTGGGCGCCCGCGGCATCGACTTGGCCATCTCCATCCAGATCCCATTCCAACAGCACGCCCTCTTGTGATACGCCGAAAACGGCAGCTGAAAAGGCGCACATGAAGGGTGGGGGGGCGCTATGAGGAGTGAAGGTAAAGCTGCAATCGAGAGATCCATACTCGTACGCGCCCATGTCCACGCGATGGTTGAAGCATCGTAAGCTTCTGGTCAAGTCGAGCGTTTGGAGGATAGCCGTCAGATTGGTTCCGGCATCGACGCAAGGCGATGAGGCCGGCAGCCTGTAGTTGCCGTTGCCGGCATCCACGAACTGTGGATCGACCGCGAGGCAATGGTTAGAGGCATTGCTTTGAGGGAAGCAGGCATTTCTAAATCGCGCAAAGGGGTGGGCCGTAACTTGTGGATCGATAATCGAGTTCTCTACCAAGGCGGAGCTGTAGCAAAACAGGCCGGCACAGTATCCCGATTCGTTGCCGGCAATGGTGCAATTTTGGATGTACCCGACGCTGGCGCAGTAAACGCCGGCGCCCAGGCAGGAGCCGTCCCAACCGCCGCAGCGATTTCCAGCGATCAGGCAGTTTCTGATGGTCCCGCCTTCGGAGTCGATCATCACGCCGGCTCCTATTCCGGGCTGAATGGGAAAGGGTCTGCCTTGCCACGAAGAGGTTTGCCGGCCGCCGGTAATGGTGAAGCCGTCCAGCACGGCCTCGGGATGATTGATCCGGACGCAACGATCGTTGGCTTGTGCCGCATCGAGAATCGCCTGGGTCTCGCCGCGAACGCTGATGATCTTCACCCCGGTCGTGATGGCCAGCGTCGCCTGCAAATAATAGTGGGACGATCGCACCCATACGTGACTGCCTCTGATCCCTGCAGAGATGGCGGGTTGGGGGGTAACGGCCGCTTTCTCCCATGTATCGTAGGGATAGACGGCAGCCCCACATGAAGAGACATACAGGTTGGACGGAGCGACGCGTAGGTTCCGAGGGAATATCCACGAGGCGGCGCGTCCATCGCTGTTGCTGGTCCAGAGCGACAATCGATAGGAGCCGGGGGTGTAACGATTGCTGACAGTGCATAATCCCCATCCGCTTTGATCCATGTTCGTGTCGCCATCGAGGTCCCATGCAAACCAGGTGTTCGAAATGGCCGCGCCCGCCAAGGCGCCTCGCAGCACGACCCATTCGGAGGTGAACGCTTCCTCCGTGCTGGGCGAAAAACAACCCATGAATTGAGTTTCGATCCCCAGCTCGCAGGCGCCCATGTCCACCTGGGATCCTTCCACACGTTCCTCACCCAATAAATCGCGACGGTCCGTCGATCCGGGGACGTTTGTTCCGGCGTTCACACAGGGCGAACTGGGCAACAGACGAACGTCCCTGGCGGTCTCCCACCGGAATTGCGGATCGGCGGATACGTTGCCTTCTCCCTCTTGAGGCAACGAGGTGCAACAAAAGCGGAGCAACGACTCGCTGCATTCTTCCAGCCGAGGCGTATTGTCGGAGAAAATGCAGTTCACGGCTTCTGCGGCATAGAGTCCTGATCCATACGCGTTGGCGATATTGGAAATAATGGTGCAGTTCACATACCGGCCGCCATGTCCTCCGCCGCCATAGTCGGCACGGTTGGCGATCAACAGGCAGTTCCTGATTTCCGCGCCTGGAACAGCCTTTACGCCGCCGCCCTCCGCCGTGTTGCCGCCGGTAATGGTCAGTCCGTCCAGTATGGCATTGGATACAGCTAACCGGACACGATGACCGCGGCAAACCACGCCGCCGTTGTCGCATTCGCTGGAAATGGTCATCGCGTTGGTTACGAGGATCTCGCTGGAAAGCGCGTATTCTCCGGACGCAATAAAGACGCGGCTCCCGTCCGTCGCGGCCATGACCGCGGCCTGGATATTCGTGGCCGCGGCAGTCCAGTTGGCGAAGGGATACAGGTGCAATCCGTTAGTGGCCACAAATAGGGCAGGCGGGCCAATGCGAATACCGACAGGGTCCTGCCATTGGCTGACTTCGCCGCAGGCGTTGGAGACGGTGAGGATGGCCCGATACATGCCCACTTTTTCAAACGCATAGGTCAACTCCTGCCGATTGAATCCTTCGACATCGTTGGTTCCGTCGCCGTCGATGTCCCACCTGTAATACAACCCGTTTAAATTCAAGCCGCAGGTTGACGCCGCGAACGTGACGACGTTTGATTGCAGGGCATTGGTCGGCGCGCTGTACCATGCCTCCAACGGCCCATATTCATAGGCGCCCAGATCCACCTTCATCCCAATCTTCCGGGCGGTTCCCAGCAAGTCCAAGCCCGAGTCCATCCAATCCTGATGGAAGGCCGCATCCCGGCAGGGCGATAGGGCTTGGAGCCGATAATTCATCGAGCCGTCATGAATAAATTCGGGGTTGGAATCGATCGAGTTAATGCCCGGGATCGCGGGCGCGGTGCATGAATAGGACCAGACCATTCCCTCGCCGGCGCCGTACCAATTGCTTTCAAAGGCTGAACTATTGCCCCACACGATGGAATTGACGATCTCTCCCCCCTGGTCGCAATAGATGCCGCCCCCATGTCCGATGGAATCGATGCCTGGATACGGAGAGGTATGGTTCCCTGCAATGGTGCAACTTTCGGCCCGTCCGCCATGATCGAAATACATGCCGCCGCCGTTCCCGCCGTAGTACGAGCCCGTATTTCCAATGACGGCACAGCATCGCGCCGTGCCGGCTCCTTCGAAGTAGATGCCCGCGCCTAAATGTGCGCAGTTGTTTTTGATGACGCATCGATTGACCAGACCGCCGTTGGCGTTGAAGAAAACGCCGCCTCCGCGATCGTTACTGCCGCCATTGCGAATCGTGACGTCCTCAACCGTGCCGCCCCCGGTGATGTAGACCGTTCCAATAATGATGGTATGAGTTGGCCCATTCCAACTTCGCAACGTCACCGCATTGGTTAGGCGAAAATCCCATTCCCACTCTTCCCGTGCATACAGACCGTTCGTGATCCAGATTGCGTCGCCATCGCAAGCATTGGTGAGGGCGTGACGAATTTTAATGAAAGGATGCTCGATCGTCCCATCGGCGGCTGCGTCATTGGTATTGTTCCCATCAACATACCACGACGTCTGCGCCCAGACTTCTCCGGACGGTTGCAGGAAGGATAGGACTCCTAGGAGGAGGGCAGTGAAGAATCTGTGTCGTAAGGTATAGCAATGCAATATTATACAGGTATATACCATAGCCGCCCCCTTGGTTGCCTTAAGATATGATAACGGTATCAATTCTAAGGGATTATGTCCAAAGGGATTTTGAATCACCAGCAATTGTAATTATGAACCAAAAAGGTGGCCCGGCTTCTTCCGCCTTCGTCCCGCGGACGGAGACTACGGCGGACGGGCCGGTCGTCATCTCGGACTGCATTCTCTCGGGCAACCGAGCAGCCGTTGTTGGCGGAGTCGTCCGCTTTGGTTTCGAAGGCGTGGCGGATCGTTGCGTATTCCGGGGGAACAGCGCCGGAAACAGCGCCGGCGCATGCTCGATGGGTACCGCAAGGAACTGTCTCTTCGTGGAGAACAGCGCGTATGGAGGAGGAGCCTGCGTGGCCGGGAGATCGGAGAATTGCACGTTCGTCTCGAATCATGCGGGAGACGAGGGCGGAGGTGCGGCGAATCAGTTCGTGTTCAACAGCCTCTTCTACTCCAACACTCCCGACGACTACATCGAGCACAACTTCTCGGGCCACGGCGGCTCCGGCTCCCCCGTGGGCTGCATTTCCAACTCCACGCTCACTCCCGCTCGCGGGAGATTGCTGGCCAATGTGGCGGCCGGCGACTACCGCCCGTTGCCGGGGTCGCGCTGTCAAGACAGAGGCGTCAATCTGCCGTGGATGGATGGCGAGGCCGTGGATTTGGCCGGCCACCCGCGGATCGTCAATGGAACGGCCGATCAAGGCGCATACGAATTGGGTGCTTGCGGAAGGCTGCTCTGTCACACCGTGCCGCAATCGTACGAAGGATTGGCGCCTCACACGGCGATTTTCCAGTGCTTCGTTGTGGGTTCCAACACATCGACGCTGTTTTACGAATGGGACTTCGATGACGACGGACAGGTTGACCTGTCGGGACCCGATCTGGCCTGTGTAAGCAACGTGTTTGCCTCGTGCGGAATGAATCCGTTCTCGGTCACGGTGAGGAACGATGCCGGGGAGACCTCGACGGATCGCGATTACCTGACCATCTACCCCGCGATGGCATTCGTATCGCCATCGGGATCTTCGGAATACCCCTATACCAATTGGGAGACCGCCGCGACCAATCCGCAAGATGCGCTGAATGCTTCGGGAAACGGTTCCGTCGTATGGGTGGCCGACGGGAACTACCCAATCCCCTGCATCACGACCGAAGCGTACGCGGTCTATGTTCCCTTCATGATCACCAACGGCATCCGGTTGCAGAGCGTGAATCCACGTTGGTCGACCTTGGACGGGAGGGGTCGTGCTCGCTGTTTGGAAGTGCGGCATCCCGATGCCGTTGTCGACGGATTTGTAATTCAGCATGCGGGCAGCGTCGGCGCATGGGTGGAAAGCGGCACGCTGCTGAATTGTCTGGTACGAGACAATCCGGGGCATGCGGGAGTGCTGGCCGGCTCAAGTTATTTGGCGGTTACCGCGCGCATCGCGCGCTGTGTGATCTCCGGCAACGGCGCTGGAATAGTCTCGTCGGGATATGACGGCGTGATGGTCGATGAGTGTCTGGTGTCAAGCAACGGACCGGGCGGGGGCATCCGTGTCGAATACCGTGGAGTCATTCGGCGTTCGTCCATCATCGGCAATTGGCTTGAAGGCGCCTATGCGGCGTACGGCGGCGGAGTCACGTGCTACGAGCGCTGCAGAATCGAGGACTGCCTCATTCGCGACAATAGGGTTCATACCACCAATCATCAGGGGCGTGGAGGCGGCGTTATGATTAGCGGCAGCAACGACATTATCAACTGCACGATGGTCGGCAACTCGGCGGATATCGGCGGCGGGGTAAGCTCTCCGTTCGGCAGTTACGGCCGAATCGTCAATTCCATCATCTGGTCGAACACGGCCATCGTCAGCAATTCGAACTGCGACCTTGCGCGAGTCACGATCAGTCGCTCCTGTACACAGCCGCCTCAAAGCGGCGAAGGAAACCTGTGCGAGGAGCCCGGATTCGTGGATGTCGCCCAGGGCGACTTCCATCTGGCCATGGGTTCCCCCTGCATTGACGCCGGCGCTTCGGAGTTTGAACCGAGCGTCGACCTCGACGGGGCGCCCCGTCCGTTGGACGGCAACCATGACGGCGTGGCTGCGTTCGACATGGGCTGCTACGAGTTTGCACACCCGCTGGCGGACAGCGACGGCGATACGTTGACGGATGCGAGCGAGGTGGCGATGGGCATCAATCCGATGGCGCGGGATTCCGATGGCGATGGGGCGGACGATCGCGAGGAAGGCATCGCCGGAACGGACGCCGGCGACGGCGCGTCGGTGTTCGCGGTGCGGACGACGGAGCCTTGCGCGGACGGGTTCGTCGTCCGCTGGTCCAGCGCGCCGGACCGAACCTATGCCTTGATCCGATCGACCAATCTCCTCGAAGACTTTTCGATTCTGGCCGACGACATTCCCGCCACGCCGCCGGAGAACTGCTATACGGACACGGTGGCGCAGGCCGAATTCCACGCGTATCAGGTGCAGGTGCGGGAATGAGGCCGGAAGAGCGGTTCAGCCACGCTTCGCGCGAATCCTGATGTTGTCGAAGCAGGAGATTTCCCGCTTCTTCGGTCTCTTCGGCCGCCTCTTTCGAATACGCCCCGGCGAACTGTTCCACGGGAAGAGGAATGGAGGCTTGACGTCCCGTTTGATTAACGTTATCAAATAGAAGATTGACGGGCCCCATCAGGCGTCAGTTCACAACAGCAACCTGGGAGGTTAGTGATGAAGAAGTGGATCATTGCGTGGGTAGGTCTATGCTTGATGACAGTATCAGGATTCGGCAAACCCGTTTTAAGATTCCAATGCCTTAATGAAAGGAATCCGGAGGCAGCTCTCGTCGAGTGTTCCTGGTTCTATTCAAAACAAGCCTGCGTCACCGGCCTTGTGCCGAACGCAAGCGTCCGGGTCATGGCCGTTAAAGGGGAGCCAGACTGGACCGGCGATGAAGCGCCCGATAAGCAAATTGCAGCGGGTTTTTGCAGCGGTTTCGGCATCTTCATACAGTACGTGAGCTTCACCCGGCCTTCTGAAGGAATCGACCCCGAGACAGGGGAGCTTGCCGCTGGATTTTACGCCATACAGACATGCGCGGGAGGGGAAACTTCGGCTGTAGTCGATCTCACGATCGATTACACCGCGCCCTATGACAGTTGCTCTCCCGACCCCAACCCGCCTCCCGAACCCACCGATCCCGATTCCGATATGCTTTCGCTGAGCGTTCGGACGGCGGCGGGCACATGGGAACCCGTCAGCGAGATTATTGAAGTCGGTACGCAAGTGAGATGGGGCGTTTACCGCTTCGACGGCGCATCTGGCCAGGGAGTCACGGTGTACGAGGCCATTCCAGATGGAGGAGGCTACTGCCAGGAATGGGAGAAGATCGAGGGGACATACTGCCCAGGTTCCTGGAAGCAGTCTCTTTATGTCGGAGCGGATGGCAGCGGGATTTGGGACCAAGAGGTCCCCGAGACCTGGCTTCCGTCGGCGCTGAGTTTCGACGACACCTGCACGATCCACTTCTACGCATGGCAACGCGCCGCTTCAGGTCGAGGAACCTTCTCTCCCGTAATCTCCGCGACATTTGCCCGGTTCAACACGCCCCCTCGACTCACGATGACCGCGGCGCCATCGGCGGCATACTTAACCCAACCCGTCGCTTTCCGCGCTTGCGCCACGGACGCTCAGGACGGCTTCCTCACCATGGGAATCGTCTGGTATGTCGACGGCCAGGAACAAAGCGCCGAAAACCTGTGGTACGACAATCAGACGGACGAAGTGGTCTTCACGATTCCCGCCGGGACGCTGAATCCCGGCGACCACAAGGTCGAGGCCGTCGTTTCGGATGTGACGGGAGCCGTCACCAAGGAAACAGTTGTGGAGAGCACCCTCCGCGTCAAAGATCCACTGAAGTGCCGCCGGGTTTCCATACGAGCGCGAGGCACTCCTTTGGGCGGCGTATGGCCGACCATGGAGTTGTGGAGGAGCCCGGGAACCGACAACGACGCGAACACGGCCAACGACATCCTTATCCAGAGTTGGCCGGTCATCGGCGATCAGTATCGGACCTATCAGGTCGATCAGGACGTGGACAACGTATCCGACATATGGTGTCTGCATCTGAAGTTCGAGAACGACGCGCACAACGGCGTGGAGGACCGCAACCTCTTCGTCGACTACGTCAAGTTAACCCCGATCGAGGGCGTCGATCTGCCCGAGACGACTCTGTACTCCACCGACATTGGCGTGCGTTACCATGTGTACCGCGACGAGTGGGACCATGAAGCGTGGCTGCCGGGTCAGGAGGGCTTGTATCGCAACGGCTGGCTCGATTTCCCGTTCCATCACAATGACTATATCGACATCAAGGCCAGGGCGCGCAGTTGGGCCTATCTGCCCGAAATGGAGCTATACATCAACAACTCCACGGAACCCGCCATTAGACGGCAGACCGTGTACTACAGTGAAAGTTCTCCGGATCACTACTATATCTTCCGCGTGTACCAGGATCTCTCTGCGGTCTATAGCTTGTACGTCAAGTTCATCAATGACGACGGGCCGCGAGATCTTTGCGTCGATTACGTGGCTTTCGGCGATACCGTGATGCAGGCCGAATCCCCTCAGGTCATTTATCACCGCTATGACGAATCGCCCAACAATGTTTCAAGCCGTGAGCTGATGGAGTGGAACGGCAAGTTGATCTTTGACAATCTTCTGCCTTCGGCCGCATCGCGCACCCAGTTCAGCGTGAACGACTTGGTCAACAACTGGTTGGACGAAATCTGGTCTCAGCATAGTGGTCTGCTCAGCAGCCTGTTGGGCGGAGACATGGATGGCGACGGCCTGAGCGATGGGCTTGAGATCTATGTGTTCCACACCAATCCTCGCGTCCCCGATGACACCGATGGTGACGGCATGCCGGACGGCTGGGAGCTTCAGTACAGGTTGGACCGGTTGCACAATGATGCGTTGGGGAATCCGGACGGCGACGAGTTTCCCAACCTTACCGAGTACTGGGCCGGTACCCGTCCGAATGTCCATGACACTCACGTGGACTCAGACGGCGACGGCTTCTCCAATATGGAAGAGTACTTCCGTTGGACGGATCTGCAAACGGCGGACGCAGCGGCCTGGGTGGAGGGCCTGCGCGATGTCTCTGACTGGACTTCGCACAACTGTGCCCTCACGTCTTCGACCGACGGACGCGCCACTCAGGTTGAGAACGGGCCGGATGTTTGGGGCAAGTCGTGGAGTTACGTCGGGTGTATCGATGTCGGCATATGCCGGTATGCGGTGGTGAATCTCAGCGCGGTCAACGGCATTGCCAAGTTCGCGTTGTCGGGGCCGAATGACGCCGACTACCAGGAATTTGCTTCCTTCACTCAGCCCGGGCGCTACTGGATTGATGTGTCCGGCTGGATCGGAAATGATCCGGGCGCCGAAGAGGTATTCGCTCAATTGGTCCTTGATGGCGACAACAGCTCGGCCACATACGAACGATTATCGCTTGGGCGGACGTTCGGGATGGCGAGTCTGAGTCCCGCCCCCATTGCGCGATTCGACATGGATGCGCAGGGGAATTGGGAGTCGTGGAACGCGACATGGACATCCGGCGGCGACGGGACGTCCCGCCTGACGGAGGCCGGGCCGGATAGCTGGGGAAAAGGCTGGGTCTATGCCGGCTACTTCGACGTCGGAACGCAGGGGCGCGTGTATCTGAATCTCGATGACGTGCAAGGCTCGGTCGTCATGGCGGTCTCCGACGCCTACGATGGGGATTACCAGGAGTTCCTCTGCACCACCAAGCCTGGCGAATACATGGTGGACATCTCCGAATGGATCGGGAATCGAGCCGGCAGCGAGTATGTGTTCATACAGCTTTCGGTCGTGGGCGAAGGCGCTTATGTGGGCTGCGACGAAGTCGCGGTCCAGCGGTGAAGAGCCGCAGCGGACATGAAAGCGGCGAAGAAGCTGCGCGGCAAAGTCGTCGCGCAGCCCTCGCCTCACCCTGAGCTTCGCCGAAGGGGCATGGCCTGGCCATGAAGCGGGATCCCGGCGGGACGAGACCGCCGGGAGGCTGTTTCCTCACTTGGACCGATGCCGCGACGAACATCCAGGCGGCGGTGCGTTCTACGGCACGCTGAACAACTGCATCGTGTACTTCAATTCAGCAGCTTCGTCGCCCAATTACTCCTGGGGCGCGTTCAACTATAGTTGCACGACGCCGTATCCGGGAGGTACGGGCAATATCACCAACGATCCGCAATTTGTGAATGCAGCGGCGGGCGACTACCGCCTGCTGTCGAACTCCCCCTGCAACGATCTCACGATTTTGGAGGGTTCCGCTCTGTCGGAACCTTCTTCTTCCGGTCGCGACGGAGCGCGACCCTCCAAAAAACAAACTTTCTTGTAGCGGCAACTCTTTGCGGCGAGTTTTGACGCGCTCGAAGCCACGCCTCTTCTTTTGTGTCTTTTGCGTTTTTTCGCGGCCATCTCTCTTGAAGATTTTTGCCGCAAAAAGGCGCAAGATGCGCATAAGCGGAATCAGAAAACTTGGCTGGCTACCGGGCCTTTTCTTGAGCGAGCAGGGTCTGTTCGGCCATCCGATTCAAGGCTAATTCGGTCAAGGCTTCGTTCCGGATGCCTCGCTGCAACAGCAGTACGTCACGGGAGAGGAATACAGGTCCGAAGTTTCCGCCGGCGAGCAGCTTTCTCATGGAAACCCACCAATGAGGATCTTTGAATTCCGTCTCGTTTAAATCCGTCAGCACGAACTCCACGGCATGAGAGCCGTAGCGCGTTGCGGGGGTAACCAGCAGGATATCTCGGTCTGCGAAATGCGCGCCCAGATGGTTGTCGGCCGACAGGCCCGCTGCGGGTGGAATCAAATCCCGCGCCTGGCGAAGTTCGGCAAGATTAGGGCGAAGACGAAAAGGCTCGCTGCGAAGCGGCTCCTCGATTTGAAAGTAGGCAAACAGCAAAACCGAACAGGCGGCGAGGACATAGGGTCCGCGCGTTCTCAGGAATCTTTTGCGTCTATCGCTACGGCGCTCCAAGGCCGCGGCGCCATGAGCGGCCGAAAGAAGAAGGAAGGGAAGCGCCGGCGCGACGTATCCAAATCGAACATCCGAATTCATGCTGCACTGACTTAGGACCAGCGCGAGAAGCAGCGGAACGGCCGGCAAAAGATGCTTCAGGCTGAAGAAGGACAAACATCCCAAGGCGATGAAAAGATACCGCAATTGGCCCAAGGCCTTGACCGCTGCGCCATCCGCCAGGGTTTGGAATGGATGCGCCAGCACGGTGGCGATGGCGCCGGCAGGAGTATTTCCGAGATGGGCATATCGTTCCCAATGAGGAACCGCAAGGCTTCCTCGAAAGTGGGGCATCAGCACAAAGAAAACAATGGCGAGGTAGGTCAGACTGGAAACCGCCAGCAGGCATCCGATTCTTCGCCGATGGGGGCGAAAAAGGAGGCCGACTCCGAGAAAGAAAAACACTGCCGCATTGATTTCGTAGAAGCACCAGGACAGCATCATGCACGGCCAGAACCACAGCCGATGGCGTCGAAGGCCAAGCAATGCAAACAGCGCAAACGGGACAGAGAATAGCTCCAGGTGGTAGTCAAACAAAACCCCGGCGGAAAGCGTCGGCTGAAGCAGATACGCGAGCCCAAAGGCGCGGCCCCACGCTTCGCTGTTGGTTATGTCCCGAGACAGCTCATAGGCGGCCAGCGCACCTGACGCAACCACCAAACACTGGAGGGCGAGCAGCCCATGAATCCCGAGCCATTGATGGATGGGCGCCAGCAGATAGAGCCCCGGCCAAATATGATTTGCAGCAAATGAATGAAGCAAGAACGAGGTTCGCATGAACTGGCCCTGCGCCAGATTGCGGAGAAGTTGGGAATGCAAGGCCATGTCCAGGCTGGAAGAGCGGAACACCTCATGCAAAAAAGAGGAATAGGCGGCGAAGGCAAGAGCCCACACTAGAGCCCATAGACCCACACATCGCAGGGAGGATGCGCGGCTAAGAGGGTGAAAAAAAACAGAAAAACAATTTCCCATCTGGCGAGGATCATTCATTTTAACCCCTTTATCTCCCTACGAATGGATTCACAAGCCGCCCTTGATTCCACCCTTTTGTGCCTTTTACGCTTTTTTTCGCGGCATTTTCTCATGAAGGAAACAAAAGTGTATCCCTTCGGCCTCAATTTACGTCTAAACAGGTAAGAAGGAGTGCTCTTGAACGATAAAACAGCTAGAACACGAAGGAGAGACGACATCGATTCAGACAACGAAATCCATGCCCGGCTGAGCGCAGGAGAAATGAGCGATTGCATCCGCAGCGTGATCGACCGACTCCCGGAGGCCTACCGCAGCGCTCTGATTCTCCATGACATGGAGGGGCTTTCGGCGGAACAGACGGCCGAGATTTCCGAATGCTCGGCGGCAACCGCAAAAATAATGCTACGCATTGCGGGCAGGGAGAAGCCGGGCCACCTTAAAGCGTTGCAGCTATAAGAAAATTTGTATCTTGATAGGGTCGCGCTCCGTCGCGACCGCAAGAAGAAGGTTCCGACAGAGCGGAACCCTCCAAAAACTTTGAGATCTTTTTTGGCGAACGATAGGTCCATAAGATTTGTGTATAAAGACAGCGCACTCGCCCCGGCTCCAAATGCAAATACCGCTGAGTCCAACGGCGGGTTTCGACGCGCTCAAAGCCGCCCCTTTTCTTTTGTGCCTTTTGCGATTTTTTGCGGCTATCCCCCTTGAAGATTTTTGCCGCAAAAAGGCGCAAGATGCGCATAAGCGAAAAGAGGAAAGGTCTGCGCCCGCATCAATCGATAGGGTTGCTGCGCCGCCTGCACAACATGTGAAAGGGCTCATCTGAACCCACAGGCGGCCCGGCTTCTCCGAAGACGGGCTTCCCACGGATAAAGAGGTTCGCCTCCCGATTGCTCGGATGCGCGACGAACCCGTTTTACGTAAGCCGGGCTTGACTCCATGCCAAATTCGAAGACAATGGAATCGGTTTCACATTTAGCATGATAAACATACGCTTTATTTTCGGAGCGGCCAATTTTGACCAAGGGGAGGGACGCTGAATGATCCTATTAATCGTGGTGACCGTCGTTGCGGTTTTGGCAGCCATAGGAATGATGGTAGCCATTGTGTTGATTCTCAACAAAGCCAGGGGCATGAGCATGCAGATGGAGCATCTGAGTTCGTCTCTGCGCGAACTGCAAGCCAAGGGCGACCCTCAACAATCGGCCCCTGCCGCATCGTCGCGGACTCCATCGACAGCGCCCATCGCCCAGAAGCAGACTCCGCTGACACGGATCAACATCAAGAAGCCCGGCGCTTCCAATATGCAGAGGATGGATACTCCGTTTCTTCAGCCGTCCATGATGCCTCCGGCCGAAGGGCCCGCGATCAAACCCATCGTGGCCGCACCGCCTCCCGTCCAGGAAGAGCAATACATCAACTTCGACTGTATGCATTGCCATCAAAACATCGATGCCCCGCAGGTATTGGCCGAGCGCGAAATTTCCTGCCCTACCTGTCAGATACAAATACGGGTTCCTCCATGCCCGGAGAATCTCAAAAAGCCGCTGCCCGTGGCGGGCTGGGGAGAACCGGAACCGAAGATGGAGAGTACGGACGATTCCGCGCGCAAGGATGCCACGATCCGGCTGAAGTTGAGCGATTTGGCAAACAGGGCCGAACCGACGCCGAGAAGCATCACGATCAAGCGCCGCGACATTAAATTCCGCAAATTGTAAGGCGAACTATCGCCCCATTTTCTTCAACAATTCGGGAATCGAAATTTTCAAGGCTTGCGCCGCCTTTTGGTTATCGCCGTTCATCATCTTGTGAACGGAGCGGATATAGTCCTTCTCGACCGAATTCAAATACGAACGAAGGAAAGCCCAGCGATAAGCGGATGCATTGGCGGGCTGAGGTCCGGCATCCGGCATCCCCTTCACGGCAGAAACGATCTCGCGCGGCAGAAAGGCCTTTCCAATCGGCTTCCCTTTGGAGGCGCTCATGGCCGCCAGAATCACCTCTTCCAGCTCGGTCTGATTTCCCGGCCAGGAATATTTCTCCAGAATCGTCTTGGCCTCGGGTTCAATGCTGATCAAATCGGCATCCAGGCCAAACTCGGCCCGTATGGCATGGTACGCCATCGGCACGATATCGGCCACTCGCTCCCTCAAAGGGGGAATGCGCAGCGTCACGGAACTCCATTTTCGATATAGGTCCTCGAGAAACCGTCCCTGCTCGATCGCCGTATCCAAGGAAGAGGACGATCCCACGATCCATTTCACCGAAAGAGCCCGCTTTTCGGTTTGCCCCAGACGGCCAACCGTCTTGGTGGCGAGCACTTCCAGTATCTTTTTCTGGGTATCCAGATCGAGATAGCCAATGTTGTTCAGATAGATGGTTCCATGATCCGATTGCTCCAGCAAGCCTGGCTGGGGATAGGTTTCTTCGCCCTGCGAATCGGCCCCGAAAAGTTCCAGGTCCACCTGCTCCGGCAACATCGCGGCGCAATCGAACGCATGGAATCGATGGGCCTCCAAACCGCGTTTATCGTGAATGACCTTGGCGATTAATTCCTTGCGCGTGCCCCGCTCGCCCACGATCAAAATGGGCGCATTCGTGGGTACAATCCAATCGATCTGATCGCACAGGCTTTTCATGGCGGAACTCTCCGCCACGACCACATCGAAGCGGCAATTGGCGTCCACCAAATTCTGCAAGCCGGTGGTTTCTGCGCGATGATATTCAAGCGCGCGGTTCACGGTGGCCAGAAAATCGTGGATCTTGAACGGCTTGGTAATAAAATCGAAGACGCCGGCTTTCATCGCCTCCAGCGCCGTTTCCACCGTGGCATGGCCGGTGATGATCAACACCGACAGCGAGGGCTGCTCCTGGCGGATCAACTTGAGAAGCTGTATGCCGTCCAACGGTTGAATCCGCAAATCGGTAATCACCAGTTCATAGGGTTGCGCGCGGACCATGGTCATGGCGGTGTGGGTATCCGCCGCCGTACTCACCTCATGCCCCTCGGTTTTCAACAGGGAACTGATGATGTTGAGAATGCCCTGATCGTCGTCCACTGCCAATATGCGGGACATGGTTTCAACCTCTTTTCAAGACCGCCGATTCACAGCCATCCGCCCGGCTCGTTGGATGGATCACCGTGGTTCCAGCGGCGGTTTCTGGAGTATAACGGTTTCGCTGCAAAGGGAATTCGATTCCTGCGCTTCGTCTTTTATGCGGCAGGCTTCAAAAAGAAGGGGAACCGTTGCGGTGGTCATCGGCTTCGCGGGAGCGGGCATCTTCTTTCGCTCAAACTCAAAATCGCCGGCCGCCCGCAGAACCAGATTGAAGATCGCCAGCTCATCGACCGCCTTGCCATAACGGGCGGACACAATATTGCCCTCCATGAATTGGACTACGGCCTGTTCATGCTCGGGGTCGGTAACGGTCAACACTCCCGTTTGAGCCGTACTGTGCAACATCTGAATGAGGTCCACGCTGGAAAGGATATCGATGCGCCCGGAAAAATGCACACAGCGGGGGACGCGTTCTTCTCCTGCGCCGGCATTTTCGGCAGACGCGCTGTTGGGGTCCACTTCCTGAATGAAAAACTGCATGGTGTAGGGATAGATCAGGATTTCGTCGCCGGCCACCAGGCCTCTTATGCCGCTGATTTGCTCCTGGTTGACCCGAGTGCCGTTGGCGCTGTTGAGGTCTTCGACAAAAAATCGGCCCAACGAGTAGAAGAATCGACTATGCCTTTTGCTTACCATATCGTGCTGCAGCATGATATCGCACACAGCACTCCGGCCCAACACCAAGTCTTTGTCCCGAGGTATGGTAATCTGCATGCCATGCAGATTGATTATCCCTTCCTGAATGATCGAGCTATCCATGTTCCCTATCCTACGCCTTCTTTGCACGTCAAACTACTATGAACGCACCAACATCGCAAGCGCATATATCGCTTGTAAACGGAAGAAGAATGAAGCGGAATCCAGGCATGAAATACGGTCCTTTTTCGGAATCGGTCCCGACATGCGTTGGGCGGCTTGCGGCCTCTTCCTTTATCGGTCACTTCATTCGGCGCACGATAAATTCAGGGGTTGAAATGGACTTGCGATAAAGGGCTAGGGGCTTCTCACCTCGACCCGATAGTAATACGCGGCATTCGCAGCCGTGGCATCGATGTATGACATGGGGCCGTCCTGGCCCGCGATATTCAGTTCAATCGCCACGAAAGGCGTCAGGCCCACCAGATTAGTCGCGCGCATCACGTTGTACGAGCGTCCCAAGCAACCGTCCCATTCAACGAGAAAACCGACGCCCGGTTGAGGCGCCTGTTCGCGCAGTTTGAAGCAGGAGTGGACGCTGTTGGGATCCGTACCGGCGATATACTCGTGCCGATTATCGGCGCCGTCCCCGTCCTGATCGGCCGCCACGTCCATGTTCGTTATGCCCTGCCCGTAGCGCCACTCCCAGTAGTCGGGCAAACCGTTCAGATCGGTGTCGAGGTCCAGCGGAAACGACTCGTACGCGCCCATGTCAACGACCTCCCCCATGATTCTCGGCTTGCCCTCGAGGTCTTTTGCCCCCGCCATCCAAGCCTGATTGGTTCCCTGGTTGAGGCATGGCGAATTTGTGGCCAGACGAAAATCGCCGCGATCCGCCGCAATAAACAAGGGGTCGTTCGCGACATTTCCCTCCCCCGGCGGCAGCGGCGTCGAACGCGAACAGATGAAGCCCCCGCCCAGATGCTCTGCGTTCCCAGACAGCGCCGTATTGGCGAAGAGGATGCTGCTTCGGATGCCGCCGCCAAAGGCGCCGCCGGCATAGCCATAACCGTCGCCCATCGTGTCGGGCAGACGGTTGTACCCCTGCCCGCCCTCTCCAACCGAGGCGTTGCGACTGATCGTGCAGTTCAGAACGTCCGCCGTAACCGCGACGTAGAGCCCCCCCCCGTAGGCGTACCCATCGCCCCCCTGCCCGCCCGGATAACCCAAGTAACAGTTTCCGCCAACGCCTTTGACCGTATTGCTGACGACCAGGCAATTCCGAAGGGTGGCGTTGGTGGCGATATAGATGCCGCCCCCATAAGCATAACCCGGTCTCCCATCGAAGTACTCCGACCCGGACGCCGAAAGGGCATTGCACCGGATCTCGCAGTTCTCGATCAACGCCGTCCCGGATACAAAAACGCCTCCGCCCAAACCGTCCTTCCACGAATTCGCAACCGTGTTGCTGACGATCAGGCAGTTCTGCAACGCGCCCTGGGCGCCGATGTAGACCCCGCCGCCCGACACCGCCAGCAGGTAGTCCCCGGTTGAAGAGTTGTTTGCAATGACACTGTCCTGGAGGGTTCCGCCGGCCAGGATGTACGCGCCGCCCCCCTGCCCGTAGATCGCGTTTCCGCTGATCAAGCAGTTCAGGATCATGGCATTTGCGGAAACGTACACGCCCCCGCCCGCTCCACAGGAGAGATTCCCGCAAAGCGAGGAATTATCGAGAAGGCCGTTTTCCAACCAAGCGCCACTGCCGGCCGTCGCCGCGGCATTGCTGCTGACGCTGCAATTTCGGATCGTGCCGCCGACCGAATAGACCGCGCCGCCGTAGCCGAAACCGGCGCCGTTATAGCCGCCTTGAAGAGTTCCGCCGCCTGCACCGGTCGCCTCGTTCGCGCTCACCGAGCAGTCTTCCACCAGCCCGGTTGAGAGAAGATAGATTGCGCCGCCCATTCCGTGACCGTCGCCGCCGTGTGCATGCAACGATCCGTGATAGGACACCCCATCTCCATTTCCCCCCACCCCGAACGCGGTGTTGTTGCTGAAGACGCAGTTTAGGACTGCGCCTGCGAGAGCCACACCCACTCCGCCGCCATAGCCCACACCGTCGCCGCCGCGTGTGCCTGAAGAGAAAGGTCCCACGCCGCCCGTTCCACCAACGCCCTTCGCCGTGTTCCCAATGAAGACGCAGTTGCTGACAACTCCGTTCGTAGCCATGTAGACGCCGCCCCCATAGCCGTGACCGGGAGCTCCTCCCGCGGAGATCGTACTGCTGCCTCCCGTGGCCGTGACGCTGTTTCCCACGATGGCGCAGTTGAGCAGCGAGCCGCCGCTGCCGATGTATACGCCCCCGCCATAGGCGTAGGCCGGCTCGCCCATCTCTACCACATTCGTTCCGCGTTCGCCCACGACGCATACCCATCCATTCGTGATCGTGAAGCCGTCAACAACGGCCATCGGGTGGTCTACGTGAAAACAACGCGCCGTATGATTTCCGTCCACCGCCGTGAAAGCATATCCATTCACACTCCGAACGGTGATGCCTTTCAATATCTCAATCGAGTTGGAAACGACGTAGCTTCCATCGTCGACAAGGACCAAGTCCCCGGCTTCCGCCGCATCAACGGCAGGCTGGATACTCCTCGCCGCCGACTGCAACGCGTCATAGGGCGGAACATCGCCGCCGTCCGGAGAGACGTAATGTACGTCTCCCTGCACCCGGAGACACCAGAAGGACAAAATGACCACCAGCACACATACTCGGCAAATACTATTATTCATACCCATTTCCCATTGGCGACCAGCAAACTATGTTACCGGGCGCATATTGGCATATTTACTCCTTTTTGAAAGCATAATAGTTCAAGGAAATACCGTCCGGCTTCCGGTCGCGACGGAGCGCGACCCTCCAAAATTTGGATTCGGAACTCCCAATGAAAAAACAGCCCGAGGGATAAAACCCCCGGGCTGTTTTTCGTCAAAAGGCAGGAATGAGCGTCCCGACCTCTCGGCAATAAACTATCTTTTCACGTCCAGCTCAACGCTTCAGGGCTCGTACTCGTAAGCGCCCATGTCCGCAACGGCCGAGCCGTCCAGGTTTCCGTCCAAGGGCCTCGGCGCGCCTTCGATATCGGTGGCCGGCGCATCGCTGGAGAGGCCGGAGTCAATGCAAGGAGAACCCAGCGCCGGATAGTAGTCGCCGGCCAGCGGATCGACCAGCAGCGGATTCACCGCGATATTGCCTTGTCCGTTGGCAGGGAGCGGATACGTACAGCTATTGGTGAAAGCGAGCGATCCGGCGCCAAAGTAGTTCGCGCCTCCGCCCTGCCCGAAATCGTTCCACACGATGCTGTTCAGAATCGTGCTGTCCTGCCAGGCGTACAGGCCGCTGTTGTTTCGGACGATGGTGCAGTTGCGAACCATAGAGCCTCGCACCACGCCTCCACCGCCGTACATCGCGCTGTTTTCCGAAAGAATGGAGTTTTCCACAGAAGAGTATTCCATGTAAGCGCCGCCGCCATAGTAACTCGCGCTGTTTCCGCTGATATGACATCGACGGATCGTGCCGGCATTTCCGCCGCTAGCATACGCCCTGACTCCGCCGCCCACGCTGGCGGCCGTGTTCCGGGTGATTTCGCAATCCTCAAGAACACCGCCCGCATACATGAAGGCCCCGCCGCCGGCGCCGGTGCCGGTCATCCCCGCGCGGTTACGATCAATAAGGCACCTAACCACCGAGCCGCCATGCTCGAAGAATACGCCGCCGGCTTCCCAGGAAGCATAGTTGTTGGTAATGACGCTATCGGCTACAACGGCGGACCCTCGGATGAACACGCCGGCGCCCTTCGACGCCTGCCCCGCAGTAATAACGCAGTTGCTGATGGTCCCACAGTTCACAAAGGCATTTCCGCCGCAGGAATCTTCATAGGAGCTTCCGCCGCTGGCCATGCCGTTTATCAGCGTGAAGCCTTCCACATGCCCCGCACCCATCTGCAAACATCGCATGATCGCATCGCCGGATATCGTCGTCACGGCCGGGCCGTTCACGGCTTTGAGCGTGATGTCTTTGTTGATGAAAACCCTGGTCGCCATCGTGACCGCCGGCGGCGTCTTTCCGCCGTCGTCGTACAAACCTTCGCCCACCAAAATCAAATCGCCATTCGCCGAACAATCCACCGCATCCTGAATGACCCAGGCGGCCGTTTCCCAACTGGCGTAGGGCGGCGTATTGTTCCCCTCGGGCGATACGAAACGAAGTGCGCCCTGCACATCGACCGATACCTCGTAGGCGCCCATGTCGGCGAACGCCAGTCCGTCCAGATTGCCGTCCAAAGGCCTGGGCGTGCCTTCGATATCGTCGTCCGGTCGATCGCCGGCAAATCCGGAGTCAATGCAAGGAGAACCCAGCGCCGGGTAATAGTTGCCGTTCAGAGGATCGACCAGCCGTGGATTCACCGCGATGTTTCCGATCCCTGCGGGCAGCGGATACGTGCAGCTATTCGAGAAGGACAGGGCACCGGAGTAGTTCACGCCTCCGCCTTGCCCGAAATCGTTCCACACGACGCTGTTGATGATGTCGTTATTAGCCCCGCCGAGCAAGCCGCTATTGTTCCGGACAATCGTGCAGTTGCGGACCGTTGCGCCGCTCACGTATCCTCCACCGCCATGCATCGCGCTGTTTTCCGAAAGAATGGCGTTATCCATGAGAGCATTCACCAAAAATACGCCGCCGCCGTAGTAGCTCGCGCTGTTTCTACTGATCTGGCATCGACGGATCGCGCCTCTATAGTCGGAACCGCTTTGAGCATGCGCCCGGACTCCCCCACCCACGTTTCCAGCCCGGTTCCGGGTTATTTCGCAATCCTCAAGAACGCCGCCGGAGTACATAAAAGCGCCGCCGCCCGCGCCGTTGCCGGAAGACCCCGCACTGTTCCCATCGATTAAGGATCGAATCACCGAACCGCCGAATTCAAAGAATACTCCGCCCCCCTCCCAAAAAGCATAGTTATTTGTAATGTCGCTATCGGCTATAACCGCGGACCCCTTGATGAACACGCCGCCGCCCTTCGACGCCTGACCCGCGGTAATAATGCAGTTGCTGACGGTCCCCCCCATAACGAAGGCATTTCCGCCGCAGGCGTCCTGATAGGTGCTTCCGCCGCTGGCGCGGCCGTTGATCAGCGTGAAGCCTTCCACATGCCCCGCATTCAGGTGCAAGCATCGCATGATCGCATCGCCGGATATCGTCGTCACGGACGGGCCGTTCACGGCTTTGAGCGTGATGTCTTTGCCGATGAACACCCTCGTCGCCATCGTGACCGCCGGCGGCGTTTTTCCACCGTCGTCATACAACCCTTCGCCCACCAGAATCGTATCCCCGGCCGCCGAGTAATCCACCGCATCCTGGATGACGCGCGCCGCCGTTTCCCAACTGGCGTAGGGCGGCATATCGCCCCCCGTCAGCGAGACATACCGCGTTGCACCCTGTACAGCGACCGATGCCGACAACAACAACCCGCACACCATAACCCGCAGCTTCATCGTCCTTCTCCTTGTTGGCGTTCTGTTGAACCTGAAGACCATCTTCCTGGTTGATAATGTTTATCCTTTTATGTGTCAACACCCAATTTTCGTAACAACTCGATTGTTTTGATTTTAGCCATAATAATTGGCTTTTTTTCTCGCACAGGCTTTTCCGCATCCGGCCGTTATTTGCTATACTTTATCTTATTGAATCTATTTATGCCCGGTTGGCTACAAGAAGGTTTGTATTTTGGAGGGCTCCGTCGCGACCGGAAAAAGAAGGTTCCGACAGAGCGGAACCCTCCAAAATCTTTGAGCTCCTTTTTTGGCGAACGATAGGTCCGTAAGATTTATGGATAAACGACTACGGCTGCGCATCCATGATTTTCAATATCATGGAGGGCTGTTCGTTCTTGCCGATCGCCAGGTCCGGCAGGCCCTCGTGATCCGCATCCAGCACCGCCAGGCTGTAGCCGCGGCAGGGCCGGCTCTCGAGGGCGGGAAGGTCCGCTTTCACAAAGCGGCAGTTCCCCACGTTCTGGAAAAGCTCCACCGGCCGGTCCATGTTGCCGGCGGCGAGGTCGACCCAGCCGTCGCCGTCGAAATCGAAAGCCTTCAATGACCTCGTATAAGTTACCTGGCTGCCAAAATCGCCGGCATGGGCTATTCGCGTAAACATTCCTTGCCCATTGTTGGTGAAGATGGCGCCGGCGTGCTCATAGCCGGCGACCGCCAGATCGTTGGTCTTTCCGTCATGGTTGACGTCGAGCGCTTCGATGGCCAGCGGGGTGGTTACGAAGGCGCTTAATTCTCCGGCTGGTTTTGCCGTGAAACGCCCATTGCCGGCGTTGGTGTACAGCACGCAAGCCTGGCCGTAGTAGCCCGCCGCCAGGTCCAGCTTGCCGTCGTTGTCCGCATCCAGCGCCGCCAGCGAGTAGCCCGGACGTCCTCCAACCGTGAAATCGCTGTCCGGCGCCTGATCCAGGCGCCCGGCGCCGTTGTTGGTATACACGCAACTGGGGCTCATGTAACAAAGCTCCGCGATGTCCATGTCCCCATCCGGCTCCACGTCCAACGCGCACAGCCGCACCGTATGGCGACTTTCGTTTCCAAAATCGCCGCAGGCCGCCAGCGTGAAGACCCCCTGCCCGTCGTTAATATAGAGCTCGTTGGGCTCCGTGAAATTTCCCACGGCCAAGTCCACAAAACCGTCGTTATTGGCATCCAGTGCGATGAGGGAATGAGCCTGCACAAAGCCTCCGGCGTCGTCGAACGCCCCGGCGTCAGGGGGGATCGCGAAGGTCCCGTCTCCGGCGCCCAGGAAAAGGACATTGGCCTGAAACGAATTGGCCATCGCCAGATCATCATTACCGTCGCCGTTCAAGTCCGCCGCCGCAATGCACATGGTCGACCGGGCGACATCGTCGAAATTTCCGGCATCCGCGATCATCGCATTAAAAAGCCGCGGTTGGTATTCGAACGCCCCGAGGTCGACGGCGCCGTTAAAGATGCGGGGATTGCCGAATAAATCGGTCGTACCGGCCGCTTGACTGTCATTACCCGCATCAATGCAGGGAGAACCCGGCGACAAACAATAATCGCCATCGGCAAACAGGGGCGCTCCCGAAATATTGGCCACTCCCATGGGCAGTTGCGGCGTAGTACAACAGTTTTCAAACGTCCCGTGGTATTTGTTGGTGAACCAGTTGGCATTCTCAGGAGCGATGTTATCGTAGATAATGCTGTTGTGGATACTCACGCCGTTGTCGCTAACAAAGCCGCCGCCGCGCGGAGCAGGCGCTCCTTCTGCCGTATTGCCCACGATGGTGCAATTGCGCACCCTGCCTCCATAGCCATACAGCCCGCCGGCAAAAGTAGTGGCCCGATTGCTGATGATGAGGCAGTTTTCGATCGTGCCTCCGTTGCAATAAATACCGCCCCCGCCATGTGCAGACAGTGCATAGCGATTCGTGCTGTTGTATTCAACGATACAGTATCGCGATGTACCACCGGGCGCGCAATAGATGCCGCCGCCGTACGGATAGCCGACATTTCGCGTAACGATACAGTCTTCCAGGACCGCGCCCGCGCTGACATAGGCCCCTCCGCCATTATCCATGACACACCCCTTGGTAACCGTGAAACCAATCAAGGCGGAATTGGTGCTGAGATACACGCCGCGCATCCGTGTGGCGTCGAAGGAACTGCCTTCGGCGACAATAACCGTGTAATCCGGACCATTGACGCTTCGTACGGCAATCGGACCATTGATCGTCACCCGGTTGGTTGCAGGGAAATTCAGCATGGCAGAAGCGCCGGAAGCATAAATTCCATTGGTCACCCATACCGTGTCGCCCGGCATGGAGGCATCGATGGCCTCCTGTATGGTTCGAGCTGCCGTGGCCCAACTGCCGTAGGGAAAGATGCTGCCGCCCTCAGGCGAAACATAATGATTTCCTGAAGCGCCTCGGAAGTAATCCACCACCTGCGTGGCCACATTGTCTACGCTGTCATAGGCGCAAATATTCACTCGATTCCGTCCCGGCAAAAGCGGCAGATACACGCGCCACACGTTGGGGCCGATTTTTGTGCCGACCATTCCGCCCACTTCCACACGGGCCACCGCGACATTGTCCTGCGCGGTGACGTGGACTTCGCGAATCTCCTGCGCCCACCGGTAGCCGCTCCAGGGGATCACTTGGGTTATGCGTGGCGGTTCCGTTTCCAATCGCACATAATGGACCCGTTGAGTCACCGCGTTGCCATCGGTGTCGCATGCGATGACCGCGATTTCGTTCGCCCCCAGGCGGACGGGGATCCTGCACGTCCATTCATTGCCGGCTCCGCGTGTCGCTGTTTGATGGGCTGCCGTGACGCCATAAAGCTCATGATTGTCATGAGCGCTGACGGTGACATCCACAAAGCTCGATTTGGTGGTGTGCCCATCTCCAGGAATAACGCCGTCGATCACCGGCGCGGTGATGTCGCCGGAATGCACGCGCTCGCAGGTGATCGTCACATAGGTCACGTTGAGCGATCGATCCCGGACTTCGATCACTAGCGCATTCTCGCCGATCGTGAGCGCCGGTTGGCATACCCAGGCGTTCCCAACCTTTTCGGCATGAGAACCGTTAACCGTCACGGAGAACACTTGATCGTTGTCCGTCGCGGTGATGGTCATGTCGATTGTCGGATAGCTCACGATCTGACCACTGGGCGGAGTCACGCCAGTGATGACAGGCGCTTCCGTATCATTCACATCGGTTTGAGACGGTGGCAAGGAAACACAGGGATCACCCAGCAGATTGAGCTGAAAATACTCCCTACGACAGGCTCCGTCGCCTAGTTGCCCCATACGGTACGCATTGGCTTCGTGCCCCGCGGCATTGACCACTCCCAACCGCCTACAGCCCTTGGCCACATAAGCGTCCCAGAAGGTGCGATTGAAAAGTGGCGAACCCACGTCGGATCCCCAGCTGGACCACCCGCCTTCGCGACTGTTCATCACCACCGCAAACATGCCATGGCGCGTGGAAGTTGTCAGATGTTCCGCGATGCAATCCATTTCAAAGTCGCCCGCATTGCACGCCTGAGAGTAAGCAAACAGGAACCGATTGTTGCTCAATAAACCGTCATTATAGGTAGTGAGGCTCATGACGAATCCGTAATTGCCATGCCCCATGTGATTGATCATGCTGAGGCGATCGGCATTGATGGCATTGACCAGGTCCTGCCGAACCCAGGGAACAACGTCCTCGTACATAGTTTCCACTGTAAACAAGGGGGCACTGACAAAACCTGCCGACGTAAAACCAACAGAAGACCCCAACCTGATTTCTTCCATGAACGGCGTGGAATACGTCACGGGATTAGGGACCCAAGTTAACAGTTCACTCAGCATCAACGCCCGCCGCTTGTAACTCGCACTGTCCGGATCCTGCTCGTAGGCCAGCGTCTTATAGACAAAATTCGCCATTTCGACCGCCGTTTCAGCAGCAGCCCGGCCGATGTAGACTTCGGCATAGACATCGACGCCGCCGCCATCGTCGCCATCGCCAACACCGGAATAAACCGTTCCTTCGCCCCAGAAATTGTCACAGTCTCCGTTATAGGAGCCATCGAGACATTGATAATATAAATCACTGGGCACGGTTTCAGTGATCTCCGGCCGATAGATGCAGAGCCTTCGAGAAGGAATGACATTGACGTCTCCGCCCAGAAGGACAAAGTCCGTTCCCCAGTTGTTGTAGGCGTCGATGATGAAATTGCGAAGTTGTTCCGGCGCGTCGCGTCCGGGATAGTTGGCGTAGACGTCTTCGATGGCCACCGCCTTCGCCGAGATGCCTTGCGACTGACGATAAGCGATCAGGTGGTTGACCGTATAATCGGTCGTCGCATCGATGAACGCCTGCGCCGTGACGATCACATACGTGTAGCGCTCGGACGGATCGCACAGCGAGTTGAAGGCGCTGCCGCCCCCGCCGTACCCGCCGGGAAGATTTCCGCCCGTGCCGTCGCCGAGCGCGATCAGGTTGTAGGTCTCCAGCGTCGCCGGGTTGTCCACCGATTCCGCCAGCGACCGGTAGGGATCTGGTCTGGCTTTCGTGTGTTTCCCGGAAACGGGCTTGGTCTTCACGCTCACGGAGAGATTCTCGTAGTAATCGATCTGTCCGTTCAGCGGACGATACTGAACCGGATACAGATTGACGAGCAACAGCGACACGCCGCGCCGTTTCTGCACGCCCACCACGTCGTAGAGCTTGCCGGGATAAGGCTCGTTGGACGCATAAACGCCGGCATCCGGCGGAGTCCATTCCGGATTCTTTTCCGTGAGGAAATGCGCCTTCTGGCCATGTTCAAGGACATGCCGGCCCGGAATCGGCCTCACCCGGTCATACGTCACCTGAACGTCGTCCGCCGTGGTTCCTTCCGGCAGGGCAATGGTCGCGGGGATGATGGGAAGAATAGGTTGGCCGGGCTTCCCCAGCCGCGGCGCATTGCCCGCGATTAACCGCAAGACCTCGGCTTTCGAGGCCGTCGCGCCGCCCGCCGGCCGCTTGGACGCCCGGGATTTTTCCAGAACCGGTTCCGGCAGGGCATAATCGAGTTCCAGCAAATCCGCCCGAAGCCGGCCCGACCGGACTAACACCGGCTTCTCGCCATCCTTCTTGGCCAGCGCCGGCATCTGCCGCCACGACGTCTTCTCCGATTCCGCATAAGCGCCGGTCAGCAGCAAGCCTAACACCAGCGCGCCGACTCTCCACCCCATCGCCGTACCGCCGTTCTTCATCCTGACCTCCAGCTTGTAAGATGTGCACCCAACCGTTGGACTCCAAGAACCGGCCGTATATTGATATGTTTTATCATTCCTGTCAAGGGCAAGAAGCGGCGATTGCAATTGCGTTGTTGACGCGGCGTTCGCCGGCCGGGGAGGGCTTTTCCGTTCGCTTTTCCAATCATGGGAAAACCAAGCCCAAACTTTTCCAATGGTTGGAAAAACCCGCAATCAACCGCCGGCGCTTGTCGACGAGAATCGCCCATGCTCCCAAGCCTGAGTGCATCTCGCCACGACCCCGTTTTGCTTTTTGTAGGGGCGGCGCTTGTCGCAGCCCGTGGGCGGCGGACAGCGCCGCTCCCTACAAAACGAAGATGGGGGACCGTGGCGAGATGCGTTGCCACCGGCTATCGCCAGGCCAGCCCCTGGCTTAGCGGTAACTGAAATAGAAGCGCTCGCACTGCGTCCAACGCCACGGCTCACTCGCCCAATAAACGTCTGAAACGGAAACGCGTTGTTGCCTGTTGAATGCCTGCCCAAACTCTTCCCGCCCCCAACAGCTTACAAACTCTTTTTACCATCAAAAAGCATCCGCTAAGCAGTCAAAAAAAGCTGCTTTTTAATTCTAAGCACCTGCTATTGAACACTGCTTTTGGTCCGACCCTGGAAGCAAACGCCTTATAGCCCGATTCCATAGCAAGACCATCAATTTCTTCTGGAGACGGAGCCACCGCTCCGTTTCTCGTCCGGCCGGAGCGAGGTCGCTCCGGCTCCAGAAAACAAATACCGCAATGGGACCCCATGTCCAGTTTACTGGCATGGGGTGGCTGTCGCTTGCCCTTCGGCCAGCTCAGGACGGGACGCATGGGGTCGAGCCGAAGGCTCCAAAACGGGGACGCGTCAGTTGGGGTTGGCTGCAAGGCGTCGCAAGCTGGGCTGGACTCTTGTCCGCCCAGCTTGCGACAACGCAGCAGACGAACCCAAATGGCGCGTCCCCGTTTTGCCCCATGCGGCCCGTCCTGAGCTGGCCGAAGGGCAAGCGAGACTTGCGCTGGAGCGCTAAACGCCCCTCACATCATTCTCTTCGACACAGCAAAGAGAGATTATGATTACGATTAGGATTAAGATTAGGAAGCAGAAGACGTGACCTACCGAAGGACGTCAGACAAGGTTTTGATCAAGAGGGCTATCGATAGCGCGACGATGACCCAGGCCCAGAACCAATAGGGCAACAACAGAGCCGACTGGATGGCCCCCGTGTCGGAGGTCATGACGCGCCCGCCGATTTCAGCCTGCCGCATGAACAGGTAATCGATGGAACGATAAACACTGATGCAGGCTTGCACGCCAAAGAACTGCACGGAAAACTGCTTCAACCAGTCGGGTCCCTTCAAGGCCAGCCCCAGCGTCGCTCCACCCCACGCCGTGATGGCCGCCAGACCGAACAACGTCCTCACCCAGACAACAGCTGAAAGAATAAGAAGCAGACCCAGCGCATAGAGCCCCCAGGTTGACGACCGGGGCGTCCTTCCTGAACGAATAAAGCCCGCGCCCACCACGACCGGCCCCAACGGCCCGCCGGCCGCGATCAACCCTGCGCCAAACCGCCCCAGCCACATCGGGGCACTGGTGTCCGCCATACCGGAAGCGTTGGGCCAAAGCACCAGGCTGTTGAAAGAACCACCCAGCAAAAGAGCGGTCACCCCATGTCCCATCTCATGAAACCACGTGGCCAGGATGGTGAAGGGATACAGCACATACTCCCCCCATCGCACCTGCCATAACAACACGGTAATGGACGCCGACGCCAGCAGCCACCAGAACCAAGACGAGGAACGCTGATTAGACATGCGATATTCTTAACACAGACCCTTTGGATATGAAGCAGGAAAGGCGGAGAACTCATCACATCGTAAAATGAAGGAAGCTTCTGCATTCTTGCGATGCAGCCCTCTGAGCCTGCCATCCTGATGCGATTCGCTGACTCTTTGAAGCCGGTCTGCACCCAGACCGGTTTGCACGTATGCCCCCCCCCCCAACGCCCAAACATCGTTGGCGTCGATCGCATACCATGTTTTCCGATCGGCGTTGCCGTCTCTAATCTATTTGCTTTAGGATCACGATTTTGAGAAAAGACAAATAGTCAATGAAAGGAATGGAATGAAAATAATCCGCGGTTTGCTCAACGGAGGCTTTCTCTTGCTGTTTTCTGGCCTATCGGTTTTCGCGGATTTTGTCACCGTTTCTTATGACGGCTTCAATTACTCGGGGGGAGCGAGCCTCAACGCTCAAAATGGAGGCGCCGGCTGGAGCACCGCTTGGTTCCGCGACTACTCCTTTGGCGGCGACTTCAGCATCGGCAACGCCGGCTACACGTACGAAGGCCTC
>Ga0209417_1000266_pt1 | contig 136527 bp, 124 predicted proteins | sample RifGroF2_FD_184002 | JGI IMG/M metagenome (GOLD analysis project Ga0209417, IMG submission 184002) | Groundwater microbial communities from Rifle, Colorado, USA - Groundwater F2 (SPAdes) (version 2) | ecosystem: Environmental > Aquatic > Deep subsurface > Groundwater | place: Rifle, Colorado... | reverse complement strand
ATTCGAAAATGTATCAAAATCTCGGGAAATTGATAAATGGCTGGGGGATAGGGATTCGAACCCCAATAGGCGGGACCAAAACCCGCAGTCCTACCGTTAGACGATCCCCCAATACTCAAACAAACACAAGAAATTATAGCACCTAACGCTGCCCAAACCAGCACCTAACGCTCCAATTCTACCCTCTCAGCTTAGGTTGTTGACTCCAACAACCCCCTCAACCTTCCCATCTCAGCCCCCATCGCTTCCTCCCCTACCAACACAGTGCCTTTATCTTTTGCAAAATTCTTAAAGAGATTAAAGCTGTTCTCGGGTATTTTAGGGTTCAGTGCGATATCTGCGTATCTCAGATTTTCCTTAGCCATTTGGCTTAGTAATATTTGATAAGAGAGTCTGACAATCTCTCGGGTGTTTAGTTTCATTCCGCCTTCCATAGCTGCGGTCAAAGGAAAAATATTTCCGTACAGGTTAACCCCGATCACAACATCCGCTCCCATTCTTCTAACTTCTTCCGTAGGTACGGGTGTTGAGTTTCCTCCGTCCACCAGCTTTTTTCCTTCTATATCCACCGGTGTCAGAACCAAAGGTACTGATATGCTGGCTCTTATTGCTGTAGCCAAATTGCCATTTTCAAGATATACGGTTTCTCCGGTTAAAATATCGGTTGTTGCGGCTTTAAAAGGTATTTTCAAGTCTTCTATCTTTGCTCCTTTTAAATAACCTTCCATAAAAGTCACGAATTTATTTCCTTTTAAAAGCCCTAACTCCGTTTTAGGGTCCGACACGGCGTTAAATATATCCCGGTATCCGATGTTTTCGAGAATCTTCTCAATTTCTCCGATATTTCCATAATAAGCATACAAACCCCCGACCAATGCTCCAACACTTGAACCTGAAATGTAATCAATGGAAATTCCGTTCTTTTCGAGAGATTTTAAAACCCCGATATGCGCGAGGCCTCTCCAGCCTCCGCTCCCCAAAGCCAAACCGACCTTTTTAACAGCTCCGCTCATTTTAATTCAACAAAAGTTTCGTCAATTAAATTTCCGAACCCGTCTTCCAATATAAGCTTATATTCTCCCGGGTTTAAATTGCTGATCGCCCCGAATATTTCGTAATAAACATAAGTTTCCTCTTCCGTGAATTCGTCGTCTCTTAAAACTACTGTAATGTTAGGGTCAACAATTAAAAATGGAAAGGACGGTTGAAATTTTAGTTTGCGCCTCATCTGCGCCGTTTCAAAGTTACCTTTTAAATCATAAAACTTTGTTTCGAATAGAATGGAACTTTCCTGGGCCGCTATTTTAAGGGGAATTTGTTCGGCTTCATCTATAACCGTGGTTTTTATTTCATAATTGAACTTTGGGGATGACACTCTGACCAAAACTATAAAACCTGCCCCAAGGGCGAAAATGAGCGACAGTATAAGGACAATTTTTCTCTTTGCGGTGAATGTCATACCCCTATGTTACCATATACCCGTATGGCAGTAACGGCAAAACACACCGCTTCGGTGGCAGATAAAAAGGCAGTCTCTCCTTTAGTTACGTGGTTAAAGCTCAAAATTTCCGGCGTAGAAGAATTTGACTTCAGACCCGGGCAATTTATTAACCTTGAGGTTGGGGACGGAATTTACCGTTCTTACTCTATTTGTAACGAAGCTGTAGGCGGGCCGTTTGTGGAACTTGCCGCCATTACCGGACGTCCCGGTTTAGGAGCTAACTTTATCAACGAACTGAAAATAGGCTCGTCTGCGGGCTTTATAGGCCCTTCCGGGCGGTATTCTTACAGGAAGCCGGCTCGGAAAAACGTAGTATTCGTGGCTACCTCCACCGGCATAGCGCCTTTTATTCCTATGCTGGCGCAGGCTTTGGAAGACACCTCCGTCGAGTCAGTTACCCTGGTTTTCGGTGTGCGCGACCAGGAAGACGTTTTTTTCGAAGAAAAATTCAAGAAGTTCTTGGAGACGTCACCTAAATTTAGCTACTTTATATGTTTGTCTGGAGTTACCGGCGGACTCAAACCGCCCCTTTTTGCAAACAGAGTTACCTTTTGTTTACCCGATTTTGTTAAGGAACACACCGACTTTTATTTATGCGGAAATACCGCAATGATCCGCGACTGTTCTGATATTATTAATAAAGCGGGTTTGGAAGATTTTGCAATTTATACCGAAGCTTTTAACCCGAATTTGTAAATATGAGTGAAGCATACGAGAACGAACCTACATATTCAGCTGATAAAGAGCTGGTGGATTCGATTAAGATGGAATGTTCCAGCATATCCCCCGCCGAACAACAAGCCATATCTCAATTCGCAAAGTATTCTAAAAATCTAATACTCGAAGAATTTGGGAATCATATATCCCAAGAGAAAAAAGACAACCTCGAAAAGGTTACCGACCATTTCGTGATAATGGACATCGACCACTTCGAAAAATTTAAAGAAGCGTGGCTGCCTGAAATAAATTTTGGTAAACAGTCGTTAGAGAACGGCGGATATTATTTTCGCATGGGAGATGTAATCGCAGTCAGGGATAATATGGATATTATAAAGCAAGTTTCCGAGGCCGCCTACAAACAAAATTACTTTCCACCCGGAATGACGAGAGATGTTTATGAAAAAAGATTGATGTTAACCATGACAGCTGACATTATTATTCACGAATTGATTCACTACAGCCAGAATATGCCCGATGAGAAAGGGAAAGAAAATGTGCTTAAGATGATGTGCTTTATTGAGTGCGGTGCCTCATACGCAACTGAGAAAATACTAAGAGATACCCTCCCAAAAGTCAGATTACAGGAACCTGAATTTAATCAAGTGAGAGTTAAAAAATTTGAAAAGTTGCTTGAAGTGTATGGAGACGGGGTTCTTGATGTGTGTTTTGGAAATTACGAAAAGGGGACCTCCGAAGAAAAGGAAGTTGAAAAACTGAGAGATGAAATATATAAAGAATTTGACCTATATGAAATGGCTAGGTTGGGATTGATATAATCTACTTACCCAGCCTCAAACTGTTTGCCACAACACTAATTGAACTTAGAGCCATCGCAGCGGCAGCTATCGCCGGAGAAAGCATAATTCCGAAAAATGGAAATAAAATACCGGCAGCTACCGGTATTCCTACAGTGTTATAGCCAAAAGCCCAGAATAAATTCTGTTTAATAATGCGCAACGTTCTTTTTGAAATCTTAATCAGCTTATAAACCCTAGATATATCCCCACCCAAAAGTATTACATCGCCCGATTGCATTGCTATGTCGGTTCCCGTACCCATCGCGATGCCTACATCAGCCGTAGCGAGAGCCGGAGAGTCGTTTATACCGTCGCCGACCATTGAAACCAATTCATCAGGGTGAGTTTTCTTAAGATCCGAAATTACATCTGCTTTTTGAGACGGGAGCACTTCTGCCATAACATTTTTTATTCCCGCAATTTGTGCCGCATAATTAGCATTTGATTTTGTATCTCCGGTTAAAAGATATGTGGTAACCCCGATATTGTGTAATTTTTCAATTATTGAGGGCGTATCTTCTTTCATTTCATCACGCAAGTAAAATATACCCGCAACGTCGTTATTTATTGTTACGGCTACAGGAGTTGAGACGCCGTCGCCTTTAAATTCTTTTTCGCTTACACGGCCGACAAAAATTTGGTTATCCCCTACCCTACCCTCTATTCCTTTTCCCGGAATGTTTTTAAATTCGCTAACATCTTCCGACTTAACAACGCCGCGACCGTTTAGAAAATCAACAATTGCCCTTGCCAATGGATGTTCAGACCTTGACTCAATTGCGAGAACATTTTGATAAACAATATCCTGGTTAATTTTTTTTGAGATGTGCTTGTAAGCGTGAACTTCAGGGTATCCCATTGTGATGGTTCCGGTTTTGTCGAAGACCACATGCTTTATTTTTCCGGCCCGTTCTAAGGTTTTGGCGTCCTTAATTAAAATTCCACCTCTCGCTGCTGTGCCGGAAGCTGTGACGATTGCGGTGGGAGTTGCAAGACCTAAAGCGCACGGACAGGCAATAATCAAAACGCTTGTGAAGGCGTATAGGGCTGTTCCAAAGTCGCCGGGTTTAAAAAACAACCACGCACCTAAAGTTATGAATGCTACAACTATTACTACCGGAACGAAAACCGAGGAAACTTTATCAGCGAGCCTTTGTATATCCGCGCGCGAACCCTGCGCATCTTCTACCAGTCGGATTATTTGCGCTAAAACCGTGTCGCTTCCGACGTGTACGGCGTCGTAAATAAAATAACCGTCGTTGTTTATGGTTCCCCCGATAACTTTATCGCCCTCTTTTTTCTCAACCGGCATGGCTTCTCCTGAAATCATTGATTCATCGACAGTACTCTTTCCTTCAGAAATAATTCCGTCCACGGGAATTTTTGTTCCGGGCTTGACTACAACTTTGTCACCTACTTTTACATCGGCGGCGTCAATTTCTTCCTCTTTACCGTAGCGGATAATTATTGCCTTCTTGACCTGCATACCTATTAGCGACTTTACCGCCGAGCCTGTGTGTTTTTTACTGTTAGATTCTAAAAACCTTCCGAGAAGTATAAAGAAAATAATAAAAACTGCTGCCTCAAAGTATTGTTCACGGGCGGAAAGAAAATGAGGAAAAAATATTACGACCGTAGAATACGCCCATGCCGTAAATGTTCCCATTGCTATTAACGTGTCCATGTTGGCAGTACGTACAATAAGTGATTTCCATGCTGCAAAGAAGATAGAGCGGCCTCCCCAAAATACTATTAGTGTCGCCAGAACGAATTGTCCGTAAGTTATAAACGGCATTGCGTCTCCGAGCATCATTTCAAAATCCGGGAGTAACCCAACTTTCGCTAAAAACATCCAGATCATTAAAATGAAAAATGGAACTGACCCTAATCCGGTAAGTATTACTGTTTGTTTTAACTTTCTATTCTCTTCGTGGTGCATGTGGTCTGCGTCGTGATGATGCCCCTCGTCGTGTTCTTCCATACCGTCGACAATTTTGTAATTTCCTGCGGATGACACCGCGTGCGAAATATCTTTTAGTGAAGCTACCGTGTCGTCAAAACTTACGGTCATTTTTTCCGTTGCAAAATTTACAAACACATCTTTAACGCCAGCTGTATTTTTTACGGAATTTTCTATTAATGCTTTGCAGCTTGCGCAATGCATCCCGATTATCGGATAAGATTCTTTATTTATTGGCATAGTTTCACTTAATTACAATGGTTACCGGAGGGACCATTCCCATCGAGCAGGTCAATTTATAAGTCCCTGGTTTGTCGGTGTTTATATCAAACTCGTTGTAACCTTCTTTAATGTGAATTGAGCCGTCAAAAAGTCCACGGGCGACTATTGAGGCAGCACAACCGTATGCTCCCTGGTTGTAAAATTTAATTCTTGCAGGCTTTCCTGCTTCCAACTCAGAGTATTTTGGGAAATACTCAAATCCCTTGGCGTACATCTCAAGTATTTGGACATCCCCAGCCTGTGTAACTATTCGCGTGCTCTCATCCTTTGTAGTGTCAGCTAATAAAGAAGTTAAGCTCGGCGCCCCCAGCACATTTAATTGCGAATTAATCGTGTACATAGAAAAGAAAAATACGAGTATTCCGGCTGTGTAGCTGAATAGTTGGGAAAATTTATGGTTTGAAAACAATTTAACACTGCTAAAACTCACGAGTGCCAACATGGGAAGAGTTCCGAGAGCAAAAGATAACAACATTAGCGAACTCGTTACAAAACTTCCGCTGGCTAAAGCGTTTGTCTGTGCAACTATTGTAAAGCCGCAGGGTAAGAAGAATGTAGCCGCGCCTATAACTAACGGCATGTATCTACCTTTAAAGTTTTTCTGATCCGCGGTGTATTCAGTAAAAAATTTGGGTGGTTTAATACGGTATTTTTGGAGCCATTTTATATCCAGCATTTGAAGACCCATTAACGCAACGAGGGCAGAAATGGCGATAGTGAAAATTGATGTGGCTGTTACGTTATAAGTAAACATCGTTCCGACTAGACCCAGTATTCCACCCATAATTGCGAAAGAAATTAGACGCCCGGCGTTAAACAATGTGAATGGCACGTGTTTTTCACCGCCCGAGTAAATACCGCCCCAGGTTTTAGAGAGGGATAGAAGTATTCCGCCAACCAGCGCTGCGCAGGAAGATGCTCCTGCAGCCAAGCCGAACACAAAATAGGAAAGATAACCTGACGTTCCGGTAACAGAATATTTTGCCAGAAACCCGCTTTTTTCGTTGATGTAAAAAAGAGCTGCAGTTAGTGCCACTATTAATATGGCTCTTGTCATTGTGTCGCTTTTATTTACCTGAGGTGTTGTGTGGAAAGAGTAGCCGAGATCGCTGAATTCCTTATCAAGTTGTGATGTATTAATTGCGCCGGTGTCAGATACCCGTAAGTTTAGTTGATTATCGGAAAGAGACGCCTTAGCGTATTTTACCCAGCCTTTTTCTTTAAATCTTTGTTCTAAAATTGATTCGCAGGCCGCACAGTGCATGCCTTCTACGTATAATGTTTGCTCGGCAGTTTTACTCATTCGTATAGATAGTTTCTCACAAATTTATGCATAGTTACATTTTGTATTTGTAAATTCCAAGTAACTCTTCCACGACTTTTTTAGTGTCGCCTTTTTTAGCCTGTTCAATTACGCAGTGGTTAAGGTGCCCTTCCATTAGCTGAAGATCTAGACCTTTAAGTGCTTTTTGGACGGCAAGAGATTGGTTGAGGACGTCGACACAGTACGCGTCATTGTTAATCATCTCTTCTATGGCGTTCAGGTGTCCCTTAATAATTTTGATTCTGTGAATATTCTGTTTTTTTCTGTCATCGTGCCCGTTCATATAGTCCCCCATAGGGGGATACTATAAAAAGTAGCACATATAGAAGGGGTATGCAAGAAAAATCCCCGGGATGTTTTGCAACAGCTCGGGGATTACGAAACTTAGTAAATTATAACTACGCGGTCCTCGTGAGTCTTAGGATCTTTGAGGTCGTCAACAGCGATAAGATGTCTTTCTACATTACCGTTGTGCATTATGACATCCAATAGCACGCTGTGGGAGATTTCAGAAAATTTTGCTCCCCTAACCTCCTGGTTTTGAATCACGTATATATACCGCTCAAGCACGTTGTACTTGGCCGCAGCAAACTGCACTGCAAGTTTCCGCGCCCGTACCAGACCTGTAATCACACGTTCTTCATCCTGCACCTTTTCCTCCTCTCGGGTTTATGTACGCGGTCGATAAAATCATTATGTGAACGATGAGCGGTCTTTATTCCAGTGTGCAAAAGAAAAAAGACCCAGATATAGAAAAAGTCCTCCTGCAAGCCACCAACCTACACCTGTGTGGGTGTTCCAGTAATTGATTGCCTTAAGGTCCAAGGTTTTCAATTCCTCTTGCAGCAGCTTTACCGTGGAGGAATACTCGGGACTATTGCCCGGTATCATACTTAACCGCTCAGCCTTTTCTTTTAGAAGTTGCAGTTGAGCAATCTTCCACGTCATGTCGTTCTCCCGGGTCTTAAATATTCCTGCAAACCCGTCGTCCATACCCCATCTGACAAGCGACTGTTCGGCTGTAGATAAGCTATGGTAGATTTCTGCTGAATCCTGCGAGGTTTCCGCCAATTGCTTCCACCTAGTTATTTCCCGGTCGATACTTTCAAAGTTGTAAAGTATGCCCAAAATAACGACAAAGACCACAATTGCAGACAGTGCAAGAAAAAACTCAGCCGTTTTATTCATCTCTCACTCCTTTATTTAGGATTATTCTGGGGGAATTTTAACACTAGAAGGCGGTTTAAGCAACCTATAGCACGCGAATGTGGGGGGGGGTTGTTTACTACTCAGCATCCTCATAACTATGGTGGGCCTGCCTGGGCTCGAACCAGGGACCTTTCGGATGTCTGCTTCGCAGCATCCTCATAAATATGGTGGGCCTGCCTGGGCTCGAACCAGGGACCTTTCGGATGTAAACCGAACGCTCTGACCAACTGAGCTACAAGCCCTAAACGTCTATCAGGTCGAAACGTAACGCAGAACCGTCCGTCCATTATTCTATCAAATCTCTTTGAAATTGCGACATTATTTGGTTAAATTAAAGTGTGCCCGATCCTGTCCAAAGACCCCGCAGTAATAACAGAGATACAGACTTTCTATTGATATTTCTACCTGTACTGGCAGCTGCCACTTTGTTTGTCTTAGTACTTAGCGATAAGTTCAATATCAAGTTATTCGGGCGGAATTTCATAAAAGAGGTCGTTTATCAGCGTAACAACACTCCGCAAGTCAGCAGCAAACCCGTCATTCAGGACGAAGTCACTTTTACCAAGGTAGAAACCCAATTTGTCGAACTCACTAAAAAACTTACTATAGAACCCGGCGTTTATGGTCTTTATATAAAAGATGTAGGGTCGGGACGGGAATTTAAGTATAACGATGCCACCGAGTTTTACGCGGCCTCTTTGTACAAAGTCCCACTCGCTGCTGCTGTTTTAAAAGAAGTTGAAGCAGGAAAATTAAAGCTCGACGACACCGCTACTTACCTTCCTTACGACTACTCTTCGGGAACAGGAGTGATAAGCACATACTCGCACGGAATACAGCTTAAAATTAGCGATATATTGTCGGAACTATTAAAAAACAGCGATAACACAGCCCAAAACATATTACTAAGGACTCTCAGCTACAAAAATGTTCAGGAGACCTTTAACGCTGTGGTTCCGGACAAAAACACCAGCACTTATTATAGATACAACCTAAGTACCCCCGCCGAAATCAGCTTTGTTTTTGAAAAACTCTATTTTGGTGACTACCTGAACGCCGAAGACAAGAAGTATTTGTCGGATTTAATGGTAAACACCTCTTTCGAGGACAGAATAAGTGCTTACCTCAAAGACGGGTTGGTATTTTCTCATAAAATAGGAAGCTGGCCGGATTCCTGGCACGACTGTGGAGTTGTTTCCTCTGAAGCAAACGACTCCAAGCTGATAGTGTGTCTTATGAGTCAAAAGGCTCCCTACGAAAACTTTCTGAATGCTGCAAAAATGACCGGAGAGTTTGTTAGCATTTTAATGAACTAAACATGTCCTTATCCTTTAAAAAGAAAAATGAGAATTTTAAGTGCAGAAATTGTGGAACTTTTGTTATCGGAACGGGTTATACTAACCACTGCCCAAAATGTTTATATAGTGAACACGTAGATATTATGCCTGGAGACAGGGCAAATCCCTGCAAAGGACTGATGCAACCGGTCGGTATAGTAAAGAAACACGGGGAGTTCTTTGTGGTACACAAGTGCGAGCAGTGCGGTGAAGTAAAGCACAACAGAACATCAGAAGATGATGACCGGGATAAAATAATTGAAATATCTGTCCTACCCGTTTAACTTCTTTTTTCTCTCTTCCAAAGCTTTATGTTAAACACACGGGTAAACGTTCCTTCTCTATCGTCCCCGTAACTCAAAAAATCCACCAGAGATCTCATCGCAGTCTTGGGTTTATACAAAACAGTCATCGACAGTGCCACGACCATCACAACAATTCTGTAAAACAATCCGGGCTCGCCGAAAGTTCTAATAAGATAAGTTATAGACAAAACGTAGACCAGGTATTGAAATATCGTCAAATAGTCGGCGTAGTTCGTGTCCAGCATACTTTGAGCGTAACCTTCCTTATGTTCACGTACCTTTTTACCTGCAGCAATGCTTAAATACGCCAGCACGTCGGTAATAATTATGGCAGGAAAATTTAGGGGGGACGCCGAAGCAAGTACCAGTCCCGTTATCAGTTTCATGGAATGAAGCACAGTAGTCATAACAATGTCCGAAACAGGAATTTTTCTTAGGAAGAAAAGGTAAAGCAAGTTTATAACCAAGAACGCCGCCAAAGCTAAAAATAAGACGTTAGATAAAAGGAGGGCGAAGACGAAAGAAAAGAATAGAAGTATCTTAAAAATTCTTCGTGCGGTTGCTACAGAAACTTCTCCCGAGGCTATAGCTCTTCCGTGTCTTTTTACAGGGTGTTTTTTGTCAGATTCCAGGTCACGGATGTCATCCATAATATAAATTGCCCCGTAAAAAATAGGACTGAACAAAAAAGCCGCTAAGAAAATAAATCCGACCTCTTTTAAAGTCAGACTAAAATCGTTCGCAAGAAAATATCCGTACACTAGCGGGAACGAACTCAAAATATTTGGAAAAAAGCGTATTAACTTGGTAAAAACAAATACTTTTTTCAGAAAAACCGGAGTATTTATCTTTTCACGTTTAAAAAGCAGGAACCAGTTAGGATTTATTCTGCCTAACAGTAGCCAGTCTTCAAAAATATCGTAGGAATAGTGTGTGATCATACCAAGTGTAAAAATGGCCGCTCCGTAATTTTCCTGAACAAAAGCGAAGTATGAGAAGAATACTACGGCAATTAAAAGTGTTACGAGGTTATGAGAGTAAATGCCGGTGTTAAACTTGTGATTTTCAATGACAAATTTTTGAAATCCGAGCAGTTGTTTATTCCTGAGAAAGTGCCTGAGATTTTTAGCGTAGTCGGTTTTGCGTCCGTACGTAAAAATGTAAAACAAGTGGTCGGCGTCGGGTAAAACGGCTCCTACTGCGCCTAGTAATAATGAAGGTAAAAGTCCGTAACCGGGCTGAAAGTACCAAAATAGATAGCCCGAAACTGCTCCGACAAGAGCATGTAAGGGCATATGAAAGCTATTACTTAATTTAGAAAACGACTCTTTACTGATAAACATAACGTCATCTATTATACCGTGGGCAGAGGATTACGTGTTTTTAGAATATAGGATGAAAACTTTGATTCATTTCCTCATCGTAATATTCGGAACCTCCGGAATCTTTTGCGAAGCTATACGCCTGCCCTAGCTTATACGTGTAAACCATTTTTGCGTCGGGAACGTATTTGAGAACGTAAATATAATTTATCCCGCAAAGTGTTTCAGGCATTTCCAAACCATCTCCTTCTACTCTTACGTCGTACACTTTGTTGTTCGCAGGAGTACTTGTCATAGTTCCAACTGAGCACCCCGCCCCAAACTGTGTCTGAACAAATGTTTCAAGGTCCTCTTTTGTCGGGACGGTTTTTGCCTGTATGTGCCAAGATATTTGTTCGACTTTAAGTCCGCTCAATGTATTGGATTTTTTCTCACATCCTCCGAAGTAAGTAACGTTGTTTATAGTCTTCGGGTCGGATAATTCATAGATAAACTCGGGGGCGATAAATATGCCGTCGGTGTCCTCAAATATTTTTATGGGTACAGCTGCCGGTTTTGGTCTGTATGAAGTCTCACTTCCTTCGGTGATTTTTTCGCAGGAACCCTGATGTACGAACACATTTTTTGGATAGTTTATTGAGAACTTAAGGTCGGCGTTTGAATAAGACTTCCACCCTTCAGGCACGAGATTATTTTCGATTTGTGTTTCCTCCGGGTCGATTATTTGTGGTCTGGTTACTTTGTCGGCCACTGTATTGGTGCTTACTGCGGTTCCCCCGCCCTCTTTGGTCAAAATTGCGAAGAGTCCCCCGCCTATAATAACGAGCAAAAAAGCACCGAATATTATCATTAGTGAGTTGTTTCTCATTAGTCTATTTTATTCTTTTTTTAATAATGGATAAAGGAGCTTTTGGTGGGGAGGGTGGGGATCGAACCCACATAGCCGGTTTTTCAGACCGGTGCCTTGACCAACTTGGCTACCGCCCCACGCCGAGCAACTAACAAATTTTCTGGAGCGACAGACCGGACTCGAACCGGCGACCTTCTCCTTGGCAAGGAGACGTTCTACCAACTGAACTACTGTCGCGTGCAACGTTATTATAAAGGAGGGTATCTAAAAATCAACAACTACGGCCTAAACGACACCACCGACTGTTTACCAGCTACCGCCACCACCGCCTCCGCCACCACCGCCACTAGAACCTCCTGAAAATCCACTGCTAAAGCCCGAAGAGCTCCTGGATGACGCGCTGGCGCTGTGAAACGAGTTATTTACGACAGAATTCATTACGGCCAGCCTTGTAAGATCGTCGCCCTGATACCATTCAGGATTGCCGGTAAATAGGTCTTTAAACCGTTTGAGCCAGACATCCTCCACTCCAAAGGCTGTTGCGTAAGGTAAAAGTTTCTCAAAAAACATCATTTCCTGGGCTTGAAAATCAAACTGCGGGTCCTGACTAACTAAAAAATTCTTCAATGAGACTGCTTCAGAGTAGGTTTGAATTCCCGAGTCAGGCCTTCTCGGACTTTTTCTTCCCCATATAAAGGACACCACGGCTAAAAAAACATTTCCGATAAAAAATGACATTATCGCCAGGGCCAAATATCCACCCGACGTGTTCACAGGATTGGATTTGAAAATCCCGTTCTTTTTCAGATAATCTCCTGCATTAGTTGCGAGTGAGGTTCCTGCAATCCCAAACTTTTCATTTTTACTCAGTTCTTTTGTGGATACCTCTAAATCGTTCTCGGAAAAAATTGCGTTATAAATATCCTTTTCATATTTTCTTAATAAATCGTCGTCGGACTTTTCGGTTTTAGTAAAAATAAATTCTTTTTTCTCTTTTTGCGTAATTTTTAAATAGCCCCGTTGCGCCAGAGAAATTATTGTTGCGGGGACAGCCTTATCTCCGGCAGTTACATCCGCAGTTATTGCTGTTTCCACAGGAGTCAAAGATTCACCGTCGGCAGTTTTAGGAGGAGAGAACCAGGCGGCTACTATTCTTGCAGTGTCCCTAACATGCTTTTTTTCACGCAGCCACTTAATTAGCAAGAAAATCGGCAAAAAGGCGTAAAAACAAGCCGCTACAATGCCCGCCAAGGCCATTAAAATCACCTGGACGATAGAAGGTTTGTCCTCAGCGGGCTCTAATACTGTTGCGTAGCCTTTAGGAAATTTTACTGCAAAAGTGAAAGCTTCTCCGGGGTTAATCCGGCTGGTTCCGAAAGTTATACCGTTTTGTAACCTATTTACCGTACAAGCTTTGTTGGTACTTCCTACAGGACCTGTGTAACATACCCCATCCAGTTCTCCTTCTCCAAAGTTCTGTTCAAAATTAACAGAAACCATTGCGATATTTATGGGTATTTCCCAGCCACTTCCTACCCCGTTCCAGTAGAACTCATCGTATGTTTCAAAGTAAGTAAGACCTCCCCTGACCAAGTAGGAGATAACGTATACGTGTTGTCCGGTAATAGTTGCATTAGGATCGCCTACCTTAAGCATTAAATCGTTTCCGGACTTGGTTGTGGTGTATTTATAATCGTTTCTTTTTTCGTCTGTAATTTTTCCCACTTTTATGTCCATAACATAAGACTTTCCGTCCTGATTTACTTTTTTGTAGGGAATGTATCTAAAAATTCCGTGGCGTTGTTCATTACCGAAATCGTACAGAATAGTTTCCGTAATGTTTACGGATCCGTCTCTATTTACGAGTGCGTCAAATTGTAGGGTGTGGATTAATTCCTGGGCAGAAGCGCGCGCTGAGAAAAAAATGCACAGACTAGCCAACAGTACAGAAATTTTAAGTATTGTCCTCATATATCTTTATAAATGGTGGGCGAGACAGGACTTGAACCTGCACCGGTTTTACCCGACAACGACCTCAACGTTGCGCGTATACCAATTCCGCCACTCGCCCAAACAGAAGGAATTATACCAGAATAGTCCCTATTTAATCACTAGATTAAAATCCTATTTAATCACTATTTCTTCTGCCCCTATGACTGTTGATTCTGCGTAACCCCAAGTTAAATTGCCCTTAATTTCTACGTGCTGACCGTCGAAGACATCCATCCCTTCCACCTCACGTGCAGGAGGATTGACTTGTAGCTTATCTACATCCATAGGTATTCCACGGGCGTTCTCTTCGAGAAGATACGGCTCATCAAAATAGAGCCAATACCAATAATCACCTAAGTCCAGTTCAGCGGGTATTGCCTCCTTTTTAAGAGTTCCTACAAAGGTCTCCAAAGCAACCGGAGTTTCTACGGGCGTTACGTCATCTACGGTCTCCGAAACACTCCCGTTAAGATTTTTCTCAATACCTTGAAGTCTGTTTTCAAGACCCCTGAGGTAGAAGAAATTGTAGAAGGAAATAAATAGGGCACCGAATGCCAAAGCAATAACCAAGGCGGTTTTTATGTTTTTCATCTTTTTATTAAACCAATTACTGGTGCCAGAGGTGGGACTCGAACCCACACACCTTGCGATACAGCCTTCTGAAGACTGCGCGTCTGCCAATTTCGCCACTCTGGCCTGCAATAATCAGATTATATAGCATTTGGAGGGTTATCAACAGAAAAAGAAAAGGCCCAAAGCTTTTTATAATTTATGCTTTGGGCCAATCAGTGGGTCTTAGTTCGGGTTCGGCCGTAGGGGGAACCGGCGCTTTCTGTGTCGCTCTACAGGATTGTTGAGACATTTGCTGGTGACGTTGTTACCTTTAATGTAGCTACCTTTTACCGGCCAATCTGGTTTGTTGCCGTTACCTGGATTTTGTATCTTCTTGAATCCCACGCTAAATGTCATCCTACTCCCCTTTCCTAATAAGATTTTTTAGACGGACCCACTTATCTAGGGATATTAATACTCCCGGTGATTTATAGCAATAATTTTTGTTGGGACGGTTTAAGCTAAATTGTCTTTCCACATTTTTATTGGTATTATCGGGATAAATCATAATGAGGAGGAGGGTGATATGAAGGTAACTAGGAGTATGGAGCAATCGGATGCAGAATTGGTTGCCAGTACGTTGAACGAGAAATACCCTAGGCTACAAATTGTTAGCGAAAAGTGGCCGCGGGCAATTCTAGAGGACTGGGGTTTTGCGGAATGGGAAAACACCAGGGTTTGTTTTCTTGAAGTTACATTTCAGCCACAATTTGGGACGCCTAAGCTCAAGGCATCGCTCAAAGGGCACGTTGAGATCGGCGAGCTAACCATTGAATTTAGAGATTTCGATCCTTCCGCGTGCTCCACAGGAACTGCCTGCCAAAAACTTCTTAAGCTCCTGACCGCTTTGGCAAAGGATGTGTTAATACGGACCCGGCACAAATTCTATGTCGACGGTTCCGACGTAAGAGCTCCTATTGAGTCCATTCAGGTTATCTAGTTTCTGAGGCTCACATTTTTGCTAAAAGCAGACTTGTGGGCCATTTTTTTAAAAAAAAGCCACCTTAGTTTTTTAAACCTCGGTGGCTACTTAATGTAAAACTTTATCATCCTATCCCCACAATAACTTCGGGTTGCATCCTAAGCAGGTCGGAGATGGTAAGTGTGCCGCAAACGTATTTTTTGAGCACGTCGTTCCGTAATCCCAGTCCGCCGGGGTTTTGCATAATCTCCAATTCAGTAGCATTTTGCCTTCTCATAAATGCTGCAGGATCGCATAAGACTATTTCAGCCAACTCTATATCGCTGCAGAGAGTGTCTTCTATAGCTTTTGACGTTTCTTCACGGCTGAAATAACCATACGAACACTCAGGCTTTGCATCCAGGATTTTGCGGGAATAGTTAAAATACCTGCAATGGTGCAAAAATCGAAGTCTGGCCTTCATCACAGTCTCAAGAGTCACCTTTTGGTTAAGAAGATCTTTCAAAATATCAGGCACGGCCATGATAAATGATTTCGTTACTTCCTGTACTTTGTAAGGTTGGCATGTAACATCGGGGCTTCTGGCTACACGTTCCCAAATCTCACTACCTGTTACAGTTCCGGTCGTGAACATTTTTCCTCCTAATTTTGTCGGAAAATGCAGAATAGATTATGGATTTGGAATAATTGTAACAAGGTTTGGATTTGGGGAATAGCGTTAATGTTTAAAAAGGCCAAAAGCCGGCAAAAAAATAACCCCTCGCATAGTCAACTATTACAGGTGTTAACTATTTGAGGGGCTTTGGAGGAGCAAATTTGCTTTAGAAAAAAAGCAATATGTTGCCCCTACTTGCAAAGCTGAAAGTGTGCCCAGTTAATTAAATGACCGCTACCATTTAACTGGATCAATTCGCCTTGCACTTTAGATACGTTCCCGGCATCCGGAAAACTTTCTCGTATTGAGTCAGGAACAGCACATACATAATCTCCGACATGAAACGGATTTCCAAGCATCCAAACTTCTGAAAGTTCCATTTCCAACGGCTGAAACCATTCATGGTCGAACACGTAGGTACTACCATCGTTATACTCAATACGGACAAGATCGCGTGTAATATCAACGACCTTTCCACCTTGAATTGCAATGGCAACGTGTTCAGGATAATGGCTTTCTACATAATCCTTATTAGGATATATAGTCTGACCAATTTGGAAGGGATTTGTTTCCTGCTCACTTGAACCGGAGCAACTAGGAAAAGACATTACCAAAATAACGACAACGACAACAGAGCAAAAAACATTTGTTTTCATCATTATCTCCAGTACAAAAATGTGTTGTTTGGATTAATTTGAACAGGGTAATTCTAGCGCAAAAACTAACTTTTGTCAAACTATAGGTTATAATATATGGTGAGGACGGAGGGATTCGAACCCTCGACAAATCGGTTAAGAGCCGATTGCTCTACCACTGAGCTACGTCCCCAGGCTGCGTAATTATACTACAAGGCTTTACTAGCAAAAGCAGTTTCTACCCATTTTCCGAGGAAAAAAGTGATTACCACTACCGCAAACCCTACCAGTAGATGTTCTGCCATCACCTCGTAGCGGTTTTGACCGGTCCTGTGAGAAATTCTAAGGCTTAGTAGAATCAAAACTAACGCCGAATAGACCACACTTACTATCACCGCTTGGGCTATAGGCAAAAATATAAAGGGAATTAAAAACGAAAGTCCGATTAGAAGTTTTGTTACAAATGTGGAAATAGTGATATTGCGCACGTCTCTAGCAACGGGGTGTCTCTTCGATTCTTCCGAAATGTGTTCTCCCAGAGCATCAGAAAGTGCATCGGCGACACTGACCGTAACTATACCTCCGATAATTGCTAGTCTGTCTGACGATGCGGAATAAAGTCCTACAATCATACCTAGCGTAGTAATAACCCCGGAGGCTGAGCCAAATCCGAATCCCGCCATTAAAGAATCAGTGATTTTTAGTTTCATAGATTAAATTATATTTTATGGGGCGGTTTAAGCAAGAAAAAGAAAAACGGACATACGGAGTGTTAAATTTTCCGGATGCCCGTTTACTACTGCTAGAGATGCAATTTCCCGTCTTCATCGAACTTAACCTCGTTTTTACCAATCATCAGACCTAGTGTAGACTCTATGAAGGGTTCGAGATCCGGAAGTTTCATATCATTGTAGACTTGGCGTATCAATAGTTCTCTTTCCATCGGGCCTTCCTCTTTCAACAACATCCTAATTGCCTGTTCTACGAATAGCATACTATTGGGCATATTACCTCTCCTTTTCTAGTTGTTGGGATTGTATATGAAAAAGCCCCGTGTATCAAACCGGGCGGCAACATAAATAAAAAAAGCTACCACCAAAATCTTTGCAGAATTTTGACGGTAGCGTAAAACTAGCTCTGTATCTTTAAGGCTTTAATGACGATTGCCTTGACTCTGGCTTGAATTTGCTCAATCGAGGCTTCGCCATCGATGACTCTCCACAGTTTAGGATCCATTTCGGCGAGTGTGAGATACGCGTTGCGGACTTTCTTATGAAATCTTAACGTTTCTCCATCCAGCCGGTTCATTTCATTCTGGTCCTTTTTTCTTGCAAGACCGATTTCAGGAGAAATATCAAGTAAGATAACCAAGTCCGGTGTTGTGTCACCTACAGCAAAGTCTGTGAGTGTTTCTACCAACTCGGTGGACTGCCTTCTTCCTACACCTTGATACGCGTAGGTTGAGTAGAAACTCCGGTCCGACAAAACAATCTTGCCTTGGTCCAATGCGGGTCTTGTTACAGTTCTAATTTGCTGCGCCCTTGAAGCCGAGAACAAAAATACTTCTGTAATGCCGAGAATGTCCAAGTCCTTACGGTTTAGTAGGATGTCTCTAATTGCTTTACCTACGTCGGTTCCTCCGGGCTCAACGATGTCTAATACATCAAGTCCCATACTCTCAAGACATTGTTTTAAAAGGCATATCTGTGTGCCTTTTCCGGAGCCTTCTCCTCCTTCAAAAGCGATTAGCATTTTTCCCTCCTTAGTTAGTTATTTGGACGCTGCTGAGATATTAGCAAAAAGAAGGAGTTTTTAAAATAGAACTTAGCGGTAAAAATTGGATAACTTACCCCTGTCTAGCATATTAGAAATTACTTATTCTTAAATACTAAAAAATACTTTAAAACGACTTAACTTTCTGTATACAAAAAGTATTAGTTAGTATTAGTATTATATTATGAGTGAGCCTACACCTAATACTGAGATAGATAGCACGAACGCACTTAATCCTGCTGAAAACAACAAAAGTCACAAGTTTATTACGAAAAAAGTGATTACATATACTGTAGCTGTATTGCTTCTCCTTACTATTCTAACGACTGGAGTGTTAATGCTTTTAAAGCAGGGTGGTGGCCAAATTATTACAAGATATAAAAATGGTAGTCAAGGTACAACTAATACAGATGACAAAACTGCTCGACAGGATACGGGCTTTTTGCCCTCTACCAAAGGCAGTATTGAGCTTTTACAGACACCGGATAAAATAAACACTTTTCACAGCACACACTATTTATTTGGGAACATAGAAACTGACGGAGATCTATTTCACATAGAGGTTAGCAGAGACGGCAAGGTAACAGGCGGTTACACCTTAAAGGTAAATAACAAATCATTAGTGGTCCAGACCGACCTCGGTGGAAATGGTTTTGTAACACATGAAAGTAGCGTCTACAAAAAATTCTATTATCCAATAAATGATTTAACACAAGGGGATAATAGTATAGCTGTTAAGCTTTACACGGATGATAGCAAGGTTAAGCTTATTGATGAAAAATTTTTTACTATAACTAGAACGGCTCCTACATACGTCACTGATATAACATTTTATAGTCAGGTACAAAAAGTTAATCCTGAGGAATTATTTAAACAGGCAGGTATAGATTTCGAAAAAGACAGGCTTTGGGAATACGTTCGGGATGAAGACTCTTTCATCGAAGGCTCAAGTGAATTACTTTACGGTAAATCGGAAAAGTGGACTGACTATAGTCTTGAAGCAGTCGGAGAAATTGGTGTCAATAATAGTAAAGTCCCCCTTTATAGATTTTTCTATACATATCAAAATTCCGACCTCTTTGCACATACAGGTGCTTTCAACTTTTACATTTCAAATAACAAGGCATACTTTATAATAAATTCGCTCTTTTTTTCCGGCAATATAACACCAATTTACCTTTTTTACATGAATTCTTCTCCATACCTTTTTAATGAAGTTGTTACAGAATTAGGAAAAATAAAAATTGACGCTAATAATTTTATCGTACCATCTACATTCATTGTGGGAGGTATCGGTCACTACAACCCTAGTAACGTTGAGGGCGAGATACTTTACACGTACAAATCCTACGTTTTATATGATAGTCACATAATCTATGATAGATATGGTAATTGGAGGTATTTCGAACTCACTCCCTCATACTTTAAAGATGATAGATATGGCGGTAACGATAATTGGAATGAAAGTTTATATCGGGATTTCAATAAAATAGGCATTTCCTTGGATGATGGTAAAAATCCTGATAATTTTTATAGCCCGTTTTGGTACTGGTGTGGAGGTTCAAGAGGGTACCGAGTTTTACCGGACAGCGATGCTAAGTATTTAGAACTTGTGGGTAAAACAGCAACCGGAGAAAATGTTTATATATATGCAAAAGACATGCCTTTTCCAGAAAACACGCATCTTCTACCCGCTTTAACAAAAGATGATTTAACAAACCAAGTAATAGAAGAGGGCTGGCAGGACTTCTTAGAAAACCAAAAAGACACATATCCTGTTTTGGTAATAAAAAACATTTTTGACGAGTGGGTAGTTTACATAGACGCAAACAATATCTTTGTTCCAGGTTGTTAGCGTATTAACATTAATAACTCAGAACAAGCGTAGAAAATAGCAACAGAATTCAACTTTTCAAAAAGTAACCAAATTTCTTGGCGCCCCCAGAGGGATTCGAACCCCCGACCCCTCGTTCCGAAGACGAGTGCTCTAATCCGCTGAGCTATGGAGGCGTAGCGGAAAACCTTACATTACTTGTAAATTATACCACCGTAATCTGCTAAAATAGGTGTATGAATAAGCTGAACAAACTACTGGTACCTTTGTACGTCCTGTTTCTCATAGGTTCGTTTTTCTATGTTAAATCGGTTATAAAGGGAGTTCCGGTTTCAGTAGAAGACACTTCGGACGATAAGACCGTCGAAATAAAAAGCGTTAAGGTGTCACTTACAGTTAAAGCGCCGTCTTACACTAAAACGTATACTCAGGAGTCTAAAAACATCGACACAGTATCCGACCTTTTGTTACAAATTAAAGAAAACAACACGGATTTTACCTTTGACCGTACATCCTATTCATACGGCAGCGAGTTTGACCATATAAACGGTATTAAGGCAACCGAAACAATGGAATGGAGAATTTTTGACGGGGAAAAAGATGTTACTTTAAAAATAAACGACACCGAGCTTGAGGACGGTAAAAATTACGTTCTTGTCTTTCAAAAGGTGACCGAGTAACCTATTCAAACCTTAAAGCTTCTATCGGGTCTTTTTTGCTGGCGCTTAAAGCAGGATATGTGCCGAAAACAACCCCTACAAATATAGAAAAACCCATCGCCAGTGCAACAGCCCACCACGGTATTGTCGCGTTTATAAAACTTGCTACCGCAAGAGTAGAAAGATAGCCTAAAAGTAATCCGACCATCCCGCCCCCTAGACTTATAAATATAGCTTCAGCTAAAAACTGTCTCCCGATATTTTTTGATGTTGCTCCCAAGGCCTTTCTTAAACCAATTTCCTGTGTGCGTTCCGTAACAGAAACTAGCATGATATTCATTATCCCGATCCCGCCTACCAACAAAGAAATACCGGCCACGGCTGCCAGCGCGGAAGATAAAACACCGAGTATCTGATCAATCGAAGATAGCACGTCTTTTTGCGTAACCACTGAGAAATCGTCAATCTTCATGTCTTTCAACAGCGCCACCTTAACCTCACGCATAACTTCATCCACGTCCAGTCCTTCATTAGCTTTTAATGCAATGCTCGACAATGCTTCTATATTAAAAACTGCCTTTAAGGAAGTGTCAGGCATAAATATTCTGTCATCAAAATTTCCACCTTTCGGTTTTGCTACTCCCAGTACCTCAAAATTCGTATTTTCTATTTTTATTTTTTCTCCAACGGGATTACGGTCTCCGAATAATTCTTTTTTAACATCCGAGCTTATGAATACAACACTGGCTTTTTTAGAGTCATCGGATTTTGTGTAGTAAGAACCTGTGTCCGTTTCTAATCCGTAAACCGAATAGGACTGATAATTACCTCCTACAACTGTACTTGCATAGGTTTTTGTTTTGTATTCGGCAGTTTTAGCTATTCTGATAGAGGGGGTAATAACACTTATTTTGTCCCCTACGTACAAATTTATCGTGTCTACATTTTTAAGACTAAGTTTATTTCCCATAAATGCGCGTGAAGGATCCTGTCCTTCGCCGACGCTGGGTGTGACTAAAATCAAATTTGAGCCAAGAGCACTAAACTGGTCAGTAATATAGTTCTGAAATCCCTGTACAACAGCAACCAAAGACACGACGGAAAAGACACCGATAATGACACCGAGCATTGTGAGAAATGTCCTTATTTTATTCAGCGCCAAGGCTGACAAAGCACTTTTTATAGTTTCAGGAACGTATATCATTTGACAATACAACCGTCTTTTAACACTATTTTTCTCTGTGCTATTTGGGCAAGTTCGTCATCGTGAGTAACAAGTATTATTGTTTTACCTTGCGAGTTTAGTTTTAAAAAGTTCTTGATTATTTCTTCACCTGTTTTTGTATCCAGATTTCCTGTCGGTTCATCTGCCAAAATCATACTGGGGTCATTTACCATCGCCCGTGCGATTGCTACTCTTTGTTTCTGACCTCCGGACAACTCGTTTGATTTATTTTTCAAGCGGTCCTGCAATCCCACTATTTCTATCATTTCTTTCGCTTTCCTTTCCCATTCAGAACTCGGGACGGTGCTGTATTTTAATGGAAGTATCACATTGTCCAGTACGGTCGTACGCTGGAGTAAATTAAAAGATTGAAACACGAAACCTATTTCATTATTTCTAACCTGAGCCAGTTGTTTTTCGCTCATACCCTTAGTATTTATTCCGTTTAAGATAACCTCTCCCTCGGTAGGAGTATCTAATAAACCGAGAATGTGCATTAAGGTAGATTTACCGGACCCTGATTTACCCACAATGGCAACAAATTCGCCTTTACCGATTTCAATATTAACCCCCAGAAGAGCCTCTATCTTAGTAGTACCCATATCGTATATTTTTGAAACATTTTGAGCCTGTAAAATCGGGGTCATTTTAATTTATAATTTTGGCGGTGTAACCTTCGGTAAGTTTTTGATTTTCCTCTGCAGGAACAACAACTTCACTGACATCGGTTTTAATCTCGGTGTAGATATCTCCCTCAACTCCAAGTTCTACCGGAAGTTGTTTGAGCTTACCGTTTTCTACCACCCACACAAAAGGTTCATCGGATACGTCATAAAATATTTCGTCAATTGTAAGGGCACGTACTTCAGTTTTTGTAGTTAACACATAAATATAAGCGTCTCCCGACATACCGATAGCCAACGGATGCTCCGGATTTCCTGATAAAGGTATTTCGATATCAAACACTCCGGTAACCGCGTTTGCCGTCAAAGGCACCTGAGCAACTTTAGTGTCAAATTCAAATGAACCGTACGAATCTAGTTTTATTTTAGCCGGTTGTCCTAACTTGATGTATCCGTAATCCTCCTGGTCTATAGATATTTCGAAAATAAATTTATCCATATTGGCTAACGTCATAACTGTTTCGCCTACTACTGCAGTTTCTCCGACCTTCTTGTTCACATCTATAATCGTCCCGTCAAACGGGGCATAAATATAGGAATTACGTAGAACGGAAAGTTGAGCCTGGTAGGTTGCCTCAGCTTGGCTTATAAGCTCATCCAGCTGTCTGAGTTTAATATTGTAGTTATCTTCCCCGCCAAGTGCCGTTATGTTTGCTTCCCTGTCTTCTACAAACAAATCCTTATTTCTTAGGGCAACGTCGCGCGCGTCTTGATACGCCTGCGATGTTTGATACTGGGTCGATCCGTCGATATAAGCAAGAAGTTCTCCCTGCTTTACCGTGTCACCTTTTTTAATAGAAATGTTCGTGATTTTTCCGGCCGACATAAAAGTAAGATTAGCCTGCTCTTCGGCCTTTACCTGTCCGCTTGCCGATACACTTCTGGATACAACTTTATTTTCTACGGGCACTCTTCTTACAAGAGCCGTTAGCTGTTTTGGCCTCAGCAGGAAAAACCATAATATCAGAGCTACCGGTATTCCGATAAGCAGATATTTAATTAACTTTTTCGAGACTAATTTTCGCATACGTATGATATTATATTACCATGTTAGGATTTTTAAAATCTCATCACCCTTTAAGACATGCCAGAAGTTTTAAACACGCATTTCAGGGAATTTTTAAAGCTCTAGTCGAAGAACCTAATTTTAGGGTTCAGGTAATCATTTTGGTGATATCAATTATGTTGGGCGCCCATTTTAATATCACAAACATTGAGTGGGCTTTGCTTATACTTTCCATGGGACTGCTTTTAATGGCAGAAGTTCTTAATACCGTTGTCGAGGACACCATAGATTTTTTTATTAAAGATTTCGACGAGGGTGTGAAAGTGATAAAAGACTTGTCCGCCGGGTTTGTTCTAATCACCGCAATAACCGCTCTGGCTATACTTATACTGATATTCTGGCCTTACTTTAATATAGTTTTACCTGCTTAAGTAGATTAAAACTGCAAGATAAATTCCGCCGAAAATGTATCCCGCTATAACATCCTGTACAGTGTGTGCTCCTATTAATACCCTGGAAACGCCGACCAGCACTATGTGATACAGGCTAATGATTCGGATTAAATTAGCCGCCAAACCGTCCCCAAAAATGTCTTTTTTAAAGGACAAAAAAAGAAGTAATCCCCAGAAACAAACGTAAAATATCACGTGGCTGCTTGGGAATCTGTACATGTCACCGAGCTTTGTAGGGTCTCCGGCATAAGTATCAAGCCTCGGTATCTTGAATATATTTTTCAAAAGTACGGAATACAAAAGGCTTAGTATTGCTAAAAAGAAGAGTCCGGCCTCTTTTAAATATCCTAATGAAATAAAATAAGCTAAAAAAGATAATGAAACTACTGTAACAATGGGGATGCTGTTTCCGAAAAAACTTGCTGATTCTATAAAAAGTTTAAGAAAGGCAGGCATTTACTTAGTAACCTTTTTCATTAATTTCTTTTAGTGTACCGGTTTCCATTATGTACATCCTTACGTAATCCTGATTGGATTTAGTTAGAGTAAAAATCGGGTCATATTTCTCCATCCAATACTGGGATTTTTCTCCCGATGCTGTTTCCGTAAATGTCTGTGGGTTTCTTATATGAATATAAAACCCGGCCTTATTGGTGTCTTTTTCCAGAGGGACGAAGTAGCGGACAATCGACTTTCTTTCGTTAGTAGAATACGCAGTAATCTCAGGATATTGTTTTATAAACGCCGAAATCCCTTCCCAGTCACGGTAATAAGGGAAGCCGAAGAGGCTCAAGTGGTAGATCGGTGTGGGTTCAGGAAAGGTCCAGACCAGAAATTTTTCCTCTTCCCACGGATATTCCTTGTTGTTGTCAACAAAAACGGCGTAACTCTGGGCAAAAATAAACGTAAAGATTAAAAATAATATGACTTGGTATGCCCAGGCGAAAACCGTTCCGGGAAGTCTTTCTGTCAGGAAGTCGACCATGCCGTCCAAACCGATGGCCATGATAATTATTACCGGCAAAATATACGCATATATGTGGGTTCCCGGGATGTAGACCAGCCACTCCATAAAGGCGAAAGGTATAAAAAACCACGCAAATAAACTAATGTAGGACGCCGCACTTTTAAACGCAATCTTTTTCGGCAGTTTAACCCCGTAGGCTTTGTAATAAAGAAAAGCTAGTCCGAGTAAGGAAGCTAGTACATAAAAATGGACGACGTAGATTGGTTGGTAGACCGAAAATAAATACTTAGAACTTGATATTTTTGCAGACACGTCCCCCGATATTCTGCCCGACCAATATGAAAGCGTTGATTCAGAAATAGACAGTACGAACGGAATGTAGAAAGCTAAAAGTAAAGCTGCGGATACAGTCAGAGAGATTATCAGTGTCTTCAACGCTCTGGGATCCTTTTTAAAGTTTCTTTTAAGCCAAACCGACATCAGATACATCACAAACGGGAGAATAAACACGGCGTCGTAGTGCGAAAGTATTCCGAGCGCCCAAAAAACATATGCCCAAATCATGCCTTTGTGTTTATATTCCGACCTCTTAACTGAAAGAGTCAGCATATACAGGGCCAGAACCATAAACAAAATAGTGAAAGACTGATACTGAACTATACGTGAAAATGCAACAAAGAAACCGTTGCTGCCGAGAAGTAGTGCAGAAAGCAAAGCAGTTCTTTTTCCAAAATGCATCTCAACGAGTTTATAAAGAAAAAATACGGATAGTATTCCTGCCAACGCGAAAGGTAGCCTAATTAAAAGCTGGTTTGTGTAATCGGGATTTATGAACTTTAAAAGAAAGGTGATTAGGAATTGAACCGGACCTTTTCGTTGATCAAGAAGATAGCTGAAGAAGTTCTGGCCATCTCCGGGCAGAAAAAGAGCCTTTATCTCGTCGCCTTGATAATCGGAATATCCCAGATTAAAAAGCCTAAGTATTACCGCAGGAACCATTACTCCGAACAGAACCAGATTAATCTTTTCTATTAGTTTTTTCATGTTCCCCTATACCATATATTACCAGTTCATTCATTGCTCTGGTAGTAACAACAAAAGCTCTTCTGGCCTCGTCGAAGTCGTTTATCATTTTCGGGTTCAAACCTAAAACGTATACTTTCGAAAATTCAAGGCCTTTGGAATTTACCGCATCCATAACATAAACACCTTTAGGTATGTAGTTAACGCGTGTTCCTGAATCCAATATAACCAGTTGATCGCTATTTTTAATAATTTTTGGCATTTCTTTTGAAACTTTGTCGAACAAAGAATTATCGTAGCAGATAACCCCTATGCTTTTATCCAAATCCTTTGCATCCTTTTTGATCTCGGTAAAAAACTCTTTCAAAATTTCTTCTCCGGAACTTACTAATTTCGTAAGTGGCTCAGCGCCCATTCGATTTATTGATTCAGGCATAAAATCTTTTGTAAACGGTGCAAGGATTTTTCTGGCAAATTCAATTATGGGTTTTGTGCTTCTGTAGTTTGTAGAAAGTTCAAATCTTACCGAAGACTTGGCTTCTTTTACAATATCGAAAAGGTCTTCCCATTTTGAGATACCTGCCGGATCCAGCGATTGATTAAGGTCGCCGAATATCCCGAATCTTCCTCGGAGTACCACTTTAGACATGATGGCGTATTCAAGTGGCGAAAAGTCTTGGCCCTCGTCGACGACGCAGTACTCGTACGTCGGGTGTTTTTGAATACCCATAAGAGATAAGTAGATGTAGACAAATAGTATGGCTTGGGCGTAGTTAAGGCTTTTCTTAGTGTCTATCCCGAAGCTTCCGGCGAGTTCTGTAACAACGTGTGTTTTAATATCGTTTTTCATGTCCGACAACTTGTTCACCAGCTTTCTCAGACTTTTAATATTTTCCCTGCAAAGATAAGCTTTTATAGAATCGTTCGGAAGTTCTTTAAGTTCGTCTTTTTGATTTGTAAGTTCTTCCTCTAGTTCAGTAAGTATTTCGTTAATATTTTCTGAAGGCGACATGTTCGTCGAATACTTGTATCCGCCGAAAGGCTCAAACTCTGTTACCTTAAAAAGGTCACTAAGTTTTGTTTCGTAAGACGCGTGGATTTTTTCAAGAGATATATAAAGTTTTTTAAGATCATTTAGTTTGAAATCTTTAAGGTCGCCCGGAGTATCGAGGTTTGTTTTTAATTGTATCTGTTCTCTGAAAATTAAATTAACCAGTATTTCCCGTACCGTTTTGTAATTAATATCGAAAATTCCCAGTCTTGGAAACAGTGTAGAAAGATAACCGACAAGAATTTGGTTTTTTGCCACGACGATCGATTTTTCCGAGTGTATAAGGTTGGGGTAGTTAAAAAATATGTGTGCCAGTTTATGTATAGCTACCGTGCTTTTCCCGCTACCCACGCAGCCCTGTACGATGCAGATTTGTCTCGGGTCGGACTCTATTATATCCATTTGAGACTGCTGAATGGTTTCAATAATGTCTTCAAGTACACCTCCGGTTTTCTTTCCGATCTTTTCGATGATTATCTCGTTTTCATCCAACTGTATATCGTTGTTATAGTACTTAATTAGCTCGCCGTCGGAAATTTCGTAGGTGCGTTTTAGTAAAAGGTCTCTTCTTTCAACGCCTCCCGGAGTATCGTAATAAACATTTTTCTGGGGGTATCTGTACCTATAGTAGACAGAAGCAATTTTTGCACGCCAGTCTGTCACCGAAGTAGATGCTTCCGAGAGCCCGAACTTACCAATGTAAATATTATCCGTAGACTTACTCTTTCTAAGATCTATGCGGGCAAAGTACGGCTGAGTTAATAAATATTTCAATTCCTCAATTCTTTTAAACTTATCCTTAAGATTCAAAGCAGCGTTTTTTTCGTGAAGTTGTTCGAGAAACATTAAAAAGTCCGGACCGAACTCCCCTTCTGTTTTTAGCTCTTTCAACCTATCCAGGTTAGTAATGCCTACTTTTTTTAATATCTGCTCCACTTCTGAAAGCGCAAGATTTATAGAGTTCTTTAGTTTCTCAACGTGATTTTTTTCTTCAGTAAAAACTTTGTCCATGTTAGTAGTCCTTTTTAGCTATCAGCACAACAAATTCGCCTTTAATTTTTTTATTCAGATATTGGTTGGAAATGTCATTCAAACTGCCCCTTACAACTTCTTCATACATCTTCGTCAAGTCGTTGCAAACACAAGCCTGCCTATGTCCTAATACTTTTTGGGCAATTTGCATAGACTTGGACAGTCTAAACGGAGATTCATAAAATATCAAGGTTGCGTCAATGTCAGAATACTTTTCAAAAAACTTTTCTATTTGGACCGCACTTTTTGGTAGAAAACCTACAAATAAGAATTTATCAGTGGGAAGTCCTGAAACCGACAATGCGGCTGTAACTGCCGAAGGACCGGGAATTGTTTCCAGTTTTAAATTTTCTAAGGCGAGTTCCCTTACCAACTTAAACCCGGGGTCCGATATCAACGGCGTACCGCTGTCCGAAACGAGGGCTAAAGATTTCCCATTTTTAAGCATATCCTTTATCTGCTCTATTACTCTTGTATGATTTTGATCCCTGTAGGAAATCTGAGGTTTCGAAAACCCGTACTTCTTTAATAGCTTGTCCGTTTCTCTAGTGTCCTCTGATAATATGAGGTCAACGGACTTTAGAACCTCTAAAGCGCGGAGGGTTATGTCGGACATATTTCCAATCGGAGTCGATACAATATATAATTTCGAATCGGACATAAACATGGTTCATTTTATCACTTTATGGGTCTGAAGACTAAAAACGGCACAATAGAATATCCTGCATTTTTCCCCGACGCGACCCACGCGTGTATAAAAGGTATTTCTTCAGCAGACATCGTTGCTTCCGGGACTACAGGATTGGTTGTAAACACTTACCACGCTATCGTCGATAAAACCGTAGATACAATAGAAAAGTGCGGCGGCCTACATAAATTTATGGGCGTGAAAATGCCTATAATTACCGACTCCGGCGGGTTTCAGGCCATGTCCCTAGTCAGAAGAACTCCCGGTAACGGAAAAATAACAAGAGACGGAATTAAATTTAAAATGGACGGTTCAAGGCAAAGTATTACCCTCACACCTGAGAACTGTATACAAACACAGGAAAAGCTCGGGGCTGACATTATGATGTGTCTGGATGACTGTACCGATCCCGGAGAATCTCAAAAAGAACAGGAACTATCTGTTACCAGAACGGTCGCCTGGGCTAAAAGATGCAAAGACGAGTTCCAAAAAATCAAAAAGGATAAACCTTTATTGTTAGCCATTGTACAGGGAGGAAACAGCAAAGAGCTCAGGAAAAAATGTGCGGAAGAACTAATAAAGATAGGTTTCGACGGATACGCATATGGAGGGTGGCCGGTTGACGCGAGCGGCGCTTTTTTAGACGAAATCGTAGCTTATACTGCAGAACTGATGCCCGAAGGAATGCCTAAATACGCGATGGGCGTGGGAAAGCCGGAAGATATTAAGAAATGTGTGAAAATGGGCTATAACATGTTCGATTGCGTCCTTCCGACCAGAGATGCGAGGCATAAAAGGCTCTACGTTTTTAATGACAGCGTGGAAAAAGGCTACGAATTTGTATACATGCGGGCTCAAAAACATGAAACCGATATGAATCCCGTTTCAAATTCCTGCACCTGCGAAGTGTGTTTGGGGCACAGCCGAGCTTACCTTTACCACCTTTTCAAGCAAGGCGACTCTGACGCCGGGCGTCTGGCCACGATACACAACCTGACTTTTTACTCAAAACTGATGGCCGAGTTGCGCCAATTGACACTATTGAGATAATAAACAAGGAGAGAAGTTTCCATTTTAAACATGATTGATAAAGCTGTTGTCGAAAAAGCAGGGGCACTTGCCCTCAAAATACATGAAGGTAACATCCGTTTATCCGGGGAGGGTTACTATTGGCACCTGCATAGAGTTGCAGAACTATTAGAAGAGAACAACGTAAACGATCCAGAGATACTTGCGGGTGCCTATTTACACCACATACTCGACACAAAAAAATATTCGAAAGAAGATCTTAAAAAGGATTTCGGACCAGAAATTGCTGAAATTGTTACAGAATACCAACGCATATCGGGGAATGAGATAAGCACAATAGACCCGAAAAATTACAACGAAAGTATAATCGTCCAAACGTACCTGAATCTGATTAAAAACCCCAAGACGCTAATTATCAGGCTTGCAGATAAGGTCGACAATATAAGGTCGGCGTACGTTCTTCCTAAAGAGAACGCCAGACGTGTAGCCGAAAAGGCGATGTATCTTTACTCCCCGATCTGCCAACTTTTGGGAATACACAAGTTCGTCGTGGAGCTGGAGAACGAAGCGTTTAAAATCTTAAACCCGGGCGAATACTATTCCATCGAGTCCTACCTTAAAAAGAAACTGCCTGAGATGGAGACTGTGCTTGAGGATACTTCCGAATTTGTGAAGGACATACTCGGGGAAAAAGGAATTTCCGCGAAAATAGATTACAGGATCAAGCACACGTACAGCATCTATAGGAAAGCTCAAAAATACCGCGAGACAAAAAATTATAAAGGGCTGAATCAAATTTACGATATTGCCGCAATGAGAGTCCTTGTAGACTCAGTAGAACAGTGCTATATGACCGAGGATGTTCTTAAGCAAGTATGGACAAACGTTCCTGATGAACGCGACGACTACATAATGCATCCGAAACCGAGCGGGTACAGGAGCATACATAATACTTTTGTCGTCAGTCCTACAATGCATCTCGAAATGCAGGTAAAGACGAAGGACATGCACGAAGAAAATGAGTACGGCATAGCGAGTCATACGTTTTATAAAACAGGCGAACAATTAAAGAAAAGTCTTCAGGCGGCCCCGGATTGGCTCACCGACATTAGTTTTATAAAGAACAAAGGCGAAATCAGGATAGACCAGTTTAATAAATACGTGTATGTATTTACGCCTAAAGGGGATATTAAACAACTGGCGCGGGGAGCAACTCCTATAGATTTTGCCTACAGCATTCACAAGGATCTCGGAAACGCTTGTGTAGGAGTAACAATAAACGGTGATTTTCAAAAGCTCAGTTATGCACTAAAAGACGGGGATAGGGTAGAGATAAAGACTTTGAAGCACAAAAAACTTCCAAGTCCCGACTGGCTGGACTTTGTTAAAACGCGCAAAGGGCGCGACGAAATCAGAAAAGCCTTAAGAAAGGGTTCTGAAAGGAAAGAGCTTAGTTAAACCTAAAAGAATTTACTTGAGTCTTTGGACTTCTTTGTGAAGAGTGTGCTTCCTAAGTTTGGGATTATATTTCATCAACTCGACCTTATCCGTTGTATTGATACGGTTTTTCTGGGTTACGTAAGATCTCATACCTGTTTCGGTACACTCAAGACCTACTATTAATCTGTTACCTTTTTTCTTTGCCATAGGGTGAAATATATTATAAAATCAACTAAATTACAACCTTTTTCTAAAAGAAACCTATGGAAAATAAATACGACCATAAAAAAATAGAGGCCAAATGGAAAGAGCATTGGTACAACGACAACATTTATGAAGCTGTAGATTTTTCCGAAAAACCTAAGAAATATATTCTTGCAGAACTTCCCTACCCCTCCGGTCCCTATTTACACGCCGGTCATATGATGAGATACACCGTGCCCGATGTTTATTCCAGGTATCTGAGAATGAACGGCTTTAACGTTATGTATCCTATGGGCTGGGACGCGTTCGGTCTTCCAACCGAAGGATATGCCTTAAAGATGGGAAAGACGCCGCAGGAGGTCACTGAAGAGCTCGCAAAAGGCTATAAACAGTCAGCGCAGGCATTCGGCTACGGGATAGACTGGAGCCGCGAAATTACAACATCCGACCCTAAGTACTATAAATGGACGCAGTGGCTCTTCCTAAAATTTTTTGAAAACGGGCTTGCAGTACAGGAGGAGATGCCGGTGTGGTGGTGCAAAGAGCTGGGTGTCCTTGCTGAGGAGGAAGTTCTGACCGGAAAAAACGGCGAGAAGGTAAGCGAACGCGGTTCTCACGCTGTTGAAAGGAAAATGTTCAGACAATGGGTGCTGAAAATTCCCGAATACGCAGAAAAATTAATAGACGGTCTTAAAGAAACAGATTTTCCGGACTATATTAAAACGGCCCAGATTAACTGGATCGGAAAATCTATAGGGGCCGAGGTTGAGTTTGAATCTGAAGGAAACTCTATAACGGTTTTCACAACCAGAATCGACACCATTTACGGAGCTTCTGCAGTAATCATTTCTCCCGAATACCCGGATTTGTATAACCTGGTGACCGTAGAACAACGTGGGGAAGTTGAAAAATATGTAAAAGCGGCAAAACAAAAAAGTGAGATGGAACGAACTGCGATACAAAAAGATAAGTCGGGGGTATTTACAGGGTCTTATGTTTTGAATCCGTTTAGCGGAGAAAAATGCCCAGTCTGGGTGGCCGATTTTGTTCTGACGACCTACGGGACCGGAGCAATAATGTGCGTTCCCGGTCACGATGAAAGAGATCATGAGTTTTCAGTTAAGTACGGGCTGGAAATAAGACAGGTTGTAAAACCCGTCAATGACGCCCCGGTTGACGTTCTAAAAGAACCGTACACAGGCTACGGAATTTCTTTAAATTCAGGTGATTATTCAGGAAAGCCTTCTGAGCAGGTGATAATGGAGATGACTCAGAAAGCTGAAAAAGAAAACTTTGGAAAGTTTAAAATAAATTACAAACTCCGGGACTGGGTATTTTCCCGTCAGCGATACTGGGGAGAACCAATTCCGGTTGTTTATAAAACGGACGGCACTTTAGAAGCTGTCGTCGACACAACCGACACGCAGGAAGTGCATAAAAAACTTCCCGTTGAACTTCCTTACACAAAAGATTACCAACCTTCCGAAAGCGGAGGTGCCCCTCTTGCAAGATTAACCGATTGGGTTGAAACTACCGACAAAAACGGCGCTCCTGCAAAAAGAGAAACAGAGACAATGCCTACATGGGCTGGTTCAAGCTGGTATTACATAAGATACTGTGACCCCAAAAATGAGAGTGCTTTCGCAGACCCCGAGATTTTAAAATATTGGCTACCGGTAGACAAATATTTCGGTGACGGCGGACACACTACCGCGCACCTTTTATATTCCAGATTTTGGCACAGGTTTTTTTACGACCTTGGTTTGGTTCCAACCTCAGAACCGTATAAATGGAGGATGACGGGCGGCCTTTTACTGGGAGCTGACGGTCAGAAAATGTCTAAGTCCAGGGGAAATGTGATCGACCCTAAAGAACTTGTGGAACAATTTGGAGCGGACGCCTGCAGACTGTATCTCTGCTTTATCGGACCGTACGATGAAACATACCCATGGGATGATCACGGGGTCAAGGCAACCAAAAGATTTATCGACAATCTCTTTTTGCTAAAAGAAAAAGTAAGTACTGAGGCCGGGGCAGGTTCGGAATTGGAAAAAGACTACAACTTAATGGTTAAAAAAGTTACGGATATGTGTGAAGGCCTGAAAATGAATACCTGTGTGAGCGAATTTATGATATTTTCGAACGCCGCTAAAAAAACCTCTTCTATAAGCACAGAACAATGGAAAGGTTACATTAAACTGCTAGCGCCGTTTATTCCTTTTGTTGCAGAAGACCTCTGGCACGAGATAAATAACTTAACCGGTTGGGATAAAAAGAATAGCGTTCACTTACAGAAATGGCCTAAGTACGACCTTTCTAAAATATCCGAGAAAACACTCATAATACCTGTGCAGATTAACGGAAAAGTACGCGCTGAGGTAGAAATAGATGCTAACGCCGAAGAATCTACTGTCTCAGAGCTTGTAAAAAATAATGGCGATGTAGTGAAATCCTTAGACGGACGCCAAATAAAGAAGTTAATCTACATTAAAGGTAAAATCGTCAGTCTGGTCGTTTAGAAATTGTATAGAACGAAAAACGCCCCTTTTTCAAGGAGCGTCTTCTTTTAGTTCCGGTTAAAATGTTACTTCAACTCGAATATCACAGTCACGTTCTTGTAGGTTGATGTGGAACCCGGTTCAACGGGAATTCCCGCGCCGCCGCCCATTCCTGATGCCATATCGTATTTAACTCCTCCGTACATATACTGAGCTGAGCCTTCGTTTATCTGAATAACTCTGCCGAGCTTTTTTCCTACTCCCGTAGCAATGGCTGTACCTTTGCTCCTGGCGTCCTCTATAGCAGCATTTAGCAACCCTTCTTCATCTATAGTCTCATCATCTATTGTAAGGTTTGGTCCCCACATAGAAGCTCCTTCGACGGTTGCCAGTAACGAGGTAAGATCTTCCGATCTGGTTAAATCCCTCAACTTTGTGTTAATGGTGTAAGAAGCAAACCAATCGCCCAACTCATAGGTCGTAACACCGTCACGGTAGACCGAATCCTGTCTCTGATAGATATTTAGACTTGTGGTCTCAATATCTTCTTCCGGTATTCCAAAGTCTTTTATCAACTGCGTAACACTCTTGGACCTCTCCGAAAGCCCCTCAACCGCCTTTGCTTTGTCCGCGTCCGATACTTCTAAAGTCAGAGAATAGGAAGCAATTTGATTCGTAATCTGGGAACTAGACGAACCGGAGACTGAAATAGTTTGTGGTGTCAGTACTTTAAATAAATACCAGACTCCCGTACCAACCAAGGCCGCAAACACTATAGATACAAAAATATTTAACAAAAGGGAAACGTTTATAAGTTTATTATTATCGGGCATAGCGAGATATTATCATTTTTCTCTTGTTAAGAAAACCCCGTAATTCTGGGGTATAATGGACTATATGGGCTTTGTCAAAAACGCAGAAGATATAACAAAAATGAAACAGGGAGGTAAGATCCTTGCTGAAATATTGTCGGGACTAAGAAAAATGCTTGTCCCAGGCAGAAATTGTCTAGACCTTGAAAAAGAGTTTATAAAACTGTGCGCTAAGAACAAAGTTGTACCTACATGCAAGGGGTACTCCCCACACGGAATGCCGCCTTTTCCTACAGGACTTTGCGTTAGTATTAATAATCAATCAGTGCATTGCTTTCCCAAAAAAGAAATTATTTTGAAGGACGGCGATGTTGTTACGGTAGACACGGTCATAAAATACAAGGGTCTAAATGTTGATGCCGCATTTTCTACTGTAGTCGGAAGAGAAACTGACCCTTTAAAAAGAAAATTAGTGGACACTGCAAAAAGCGCACTTTACGAAACAATAGCGGAAGTTGCCCCCGGCGTACGCATAGGCCGCATTAGCAACAAAATGCAAAAGATAGTAGAATCACAAGGTTTGAACGTACTTAAAGACTACGCAGGGCACGGCATCGGGCGGGAAATGCATGAATATCCTGAAATACCTTGCTACGGAAGCAAAAACGACGGTCCTAAGCTTGTCGAAGGAATGACAATTTGTATCGAAGCCCTGGTTTGCACAGGCGACGATATTGTCGTAAACGACAGCGAATGGGAGACCAGGATGGCAGATGACGGTTATTTCGCCCAAGCCGAGCATACGATTCTAGTTACTAAAGACGGTTACGAAATTTTAACTTTAAAGGAAAAATGACACTAAAAGATATATTCACCGGCCAAGTCGGTAAAAATAACATGGACAGAAAAGTATTTCAGTTACTAACAACTTTGATTGTAGTGCTGGCCTTGTTTCTTGTAGCAGGATTTTTGTTTCCCGAAGCCGTATCAGTAATACTTAACGTTGTCTGGATAATTCTCCTAGCTTCAGCCGCGGTATTTTTCACCTTGGGAATACTGGTTATCATTGGTATGAAACGCGAGGCCGGAAGGGTTTTGGATCTTCTACTCGAGGGCGCGCTGACCTTCATAGATTTCCTCGAATTTCTAAAAAATGTGTGGAAAAGGTTTGTCGACCTCCTAAAGGAATTTTTGTTGTTCGCGTCTCCTATTTTCGCCTACATCGCTGCATTTTTGGTATACGTTCTTCTTCTATACATCTACAAAACAGTCGGTAAAAGCCACGATGTCACAATAATGACCGTGATAATCACAGGAGCGGCCATGATGGGATTTGGATTACTAAGCAAACCTCAGGCTGAAATTACGATAGAACTTACATGGAAGGGACAGTTCCAGAAAAGGTTTAAAGCCGGATTTATCGACGGAATCGAGGTCATTCTATTCATATTCTTCTTAACTATGGACAGCACGGACCTCTTCTTTTTACCCACCGATCTTAATATTCCCTTGAAAGCTGAATTCAGCGGATATGACCTTATGGTGAGGAGCTTTGTGTACGACGAACATGTTATTACTACGCTAGCCCTAATAGTTACTACAATATCTTTGGAAGTATTAAGAAACATTATTAAAATTTTCGCCAGCGCAAGAAAATATTATCTTAACTTTTCTCACGAACTTGAAAATTTTATGGGAGCAAAGCGTACTACTATGGAGATGTTAAAAGAGGCTATCCGAAAAAGTTTTAACGACGCAAAAAGAGATTTAATAAAATTTGTTACGTTTAATACCGTCTTATTCGCCGTCTTTTTACTTTTTCCCAGACTTAAGCTTTTAACACTTGCGGTAGCCAGTGTAACTAATCTTGGGCTGGATCTTTCCATCCGTTCCAGACTAACTGCAAGAAAAGGGAACGACCTTATTGCAAGAATCTTACAAAAAATATTTAAACTTTGACGGTTGCCCCTTTCAAATGTATTATTTCTTTACGGGTAATATTTGGGTATTTAAATGCAACCTTTAGCAGATAAGATACGTCCTAAAAACATAAACGAGATGTCCGGCCACGAAAAGCTGCTCGGTGACGGCGGAATAATCTCTGAACTCCTAAAAAGCACCGTACAAACAGGCTTTTTCCCTTCTTTAATATTCTGGGGTCCTCCGGGCGTGGGTAAAACTACCTTGGCTAGAATTATCGCAACCGAAACAAACCGTAAGTTCTACGAATTCAGTGCCGTAAATACCTCAGTTAAAACAATCGAAAAAGAATTGGAAGATAACGGAAAATCTGTTTCTCCCAATCTGTGGACCCAGGACGCTACATTAAAGAAAAAAGCAGGAGCACCGGTTGTTTTTATCGACGAAATTCATAGATTTAATAAAGCTCAACAGGACGCCCTACTTCCCATGGTAGAACAGGGAAAAATAATTTTTATGGGGGCGACCACCGAAAATCCTTCCTTCGAAGTTATTGCTCCTCTCCTTTCGCGGTGCCGCGTTGTAATTATGGATCAACTTTCAGAAGAAGACCTGGATAAAATTGTAGACAGAGCGCTTGAGGACATTGGAAAAAAACTTGAGAAGGACGCCAGAAAGTTTTTAATTCAAAGCAGTAACGGTGACGCACGTACATGTATAAATGTATTGGAAATTGCTTTCCATTTACAATCCGGAAAAGAAATTACATTTGATGATGTTAAAAAAGCTTTACAGAAAAGTCAGCTCACTTTCGATCTTCAGGGAGAAGAGTTTTACAACACTATTTCCGCGTTACATAAATCCATACGCGGTTCCGATCCAAATGCCGCACTTTATTGGCTGGCAAGAATGCTTGAAGCCGGACAGGACCCCATATATATCGCCAGACGTTTAATAAGGCTTGCTTCAGAAGACATCGGACTTAAAGATCCGCAGGCACTTGTTATTGCAGTAGCGGCTTTTCAGGCTTGCGAAAGAATAGGTATGCCGGAATGTAACCTTGCTCTTGCAGAAGCCGTCGTTTATTTTGCAAAATCTCCTAAATCCAACGAACTTTATATCGCGTACGGTAAGGCTGCAGACGACACCGTAAAATACGGAAACCTTCCAGTGCCCCTTCATATAAGAAACGCACCAACAAAATTAATGAAAGAAATAGGTTACGGAAAAAATTACAATTATTACCACAGCCCTAAAGGGGAAAAACTTCCTGACATAGAATATTTTCCCGATAAGCTTAAGGGAACAAAGTATCTCCGCTAGTCCTGAAGTGTAAATTCTTCAAGCTCTTTTATCCCGCCGAATGCAATTCTGTCGTGAACGTGCTTTTTCGCCGATAACATTCGTGCCGGCGTTATTACAAACTCTCCCCACTTATCCGTAATTTCATCGACAGCCGAATAAAGTTTTTCCTTTCTTCCGATGTCGTCAAAGAGATCTAACTGAGTAGTGTCGTTGTCAAAAATATCGAAAACCGATTCAGCGAGGATAGCTACCGTTTTGCCCGCGTAAGGCGAATGACACATTATTCTGTAGGCCTCTTTAAAAACATCGCGGGGGTCGAAGAGGGTTTTACCTGTAATATGCCCGTGATGCCAATGAGAACCGTCGCGGTAATTTATGGAAACGTGAACCCCTTTAGCTTTGTAGCCCGCTTTTCTCAAACGCCTTGCCGTCTTTTCTACTAATTTATATAAAATGGGGGCAAGATCTTCGTTTTTTGATAACCGGTCTGGTATTGCGTAAGAATTTCCGTAGCTTCTTCTGCCCCACTCTACGTCATCTATTTCCCACCCGCGGAGGCGTAAATACCAGTAGTATCCGGTTATGGAGCCGAACGCTCGTTCAAGGGTTGCTGAGGAAGCTTTATAAAAATCCGTCACAGTATAAATGTTTTGCGTTGCGAGGCGCGCAGCATTTCTTTGTTTAATTCCATGCAGCCCGGTAATTTCCAAAGAAGAATAAACGGCTTCAAAATTATTTACAACTATTTCTTCGAGACCGTCGGGTTTTTTGAGACCTGCAGCTGTCTTTGCCAAAAAAATATTCGGACCGATTCCTATGGAAACCGTTATCCAGTCACCAACGTCCTTTTTAATTAATTCTTTTATTTCGGCAGCGACGTTTCTCATTCCTTTTTTAAAGGACGGGCAACCTTCGAGATTTACAATAAACTCGTCTATGGATTTAGGAATTACCACGTCCGAGAATTTATTCAGAACGGCACGAAGTTTTAAGTGGACGTCCCGATACTTTTGAGGATCCGGGGTTAAAACAGTAAGATTGGGTGCCAAAAGCTTTCCTTCCTTTACGCGCATGCCGGTTTTAACACCCAGCTTTTTTGCCTCGTACGATGCGGCCAAAATACATCCCGAAGGCGTGTCGTAAGCCGCAACCGCCACAGGATGGCCTCTCAGCTGAGGGTTAGCCTGCTGTTCTATCGTGGCAAAACAGGAATTTATGTCTATAAGCATTAATGTCGGGGGTTTTGGGTTAAAAGAGAGGTCAGTCAGCTTGTCCATCGGATATTTCCTCCACCTCCCAGGACAAATTATCTGTATTTAACACTAATTTAAAGTAAACGGTTTCTGAGGCGGCCGAAAACACGTGAAAAAGAGTCTTCCCGGCGCGGAAAGTGTGGTGGTAACCTAATTTTACAATTTGATGCCTGTGACCTTCCCAAATGACCGCAGAGGGCCTAAAATCCCTCTTTTTGTGGTCATAGACGGAAATTATGGATACCGGTGCTTTTACCTTTGTAATCATAAAGCTCCCCCTTTTGTAATCACAGGTGCCCTTTTCGTTAAACAAATACGAAGGAAACCCGAATAGTTAAATAGAGTTTAGTTTGGGAAGCAGAAAACGTCAAGAGCAGGTTTTCATTGCTATAAAAACAAAAAACCCCGCAGACATGGAAAATCTTTATAGATAATCCGCTGCGGGGTCTGACTTTATATATCCGTTAGCTGGATAACAACTTCATCAACCATCCGAACAGAGAAAATCCGCTCTCCTGAGATTCGACCTGGCCGTTTATAGCCAAATTCTGGCTTGCTATCGAGCCTGAAAGGGATTCTAAAGCTTCCTTCTCTTCGGCTGTTAAGGTTTGTGTTTTAAGTTGGTCTATCTGAGCTAACATTTTGGTGTTAGCTTCTACTACTGCCTGAAGTTTCTTAATAGAACCGAAATCCGGTCCGATTAAAAATTTCACAACACCCGATCTTTGAGAAATATTTCCAAGCTGTTCAACAGATACTTCCTGGAGATCTGCCTGGGTAGCTATGAAACTGTCTACACCGTTCTTTAGGCTGACAACCGAGTCATTGTCCTCCGCTTCGTCTTCCACCTCATTTTCGTTCTCCAGCCCGTCCGGGTCTTCTGAGTCGATGCTGTCTACGTCATCCGCTTCATCCTCATCCTCCAGCTCATTTTCATCTTCCATCTCATCTTCATCTTCATCTTCGAATTCATCCTCTATTTCATAGTCGTCATCTCTTTCGTCGTCATCCGAAAGCACGTTTGAGCTATCCTCTGCTAAAACTTTTGAAAGTCTATAAGATCCGTACATGCTGCCGGAAAATGCCAACATTACTGCGATCACCATAAGAAACGAGAAACTATACAAAGGTATTAAATTTTTATCTTTCTTCTGCTTTTTATTGCGCATCTGGGAATTCTGGTTAAATTTCATCTATATGTCAAGCCGGGGTGGTAGTTTTTTATTTCGTGAGAATGATAGCATTGGGCAGACTTCTACCCGGTCCTACAACGTATTTGCCGTTTATATACATAGCAGACGAGCCGCCCCCGTCAAGGTTCAAGGCGTGCTTTGCCCCCAGTGACCTTATTACGTAAGCCGCGTCTACCACAGTAGCATTGCTTACTATAGCGAGATAGATATTAGAGCCTCCCACTCCTATGACACCTCTCGGACCTTTAACATCTTTTTGATAAGAAGTAAGCTCGTCCTCGTCCACCACTATGTCTCCGTCTTTTACCAGTGACGGATAGTTGGAGATTCCAGCAGTGACTCCCCCGCCGCCGTAGTCAGAGGTTTCCCTGTAAAACGAGGGGTCGCTTCCGTTGAAAGTCATCAGCCCGGTTTCGTTCCAGGAAAGCGCATCTTTGTGCTCCCACTTTCCCTCGTTGCTATCATACAATGCAAAATCCGAGGAATTTACTTTCCCTCCGCACGTTGAATAATCCGGTGGGCAAAAATATGAACCGTTCATTCCGGCAAATCCTCCGCTGTCCTTAACGTAATCGGCAAGGCTCTTAGTATCGCAGTCATTAGTACACGTACCCGATGCAGCTGAAACTGTCTTTACTTTAATTTCATTCAAGGCTAGTTTAATGACGAATGCGCCGAAAGTGCCTCTTTCGGTCTGAACTGTTTGGTAGCTGTACCCGGACGCAGCTACCCTGGTTTGTTCCAGTTTTACCAGATAAGCCGAATAGTCCTTGTCCAACAGTGATGTCTGCTCATTTACTCCATTCATTATTGAAGCAAAGTCTTTTTCTATGAGAAAATTTCCCCACGAGTCCTTTTGTTCTGTAAGGTCAGGAGATTTTAAACCGGCCTTAACATTTCTATTTATTTTTTGCTCCAGTACTAAAAGAGAATCGTAAACATCTTTTATAGTTTTTTCATCGGTCGTTTCTTCTGCTTTCAGTGTCGCCAGCTCTTTTTGCAATGCCGCAACTGTCGCGTCGGACACCATAGAGTTTGTAACTTTCAGATGATCTTCGAAAAGAGCATCGGAAAAGTTTTGGGTAAAGTTAGTCTGAGACGCTTTTATAGTATTTAGGGATTTTTCGGTATCGTTGAGCCTAATGTGCTGGTAAACCAGCCACGCGATAGCCACTAAAGGTAAAACCAGTAACCCAACAGACTTTAATAATTTTAAACCGGGCAGGTGTTTCACTTTTTAAAGTATAGCAATAAAATTAGGACGAAAACACGTTAGTAATAACAACTCCCAGAAATGCCAAACTTATTCCCACGATCTGTGCAGGATTTAACCTCTCCTGAAATACGAAGTATCCGGCGCCTATAACCACCGCCGCGTAGAAAACTGTCTGCATACTGCCCACCACACTTAAATCCCAGCCTTTCACAAACATCCAGGTAAAAAGAACAATCTGAACCATATAAAGTAGGACACCCAGCAACAACCATTTATCCGTAATAGCTTCGAGGAAGGTAGCGTGCTGTGCAGCTTTCTTAATAAATACGTCCCCTATTGCGACCGATACTACGGCGAGAACAACTAATAGAATCTGAAACATTCTTACCATTAGAATAGGATATTCTAAATATTTTGTAAGCGCAATGAAACTTACTCGACGACTATGACACCTTGATACTTGTCGGTATCATCCTTATCTTCATACTTGAAAGTGCCGGTTTGTTCGAAAGGTATCTCCAAAGAGTCTTCCGCTTCTAGAATCTCATCCACCTCTATATCAATTCTATTACTTCCGAAGTTTTCTACTGAAGATAAGCTATGCGGTTCCTTGTCTGTGTTGACCCAAGTTACCCTGGCACCCTTTTTTATTGTTACGACAGCAGGTTCATACCCATCGCCGGTTATTTTAATTTCAACCGCCGGAGTCTCAAAATTGGCTCCCAGCATCACTTCTTTTTCAGGTTCTTCCACCTTTGTTGTCATAAACCTGGGATATAACATCACAACTCCCGCAACAACTGCACCGAGCACAAGTATTAGTAGTAATATGTTGCCATTTTCATTCCTGTACTTTTGTTGTTCTCTTTTTTTCATAAGTTATCTCCTTTGTAAAATAATGTTTTTACTAATATCGGTCGTTGTGCTGTCTATTTTCACAGTTTCGCTCTGAGCAACGTGTGATTTGGCCGAGTACGACAGTTTATATGTTCCCGGTACCAGATTTTGAATTGAAAAAGCCCCAGCCGAATCAGTGTAGTAAGTTTTTTTGGAGCGTTTAGCACCATCTTTAATTACTACAATTTTCGCTAAGTACACGGGTGTGCCTGACGAAGAAGTGACAGTGCCGTGTATTGATCCGGTGACATTGACTTGCGCAAACGTTGTTGCGTTCACGGTAGCACTTGCCGCAGATACATTCCCTGCAGCGTCCCTTGCTTTAACGAAATAATAGTAAGTGCTAGACGGGGATCTGGTGGCATCTCCATAGCTTGTAGTTGTAACCGTAGCAACCTTGACATTATCTCTGTATACCTCGTACGAAGAAACTGCCACATTATCAGTTGATGCCGACCAGCCCAGATTAATTTGAGTGGAAGACACTGCTGTTGCAACTGGATTGGCAGGTACACTTGGGGCGGTAGCATCCGGTGCCGCTGATGTACTGGCACTCACAGTACTAGATGCAGCTGAAACATTTCCTGCAGCGTCCCTCGCTCTAACATAAAAGGTGTAAGCAGTAAACGGGGTTAGCCCCGTATTGCTGTAAGTCAACGATGTTACTGTCGCGACCTTTATATTGTTGCGGTACACATCGTAACCTGTAACGCCCACGTTGTCAGTGGAAGCTGTCCAGACCAAGTTGACTTGTGTTGATGTTATTAAAGCAACATTTAGAGTAGGAGGCGCCGTCGGAGCTGAGGTATCTGCACCAGCCTGTGTTGTGGCACTTACAGTATTTGAGGCTGCAGAAACGTTGGAAGCGGCATCAATTGCCTTCACATAGAAACTGTATGTTGTTGAAGATGAAAGCCCGGTGTTGCTGTAAGAAGTAGCGGTTACGGTGGCTACTTTAACGTTATTTCTATAAACCTCATAGCCTGTAACACCGACGTTATCGGTAGAGGCTGACCAGGATAAGTTAATTTGTGTGGCTGACACTACAGAAGCTGTAAGGTTTGCCGGTGTGCTCGGTGCTGAGGTGTCGGCTACTGTTAACGTTGTTGCAGTTGCAGTGTTTGATGCTGCTGAGTAGTTAGATGCTGCATCAAAAGCTTTCACATAAAATGAATATGATGTTGAAGAAGTCAACCCGCTATTGTTGTATGAGGTCGATGTTACGGTCGCCACCTTAACGTTATTTCTGTATACCTCGTAGCCTGTAACTCCGACATTATCCGTGGAAGCGGACCAGCTCAAATTAATCTGCGAGGAAGATGCGGCTGTTGCGGCGAGATTTGACGGCACACTTGGGGGTGTTGTGTCGGATACCGGGGGTGGGGGCGGGTTAGTTACGCCCGATGCCGTTATAGAAAAGGTATCAGTAAAAGGTGTTGTCGAAGCATTATCAACATAGGTAGAAGTAATTCCGGTCGGCGCCACAGTAAATTTCGAGAAACCGTACGCGACGTCATTTGTTGATGCAAAAAATATATTGTGCACGTCGGATGAAGATATGGCGTAGTGTCCTATTCCTCCCGCTCCGTTAATAAAAAGTACCGTTCCTAAACCTTTCTTATAATTCGGGCCAGCCCCGCCTTGTGTGCTTGGAACTATACAGGCGGTGTTTGCGGCAGACGAGTTAGAGCTCGATATCGATGAACATGAAGGGTTTAGATACAGCTGCTTACCTCTTTCGTAGTTATGCTCGTGTCCGTGCATAAGTAAATCGGGTCTTTTTTTCATAATAAGCTGGAAGAAATCAGGTCCCACTTCATCCCCCTTAATACCGGTGCTTAGATACGTTTCGTGACTTGAAACAATTATCCATTTGCGTCCTAATACACGTGCTTCGTCAATTCTATCTGCAAGCCAGTTATACCTCTCGTTACCTACGGTAAATGTAAATAAACCGCCGTACAAAAAGTTCATTTTCGGATCGACCATGATAAACCTTGTTGTAGGATTCTCTAAAGGAAAGTCGAAATAAAACTCTTTTCCATAATTATCGGTTCCGGTAGGAGATCCGCCGGTACCAAGGTTGGGAGATTGAACAGAATTCAACCTGTCAGGTAGACATGTGGCATCTACAAAGTAATCTATTACACCGTTTCCGGGATTATCTACACCGTTCTCGTGGCCACCGGCGATGACTGTGAAAGGTTTACTACCCCAGTTAGGTTTAACATATTCGTTGCACCAGTTATATTCGTTTTTTCCCGAAGGCAATTGATAAGATAAATCTCCGAGTGACAAATAGAAATCAGCCCCCGATGCTCCAGCCTTCTTAAATGCTGTAGAACCGGCGCTGCCATAACCGTGGTCTCCTGCCGCAGCAAAAGAGTAAGTCTGTCCTGCGGGAGCTCCTGTCGCTCCGTACTCAAAAGCTCCTATATCCATGGTGGATGCAGGAACATTTGCTCCGTCCAGGTCCGTTGAATATCCTCCGTTATCACTGGTGCCCCCATTTACAGCGGGACTACCGGATTTCAGGTGCATATCTATAACCGAAGTGTAGGTGTCCTCTACAGTGGCAAACTGCGGGTCGGCGACCCTGGAAGATCCGTTTACGCTATATGAGGTTGGTTCAGGAGTTTTATTAAAAATGTTATTGGACTCGACAAATGTAGTTCCACCAAAGTACGCGGATTTCTGTCCTCCAGAAAAAATATTGTTTTTTATTGTGAAAACCGGAGTGGTAGACGTATTACAGTTACCGGCGCATACAAAAGCCTGTGCGGACGAGCCGGTTAAATAAACTGTGTTGTTATAAAAAGAGGAGTTAAGTACGGGTCCGTAGTTGTCTCCCGCTCCTCTGGTAACGAAGCCTTTGCCATAAGCAAGTTTTGCAACTATAAGATTGTAACCAAATTTATTGTCGGAAGTTCTGGCATGACCGAGCTCTGAGAAAGTTTCGTTGTTGTAAGCCTTATTGTGATGGATATTATTTCTCTTTCCACCGTACACTTCTACCGCCGAGCCGTCCCTTGTGTAAACTCTCGAACAGGCGTCATTCCCTGAAAACTCATTGTATGCAATTTCGTTGTCATCGCCCCAAACTAAAACACCCATGGCACCGGCGTCAGACTGGGAATTCATCATTTTGTTGTCTATAAACACACTATTTAATACTTTGTTGTGATTTGAAACCGGTCCGCTGGTTAGGTCTCCGGCTATGTAGACACCCGCGTAAAGGTTTGTTGCCCTGATATTTTTAATAGTGACGTCGTGGGAGTTCTTATCAAGCTTTATCCCTGACATTGTGCCGATGGGACCGTTTTGGCAGGACGAATCTTTTGATACGGTCGACAGGTCCGCTGTAACGTGAAGATTAGTAATTACAATGTAAGCTCCGCTGACAACAATGGCTTCTCCGCTTGTTTTCTTAACAATTTTCGGATAGGAACCCTCACCGTAGGCACTGACCAGTATCTGGTCTGTAGAATTGCCGCTCTCTGTAATACTCAAAACGCCGTTGGCCGTGTCCGTACAAGTCGTATCGCGTTTTATGTACAAAGCGTCTCCCGCGGTCAAAGTAACACCATTTGCTTTTGTAAACGTTTTCCACGGAGTACCTACAGTATTTCCTGCATTCGAGTCATTACCGTTTTGACAATCTACATAATAGAGCCTTCCGGTGGCCAAAGATAAAACATTTCCGGGGTCGATTTTACCTATCAGATTACGGGATAGCTCTTTAACCTTAGGAATTCCTTTGTATGACAGAAGGGCTCCGGTAGCCAATACAATTCCGAGTACCAATGCAACGTGCGCAAAGCCGTGCTCAGACGTCTTTTTTATTTGCATACTATTATTGTATTCCTAAAACGGGGATATGTGTCAACGATTGATTAAACACAAGCGGAAATAGCGTGTATAATGACAAATTGTCTATGAACCTTAGAAATATTGCCATAATCGCACACGTCGACCACGGAAAAACCACTATCGTAGATGGTTTGTTAAAGCAGTCCAAAACCTTCAGAGACAACGAATCCGAGATGAGCCAGGACCTGATACTTGACTCCAACGACCAGGAACGTGAAAGAGGGATTACAATCCTGGCCAAGAATACCGCAGTAATCTACAAAGACACCAAAATTAACATAATAGACACCCCCGGCCACTCCGATTTCGGAGGAGAAGTTGAACGTACCTTAAATATGGCGGACGGCGCACTTTTGGTGGTGGATTCTCAGGAAGGCCCGATGCCCCAGACAAAATTTGTTTTAAAAAAAGCTTTGGAATTGGGTTTAAAAATAATAGTAGTTGTAAATAAAATCGATAAAAAAGACGCGTTAATAAAAAACTCACTGCACAAAATCTATGATCTGTTTTTGGAACTAGCAACGCACGAAAACCAGCTGGAAATTCCTATTCTTTATGCAATAGGCAGGGACGGAAAAGCCTGGAAAGACTTTGATTTCTCGAAAATCGCAGAACTTACGGCTGCCCCGGCTGACTTTACCCCTATTTTTGAGGCTGTTTTGAAGCACGTGCCGCAGCCTGAATCAAGGGATAGCGAACCTTTTCAGATGCTGGTCTCAACATTAGACTGGGACAACTATAAAGGTAAGTACGCGATTGGCAGAGTGACCAGAGGAGTTGTTAAACCGGGAATGCCTGTAATTCTGATTTCAGCGGACGGAAAAACTGAAAAAACTTCAGTCGAGAAAGTTTTTGTAAACCAGGGTTTAAAAAGAGTCGAAACTGAAATAGGAGTATCAGGAGATATCGTTTCGCTCACCGGTATAAAGAACGCGAATATCGGCGAGACCGTCTGCGATGCAGCCACTCCCGAAGCCTTACCCACGATAAAAATCGAGGAGCCTACGCTAGCCATCTCAATCGGACCTAACACCTCACCATTTTTGGGAAAAGAAGGTAAATTTTTAACCGGACGACAGATTTTAGAAAGAATAGAACGGGAGCTTCAAACAAATGTTGCTATGAAATTTAAAATCGAGGAAGGACAGTATGTTTTATCCGGACGCGGTGAACTTCACCTTTCAGTTTTCTTAGAAACTCTAAGAAGAGAGGGTTTTGAGCTTAGCGTAGGAAAGCCCAGGGTTATAACTAAAACTATCGACGGCGTAGAAATGGAACCTGTCGAAGAACTTACTATCGACGTTGAAAATACACACCTCGGAGCAATAAAAAGTGAGCTGGGAAGAAGACATGGGGTCTTGATGTCCCAGGAAGAACTTACTTCCGAATCCTCAAGGCTTGTATTTGAAATCGCCACGAGAGGTATTCTTGGGTTAAGAGGCATTTTGCTGACCCTTTCAAAGGGTACGGCGGTATTAAGCTCAATGTTCTCGAAATACGAGAAGTTAGGTGCTGCAATACCTAAACTAAGAAAAGGTGCGATTGTAGCCTCTCATAGTGGCAAAGCCGTACCACACGGACTGGTACCTGCACACGAAAAAGGCCCTGTTTTCATAGCTCCCCAGACTACGGTCTATCAGGGAATGATAGTAGGCATAAACGGCCGCGACGAAGACGTCGAGGTGAATGTTTGTAAAGAAAAACAACTAACCAATAACAGGTCGTCAGGCGAGGACGGTATCACAATTCCTCCGCCGGTAGAGATGAGTTTAGAGCAGTACTTAGGCCTTTTAGAGGACGATGAGCTTTTAGAGATAACTCCGGTGTCCCTAAGACTAAGAAAAAAGATCCTGGACTCTACTTTAAGGCGCAGGGCCATATCCAGGATAATTTGAATATAGGGGCTTGCGTGGTATACTTCTAGCTGTGTCTGATTGAGATTAACCCGTTTTTTCTCTTTCCCCACTAAAAAACATATGCATACTAAAAGTTATGGACATAGTAATAGCAGTTCGAGGTTTGCCCGCAGCCGAAGAAAGTTCGGAAGTGCCCGTAATTATGGGTCTTCCAGCAGTAGTTTCGGAGGAGCAAGCAGGTTTCAAAGAAGAAATCCCTATTCAGGTTCATACATAAACACCGATTTATTCGTCTCTAAGGCAGTCAAAGGCGAGACTGAGTCGATGTACGTTCCCACAATGACTTTTAACGACTATGTGCTCGTCCAATCTTTACAAAAAAACATCTCTAAAAAGGCATATTTGCACCCCACTAAAATCCAGGCAGAAATAATACCCCAGATACTGGGCGGACAAGATGTTCTTGGAGTCGCCTGCACAGGGTCGGGAAAAACAGCTGCCTATCTTATACCTATGATAAATAAGGTAATGAAAAACCAGGGACAGAAATGTTTGATAATTGCCCCTACCAGAGAATTAATTAATCAAATCAGAGCCGAATACAGCCTACTTATCTCAGGAACCCACTTAAGAGATGTCGTTATAATGGGAGGCGCCAGCTATTCAGAACAAATCAGACTTATTAAAAAAGACCCTCACTTTGTTATCGCTACTCCCGGAAGACTTTTAGATCTTTGTGAAAGAAAGCAAATAGACTTAAGTTCTTTTAATAACATTATTCTTGATGAAGTAGACGAAATGCTGGACATGGGATTTATAAACGACGTTAAAAAGATTATTGCGAAATTAAACAATACAAGACAGTCATTATTTTTCTCCGCTACCCTATCTAAAAAGTCCGAAGAAGTTGCAAATTCATTATTAAGAAATCCCTACAAAGTAGAAATAGAAAAACAGGAAGCCGTAAAAAACGTAGATCAGGATATCGTTAGAGTAGATTCAAGTAAGAGCAAAATAGAGGTTTTACACGGTTTACTAATTAATGCCGATTTCAAAAGAGTTTTGATATTTTCAAAAACCAAAAGAGGGGCTGAAGAAGTATCCTCTGAATTAAGAAAAAGAGGCCATAAATCAGGCGCTTTACACGGAAATAAATCCTTAGGACAACGTTCAAAAGTGTTAAGCGAGTTTAAAAAGTACGAAATAGACATTCTTGTAGCTACCGACGTCGCCTCAAGAGGAATTGACGTGCCCGACATAACACATGTTATTAACTACGATCCCCCGGCGACCTTTACTGACTATATTCACCGTGTCGGAAGGACCGGAAGAATGGGTAAAAAAGGCGTTGCTTTGACCTTCGTAAGGTAAGTTTTCCCCTATTTATCGTTTTTGACCCCAGGGATCCCAAGCTTTGTTGTAGTGATGAAGTGCAGTTGTTTCGGGTCACAATCGGTATGAAAATGAACCACATCTTATCCGGCTCAATAGACGTCGACGAGAAAAAAGGAAAATACCTTTTCACAATTGCCGTTGTAGCCAAAGTTTGGAAATAGTTTTTAATACGGGATTTAAGGGACAAAGACGTTTTATACTCTTTGTTCCTTTTTTTAATTCTTTTTATCTCTGCTGCCTGCAACCCTGTATATTTTTACGACAGTCTCTCCCTCCTCATTTTCAATTTCGTGCACAGTATGCTTATTTTTAATTTGTGGAAAACTATAATCAGTAGCGAACGTTTGCGGTCTTTTAATACCGATAGCGTAGAAGTCAGCATCGGACTTAAATTCCGTATCCATATAGTATTTAGCAATCTGAGGGTATTCGTTTGTGTAGTATCCGAACTTCTCATTGCTCAACTTGTTCTGGTCGTTAACCCATTTGTTTATCTCCGCCCACTTCCTGCTATGCGTAAACCCGGACTTATGTCTAAAATTGTTCTCATCGCCATACTTAGGTGTCGGTAAAAATAAGATTTTCTCCTGCTCAAACGGATACTCTTTTTTGTGGTCTACATATATTACATAACTTTGGATGAACAAGAAAAGAAAAATCAGTCCTACAATGAGGGCAAAGTACCGCGACAGATGTTTGATAAGAAAATAGAAACCATAAGAGACAAGAATGACCAATGGATAAAAATAATTGTAAAAATGAAGTCCGGAGTAAGAAACAGCAACTTTAAAAAGAACAAGTACGAGTAAAAACCAGACTACCGGCATGTAGATTTTCTTTTTTAATAAGTAGACCGCTCCAACTAAACCGCCGATAGTATACAGATAGAGGGTAAGAAAAGGGTTATATAAATTGAACTGAGCTGCATCCCCGTGTTTTAAAAATGGATTTGTAAAGCCTAATATTTTGTCCGCATAGTCAGTATTAAACTCCGGATGTGTCTGCATATACTGAAAGTAAGGAATATAAAAAGGAGCAAGAATACCGGCGCCGATAATAAGGTTTAATAAAGTAACACCCAGCTTATACCGTAAGGTGTAGTTTCTATTCAATAAAAAACTTCCATAGAAAAACGCGATGGGAATAAGGATAAAGGCCGCGAACCAATGAGCGTAGAGTGATAAGCACAGCAGAATTGTCCCCATCAAACTGCTCTTAACCACATTTTCAGGTTTTTTCCATAAATCCACGTAAAAATATAAAGCCGCAAAAGATAAGAAGAAGTTTAAGTTTTGGTACTGAGCTATTCTCCCGTATGCAACTATCAGTCCGTTTACACTAAATAAAAATGCACTAAAAAATGCTATCAAATAATTTCCGGAGAGTTTTTTTACAAACGCATAGAATACGTATACAGCACAGAAGCTAAATAGAGCAAAAGGAAGTCTCTGAGCAAATTCGTTGCCGTAGCTGTTACCGTTTAAAGTGTACGGGATGTAACCAACCAAAAGCTGTAAAGGACCTTTTCTTTGGCTTAAGGTAAACTCCCACATACTCATTCCGGGATCTTTTTTACCTCCGCGGTAAAAAAAAGTACCCGGCTCATCGGATATATAATCTGAGTATCCTAAATTCACAAAACGTAATACGAAACTTGCGGTGAGCAACAAAACTATGAGAATTATTTCAACGTGTATGCCCCGCTGCCTCAGTACCTTAAACATGAGTTAAGTTTAACACCCGAAAAGGCTATTCTTAAAAATACTCTGCCTGATAGACGTGTACCCAAATATCCTTAGAAAACTGCCTTTTTTCTAATTTTGTATAGTGGGTATCCAGGTACGTTTTTACCATATCGGACCCATTAAGGTTCATCGTGATAAGCAAAAACATTCTTTGATGCCCTTTTTGCAGCATCTGCGCGTCCTCCTCCACCTTTTGAAGCGTGGTCTCAGGAATGCCGCCTTTCTTTTTATTCCACATAGGAAGGCTTGAAACTCTCGAGTTTCCGCTATAGTAATATTGGAAAGGATATAAAGTGTAGGCCGGACTTATGACCACGATGTCTCTGGGGGTTGTATTTTGCTCTATATAAGAAACCGCATCCCGGTAATTTTCACGTGCGGGATTAGCGCTGCTTGTAAACTGAGTAAACAACGCTACAACAAATAAAAAAACCGTTGCTCCCGTTAATATATATCTCGTTTTTCCTACCAGCTCATTCAAATACCACGCAAGTAAAACAAAAAATAATGGGGTCGCCGTAGTTAAATATCTCGTAAGATACATGGGTCTGTAAACGAGACTGACAAAAAACACTAAAAAGACCGGAAAAACAGTCCCTAATACTACTAAATTAAATCCCGTAGAAAATGGTGTACGTCTTTTAGTCAAAAATACAAATCCGAATAAAATTACGAGCGGCCAAAAAGAAATTAATGAGCTGCTTACCATTTCCGGCTGGAATCCGAAAGTAAATTCAAAAAAGCTTAATATCACATTAAATGCAGTAGGCTTTTGTAGCACGGGCGCCAAAGATCCGGAGCCATAAGATTTTATAACTGCCAGTAGCCACGGTAAAAATATCAACGCCAATACAAACCCTGAGAGTAGCATAGAAACCAGCTGCTTTTTCTTATTATAGGCAACGCCGCCCTCCCATTCCTTGTTAATTGTTAGCAGATAAAATATTCCCTGAACTGCCAACACCAAAAAGAAAAAATAGTGTGTGTACATACCGACGGCGTTTACTAAAATATACAGCACATAATGAATAAGCTTATTCTCTTTCATAATCTTTACGTAGAAAAGGTAAGAGAGTGTTGTTACCAGCGTAAGAAGCGTATACATCCTAATTTCCCGGCTATACCAAACCCAGAACGGCGATATTGCTGCAAAAAGCAAGGCAAGTAAAGCGGGCCTTTTTCCTATCAGCTCCTTTGCAAGAAAGTATAGGGCAGGAAGAGCCAGTATTCCGGGTATGACAGCCAGCAACCTTACTCCGGCCTCACCGCTCCCAAAATATGTCATCCAATAATGTAATAACGTGTTATGTAAAGGAAGGTGAACATTCTTCAACATGTACTCTTTTATAAAGCCGGTTGAGTGGGATGCCTGCCAAACGCTTTGGGTTTCGTCCAAACGTAAACTGTCTGAGTCCAGATTTATCAACCGCACCAGTGATCCTAAAATCAATGTTGCGCAGACTAAAGTAATATAAATTCTATTTTCTCTTTTCTTCATATACGGCACTTTTCTCGTGCACATCTGAATTTGCTACCACAGTTGCGGTGTTATTGGTGACTATCAGGTTGGTAGCGGGGAGCTCTGTTCCGCTCAAAAATCTAAGGTTTAAAGATTTTAATTTTGACAGGCTTTTTATTAAAAGCAGTTTCCAGGGATACGCCACGCGTACAAACCCGAAGAAAAAGGCGATGTTAAAAATTATCCAGGACGCATTTGTAAGGATAGAAGGCACAAAACCATTTTTAGCAAAAGCGTAAATTATAGCTGCTACGCCTAAAGCCGCATACGCTAGATGAGGGATTACAAGAAACAAGAAGTTGCCGGTCTCTTCGGACTTTGAAGTAATGTTAAATTTTGCTTTAACCCCAAATATTGTTGATAAAACTGCTTTTATAAATACGTAAAAAGAGCTTACCGAAAGTTGTATTGCTCTGTAAGTTACAGTATTCTCTGTTGAGAGCATTAACAAATGAAGCGTGGAAAATATAAACGGGAAAAAATACAACATAAAGTCGCTGGTACCCGCCTTAACCGGGAGAGCTCCGGAAAACAGAACATAAATTGGTATCAGGGCGTCAATTAAAATAACAAAACCATTAAGATAATAGCTCGAAGAATATAGGTACTGGATTTTTTGTCCCCAGGTTAAACCGCGGCTAAATATTGGATTATGTTTAAACATAATTTCAGAAGACCCTCTTGCCCAACGGAATTGCTGTAGAACGTAGTTACCTAAATTATGCGGAGCTAAACCTTCTGCGAGTACTTTCGGAACGTAAACAGATTTCCAACCCTTCTCGTGCATTTTTAATGATGCTAAAAAGTCCTCAGCAATATTATCTTCCGGTATACCGTCAATACTTTCTAAAGCGGTTCTTCTGATAACAGCGTTAGTACCGCACCAAAAAGTTGCATTAAGCCTGTTTTTACCACGGCAGATGGGTCCGAAGAATAACTCCTGCTGCTCCCAAGCGGCCTGTGTTAGAAAACTGTTTCCCGAATTTGAGTAATACTGGGGCGTTTGAACAACTGCCATTTTCTCATCCGTAAAATACGACATTACGCGTAATAAAAAATCTTTATAAGGTCTGTGGTCAGCATCAAAAACTGCGAAAAACGGAGCAGTAGTCTGTCTGAGTGCGTGGTTAATATTTCCTGCCTTGGCACCGTAATTATTTTCCCGGGTTATAGGAATAGCTCCGTATTTTGCTGCTATTTCGTTAATTTCTCTCCAACCCGGCAAATTTCTGGACATCCCGTCATTTAATACAAATACTTTGTAGTTTTTGTACCGCATTGATGTTGCAGCTTTAATGGTCTTTTCTACAATTTCCGGCGGTTCTCCGCAAACGGTGATAAAAACGTCTACCGGAGGCTGTCTCTTTCTCGTAGAAATTATTTTAGATAAAGGTCTGCGTTGGTCCCATATCGTGTAAACGTATCCAAGAGCCTGCCAGACATGGTAAATTTCTCCTATTACAAGTAAGGAGTACAGAAAAAAGTTTCCTGCGTTACTAAAATCCAGCCACCACGTAAAGTAGAAAAGAATCGCCAGGCTGGTTAGGATCATGAAGGGCTTGGATACTTCCACATCCGAATATATTGTTTCGTACGATGTTTTTAGTTTCTTTGGCAGCGTCACGGTTTTATACTTTCATACAAATTTGTAAGTTTATCGTGGTATAAGGCCATACCGAACCACACCCAATTTTCCGAGTAATACCCCAGCTCCTGTGTAAACTCTTCGGTATCCGTGTTGTATAAGGGGGCAATTTTACGCTCGTAAACTTCGCGGCCTAATTCCGGGTCTGCAGACACAAAATAAGAAAGCACGCTGCCGTACATGCTGTAACTTTCATACTCGACCTCAGGGTCGCCATTATGTTTGTAGCTCCCCAGCAATCTATTATTATTACGCCACTCGTTTTTCAAAAAAGTAAGTTTGTTTAGATACTCCAAAGCCGCAGGATTTTTGTACCAAGTCCAGTCAAGTCCGACTCTCCAAACAGTTCTAAAAGCGTCGTCGGAAAAGTTTGTAGTTTTGTCATCGTGAACTACAGAAAAAATTTCACCGGTTTGCCTGTTCAGACTGACCCAGTCCGGAGGAATGTTTGCGCTGGTAGGATAGTTTAAAGGATTTTCGGTTGCTTTGGTTAGCACACGGTACGAAGTCTCTTTTAGTTTCATCCACGGATGGTAAGGGTCCACCTGCGCAAAAACCGAGTAAGCGGCAAATGAAAAGTAAGAAGGATTTATAGTAGGGGACGGTTCATCTTTTGCCCAATTTCCGGCCAACATGTAATATTCTCCGTTAAGCTCCAGAACTTCTTTATCCCACATGTCGTTAAGGATGTCTGTCGCGTATGTAAGGTAGTTGGTGTCATTCCATCTCTTGAACGCAAAAATCAAGGCTAGCGCTATATCCTGATCCGCGTCCGAAGCTGTGTTCATGCCGCCTTCGTCAACAAGAATGTCCCAGTTTCCTTCTTTGTTCTTACCCCATTTCCATGCAAATAGTTGGTCGTCTTCGCGTTTACCTAAGTTGTTTGTTGTCCATTTTAATACTCGGTCAAAAGTGTCCTTGTCATCCATCCAGACTGACCTTAACAAAGCGTACGACTGACCTTCCGAAGTTGTAAGATAATCTCTTGACCTGTCGATAACACGTCCATCCTTTTGAATTTTATCCCTGTACGATATCCATAAATTTTCAATTACCTGGTTGGGGTAAGTGTCTACGAATGTGTTGTTATTTTCGGCGGAACGAATTCCGGGCATAGGACTAATTTTTTCTGCAATTTTTGGAAATATAAAAATCCTCAATAAGTAAACTAAAAGTATGAGCAACGATATAGTAATTACTGTCTTGTATTTTTTGAGCATTGTTGATGTGCTATTTTTACTCACAAAAAAACTATAGAAAGTCTCAAATCGAACCCTTTTTATAGTCTTATGGGATTATACACAAATATAGATGGATATCAATATTTAATTTGCGGGTAGGGAGAGAGGGGCAAAAGAAAACACACCCCTGAGTTTTTAAGTCACCGGGATGTGTTTGTCTTGTACAAAAAATCTAATTGTTATTAAGCGAGTTGCACATTTTCTGCTCTCGGTCCTTTGTCGCTGTTGACTACATCAAATGTAACTGCTGCTCCTACCTGAAGTTCGTCAAATGTAACTCCGGTTAGATTGTTTGAATGAAAGAAAAGATCTTTAGTTTCTCCATCTCTGGAAATAAAACCAAATCCTTTATCTGTCTTTGTTTTAATTGTTCCGTTCATAATTGTTTTATAGATTGGGGGGTTAAACCTATTTATACCTCCTTCCGCCCTAGTATTGTACTACATTAAAGGATATTAGGCGAATAGCCCGTAATACCGGGCTTTTCGAGGGTCATTAATCAGTTTGGGCCATTTTGCGCACTTCTTGGTAAACTGTTTAGATATGCGCTCAAAAAAGCACTACCTTGAGAATAAGGAAGCCGCCAGAAAAATAATACTGGAAAATCTAGACTTTTTCGCAAAACTTTACGGCGTTAAATACCGAAAAGTTGCCATAAGGAATCAAAAGTCTAAATGGGGAAGTTGTTCTAAAGCAAGAAACTTGAATTTTAACTACAAGGTGGCTCTCTTACCAAAAGATCAAAGAGATTACATTATAGTTCACGAACTTTGCCACTTGATTGAGTTTAATCATTCCAATAAGTTTTGGGCTGAGGTGGAAAAAACAATTCCGGGCTATAAAGCAATTAGGAAAAAGGTTAAGTCTGTTAGTTTACGTTAGTGTTTTTGAATTTTTATGGGGTGGTGTACGGGAGTCGAACCCGCTAAAACTGCCTCCACAGGGCAGCGCCTAAGCCGTTCGGCACACACCACCATAAAAGTCAAAAAGATTATATCATCCGCGGGCTTAAAAAGCTTGCAGTGTCGTATAAACAGACCAGCTGCGGCCTAATTAGTCCTCAAATACTTCCAATTCTCAAAATCCAAAAACCTGTCTGCGTAAGTAAAGGTATATTTCTCCCCCACTCCCTCTATATACTTAGAAACGTAAAAATTAGTGAACGGATGATACAAAAACACTGCAGGAACCTGCTCAACAATAACTTTTTGGAACTCGTTGTAGTGAATCATCCTTTTTTCATTGTCCAGCTCATTTCTACCTTCTTCCAACGCTCTGTCCGCCCTGACCTGGTCAAATCCTGAGAAATTAAGTCCCGGAGGATTTTTCTGAGCAGAGTGCCACAACACATACCGGTCGGGGTCTCGGCCAACCTCTTGTCCAAACAACAAAACCTCAAAATCCCTCGGTTCAATAATTCTCGAAACTATATCATTGGAAGCAATAGGTTCTACTTCGACTTCTATATCCAATCTTTCCCGCCAAACCGAAGCTATTTGTTTTGCCATAATTACGTGTTCTTCTATGTCCGGGACCCTTATAGTCAGCGTCATTTCTCCCAAATCTTCCGAAAAAAGAGGATCGAAACGGTCAAACTCCAGCTCTAAATCAGTGAAAACACTTCTGCTGATAGGTCCCTGAACGCGGATTCCCTGTCCGGCAGTAAAGCTTTCAAGAGGAATTACCTTCTCCAGCTTCTGTCTTACGGCAACGTCCGACAACTTCTCACTCCTTACATTAAAAAATAAAGCGTAGTAAATTCCCTGAACGGGAAATTCGTAGTTATAAAAGTTCTCGGGTGACTTTTTTTCAGATAAAAGATAGCCGTTAATTTCACCGAGTTTAGCGGCCGTTAATATCTCATCTTCGTTCGAGTAATACCTAAAACTTATTTTTTGGATGTCGTATTTTTTGTTGGGGGAGACAAGCGTTATCTGCCTTATATACCTTCCCGATTTTTCTATTCTCGCAATTCTAAAATCCCCACTAGTAATAGGACTAAGAGGATCGCTATTTTCTTCAGAGTTTTGCGGCATAATTCCCACAGTTAACAGGCTCAAAAAAGGAGAGTACTTGTTTGGTAAGGTGTACCTCACAGTCAAATCGTCAACTTTGTCGGTTGCTACTCCCGAAAGGTCCGCAACCTTAAATGAGGTGTATATAAGATCGTCGGAATTAATTTCTTTTCCGTTTGTCCAATACTGATTATCCTTAAGCCTTATTGTGTACACCAGGCCGTCGTCGGATACCTGCCAGGTTTCAGCCAAATCAGGAACCGTCGTACCATAAATATCGTATTTAAAAAGACCTCTGTACAGTAACGAACTAATTGTTTTGTCCGTCTGCTGAACTATCTGGCTGGGAAAAAAGGTTTGAGGTTGTCCCAACATCCCTTCGTTGTAACTAACCCCGGGTAAAAGTGCGGCAAAAAACGTGTAAATATAAAGGTAAAGTGTCGTTAATATGGCCATTCCGACTTATTTTACCACTATTTTATGGGCCGGGACGGTTTGAGGTTGTTTTGGCTCCTAGCGTTGATATCACAAACCAAGTGCCGTTTTGTTGCCAAACGCATGCTTTTGTTGATAATATACCGTTGTGCCTTGTGTTAACGACGGGAACTGTCCCCTCGAAACCCTGGCCCCATCGTCTAACGGTTAGGACGCCGGGTTTTCATCCCGGCAACCGGGGTTCGATTCCCCGTGGGGTCACCAGAAAAAAGACCGGAAGTCCGCAGGATTTGCGGGCTTTTTTTTGTGATTCTCGCCAGGGAACGGACTAACTTTAGATGTGTTCGACCATTCTGCGAGCGAAGCGAGTGGAATTGCTTTGACTAAAACCATTGCGTAATGAAGTGAAGCAACCGCTTTGGCGGAGTCAAAATTCCCCGTGGGGTCACCATACTATTTATATATTTGGTCTAAAAAAACACTAGCAACATATGTCAAAAATAAGGTAAAATTTTAGTGCATGGAAGCCATTAATCAACTGCGCCTGAGAACAAATTTCCAGGTTATACAAAAGATAAAAAGTGTTGTTGCAGCTGCGTTTAGAGATAAGAAAAAGCGCCGGATAATAATTCTAGTAACACTTGGTGTTTTAATTCCTGTAACAATATTCTCAGTTCTTGAAGCAACACGTGTTAAAGCTGACTGGTTTGACGACTCATACAACCAAAGGCAGAAGGTAAGCTACTCCCATACTTCAGACATATCCGCCGAAAGAAGAATATCAATAACTGTAAACACACAGGCTTTAATTGCTGACGGGAAAATGCAAACAGATTGCGATGACACGATATTTACCACAATCGGAGGAAAGCTTTTAAAATATACCCTTGTTTCCGGGTGTAACACAACAACAACCGTATATGACGTTGTTGTGGATAGCGTCACAAACGGTGGAAATAACATTTTTATGTACTACTCAAATCCAATAGCTCATTCAACAATAGACGGAGCTGTTTCCTCAGTAACCGGTCTTACCCCAAACGGTGCTCCAAGTGTTGGAAGTGAAGAAATAGGACCATCTCCTTCAATGTATCTAAAATTTGACGAAGCCTACGGTGGAACTGCACATGACTCGACCTCAAATGGCAATAACGCATCCCTTGGAGACCCCACTGTTCTCGATCAAAAGCTTAGGCAGGAGATAAATATAATTGACCATATTGCAACGGCCGCAGGAGATGACCCGTCTATAGTTCAACTCGATACAACAAAATATAGCGGGACAGTCACATATTTCTTTGAGGTTGTGGCCCAGGTGGGCTCCGGAACATTAACTGTTGCACTTGAGAGAGCCGGTACGTCTACGCAGGACTCAACAATAACAGTCACAGAAACCGCCTTTACCAGAAAACGAAGTGTAACCGCATTTACTCCTCCAGCTGGAACTACTGAATACAATATTAACCTTGCAAACGGAACAACTCCCCAGGTTAAATCAGCGAGGATTTTAGTATTTCAAGATATTGGAAAGACCGCCCTAACCGGAACCCAAACTCAGTTTGAAATAGGAAACTACGAGGTTGGAAAATCAAATCCCACAGCTTCTTCTGCTCCATTGAGTAGTCCTAAATACTGGACATACACCGATGCTAATTGGGACGGTACTGTTACGTTTGCAGCAGAAGTCAGCTGGAAAAAAATAAACGGAACAGAATCAACTCAGACCACGTATAGTTCGGGGACCGGAAATTTTTCTTCACCGACAGCCCAAACCATAACCGTAGAAGCATGGGGAGGTGGTGGCGGCGGTGCAGGAGGCGGCGGCGCAAATGGCGATGGTAATGGAGGAGGCGCGGGAGGACAATATGCTGCTAAGGGAGTTGCAGTTTCGGCTAACACAAACTATGCGTATGTTATTGGAACGGGAGGGGGAGGCGGTAATGGCGGTAGTAGTGGTACCTCAGGTGCTGCGGGTAGTCCTACCACCTTCGCATCAAACGTTGTAGTGGCAAGAGGGGGACTTGGGGGTACATGGCAGTCGGGTGGTGGCGGCGCAGGCGGAGTGGGTTCAACAGCAAACGGCGTGGGAACTACCTTGTACGGAGGAGGTAGCGGTGGCACAGGTTCCGGTACTACCGCAGGAGGTGGTGGCGGAGGCGCCGGGTCCACCGGACTCGGAAACAATGCCTCTGGGGTTACGCCGGGGCTTGGTAAGACAGAATACGGAGGTGCCGGGGGAAGTGGTATTGCAGTAAACAATGGGGTCGGGTTCGTAGGTGAAAACTACGGAGGCGGCGGCGGTTCGAGCACAAGGCAAAATGCAGGTTTGGCAGGTGCTGGGGGCTTTATGAGAGTCACATACGGGCAATCGGTTTCCACACACACTGTAACCATAAAACTGCAAGAAGACAACGGTTCTTTTGGCGGTTGGACGGACAAGGTAACAATTGTTAACGCGGTATCTGGTGTAACAACCCCGACTAGAACCAGAAGTGCTACTTTTAACCCAACAGACGGTAGGCATTATAGGGTTTTGTCTTATATAGATAATGCTGGATCCACCTATGATGTTTACAACGCAAAAATAATTGTTAACCAGACAAGTACTAGCGCATTAACTAAACTTGAAAATAGCTATCTTTTAGCCAATACACTTTTATCAGCCGGAACCTCACTTCAAAACTTTGATACTTTGTTTGATCCTTCAGAAATATATTCTCAGACGGCGGCTTATTACCACGAGGCAAATGCTCCATATTCAAACGCATCTTCTTTAATACTGCAAACTGACCCGAATGGAACCCCCGCTGACATTGCAAATACAACTGTTTTTCTATCAGATAGAAGCATATCCTCCGCATTTAGTGTGCCATCTTCTTCACAGACAATAGATGTTAAAGCAACGACAAATAACGGAAACGTCTTTTCTTCAGGTATTTTATCAGTAAAGACATTTTCTTCAGGTGACCCAAGTTTACCCTCATGGGTCGGTTCGGCTGACTACTGTGTTAGTGCAAGCTGTCTTGAATTCGATGGTTTGAGTGAAGTTAGTGCTGTTTCTGATAACGAGCCGATTAATTTTGGAAAGAAACTAAACGGAGGATTCACGTTTCAAACATGGGTACGTGCAAATACACTTGGAGAATCAAACACAGGAAAGGTATTTTCTAAGGGTGCGGATAACTTCCTTGGTCTTGCCGCAGGAAGTACAAGTGAGGTAGCGGATCTTGCTGCCAAGATAGATTTAGGAACAACGGATGCAACACTAACTATAGATGACGGTATAACTCTTAACCGATGGCATCTTGTATCTCTTGTCTACACAAACGACTCAGATGATGAGATATCAATATATGTTGATGGGGTACTAAAAGGGACAAGTATAAACGGAGATGGGTCCCCCGCTACCGAAACAAATACACTAAATATAGGCGCGGGCTCTTCCGGCTCACACTTTGATGGGTATATTGACGAATTTAAAATTTACGCAAAAGAAAGAACACTTACTGAAATTCAATCAGATAATATAAAATACTCACCTACCCTTCATGGAACGTCTGCGGCTTTTGGAAATGATTCCACAAATTTCCTCTCAGATGGACTTGAGGGATATTGGAAAATGGATGAGTCGTCAGGAAATGCTACCGACTACTCCGGCAACGATTACACACTATTTAATCATGAGGATACAGTTTTCACTCTGGGTAAATTTAATAACGGGGTTCAGTTTAGCTCCAGCCCCTCACAATATTTTTCACTTACTCCTACATATTATTTTGATGGAACTGTCACACCAGCCACAGACCCGAACTCGATGTGGGATTCGGATAGCTTGGCGTTCAACGGAAACCCTGACGACTGTGCAACCATTACTAATGCAAGTAGCGGTTCAGATGCTTTATGGGCTGAAGGAACAAACGCCCCTACTTCAGGAGACACAATTCTAAGCGTACAAGCAAGAACGCTTGGAGCTACAAACGGCAACCCTAGCCTTCCGGAAATGTATACAATGGTATCTTACTCCGGTACTACGTTGGGATGGGTAGGGACAATAATCGACACACCTGCACATTGGGGAGAGTACAGTATAATAGATGCTCCCTCAGGAGGCTGGACTTGGACAAAAGCGCACAATTTGGCTGCCACTGCTATTTTTGATAGTGCAGGCAATCTTTCGCCTGAGGGAGTGCTGTGTCAGGTAGAAATAAAAGTTAACACCTCAAGCATTTCCGCACCCATCGTAAGATCCGTTTCCTTTTGGGTTAAACCGGATACTACTACCGAAACCTTTCTAACTTTACGTCCGGGAGCATATATATCCGCCAGTTTAGGAACCCTATCCGCTACCAGCTTTGCTAACCCTACAATTTACATAAACGGTGTTTCAGGGGGTACTTTGACTGCAGATGTTTGGCAGTTGATAACCGTAACAACAGAAACAGCTATAGCCGCAGACGAATTTAATTTGGGAGGGCATTTGGGGTCTTATTATAGCGGCATGATGGACGAGATCAGACTTTACAACCGTGTTCTTTCCGCGGATGAAGTCCAAAATCTCTATGTGTGGTCTCCGAACCCTTCCGGCTACTGGAAAATGGACGAAAACACCGGAGTTTCTGCTTACGACTCCAGCGGGCACGATAACACCGGAACTTTAAGTGAGGGCGCCTCGTTTGCTCCCGGAAGGTATGGGTCCGGTGTAGCTCTTGACGGGAATAATGATTTTGTTACAACACCGAGCAATTCGTATATATCACCAACCTCCTCAGTTGCAGTTTCCTCCTGGGTATTAATGGATGAAAACTTTTCTACGTCCTCTCCGAACAACAGAGGTATTATCGACAAAGGTGATTACCAACTTTACATGGATAAAACCGACGGAAAAGCAAAATTCTCAATAGAAGATAGTGTGTCCAATATTTTTTCGAATATAGGACAGGGCACAGGGGTGAGTGGCCCCGTAAACGCGTTTGCCGTATATAATGGGAGTTTGTATGTGGGTGGTCTTTTTACCACAGCCGGCGGTGTGACTGTAAACAACATTGCAAAATACAATGATCAGACAAATCAGTTTTCAAATATCGGACAAACTACGGGGGTGGATAACACCGTCAGAGCTTTAGCCGTATATAATGGGAGTTTGTATGTGGGGGGAAACTTTGCCACAGCCGGCGGTGTGACTGTAAACAACATTGCAAAATACAATGATCAGACAAATCAGTTTTCAAATATCGGACAAACTACGGGGGTGGATAGCACCGTCTACGCGTTTGCCGTATATAATGGGAGTTTGTATGTGGGGGGAAACTTTGCCACAGCCGGCGGTGTGAGTGTTAACTACATTGCAAAATACAATGATCAGACAAATCAGTTTTCAAATATCGGACAAACTACGGGGGTGCTTGGTGATGTCAACGCTTTAGCCATATATAATGGGAATTTGTATGTTGGCGGAGACTTTTTAACCGCCGGAGGTGTGAGTGTTAATCGCATTGCAAAATACAATGATCAGACAAATCAGTTTTCAAATATCGGACAAACTACGGGGGTGGATAACACCGTCAGAGCTTTTGCCGTATATAATGGGAGTTTGTATGTGGGGGGAAACTTTGCCACAGCCGGCGGTGTGACTGTAAACAACATTGCAAAATACAATGATCAGACAAATCAGTTTTCAAATATCGGACAAACCACGGGGGTGGATAGCACTGCCAGCACACTTGCCGTATATAATGGGAGTTTGTATGTGGGGGGAAACTTTGCCACAGCCGGAGGGGCAAGTGTTAACTACATAGCAAAATACGGCACATCCAACCTCAAAACCGTCGCCTCAACAACAACATCCTGGACAGCCGGTAAATGGTATCACCTTGCAGGTACGTTTGATGGAACCAATCTCAAATTGTATGTAAACGGTGTTTTGGAAGGTACCACAACAAACGGCGCGTCACTCTTTGGCTTGTCTACATCAGATGCTCCTCTCCTTGTCGGTAAAACTTATGGCTCTCAGTGGGCCGGAGGCTCGGATGAAGCGTTCAAAGGAACAATCGATGAGGTTAGAATATATGACTACCCGGCCGAGGTTAAACAAATTTCAAAGGATCTAGATGCTGAGAACCCCGCACCCGACTCCACACTTGGAGTACCGATAGCACACTGGAAATTTGATGAAGGAGGGGGAACAACAGTTTATGACAGAACCGGTTCGAATCGTAATCTAACAACGGTGCCGTCTTCTCCAACCTCACAAACGTACACTGTAAATGGAAAGTTTAACCAGGCATTTTATCCAAACGGTATAAATTACGCGTCCAGAGATGACAACACATTTGTTTTTGAAAATAATAGTTTTGCAATCAGCATTTGGTTTAAATCAAACTCAGCTTCAAACCCTTCGGGCGTAGAATACATTCTTGGAAGAGGAGCTTCCGGATCGGGCACCGCAGGATACAAGCTATCCTTTAGCTCAACCGGTCAGCTTGATTTCGGTATTGAGGATGCTAATCATGAGGTAGATAGTGTAGGCAGTCAGACAGATATATACGATGGGCTTTGGCACCATGCTGTGGCAGTCAAAAAAGGTACAGAGAGTCTTAAGCTTTACGTCGACGGTCAGCTGAGTAGCGAAAATGCCGACTTGATAGCTACAGCTGTAATAAACGGGGACAATACACTTGTGATCGGGGCCCGGGGGGAAGACTACGCGGAAAAATTTAATGGATCAATTGATGAGGTAGCAATTTATAATTATACCCTGGGGGAAGACGAGGCAAAGATTCTTTTAAATGATTCCAAAACCTCGCAATGGGGGGCAACCTCAACTGACTCCTCCGGAAATCCATCTAATTCTTATGACCGGGAGTTTTGTGTTCCGGGGGATACGGCGACATGTGGAGCTCCGACAGGAGAATGGAAATTTGACGAAAGTATTTGGATAAACGATGCCAGCACTCTTAGTGTAAAAGACTCTTCAGGAAACGCATATCACATGCACTCCAGTCCCGCGGGCTCAGGTCCTACTGGAGCGGAACTCGGAAAGTTCGGTAATGCAGGATACTTTGATGGCGTAGATGATTATCTTCGGGAACCTACTAACGCCGACCTTTCAATTAACGCTGAAGATTTCAGTATTTCCGGATGGCTTTACAAAACCACCCCGGCAACTACAGATGTGGTAGTTTCTAAAAAAGCTACAACCGCGGCCACAGATCCCGGTTACTATCTTTATGTGAGCAGCACGGGATTAGTCAGATTTTTAATATCGGATGGCACTGATCAGCTTCAAATATCAGACCCGTCTTCGATACCCATTAATCAGTGGGCACACGTTGGAGTTGTTGTTGACCGAGACTCGTCTTCTAATACAGGGATATACGTAAACGGTATAAAAAGAGCTACAACGCTGACCTGCTCACCTTGTAGTCCCACGGGAACGATTGCTGATATAGGAAATCTAAACCCCGTAACAGCCAGCTATTTTACTGTCGGCGCACAGCCTGTGGGCAACACCAACTATGAAGGAAAAATCGACAATCTTATCTTGTATAAATACGCAAGAACACCACAGCAGATTAACTGGGAATATAACAGGGGGGAAGCAAGATACAGCTACAGATTTAACGAGTGCTCGGGTGCTACTGCAAATAACGCAGGGGTTGATGGAAACGGAACTGCGGTTGGGGTTAATCTAACCATAACTCCGGGAGCATCGGGAAATACAACTGTTGGAACCTGCGAGGGTGCTGCAAATGAGATGTGGTACGGGGGGTCCGATGGTAAATTTAACGGAAGTTTGGACTTTGACGGAACAGATGACTATGCAGCCAGTTCCAATACCGTTCTTTTCACATCGGCAACTTCCGAGCCATATAACAACTTCTCATTTGGTGCTTGGGTTAACCCTGCAACAAACCCCACATCAGACACCGTAATTCATAAAAATAATGAGTTTAGATTAACAACTAATGCATCAAACGTACCCCAGTGCGAGATATATTACGGAACATGGCAGACTGCTGCCGTAGCATCAACTGCCCTGCCAACAACTACCTGGTCTCATGTGTTTTGTACTTATGACGGATCTAATATAAAAATATATATAAACGGAGAGCTTAAAGGGACTCAGGCAGAAACTGATTCAATTTATTCAACCAGCGCTACTGCACTAAATATTGGCCGTGACTCTGCAGGTTCGGGGTATTTTGACGGAAAGATTGATGAAGTAACAATTCATTCAACAGCCCTTAACGATACTCTTGTGAAACTTTTGTATAACCAGAGTTCTGCTGTTAAGTTCGGGCAATAAAAAAAGAGGCAAAAACTTTTAATTTCTGCCTCTTAAGAACGTAATCTTAGGTTCCGCACACATTAGTACTTCGGTAAAGGATTATCCCTTACATACCCAAGTAATCTTTTGTGAGCTTCTTCTGCAATTCGGCTACCGGAATCCTCTCTTATCCATTTCAGAACATACGCCATCTCCGCCTTCTGTTTTGCACTCCGGAAGTCCCTCCCATCAGGAAACCGTGTAAAGGTTTCGGCTTCATTTACTGAAACCCACGGTCTTCGTAAAGTTGGGATTTTTACCAATCTACAAATTCCCGTTGTAGAACTGTCTGATGTTTCCTGGTCTACCGCAGATTCAGAGGTCTTTTTGGTATCGGACGACGAAAGTACTGTTCCGATAATTGTTAGTGACCTGTCTTTACCGTATGAACCGTGTGTTCCAAAAAGCAGGGCAATCATGTCGGTAAGACTCTGACGGTAGATACCACCTCCGATCATTCCTCCTTCTCCCGTTGCATACGATGAAGCAGTGTGTGCGGCTACCGTGCGGCTTATAGAATCGAAAAGCACAATTACATGTTTTCCGGTTGCTGTTAGTCTCCGGGCCCGCCTCATAACAAATGTCGCCACATCTACTTGAGAGTCCGGGTTTGTATTCCACGCAGCCTGGTGAAACTCGCCATGACCTTGTTTATTTTTCCTGAATACTTCCAAATATTGGGAGGCATCTTCCGGGCGGTCGCCAACGTATCCCATCATCACGTAGATATTGTTGTCCTCTTTTGAAAGCTTAAGACATGCGTCCAAAAGTTTAACGAGAAGCCACGTCTTTCCTGAACCTCCCGGAGCAATGATCCAATAACTGGAACCAAGCCCTATGGGTGCAAGAAGCGTCATTACCCGAAGGTCAAAATCTCCGTACTTTTCAACAAGTAGCGGAGCCCTAGGATAATCGCTTTGAAACCCCGATAAATCTTTGGGCCAAGCTCTAAAAATCCTTGGATCCTGCTCACCGTTTACTGAGCAAATAAATACGACCTTCTCGGTGTGGTTAACAACAATGCCTACTTCATCTCCTTCGACAAGTTTATATTCGAAGGCCACAACAGGGGGTATTTCGAGACCAAACGTATCTTCGGGCCCTGCGGTAGAATGCAGCGCATCTGTCCGCACTATTCCCTTTTCGGTCAAAATGCCCCAGTAATACGTACCATCTTTGTTCACAACGGTGTGCTCTTTGGAGCGTGCTAAAAGTTCGCGTCTTCTAAACTCTGTGAACTGTCTGGTGTCGATTATTATGACCGTCTGTGGGTATTCGTTCGGATCGCTTGTACCGACATCGTACAGTTTTTTTGCCAGATTAGACATTTCCTTTTGCAAAACGTACCCAATCATATCTCCTCCTTCCTCTATTGATTGATTTACCATCCCTTATTAGGATAGGTCCAAACGCAAACTTAATTTCTATTAAGACTGCTTTTCGGCCTTCCTAACGATATCTTTAAAAGAGAGGAAAAGGATGAAAAAATGGTTCTCATCCTTTTCCTGTTTGCAGGATCTATGGAAGTCTATCCTTTTCAGGATCTTCGCCCTCCGTTAAATCCGGCTCTCCATACATACGGTTGCGCGAAGGAAATAGGTGCGCTACGTTGACGTCGTCAGACTTTGCCTCATTAGGTGCTTCTGTCGGCGAATTCCGTAGCAAATTTCCATCTTCATCGTACAACCCGGGATCCTCGACGCGGAACAGATCATATTTTATTCCGGGAGAACGTATTCCCTTGAATTTTTCAAGGTATAAAAATGCTTCCTTCTCTGTCTTTCCGCGGCTCCAATCTTCCTGATCCGGATCACCAACTTTCTTTCTAACGGCCTCTTCAGCGATAAAACTCTGTTCTGAAGCCTGCAGTGCTGCATTTTCGATTAGCCGTTCCAAAATATTTTGTAACCCGGGTGCGTGGTCCACCCATAGCAGGATATCCTCTGCTTTTTGGGATATTGACCTTAAGAAAATGGTCCCGAGACCTTTCCTTTTAGCTACCCAAGATGTGAACTGATCCCGAATCCAAGAAGTTTTAAACGTGGGATCGAAATCCTCCGGATCCGCCGCACTTTGTACCTCGAGAATCTGCTTTATGGGAGTTTTTGAGGCTATAGGCAGTGTCCCCAGACCGGACAAAAGTGAAAGTATCGGAGTCCTCACCTTTACGTAGTATGTGGTGAAAGTAAAAACTATGAATGTTGTGTGTCTCCGTCTCCATTCTTTTAGCCAATACGCCCACGGGATTACGGTGACGTTGACTAAAAGTGCAAGCACGAAAAAACCCACAGCTACTGGGAACGGGCCGGAGAACTTAGCAATACCCACGGCAGTACCGTGAAAAACTCCACTGATTACGAAAATGCCCGGAAGCGTCTGCGTAATAAGTTCCCAAACAGTTGTGGCTTCGAAACTTGGCGGCACAACTCTTTCCAATCTTTCACCATATATCGTTGTATGTGAGTTTCCTTTTCCCTTCTTTGGAAGCAGTTGTCTATCCATAAAGCGGAACACATCTCCTTCGATACTTTTAGCTATCCAGTACGCCAGCGATAAACTAAATATTACCAATGCAAGTACGAAGGTAATGTACAACAATACCGTTCCGATTTGGGGTATTCTGACTTCCTTTACAAAGGGAATTTCCATACCTAGCGTGTTAAACGCAAAGGCAACGAAAGCAACCGCCGCGCATAGTACAAAAAGCACTACTACTATTGCGGGCACTATCTTACTTGACTCCATCCTCTCCTCCTTTCAATAGGTTGATTAGTAACGCCTCTTATTAAGGCTGTCACGCCGGGAAAACTTCCAGTCTCGATAACTGAAAATCTTACCGGCGTCCGCCTTACTCGATTAGCGTTTTTTATTTTTAAGGTGCCTAGCAGTCCGACTATTAGGATCAGACCGAAACATCAACACTCAAAATTACTTTAAGTGCTTATGCTTTAACACAACAAGAAAGTTTTTTCTGTTGAGTGGAAACGGGGCGAGTGAGAGAGAAAAAATTCTCAGATCAGTCGCCCCCCAAATAACCAGTCGGATTCACCCACCCACCATTAATTTTCATAGCAAGATGTAAGTGAATTCCTGTTGAAAAGCCGGTTGTTCCGGACATCATAAGCAACTGGCCTTCTTCGACTATTTCTCCTTCTTTTACACGTACAGTACCGTTGGAACCGTGTCCGTAAGCTGTCCAAATAGTGTTTCCGGCTTCGTCTTTACCTTCGATAGCTACAACGTTTCCGGAAATCCACCACTGTCCCGCTAAAGTTTCGCTAGGCGCCAGATATCGTGAAAATTTCACTTTACCTGAGTGCATCGCGTAAACAGGACCGGAACCCCACGGCTCACCGAGACACATATCTATACCCCAGTGAATTCCGTTTGCAGCAGGTAACCCGTAACCATACCCGCAAACAAAACTACCCGGATAGGGATTCACGAAACTACCAACTACTGACGGCTGTTCCCATGACGGGAAGTCGGAACCCGAGGCATAAACTTTGCCCTCAAGCAATCCTGTCGCTTTCAAGACTTTAATTGCCTGACTGCGCCACCATCCTCCTTTGAATGCATAAGTATTCTCAGGTGTAGGTGTGTATTCCCAGTCCGACGCAACAAGATTAAATGTTTCAGCTCTACTTATAAGCTGATTACGGTAAGCGATGTCGTGGTTCCAACCCCACAAAGACTCAAATTTCGCATCCTTTGTCTTCCCCGACGCATAACCAATAGTTTTGAGCCACCAGTTTTTTCCGTAAGGGGCGACGCGTTTGTCAAAAAAGTTACAGGATTTGACCAAGTCGTCAGGATGCATTGAAAGTCCGTCCCTGCATATCTTGACCCCCGTAGACGGAAGTATTCCGTTGGGGCCTATTTCTCCGGCCGAACAATGTCCGGTGTACTCGCTGTAGTCAGACCGGATCATTTCTTTGGCTACATCAGACCAGTCCCTTACATTGTGCTCTTTCCAGTAGTTTAAAAGCCACATGGCAGAAACAACTTCTTGATGGGAGTATTTGGCCGCAGAAGCGATTCCGCTGCAGGAACCTAAATTTGTTCCTCCTTTGGACTCGCCTTCGATGATAGCCAATTGCATGCCGAGATCTATCTCCCCGCCGTTTTCGTTGATCCACTTGTTTGCCATTATTTCGTCGGCAACAACTGCAGGATCAAAACCTAAAGCTATAATTTTCTCTTCGGCTTCGGCGGGGAGTGAATACCACGTTCCCCCGGACAGACCCAAGGCATTTTTGATGTAGTCATCGTAAGCCTTGGGATCTGTATCATGGATAATTCCGAGCGTTAAAAACATCGACGCAAAAAGCGCGAGAATTAACAACGGAATTCCGGGGAAAATAGAAAATGCTAGGAGCGAGCGGAAGAAGTTTCTTGCGTCCACTCGGCTTCTCCTTGCCCGGGCTCCCGTCTGCCTACGAGCTCAAGAATAGACTTGGGCAACGTAACTTCCACGCGGTCAGCATAAATCTCACCGTTTTGGAAAACTTTCACCCAGGAGTATTCGTTATGCTCGAACTGCATGACGAGTCCGAACTGACGGTAAAGACCTGTCGTTATATAGTCTAAATCGTCTTTTGAGTGGGTCAAAATGCGGGTTAGTATGCCCACATTCCGTCCGTTACTGACCATCCAGTTAAGCAAGATGCCTAAATTACGGCCTGTTGCTTCAGGTATGCTTCCCAGTAACGGGTCATCGTCTGACAGTCTGATGGCGCTGAAGTTATCTGCAACTACAACGGCCCATTCGCCTGTCTTTTCGTACCGACGTTTCCAGAGATCCCGGAAGGCTCTTAGGAAATGTTCGTAGAAACTGTATAGGCGGACTGTATCCCCGGACTCTATTTTGAAAGTCAGAGGTAATCCGACTATCCTGCCCTTCATTTCCCAGCTATAGTTTAGCTCTTCAACAATTTTTAGAGCCAGGGCCTTGTCTTCAGCATGAAGCTTTTGCTGCTGCTCCATGATGACTTCCTTGCGGAATCTTCCGTTGCTTCCTTCCCGGTCCGCATAAGCATCAGGCAAGTTCAGAGGAATGACCTTCCCGCCGAAAAGCTCAAATACTTTGGGAGCGGCCTCGAATTCCCCGGCAGTAAGAGGTAGCCATACCACGTTTTTTGTGGTTTCAAGAGCTTCCTCAAGTGCCTTGGTTGTCTTACCCGTTTTGCTCGGCCCAACATACAAGATAGATGGCCGGACGCGGTAATCCAAAAGCAGGGGCTGACCGTTATTTATACCGACAATGTAATTGCCGTTACGGTCGCCGGTTGACCTTAAACACCTGGTGAATCCGTATAAAGTCTGATCAACTTCTACTGCTATGGAGTGTCGCTGCCATTCCTTTATTGGGGCACTTCCCGGTATGAAGGCGAGAAACGCTGTCCGGATATCACTTCCCATCCTAAGTTCCCACTTGCCCAGCTTGGATAAAATCCTCGCTGTCGCGGAGAAATCAGGTGCTTTTCCGTTCGTGTCCGTTTCAACACGAAGTACTGCTGTGAAATGCATTATCCTTCCGACATTTTCTGCCCGGATCAGCAAATCACCAAGCTCCAACGCTGAAGACACCTCTTCAGGCTTTTTAAAAACACCTGAAAAAAATGCAAAAGCTTTGTTTGCGTGCGGGAGCTCGTAGTAACGTTCGTGCCAAACGATGTTGAGCGGAGCGGCATACCACACGGGGTCCATTGATCCTGAAAAAGGATCTTCCGGAGTCTCGGACATATCCATCGGTGCTCCGTCAATTACTGACCTTAAAACAGGCCCAAGCTGACGGTATCCGATTACCTTCCCATGAAGAGCTGCTGTTTCTTCATGTGCGACGGGAGCTATCTGCTCTTCAGGTCCCCATATAAGCATGTCGTGTCCGGATAGTTGCCGTAACTTACGAGGCAAAGCCCATTCCTGAATTTCTTCGAGGAATAAGGTGCGGTGCTCGTTTGATACGGATTTTTCCATCTCCAGATGCTTTATATAAGACTGAGGGCTCTCCCGAACCGCTCTTACGAGGAACGTAAAATCGTTGGTATGATCAAATGCGCGGCGTAAGTTCAACAACGAGTCATCGTAAAAATTTGATGATCTGTGATACGCAACTGCCCTTTTGACCGTATCCCTAGTGTAACTAATGACGGTAGCCGCCGAGTGTTCCCCGGGGCGTACCTTGATTCCCAGAAGTGCCTGAGCCGTAAGTTTTTCCTGCTCAAGTGCTTCGTGGTCCTTGCGTGTACTGGCCGGCAGGAGCAATTGCTCTTTCGCCGGAGGTTTGGGTCGTTTCTTAAAAACCATGGGTTCTCCTTTCGTGTCTAGGTGGTTATCTGATTAGGTTTCATGCCCTTATTTGGCGTGAGCACCAGAAAGAGATTTCCGTTCAATCTCTTACCGGTACCCGCGCTTTGACACAAACCTTAAATTGTCCTTATAAAACTTTCATGTTGTGTTTGTCAAAGTGCTTTTCTGCAAACTGCAGAAAAATCTGACTTACTCTCTTCCCTTTTCAAGCAGCCGTTTTAACAGCTGTTTAAAAAGAGCCACAACAAGAAAGAGAATTTTTCCCCTTCTAAGTTGTGGTATTGCTTAAAAGGGTGAGAGGATAGAGACGGGGGTTTTCCCTATCCTCTCGGTTTGGTTACTTTTTGTAGTACGGACGGTCTGCGAGTGTAGTTTCTACAATGTGTTCTTCATTCTTCCGCGTAGGCTTAACATACTCTTCGTGGTATTTGTGATTCCGCCAAATTTTCTTAGCGATATTAAACACCAAAAAGGCAGCTGTTAAAGCCAGAGCGCCGGTTACGAAAGACGGAACAATTGTGTACAGAACCGCTAAAAACATCAGCAGAATCAGTACTACGCCCCATATGGGTTTGAAGGACAAACCCCAAAATTTAAACTGGGCGGAATTATCAAAAAGGCGATATTTCCACTCACTAACACCATCAATTCTGGGCAATTTGTTCAATACTCACCTCCCTTCTTCCCTGTATCAGGCAGTAAATCTTCGTCGGAAATTCCGGGAAAAAGTGATTCCGCGGCTTTATCGGCGATGGCCTTTACTTGCCTTGAAAATACATCCCTGGGATCGGCATCGGGAGCAGAAAGTTCTTCAGCTATGCGGCCTGCAAACTTTACTGCCTTTCCTCCAAGTACCAATTTTGGTTGACCAGTTACTGTTCCCGCCACTGTAAGAATTTCCGCTGCCTTACTTATAGTTTCGGCGCGGCGCTTCTCACTGGTGGAACTGGGATTTTTTGTTGAATCGGGCAACAGGTCTTCCTCATTTACCTTGCTTGGATTCCTGACCGGCTGGGTGGGAGGTTGTTCACTTTGTATGGGCTTCGTATATGTTTTTGTGTCATTTTCTACAAGCGGCACGTAATCATATTCTTTGCCTTCGCTACCTCCGCCTCCTAACTCAATTACATCCGGTGCAGAACCCCGCTCAACGTATTCTTCTGAAATACCGCCCGGCAAATATATAACCGGTATCGGACTTTCTGGACTTCCGGGATTCTGAGGAGATTCCGGATTATAGGGACCCCAAGTGTAATAAGGGGGCATTTCGTCACCATCTTCACCGTCATCAACTTCGCTTTCCTCATGCCGTTCGTAAGGAATGGGAATAGGGATAGGAGAGTTCAATATATCGTTCAGATCTATATTAAATCTCCGTTTTTCTTCCCTTTCTTTAACTTCCTCAGCTGAACGGGAAGGTGCCAGAGAAGCCGCTAACCAAGGCAGACCTACATAGCAGGCGAGCAACAAAAACAAGGTCGCCCCCATATAGAATACGCTGGTCAAAACGGCAACCGAAGACAAATTCCAGGTTGGGTAATATGTTCCGATTAATGAAACAAGTGTGTTGTACATCACAAGGAACAGGCCCCATCCAAGAATCTGTACTACAGCGAAAATCACTCCCTTAATCGTTTGCCCGGTAATAGACATTGCTATCGCAATAACAGCAGCGACCAGCATAACTATTTCCCAGAACGCACTAATCAACGGGAGAACTAAAGTGAATGAGATGCCCCAAGCCACCGTGGCTAATTCGATAGGGTTGGATGACAGTTCCCAGCGCAACGCACCAAAAACTTTATCCAAAGTTAAGTCCTGAGGAAGGATACTAATTCCGAAGCTTGTAGCTATTGGAATGTACTTGAGTATCAATCCTGCCGTTACGAGAAGCACCAACCCTGTTAGATAAGTGCCTCCCCAAGGTGACTTCCTGTTCCGCATGTTTGTTATTACTCCCCAAAGCGCGATAACAGTAGCCATAGCTGTTAGAAGACCTAACAATGGCCCCAACAGCTGCTCCACCGTAGAAGTCTCAATATGGAGGAAAAACTTGTCCCTCCAGTCAAAAAGACCTTCCAAATTGGTGGGCACGTCGCATCCGGTTAGCAGCAGGCTGCTCACCAGTGCGATGAGCAAAGTTCCTGCACGCTTGGCGGTCATTTTACTGACCCAGCGGTTCAGTGAGGATCGTCTCGATCCAATTGCCGACGGTGGTGATCAACATCTTGTTGCCCGAGAAGTCCTGCGAGGCCCAAATTACTATTGCACCTGCCAGTAGAACTCCTCCGATTGTTGTCAACACCTTACCTGCCGTTTCGTGACCGCGTAACACGCCTGTCACCATCAGCAGACCGAAAACCACCAGAGCCGCAGAGAACGCGAAGGTGGCAATGAAGATAATGTTTCCTACAAACGTTGACATTTTATCCTCCGTTTTTTATGGATTGGTTGCGCTGACTTACCTTGCAAAGAGTTTTCTTCCTCCAATGTATTTCTCCTTTCCTTATTTATTTGTGTGCTCCTTATTGAGCAGGCACCTCCGGAAGTTCTATTTGTAAAACCCCCAAAAGTGCCGCCCAGAGGAACACGTATCTCTTTCTTGTTGTGTTTTCAAAGTGCTTTCAGTTACAACCAACACGGCCGTAATGAATAGACCTATAACTAACATATTAAATTGGTACTTTCTCCTCTAAAAATTGAATTTTTTGTTTACCGTGTATTGTTTCGGTTACCGAATGGCTTGGCTCAGCGCCGATGTTATAAGCATTATTTCCTTAACTGCAGTTCCCTCTCATTCCACTTATAAACTATGGGTCAATAATATGTTGGCTCATATCCTATAATTGTGTTTATTTAACACCTCAGAAATTTTTTGTCAATAAAGGGGCGGTTTGTGTTTTGGGGTCTAAAGGGCGGGCTGCGTGTAACCCAGCTCCGGTGCCGGAACTACCGAGGGAATGCTCAGGAATTGTGGCAAGACTCCGGTCACAAAGTAGACCAATAACACGATAAACAATATTTTAAGCAGAACCAAGGCTACAATGCCCCAGATTGGTTTTCCGACTGTCAGTACTTTTGTTCCCAAAAACCTGTCGTGCCAGGTCAAATCCTCTTTTTTCCTAAAAGCCCAAAAGTAACCGAGACCCAAAAAAGTAGACGAAATAGTGTAACCGACCGTCATCCTCCAGAAAGCGGTTGCCTTGTCAATGTATGCACCGTTCCCGTCAACAATTCTCAGGCCGAAAAGCAGTTTTCCAATTGTCCCTCCAAATTTATGAGTGAAATACCAGGAATAGAAAAAGATAACTATCGGCATGAGAAACAACAAAGCCACCGGCGGCACGAGTGATAAAGGATTTAGTTCCATAGGTGACTTAATGTAGGCCGTGACCGCGGAAAACGTCAGTACGAAAAAAGGCACGATAGTAATGGACATACCTATAAACGTGTCCAATACCTGCGCGAAATATCTTCTAAAAAATCCTGCTGTTTTAGATTTGTCCATTTGCTGCCTCCGGTTTGTACATAAATTCTACGGGATCCTGAGCGGGTTTTGTATCAAAAGATTCTCTGGCGAATAAGAATAGACGTGTCCACGAAAAGTTAGTAACGTTGCAAATAAAGGGTGTGGCTACAACCATACTCACGCCTCCTGTAATTGCTGCAAAAAAACCAACTAACCCGATTATCAGGAACGAAGCCTCCTGTTTAACAAGAAAGGCAACAATACCTGCTAACAAGCCGGTCGGTAAAAAAAGTATGAGCATAAAAACCGGCAAAACAAGCAGCAGCGCCAAAGCAAGCTTTATGCTTTTTCCGGGCCTTGTTTTGTAATACTTCCATCCGAGTTTAAACGTTGCTTTTGTAGGAACATTATCGGCAATAATACTTCTTAATGAAAACTGTTCGACAAAGTACAAGCGGATATTATAAATAAGCGCCCACAAAATTGTTAAAAACATAAGAATTCCGAACACCGCGTTCAACCCTGCAGATGCCGTAGTAGAGCCATTTACCGCCGCAAGAACTACAGAGACAACGGTAATAGGAATAACCGACAACAGTCTTTTAAAGAAAAAATAGAGGGCTAATTTTAGGTACCTTTTCCAGTTACTCTTACCTTCGCTACCTAAGTCTTTAAAATCGTATGCCTCTGAATTACACGCTTTCAAGAGTCCTGAGTACAATGCACCTTTCACCCAAACACTAGTTAAAAATCCAATTGCCGCCCAGAAAAAAATCACTGCCAGAACAATAGGCGCAATGATAACCAAAGAACCAATAAAGCCCGCAATATTAAAATTGGGGCTCGCCTGAGCCATTCCCAATACACTGTTTACCGGTACACTTGGGATTACAACGTCCGGGGATAAAGCATCATCATTTTTTAATTCAAAATTGCCTTGTCCGTCCGATTCCAAATTATATTTTCCTTCTAGCGGCGTCATTTTGTCGAACGGTATTTTGTCCAGCTGCGGTGTTTCTATACTATCTGAAGATTTATTAGCAACGTTACTTAAGTTTGAGTAAGAATTAAAGTTAGCTCCTCCCATCAAAACCAAAGCCAAAATCCAAAGCATCTTGTGCTTCCACGCCAACTTAAACGATTCCTGAATGTTTGAAAATGTCGAATACATATATAAATCCTGAACTATCTATAATTTTTTTGCAAGTATTTTATCGTTTCTCCTGCCAAAAATCTAATAAGTTAGCACACCGGTTCGAATTGCAATTTTCATAACTTTCCCATAAAATGCGACCAATCAAACAAATCTGTTGATTCAATAAAAGAGAGGGAAATAAGCAAGAACTCGGGTACGGCTCAATTTTGAGCACACTATGTTTCTTTTCAGAGGAGGAGGAGGGAAAGCCATGATGTTAGAATCTGTACTTCAATCTCTTGTTCTGCTTATAGTACAAACGACTGCTCAGGTATTCGTCGGCGTTTCAATCGCTGTAGTCGTGTTCAATTTGGTGAGATTTCAAATTGAAACCGGTGTGCACCACAGATGGTACTTGACGTTCAAAAGATTCAACGCGATAAGGTTAGCGATGGAGGTTTCCACAATATTCACTGTTGTAAGCTTCCTAGTGTCTCTTGCCACCCAAAGACTAGCCACCGTCGACAAAATATTAATTATTTTTGGCGTCGCATCAATTGGAACTGCTATGGGGCTGGCCGGGTTAATGGAAAAAAGACCTACTTGGAGTAAATTCAGGTCGCCTCAGTTATATTTTTTCCTGATCCTCTTTATGGTGGTTGTTATACTCGGCTTAAATTCCGCCATAGTTTGGCTCAGCCGTCCGATTGCACCGGTAATCGATGTATTGACCGCCTACAGCCTCTAATATGTTTTTACAAGGCTGTCGGCCAAAAAAGGGTGTGTTGATATTTTCCGCACACCCTTTCTTTTTCAAAAAACTCTCAAACAACTCCGACTTTATCCCTAAATAATACTGCTGTAGAATAAACACAGTATGTCTAATAAAGGCAAAATAGCACCTTCAATATTGCCCGGCTTTATGGAGCTTCTGCCAAACGATCAGCTTGCCTTCAACAAGATGCTCGACTCCATAAGGGAAAGCTTTGAACTGTGCGGTTTCGTACCGTTAGATACCCCTGTGATTGAAAAAGCCGAGATTCTTATGGCAAAAGGCGGGGAAGAGACCGAAAGACAAACTTACTCCTTTAAAAAAGGCGACAACGAACTGGCTTTAAGATTTGACCTGACTGTTCCCTTTGCCCGATACGTCAGTCAACGCATGAACGAGTTAAGCTTTCCTTTCAAAAGATATCAAATAGGAAAAGTGTTCCGCGGAGAAAGACCTCAAAAAGGAAGGTTCCGCGAATTTTACCAGTGCGACATAGATATAGTTGATAGGGACAATTTGAGTATCGCTTATGATGCCGAAATTCTTTCAACCGCCTACACAACATTTGAACGCCTTAACATCGGTGGTTTCCTAATTAAAATTAATAATAGGAAATTATTGGCAGGGTTTATAGAAGAGCTGGGACTATCCGAAAAATTAGGCAAAATTCTAAGAGAAATCGACAAAAAGGATAAAACCGGCGAAGAAAGTGTAAGAAAAGAGTTGGACGCCCTAGGTTGTACTTCCGCACAAGTAGATAAATTAATGGGTTACCTGAACACAGACGGCACTCCGGAAAAAATTCTAAAAGTCCTGGCGTCCTACAATATAAAAAATGAAACTTTCCAAACAGGGCTTAATGAAATGGAAGAACTTATTAAATACTTAGGCTATATGAACATTCCCGCACCGTGCTGGAAAATTGACTTATCTATAGCACGCGGACTGGACTACTATACCGGCACCGTTTTTGAAACTGTCCTTAAAGAATATCCCGAATTCGGTTCTGTCTGCGGTGGAGGTCGCTACGACAACCTCGCAGAATATTTTACGGATCAAAAACTACCCGGGGTCGGAGTTTCCATCGGCCTGACACGGCTGTTCGACCAGCTTAGTGAAAATGGTTTGATCAAAAATGCCAAAGTTTCTACATCACGGGTTGCCGTTCTTCCGTTAGGCGATTACTTTGAAATTGCTTACGGTTTCGTGGAAAACTTAAGAAATAACAATATTGCTTCCGAAGTTTTACTCGCAGGAGACGGTCTTAAAAAGAAACTAAGTATTGTCAGCAAAAAAGGAATAAGATTTGCGGCAATATTGGGTGAGAACGAAATTAAAAATAAGGTCATCACAGTTAAGGATATGGAAACAGGAAAGCAGGAAGAAGTTTATTTTGAGAGGATAGTCGGCTTTATTACGGAAGCTTAAGCTCCTGACAGGAAACCCGCATCAAAAGATGCTAGTATTGTAAAACATGCGCATTTACATAGGCTACAAATACACAAACGTCGCAGACAAACAAGCTCTCATACAAAAACTGCTGGAATTCTCATCGTTTTTAGAAAAAGCCGGACACCAAACATTTATTCTTGGCCGCGATATCCAGAATTGGCAAGGTTCTCTGCCGCTGTGGAAAACCTTTCCCGCAATTATCGGTAATATGTTAAAGAGCGATGCTTTCGTTGCTTATATAACCAGCCCTGTGCCAAGCAAAGGTCTGGAAGTGGAAAAAGCTCTATCCGCTGTTTTAGGTAAAAAAAGATTATTCGTGACCGACAGTTTGGAAGGCGATGCTACCGCCGAGGATTCTGCTTACGTATCGGCAGGAAACAGCGTGGAAAGCACAGCAAGCGACATATTGGCCAAGTTGAAATAATAATTTATTGTAACCGCCCGATTATTCCAATATACTAAGCAGTTGTGTATAATGTTGTAGTTTTTGAGGGGGCGTAGCTCAGCGGTAGAGCAGCGGCCTTTTAAGCCGCGTGTCCTGGGTTCGATCCCCAGCGCCCTCACCAAGGAAAACTCGGTAGTGCCTTTAGGTACTGGCGAGTTTTTCTTTATGGGGTGGGGAGCGAATGCCGGACTGAGCGAAGGCAAAGGAGGCGGGGTCGCGTGCTTTACAGATTGTTTGAGCGTTAGCGAAATACAATGTGTTAAGACAGGTGACCGATCCCCAGCGCCCTCACCAATATAAAATTTTAGTTTTTGAAAAGTTCTCTCAAATCCGCAACGACCTCATCAGGATTAGTTTCTTTATCCCCGGGCTTTTCAGGTTCCACTATATCAAAATCACTTCTCAGGCTATCAATCCACTCCCTACCCACAGGCTGTTTAATTCCCAGCTCTTCCTGCCTTGCCTCAATCTGAGCATTCATACTTCTGTTAGCCTCTTCCTGTTTTCTATGGTCTTCCTCAACTTCCTCCTGAGTGGGAACGTGATCTAACCAACCTCCGGTCCCATCGGATGCTATGTAAGTTTCATCGCTTCCTGAATTAAATCTTTCTTTCATATATACAAATGGTATTTTGTACCCAACCCCTTGTCAATAAACGAATAACGGCCTGACATTTCTCAACCTAGCCAGATTTGGCTAATTACTGTTAAAATCAAGCCATGTTCAGTATGTTCAGTTTTCTCAACAACCTCGTAAAACTTAAGGGAAACCTTTATATAACCGACTTTTTTGACATTCTTATAATAGCTCTTCTGATATACTCGCTATTCCTTTTCCTCCGCAATACCAAAACTTTAATGGTATTTTTGGGCCTGGCCATTGCAGGACTGCTGTATCTTTTCGCAAAGAGTTTTAACCTTTATGTTACTTTACTGGCTTTGAGATATTTTATAGGTGTATCGGTACTCATCTTCGTCATAATTTTCCAAAACGAGATAAGAAGATACTTCGAGTTCCTGGGTCTCATAGGGTCAAGGCAGTTGAAGGTACTTCCTCTGGCTACCAGATCTCCGACTACATCGGAAATTATTCAGGCGTGCGTAAAAATGGCACAGGCAAAAATTGGCGTATTAATAGTAGTGCAGGGCAAAGATAGTCTGGATCAGTTTATCGACGGGGGGACTGCATTAGACGGTGTTATCTCCGAAGAACTCCTCTCAAGTATCTTTGAGCCCCACTCTTTCGGACATGACGGGGCCCTAATTATCAACAACAACAGAGTTTCAAAATTCGCTGCTCATCTACCCCTGTCTACAAACTTTAAAGAAATAGGGAAACACGGAACCCGGCACGGTGCCGCAGTAGGAATTACTGAATTAACAGACTCTTTCGCCATTGTTGTATCGGAAGAAAGCGGAAAAATTTCTATATCCAAGGACGGAAAATTAAAAACGCTACAGGAATTTACAGATCTTGAAAAAGAGTTCGAAAAATACATCAGAGCTAAATTTTCTAAAAACGTTAAAGAAAATAAACTGACGAAGATAATTAAACAAGACTTCTTGCTTCGCCTGGGCTCTATGACAGCCGCCGGACTTATATGGTTTTTTGCTGCATACCAGGCAGGAATTGTTGAAAAAACTTACAGCGTGCCGGTGGAAACTACAAAAATTCCCACAAACGTAGTGATACAAGAATACAGTCCAAAAGAAGTAAAAATAAAAGTTTCGACAAGAGGAGAAGATTCTTTTAAAGAAATATCCGTTAAGGATTTCAAAATTGATCTTGATTTTTCCAGGCTACAAAGCGGCGTAAATAAACTTCCGGTATCAAAGAATATTATTACAGCACCGGCAAATTTTTCTATAATTTCGTTCGAACCTTCCACACTACTTCTCACTGCCCAAAAATATTATCCTGCCGAAATCCCCATCTCTGTGAAAACAACAGGAAAACTGAAGGCTAATCTTTCACTGAAAGCAGCTGAGGCTGAACCAAAATCTTTGAAAGTTTGGGTCCCGGAAGGATTTGAAGCTTCAACTGAAATATCTACAGAGCCGATAGACCTGACTGATAAAAACGAGTCTACTGTTCTACCGGTAACGTTGTTGTTGCCCGAGGGATTGCGCTTAGCAGATGAAACAGTAAGCGTGAGTGCGGCGCTGACAATCGAACCTACTAATTAATTTGTAAAGGACGCCTGACTTTTGTCCTCGTGACCTTGTTTGAGCCTGAAGTAACTTTTCTGTAGTTTGCGTACGAACCGTCAGTAATGGATTTTTTCTCACGGTCGACAAAAAAAACGTATCTTTCAAATAATAATAGCCATTGAGAAAATGTAAGATCTTTCACTTTCGACGTTACGGAAAATTTCAACTCGTCGGAGATACGGTAGTACTGTATTGCGGTAAAAAGCCTGTTAAGTCTTAGCTTTAATGTGGGTTTCTGTTGATTCACTACATAGCAAATAAAGTCAAGATACTCGTCACGGAGATCGCGCGTAATCAAAGGCTCTCTCTTTTTACGTATTCTTAACATCACAACATCAACCAGAGGCCGGGGTGTAAAATCTTCTCTTTTGAATTTATAAAATACACTGAAGTCAAAAAACGGTTGAGTTAACAAAGAAAATAGATAACCCTCCCCTTTTCCCATAAATCTGTCGGCTGCTTCCTTTTGTACTACCAGAAAAGTATCTTCGGGAACGCGGCCTGTAAACAAAAGCTTGTTAACAATCAATGAGGTAATACTAAAAGGAATATTGGAAAAAACTTTGTATGTTTTTAAAGGTAGTGGGTGTAACAAAAAATTTTCGTTTAAAGACTGAACATGAGAATGAGCAGAAAATTTTTCCTTAAGCTCCGTGTGTAATTTGGGGTCCAGTTCCAGTGAAATAACCGAGCCCGCAAGACCTGCCAACACTTCGGTGATAATTCCCTTCCCTGCTCCGATATCTAATACTGTATCGTCTTTTGAGATGCCTGCCTTTAGGGCTAATTGACGAACTAACTTAGTGTCGGTCAGGAAATTTTGAGATATCGAAAGATCGGGCACACTCACAGTTTAACAAGAATTTCCACGAATGCCACCCGCATCCTTGACTCACCTGTTCCTGACCCGTAATATGGGGAAAATCATGTAGAAAAGGAGGGGAGATGAAACGCACACTCAAAACTGTCGGCATGTACGCTTTCGTGATTTTGATGATCTTGGCATTCGCCTTCATGACCGTGGCCGGAGTTGGTATTCAACAAAAACCAATTCCCTAATAACGTCCGCCCCCGTTCTGCGCTTTAACAAAGCAACGAACGGGATTTTTTATCCCTGAACAAACTTCCCAAACCTATAGTTTCGTGGTAAACTGGCGGCTATTCACACCCCAATCAAGGGGATAAGTGTAAGTACGTTGAAAATCCGATTTTATCAATGGCCTAGGAGGGTCGATGAAAAAAGTTCTGTTATGTATTTTTGCTCTGTTGTTGTTCCTCGACTTTAAGGTGATTATGCCCATTGCTCAAGAATTTTTGTATGGGACACCTGTGTCGGGTGAACGGTCCGTGTCGGCAAAAGCGCCTGACCCCACACCAACCCCAACCCCATTTCAACCGATTTGGAGTACCCCGGTTGTTGTGAATCAGCCAACGCTATCTGTACCGACTCCGGCGTCTGAAACCATACTTGAACCGTCCTTACCCGAAAATCCGTACGATTTTGAGGGAATAATGTTCGACGGTTCTGACACCATAGAAATATGGTTTTACCCGGTTTCAGACAAGCCATTTTCCGTTTCATTCATTCCTGTTATCCCTGTGAACGGTCCCGACGACTACAAGCCGGGAATCTACAAATCAGGGGTCTGGGCAGATGATCTCGGAAGTATCACAGTAAACCCTCATTCGGGTTGTTTTAGATACCGCGGAAAGTCCGGTTGGACCGAACTTGAAGGTGAGTTTCTACGACGACATTTTGAGGGAGGAGAGTGCGACGATGTGCTAACAGATCTTTCCGAAAGCCGGATGAGCACGGCAATCGAAGAACTGCAAAACTCGGCTGTCGTACTTAAACAGAATGAAGTTTCTGTGGAACTCCGTTTGACCGGGGCAGGGATCATCAAAAACGAAGATCTCAGCCTAGTACGGTCGTTAGATCCATCGGGACTTTCCCAACTTATCGGCATCTCCCTGGATGACGGAAGCATCGTCATCATTACCAGCGGCCGGGATACATCCCACGACCCGTGGTATTCAGCAGAGAGGCTGATTGTGGTCCTCGAACAAGGAGGAGGCCAATAAATGAATAAGCTAAAGTTGGTAACTGTGTTAATCGTTCTTGTTGTACTGGCGGGTACTATGTTAAACACAGCCAGCGCAGGTTTTGACTTACCGGAGCAAGGTTGGAGGATTACGGCCTACCTTGGTTTCGGGGCAGTACCTGGAATATCGGGCTCACAGCATCGTTTTGAGCTCGGCGGAGCAGGCGGATTTGTTGTAAACGCCTACTGTATTAACCCCGCGCTACCCAACCCCTCAGTGGATGCTGGGTGTAGTTATATTCCCGGCACAGGGCGGTTTTGGTGTGGAAACGAAGTGCAAGAGTTGGTCCCGTACGACGTCTTAAAGACGCCTGAGCCAACTCCAACGTTCACCAACACACCAACGGCAACTCCGACGAACACGCCGACTGAAACTCCAACGTCGACGCCGACGGAGACCCCTACCGCAACTCCAACCGACACACCTACGACAACACCGACAGAGATACCTCCGACGGAAATTCCGCCTACCGAAACACCGACGAATACACCCACAAATACTTCGGTACCGCCGGAAAATACTTCAACTCCCGCACCGCCACGGCCAAGCCGAACACCACCGCCTGTTGCTACGAGCGGTTATGGTGAAAAAAGTCTTGCCGTTGCTGTTGCAAGATCCTACGGGGATGAAATACTTCTCGGAGTGGGAATGGGAAGTGTGATTTTATTAATCCTATGTTTGGGTTTTAAAAAATATATCCGGAATATAGGAAATTAGTAAATATAGGAAATTAGTAAATATAGGAAATTAACTGCTCGCGAAGGGTAATCTTGAAGCCAATAATTTGGTCTCAGGGTTACCCTTTTTTTATACCCAAACTGATGGTTTGCCTAATACCTTATAGTAAGTTATACTTTTCGTTAGAAATCGGTCGCAAAGGAGGAAAATGTGGGTACTATAACAATTGTCGATCAGGCCTTGTACAGAAACACAGTAACACGATTGTCCAGAGAAGTGCCATTAGCAGAAAGGGAATGTTTTGCATTTTTTGCGGTCCAGCTTGCTAAATTGCATAAAAGGTGCGGAGTAGAAAGAATTGAGGAAATTTTGAGCAGCAAGTTTGACATCTTCCAACCTCTAGTAACCGCACATGAATCTTTGTTAAACATGACTTACAGCAGCTGCGGAACAACGACTCAAAAAAATATGCGCGTGCTAGTGGAAATGTTACGTAAGGGGACAGTCAAATATTGAGACACGATTTTTTTCTAACAAGCTCTGGGGGAATAATTAAAAAATCCCACGGAGCTTTTTTTTAAACTACTCTTACCGCTTTACGCAGGCGCGTCCGTCTTGGCTTTTTAAATGTAATAGTGCTATAGTGAGCGTCTGCTTGGTCGCAGATTCATCGATTCTTTTATCTGAAACGGAGAGAAAATGAAAGCGAAGAGACTATTTTCGGTAATGCTTGCAATCGTAGTGTGCTTAACGGTCGTCTCACCTGTTTTGGCCGACAAACCTGTTGGGTTTGATCCGGTAACCGGGGCGGAAACTGCGTGGTCAAACAGCGGGTGCAACAAAATCCAGGGTGGATTAATTTTGGACTCTGCGGGCAATGCGCTTGAGACCGGTTTTGATGAGTTCGGGTACAACTACCAGGCCCATCTTTTCGACGGTACGTATGACTCGTCTGATAGGGTTTTAGACGGTAAATATTTGGGGTCAACTGGCGACTATGTCGACGATAAGCTCCAAATGAAATGGTCGGACGAGTGGCTGTCGAATGTTGACTGCAATAACGACCGCAAGCTCGATAGAGGGCTTATCAACGGCACCGCTACTGGAATCAGTTCGGGTTGGTTAACAAACCATGTCAATGGCGATTACCTTGATACCACGGGTGTCCTGCAACACTACACATATTTTGTCAAGATCGGGTACTTTGGTCCTGAGAGTCCTCTTTGGGGATCCTATGATGTACTTGAAGAGGTGTATAACGATCCTGCGGCAGGCTTTCACGGTGTAACTATCTACACAGATCCTGGTTTAGGATTCTTTACACAACACTGAGTAAGACCGTATAAATAAATGACCAAGCATTGAACTCAGAGGAGATTCGGCCAAAAACCAATCTCCTCTTTTTTATATTCTCCGTCACTATGCTAGAATGCGTGCATTCACAAATACAACCACGTCTAAAATTAAGGCGCCAGATAAGGAGATAAGATGACTAAAAACGATACTATTGAAATCAAGATTCGGAAAGATTCTGTAAATGTCCTGTACAGGGAATACTACACAGACCGAAAGATTTCTCGGGTGCCCCACAAGATTTACACATTACCGCTCGGGAATGTTAAAAACAGTAAACTTGTATCTGATATTGGGCCAATCGGAGCTTCCCTCATAACTATGTTAAACAAAATCGAGTCACTAGATTTTGTCTACTTAACATACAATTCCGTGGGTCTTTCTAAAAAACGGGGGAGGGATTGGACAGCAATCGAGCAGCTGGTTTTTCTTGACATCCAAACTGCATTTGGAGCAGCAGCTTACCGTACCAAGAACTGGTAGATCAACCGGCGCAATCAAGTTTTATAAACTTAGAGCGCCGGATTTTTTTAAATAGACAGCCTTCACTCTTGTGATACAATTCCACCAAATCAGATAAAAACCGGTCTCAAATAAAGGCAGGCGTTCAAAAGGAGAGAACATGGCCACACAAGCTATACTTGAAGTCGACGTGAAAAGTATCGGGCTGAGAGACGAAATGCGTGTTTACACAACAAAACTTATCTTGTCCGAATTCGGAGAAAGGAACGCTTTCGATACGATGTCGTGGCCTGTGGATTTTCCCCAGGCGGAAGATGTTGGCTTGAAATACCTAGGCCAGGTCTGCACGTGTCTGGTAAACGAGATTGTAAAAAATATCAGCGGCGTTACTTTTATAGTTGTGGATTTACATTCCGTAACTATTTTAAGAAACATGAGTTACAGCTGGAACACAATTGAACCTAAGTTATTCGAGGCGATCGAGAAAGCATTAAAGGTCGACAGCGAAATTGTAGGGAAACAACTGTCTTAGCCAAGGCCGGCGCAATCAGGTTTTTACAAACTGAAAGCGCCGGATTTTTTTGCTCACCAAACTAAAATACTTTCAATGTAAAAAATATCGGGGACAGCATTCTTCGTTAAGAATGTGTGCTGTCCCCTAACGTAACTTACTTACCGCGCAACTTTCTCTTAAGATTTTTGGTCAGTTTCCCACCGCTACTTCCGGACCCACCAACTTTTTCGGAGTATGGGTTTGAAACATGATCCACAGGACGTTCAGCTTCCGCGCGGTTTAGGCGAATTGCACTATCGGATGGCAGTACTTGAGGATAGTGACTCCTTACCCAGCTTTGTGCCAAAGTGATATCCAAAATGTCCTTTACGGACTTATCAGCCAGCGTTGCCATTGAATCCCTAGCCTTTCCGGTATTTAAACCAGCCTCAGAAGTTGAATATAAATTTTTAAACTGCCCGGCGGAGGATCCGCTTTTAAACAAACACTTCAAAATTTTCCGTATCATCAGCTCCCTCCCTTTTGGGTTCAAAAAAAACGACCCCCTGTTGAAGAAAATCTTCGTGTGGTCGTTCTATATTTAATTGTAGAAATGTTACCAAACTTTTTTGCAAAAGTCAAAACAACATCATACTAACAAAGATGATAATAATATTTTAATCTAACGGAAATTACTTTTACTAAAGGAACACTTTTACTAAAGAATCATTTCTTGGCTTCTCTGACTCTCATTGCTTCTCTACCGACTTTGTCTCTTAAGTAAAATAGTTTAGCTCTTCTAACGTTACCTTTTTTCATTACTTTTATTTTTTCTATATTAGGTGAGTGTAAAGGAAGTATTCTTTCTACTCCTACCTGGTCGGCACCGATTCTTCTTACTGTGAAAGTTTTTGAAATATCAGAACCTCTAAATGAGATTACGATACCTTCGAACGGTTGGATTCTCATTTTTTCACCTTCGATAATTTTGTAGAAGACGCGTATGGTATCACCGACCCTGAATTCAGGAATCCTGGGTTCTTCCTTTGAAACTGTCTTCAACTCTTCTTCGGCTGCTTTGGACTCTTCCTCGACCTTCTCTTCGATGGCTTCTTCGAGCTTTTCTTCCTCAGTCTCAACCGCAGGAGCTTCGGCTGCTGTTTCCTCCGGCACGGGCGCTTCGACAACGGTTTCTTCTACAGGCATATCCTGTTGAGCTGTATCGTCTTGTTTAGTTGTATCTTGATCTTTATCGGCCATAGACTGTGCTAGGATAGCAAATTAAACCCGTAATATCAATTATTTCTTTTTTGAGGACACCTTCGCGGGTTTTTTTACCTCCATCGCTAAGCCAGCTCCTGGCGAAACGTCGATTTCTACCAAGTCCCCCTCTGATGTTTCAGCTGCTATTATTTTGCTAGATATGGCGTTTTCCACTTCGGTCTGGATTAACCTCCTGAGCGGCCTTGCCCCGTATTCTTCGCTATACCCATTCTCTACCAGGTAGTCTACCGCCTTAGCCGAAACCTCCAGCGTAAGCTGCTGTTCAGCTAACATCTTCCTTGTTTTATCAAGCATTCTCAGGGTTATTTCCCTGATATCCTCTTTTCCCAGGCTGGTGAATACTACGATTTCATCAATTCTATTTAAAAACTCCGGCTTAAACGAATCCTTCAAAATTCCAAATATTCTTCTGTCGGCAGCTATTGCTACCTCATCGTGAGACTTGTTCTTGTCTTCGATAAAGCCTATATCTTTTCTTCTTAGCAGTTCGGAACCAACGTTGGACGTAAGTATTACTATAGTGTTTTTAAAATCAACCGTCCTTCCTTTGCTGTCAGTTAAACGCCCATCTTCCATAATTTGAAGTAAGGCATTAAATGTGTCGGGGTGAGCTTTCTCTATCTCATCCAGCAGTATTACGGAAAAAGGTTTTCTTCTCACTACGTCGGTCAATTGGCCACCCTGCTCGTATCCCACATATCCGGGAGGCGCCCCTATCAATTTACTTACTGAATGCTTTTCCATGTACTCACTCATATCCAGGCGGACAATCATGTCTTCGTCTCCGTATAAAGCTTCGGCTAATGTCTTTGCCAGTTCAGTTTTTCCAACACCGGTGGGACCTAAGAACAAAAATGATCCGATCGGCCTTTTCGGGTCTTTTAGCCCTGCCCTGGCTCTTCTTATCGCTTCCGACAAAACACCTATTGCTTTGTCCTGACCTACAACTCTATTTTTTATAGTATTTTCCAGATTTAATAATCGCTCGCGCTCAACAACATTAAGTTTTTCAAGGGGAATTCCGGTAGCACGCGAAACTACTTTTATAACAGCGTCTTCGGTTACATCGGGAATCTCCTCGAGTTTGGTTTTTGTCCAGATTTCAACAAGCTCCGATTTTATTTTTTCAAGTTCTTCCGTCTTTTTCTTTAACGATTCTTTTTCTTCGTCACTGATTTTATTTTTCCTTGCATCATTTTTTAATTTCGAAATTTCTTCCTCAACAGTTCTTAAATTTTCAGGCTCTTTTACCTGGGACAAACGGACCATCGCGCATGCTTCGTCAATCAGGTCAATTGCCTTATCGGGTAAAAAGCGATCAGAAACATAGCGGTCGCTCATTTTAACAGCGGCGGCTATGGCGTCGTCAGTTATTTTTACATTATGATGGGATTCGTAGCGCTCTCTTAATCCTCTGAGAATTTCAACAGTATCTTCGGCGGTCGGTTCATTTACCATAATAGGTTGGAAACGGCGCTCAAGTGCGGCGTCCCTTTCAACATACTTTCTGTACTCGTCTATTGTAGTAGCACCTACCATCTGTAATTCACCTCTTGCAAGGGCCGGTTTAAGTATATTTGCGGCATCCATCGATCCTTCTGCACTACCGGCTCCGATAACAGTATGAAGCTCGTCAACGAAAAGGATTATCTGACCGCTTGCCGAAATGACCTCGGTTATTATGTCCTTCAAGCGTCCCTCGAACATGCCTCTGTGAGAAGTACCCGCGATTATTGAAGCTAAATCGAGCATGAACACACGTTTGCCTCTTAAAGGCTCCGGAACCTGTCCGTTAACGATCTTTTGGGCCAAACCCTCAACTATAGCTGTTTTACCGACACCGGGGTCTCCGATAAGCACGGGGTTATTTTTTGTTCTTCTAGAAAGGATGTGAATGACGCGCTCGATTTCGTTTTTTCGTCCGATAACAGGGTCAAGTTTACCTTCCCTGGCTAATTGGGTAAGATCGCGGCCATATTTATCTAGTTTTGAAGCGGATTGAGACGTCTCTTTTACAACTTCTTCGTAGCATACTTCACACAGAGCCATGTAGACTTGCTTGCCGTCCACAATCTGATTTATTGGATATTTTGCAGGACGTTGCCCGCATCTGTGGCAGAGTACCATGAGTGAGATATTAGCACTCAACGCTTTCGAGTGCAAGAGTTTTCTTGATTAATGTTCCCAAACATCAGCCACAAACGGGTCACTTTGGATCTTCACTTTTTTAATAAACAAGGCAGCTGCTCTCACCATCTCGTCAGACTGCACCTGTGCCCAATACTCTGCCTGGTCGTCCCTTATTTCCGACACTATTTCGTCGTGAACTGTGAGCGTAAGTCCACCGTCTATCCCTTCTTTTTTCATCCTGTCGTTTAAAAATATCAATGCGTACTTAACCGCGTCGGCGTTTGTTCCCTGAATTGGGTGGTTTTTCGCTTCTCTCTCGATGCGCGATTCTTTTTTCCTGAAATCGGGGTCGTCTTTTAACGGCTTTTCGTACCAGCGCTTTCTTCCGAGAGGCGTCGTGCTAAAACCGTCCCTTACAGCTTTTTTCGCTGTCTTGTTGAGATATTCTTTTACACTCGGGTAACTCGCGAAATATCTATTCATATAATCTTCGCCCTGCTCTCTTGATACAGGAGTTCCGGTTTCGTTTTCAATTCTCGCAGCCAAACCCATCGAACCCATACCGTACATCAATCCGAAGCCTATAGGTTTGGCAATTTGTCTGTAGCTAGGGTACTTCTTTTTAAAATCCTCACTGTATGGAACGTTAAACATAAGCGACGCCGTGTACGAGTGGATATCCAACCCGTCGTTCAACGCTTTAATCATTTTTGCATCTCCGGAAAGCTCGGCCAGGATTCTCATCTCAAATGAAGAGTAGTCAGCCGTAACTAATTTGTAACCGGGTTCGGGATTAAAACACGTTCTAAAAGGAGCTTCTTCGGAATTTCTCGGAATCTGCTGGAGGTTAGGATTATTACAAGAAAATCTTCCTGTTGCGGTACCGAGCTGGTTGAACTCGGGGTGGAGCCTTTTTGTAACAGGGTTGATTTTAGATAACAGCGAGTCGCCGAAAGCCGATAATAATTTTTCGTATCCCCTGTAATTTCTTAACAGCTTAACAATCGGTTCGTTGTGTAAAGCAAGAAGAGCATCTCCGGTAGACGGCAGATTTAGATTTAGTTTGTTATTAAATAAATCCATCAACTGCTGCTGACTATTCATATTTATTGTGTCCGCGTGGTTTCCGAAAAGATCAATCATGTTGTTGGAGTAATAAGGTCTTATGGCCTCCTGAAATTCTTTTGCCAAAGCATTTCTTCTTTCGGACAAATGCACCATAATTTCCCGCCACTTTTTCTCATCGATATAAATGCCCTTTAGCTCCATTTCGCCAACCGCGCGGGTTGCAGCAAACTCAAGTTTAGCGACATTTAACAAATTCTCGCTCTTTATTTTAACGAGCTGTTCGTTGAAAATCGGAAATAGGATTAAAGTGTCCAAGGCGGAATAGTTTAATTGTTCAACATTAATTTTTGTTTTATTTGTCACACCTTCAAATGTTTGCCGTACGTCTTTTTTCAAATCCAACCCCGTGTATTTTTTTGTAAGGTCTTTTAAAGAATAGTAACCGCGCCCGAGTCCGGCGTTTAAAATAACTTCTGCAAGCATCGTATCGTATAAATTGGTCGGGGCAGCGCCTATGTGAATTTTGATGTGTTTGTAATCGAACTTACCGTTGTGAAATATTTTAAGTATCTTCGGATTTTCCAAAAAATCTTTAAAACGGGTGAAGTTTTTTAGTTCGAGGGCGCGTGCGTCGAAAATGTAACTTTTATCTTCGGTGCCTATTTGCACCAAAAGTAAATTTGAAGTGTAAGGGTCAAGACCGGTGCTTTCAATATCCACCCCTACTACTTTTACATTTTCTAAAATTTCTAAGGCTTCGTTTGCCTGTTCTGTCTTTGTAATGTACTCGTATGAAGGGTTTGCGGGATCAAATTTTAGTTCCATCCCGTATATGATACCACTTGAGGAAATACTAAAATTCCATCATTTTTCGGTGTTGTCACAAAACCCATAGTGTGCTAACATGCCGGTATTCAACTAATAAGGAGGAGAGATGATTGAGAAACACTGGCCTAAGGTAATTGCATTTATAGTACTTATGACAGGGTTGGCGGTAATACTTTTACCAAATCGCGTTATTTTCGATCAGTGGGTACTTCATAACGCTTCCATGGTACTCATTGGGTTCCTGGCTGCTATCGGAACGGAACGGTTTTTTGATGCTAAAACCATTCTCGACAAGATTGTTTCGATAGTCTCTTTTGTACTTGCGTTTTACATCGCCTTAACTGTGCTCGCGAGTTAGATACTAGAACCTAGGAAAGGATAGTGACATGGATAGTTCGGAAGAGTAGAAAAGGATTCAGCGAAATAATAACCTGAAGTGGTCAGGAGCCGTTCTATTTGCGCTTTTGGTTCTACTGCTCGTACCGGGATCGCAAATGGAATTGTGGCAAAAACAGGTTGTGGGGGTCTTTCTTCCTTTCGAGGGTGGGATTTTACTAATCACAGAGAGCCCGAGAAGAATTCTACTTACCATCCTGGGGATTAAATTGCTCATATTCGGAGGGATCTTGACCGCACTGGCTTTGGCGTAACACCGTAACCCGCCGCTTTTTTGGATTCATTCCAACAGTGCGGCTACTTTTTACCAAATGCTTACTATTTTTTTACTCACTTTTTGGAGTACCCTCCAAAATGCATGCTCACTTTTTGAGAAGTTCTTTGATTGTTTCTATTGCTACCGAAGCGTCTGCCTTACCCTTCATCTCTCTCATCACATTTCCCAGCAAAAATTGTAGGGCACTTTCTTTTCCGTTTTTAAAATCGGTAACAGCTGCCTGATTTTTTTCCATCACGTTTTCAACAACTTTTCTTATTTCTCCGGTGTCGGAAACCTTCTCACCCTCACCTTTTATTTTATTCAAAATCTCTTCAACATTAAGCTCAAAAAGATCTTTTCTGTTAATCAAAACCGTAGCTGCTTTTACCGCATCTAAACCGCCTTCGATCAGCTTATGAAACTTCTCAACCACCGCAGCCCCCATAACTTCCACCAGAATCCTACTCTGCTCCTTGGCAACACCTTTCTTTTCCATTACATCCCTCAAGGATTGCGGCAAACTACCTTCAACCGCCCTTAACTCATTAAAATATTTCTCATCAAAAACCATCGGCGGAATATCGGGCTCTGGAAAATACCTGTAATCCGAAGCTTCTTCTTTATCCCGTTGCGCGACAGTAATATTTTTAAATTCGTCGTACCCGCGGTTTTCCTGTTTGGGCATTTCACCCTTTTCCAAAATTTCGCGCTGTCTGACAATCTCCGCCCGTACGGCTTTTTCCATATATTTGAACGAGTTAATATTTTTAACTTCAACTTTGTAAGGGGACAGTTCATCTTTTTCTTCCATCTCGCCGGTTCTCAGTGAAATATTAGCTTCCAGCCTCATCTGACCTTTTTCCATGTCGGCTTCGCTTATTCCTAAGTACCTGCAAATGACTTGGAGTTTTTTGCAGTAATCTACGGCGTCTTCGATGGAACGAAAACACGGCCTGGTAACTACCTCAATTAACGGCAACCCGGACTTGTTGAAATCAACTAAAGTCTTTCCTCCCTCGTGAAAAGATTTTGCCACGTCTTCTTCGAGGTGTACCCGTTCGATATCTGCTGTGTTGCCGCTTTCCAAAGACAACGAGCCGTTTTCACACAAAGGTTGTTTGTACTGACTTATTTGGTAACCTTTCGGGAGATCGGGGTAAAAATAATGCTTTCTGTCGAATCTCGAGTCGTTGTTTAAAGTGCAGTTTAAAGCTAAACCAAGTAGTTGCGCTTTTTTAACTCCATCTAAATTAGGAACGGGTAAAGCCCCCGGTAATCCTAAACATGTAGGACAGGTGTGAGTATTAGGCTCGGCGCCCCATATATTGGCGTCACATCCGCAGAACATTTTTGTTTCCGTTTTGGGTTGGACGTGAACTTCCATTCCCACGACCAGTTTGTATTTTCCTAATAATTCTTCGTTCATTTTTTAAACATTAACTCCTAATTTATATAAGGCCTCTTTTAAATTGGCGACTGCTTCGATAATCATAAAATACGCCGGCTCAAAACCTGCCTCATGTACCAAACTATTTCTTAATTTGTGTGCGTCCCAAATTCTGTTGTAAGTAGGTCTGTCAAATTTTTCAACGGCGTTTTTCAAACGTTCTCCCATTGTCTCGCCCGGAACTATTTCTTTTAATACAGCGTCCAGTGATTTGTCGGCCATAATCAGAGCCTGTTTTAATTGCGAAGGACCTTTTTGCTTAAGTAGGATGCTTATGTTTTCCCAATCAGACGTTATTTTTCTGACGGTCTCCTGGCTTACCGAACCGTAAGACGGGGAACTTCCTGAGCCGAATATAAAATCAAAAAATCCCATAATTATTCCTTAATTAGCGCCGGTTTTTCGAGATGAAAGCCCGTCGCCCCCTGATAATTAAATAATGCTCCGAATATTTTCGACTCTTCGTTTATCCTGCTCATTATTTGAACACCTACGGGAAGTCCGTTGTAAAACCCGCACGGTACACTAATTCCCGGTACGCCCGCAATACAGCTGGGTTCATTTAAAACATCCATCATTTCTCCGAACATCGGTGAGTTAGAACTTTCGCCGACATTTAGAGCGACACAAGGCATGGAAGGAGCAACCAGCAAATCAACTTTTTCAAAAGCTGCATCAAAACTTTGTTTAATTAACGTACGTACTTTTTGCGCTTTTGCATAGTAAGCATCGTAGTACCCAGAGCTTAAAGTGTAAGCGCCCAACATAATTCTTTTCTTTGCTTCAAAACCGAATGAGTTGCGATCATTTCCGTATCTTATTCCATCAAGCCTCGCCAAATTAGACGAAACTTCGGATCTTTGCAAGATTGTATAAACGGCAATTGAGTATTTCGGGCTAAGCATGTCAACATCAATAATTTCTGCTCCTAAAGTTTTGAAAACCTCAATGGCCTCATCTATCTTTTTTCTTGTTCCGTCTTCAAGTTCCATTTCAAAGTAGGACACCGGTCTTCCGATTTTGACTCCCTTCATACTAAAAGACTTCCCTTCGGCTAAGTAATCGGGCACTTCTGTTTGTAAGGATGTTGCATCAAGCGGGTCTTTCCCTGCCATAACTCTTAAAACTACCGCCGCATCTTCGGCTGTTTTAGTTAGTGGACCCGGAGAATCGGTAGAAGAAGCCATGGCCACAATTCCATACCTGCTCACCCTTCCGTAAGAGGGTTTTACGCCCGTGACACCGCACCAGGACGCCGGACCGCGTGTACTTCCGCCCGTCTCACTTCCGGTCGCAAATAACACCATATGGGACGCTACGGCAGCCGCTGAGCCGCCCGAAGAACCTCCCGGCACTTTACTTAGATCCCACGGATTAAAGGTTGTTCCGAAGTCGGATGTTTCGGTGGAAGAACCGTGGGCGAAAGCGTCAAGATTAGTTTTTCCCAGTAAAATTGCCCCGGCTTCGTTAAGTTTTTTTATCGCGGTAGCATCAAAGGGAGGAACATAGCCTTCCAGGACTTTTGAAGATGCGGTAGTTTCAATATTTTTAGTTGAATAATTATCTTTTGCCGCGTATGGAATGCCCAACAACGGTTTGTTTATAAAAGCGTTGGCGCCCTTTGCAGAAATTTCTTTATCGGCTTCCACGGCTTTCTCTAAAGCGCTTTCTGAGGTTACCCGCAAAAACGCCTTTATTTGCGGGTCAAACTTTTCAATTTGAGCTAAACACGCGTTTACCAAATCAACAGAGGTGAATTCTTTTTTCTTTAAACCCTCCAGAGCTTCTTTAACTGTAAGTTCATTAAGTTTACTCACGGTCGAAAACTCCTTTGGTAACCACAAGGTTTCTTATAATTTCCTTAACATTTTTTAAAGCGTCTTCGCGGGGAAGAGTTACTTTTTGTGAACCGTCCTGATAAACATTTGTTAAACCCGTAACCTGGAATGTTTCACTGACTTTGGAAGTATCAAGTTCGTCCAATATTTTTATGTAATCCAGGGTCTGTGATAATAGTTGGGAAAACTTTTCTTCGTCGCCTTCAACATTAAGTTTGGACATTTGAGCGATTTTTTTAACCTCTTCAATTGTTATTTTTCTGCTGTCCATAATGTTCATATTAAAGCATTTTCGTGGATATTAAAAGGTTTTTGAGCGCTTACATCTGCAGTAGACGGTTTATACGTTCCTCGATGGGCGGGTGCGTGGAAAATAGACCTTCCACTGCTTTTCCCAAGGTTCTCACAGGACTTACGATATAAAGATGAGCTGTAGCACCGTTTGCCGCTTCTAAAACTTCCCGGTCACTACCCAGTTTCATTAAAGCGTCTGCCAATCCTCTCGGGTGTCTGGTTATAGATACTGCTGTGGCGTCAGCTAAAAATTCCCTGTTTCTGCTAATGGCAAGTTTTATCAAAGTGGCAATTATCGGACTTAATATAAGTAAAATCATCCCGACAAGAAAAAATATGCTTCCCCCGGAATTTGAGTCGGAACTTCTTTTCCTAGATCCTCCATAAAATGCTCCCCGTGTAAACCAATCTGCTAAAAGCATGATTGTCCCTACTAAAATGCTCACAATAGACATAAGGCGTATATCGAAATTTCCGATGTGAGACATTTCATGCGCGATTACGCCTTCGAGTTCTCTTTTTTCCAGACGCTGCACAATTCCGGTTGTAAAACAAATGACAGAATGTTCTGGGTCACGGCCTGTAGCAAATGCATTCATGGACGAATCCTCAATGACATAAATTCTTGGTTTCGGAATACCTGAAGCTATGCTCATATTTTCTACTAATTTGTGAAGATCGGGACCGTCTTCAAACTTAACTTCTTTAGCTCCCGAAATCCCCAGAACTATTTTGTCGGAATTGTAATAAGAAATGAATCCCGAGATTCCGGAAAAAATAAGGGCACCACCCAAAAAAGTCACGCCCGACCCTTCGTAAAAATATTCGCCTACAAACCAGCCTATTGCTGATACTATAGCAATAAACAGGGTAACGATAATGACCGTGTCCCTCTTATTTTGTTCTATGTGCTGATACATGTTCATGACCGTTCTGTGTATCCTTCCTCCCAACCAAACTCGCTGTATTTTTCTCCGGCTAGCATTTTGTCCAGTCCCGATTTCACTACAGGAATCAAATTTTCAGGAAGGGACAGTTTATCGAACCAGGCCAACTCGAAACATTTGTCGGGCTCCATGTTGAACGGTTCACCGTCCCATTTTTTGACAGTGAAGTAAAAAAACTGCCTGTCGCAATCCGAGATTTTTGCGGGAATGGATAAAAAATGACTAAATTCGAGGTCTTCCTCTAAAACATCGACCCCGGCTTCCTCTTTTATTTCACGGCAAAGTGCAAGTTTGTAAGGTTCAGCTTCATCTACATGCCCCGCTACCAACCCGTACCAACCGTCCCGCCAGCCGGTGTTTTTTCTTTTCTGCAAAAGAACTTTTCCGTCTTTTTCAAAGTAGGCCAGGACGGCAATCTTGATCTTTAACGAGTGCTTGTCCATTAGAACTGAACTTTAACTGCTTCTCTATCCTGCGCTTCTGCCTCAAAGAATGCTTCCTGCGTAAATCCGAACATTCCTGCGATCAGGTTTGAAGGGAAGGCAACAATTTTCTCATTGTACTGTCTTACGACGCTGTTAAAGAATTGTCTGGAATAAGCGACCTTATCTTCAGTATCTGAAAGTTCCTTCTGCAAGTTAATAAAACCTTCCTGAGCTTTTAGTTCCGGATAGGCTTCGGCAACGGCAAAAAGGCTTTTCAAGGCTGAAGTTAGCTGCATGTCAGCCTCACCTGCGGCCTTTGCGTCTCCTGCTGTCATCAAAGCCGCGCGGGCTTTGGTAACATTCTCGAACACTTCCTTTTCGTGAGCAGCGTAACCTTTAACCGACTCTACCAAATTAGGTATAAGGTCGATCCTTCTTTTAAGCTGGACGTCTATCTGGCTCCAGGCTTCCTTGATCTTAACTTTCAATGTTACAAGAGAGTTATAGATCGAAATCAAAAACACGGCGGCTAACGCTATGACTGCTAAAATAATTCCCATAATGCACCTCCTTAGATAACAAAATTACTAAAGCCATTATATATCTTTTGTAAAAGAATTCACTTCAAACGTATTCCTGCTTCTCTCACAAAGTCAGTAAAACCGAGCGTATTTATTATATTTTTCTTTTCGGCCCAACCCCGGCGCGCGTTGTATATTCCGTATCTCATGTGTGAAAGCTGATCTGTTGCGTGTGCGTCGCTACTTATAACCATTTTCACTTTCCAGCTAATTGCTTCTTTAACTAAGTCGTCGGTAAGGTCTAAACGGTCGGGCTGCGAATTTATTTCGAGGATTTTGTTATTGTCGCGGGCAGCTAAAAAAATCTTATCCCAGGCGGGGTCTACCGGATCACGTTGATTTAACAATCTTCCCGAAGGGTGCCCGATTATATTAACGTACGGATTTTCTATTGCTGCTAGAAGTCTGTCGGTAATCTGTTCCCTGTCCTGATTAAAAGAGGTGTGAATAGAAGCAACAACGTAGTCTAATTCTGATAACACTTCGTCGGGCAAACCCAGGGTTGCATCGGCCAAAATATTAACTTCATAACCGAAAAACACTTTAATAAAATTCTGCTTTTTGTTTATTTTTTCTATCGCTGCCCTCTTCTTTTTTATAATGTCCGAAACTTCTTTGTAGCCGCGCGATGTAACACTCGGGGCATGATCGGAAATCCCTAAATACTCGTAACCCAACGCGATTGCTGCTGTAACCATTTCTTCCAGCGTACTCAAACCATCCGAATCAATCGTGTGAGTGTGAACTTCTCCCTTTATATCTTTTAATTCGATGAGTTCGGGCAATTTATTATCAATTGCGGCTTCTATTTCGTTGGAGCCGTTCCTAAGCTCGGGTTCGATGTAAGGCAAACCTAAAAATTTGTAAAAGGACGGTTCATCGGCAAATTCGTGGGTGTCGCTTCCCTTTTTAATCCCATACTCAGACAAAGACATGTTTTTGGAAAGGGCAAAATTACGGAGGAGAATGTTATGTTGCTTTGAACCCGTGAAATACTGCAACATGGCACCATACGCTTCGGGAGTGCAAACACGCAAATCCACCTGGAGCTCATTGTTAAGCACAACACTGCATTTCTTGTCTCCTTTTACCAAAGTTTCGGCAATTTCGGGAAATTTTAGAAAGTGTTTTATCGTTTTATCCGGATCGGTCGTAGAGACAGGGATATCCAAGTCGCCGATAGTGGCGTTCTTTCTGCGGAAAGAACCTGCTGCCTCGATTCGCCCCAGTGCATCAATCTCCTTCATGTAATCGTAGATTCTTCCCACTGTTTCTTCGGCTTTGGAATATAAAACACGCTGCTTTTCGTTCTTTGTCATTTTGAACTGCCCGACAGCTTCCAATATATCTTTTTCGGATTTCTCGCCGAAACCTTCAAGCTCTCTTATCTCACCTTTTTCGGCGTGTTCTTTTATTTTTTCAACCGCCCCTTCCCGTGTTTTTATTTTAAACGCAGTCGCTAACTTAAAAGCCTTTCTTGCCCCGATTCCACGGATACCAATAAGAGCGAACATTCCCTCGGGAAGGTCTTTTTTGATGGCCTCAAATTCTTTGACTTTGCCTTCGGAAAAAAGCTCGTTTAGATGGGCGTAAATGCTTGCACCCACGCCCGGTATTTCTTTTAGACGGCCATTTTCCCACAAATCGTAGATAGACACAGTTAAGTTATCGAGAATTGCAATCGCGTTCTGATAAGCCCGCACTCTAAATACATTGAAATTCTTTACATCCATTGCCGCCAACACTTCTTTCATCATTGCGATCACTTCCTTATTGGAAATACGGTTGGAGTTCATATGTAAATAATAACAGAGTTCGGAACGGACAAAAAAAACGGCTCCCTTGATTGTTTTTGTAAACAATAGAGAGCCGCAACGGAGAATAAAGCATATTTCCTAGTCCAATGTGGTTTGTACGTAAAGTGTGCCGCTCAGACGGGTAATATTCGACCGGCTGTCTCTGAATTCTAGCCAGTTGATGATGTCCAGCATTAACTCCGACGACACTTGGTTTATAGAACGGCTTTTGACGAGATAATCCCGGGAAGGTTGGCCGCACGCGTGTGTCACTCCTGGGGGCTCCTTTACCACGTGTTTTACCGTCACAGTCTCTATCCCTTGTGCATTTAACAACGACTTAAACCGCATTGTTTCAAACATTTTACCCTCCCTCACATAGATTTTCTGATATTCTAACACCAAATAACTGTTCAACAAAGGAAGAACCGTCCTTTACACAGCCCAATTTATTGACCACACAACAACAAATTGCTAGTATAACACCAGCATTAAGGGGTCGTAGCTCAGTCGGTTAGAGCGCCGCACTGTCACTGCGGAGGCCGCGGGTTCGAGTCCCGTCGATCCCGCCATAGTATTAATCTTATTTCTGCCCCCATATGAAGGAGGTTCGTAAATGTCCACAGATGTGAAAGAAAACGGTAACGAGAGAGATGGTTTGGCTTTGATAATCGGGGGTTTATTTATCGTTGCCTTGGTTTTCGCCGCATATAATTATTTCAACAAAAGCTCGGAAGAGATTAGTAAGACACAGGAAGAGGCCGTTTTTCAAAACGAAGCTACTGAAACTGAGGGCGATGTAAACGGAGAGGCAGCTACGGATAAAAAGCTTCCGCCGACAGTTGCAGGAACGATTTCCGGCGGTTCTTCTAACGGAATTATCAATCCAGAATGGGTTGCTACCGACTACAAAAAGGGAGACATTCAAGGCGCTTCTTACACGGTAAAATCAGGCGACACCTTATGGGAAATTGCAGAGGGGGCCTACGGCGACGGCACTCAATGGACAAAGATACTGGAAGCAAACAAAGGCGATGTAGGATTTTTAGCTAACGGTCAGCAGGCATTGATTATTCCCGGACAGGTCCTGGTATTACCCTAAATTTTTTATTTTCGAACTTAAGAACACCCTTATAGCTGAGGGTGTTTTTTGTTGTGCTCTGTTGCTATAATCACTTTGATACGCGGGTGTGGCCTAGTGGTATGGCGTTTCCTTCCCAAGGAAAAGGTCGCGGGTTCGAATCCCGTCACCCGCTCCATGAATTTGGCCAACAGCCGACAAGGTTGGTGGACAAATTTATAGGGTGTAATGGATGAGAATGCCGCAGCGAGCGAAGGCGAGCGAGGCGGGGTCGACGGGCGTGTCAGCAGACACGAACCGGTGACCGAATCCGTCACCCGCTCCAGATGTTTGAAGTTCCAGACGACTCGTGTGCCCTTTCTTTAAATATCATAGTTTTATCATCAAAAATAGTAACCTGTGTTACGGTTTCCAGACTCGCCGGACCCTAGGTGAAGTTCAAAGTTCCGACCACTCCGAAGGTACTGCAAGTTGTATTTAGTGGCGAAGAAAAAAGAGTTTTTAGAAAAATATCCAGCAAAAGGTTAACTACCAAAAAATACCCGAAATAGTCCTTGCAATCCGAAGAGACGAGTGCTAAATTTGTGTCAAACCCCGCCTATCCGTTTTGGCGCATGGGTTTTATTTTTAATTTGACCCTGTCCGATCAAGTTAATAATCGTTATTAAATTGGCCAGAGAAAGAAAAATTAGAATGGTAAACAAAAAGGTGACTAACAACAGAAGCTCCATTTCCGGTAAGTTCGTCAAGGCAAGTTATGTAAAAAAACATAAGAAAACTACCGAAACAGAACACAATCCAAAGAAAAGGTAGATTCTGTTGATCTGTGCAGGGCATTCTTCCGGGTGCCCTGCCCGTCACTTATAACTGTCTTTCAAGTATAGCTATGAGAATTAATTTTATCCATAATGAATTTCAATTCTTAGAACCTAAAAAGAATGGGTCACTTGGTGATAATGACTTCGGGTTTTATAACATCGCTAACTTTGATATTAATGATATATCGTGCAAAGCTACTTTTACTGCAGGGGGTCTAACTCATATCGCAAATCCTACGTGGACATTCTCAAATAATAAGGCAAAAGAGGCACTTGAAGAATATTTGGAAGGGGTAGATAAAAGCGCTGTGAATAAACCTTTTAATGTGGGATTTACGTTACAAAACGACGAATTCAAACCGATTCTCTAAACGGAAGTCCAAACTTATCCTAGAGAACAACCCGAGCGCAGTAATATCTAATGCGTCTCACCCATAACCTGCAGAGTATATTAGTAGTTGGGTTTCCAGACTCGCCTGGCGCTTCAGTTATGTCATTTTAAAATTCCAGTCTTGTTATGGGGCTTCTTTGTTTGGTCGCGAAGTGTATAATTCACGAAAACTAGCCGAAAAGGAGAGAAAATGGGTACTAAGGAATTGGAAGAGATAGACGGAATGCATGGTCGTTGGTCTTATTTTACTGCAAAAACTACCTTAACCAACTATAAAAACGTTCACAAAGTACGAGGAGGTTATTACCAGGCAGATAAGGTGATAACGACACAAATTCCACCGGGCTCCCTTTTTGTGGGTCTCCACTGCTTAAACTGGGATGAAACCTTCAAGGGTATTCCGGCGCGGGCAAACCTTTACCCTGCCTATCAAGACGGCGTCAAAGCTTGGGTTCTGATCTATACATTCAACTTTGACTGCCTACTGTTGAACGAGCGGATTCTAGACTTCGAGACAGGTAAAGAGCTTTGGCTCAAAAACACAAACAGGGGTTAACACCGACAACAAAGCTGACACGTCACACGTCCCGAAACGAAAGGAAAAGGGCATGGATCCAACTCTTTGTACGTACCGCATGGTCACGAGTATCGACACGGTTAAAAAGCTTGAGAGAAAATCTCAAAGTAGACTGAAGGCCGTAACTTTAAGCAAAAAGGTCCCCGTAGGGAATCTCTTTGTCGACTTTGAACCTATTGATGTTAAGGAAGTACCGTTCAAGGAGGTCAAAGCTACGTTGAAAATATACCGGGCTTACTACAAAAACGAGGAAGTTGCCTTCGTCCGCTATATCCTTGATTTTGAAGGAATGATTACTCACGAAGAAATCATTTCCGCAGAAGACGGTAAAGCGCTTTGCAAGTAGCCTGCCAACAACGCTGAGATAACACAAAAACTACCTCAGCGTTTCTTTTATTCTGGTAAAATGATGACGCTGGCCGGTATAGCTCAGTTGGTAGAGCAGTCCCTTCGTAAGGGAAAGGTCACAGGTTCGACTCCTGTTATCGGCTCCATTTGAACGTAATTTCCAAACTAGACAAAATACATACTATGGGGTATAATTAACAGGTCAAAATTAGACAAATAAATCATTCCTAAGAACTCAAATAAGGAGAATAGAAATGCGTATTATAGGAACTTTGATAGTGTTCGTAGTTTTTTATGTTCTTGAAAAATCAGCTTACGACGTGATGGCCTCTCCTAACGGAAGCGCTGCAGGACTATTCACCATGGTTTTTCTTGGGGCAACTGGTATCGGAATATTAGGCTTTGTTTGGAGCTTCAAACCCGGCCAAAAAGATACCGATGAATCTCCGGTCCGCCCGCTAAAACACTAACGGCCGAACTATGAGAGCAGACACCCACCCTAACACGGTAGGAACAATGTCTGCTCTTTTTTTATGCTAAAATTGAGAAACTATGAAACAATACTCCAAAGTAACGAAAGCCGTTATTGCGGCCGCCGGTTATGGTACGAGGTTTCTTCCCGCAACAAAAAATCAGCCCAAAGAAATGCTCCCCATCATAGATAAACCCATTATCCACTATCTTGTCGAAGAGGCGGTTAATTCAGGAATTGAGGAAATAATACTTGTTACAAGAGCCGGAAACCACATTATGGAAGATTATTTCGACAACAGATCCGAACTTGAAAACGAACTTGAAAAGAACGGTAAGTTAAAATACCTTGAAATCGTCCAGTCCATTCCTCAAATGGCTAACTTTGTTTATGTCAGACAGAAAAATCATCTACCCTACGGCAACGGTTCTCCCCTACTAACGGTAAAGGAACTAATTGATAACGACGAAGCTTTTGTTTATATGTTCGGCGACGACTTAACCCTTTCCGATGTCCCGGTAACCAAGCAACTCATAGATGTTTACCACGAACAGCATCCCGCAGCCGTTCTTGCGGTACAGGAAGTACCATGGTCAGAAGTAGAAAGGTACGGTTCCGTAAAATACAAGGAAAACGCCCCCTACAAATACACAATGGAAAGAGGCTACGAAAAACTCCCTAAAGATCAGGCCCCTTCAAATAAAGTACAATTCGGACGATTTGTCTTCTCCTACGATGTAATTGAAGCCGCAGTTAATACTGCCACAGGTAAGGACGGCGAGCTTTGGCTAATAGACATCCTTAACGGGCTCGTGGACGCAGGAAAAACCGTCATCGCGCAACCAATCGAGGGAGAGTGGCTGACGACCGGCGACCCTTTAAGATACCTGAAAACAACCCTGAAGTTTGCGATGCAAAGAGACGACTTGAAAGACGAACTTAAAACTTTTATAAAAGATGAGATAATGAATTAGGATGGTAACAAGAAAATATAGAAGTAAACAATACGGGATGGGCGAAGAAGAGCTTTCAAAGAAGCTTATTAAAACAATGCTGGGAATAATCGGTTTGATTGTGTTCGTTATTTTGGCTTTGTTTGTTTTCGCGCCGACTTTCGGTTCGGCCTTCGGACTATTATCAAAAAACAGGAACGCCAAAGAAGAAGCGGTAACGGTACGGATAAGACCTCCGACCCTTTCAAATGTACCTACATCAACTAAAGATACAAAAATTAACCTCGCGGGATACGCTAATGAAGGCGACACGATAAAGCTTTTCGTCAACGGACCTGAAGTAGCGCAAACAACAACAGGCGCAGACGGTATATTCAACTTTATATCAATAGAACTTATAAAAGGCCGCAATACTGTTTTCGCAAAAGCTGTAAACACAAAAAATGAAGAAAGCGAAGCCGGGGAGATATTTACCATAATACTGGATACTGAAGGACCTAAAATTGAGGTAGATTCGCCAAAGGACGACTCTACTGTCCGCAATTTGGATAGAAGGATCACTATCACTGGAAAGATCAACGAAAAGGCTACTTTAAAGATAAATGGCAGAATGGTTATTCAAAAACCTGACTTCACGTTCGAATATATTCTGGGTGTTAAATCCGGGGACGTGGAAATAAAGATCGAAGCCGTGGACGAAGCCGGGAACAAAAACGAGGAAACTATAAACGTTAAATATCAAGAGACGAGCTAAAGATTACCGCGTACATCACGAACATTACCTGAGGATAAAAAAGTGAGTTTATAAAAAGGGACTCCAGCATGAGTGCCGGAATCAAACTTATTATCACCAATCTGTACTTCCTTTTTGAGATAGTACTGTCGAGAAATGGAAACGCGAGGGCGGAAGCGTAGGTTAACGCGCCAAATATTCCTGTAGTAGCTAGAACGAACAAGAGACTGGAATCGGCACCGGCGCCCGAGCGTGATGAAATGTTATCTACCGTAAGAAAACCGTAATCTTTCTGAGCATATCTGTATGCATTAAATCCCACCCCAGTCAGTAAATTATCCTGCGAAATTTGAAGTGCGTTTTTCCAGGAAACGAGCCTGAATCTGGCAGAATCGGCGGGATCAGTAATTCCGGATATTCTGGTCTGCACGCGTGGTACTAAAAAGTAAGCTAAGAAAGCCAACAACAAGCCTATAAAAAGAAGCTTTCGGTTTTTAAACAACCCAAATATAAAGATTACAGCGGCCAGCATTGCCCAGGCGCTTCTTGAAAATGTTAAAAATATAAAAACTAGTAGTATGGCAGCTGAAATTACCCTAAATCTGCTTTTTTTACCTTCAAAGATACTTCCTAAAATTAAAGTCAGCACCGTAACTAAGTAGGCTCCGAGAAAGTTGGGATCAAAAAATGTCGAGGCTATCCTATTTTTGTGCGGGTCCCACCCTAAAGCAGGGTCCAAAACGCTAAAGTCCGGCAATACTGTTAGCTGAACCAGTCCGGCAGCGCATAGAAAAAGAGCCGCGACGGTAAAGTATCTTTCCAGCTGACTGCGGGTAATATATTTTGCTACAAGCATGTTGTAAACTACCAAGCCTGACAAAATATAGGTAATGTACCTGACTAAATAAAATGCTGCCGTCAATCCTTCATTCTCTCCGTAACGGTAAAAATTTATAAGCAATGACGCCCCTGCTAACAACGAAAAAATGAAAAAGAGAACCGAGTAGCGCGGAACCTTTAAATTCCTTTTGATCAAAAAATGTACGAGTCCGTAAAAAGCAAAGGCTACTGCGGCAAGATCGAAAACGTAGTAACTTCCAACGCGGGCGAACTGACCAAGCGATAATGTCCCGAGCACTATGAATAAAAGGTATTTAAGCAGCATAGGTTTTACGCCATATCTTCCGGACAGTAACAATCAACAAGATAAGTATCAAAAGCTCGGATAAATGGGTAATGACGGCCGACATGTAAAAAGAGTAAACGGGAATAAAAATGAAATTCATTATCAGGTTGAAGACACCGCTGACCAGATAAATTCCGGGAAGATATTTCTGATACCCCATCGTTACGATAACCCACGCTAATGGCTGGGTGACGCTGTATAGAACGAGTCCCGCCAAAAGTATTCTTAGCACAGGAATTGACGCTCCGAACTCCGTGCCGCCCAAAATATTAACAGCTAAAGGAGAAAATATATAACCTATCGCAGAAAATATAAGCGCGGCTGCAATTAAGAATTTAAGCGACTGTTCTAATGTTTCTTTTAACTTTTCTTTACCTTCGGACATACGGACTACCATAACAGGATAAAGGGAGTTCATGAAAAATGTCGGCATCACCAAAGCAACTTCAAAAATTTTGTAAGGAAGCGCATACAACCCTACTGCTTCGTTGTTGGATACATTTAAAAAAGACGGAACCGGTAGAAAAGAGAGTAACAAGGAATCGGCCTTAAAATTTATCTGGCTGAACACGAACATTAAACCCAAAGGCAGTGAGCTGGACAAAAGATATCCCCAGACCTGTTTATCAAAAACAAATTCCGGTTTTACACCGAGCGACTTTACGAAAAAATAATTTACCGCGAACGTAATAAACCCACCGATAACGTAGCTAAAACTAATCCACATTACATCAACTTTTGCCTGGGATAACAGGGAAACCAATATCAAGATAACTGCGTAACCCGACAGGTACCCTATTGTTGAGAGGTCATACCTTAATTTTGCCTGAAATATTATGTTGGTAGACGTAAAAAGTGCCTGGGTAAGAATAAGAAGAAGACTCAGGGTGATTCCTGTTTTGAGTGCCTGGGAATAAGGAAAAAACCTTGATGCTACAAACAAAACGACCATCAGAATAAGAGAAAATATTATCCTGATTAGTAAAATATTCCCAAAGTATTTTCCTGCCTTGCTCCAGTCCTTCGAGATTTCGCGTGTAGCGATGGCGTTGATACCAAAATCTACTATTACAAAAAATAAGGCAGGCCATGCCTGCATTAAACTAAACTGACCATAAATTTCCCGCCCGTATGTCCTGGTAACAATAATCGTGGCCAATACCGTTATGCCCAAACTTACGACTTTTCCGACTAACTGATAAATTGTGTTGGCAGCAATTTTTTTACTTACCGGAGAGAAGCTCATTGCGCGCAACCCCCAACTTTAATCGTATTCACTATACGTGTCGGCGGCTTTCCTTCTTCCTTTTTCATATCCCTGACAACGTCGAAATGTTTGTAAGGAACGTTGTCTTCATTAAGCCACGAGAAGTGGTCGAAAGGAGGGTCATATCTTATTGTAAAAGGCATAACCGCTCGCACCCGTTCGTCTTTAAGCCAAACATCTTCAAACGCTTTTTCAAAATAATCGGATATCGTATCAACAGATAAATAACTTCCGTTGTAATCCGAACCCTCGGCGTGAGCCCACCCTGTCTCAGTAATAAACACCGGAAGATCCTTTCCTATCTTAAGTACTTTTCTAAGATAGCTTAATTCGGTTTCGTACGCCTTTATGCTCCAGCGGCCTTCATTATAAGGGTCGCCTGAAAAGTTCGGTTGTGGGTAAGAGTGTGACGCCCAACCGTCCAGTTTTTTAAAGATACCGGGCTCCGCGACCTCCATACGCCTCATATATTCTAAGGAATCCATATGGTTGTCATCGGAAGGGGCTGTGACGTTAAAAGCGCCGTTCATCATGAAAAAATCGGGGTTTTCTTCTTTAAAAACATCAATTGTGTAATCCAATATCTCTGCATATTCTTTTGGGTCTACGCGGTCATACCAAAACTTCCTGTCGTTAGGTTCGTTGTAAACACTGATATACCTGTATCTGATAGGCCACACAAATCTGTTTAAAAAGGCGGCGGACTCCTCTGTCTGATCTTTGTAGTCATCCGGATCTACGTCGTGTAACTGAAAGACCGGGATTAAATGCTTCTCATTAAGCTTTTTGAAAACGTTATTCCATTTTTCGAAATTCTTGTCCTTCACGTTGTAAGGAATCAACACGTAACCCCAGTCGCCATCTCCGGAATTTACAAGCTCTTCAGCCCGGTCAAAAAATTCGTCAACCTCGGCATAAATATATATTCCAAATTTATTATTTTCGTTCCATTCGGGGTCGTCACCGGAGTAGGTATAATATTCGACCTCCTGAACTTCGGCACAATCGGCCGATGATTCGGCTGCCCGCAGCCTGTCTGTGTATGACTGACGCTGTTCCCCCTCCAATGATTTTTTCTCTGCCAGGTAGCTTTTGTATTCTTTTATAAAAACAAGAGCCGATGCCAGGACTGCACTTAAAACCAGAAAGAGGAGAATTGTCCAAAATCTATATCTACGGATATTTAGAATAGCCACAAACCAATTCTATCATTTATAAGCCTTTATACCGAAAACAACGGCTGTATTTATTGGGGTTTTACGCTTAAAATTACCTGGTGAGAGCGGAGATTAAAACAATTTTGGTGCTATTTCTTATAGTCGCTGTATTGGGCGGTGTTAGCCTGTATATAAGCAGATTGGATTATAAAAACCATCCTTTGACCCCGTATTCAAGCTCATTCGACATATTAGCTTTATTCAAAGAGCGTAAAAAGCCCGCGTACCGTATTTATGGTTACCTCCCCTACTGGACTTTAGAAAGTATGGAATATTTAGAATTGGACAGGTTGACCGACGTGGCCTATTTCGGCATTTATATAGACGGCGAGGGTAATTTTGTAAAAACAGTGGAGGGTGCGGATGGGATTTGGATCGCCGAACCAGGTTACAGAAACTGGAAAGAGAACGAAAAAGTCACACAGCTCGTAGAGGCCTGCAAAAAGTTCGGAGTGAATTTTGCGCTCACAGTAGTCGCACACAACGATGAAGACAACGACGCATTTTTAAATTGCCGCGGTTGCTGGGATACTTTATTAACAAACATTTACACCGAGCTTGATGAAAAGGATATTACTGACGTCAACCTGAATTTTGAATACGCCGGATATACCGGTAAAGAAATGGCCGGGAAATTCTCTGAGTTTACTAAGTATGCAAATCAGGAACTGGACAAAAAGTACGGCAATTCAAATGTAATTGTTTCTGCTTTCGCCGATTCTCCTGTTAAAGAACGTGTGAGTTCCGATCTTGTGAATCTGGCACGGAACAGCGACGGTATTTTCATAATGGGGTACGACTTTCACAGACCTAGCTCCGATACCGCAGGGCCCGTCTCTCCCATTGGCGGTAAAGGAATCCATGCCGAATACGATATTGAAACGATGTTGAAGGATTATCTTGCCGTAGTACCGCCAAATAAACTGCTGCTCGGTGTCCCTTACTACGGATACAACTGGGTCGTGGGAGAACCTGAAAAATACGCAAAAAGAATCGACGGTAACGACAACATCGGCTACTCTCAATCCCAATCTTACGAAACAATTATGGACGTCCTTATTAACATCAGGCCCCAGGTAATGTGGGACGATTTAGGACAGGTTCCCTATTTTAGTTACATCAGTGAAGAAACCGGACAGCAAAGACAGGTCTTTTACGAAAACCAGAGATCGCTTGCGGTAAAATACAAACTTGTTAAAAGTAATAATTTAATGGGCGCCGGAATTTGGGCACTGGGCTATGACGGAGGCTACACTGAACTTTGGGATCTTCTGTACGACGAGTTTATTGACTAACCTTCCCGATTAAACTTTAATTAATAAAATGGAAAACGCAGACCGGAATAATTTAACGCCGCAAAATGGAAATGGTAATAGCAATGGGAACGGAAACGGTTACGCCGAACTTCCTAAAACTGTAGCTATTGTATACAGCGATGCCAGACGGGAATATTTCCCTACTGAAGAGCAGTATATTACAGAAGCTGAAGCTGAGAAGGATGCTTACATTATTTCTAAGTACGCTGAAAGATTAGGAGTAAATGCATACACCGTTCCCGGAAATGCCGATTTGCCTGAAAATCTTAAAAATCTGAAACCTGAGATGGTCTTTAACCTGGTAGATTCGATAAAGGGATATGAGTACCTCTCGTCAGCCATACCCGGAATACTGGAATCACTGGAGCTGCCATACACCGGTGCGGACATACTAGGTCTGGCGCTTAACTACAACAAATTTTTGGTTAAAAAACTTTTACATCAGTTCAAAGTTCCTGTACCTAACTTTCAGCTCTTTCTGACATCCTCCGACCCCCTGGATCATAATTTAAGATTCCCGCTCATAGTGAAACTAAACGAGATCCACGGAGCGGTCGAAATAACAAAAGACTCGGTGGTCGAAAACGAAAAAGCTATGAGGGCAAGAATAAAATATCTCCTGGACACATATAAACAGGCCGTGCTCGTGGAAGAGTATATTGTCGGACGCGAAATAACAGCCTACGTGCTGGAAGGTCTAAATAGGAAAGTGTATTTAGCGGAAAAGGTGTTTAACAAGCCGGACGAAAAATATGTCTTTTTAACTTTTGATGATCAGTGGGTTAACAAAAATGAAACGTTCAAATATGAGAAATACGACGATCCTTACTTAAAAGAATTGGTCCTCACGGCGTTTGACGCTATAAAATTAATGGATTACGGAAAGTTTGATATCCGCCGCGACGGTTCCGGGAGATATTTTTTTATAGATGCCAATGCTAACCCCGCATTCGGGCCAAAAGAATGCCAGACGGCCATGGGATATATTCTTGAGGATCTGTATAAGATACCTTTTCCTGATATTTTAAAACGTCTGATGCTAAATACCCTGAAATGTCCTCCGAAGGATTACTAATGGTGGGCCCGCCTGGGATCGAACCAGGGACCTCTCGGATGTGAACCGAGCGCTCTAACCACTGAGCCACGGACCCGTGCGCCCCTATTTTACAGCATTTTTCCTTTACGTCCTAGTTATTTGGCTGTCGCTGTTATAAAATTTCACTATGGCACGAAAGTTCAGCATTAAAAGTATGGTGGTCGACTTAATAGAGCTGGTGTTGATAGGAACAACCGTTTTTCTGCTCGTTTATATACTCGTAGGACAGTTCCTTGAAGTATCAGGAAGCTCTATGTACCCGTACCTGCATGACAAAGAGCAGATAATTGCTGAGAAATTGTCAATAAAGTTTGACCCCATCAAAAGGGGCGAAGTAATAATATTCTGGCACCCGAAAACCAAATCAGACCTGCTTGTTAAACGTGTTATCGGCCTGCCGGGTGAAATAATAAAAATTCAAAATGGGTACATATTTATAAACGGTGAAAAACTGGAGGAGACATATCTGTCAGGAATTGTGGTAACTCACGAAGGTGATTTTTTGGCGGAAGGTCAGGAACATAAAATTGCCGGGGATTATTACATTGTTATGGGAGATAACAGATCTGAAAGTACCGACTCAAGATATTGGGGACCCATTCAAAAGGAAACTATTATAGGCCGGGCTTTGGGTGTGTTTTACCCTCTTGATAATATAAGACTGCTGAATGGTGAAAAATAAAGCTACTGGGATAAAGGTACAGGATAAAATTACTTGGCTTCTTCTACGTCAATCTTCTTTTTCTTCTTTGTAAGCCACGCGAACTTAACTATTCCGCCCACTTTACTGAATATTGAAAAGTCTTTTGCCATGGCGGTGTTTTTACCGGGAGCGAAAGTTCTTCCGCGCTGTCTTAGGATTATTCCTCCGGCTTTTACAACTGATCCGCCGAACACTTTAACACCAAGCCTCTTGCCAGATACATTTCCGCCCTGTCTTGCTTTTGATCCACCTGCTTTTTTATGTGCCATATATTATTTAGTCTCCTTTTTAACTGTCTTTTTGACCGTCTTTTTTGCGGCCGCTTTGGGTGCAGCTTTTACGATAGGTTTCTTTTCTTCTGCTACACCTACCTTTTTAGGGGCTTCCGCCGCCTGTTTCTCTTCCTCAGCTTTTTTTCCGCCCATTTGGATCTTTTCTACTAAAAGCTCGGAAAGGGTGTCTCTGTAACCTCTTCCTTTTCTGTATCTTGATTTGGATTTGAACCTTCCTACAACGATCTTGTCGCCCCTTGTAGCTCCGGTTATCTTGATTGTCACGCTAGCACCTTTTACTGTAGGGTCGCCTAAAATGGTCTCTTTTCCGTCTGAGAAAAGCAGTACTTCGGCGTTTACTTTGCCGTTCTGGTTATCGACAGTCAGGGTGTCCCCTTCGTGTACTTTATATTGGGCTGAGCCTATTTTTATTATTGCGTATTTATCCATAGAAAACATTGGAATCTTACACTAATTTTGAAGTTTGGGCAAGAATTCCCTTCAAACCGCCATAACCTCAGCTATCTCCGTTCTATAGTTCGGCTGTGGAACCCGCCACTATAAGCACATCGTACGCTTCGGTGTCCGCCAAGGTATCCTCAACGGTGATCTCGGGAAACTCTTCCTTGGTGTCACCTTGTATAAGCTCTTTGAAGGTCAGTTTGTCTTTCTTGAACCGCATCAAAGTGGTATCACGTGTCTCGTCGGCAGTATCTATATCCACCACTACGTAGCCTTTACCTTCTAAAAGTGTCTTTGTCCTTGCAGCTAAGCCATTTACGCCGCTTCCGTTCAAGACCATTATCTTTAAGTCGGCCTTCTTTAATTCCTGTACCGGCTGCTCAACGGGCAGGTTGTTTTGGGAAGTCTGTTCGCTAAGAACGTTGTTCTGATCCCCACCGGATGCTATCTGTGAGTTACTATTTTGCCCGTTTTTATTGAAGAAGAGAAAGAACGATAACACACCGGCAACCACTAAAATCGAAGCCGCGCCCACGTAAACTAAACTTTTGTTCGTCTTCACTATCTCCGGAAGGGGCATCAAGTTAAGGAGGTTCATCTGGCACCCGTTTACATCGGGGTCGGTATCCATCATATAGTTCACAAGCATGTTAATTTTGAATTCTTCGTCAAACTCGTTATTTACCGGAGGTAATCCTATCTCGGAAACATCAAAACCCTTAACGTCAAAATCCTGGTAATTCAATGTGTAAACTTTTTTTACAGGCGTCTTTTTCTTATAGAGAGACAACTCGCCAACAAAACTTTCAAGCTGGTCCGCAGTAATTTTTTTGTTGCTGACGCCGCTATAAAATATTCCGTTAAGTTCCGACAGGGCCATTGCGTGACTTCCGTCAACACGGCATATGAAAACTGCCGGATCGTTTGTGCCGACATACTTAGGCATTAGCAGTAACCAGGGAACAACACTTTTGAGTGAAATACCGACGGCAGTTGCCACTTCCAACAGGTTGTCCATGTATGGTTTTCTGACACCGACGAATTGGTATAAAAATGGAGCGATTTTCTGATATGAAAAGTAAAGTTCTTCAAGCGGAGCTTCAGTGATTTTAGCCTTCATGTCTTTAAGCAACTGTTCCTGCTTGTCACCATCGCGTTTGTTAATCATTATAAATCTTAAGATAGTGTCTTCAGGTTCTGTTACTACAATGAGGTTTAATTTTGACGGGGATGTTTTCGTAAGCGTAGAGATTCCTTTTTTTACTTCGTCTGCATAACGTGTGATATCAGATATTTTAGTATCGGTAACGATCTCTCCGTCTAACTGCGAAGAGTACGTTTTTAATCCTTCTTTACCTATGTGCGTGAGCCTGAGAATATTGTTATTAAGTGACAGGTATACATCTTGCATATCTATAACTATAACACAATTAGTTAACTTTTCGGACCGTAAAATCCTGCCCTGCTTCAAGTTTTGAGGCTTGTATTTTCTTCGCAATTTCCTGACCGTAAAGTTCTACAACTTTTGCTGTGTCGGGGTCCGAAGGATAAGTGATTTCGATGATGTCTCCGACTTTTAATCCGCCCTCTTTTCTCATTTCCTGTATTTTTCTGACAAAGTCTCTCGACAGTCCTTCGTATCTAAGTTCTTCGGTAATTTCCGTGTTTAATCCGACGGTAACATTATTGAAGGACGCCGAAGCATACGCTGCCGGCACTTCAGATACGTACTGAATATCCTTAACATTAAGCTCTTCGAGCACAAGCGCTGAAAGTTCGGATGGAAGTCCGTCTACGCCGGAAGCCGCTACGGAGGACAGAGGCTGTCTAACTGATATTTTTTTGTCACTCCTTATCGAAAGTCCGTATGAAACAAGTTCCCTGACCTTCTTCATATTCTCCAGCAAACCTTGATTTGACGATATAAAGTCGTTGTCGTATCCGGGAAATTGTTCGAGATGAACCGATTCTTGGGTGTCCTTTACAGAAAAATCTTTAAGAGTTCTGTAAATGTTTTCGGACATAAACGGAATGACCGGAGCGGAAGCCTTAGAAAAGTTGAGCAACACGGTATATAAAGTGCTCAACGCTTTTGTGTCACCTGCAGATATTCTATCGCGGGATCTTCTCACGTACCATCTGGAAAGGTCATCAACAAATTCTTCGATTACTCTTACCGCAGCAGCAACATGATATTCTTCCATATTTACCGAGATTTCTTTTATTACTTCATTCAGACGGGCGATTACCCAAACATCCAGTATATTGTCAGAACCTTCAAGCTCCGAATCTTTCCACTTGAACACGGTGGCGTACATCTGAAAGTATTTCACTGAGTTCCCTAGAGGATTCAACACATTGCGGAGTTTTGTCCTTAACTCTGATTCTTCAAAATTTGCATTTTCCCCGAGCATCAGAGGTGACCCCATTAAATAAAGTCTTAACGAATCTCCTCCGTAGTCCTGTAGTACCTGACGGGGATCTGCGTAGTTGTTAAACGTCTTGCTCATCTTTCTTCCGTCAGAACCTGCCATAACACCGGTCGAAATAACATTTTTAAAAGAATTGGAATCAAACACCGCTGTGGAGAGAATGTGCATAACGTTAAACCACGCCCTAACCTGAGCGATATATTCAACAATGTAGTCGCCGGGGTAGTTGGTCTCGAACTTTTCCTTGTTCTCAAAGGGATAGTGTATCTGAGACCACGGCATCGAGCCTGCTTCAAGCCAGGAATCAAGCACTTCCAATCTGCGTTTGTAGTCCTTTCCGTTCTTTTTAATTATTATTTTGTCGATATACGGACGGTGCAGATCTTCGACTTTTTGACCGGACAATTCTTCTATTTCTTTTACTGAGGAAACGACAATTCTGTCCCCGTCGTCAGCTTCCCAAACAGGCATCGGTGTTGCCCAGTATCTGTTTCTTGAAATACACCAGTCAGGCTGCTGTTGAATGTTCTGCCCGAATCTTCCGTGTTTAAGATGTTCAGGGACCCAGTTAATTTTTTCGTTCAACTCAGACATTCTGGGTTTTAAAGAAGCGACGTCGAGGAACCAGCTTTGTTGAGCTCGCTGGATAAGCAAAGTATCGCATCTATCGTGGTAAGGAAACCTGTGAACTACTTTTTCGCTTCTGAACAGAACTCCTGCCTCCGTCATATCATTTATTAGCGGTTCGTCCGCATCTTTATAAAAAACTCCGGTGTACGGATTTTCTTTTTCGGTTCCGGGTAAAAATTTTCCCTCATCGTCTATGGTCAGCATTAATGTAAGACCGAAATGTTTTCCCATCTCCGAGTCAACTTCCCCGAAGCCCGGAGCACTGTGAACTATTCCCGTACCTTCTTCCATGCTCACCATTCCGTCGTAATGATATATTTCAAACTCACCGTCTTTTGACGAATAAAATCTGAACGGGGGCTCGTATTTTAAACCCACTAATCCGCTCCCTTTTATTTTTTTAAGTACTTTATATTCCTTGTCCAGGAAAACGTCGTTATTACGGGCTTCCGCGGTAATGTAAAGAGTATGCTCACTTTCAACAAGAGTGTAATCCGCATCTTTATCCACGACCAAAGCGCGGTTAGAAGGAATAGTCCAGGGAGTTGTTGTCCATGCCAAGGCGAAGGCGTCTTTAAATTCTCCTTCTGAAGTTATTTTAAATTTAACGATAATTGCCGGATCCTCAACATCTTTGTATGAGTTGTCCATTGCAATCTCGAAATTTGAAACCGGTGTGCCGCATTTAGTGCAGTATAAAGATGTTCGGATGCCTTCATATACCAGACCTTTGTCGTAAAGTTGCTTGAAGGTCCACATCACGGATTCCATGTAACTTTTATCGGTTGTTCTGTAGGCGTTTTTAATATCGACCCATCTTCCGATTTTATTAACGTACCAGTCCCACTCAGCCGAAGTTTCGCGTGTGTAGTTGTAACACTCCTGTGTAAATTTCTCCAAACCGAATTTTTCGATATCGCGCCTGTTCTTAATCCCGAACTTTTTTTGTACTTTATTTTCTACCGTCAAACCGTGGGCGTCCCAGCCCCAAACTCTCTCAACTCTTTTACCTTTCATTGTCCAATACCTGGGGATGATATCTTTGGCTATTGAACCGAGGAGATGGCCATAATGCGGAAGACCGGAGATGAAAGGAGGTCCGTCGTAAAACACATATAAATTTTCTTTGGGATTTTTCTCTACGGACTTTTCAAAAATCTTATTCTGCAGCCAATACTCAAGTGTTTCTTCTTCCATCTGAGGTATTGATATGTTTTGACTTGGGTTCTCTTTTTTATCCATAGAACAAAAGAATTTTATCAGATTTCAACCACTTCTGTACTCAGATGACTACCACTTCTGTACTCAGATGACTACCACTTCTAAAGATTCTTGCTCCGAAAAGAATTTATCGTTGGCGTAAGCCCTGTAGACCAACAGTCCTACCAAAGCCGTCATGATGAAAACAAGCATAATAAGTAAAAATATATAGGTTTTATTCATTATTTTTTACTCCAAATCTTCTCTTTCTTACCAAGTTCCATATTCACATAACGGGCCAAAACGAACAATAGGTCAGAGAGTCTATTTATATAAGGTAAAAGGAATTTTAGGGATTTTTTCCCGCTGTAGGACACAAGGTTTCTTTCTAAAGTCCTCACTTTCACCCGTGCGAGATGTATGTGTGAAGAAGCCTCAGAGCCTCCGGGAAGTATAAAAGCCTTCAGGAGGGGCAGTTTTGCCGAATACGCGTCTATTCTGTCCTCCAGGTCCGTTACTCTTTTAGACCACACAGCCTTATCTGCGGAAGAAAATTTAAGCCCGGCAATATAAGCACCTATAAGGAATATATCTTCCTGTATCGACACCAAAAGTGCTGTCTCGGAAGGTTTTTTGAGAGATGCCAAAGCACACCCCAGTGTGGCGTTTACCTCGTCCGTAACACCTAAGATCTCAAACACAGGCCTCGACTTGGGCATCCGTTTTGTGGAGCCAAGTAGTGCAGAAGTTCCGGCGTCACCTTCTTTTGTGTAAAGCTTCATAAGAAGATGATACCACTAACACCTGCTGTAACCGCACTGGTAACACTTAGCGCACCCCTCCTCCAGGACAAGAGTGTAATTCCCGCATTCAGGACACATGTCCGTGTTTGTAAACGAGTGGGGAAGTGCTAATTTTTCTTCGGGCTGCGTTTCGGATACTTCCGTTGATTCGACAGTCTCTTCCTGGGATTTGGTCCCATTTTCCTTTACGGTAAAACCGAATTCTTCAGCCAAAACCTTGGCTACCGCGTCCGGCAAAGAGCTTACCCTGTTTTTACCGAAACCAATGGACTTTGAACCTCCGATTCCTGCCAGCTGCACTATTATTTCCCTTACCACCTCCAGGCTGAATTGAGGCATTCTAAGCCAACCGGACAATAGTCTGCCCAGACCTTCGGCTAAAGCTGCCACGTCACTCCCCGCTTTTCCTACATTAAGGAAAACTTCCAACGGTCTGCCCTCTGCATTCTTATTTATGGTAATAAACGCCTTGCCCTGGGGAGTTATCATCTTGTAAGTCGAGCCACTTAATTTATAACCGCGCCTTATTGTTACTTCGTCGGACGGTCTTTCCTTCTCCGTAAGTAGAATCTCTTTATTAACAGGCTCGGCTGCCTCTTTACCCTCTTTTTGATCCTTGGTGGATTTTGTCTCCAACACAACTTCTTGCCTGCTACCCGTCACGTAGACCGTTAAGCCCTTGCATTTTGTTTCCCAGCCCATCATATAAACCTTAGCGACATCCTCTTTAGTGGCACCTTCCGGAAAGTTACAGGTCTTGGATATGGAGTTATCTACGAATGCCTGAATAGATGCCTGTGTCATTATGTGTTCTTCAGGCGTGACCTCTCCGGAAACAACAAATGTATTTCTTACGGCCTCCGGTAACTCTAAAATGTTTTTGCATGTTCCTGTCTCAATTACCTTTTCGATGATCGATTTTCTGGTTTCTTCAGGCAAATTCAGGTCGTCTAGTGCTTTCTGAAAAAACGGGCTGACATAAGCCAACGTCATTTTTCCCTCGTTGCCTGCTGACTGGTAAACGTTTCTATAGTAAGCGAGGGCAAAAACCGGCTCGCAACCATAACCCTCAACACCGGCGACCGTAGAAATCGTTCCCGTAGGCGCTATGGTTGTCTGAGCACCGTTTCTAATTCCGTAAGTCTTTATTCCCTCTGTGACTGACGGCCAATCTAACCACGGCCTCCCGAAATTTCTTTTGTATTCAGTTATAGGTTTTGGAGGCGACCATTTTAAGTTATCGGGATCGTAAATACTTCCGTGGATCTTTCTGAATGGTCCTCTTTCTTTTGCCAGCTCGATAGACGCCTTCATTGAAAAATACCTTATGAACTCGGAAACCTGGGCGGCAAATTCCTGGCCTTCTTCGCTGCCGTATCTTATGCCCAACGAATACATAGCGTCAGCAAGAGCCATAAATCCTAAACCTATTCTTCTCACATCCATCGCCGCTTCTTTTATTTCAGGTACTGCCGGAATGTATCTGTTCGCTTCTACAACATTATCCAAAAAACGTGTTGAAGATATTACCGTTCTCCTCAGCTCTTCCCAGTCCAATTTTCCGTCTGAAGTCAGGTGTTCGGCCAGATTTATAGAACCCAGACAACAGTTTTCATAAGGTCCCAGCCACTGTTCCCCGCAGGGATTGGTAGCTTCCAATTCGTATAAGTGGGGGACCGGATTTTCCTTGTTGGCGGTGTCGATGAATAAAACACCGGGTTCACCGTTTTTGTGGGCACAATCGACTATCTGGTCAAATATCTCCCGCGCTCTCGGGGATTCCGTAACTTTCAGTGTGTGCGGATCAACAAGATCATAAGTAGAGTCGTTTTTTACAGCTTCCATAAACCTGTCAGTGATAGCAACCGACAGATTAAAATTCGCCACAGCGCCTTCCTGAGACTTACATGCTATAAATTCCCTTATATCCGGGTGGTCGATGCGTAAAACACCCATGTTTGCTCCGCGGCGTACGCCTCCCTGAGCAATCTCACCAAACGCGGCGTCGTATACTTTTAAAAAGCCTACAGGTCCGGTAGCTATTCCGTTGCTTGCCGCAACTCTCGAATTTTTTGGTCTTAAACGTGAAAAAGAAAAGCCGTTTCCTCCCCCGCTCTGTTGTATCAGTGAGGCGACACGGAGAGTAGAGAAAATTCCGTCTTTCTCCTTGCCCAGGTCGTCCGAAATAGGAAGAACAAAACAGGCCGCAAGTTGTCCCAAAGGGGTACCGGCACCTGTAAATGTCGGTGAGTTAGGGAAAAACTTTTTAGAGGAAAGAAGATTATAAAATTCTACGCGGGATCTTTCAGAATCGGTATACGAACGGTCGGGAACTGCCATAACATCTGCAATACGTTCGAACATTCCTTCAGGAGATTCGGACACATTTCCGTTCGCATCCCTTCGGAGATATCTCTTCTCCAGGATCTTTTTTGCATTGTCAGAAAAATCTATAGACGTGTTCTTAGAAAAAACCGAGGCATCCTCACGGTAGAGATAGCTCATAAGGTTATTTTCGTCTCACAAGCCGGCAATCTTTCACTGCCTAACCAAAGATTGTCGAAACACGAGACGTTATATAAATAAATACAACGTTCTTAAATGAAAGCAAAAAAAAGTTTGATATACAAGGAAACGTCCGTTAGAGTATTCATTTAATTTGTTGATGTACCGCACAGCTGATTTTTCGTTTTGTTGCAACGGCGGGAAAATGACATTTGCTAAGATCTTTGTGCTTACCCGTATCACTTCTGTACTCAGATGCGTAATCACTTCTGTACTCAGATGAATACTACTTCTGTACTCAGATGCGTAATCACTTCTGTACTCAGATGACTATCACTTCTGTACTCAGATGCGTACTCACTTTTGTACTCAAATGACTACTACTTCTGTCTTAAAAAAGTGGGGATATCAAAACCTGTGCCGTAATCTTCATCTTCCGCATCTTCTGGTTTCCACATTTCAGACGGAAGTTTGGGTTGTTTTTTTTCTTCAGGAGGAGTTTCAACTTTTGGCTGTCCCGGCATATTCTGCTGGAACGGCATTTCAGGTTTATCTTTTTTCTGAGCCTGTCCATAATGTTTTTCAACATAACCCGCCATCGAGTCATCTTCTTCGGGAACTTCAAATCCTGTGGCGATTACCGTTATCTTAAGCTGACCGGTCAGTTCATCATCAATCGATGTTCCGAATATAATGTCCGCCTCTTCACCGGCTATTCCTCTGATAATATTAGCCGCTCTGTCCACTTCTCTCATAGTAAGGTCGGGACCTCCTGAGATATTGAATAAAATTCCTTTTGCGCCTACAACTGACTGTTCGAGTAAAGGTGAAGAAATCGCTGCCTGTGCCGCTACTTCGGCTCTGTTTTCTCCGGTACCAATACCGATACCCATCAACGCAGTTCCGGCGTCCTTCATAATTGCTTTAACATCAGCAAAATCAACATTAATCAGCCCCGGCATCACGATAAGATCCGATATTCCCTGTACACCCTGGTTTAAAACGCTATCCGACAGTCTAAATGCCTCGATGATAGACATGTCTTCATCGGCTACTTCAAGTAATTTTTGGTTTGGAATGGTTATCAAAGCGTCGACTTCTTTTCTAAGCTCCATCATCCCTCTATCAGCAGCTCTCATTCGCTGTATCCCCTCAAAATTGAACGGTTTAGTAACAACACCAATAGTAAGGGCACCTGACTCCTTAGCAATCCTCGCAACGGTAGGAGAAGCTCCTGTGCCTGTTCCACCGCCAAGACCGGCTGTAATGAACACCATGTTTGCCCCTTCCAGATTGCTTTTTATAACTTCGAGGGATTCTTCGGCCGCTTTTCTTCCTATTTCAGGATTTGAGCCCGCACCTAACCCCTGCGTAAGTTCCTGGCCGATGGGTATTTTTATTACTGCTTTATTTATGGAAAGATCCTGAGCGTCTGTGTTTATTGCGATAAATTCTACACCTCTGATCTGATTTGAATCGATCATGGAGTTTATTACATTACCGCCGGCGCCTCCAACCCCGACAACGCGTATTTTTGCAAATCGTTCTATCTCTGGTTTAACTTGCATGGCAACACTATACCAAATTTATTTTTGGTATCTAAATTTTAGGGCAGGAAAGATTTTAATTTGTCAACAAACCTCGAAAAGCTTTTATTCATATTACCCCGTCTATCATCAAATGACAACAGCTGGCTACCTCTAAAAAGCTTCACACCGTACAATACGGCACCAACCCCTGCTGCTGACGAGGGACCTTGTATTTCATCAATTAATCCGGTCACTCCTCTTGGAATTCCCAGTCTTACCGGCATTTTCAAATTCACTTTTGCACTTCTTTCGACGTTTGCGGTTAAAGCTCCGCCACCCGTGACAACAACTCCTGCAGGAAGCTTGCCGTTTAAATTAACTTTTGTTACTTCCAGCGCAATGAGACGGAATATTTCTTCAAGACGGGCGTCTAGTATTTTATAAAGCATCTGGCGGGGTAATCTATCGATCTCGAGACCGAACTCTGAAACGTCAAAGTCCTCATCTTTTCTTATGGCATCTGAGTTCTTTGATAATACCGCTTCATTGCTCAACCTGATTTTAATTCTTTCGGCATCTTCAAGACGTGATCTTAAACCAATGGCGAGGTCGCTGGTAATAAGTTTCCCCCCGATGGGTAAAACCGCAGAATGAACGGGGCTACCGTCCAAAAACGCAATCATAGAGGTGGTACCGCCACCGATGTCGACCAATAAAGTTCCGAGTTCCTTTTCGGTATCGGTTAAAACCGCCTCAGCCGATGCAACTCCCGCATAAACCATCTCGTCTACGTTCACTCCCACCTGATTTACGCATCTGGCGATGTTTCTCAGGGCTATCGAAGCTCCGTGGATAATATTTGTCTCCACCTCCAGGCGTACTCCTGACATCCCTACAGGGTCTTTTATGCCTTCCTGAGAGTCTATTGAAAAATCGCGGGGAATTACGTGAATAATCTGTCGTGTTGACGGTAAAGATACTGCCTGAGCGGCTTCTATGACGCGTGAGACATCTTCTTTGCTTATCTCGTCCGTTTGATTAGGCGAGACGGCTACAACACCGTGTGAATTCAGGGTTTCGATGTGGCTGCCGTTGATTGTAACGAAAGCGCTGGATACTGAGACTCCGGCCATACGTTCGGCTTTTTCAATGCTGGCAGCGATAGCCTCGACGGCGCTGTCGATATCTACCACATTTCCTTTATTTACGCCTTTAGAGGGTACTTCTCCCGAAACTCCTATCACCGAAACTCGTGATTCGGACACTGAAGCTATGGTCGTACCCACTTTGGTTGAACCGATGTCTATTCCTGTTATTATCTTTTCTTTGGGCATAATGTGGTTAAAAGCTACTCATATAATACTATTACTTTATCATATCGTAAATCAATTTTTATTACCCTTTTGCCCTCAAGAAGCAGATTTTTATACAGCTTCTCAAGCTTTTGCACGGACTCCCCTATACCCTTTAAATTGCTCAAATAGACCTCAGTGGCGCCCAGATACAGCTTTGAGTATCGTTCTCTAAAGCTTATGCTACTAACGTTTAAACCTGCTTTACCGGCCTCCGTGAGTATCTCGATACTCACGGGAACAATCCTGCCGTCTAGAAAAGCCCCCACTCTCATATCTCCTTCGTAGATTATCTCCGGAAGGTCCATAAATTCGTCCGAAACCTCGCCCAGAACGTATCCCTCGTTGTCTATTAGGTAATGAACGTCACTTTTTTTGCCCGCCGTAACCACGGCGACAGGCAGTCTTTCTTCTATCTTGATTACCACCGTGTCCGGATAGTCTAACGACGTTTCGACGCTTCTGGCGCCTAAAAAGTTTGTTTTGAGTAAATTTTCCAGTTCTTTAAGATCTATTGAAAAAATACTATGTCCTATTGTTTTCTGCTCAGAAATATTTTGAAAATCCTGCAAGTTCACGAATTTCCCGCCTCCTACTACGGACACAGCCTTAACAGTAAACTTCGGACTTAGGTAAATATATTTGTACGAAAGATAGCTTAACGAAACTAGTACTAGCAAAGCCACTAATATTTTTATGGCTGTGTGATATTTTCTCGCAAATACGCGTGGGCTTTTTATTCCCCTACGGCGGTTTCTTATTTTATTAAGTAGAATTTGATTTCCGCTTGTTTGAACAGGCCGCGGACGTTTATTAGTTATTTCTTTGCGTGAGCCTATAAGTTTCATCTGCGATTATTTCTGCTGCATTAAGATTTACCATTTCCGCGGCTTCTTTGTCATTAAGTTTATAAGCGTGAATGTGTCCCAACACTTTTTTGACGGTGGCAAAAAAAGTATCTTCGCTGAGATCCTTTTCTTCCAATATCTCTGCCAAACCGTATTTTTGCAGAATTAATGCATTTTCTTTTTGTTCGTCGTGACTTACCCAGGGTATAGGAATAAGCACACAGGGTTTTTCTAAAGCCAAAAGCTCTGTAACAGTGTGCGCTCCGGACCTCGACACAACTAAAGCCGATCTGTTGAAAGCCTCCCCAATCTCTGCGTCCAACACAAACTTTCTTAAATAGAATTTGCCGTTAGCCAAACTGCTGACTTCTTTATAGATTGATTCCAACTGACCGTAATCATTAAATTTTGAGTGATCTCCGCTTTGATGAATAACATTGCACACAGATAAAAGTTCGGGCAACGCCTCTTTTACAACTTCATTTATTGTGTGCGAACCGGTCTTACCTGCAGTTATATAAATAGTGGGAAGACTGTTGGCGGAGTTGAAAGAATCCGATCCAATTTCAAACACTGCTTTTCTAAGAGGGACGCCGGAGTAAACAATTTTATTTGCGGGAAAGTATTTTACAGAATCCTTCCAACCTATACATATTTTTTTCACGAACGTGGAGAGAAGTTTGTTAGCGTAACCTACCACAACCGTTTGTTCGTGAGTGATAGAAGGAATGCCGAGCACCCATCCTGAAATTACGGTAGGAACTGCCAGATAACCACCGAACGAGAGAATAACATCAGGCTTTATTTTCAACAGCCATCTGAAGGCCTGTATGAAACCGAACGGGACCTTGAGCAAACGCAGAAGGTTGAATGTTTTATATACTTTTCCGGCCTGTAGATTATAAAAAGGTATGCCCAGCGCTGTAATTTCCTTAAACTCCAACGTGTCGTTCTTATCACTTGCCAATGAACGGCGGTGTCCGAACCAGTATAGTTCCGTACCGGGATACTTCGACCTGAACTGGTCGATAACAGGCAATGCCGAGCTATGATGTCCTCCGGTAATAACAATTTTCATTTTGCGGTCTCCTTACCAATATTAGCCAAAATACCCAATCCCATCAAACTGAAAACCATACTTGAGCCGCCGTAAGATATTAAAGGTATTGGGACGCCGGTCAAAGGTAGTAATTGTGTCATTGCACCGATATTCACGAAAAATTGAAGGCCAATCCACGAGGTTATACCGGATGCCAGAAGCCTACCTCTCAATGTTTTAGCGTTTTTGGCTATCTCAAACCCTCTGTATATTAAATAGGAAAAAGCCACAATTACCAGCGCAGTTCCTAAAAAACCGAACTCCTCCCCTATTATTGCGAATATTGAGTCCGAAGCGACTTCGGGTAGATAATAGTACTTTTGGCGCGACTGACCTAAACCCACCCCGAAAAACCCACCGGACCCCAAAGCGATCTGAATTTGTTTTATATGGTAACCCTCGCTGCGGTCGTTGTTATCAAAACCTTTTAGTTGTGTAAGAAACCTTTCTTTTCTATACGGAGAACTGAGTATTAGTAAAACACCCAGCAACAAAGCTACGGGAACAACAACCAGTAAAGGTTTAACGGGCGCCCCTGAAGAAAAGTAAACAATTGTTCCGATAGCGGCAACCATCACTGCCGTGGACATGTTAGGCTGGGCGATGACAAGAAGGAAAAGCAATCCCGTTACTACCGCATATATACTAAAAACGCTTTTATTTTCCTGCAATTTTTTAGGGAGCATTATACCCAGATACATTATTAGCGTAAGCTTGGCCAACTCTCCCGGCTGAAAACCGACCACTCCCAGTAATGGAAGTTTCGGAAGAGGGGGCGCGTTAAGATAGAACCACCTGTTAGCACCGTTTATGCAGGGCGCGAAAAAAACATCCGAGGAACACGGGAGAAGAGCTACAAAAGCTAACACAATAAGAAAAAGTATGTTCACACCAAACATCAGACCTGCAATCTTGTCCATTTTTTTGTAATCCCGGTTATAAAAGAAAAAGAATCCCGCCAAACCCATGAGAACCCAACCAACCTGCAAAAATACGAATCTGTACGGGTCGTTGTATAGGCTATCAGAGTGGATGATCGTAGAGTCGGCAATAATAATAATTCCAAAAAGCAGAAACCCGAGTATCAGGAATACGAAAGATCTGTCTTTTTTACTCAATGTAGGGACAGTTTTTGGTTTCATAACTCTTACATTAACGCAATGAAAATACCGGCGAAAGCCGAGAAGGCTCCAAATAACCAAAATCTAAAAGTTACTTTTGTCTCGGGCCACCCGAGCAATTCAAAATGGTGGTGGACGGGAGCAAACCTGAACAATCTTTTCTTAGTAATTTTTACCGAAAGCTGCTGAAGAGGGCTACTTATTCCGTCAAACAAAAATACTGCACCTATTATTAGAAAAGCTACTTCCCTGTGCAGAAAAACAGCTAACAGCGCAAGAGTTCCCCCCAAAACGTGAGAGCCTACGTTGCCCATAAATATCCTCGCGGGGTAAACGTTAAAGTATAAAAAAGGAAGGAGTGCGCCTACGAAAGTGGCACAAAAGATTGCAATAGAGTTGTACTCCAATACACGGGACACTAGCCAAAAAGAAATGAACGCAAACAGTGAAAGCCCTCCTGCCAAACCGTCGAGCCCATCACTGAAAGCTACGGCATTCAGGATTACGATAAATAGCAGGAAAACAACAATCGGGTATAAGAAACCTATGTGAACGTCTCCTATCAAGGGAAACCAGAGATAATCCCACCCTAGCTTAAAATACACCCAGTAAGCGACAAAACCGCCGATCAAACCCTGCACGATAAATTTTTTGTATGTCTGCATTCCACTCGCGTCAGTACTTCCTACTACACGCCAAAATTCTTTAAAATACTGCCAGGGTTTTAAAATTACGGCCAACAGGCCTCTCGGTGCGGTGTTTTTCTTTTTAAACAATCCCCTAAAGTGATATTCAAAAAATCCGGGGAGTCCTGATTTTCTATAAACCTTTGTAAAATCTTCGAAAAGACCTAATAACCCGGCAATAAGAGCCACAAATATCGGCAATAATGTTTGTGTGCGGGACCGGTTGAACAATAAAGTTAGAACTGCGACAACCGAAACAAGAACCAGCCCTCCCATTGTGGGTGTCCCCATCTTGAGTAAATGAGTTTTCGGAGCGTCCTCGCGTACTTCTTCTCCCATTTGGAATTTATAAACAAAATTTATCCATATCGGATACAAAAAGAAAGACAATAAACCTGCTGCAAATAAAAATAGTAGATCCAACATTATTCCCATTGGTCAGATATCCTCGCTCCTAAATTTTTAAGCTTCGTCGTAAAATTTTCAATGTAACAATCAAGAACGTCCGTTCCTTCTATCTCACTTTTGCCTTCAGCAACGAGTGCAGCCAGAACATGAACCGCCCCATACCTGAAATCTGTAATGTTCATATTTTCTCCCTTTAATTTTACAGGACCGTTGGTTTTTGCAACTGTGTAGGGCTCACCCAGTCTTTCGATGTCGTAGGCGTCGTCACTTACAGTTGGTACAAAACCTGCTTCGGACGGCTTTAGTAACTCTATTTTTGCACCCATTCTATTTAGGTCTTTGATGTAACCGAACCGGTCTGTGTACACAGTATCGTGCACAAATCCCGTTCCGGTGCATTGAGTGAGAAGAAGAGTAGCAGCAGATTGCCAGTCCGGTACAAATCCCGGAGTAGGTGCAATAGTGAGATTAGTGGCCTGCAACTCTTCGTCATGCCTCCAAATTTTAATGGCGTTTTGTTCAAATTCATATCTGGCCCCAATCTTAGTAAGAAAATTTACCATGGGAACCATAACATTCCTGTTAATGTTCTTGATGACCACATTTCCTTTAGTGATTAAAGTGGCAATTGAAAATATCACGGCTTCAGTCTTGTCAGGTTGCACTTCCATCATTGCCCCCTTAAAAACATTCACACCTTTTATTTTTATAACGCGCGGTTCCGTGCGAACTACATCCCCGCCCATCGCATTTATAAGATCTATGAGATCATCTATCTCACATTCTTCGGAAGCATTATTAATTTCAGTCTCCCCCGGGAGAAACGATGCGGTCATAATAAGGGCATCTGTTGACATGTGACTGGGAATTTTAAAATTTACATGACCTGCAACCGCATTTGCTGAGGAAATAAAATAATAGTCCTCATCTTCTTCAACTGTAATACCCATGCTTTTCCACACTTCTAAAATTCTGTTTACAGGTCGTGGGACAGTTGAACGTGTTTTGTATTTTGGAATAGATGCCCTTCCGAACCTGAAAAGCAGAGGAGGTGCCATGAGCAAGGATGTCCTGTACCTCGACCCCATCTCGAGAGGTAACTCGTGGGAAGTGATGCCGGAGCCGTTGAGAATTAGCCTTCCTGCACCTGCCCAGTCAGCTTTTCCTCCCAGAACACGGATCATTTTTATATCATCTTCAACTGCGTCAATTTTTGGGACGTTCTGAAGAATTACGTCGTCGTTGGAAAACATCGCCGCAGACATGAGTTTTAAAGCTGAATTTCTCGTACCGGAAACCTGAACGGTACCCAGCAGAGGAAAACCACCTTCAATTATAACGGTGCTCATATCAGGAAAGTTTAATTAGCAAAAACGAATTTGCTACAAGAAGAACTCCGAGTACCGCAGTCAAAATGAATACTGCCTTTTCAACACCGCGCAATGATCTGTAAGCTGTGAACGAGTTCTTTATCCCCGAAGACAGACCGGCGTTCTTAGTTTGTATAAGGATTAGGCAGACGATGATGACCGAAATTATAACCTGCGTTGTTTTAAGTATTGCTATCATATTATTTTTTGGAGGCGCAGAGCCACTCAAAGAAAGTATATACCATAGAAATGATAAAGGCAGAAAATAGGGCAGACCAAAAGGCTGTCAGGCTTTTCGATGGTAGCATAAAGCCGAAAATAATCAAATCCGACAAAGTGGTCTCCATTATCGTAAATTCGGGTAAAAAGATGGTAAGAACGTAGAGGGTAAGCGTTGTTAAAATCGTAGCAATAAATAAAAATCCTATTCCCCGGGTGGGCAATCCGAAAGTAGCCAGTAAGGGCTTACCCAGATAGTACAAAAGCGTGAGCGCGACAGCAATTACCAAAAAGGTTTTAGTATCGCCGGCAAAAAACAGGGATGTTAAAACGTAGTTAGTGGAAAAAATAGATATCAAAACAAATGTAAAAGTCCTTATAATACCCCTCATGCCTTAAATTATAGCGTTTTATTTGGCCGGACCAAAGATTTTCCTGCTTCTAAGCATATGGTGGTATTTCTGAGCGAACCGGTGACTTTCATCTCTCAGGTTAATTAAAAGCCTCATGCCAGGATTGTCCGTACCGGGAACAATCTCGTGAAAACCATTGTCGTAATACACAACCGTTTCTTCCTTTTTTGCCAAGCCTATCATTGGGATATCTAAATTCAGTCTGGTCATGACTTCCATTCCTGAAGAGAGCTGTCCTTTTCCCCCGTCCAAGACAATGAGAGACGGGAGCCCCCAACTTTTTCTCTTGGGGTCGGTCTCATGTAAAAGCCTCCTGAACAAAACTTCGTAGAGCATGAAAAAATCGTCCGGTGTACTTTTTGCTTTTATCCTAAATCTTTTGTACTCCCTTTTGTCTATTCTTCCGTTTATTGCGGTGACCATAGAACCCACGGCTTCTTTACCGGATATGTTTGAAATATCGTAACACTCTATTCTGGTAGGCAGTTGCTTAAGTACGGGCACTATTTTCAACAGGTTTTCCAGTGCAGACCGCGCCAAATCATCCAGCAAATAAGGATTTTCGATGTATTCCCCCGGCAAACGGAAACTTTGCCTCACGTAGCGGAATTTTTGCAGAGTATCCCTTATTGTTGCGGCCTTTTCGTAGTTTTCCGACGTTGAATATCCTTTCATTTGCTTTTCCATCGCATTGATAAGTTTTGAGGTCTTCCCCGATAAGATGCTGTTTATTGTCCTTATATTACTTTTGTATACGGGTAAGACGGGAGTGCCGTTTACACAGGGCGCCGGGCATAAGTTTAGGTGACCGTACAAACAGGGCGTCTTTAACTTTTTGTATTTGTTGTATTTATTAGTACTGCAGTCACGGAAAGGAAATATTTTACGCAGGGTTCTCACCAACTTCTTTACCGAACCTCCGTCCGGAAAGGGACCGTAATAGTACTGATACCTAAAGGTGTCCGGTTTTCTGAATGTCGCGACCTTCTGCACGTTAGTCAGCTTTCCATCTACATCGACTTTCTCCGATCTTATCCCCAGGTATAAATAGGATTTGTCGTCTTTCAAACTGATATTAAATTGAGGCATGTGTTTCTTTATCAGTTCGGCCTCAAGTATCAGGGCTTCCAACTCGCTTTCGACTTCGATAATCCGCATGTCGTTTATATTTGAAACCAGCGCGAAGGTTTTAGAGGTTCTATCCAGGGTTAGACGGAAATAGGAAGATACCCGTGATTTTAGGTTTTTCGCCTTACCCACGTAAATAATTTCACCTTGGGCGTCCTCATAAATATAGACACCCGGGGTTGTTGGCAGATTTCCTAGTTTTGCTTTTAGATTTGAGGAAACCACGAAGTTATTGTAGCATTTACCCATGCTCGGAAATGCTTTCAAAAAATTACTGGTAACCGCTGCAATAATGGTTTCACTTTCCCCTATTGCAAGGGGACAGACAGGAGAAAACTTCATCATCAATTACGATATAAGGTACGATATCCAGGATTCCGGCGAAGCTCTGGTCACGCAGAACACCACAATAACCAGTCTAAAAAATGACGTGGTACCTACTACCTATTCTTTTAAAACTAAGTATTTAGACATTTACGACATAGTTGCTCAAACCAACGGAAAGAAAACAGAAGCACGCAAAGAAACACCCGGAAAAAATGAGACTGTTATAACGGTCCCCTTTTCTACTTATTCCATAGGCGAGGGCAAACAAAACGTAGTTACAATGACTTACAAAACAAAGGGAATTGCCTCCAGGATTGGAGATGTCTGGAATATCTACATACAGGGTATAGATGCCCCCGAAACAACCACCGTATACAACATAGTTCTTTCGGTGCCCGTTTCGATGGGACCGAAAATATTTGTGTCCCCCGCACCTGCGACCGAAAAATTTGAGAACGGTAAAAATAATTACTATTTCACAAAAGAAAGTTTTTCTTCTAAGGGTGTGACCGCAGCTTTTGGGAAGTATCAATCCCTAAACTTCCGTATTAAGTATCAGCTAACCAATAATAGAATTTTAGGGTCGGTTTATGAAGTTGCCCTTCCGCCGGACATTCAAAACACCCAGCAGGTAAGGTACGACTCAATAGACCCCAAGCCGAGGAAAATAAGACTGGATGACGACGGTAATGCTTTGGCTCTCTTTTGGGTGGGTCCTAAAAACAAACTCGAAGTTACACTCACCGGTTCCGCCAAAATTCTAGGAAGACAGATTACTCCTGATTTCGGAGGAAAAATAACGGACCTTCCTAAAGACCTGGTGCGCGAGTACACAAAAAAACAGAAATATTGGGAAATTGATAACGACGAGATTAAAAACTTTGCTTCCTCGTTGTTGGACCCGAACCTAAATGTTTCTCAAAACACGAAGCGCGTGTATGACTATATTTCGTCGAACCTAACTTACGATCAGGCAGCGGCGAATCAAAACACTGTAACCAGAAAAGGTGCGGTAGCCGCATTAACTCAACGCGGATCTTTCACATGTATGGAATTTACCGATCTTTTTGTGGCAACGTCCCGGGCGATGGGAATACCGGCAAGAGAGATCAACGGCTATGCTTTCACAAATGACAATGTTGAAAAACCAATTTCAATAAGTTTAAAGGGGGGCGACACATTGCATTCCTGGGCCGAGTATTACGATCCCTTTTACGGCTGGGTTCAGATTGACCCGACATGGGGGACAACTTCGGGAACAGATTATTTTACTAAGTTGGACACCAATCATTTTGCCTTTGTTATCAAAGGTAAAAGCTCGGAGTATCCCTACCCCGCCGGCGCATACAGCTTTTCTGACGATGAAAAATTAGTCGATGTTGATTTTTCGGGTACCGCTAACTCCGACGAAGAATTCAATCCAATACTATCCGTCAGAAAAACAGTTAACATAAATCCTTTGAAACTTATGCAGGGTTACAGTAAATACACTGTCGATAATACCAGCGGATATTTTATTTACGATCTGCAGGGTCAGACTCTGGCGCCGGGTCAAAAAGCACCAGCCTACTTAAAAAATGGGGAAACGAACTTAGAAATTAAGGACTTCCGTAACAAAACCTACTCTGTAAAGATTCTTTAAACCCGGTCTGTGTGTGATTCTCTCAATGCTTCGGCGGTATACGAAGTTTTATGTGTTTTTAATTCGCTTAAGGGACCGGAAAAAATTACTTTTCCTCCCATATCCCCGCCGTCAGGACCAAGATCCACAACGTAATCGCAGTTATCTATAACATCCAGATTGTGTTCAATAACAACCACTGTATTTCCTTTAGCAGTGAGACGCTTAAATATTGTTATAAGATTTTCCAGATCTGCAAAGTGGAGCCCGGTGGTCGGTTCGTCGAGAATATAAAATGTACTTCCTGTCGCCCGCTTAGAAAGTTCTAATGATAATTTCACCCTTTGTGCTTCTCCCCCGGATAATGTAGGCGCGGGTTGTCCCAGCTTAATGTATCCCAACCCAACATCAAACAAAGTTTCAACTCTTCTTCGTATCTGAGGAATGTTTTCAAAAAATACCAAACCTTCTTCGACGGTCATATCCAACACATCGGCAATATTTTTCCCTTTGTAATTAATTTCCAAAGCTTCCCTGTTATATCTTTTTCCCTGGCAGACTTCGCAATTAACATAAACGTCTGGCATAAACTGCATTTCGATTTTAATCTGACCTTCGCCTCCGCAAGCCTCGCATCTTCCGCCTTTAACGTTAAAGCTAAAACGCCCCGGGCCATAACCCCTTACCCGTGCTTCTTGGGTTTGAGCGAAAAGATCTCTGATGTGGTCGAATACTTTTGTGTAGGTCGCAGGATTAGACTTGGGTGTCCTTCCTATCGGACTCTGATCGATAGCAATGATGTTAGTTAAATTATCCGCACCCTCAAGAGACTTAAACGGCTCGGGTTTCTGATCAATTTTCATTCCAAAACTTTGACGCAATCCCTGATACAAAGTATCCATAATCAAGGTAGATTTTCCCGAACCGGAAACACCGGTGATACAAATAAATTTGCCTAACGGGATAGAAAGATCGATGTTTTTCAAATTTCTGCCGGTCGACCCCTTTAAAACCAGTGACTTGCCCTCGATGGATTTCATTACTTTCGGAAGAGGGTCCAAATCCATAAACATTTCGCCTTTCATCTTTCCTTTGCGGTCATTCTTTCCCACAATTATTTTTCCTGAGAGATATTTGCCTGTTAGTGAGTTTGAGTTTTTTATTATTTCAGGTGGCGTTCCTTCCGCCACGACCTTTCCGCCTTCAGAACCGGCTCCCGGGCCGAAATCAAAAATATAATCACTTTCTATCATTGTTTCGGCGTCGTGCTCCACAACTAAAACCGTATTACCGAGGTCTCTCAGCTGGTGAAGTGTGCGTATAAGCTTTCCCTGGTCTTTTTGGTGCAAGCCGACCGAAGGTTCGTCTAAAACGTATAAAACTCCCGATAAACCCGAGCCTATTTGGGAAGCCAGACGGATTCGTTGTGCCTCTCCCCCCGACAATTGAGATGAAGACCGGGCGAGAGTTAAATAGTCCAATCCAACATCTCTCAAAAAGTTAAGCCTGTAACCGATTTCCTTAAGAATCGCGTCGGAAATTTTATGCTCTCTTTCTGTTAGAACAGATTCGAGTTTTCTTACCCACTCGATGCTGTCTTTAATCGACATGCTCGTAATTTCCGTTATGTTTTTCGAATCAATAACTACCGATAAAGATTCTTTCTTAAGTCTCGAACCATTACAAACCGGACATTCCTCGTCAATCATAAATTTCTCGATCTCATTTCTGATGTAATCGGAATCGGTTTCTTTATGGCGCCTTATCAAATTGGGTATTACACCTTCAAAACCGGCCTCATAAGTATGTTCGTGACCTGTCTGACCTCTGTATGTAACTTTAAATCTCTTGTCACCAACTCCATACATAATTATTTTCATAGCGTCTTTCGAAAGGTCTTTTATAGGGGCATCGAGTGAAAAGTTATATACCTGGGCGACTTTTTTAACTACGTTCTGTGTCCATGTCTGGTGCTCAAATAGTCTTTGCCACGGCAATATACCTCCTTCGGATATTGATAGTCTGGGGTTAACAACCGAGCCTTCGTTTACTCTTAACTGCATACCGAGACCGTCACATGCAGGGCAAGCTCCGTGTGGCGAGTTGAAGGAAAAAGTTCTGGGCTCAATTTCCGGAAGTGAAATATTACAAACAGGACACGCAAAGTTTTCAGACAACATGTGGTCTTCGGTGTCTTTAGGACTTTCAGGAAAGTCGAAAGAAGGATCTTTTATTATTGTTAGAATTACGGTTCCGTTACTTAGGCGCAAAGCCGTTTCAACCGACGCAAAGATGTCGGAAAAAGTATTTTTAGCTTCTGCCGATTCTCCTACTTTTTTGTGATTGACCGAATGTCTGGAAATTAACCCATCAATTGTGTGTTTATTTGTTTTTATTAAATCGAAACGTTCTTTCAGACTCACGATGTCACCGTCAACTCTTGCCCTGACTATTCCCTGTTTTTTCAAATTGTCGAACAAGGCAGAGTATTCTCCTTTTCTGTCTTTTACAATAGGAGAAAATAGAAAAAACCTCACACCTTTTTCTGATTTAAAATCCTTAAGTTCGGAAATAATTTTAATAATTGTCTGTGCAATTTCGGTAGAGCTCTGTCTTTGAATTTCCCTTCCGCAATTAGGACAGTGGGGGTGACCTACTCTTGCAAACAACAGTCTCATATAATCATAAATTTCAGTTATAGTTCCAACGGTGGATCTGGGGTTTTTTGACGTGGTTTTCTGATCGATGGCAATGGCGGGCGATAGCCCGTCGATTTTGTCAACGTCAGGTTTATCCATTACGCCCAAGAATTGACGGGCATAAGATGAGAGACTTTCAACGTATCTGCGCTGACCTTCCGCATAAATGGTGTCCATAGCCAAAGATGACTTTCCTGAGCCGGAAACACCGGTAAGTACAACCATCTTATTCTTCGGTATGTCTAGGTCTATGTTTTTTAGATTATGCTGACGCGCGCCTCTAATTAGGATGTGCGAAAGTGAGGTGTTCTCCATAACCAAATGATTTTACGGTAAAAGTTCGGGTTTGTGAAGATGCTTTTAGAAAAAACTCCAGCAACAAGTGCCCCTAAGTTAGCACAAGAAAAAGCTCCTTGAAAAGATTGCAAATCAAGGAG
>Ga0209417_1000265_pt1 | contig 136771 bp, 94 predicted proteins | sample RifGroF2_FD_184002 | JGI IMG/M metagenome (GOLD analysis project Ga0209417, IMG submission 184002) | Groundwater microbial communities from Rifle, Colorado, USA - Groundwater F2 (SPAdes) (version 2) | ecosystem: Environmental > Aquatic > Deep subsurface > Groundwater | place: Rifle, Colorado... | reverse complement strand
AAACAAGAAGATTTAGCTATTTGCTAAAACTTCTTGCACATAAATATTTCTTGCCGCATAATTTGCCCTAAAATAAGGGATGGGGTATTTTATGCTCATATTGAAACAGGGGAGTTATATATGAGTTATTTTTAAGAGAATTGTAAATTCTTAATATTCAGCAGCATAATAAAATTGACACAACTTTGTCAAAGATTTGATTATCAGACTAATATAAAAAGCAAACGAACTATTGAAAAAACGAAACTGTCAAAAGAAATGAGATAATATCTTATTTAATGATAAGATAATACGCTAATGTGATAATTCAAAAGATTACGAACTTCTAAATTTTACTATTTACAATTTTAAGAATTTCGTCTTCTAATTTTTGTGTTTGTTTTTCGATTTCTGCTCCTTTAGAAATTACTTCTGCTACAAAAGTCTTATCGTCTAATCCGCTTGCATTAATTTTTACATTTAAGTAAGCACCCATTACGGCAGAACGAATTGCCAAAGCACCAACACCTGCATCGGTAACCGAGTTTGGGTTTCCAAATTCGGCCATTGCTTTACATATTTCCATGCCTCTAAAAGAAACTTCCATTACTCTGAAAGGAATTTGAATACCATATTTTGTTGCTTCTTGAATCGCTTGTTTTCGAATGGTTATTTCAGATTCGTTTTTCTTTGGTAAGCCAAAAGCATCCATAATTCTATTGAATGCATTGGTGTCTTCATCAACTAAGTATAAGAGTTCGTCTTTTATTTTTTGACCTTTTTCAGCCCAATTGCTAAATTCTTCCCATCTATTATCCCAACCGGCTTTGTGCGACGATAAATTTGCAACCATAGTTCCTAAAGCAGCCCCTAAAGCACCCATGTATGCAGAAATAGAACCACCACCCGGAGCCGGAGATTCCGAAGCTGTTTCGTTGGCAAACCCGGTGCATGTATAATCGACTAATCGTTTAATATTTTTATCTTCAATTTGATATTCAATTATTTTTTCGCGAGGGTCGAATGGTTTTAAATCATCTAATCCCATCGATTTTACAGCAATTTTAATAATTTCGTCTTGATGAATTCCTAGCGAACGATTTTGTTTTTTTAAATAGTGTTTTCCCGCTGCAATCATTGTTTTTAACGGAACAAGTCCAACAACTTCAGCTCCGGTAACTCGAAGACCTCTTTCTTGAGCTTTTTTACAGACTTCGTCAAAGGCAATATGCAATGGGGTTACGCTTGCATTGGTAATGTTCATCGAAACTTGTGCAATTCCGTATTCGTCGATAAACCAGCCAATGGCTTTTGTCGCTTTTAAGCTGCCCGGAATCATTATTTGTTCACCTTTATCATCTTTAACAATTTTTCCATTAATTGAATTTCCTTCTCGCATAGGGCGACCTTTTTCGCGAACATCATAAGCCAACGCATTTGCTCTTCGAGTTGAGGTTGTGTTTAGATTAAAATTCACAGCAATTAAAAAATCTCTTGCACTTACTGCAGTTGCTCCCGATTTTGCATTAAATATTGCGGGACCAAAATCTGGCTTCCATTCGGGTTTCGATAGTTTATCTTTTAATCCTTCGTATTCGCCTGAACGACAATATGCAAGGTTTCTTCTTTTTTCGTCGAATGCTGCATTTTCGTAACAATATATTGGAATATTGAGCTCTTCTCCAATTCGTTTCGATAGTTTATGTGCATAGATTACTGTTTCTTCCATGGTAATATTAGCAACCGGAACCAATGGGCATACATCAGTAGCACCAAAGCGTGGATGCTCGCCTTTGTGTTTCGACATATCAATAATTTCCGACGCTTTTTTTATGGCTCTGAATGCTGCCTCTATAACTTCGTCTGGAGTTCCTACAAATGTTACAACTGTACGGTTGGTTGCGGCTCCAGGATCCACGTCCAACAGTTTTATGCCTTCAACCGATTCAATTTGATTTGTAATTTGTTTAATGATATTCATGTCGCGACCTTCGCTAAAATTAGGTACGCATTCAATTAGTTTTTTCATTGGTTTTAAAATTTGTTTTGACAATCAAACACAAAGCGGTCAAAGTTAAAACATATAAATCACATTTTTAATAACAGATATTATAGTTTACAACAGATTTTATAAACTAAGCTTTAAATATGGAGGATTAACCAAATATGGCATAAAATGAATTGAAAATACGACATAATATCTACATATTGACATATTGTCATATTTGTTGAAGTTTGCATAATTGTCAGATTAATAGGTGCATATGAGTTTTGGCGATTAAAAGTATTTCTCTGGTACAATTATTATACATCTGAAATCAATGTTAAACTTTAAAATTTAAAACAATGTTAATGACAAATTTATCACACGTAATGTCGGCTGACGACCATAAAAAAGTTATCGAACAAAATGAAAACGTAATGATTTGTTGCGGAAGAATGGGACCAATGTGTATTCCTGTTTATGGTGCTATGGAAGAGCTTGAATCTGAATACCAAAACATAAAATTCTACGACATGGAGTTTGATACTCCTGACGCACGGGTAATCAGAAATGCCCCTGAATGTAACGGTTTTATGGGCTTGCCTTTTGTAGTATATTATAAAAACGGAAAAATTGTTCATGCTTCAAGCAGTATCTTAAGCAAAGACCAGATTAAAAGTGTATTAGATAAACACTTTCAGTAGAAAGTTTATAAAGTAGAAAATGTACCGACGACTTGTAGAATTGATTAATAAATAAATAAAAAAATCACTCTACAATAATTAGCACATTAATACATTAGCACATTAACTCATTCTCACTTTAATACAAAAAAATGTTATACGATGTAATTATAATAGGAGGTGGCCCTGCCGGATTAACAGCCGGAATCTACACTTCGAGAAGCAAATTAAAAACGCTGATTCTAGACCAAGGAATGCCGGGTGGACAATTAATTTTAACGCACGAAATTGCAAATTATCCAGGAGCTGAATCGTTGAGCGGTTACATGCTTGCAAGTAAAATGCTTCAACAAGCCAAAAGTTTTGGTTGTGAGGTAAAGTCGAATGCAAAAATCAAAGATTTGCATTTACAAGGTTCGATTAAGAAAATATCGTTGGAAAATGGCGATGTGTTTGAATCTAAATCGATAATTATTGCAACTGGAGGCATTTCGAGAGAAATAGGTGCTTCAAACGAGAAAGAGTTGAAGGGAAGGGGAGTTTCGTATTGTGCAACCTGTGATGGCGATTTTTTCCAAGACAAGAACATTATTGCTGTTGGAGGAGGAAACTCAGCACTCGAAGAAGCAGTTTCGCTTACTAAATATGCCAGTTCGGTAACGATTGTACATATGTTAGATAATTTTCAAGCTTTCGACTATGCTGTAAAAGAAGCGAAAGAAAATCCGAAAATAAATTTTGTGATGGAATCACGTATTACAAAATTTATTGGTAACGAAAGACTCGAAGCTGTTGAAATCGAGCATATTCCGACTGGTGAAAAACGAGAACAAAAAATCGACGGAGTTTTTGTGTTTATCGGTTATGTTCCGAATACAAAATTTTTGGAAGGAAAAGTTGCTTTGAACGAGCGAGGCGAAATAAAAGTAACTCGCGATTTAGAAACAAATATCGAAGGAGTGTTTGCTGCCGGAGATTCTATTGAGAAAAAATATCGCCAAGTTACTATTGCAACCGGCGAAGGGACTATTGCTGCCTTGAGTGCGGCTGAGTTTGTTCATAGAAATTAGAATTATTCTGTGTTTATTTCGAATGAAGTGAAATCTGAATTGTTTTTAGCATTTGCGATGGGAAACAAAAATAGATTTCTCACAGCAAGTTCGAAATGACAATCTGAGTTTGGCTGTCATTCCGAAATGAGCGATAGTGATTGAGGAATCTCAATAAAAGTGACTTAGATTTTTTACAGCAAGTTTAAATTGAAAAATGAGAATCACACAAATACGTTATAAATGATAATTTATAAGGGCTGTCATTCCGAGTGAGTGTAGCGACGAGGAATCTTTATTAAAAACAAAACAGATTTCTAGCATTCGCTCGAAATGACAGAAATAGGAAGAGATTTCTCACAGCAAGTTCGAAATGACAATCTGAGTTTGGCTGTCATTCCGAAATGAGCGATAGTGATTGAGGAATCTCAATTTTATAAATGAAATAGAGATTTCTCTTAGGAAACTCGAAATGACTATACCTTATTCTTTGTAAGCTATAAGCTAATTACGTTATCAGCAGCTTTTTGCAGTTCAATAATATCTACCATTGTTCCAGCAATTCCCACTTCGAGTTTGTCAAGTAAGTTAAAATGATTTAAGCAAGTTTTACATGCAAACAACTTTACTCCCCTTGATTCTAACTTTTTGAAAACATCAATTGCAGGAGAGTCTGTACAAAGCAGTTTTACACCTTCGTTGTAAAAAGTAATAAACTTTGGTAATTCGGTTTCTTCGTTGATGAGTTTTAAGTAATTAACTGTAAGCACTAGTCCTAACTCTTTGTTCCCACTTCCCATTCCGTTTTGCGTAAATTGCAGTAGGGTATTTTTAAATGAATTCATGTTTCTGATTTTGTTTTGAGTTTATGAACTTATATAAAACACATTAATCTATGAAGCATTTAATGATGGTTAAAAATTCGATATTATTAAAGACTTATATGATTGATTCAAAATCGTTAAGATGTTTGTTTAAGTCATAATTATCGAGTTTAAACCTTGCATTATCTATTTTTATTGTAAATTTTAAATTCTTTTTATTTTTAATTTCATCGTTAAAATATATTTTTAAATCTCTTGGATGAAAAATAAGATATTCGTTTCTTATTCTTTCATTTTTAGGTTTGTAACGAATAATAATGATATAATAAGTCTCAAATTTTTCATTTTTTAAATAGTAATCGTAATTCAATACCACAGATATTGTATTATTCTTAATAGTTCTTGTTTTAACTTGAATGTTAAACTTTTTATTGTCCTTTATTGCGGTAATATCTATACCTTCATCAAGAGCCATCATTCCAGTATTATATCCTCTAAATAATAATTCACTAATAACGGCATATTCTCCTGCTTTTCCTTTATAGTTGTCAGAAATCTTATCTGTTAAACTTTCAATCGTTTCGCTTTTCTCAATTTTAGTTCCTATTTTTTCGGTTATTGACTGTTTCTTTCGTTTCAGTTGATAGTATCCTTTTTTATTCCTGCCTTTTTCTCCTTTCATTTTTTTAAACTCAGATTTGCTTCCATTATTATTAATATCATTACTTAGAGTTGCGTTAATAGAAGTTTTTAGCTTTTCACTTGACAAATCTGGGAAAAAAGGTTTTATTTTTTTAGTGATTTCATCAATATGCAATCCTTTTGGATTATCCGAAAGAACCTCCTTTATGTATTTCTTATAAGATTTTCTCATAACATTGAATTAAAACAATACGATTCAAGTGATTTTTATTATTTAACTATTTGCTCAAAATTAAGAATTTTATAAAATCTTATCCTATTTTTATATTTTAAAATTCCCTTCTTTTGTTCAATGCAAAATTATATTAAACAAGATTGCAAATTTTAAATTGTTATTGTTAATATCTATTCTTCAATACAATCTTTTAAAAAGTCGTTAAGCCTTATAAAACTTGTAATAAGTTTATAAGGATTTTCAAAAAAATATAAATCATAATTGTCACTTAAGCAAAGTTTAACAGTATTCTCACAATTATCAATGTATTCAGTTTTTATTTTCATAAATTCATTTAAATTGTAGGGAGCTGCAATAATTTTGGTTATTTTAATTTTTGAACCTTTATAAAAAAAATGATTACCTTCTTTATTTTTATATTTACTTAATTCTATGAGTATTTCTTGTGAGTTCATCTTCTTTGCTTATTATATTATTAAATCATTTATCTAACGGGGCTATTTTTAGACTGGCATTACTCGAACAAGAATGGTCGAGCTACAAAACTATTGCACTTTTCCATTTAAAATAACTTTATCGATTAAGTTACTTCCGTAGGCATAGGGCATAAATTCGTAAGTTGGAATTTCTTTGGTAATAAATACATTTCCGATTTTTCCTTTGGCTATACTTCCGTGAGTTTCGCTCAAGCCCATGGCGTAAGCGGAGTTTATCGTAGTTGCATTTATGGCTTCTTCGGGGAGCATTCTCATTTTTATACAAGCCAACGACATTACAAATTTCATATCTCCCGATGGCGACGAGCCTGGATTAAAGTCAGAAGCCAACGCAATTGGCAAACCTGCATTAATCATTTTGCGTACGGGAGGGTCAATCATGCCAAGAAAAAACGCAGCTCCTGGTAACAAAGTCGGCATGGTTTCGGAATGTAATAAGGCTTCAATTTCTTTATCGCCTGTATATTCTAAGTGGTCAACCGATAAGGCTTCGTATTTTACTCCAACTTGAATTCCGCCCGAATAATCGAGTTCGTTAGCATGAATTTTCGGAATCATTCCGTATTTCATGCCTGCCATAAGAATTCTATCGGTTTCTTCGACTGTAAAAAAACCTTTATCGCAAAAAACATCGATATAATCGGCTAAATCTTCGTACGCAACTGCTGGAATCATTTCGTTTATAATCATATCAACATATTCGGCTTGTCGCCCTTTGTATTCGGCAGGAACGGCATGAGCTCCCAAAAATGTAGCTTTTATTGTAATCGGAGTAGTTTCTTTAAGTCGCTTGATAACTCTTAGCATTTTTAATTCGTCTTCAACGGTAAGTCCGTAACCACTTTTTATTTCGACAGCTCCGGTTCCTAATCTGATAATTTCGTTTATTCGAGCTAGCGATTGTTGGTACAACGAATCTTCCGATGTTTCGTGAAGTCTTTTGGCCGAATTTAATATTCCTCCACCACGTTTTGCAATTTCTTCGTACGATAAGCCTTTGATTTTGTCAATGTATTCAATTTCACGGCTACCTGCATAAACCAAATGAGTGTGCGAATCGCAGAACGAAGGGAAAACCATTTTTCCTGTTGCATCAATTGTTTCGAATGATGAATATTTTTTTTCGTTGAGATTTTTCATTTCTCCAAAATCGGCAATGATTCCGTTTTCAATAGCCAAAAAAGAATTTGATATAGTGTTGATTTTTGACATATCTTTTCCGCAAACTTTCGCTTTGGGTTTGTCTTCAACTTGAACCAATAATTTGATATTTTTAATTAAGATGGACATAATTATACTTGTTTTAAGATATGGCAATTTACGAATTAATGTTTTTATATCAGAAAATTTGTGATAGAAATATTTTACTAAAAAACTTCCTTTTCGTAATTGCAAACTATTGGTTTTAATAAATTGTCGAAAATTTATAATTGTGCCAAAGAAATTAACAAAAGTGATTTATTGCAAAAATCCACTAAAAATTATGGATTTGGTAACTAAATATAAATAATGTGTATTTAGTTACCAAATTTAAAAACGAAAACGAATTTATCTTTCGAACGGTAGATTATTTCAAGATTCCACAAATACTATAGCCCATAAATCTTATTTTCAATATTTAATATCGAAACCGACAAAATGCAGTAATGTATTTTCTTCTATCAATATATCATCAATTCTGGCAACATCAGGTCCCTTTTTCAAAAGGCGAATGAATTCATTAATTATTTCTTTTTTTCCTTCAACTTCAATATAAACACTGCCATCGAATTTATTTTTTACAAATCCATTAAGACCTAAAAATCGAGCATGTTGTTGCACAAATTTTCGATAAAAAACGCCTTGTACACGTCCATAAACTTTAATATTGTAATGAATAAATACCAAGTGTAAAATTAGGTTTCAATCAACAAATAAAAAGAGTATTAATGACCTGAATTTAAACTTGAGCTTTGAATCTGTAACCAATTACACAAATATCATCAATTTGCTCAAACAAATCGTCGGTAGTAGGGTCAATGTGAGCTTTCCACAATTCGATTGATTCATCTAATGCGTGACGATGTTCACTCATTGGTCTATCTTGTAATGAAAGAATCAAATTTTTGAAAGGCTTATACATATATTTTTTCCCTTTTGGTCCACCAAATTGGTCGGCAAATCCGTCAGAAAATACATAAATCGCATCACCATCTTTTATATCAATAAAATTGGTTGTAAAATTTTCCATACTTAAATAAATGGCAACTGGCATTTTATCGGGTTTAAAATCGTACAAGTTGATTCCATTTAGCGAAACCGAAGGTTCTAAAACGATTTCCTCGTTTCCTGACTTGTAGGTAATGGTATCTGTTTCCGAATCGGATTTACGAACTAAATAGAGCGGATTGTTTGCTCCCGTCCATTGTAATTTATTTTGAACTAGGTCAATCGCACAAATCGATATATCCATTCCATCTTTATTTTCGCCTTCTTTTCCAGTTTGTTGAAGCGATTTTATAATATTTTGTCGTAATGCATCTATAATTTCACCCGAATTTTTAGCAATACCTTCGTTCACAATTTCATTTAAGAATGCAACTCCGAGCATACTCATAAATGCTCCTGGCACACCATGCCCGGTACAATCGGCAGCAGCAAATATTAGATTGTCGCGATGTTTATTTGCGAAATAGAAATCACCTGATACAATATCTTTTGGCTTGAACAAAATAAAATGGTCGCCCATATTTTTCTCAGCATAATCGTGATGTGGCAAAATCGCTTTTTGAATACGTTCGGCATAATGAATACTGTCGGTTACTTCTTTGTGAATTTCTTCAATATGCTCTTTTTGTTCGGTTACCAAATCTTTTTGTCGTTCGATTTGTTCTTTTTGCTTTGCAAGTACGGTATTTTGCTTTTCGATATCGTCTTTTTGCCTTACCACCTCGGCGGTTCGCTCAACAACAATTCCTTCAAGTCTGATTTTTTCTTGTTCAAGCCTTCTTGTATAGATTTTTATAATAACATAAACTGTTACAATAAATAAAATTACGTATCCGATATAAGCCCAAATAGTACGATACCATGGAGGTAAAATTGTAAATTCGTATCGAGCAACTTCGCTTTCAACACCATAAACATTCTTTGCTTTTACTTTAAAAACATAATCGCCTTCTTTTAAGTTGGTAAAAACACGCTCGGTTTTATTCGACCACTTCGACCAATTTACTTCTTTATATCCTTCAAGAAATGTACTGAACAATGTTAATTCTTCGGCATCGAAATAGGGTGCAGCATACTGAAATGTAATATTGTTGTCAGAATAATTTAAAATTGGCTTCAACATATCTGGTTGTGAGTTATTCACAATTAACATTGAGTCATTACCAATTTCGAGTTTAAAGTATGTTCCGTTAAATGCTACACTATCCTCTCCTACTGTTACTTTACGAATCAATGCATAATATTTTGAGTCGTATTCATTTTTAAAATCCGAATTATAACAATACAAACCTTTTGAGTTTCCAATCCAAACATTATTCTCATCATCCTTATAAACAACATCAACAAAAACATTTGGTAAAATTTTAAAAGGGATGCTATCAATTTTTAATGAATCGCCTGAATATTCAATATATTCAATCCAATTTTTTTTAGGATTTGTGGTTTTTAATCCAAGCCAAATAGAATTATGTTTGGTGTCATAAGACGAAATCGGAATAACTCCTGCTTTTCCATCTGAATATTTTTCGCCAAATAAAGTACAAATGGTAAACTTTTCGGTTGATTCGTCAAAAGTGTACACACCTTTGTTATCGGCAAAAAACATTTGATTATTTAGTATAAACACATAAGAATTTTTGTCTTTTAGCCCGTTAGACTCGTCATATTTAACTAATTTTTTTTCATTATCGTTTAATGAAAATTTCATTATTCCCGAATAATTTGTTCCAATCCAAACATTTCCTTTATCGTCTTCAACAATCGATTTTATTCCATCTTTCATGCTCAAAATTTCATATTCGATTTTCCATGTATTATTTCCCGTATATCGAAGTGCAATAATGCTTTTATTCGCACCAAGCAGTAATATATCGGGGTTTGATTTCAACTGATAAAGATTATCAACATTGTATCTTTTTTCTTTAGGTTCGATATCAATTATTGATTTCTCGACAACAACAGCTTGATTTCCATCAACAATTTCAAATAGTCCCTCACTAGTACCAACCAACAGTTTTACTTCGTCGCCATTTTTAAATTCAATAACTTTCCAAGTTAATCCAATATTTTCGATGGCTTTAAAAATTGGCTCTCCATTTTCAATCTGTAGATAAAACAAACCATTGGTTGTTGCAACATACAAAATATCATTAAATTTAAGAACATTCATTACCGAACCCTTTAATCCAAATTTGCTATCAAAAAATGTAAATGGAAGATTCAATGATAATTTGGAGACTCCAACCCCAAGACTCAACCACATGGGTTGGTTTTTATTCAAACTCTGATAAGTATGTGTGATTTGTTCGTTTTGTAATCCATTTTTATCGTTTAAGCGGTAAAGTGTTTTTCCTTCTGAGTCTGTTATAAAATTTCCTTGTCCGTAAAGAGTTGAATGCGAATATCTATTATAATCTAACTTTTGAGAATTATACAAAACATTGTTTATAAATTCTTCTGTGGTTTTTTGATCAACAAAATTAGAATCAACATCTCCCGTTTCGACGTTATATTTATATATGCCGTTTGTAGCTGTGCTAATTATATACTCATTTTTATTTTCGACAATCAATGACATAATATTTTTAAAACAAAAAAACTCACCGCCTTTAGCTGTTTTCATTGAGTCGGCATTTTCATTATATTCAATCAATCCAAGCAAATAATCTCCCGAGTATATTTTTCCATCAACTACAAAAGACAAAAAATTGTATTGGCTTGAGTGAATTGCATTAATTTGTTTCGAATGTTTATCGTATTTAAAAATGTATCGAGGCGAACAAAAATAAATAAAATCTTTTTCGCAATAGATTTTATGTACATCGGTGTAATTTTTATTCAACGAATCCAATTTATACGAAATGGAATTGTAAATCATGTTTCCGGTAAGATTGGGCGATAAATACCCAAATTCGTTAACGGCTCCCACATAAACAGTTCCAAGTTCGTCGATTGCTAATGAACGAACGATTGATTTATTTGAGATAGGGATTTTGCGCCATGAAACACCGTCATATTCCAAAACTCCATCGTCGTTATTTCCGAAATACATAACTCCTCTTTTGTCTTGAACAATTGACCAATTCTGCTCGCTTGCATCGTAATCTTCGGGTGTATAATTTTTAACAAACGGAACACCCTTTTCGTTAACCTGTGCAAAAGATAAAATCGAAATTAAAAATAGCGAAGTAAATATAATCAGTTTTACCATATGGCTACTAAACTTGTATTTAAACCATAAATATACAAAAATGTTTTTCACAAAATCAAATAATAAAAAAACCGTACTTAAAAAAGTACGGTTTTTAAAAACATGTTTTTCAGAATTATTAGTCTGAAACCTTAACAAACTTAATGGTTTGTTTTATCGTATTTGAAAGAATATTAATGTGATACACTCCATTTGCAAAATTAGAAGTATTGATTTCGATGTGATTGTTTCCAGTTCTAACGTCTAAATCTTGGACATAAATTAATTTTCCGATAGCATCGTAAACTCCAATGTTTGCTTTGTCAGAAATTGAAGAAACAATATCTACGTTTAATCTATCAAAAACAGGATTTGGATAGATTGAAGTTTCGACTAAATTAGAAATATTATTGATTGCAAAAACTAAGTGTACAGTAATTGTATCGGAAATCGCACATCCATTTGCATCTTCAACATTAACAGTATATAAGCCTTGTGATAAGCCAAATGCTGTTTCGGTTGTTTGAGCTAAAACATCGTCCCAAGTGTAGAAATATGGTAATGTTCCTCCTACTACCGTTGCAGTAGCAGTTCCATTATCACTTCCATCGGTAGGCGATTGCGATAATGTTACCATCAACATTTCTGGTTCGGTAATTTCAACAGATGAAATCACAACACATGAGTTGGCATCAATAATCGTTACTTCGTAATTTCCTGCTAGTAAGCTATCAATATCATCGGTAATTTCGCCATTGTCCCAACTATACGTAAATGGAGATGTTCCACCTGATAAAATAACTGACACCGAACCATTATCGCCATTATTACATGAAACATTTGTTGAATTTAAAACTGCACTTAAATCGCAACTTGCAGAATTTACTGGTATATTTTGAGATAATGTACAACCGTTACCATCAGTAACCTCAACATTGTAAATTCCAGCAACTAAGCCAACAATGTCCTCAGTTATTTCGGCGTTGCTCCATAAATATGAATAATCTAATACACCACCTTCAACTGTAATATCGATGCTTCCGTCAGAGCCTGAAACTTCGTTTATAACTACAGAAGTAATCGATAAAACTTCGGGTTGAGAAATTGTATCAACAAAAATTACTGAACAAGCATTTTCGTCAGAAACAGTAAGTTCGTAAATTCCAGCAAGTTCGTGGCTTAAATCCTCAGTGGTTGCTCCATTACTCCATTCAAAATAATATGGACTTATTCCACCAACAACTGATATGTCAATTCCCCCAGTGCTATTTCCATTGCACAAAACATCAGAAACAACAGATGATATACTAATAATTTCGGGTTGAGAAATTATCACAGAATCAACCATTTGGCATAAATTTATATCACTTACAGTAAGTGTGTATGTACCAACACTTAAACCATTGTTGTTTTCATCTAAGTCGCCATTTGACCAATTGCAAGTGTAAGGAGAAGAACCGCCAATAATTGTTGCTGTAATATTTCCATTTGTTTCGCCATTACATAAAACATGATTTACATCAAATGAAACAGCCAATTCTTCAGGTTCGTAAACTGTAATTGACTCAACAATTACGCAACCAATCGAATCTTGAACTGTAAGTGTATAAGTTCCTGCTGATAAATTAATCAAACTATCCGTAGTTTCGCCTGTTTCCCATAAATATGTGTACGGAATTGTTCCGCCAGAAATTGTTGAATTTACCGAACCGTCAACTAATCCTGAACAAGAGATATGGGTCGCTGTTAAATCTACAAGCAAATCACAGTTTGCAGAATTTACAACATAACTTTCTGAAACTTCGCAAGCCAATGAATCGGTAACTGTTATAGAATAAGTTCCTGCTGTCAATCCAACAAGATTACTAGTTAAATCACCAGTATTCCAAACATATGAATAAGGGGTAGTGCCTCCAGTAACAAACAAACTAATGCTTCCATCGTTACCTAAAACTTCATTTGCAATTACTTCATTAACAATTATTTGTTCAGACTCTTCAACTTGATAATTTACAAGGCTTTGGCATAAATTAAAATCCGTTATCGTTGCTTCGTAATTTCCTGCCACAAGATTGCTAATTACTAGAGTAGTGTCGCCTGTGTTCCATAAAACTTCGTAAGGAGATGTTCCGCCTGAAATCAATATGCTGACTTCTCCAGTATTACCGCTATAGCAAACAACATCTGAAATTGTCTCGTTTACCGTAATATTTGTCGGTTCATCAACAAAAACAGTATGAATAGCAGAACATCCTAAGAAATCGTTAACTGTAACTTGATAAGATGCTGAAAGCAAATCAGAAATTGCAGCCGTTGTATCTCCATTACTCCAACTATATTCGAATGGAGAAACTCCATCAATTATGATAACTGCAGCTTGACCATCAGCATATCCATTGCACGATGTTGGAACACTTAAAACATCTGTTGATAATGTGCAACTTGCATTATTAACTACAATCGAAGCATTTGCTGTACAAGAATTTGTATCAGTAATTGTAACTGAATAAATTCCTGTTATCAAGTTTGAAATATCTTCAGTAGTTTCTGCATTATTCCAATAAAATTCGTATGGACTCAAACCACCTGATACAGTTAAGTCGATTGAACCATCGCCACCCGAAACTTCATTAGTTACAACAGATGATAATAATATAGCCGAAGGTTCATCAATTGTTATATTTAATGTAGTAGAGCATGTATTTGAATCCAAAATCTCAACAGAATATATTCCTCCTGATAAATTCGTTAAATCAGCTGTTGTTTCTCCAGTCAGCCAAGAATATGTATAAGGCAATGTTCCTCCCGAAACTGATAAGTCGATGCTTCCATTATTGTCACCAAAGCAGATAACATCGCTACTAACAATTGAAGCGAATAACGAATCAGGTTCAAAAATATCAACTGATGTCGAAACTGAGCAGGAATTGCTATCTAAAACATTTACTGAATATGTTCCTTCTATTAAGCCAACAATATTTTGAGTAGTTTCAGCATTGCTCCATAAATATGTGTATGGTAATGTTCCACCTGTAAGGGTTAAATTAGCTGTTCCATTTGCCAAACCGTAACAAGAAATATCAGAACCAACAATTGTTGCTACTAAAGCATTTGGCTCAGATACTATCATTTCAGTTTCAACTGTACAGTTTAAACTATCGGTTACCGTAACAAAATAATTATCAGCCGAAATATTGGTTAACCCTGAAGTTGATTCGCCAGATAACCATGAGTATGTATATGGCGTAACACCGCCCGAAACAGTTAAATCAATATTTCCATTTGATAAACCATTACAAGTTACGTTGTCGATGTTTACACTTACCAATAATTCCGTTGGTTGAGAAATATTAACGGTATCTAATATTTGACAATTATGTCCATCTTTTACGGTAACATAATACTCATTCGCACATAAGTTTAAGTTTGATGCCGATAAAGCTCCATTCGACCAACTATATGTGAATGTATTTGTTCCTCCCGATGCAATAACAAGAGCATTACCATTGCAAGCACCATAACAAGAAACATCGTTTGATGTTAAGCTAGCTGACACAACAGTTGGATTTATCAATTCAACTGTATCGCTTACCGAGCAGGCGTTTGCGTCTATTACATTAACTGAATAAGAACCAGCACAAAGATTTGTGATACTTGATGTTGATGCAGTTGTATTCCATGCAATAGTGTAAGGCGAAGTTCCGCCAACAATATTAACCGATGCAGAACCATTGCAATCGTCGTTACACAATGGATTAACTGAAGTTATAGAAATCGAAGCACCCGGAATATTTGAAAGTATTGCCTGAGCAGTAGCCGTACAAGCATCAGAACTAGTAACAGTTACATTATAGATTCCTGCGGTTAATCCTGTTGCTGTTTGAGTTGATTGAGATAATGCATCGTCCCATTCATAAGTATAAGGAAAAAATCCCCCGCTTACAACATTAACCGATGCCGTTCCATTTGGATTGCCACAAGTTGTGTTAGAAATTGTAGTAGTTAATAATATTTCTTCAGGTTCAGTAATTGTTACGATTATCGAACTTGTACAAGAATTTGAATCCGTTACAAGTACATCGTAATCATTTCCTTGTAATGCATTGATATCTTGAGTTACTTCGCCATTACTCCATAAATAATTATATGGTGTAACACCGCCACTTACAGTCAAATCAATACTTCCATCTTGTGAATTATAACAAGAAACATTTGTAGCTAATTTGGTTAAAAGCAACTCGTCAGGTTGTGAAATGCTAATGTTATCGAATATTTCGCAAGAATTGTCATCGGTAACTGTTATTGTGTATGTTCCTGCAGTAATTGAGTTTCGATTTAATGTTGCAGCACCATCGTTCCATAAATAAGTATATGGTGATGTTCCCCCTGAAACCGTTGAACTAATTGCTCCTGTGCTAAATCCATAACAAAGAACATCAGTTCCTGATAAACTCAACAATAAACTTGTAGGTTGATCAACATTTACTGAAGTTGTAGTTATACAAGACTTATTGTCAGTAATCGTAACACTGTAAGTTCCATAAGCTAATCCATTAATATCTTCGTCTGTATCAAAATTTGACCAAATAAATGAATAAGGAGAATTACCTCCTGAAACTGTTAAATCGATATAACCGTCTGCACTTCCATAACATAATGTCGATGTTCCTATTCCACTTGCTGTTAATTGAGCAGGTTCAGTTATGACAATACTTGCATTGTAAAAACATCCATTAGCATCGGTTACATCAACAGTTTGCTGAATTGCATTTAAGGCAACAGCAGTAGCAGTAGTTTCTCCACTATCCCAATAATAAGTATATGAGCCTATTCCTCCACTTGCACTTACCGTAGCTGTTCCATCAGATAATCCATTACAAGAAACTGGAGTAGATGAAATTATGGTTGCAATTAAAATATTAGGTTGACTAATTGTAACAGAAGTAGTTGAAGTACAATTATTATCATCGGTTACTGTAACAGTATATGTTGCTGCCGATAAACTGGTTGCTGTTTCAGATGTTTGACCATTGCTCCACTCATAATCGTATGGTGTTACACCTCCAATTGCTGTTACTGTTGCTGATCCGTTAGAATCACCATTACATAAAACACTGGTTGACGAAACAATACTTGCAGTTGGTCCAGTTGCATTGCTTACCGTAATCGATTTTATTTCAGTACAAGAATTTGCATCTGAAACAGTTACAATGTAGATTCCTGAAAATAAAGCAGATTCTGTATTACTAGTTAGAATCGAATTCATGGTATTATTTCCGGTTGACCATACATAATCGTAAGGAGAGGTTCCTCCAGTAACATTTACTGTTGCAGTTCCATCAGCAGTAGCACATGATGAGTTTGTTGTACTAGATGTTAAAACTATTGCAGCAGGTTCAGTTACTGCTCCTGAAGCATTTGCAGTACAACCATGAGCATCAGTTACAACTACATTGTATGTATCAGCATTTAAATTAGTTGCAATTGCAGTTGTTTGAAAACTTGCATCGTCCCATTGATATAAATATGGTGAAGTTCCTCCAGTTACATTTGCATTTACAGAACCATTGCTTAATCCATTACAAGTTGTGGCATTTGCGGTAGGGCTTGAAACCAATAATGTTGGCTCAGATATTACTACCGATGTATTTGCTGTACAAGCTTTAGAATCGGTTACAGTTACAGCATATGTTCCAGCTAGTAACCCCGTTGGGTCTTCAACTGTTCCTGCTCCATTTGACCATGCAAAAGTATTTGGCAAAGTTCCGCCTGTTACAGTCAAACTAATACTTCCATTCGCATTTCCATTACACAAAGCATCGGTTGCAAGACCTGATGCAGAAAGAACTGCGGGTTCTGTAATCGTGATGCTTGCGTTTTTAGTACAACCATTACCATCAGTTACAAGTACAGAATGCAAACCAGCATTTAAAGCTACTGCCATTGCGGTTGTTTCACCGTTATCCCATAAATATGAATATGTTCCTGCTCCCGTTCCTCCACTTACGCTTACAGTTGCTTTTCCTGTTGATAATCCATTACATGTTACTGGGGTTGATGAACCAATACTAGCATTTAATACGCTTGGTTGCGTAATTAACACAGAAGTAGTTGCAGCACAATTATTATCATCGGTAACTGTAACTGAATAAGTTATTGCAGATAAACCAGTTGCATCAGCAATTAATTGACCATTGCTCCATTCATATGTATAAGGAGTTGTCCCTCCTGTAGCTGAAACAGTTGCAGTTCCATCAGAGCCTCCAAAACAAGAAACATTTGATGAAACAATACTTGCAGTCGGAGCAGTTGCGTCGCTTACTGTAATAACTTTTATTTCTGAACAAGAGTTTGCATCCGTAACTGTTACATTATAAGTTCCTGAAAATAAATTAATTTCAGTATTAGATGTAAGAACTGAGTTTAGTACGCTAGTTCCTGTTGACCATTCATAATCATAAGGAGAAATACCTCCTAAAACGTCAACAGTTGCAGTTCCATCATCGGTAGTACACGATGAATTTGTTGTGCTTGGTGTTAAAACAATTGCGGCAGGTTCAGTTACTGTTCCTGATGCATTTGCTGTACAACCATGAGCATCAGCTACAACAACATTGTATGTATCAGCAGTCAAATTAGTTGCAATTGCAGTGGTTTGAAAACTTGCATCGTCCCATTGATAGGTATAAGGAGTTGTTCCTCCAGAAGCATTTGCATTTACAGAACCATCGCTTAATCCATTACAAGTTGCTACTGTTACGGTAGGGCTTGAAACCAATAATGTTGGTTCAAATATTTCCACAGATGTATTTGCTGTACAACCTTTTGAATCGGTTACCGTTACTGCATATGTTCCTGCTGCTAATCCGCTTGGGTCTTCAACTGTTCCTGCTCCATTTGACCATGCAAAAGTATTTGGTAAAGTTCCACCTGTAACAGTCAAACTAATACTTCCATCTGCATTTCCATTACACAAAGCATCGGTTGCAAGACCTGATGCAGAAAGAACTGCGGGTTCTGTAATCGTGATGCTTGCATTATCGGTACAGCCGTTGCCATCAGTTACAACAACGGAATGAGAGCCTGCGTTAAGTGCTGTTGCGGTAGCTGTTGTTTCGCCGTTATCCCATAAATATGAATATGTTCCTGCTCCTGTGCCACCACTTACACTTACTGTGGCTGTTCCAGTTGACAATCCGTTACAGGTAACTACAGTCGAAGTTCCAATATTCGCATTTAAGACTGCTAATTGAGTAATCGTTACAGAAGTAGAAGCTGTACAATTATTATTATCAGTAATGGTAACGGTATATGTTGTTGCTGACAAACCTGTAGCAGTTGCCAATGTTTGGCTATTACTCCACTCATAATCATATGGTGTTTCACCTCCAGAGCCAAGTACTGTCGCAGCTCCATCAGAACCTCCATTGCATGATACGTTTGTTTGAACACTTATACTTGCTGTTGGAGAGGCATCGTTATTAACTGTTATTGATATATCGTCAGAACATCCGTTAGCATCGGTAATAGTAACTGTGTATGTTGCTGCCGATAAACTGTTTACTGTGTTTGAAGTTAATACACTTGCATAAGTATTTGAACCTGTTGACCATTCGTAATCGTATGGAGAAGTTCCTCCGGTAACATTTGAAGTTGCAGTACCATCGCTCGTGCTACAAGAAGCATTTGTTGTGCTTGAAGTCAAGGATAATGCTACAGGTTCGCTAAGAGAAATTGAAGAACTTGCGATACAACCCATATCATCTTCAACTGTAATTCCATAATTTCCAGCAAGTAAAGCTGTTGCGGTTTCTGTAGTTTGAAAACTAGCATCGTTCCACTGATAAGTGTAAGGAGTTGTTCCTCCAGAGACATTTGCAGAAGCAGAGCCATTGCTCAATCCATTACAAGTTACGTTTACAGCTGAAGGAGATAGAGTTAGTGCATCTGGTTCAGAAATTGTAGCTGAATTATATGCAACACAGCCTTTGCTATCGGTAATTGTAACCGAATAAGTCCCTGCTGCAACATTTGTTAAATCTTGTCCAGTATAGCCACTCGACCAATTATATCCATATGGGGCTGTTCCACCTGAAACCGACAAGTTAAATATTCCGTTAGTTCCTCCGTTACAACTTACATTTGTAATAATATACGAACTTGTCAATTCGTTTGGTTCTGTTAAGGTATATACATCTGATTGAGTACAACCATTAGCATCAGTAACCGTAACATTATATGTTCCAGCTGTTAATCCTGTTTGGTCCTCGGCAGTAGCATTTAAACCCGAACCATCAACAGTTGTCCAACTAAAAGTATAAGGAGCATATCCATCGGATAATGAAATACTTATTGCACCATCATTATCTCCATTACAAGAGATATTTGATAATGTACGACTAATTGTTATTCCTGCAGCACAGAACATCGCTTGATCTCCGGCAGTAATATCACTTAGTGTTGAAAGCGTTCCAGTTACGAAGTTCGACAAATCGTTAACGGTAGCAAGTTTTATCCAACGTGAGCCATTCCAATATCCACTAAACATGTCTATTTCTGTTCCCTCCACATCGGCTGTGAGATAAGTCCCTGTAAGATCGTATGTGTAACTCGAAATATTACTTTGGCTTAAAGACCAATATCTTGTTAAATAACTTCCAGTAGTAGAATTTGACGAATGTTTAGCGTCGGTAAGTTTAACTCCCGCATAAGCTGATGCTCCAAAAGTTCCACTTGTAAAATTCAAGGTAATTGGAGAATATTCTACTGTACTTGTGTTATCTCCAACAGGAAAAGTAAAACTTCCGGTTGACGAAAACGTCTTGCGTAACTCTCCCGTACTACTTGCAACAATCATGTTTGTTGACGATGGAGTTCCTGAAATAGTTGATGCTGCTGCTAAGGTAAGATTTTTAGTTCCTAAGTTTAACAAGCCGCTCGACAATGTCAAGATTCCGTTTACTGTGGTACTTGCAGTTAAGGAAATTCCTCCTACAGTGTTAACAGTCAATTTTTCAAATCCGGTAGAATTTCCTGCAATTGACTTTGCATTTGTACCTTGAAAAGCAACTTCTCCGTCTGTATCTATATTTATAAACACAGAACCACTTGTGGCACTATTCGTCCAATCTCCTTCGATTTTTATTTTTCCATCTAAGTCAATTCGTCCATGTTTTATCCCACTTGTTTTATTGGTGTAGTCGGCGTCGGCACCACCTTGAACGGAAACTATTGCTCCACTGGAAACAATCATTTTGGCTCCGTTGTTTACAATTCCTTTTTGACCAAAAGCTACAAAAATAGAGCTTAAGAAAAGGAAGGCTGCTAATGTTACGGTTGTTTTCATAATGTGTGTTATATATATTTCAAATTTAATTATTTATTTGCTTTTTGTTTCAAATTGTATGATAAGTTCGTCCACTTTTTTATTCAGTTCATCAACTTTTTGGATTTGAGTCTTCAATTTCATATTTTCATTTTTCAACGCATCAATTTGTTTTTGCTGTTCTTTCATTGCCTCAACAAGCAATGCTGTAATTGGAGCATAAGACATGGTGTATTTTCCTTCGAATTTATCAACTACTTCGGGAATAACTTCTTCTGCTTCCTGAGCAATAAACCCCATTTGTAATCTATCGCCCATTGTATTGTCTTTCCAATTAAAATTAACCCCTCGTAATTTCATAACTTTATCAAGAGGATTAGAAATTTCGACAATATCTTTTTTATAATTTCTATCACTTATTACAGCCCAAGTGGTTGTTCCTCCAGCAGATCCGTTAACGAAAAATGTTTTTCCGTTAGTGTTATCTCCGTTGATCACTACTCTATTGTTATCAAATTCACCGTAAATAAGTGGGGCTTCATAAAATCCATTTTGAGTTGCATTAATGCAAAGTCGATAAGATCCTGTTTGAAACCTTCCTGCTTCACTTCCAAGAAAAACATTAAAATCGCCTGTGGCAGTTTCTCCTGCATATCGACCCAAATAGGTATTAAATTTACCTGCTATATTTGACCAACCAGATTTATGTCCCAAAAAAGTATTTGCTAAACCAGTTGTATTAGAATATCCTGACTCCATTCCGATAAAAGTATTTACAGAGCCTTCCTCCATAGTTCCTCCAATATTAGAATTCCCACTTTTGTAACCAATAAAAATATTTTGATAACCAGTAATATTTGCATGACCAGCACCAACTCCCATAAAAATATTTTGATGAGCATTGTTTAATGAACCAGCACCATTTCCAATAAACACATTGTCCCAACCACTTAAATTTGATTCTCCAGTTCCATTTCCAATAAATACATTATCGAACCCACTTCTGTTAGAATATCCAGCACCTTTTCCAAGAAAAACATTTCGATTTCCATTTACATTTGAATATCCACTATTAAATCCTAAGAATAAGTTAGAGCTACCTGTTTTATTTGATTTTCCAGCTTGATATCCATAAAATGAATTGAAATATCCGCCTTTTGTTGAATCACCACTATTGTGTCCAATAAAATAATTATTAGCGGTTAAGTTCAATAAGCTACTACTCCCGCCTTCTAAATTAGCAATTCCAAAACCGGCTGTGGAATCGCCAATAAAAACTTGAGCACTATCTTCGTTAATCGTAAAAAGATTGTATGTACTCGCTCTTCCAGGGCTAAAGCCGCCAACAGCAAAACCACCTTTTGTGCTTTCTGCTCTCAATGGGTTTTCTTCCTCGATATACATACGAATACTATCGGGAGTTACTCTTAAATATTCTGTAGTTGTTCCCCTACTTGGGCTAAAACCACCAACAGCAAAACCGCCTTTTGTGCTTGAAGCTCTGTAAAGAGTGTCATCATAAACATATATTCTTACCCCGTTAGGATATACGGCAAAAATAGTATCTCCATTATGGTTTACTACATCAAAAATAGGTTCGTCTAGTCCATTTGTGATATCAGCTTTCACTTCTAGTTTCCCTTTCGGATCGGTAGAACCAACTCCCATATTTAACAATGTATTGGATAGATAAATGTTTCCTAAACCGGCAGACCAAAGCGTATCGGTTTCAGATGTAATGAGATTAACCCAAGTTGTTCCATTGTAATACATAAACTGATTTAAGTTCGTATCAAAAACCAATAAACTTGTTGGAGGAGTTAGGATTGCCAATCGTGCTAATGTAGTAACACGAGGAACCAACATTCCTTTTGTTTCTGAATTAACATCAAGCATTGCTTTAGAGTTTGCCGTATAACTGTCGTTATCGGTAATAGCAATGTTCTGAGCATCTGCAATTGTCAATGTGCAATGTGCAATTAATAATGCTAAAAAGAGTTTTGTAAGTGTTTTCATTTATTTTTTTGATATTATATATTTTATTTAGGCTATTTATTACTTTGCATATTGTAAATTAATATTTTCAACTTTTCAATCTCTGATTTAAGCTGGTCAATTTCCATTGATTTTTTGTCTAAGAATTTATTTCGTTCGTATAGCTGTTCAATTTGTTGTTGTTGCTCCTGAATACTCTTTATCAAAATAGGAACAAGTTTCACATAATCCAAACTCCATAAATCAGTAGAGTCGTTAATCGGTCTTGTTACAGCTTCTGGAATCACACAAAATACTTCTTGAGCAATTAGTCCTATTGTATTAGTATGTGTATTACCCAACAATAAACTTCCTTCAGTAAATGACGATTCGTAATGATCGAATCTTTTTGCTGAAAGCCTCATTATTTCATCTAGTCCATAATTTAACTCTACTTGATTCAATTTTACTCTACTATCAGAATATGTGTTCCACGCATATGCTCTACCACATCCAAGAGAAGCAGATGAATTATTTGGCAATTCTAATTTATAAGTTGGATTTGTTTGACCTATTCCAACTTTATCTGCAAAAAAATTGTATGTTCCTTCGTACCCCCAGCTAAAATATGTTCCATCGTACCAGAGAGCCTCATCTCCATTTACTCGCAAAGCGACTCCGGTTAAACCTTTATTTAGGTTTGTAACTCCTGCAACATCTAATGTATATGATGGATATTCACCTATTCCAAGATAATTATTTATCTGAACTCTGTTAGTCGCAAAATTTCCATAAATTAATGCGTCATCAGAGTCAGCATTTGAATTTTCGATATATAATTTATTAGAGTAAGATTCGCTATACCCGGCATTATATCCAATAAAGACATTTCCGGTACCTGTAGAACTGTTTCCAGCACTTGTTCCAACCATAACATTATTACTTCCTGAAGTATTCCCCTGACCAGCACTTTTACCAATGTAGGTGTTATTACTTCCTTCTGCAGAAAAATATCCTGCCAAATCTCCAAAACAAGCATTAGAACTTCCTGTTTGATTATAATAACCTGACAGATTACCAACATACGTATTTCTTTCACCAGTATCATTATATTCACCAGACTGTGCACCTACGAACGTATTATAACTACAATTAGTTGAATAAAAACCAGCCATACTACCAACAAATGTTGAATTTATTCCCGAAAACAATTTATTGCCAGCATTAGACCCTAAAAATGTCAAGCTCCAGCCAGTAGAAGTTGAAGAACCTGCATCGGCACCTAAAAATGTATTCAAATACCCTGTGGTATTGGAATAACCAGCTGTTGCACCAACAAATACGTTCTCCCAACCAGTAGTGTTAGAATAACCACTTAAATATCCATAAAATGAATTCTTATCGCCATATGAACCACCACCGCCAAGATTATTATAACCACTCATATAACCCATAAATGAGTTGTACGAACCAGAAGTATCTCTATAACCGCTTTGATATCCTATAAATGAATTGAATTTACCTGTTGTAATATACCGACCTGCTTCATGTCCAATAAAATAGTTTTTTGGTGTTAATTTCAAATAACTTGTTTTATTTGAAGCACCGATATTTTGCACGCCGAATCCAGCAATTGTATCTTCTGTCCATATTCTTGTGCTATCATTTGTAACTCGTAAAAATTCGTTTGTCAATCCTCTTCCAGGACTGTAACCACCAACGGCAAAACCACCTTTGGTGCTAGATGCTCTATTTTCATCACTTTCTTCAATATAAATACGAACACTATCTGGGGTTACTCGAAGATATTCATTGATTGTAGCTCTATCTGGACTAAAACCACCAACAGCAAAACCTCCCTTTGTGCTTGATGCTCTATTTAGAGAATTATCTGCAACATTTATTCGTACTCCTTGTGGATATACTGCAAAAATGGTATCTCCATCATTATTTACTACATTAAAAATTGCCTGATCTATTCCATTTGTTGCATCGGCTCGAATATCTAATTTATTATTTGGGGAGATAGTCCCAACTCCAAATTTATCGCTTGCATCAGTTAAATAAACTTTGTCGGGAGCTGTATAGCTCAATATCCCACTTGCGTTTCCTGATGTTAAATTTACCCACGATGTGCCGTTATAAAAATAAAAACTTCCGGCATCGGTATCAAAAATCAACAATCCTGTTGCAGGGCTTGCAACTGCTGTTCGTTGTGCTGTGGTTAATCGTGGAACCAACATTCCTTTTGTGGTTGATTTTACATCGAGCATTGCCGATGAATTCGCCGAATATGCATCATCATCGGTAATGGCAATATTTTGCGCGTTTACAATTGTCAATGAGCAATTTGCAATTAACAATACTAAAAAGATTTTAGTTAGTGTTTTCATATTTTCAAATTTACTCGATTACGGTAATATACCAACTCATACTTAACATATCAATAGTTGTAGCAGAGGTATTTTTTAATTTTACAGTAACAGTTCCTGCTGCAGATACACGTGCGTAACAAATAATTAACCCGTCAGTAAGATCGTTTTCAGGAGAAATATATACTGTTGAACCCACCACAGCATTTGCAACAGCAAAATTTTGAGTAGTAGATATATTAGTTGCTAAAGATGGTAAGTCTTTAACTACTGTAACTTTAATAACATTTGCAATAGTTGTTCCATTGGCACCAAGTTTCATATTTCCATTAACTTCAAGTTTTCGAGTAGGAGCTGTAACTCCTATTCCTACATTACCATCTCCACATATGCGAACAAGCTCTGATGTACCAGCATAAAAACGATGACTAAATGCACTTGTCGCTTGAGCGACAGAATACCATAATGTGGAAGTAGTATACCCTAAAGCGTAATCAACACTTGTTGCATTAATTGACGGATTTATAATAATCTTTGTACCATTGCTTCGATTTGTAAACGCAGGAATACCAGCACCATTAGAATTAAACATTAACATATTTGAAGACCCTCCATTTAAGAATATTTTTGAATTTGTTCCAGTAGGAACTCCTATTTCGATTTTTTCAGTAGGGGTAGCAGTCCCAATTCCAACATTTCCATTTTTAAGAACAGTCATTGCATTCCACCTATAAACTTCATCCGATCCATTTCCAATTACAAATATAGGATCTGTCTCAATCCATGAATCTGCAGTACCTGCAAATATATTATACCTACCAATTGTAAATGAAGCATAAGGCTGAGAAAAAGTACCAACACCCAAAGCTGCTGAATAATTTCCACCTGCATTTGACATATATCCCAATGTTGCAGAGCCTACTCCATTTGCTGAGGTAAATTGACCCATTGAAATAGAATAATCTCCATTTGTTATAGTTCCATAACCAAGCGACGTAGAATAATAACCTGCAGCATTTGAGAAATAGCCCATTGCTGTTGACCCACGACCACTCGCAACTGATTGGTCTCCCATAGCTGTTGAGTAATCGCCACTAGCTGTTGTCATACTGCCCATTGCTGTTGAATAATTGTTATTTGCTGTTGTAAGTATTCCCATTGCTGTTGAAGCATACCCACTTGCTGTATTATGTACTCCAATTGCAGTAGAAGCCATACCACTCGCTACTGTCTGTTGTCCCATTGCAGTCGAATAATACCCAGAAGCCATTGTTTTATATCCTATTGCTGTTGAATACCAGTTGGTTGAATTAGCTTTATAACCTATCGCTAATGAATAATTGCTTTGTGCTAATGATTGTGTTCCAATTGCAAATGCTCCATTACTAGTTGCCTGTGCTCCCATTCCTATAGCAACCGACCATGGGGCAGTTGCTTTTGTATTTTCTGTAGTAACACCTGAAGAATCTCTACCAATAAAACCTATTGCAAAACTCCCTAAACCACTAGCTTCTGTGCCAACTCCAATTGCAAAAGCATCCTGAGCACTTGATTTAGCTAAATAGCCTAAAGCATAACTTCCACTTCCGATAGCCTGACTTCCTTTTCCAAAAGCATACGCATCATTATTATTTGCAAAAGCACTATCTCCAAATGCAAAAGAATTTTCAGAATTTGCGATTGCATTTTTCCCAATTGCAGTTGAGTAATTACCTCTTGCAATACACTCATATCCTAGAGCTTGTGACCAATTTCCTATGGATCTAGAATCATAGCCCGATGAAAATGAATTTGTTCCAACACTATCTGGATCTTCTACTAATACTTTTCCTGTCATAAAAGCCTCTTTTAATGGATACCAAAGTATTCTTGCTTCATCAATTGTATCGGCTGTATTTGAACCATAAATATTAAAATAATCGGTTGCAACTCCTCTTCCTGGACTAAAACCTCCAACGGCAAAGCCTCCCTTTGTACTTTCGGCTCTGGACAAATCGCCTTCTTCGATATAAATACGAACACTATCAGGAGTTACACGAAGATATTCATTGATTGTAGCTCTACCTGGACTAAAACCTCCTACAGCAAAACCTCCCTTTGTACTTGATGCTCTAGTAAGAGAATTATCTGCAACATTTATTCTTACACCTTGCGGATATACAGCAAAAATAGTATCGCCATCATTATTTACTACATTAAAAATTGCCTGATCTATTCCATTTGTTGCGTCGGCTCTTATATCTAGTTTATTTTTGGGTGCAACAGTACCAACTCCGAACTTATCAGTTACATCTGTTAAATAAACTTTGTCGGGAGCTGTATAGCCCAATATTCCACTTGCGTTTCCTGATGTTAAGTTTACCCATACACTTCCATTGTAAAAATAAAAACTTCCTGCATCGGTATCGAAAACCAACAAACCCGTTGCAGGACTTGCAACTGAAGATCGCTGTGCCGTTGTTAATCGAGGCACCAATATTCCTTTACTAGTTGATTTAACATCAAGCATTGCCGATGAATTTGCCGAATATGCATCATCGTCGGTAATGGCAATGTTTTGAGCCTTTGCAATTGTCAATGAGCAATATGCAATTAGTAATACTATAAAGATTTTGCTTAGTGCTTTCATGCTTATTTACCTATTTTCTAAATTTTCGATTCTTTGCATTAATATATTATTTTGTTCAATCAATTTATCAATCATTGTTTGTTGTTCTTGAATAGCTTTAGTTAAAACAGGGATTAAACGACTATTTGAAATATTGTAAAATCCGGTTTCGTCATCAAGAACAACCATTTCAGGATAAACTTCTTTTAATTCTTGTGCAATAAACCCTGTTTGAATATTGTTTTTTTCATCTTCGAGAAAACTAAAATCGACCACTCTAATATTATTAACAATTGACAATCCTTGTTTTTTAGTATTTAAGACATTTTTCTTAAGTCTAATATCTGAAACATTATATAAATCGACGGTTCCCATATTATTTCTGATTGATCCTTCATAAGTTCCATTTCCGTCGTAAAATCTAATGAAATATCCAATCCCTGCAGGAGTATCTTCTCCTGCTTGAATTTTTATGCCATATCTATCTATATTATTTCCGTCGTTATGAAATTCGGCAGCGTAATAATAAGAAGCATCTGAATATACTTCTAATGCAGATGTGGGAGCAACTGTTCCAATCCCAACTTTTCCTCCCATAATAGCCATAGAATTTGCCTGAGAAACAATAGCTCCATTTTGGTCATCTAAAGCAATAGCAAATGAATAGTTTCCTTCAGCTGTAATCTCACGACCAAAAGCAGTAGAGTACAAACCACTTGCGGTAGTACTATAACCCATTGCTGTTGAGGCTGTATTACTTGATGTTGTATAGTAGCCAGTTGCAAAAGAACTCGCACCACTCGCTACTGCATGATTACCAAAAGCAGAAGAATACTGACCATTAGCCTGTGCATAATTACCAGAAGCAAATCCTGCATCACCAGTTGTAGAAGAACGCATTCCAAAAGTAGCAGACCATCGTCCTCCAGCAGTAGTATGATACCCAAATGCACTTGAGTTATAAGCCGTTGCAGCGGATTCTTCACCAGTTGCTAAAGAGAATGCACCACTTGCTGTAGTTTTATAACCAAATGCAGTAGAGCCTGCCCCAGAAGCAAGAACAGAATTTCCAAATGCAAACGAACCATACATAGAACCTCTTGCATTTGCACCTATGCCTATTGCAAAGCCACCAGCCGAATCAGCTCTACAACCACCTCCAATAGCAAAAGCACCATCACTTAATGCAATTGAGCTAGTTCCAAATGCATAGGACCTTTTACCATAACAAGCGGAGTTTTCACCAATAGCCATAGCAAAATCACCACTTGCAGTTGTATTTAACCCAAAAGCATAAGCTCCAAAATTATTAGTAGTAGCACCTAATCCTATAGCCATTGAATAATCTCCATTTGCAACAGTATAATTTGCCGTAGGGTTTCCAGTCAGAGTATCTCTACCAACTGAGCCAAAAGCAAATGATCCTATAGCCATTGCTTTAGCTTTGTCTCCGAAAGCAAAAGAATTTGCTCCGTCAGCCCTTGCTTTATATCCGATTGCAGTAGAATTTTCTCCTCTAGCTTTAGCATTGTATCCAAATGCTTGTGAAAAATTCCCAATTGCTTTTGATTCGTTACCAGTAGCAAAAGAATTGGTACCGACACTATCGGAACTTTCAACCAAAACACGTCCCGCTAAAAATGCCTCTTTTAATGGATACCAAAATATTCTTGCCTCGCTTGGAGAAATTGTGTCAACTGTGTTTGAGCCGTAAATATTAAAATAATTTTTGGGATTAGATCTTCCCGGGCTAAAGCCTCCAACAGCAAAACCGCCTTTGGAGCTTTCTGCTCTATTCAAATCACCTTCTTCAATATTCATTCGAATACTATCGGGAGTTACTCGTAAATATTCGCTGGTAGTTGCTCCCCTACCCGGACTAAAACCTCCAACTGCAAAACCGCCTTTGGTACTTGATGCTCTTGTTCCATTAGGCTCATCAACTACATTAATTCTTACGCCATGCGGATAAACTGCAAAAACCGTATCTCCATCGTTATTCACTACATTAAAAATTGCTTGATCTAATTCGTTTGTCGCATCTGCACGAATATCTAATTTATTGTTTGGAGCAATGGTTCCAACTCCTAATTTATCGTTTGCATCGGTTAAATAAACTTTGTCAGGAGCAGTATAACCCAAAATTCCGCTCGCATTTCCTGAAGTTAAATTTACCCACGAAGTGCCATTGTAAAAATAAAAACTTCCTGCATCGGTATCGAAAACCAATAAACCTGTTGCAGGACTTGCAACGGCTGTTCGCTGTGCCGTTGTTAGTCGAGGCACCAACATTCCTTTAGTGGTTGACATAACATCAAGCATAGCAGATGGCTTAGCTGTATAAGCATCATCGTCAGTAATGGCAATGTTTTGAGCTAATGCAATTGTCAACGTACAATGTGCAATTAGCAATGTTAAAAGGATTTTAGTTAGTGTTTTCATAATTATTCGTTATTTTCTGCTTTAATATTCAACATATTTTGCATTTGATTGATTTGTTTCTGCATATCGTTTAGTTGAATATTTTGTTTGATTTCGTTTGCTGATTTTATATCCATTTCTGCTTTTAAAGTATCATTTTTTCTTATTAAAACTTCGATTTGATTTTGTTGATCTTTAATTGCTTGAATCAACACAGGTGTTAATTTTTCGTAATCAATGCTCCAAAGTTCCTTTGCCTCATCTTCCGGTTTAAACACGACTTCAGGTATAATTTGATATAATTCTTGTGCTATTAATCCCAACGATAAATTATGATTTTCTCCAAGCTTCAACCTACCGTCTATAAATTCAGAGTCATAATGCTGATATTGCTTTGGTTGCATTTTCATAATATCTTCAAGACCATACTTAATATTTTCTTGCTCTTTCTTAACTCTACTATCCGAATAAGTTACCCAAGCGTTAGCAATTCCTTTTCCAATCAAATTAACAGTACTATTAGGTAAAGTCAATCTATACGTTGGAGAAGTAACACCCAAGCCAAGTTCATCTTCAAAATAATTATATGTACCACCATATCCCCAGCTAAAATAAGTTCCATTGCTCCATAATGCTTCAACACCATTTGCACGTAAAGCTATGGCAGTTCCATAACCAGACATTAAATTAACAGCACCGGCAACATCAAGTTTGTATGCTGGAGCAGTAGTCCCAATACCAATATTTCCGGCACTGCCTGAGATTTCAGATACTCCTCCTGAACCACTACCTAGTCTTAATGTAGCAATTGAATTATCCCATGTACCACAAATAGCGAGAGTATTTGCCGAACCCACATCCCAAATTTCTGAATCATCGCCGCCTTTAAAATACATACCACTAATATTATTTGCATTTGCATAAACAGCACCAGTAGCCCTGATATCTCCATTAACATCTAATCTATAAGAAGGAGTAACAGTGTTGATCCCTACATTTCCTCCCATAATTGCCATTGTGTTCGCCTGAGCTAAAGTTGTAGAGCTTAAATTGTCTAATGCAATACCAATTGAATATTGGCCAGAAGTTGTTATACCTCTTCCTATTGATGTAGAATAATTACCGCTTGCTGTATTATCACATCCAATAGCAAATGAATATTCACCACTAGATATTAAGTTATGCCCTATTGCGAAAGCCCCCAATCTATTAATTGTATTATTATATCCTAAAGCCATAGAAACATCGTATAAACCTGGAAAATCATTGTAAAAATGATTACTGTTCCCAAATGCATACGAATATGGGTAACTAGCTACATTTCCATCACCAATTACAACTGAACCACTAGCATTATTATCAAAGTCATTATCGGAACCTATTAGGATTGCAGCATTAGTATTACACATGTTGCCAGTTCCAATTGAAATAGAATTACTGCCCGTAAAAGAATATGAGCCTAAAACAACCGAAGACTCTCCCGCATAAGCACTTGTACCCAACGCAACTCCTCGTTTATATGCAAGAGCATCTTCTCCAAGAGCTATAGAAGACCTTTCCCATGCTTCTGATTTATATCCTCCCGCAATTGCATATCTTCCATTTGCAATAGATTCATATCCAAATGCCGTAGAACTCACACCCTTTGCCTGTGTGTTGTTTCCGAATGCAAAGGCATTTGTTGAATCGGCTCTAGTTCCTAATCCAATGGAGAAAGAGTAATCGCCATATGCCATTGTTGGTATTCCAGTTGATATACCTGTTGTATCACGACCAACAGAACCTATTGCGTATGAACCTTTCCCCATTGCAATTGCAGAATCACCAAACGCAAAAGAGTTATCAGCATTTGCATTTGCAAAATTACCAATAGCTGTTGAATTATTTCCAAAGGCTCTTGCTTGATTTCCGAAGGCTTGTGAATAATCCCCTATCGCTTTTGATTCATTCCCCGATGAAAATGAATTGGTTCCAACGCTATCAGGTCCTTGAGCAATTACTCTACCTGCAAGAAAAGCTTCTTTGAGTGGATACCAAAAAATTCTTGCTTCGCTTGGATAAATTGAGTCAACTGTATTTGATCCATAAATATTAAAATAATTTTTCACGTTAGCTCTTCCAGGACTATAGCCTCCAACAGCAAAACCTCCTTTGGTGCTTTCTGCTCTTGATAAATCACCTTCTTCAATATTCATTCGAATACTATCTGGAGTAACTCGCAAATATTCACCGGTTGTTGCTCCCCTGCCTGGACTGAAACCTCCAACAGCAAAACCACCTTTGGTACTTGATGCTCGAGCACTTGATTCGTCAGCAACATTTATTCGTACACCTTGCGGATATACAGCAAAAACAGTATCGCCATCGTTATTTACTACATTAAAAATTGCCTGATCTAATTTGTTTGTGGCATCTGCCCGAATATCTAATTTATTGTTTGGAGCAATGGTTCCAACTCCTAATTTATCATTTGCATCAGTTAAATATACTTTATCGGGAGCTGTATAACCTAAAATTCCACTTGCACTTCCTGATGTTAAATTTATCCAAGAAGTTCCATTATAAAAATAAAAACTTCCAGCATCGGTATCAAATACTAACAATCCCGTTGCAGGATTAACCACTGCATCTCTTTCAACAGTTCTTAACCGTGGTACTAACATTCCTTTGCTGACTGACTTGACATCAAGTATTGCTGATGAATTAGCTGAATATCCATCGTCATCTGTGATAGCAATGTTTTGAGCCTTTGCAATTGTCAATGTGCAATTTGCAATTAATAATGCAAAAAAGAGTTTAATTAGTGTTTTCATGTGTTTATCTTTTATACGTTTTTTACTTGCCGATTGGAATTGATTTTAGTTGTATTGTCAAACTCCGTTTATTTATTTTTAAATTCAATATTTCTGCCAGACCAAATCGGATTAACCAAAACTTTAATTACTCCTGTTTTTCCATCAAATGATTCTAATGCTCTACCGATTACCATTCCTGGCTTTGTTGCTCTCATGGCTACACCATTTGTAGATGATGTAGTAATAAAATCACCAACTTTTATTACTCCATTCTCAGCACACACTTTTGTTGGAATTACACCTAACAATCCTACTAAAACTGAATTTTCGGGATCTTTTTCGGCACTCGAATTTCCGATAACTGCTGGATTTGTTGAATACACTCCTAAAATCATATCAGAATACTGAACTCCAGAAGTTTCAACAGAATATCCTTTTTGAGATATGGTCATTACATCTCCGGATTCATATTTTTTAGTTTCGTCTGCCTTTTTAAAATACTCAGCGTAATCAGCACCACCGGCCACCCAGCTTCCATCGCAACGTCCATCACCTGTATTTGTAAAACGAAATTCTCTATCCCAACTTCCTGTACCATGATATGAGTCAAAACTAGCTAAATCACCTGTAGAACCTTTTTGTGAAATCAATAGAACATTATCGCTTGATGAAGTACTTGAGTTTTCAATAGAAAAAGCCAAACCTGTTGATGCTGTATTAACAAAATAGCCAGTAGACCCTGAAGCACCAGTAGTTGTGGATGTAACATATAATTTATGACTACCTGGATCAGCAATTCCCATTCCTGTACTACCATATACATATAAACCATTCGCTGTAGCAGCTGTTGATGTTCCTATTGAAGTTCCTCCGTTTGTATTAACGTATAACTTGGAATTTCCACTGACCTGTACCCTGAATGGGTCTTCTGTTGCTGATGAATTAACATGTAATCTTGAATTAGGAGCATCACTTCCAATGCCTGTTTTTCCATTTTTCAATACTGTAACAGCATTTGCCCTTGTGGTGTGCCCAGTTCCATTCCCAATCACAAACAAATCATCAGTTGCAACCCACGATGTTCCCGTTCCTCTTGTAAGATTGTAACGACCTATCGAAAACGAATTGAACGAACTTGCAGATGTCAGAAGTCCCATAGAAAATGAATAGTCTCCCGAATTTGAAGCTGAAGCCCCCATAGATATTGAGTTTAATCCTCCAGCATAACACCCTGAACCAATTGCAACAGAACCTTCTCCAGTAGCTTCTCCTCCCCCCATTGCAATTGATTGATAACCACTAGCTGTTGACATCACAGATGCAAGAGAATATTCTCCTTGTGCTTGAGCAGTCGATCCAAGTGAAACAGACATAACTCCAGTTGCTAAACTTAAGGTTCCCAATGCGGTTGAGCCTGTTGCAGTTGATTGAGCTCCTTGACCAACCGCTGTTGAATATTCTCCACTCGCTCTTGTTGGAACATCACCAAAAAACCACGCTGTTGAACCAATTGCCAATGACCGTTCAGCTGTTGCTTCAGCCTCTTTACCCATTGCAATAGCCCACTTACCTGAAGCTTGTGTTCCATATCCAATTGCCATAGTAAATCCTCCTGATGCATTGCTATTGGTTCCCAAGCTAAGTGAATTTAGTGCTATTGCCATTGAACCTTGACCAAATGCGATTGAATTAGTTCCTGATGCCGTTGTTGGATCGCCATTTTGAACTCCTGCAGTATCCGTACTATAAGAACCAAAAGCATAACTTCCACTTCCTGTAGCTCTAGCTCCTGCTCCAAAAGCAAAGGAATTATCGACCTCGGCGTATGCGTTATTTCCAATTGCAGTGGAATAATCGCCAAAAGCTCGAGCCTGAAATCCCAAAGCCTGAGACCAATTTCCCATAGCAATTGAATGATAACCCGATGCAAATGAATTTGTTCCTACACTATCTACGGCACCAACATGAACCCTTCCAACTAAAAATGCTTCTTTTAGAGGATACCAAAATATTCGGGGTTCACTCTGGATTAATTTAGCTGTATTAGATCCGAAAATATTAAAATAATTTGTGGCTGTTGCTCTGCCTGGGCTAAATCCACCAACTGCGAAACCGCCTTTGGTACTTGAAGCTCTATTCAAATCGCCTTCTTCAATATTCATTCTAATGCTATCGGGTGTAACTCGTAGATATTCGTTTGTTACTGTTCCACGAGATGGACTAAAACCACCTACGGCAAAACCTCCTTTAGTACTAGATGCACGTACGGCAGGATCGTCATTTACATTGACTCTAACGCCTTGAGGATAAACCGCAAAAACGGTATCTCCATCAGAATTTTGAACTGCAAATATTGCTGTTTCCAAATCTGAATTGGGGTCTCCTTTTACCATTACACGACCGGTATTTTCGAGTACTAATCGAGCATCGCTTGTTGTAATGTTAGTGTAGCTGGCTGTTGAATTATTGGCTAATATCAAATCTCCTCTATTAAATGTAGTTGTTTTTTTATAAAAAATTCCTCCTTTAAAATAAGGAAAAGATGTTGTTGCATTACAAAATCGAAGTCCTGACAAAACGCCTGTGGTTGATGATAAATTTTGAATATCGACAAATGCACCATCTGTTCCAGTAGTATTTGTATTTGATTCGGCAACATGCAACTTATGCAGCGGACTTGTAACTCCAATACCAACTTTGTCAGTAGAAGTGCTTAAATATATATTTGGTGATGAATACAACCAAAAATTACCTCCAGTTGTTCCTGATGTAAGATTAATCCATGAACTTCCTGAATAATAATAAAATGCATTTAAACTTGTATCAAAAACTAATAACCCTGTCGCTGGACTCACAATTGCCGTTCTTTCGGTTGTTGTTAGCCGAGGAATTAATAAGCCTTTGGTTGTTGATTTAACATCTAACATAGCTGACGAACTTGCAGAATATGCATCATCATCGGTAATAGCGATGTTTTGAGCATTTGTTATTGTTAATGTTTGTACGAAAACAAAGAGTGCTAAAATAATTTTAATTGTTATTTTCATGAATATGAGTTTTTATTATTCTATTACGGTTATATAATAATTCATACTTGCAGCATCAATTGCAGCAGCAGAAACGTTTCTAAATTTCACTTCAATTGTTCCAGTTGAAGATACTCGAGCATATGAAATAATCAAGCCATCGTTTAAAGCATTCGCCGGCGAAACATAAACTGTTGAGCCAACTGCTGCATTTGCAACAGCAAAAGTTTGAGTACTAGAAGCATCAGCAGAAATAGAAGGCAAGTCTTTTACAACACTCACTTTTATAATATTAGCTATGGTTGTTCCATTGGTTCCAATTCTAGCATTTCCATTTACATCAAGGGTGCGAGTAGGCGAAGTTGTTCCAATTCCTACATTCCCTCCTAAAGGTTGTATAGACAAAGGTTCCGTAGTTCCTGCATATCCAACTTGCATCCATGCAGACCAAGGAGATGATGCCATTTGTCCAAAATCTATCGCTTCATTATCCGATACAGCAATCCTAAATACTCCTGTTGAATTAGTGCCAGGTATTGATGCTGATTGTGGGGCTCCTGATACTTCAAATTTTGTTGCAGGAGAAGTTGTTCCAATACCTAAATTTGTTCCATTGTCGTATAATAAAGAATTACCAACCGACTCAGTTCCTGTGAATTTAGCTAAATAACTTGTTGTTCCGCTTCCTGAGAAACTACTAGATACAGGTAAGCTTATCCAATCAGTTCCTGAAACTACACTTGATAATACCTGACCATTTGTTCCTGCATCTCCATCATCGTCGTATAAAATACCTGTAGCTTTAAAACTACCGTTGACTATCAAACTATTCGTTGAAAAGTTTCCATAAACAAGAGGAAGACTTGTTGATGAATTATCGATATATAATAAATTTGAACCTTCTTCATAATATCCTGATTCAAAACCAATAAAAACATTTCCCGAACTAGCTGTGCTCGACGAACCTGCACTATATCCAGAATTAGATCCAATAAAAACATTATTACTACCATTCTCAAAGTAATACCCTGCTTCTTTTCCCATTACTACATTATCAGAACCTGTAATTAACCATTGTCCTGCACTATAGCCAACCAATGTATTGTTGTGAATATTATTGTTCACAGCTGCTGCAGAACCAGCATAACTCCCCAAACAAGTATTTGCATTACCATTAATTCTTGAACCAGCATTAGCTCCAACAAATGCATTGCTATATCCAATGGCGGAACCTCCAGCACTTAATCCGATGTACGAATTACCAAAACCACTAGTATCTACTTTCCCTGCTTCTAAACCAATATAAACATTATTAGCCCCACTTCTGTTTGCATAACCAGCTTTATTTCCTATAAATATGTTATACCCACCATCATTGGAATTATCTCCAATGTTACTATATCCAGCTTGAACCCCAATAAATAGATTTCCAGGTCCATTTACATTATTATATCCTGATTCTTTTCCAATAAATATGTTTTCGTGTCCGTACTCATCATTGGCAGCAGCTTTATTGTGATACCCTGCCTTATTCCCGATAAAAATATTGTTCGCTCCTTTATACTGTCCATAACCAATATTGCTATATCCTGCTTGATAGCCGATAAAAATATTGTCCCAACCTTCTATGTTTGACTTACCTGCTTGATAACCTAAGAAAGTATTGTTTCTACCACTAGTTATTTGCTCTCCAGCTTCATGTCCGATAAAATAATTTTCAGGTGTAAGTTTCATATAACCTGACCCAGAACCATCTTCAACTCCAAAACCTGATTCTGTGCCGGTAGTATAAATTCTAGTACTATCGTCTGTTACACGAAGAAAATCGCTAGTTGTTCCTCTTGTGGGACTAAAACCCCCTACAGCAAAACCACCTTTAGTGCTTGAGGCTCTTGCTCCATCTTCTTCAAAATATACTCGAACACTATCGGGTGTTACTCGTAAATATTCGGTTATTGTTCCTCTAGTTGGACTAAAACCACCTACAGCAAAACCTCCTTTAGTGCTAGCGGCTCTAGTTGGTTCGTCTAACACATTAATTCGCACACCTTGCGGATATACAGCAAAAATGGTATCTCCATCACTATTTACGACATTGAAAATCGCTTGATCAATTCCATTTGATGCGTCCGCTTTAATATCCAATTTATTTTTAGGAGCAATTGTCCCTACACCAAACTTATCATTAACATCGTTCAAATAAACTTTATCAGGAGCTGTATATCCCAAAATACCACTAGCGTTTCCTGAAGTTAAATTTACCCAAGCACTTCCATTATAAAAATAAAAACTTCCAGCATCGGTATCAAAAACCAACAAGCCCGTTGCAGGGCTTGCGACTGCTGTTCGTTGTGCTGTGGTCAACCGTGGAACCAACATTCCTTTTGTGGTTGACTTAACATCGAGCATTGCCGATGAATTTACCGAATAAGCATCATCATCGGTAATGGCAACATTTTGAGCAAACAAACTCATATTGTTAATTACAACAATAAACACGATTAGAATCCAAAATTTTTTCATAATTATTTATACTTAATTTATACTTTATTCCTTTTTCGATTTTTGTAAATCGTCAATTTCCTTTTTCATTTGCCTTAAGAGATTGTTTTGGTCAACGATTATATTTTTCAAATCTTCATTTGCATTCTTAAGTTCGATTATTTGCATTTGAATATTTTCGACTGACTCAAGAGTCTCGAATGACATGCGAGTTAAATTGACACCATCTTTTTCGTTTTTGGCTGAAGTTACCCATGGCAAATGGTTGTTTTTAACAATAAATTCTTCAACTTCTGAAATGGTAAATTTCTTGGTATAATTCGGATTAAAAACAAAGTCTGGTTTTGAATATGTATTTATTCCAACACCATAATAAATATCTCCTTCAACACGTGCATCTCCAGCAACATGCAAAAGCTTATCAGGAGAAACCGTTCCAATTCCAACATTACCACCCATGATTGACATGGTATTATCTTGAGTAATTGTCCAACTAGATGGAAATGGATTATTTAACCCTATTCCAAATGAACGACTACCTTGAACAATAATATCACTTCCTAAAGCTGTAGAGCCATAGCCACTTGCAACAGTATATCCTCCAATTGCGGTAGAATTCATGCCGCTTGCCGTTGTTGTAGAACCCATGGCAACGGAAGAACCGCCACTTGCAGTAGTTAAATATCCTAGAGATATCGAGCCATTGTGCCCACTAGCAACTGTATTGCTTCCCATTGCTACGGAACCACTTCCCTCTGCACGACACCAATTACCAGAAGAAAACGCACAATATTCGGTTGATGTACATCCATTTCCAAAAACCAATGAACTTTGCCCCGAAGCAACAGCATCTGCCCCAATTGCTATTGAACTAGATCCACTAGCCACTGCATTATATCCTATCGCTATTGTATTCTGATTTGAAGCAGTTGACTTATTTCCAATCGCCGTAGAATAAGTTCCCGAAGCAGTTGTTTTAGTTCCTATTGAAAAAGCTCCTTGAGCAGAAGCAATAGAACCCATTCCAAAAGCATATGAATAATCACCACTTGCAGTTGTTGAGCCAATTGGAAAGCCGTAAACATCAATTCCTCTTGAACCAATTGCAAAACTTCTTAATCCGGTTGCATGAGCCTCTGTACCAATAGCATAAGAAGCTGTATCGCTTGCCAAAGATTGATTTCCCAATGCATAAGAATTATCGCCGATTGCATTAGCAAGGTAACCAATTGCCGTAGAATTTAACCCGAATGCTCTAGTTTGATAACCAAATGCCTGCGAGTAATTTCCAATCGCTTTTGACTCAAAACCGGTTGCCATTGAATTTGTTCCTACGCTATCAGGCGACTCAACCAAAACCCGCCCAGATAATAACGCCTCTTTCAATGGATACCACAATATGCGTGATTCGCTTGGGTCAATTATAGTAGCATCGTTAGAACCATAAACGTTAAAATAATCGGTAGGTACAAATCCTCTTGATGGACTAAAACCACCAACCGCAAAACCACCTTTAGTACTTGATGCTCTATTTAAATTACCTTCCTCAATATAAATACGAACGCTATCGGGAGTTACTCTCAAATATTCTTTGTCTGATGCTCCTCTTGATGGACTAAATCCGCCAACTGCAAAACCTCCTTTAGTACTTGATGCTCTTGTTAATGTATCATCATATACATTTATTCTAACACCGTTGGGATAAACTGCAAAAATTGTATCTCCATTACTGTTCACCACATCGAAAATAGGCTCATTCAAGCCATTCAATATGTCCGCTTTCACTTCTAACTTACCTTTTGGATCGGTAGAACCAACTCCTAAATTTAAAAGTGTGTTGGATAAATAAATGTTTCCTAATCCGGCAGACCACAATGTATCGGTTTCTGATGTTACAAGATTAACCCACGTTGCTCCATTGTAATACATAAACTGATTTAAGCTTGTGTCGAAAACCAATAAACTTGTTGGAGGTGTTGCAATAGCCAATCGAGCAATCGTAGTAACACGAGGAATCAACATTCCTTTCGTTGCTGAATTTACATCTAACATAGCTTTAGAATCTGCACTGTACAAATCGTTGTCGGTAATAGCAATGTTTTGGGAAAAAGAGGCTAGATTACAAGATAAAAATAAGACGAAAATGAAGGTAAAGATATTTCTCATTTGTAAAAATTTATGTGATAATTTTATGAAAAAACTAACTATAAATATATGAAAATATATCTTTGATTGTTCTTTTTTTTTATGAACTAATTTTTAACAAAGATTAACACATTAAAACGATTGACTTATTTTATGAAAGGTAAGTTCTGATAATTTCAAATTCTTTTAAGAAATTAGGAGTAAAAATATCTTTATTTATTTGATTATCAATATCTAAAATCCTCCAAAACTTTCCATCTGCGAGTTCATTTTTATTTATTTTTACAATTCCTTCGTATTGAGTGTAAAACATAAAGACAAGTTCTCGTTCGACGTCTGATTCCCAAATATATTTTTTTACAAAAATCGGTTTAAAATCAACAATTCCTAATTCTTCGATTGCTTCTTTTTTAAGGGCTTGTTCGATGGTTTCATTAAAGGAAACGTGTCCACCTACCGAAGTATCCCATTTGTCGGGCTGAATCAGTTTATTTGCAGGTCTTTTTTGCAAAAAAAATTCGCCTTTTTTATTCACAACATGCAAATGAACGACCGGATGCAACAACTCTTTGTTTCTATGACAAATGGATCGAGGAGCTTTGGCTTTCACATTTCCATCTTCGTCAACAATCGGAAGCCATTCTTCGCTTTTTAAATGTTTTAAACGAAATTTATTTTTCACAAATTCGAAAACAAAATAACCTGCAAAAATAATATAAAACAAACCGCCACTAATAAAAGCCCAAGCCTCTTTGGACATATAAAAAGCTGAATATAAAACCAACATTGAATGCAGTAGAAAAATAATGAATAAAATCTTTACGCTTTTGTTCATTTGCTTAATTTGAATGTCGTTAATCGAGACATCTTTTATGTAGCGTTGCGACATAACCGCCATAATATTCAATTTAGAAAAAGCAGAAATTCCCAAAATAAAAACAAATATAAAACCGATGAAAGCTGGCTTTAACTTGAAAAATATTTCATTTTCGAGATATATTGAAACAAGACCCAAAACAAGAATTAAGGCTGTATCGAAAAGAACAAATTTATCGACTCGTTTTTCTCTTATGAGCGTAAAAACTAGCTGTGCAAGTCCAAAAATAATTGCAACAAGTAATCCAATTTTTGTTCCCCAAATTTCGTCAGCAAGAATAAAAATAAAGATTGGTAAAAATCCGGGGAGTAATTTTTTCAACAATTCGATTCTTGACATTTTGTGAGTTACAAGTTACAAGTTACAAGTTTCAAGTTATGAGTTATGAAGCCCTATTTTATTATCTTATCTAATACTTTTCGAGCAGCCCCCTTGTGTACCATAATGTTCATCATTTTCAATCGAACATAATCTTGATGCATAAAACTATAACCTTTATTAGCTCCATCGAATCCTCCACTACCAGAATCTTTTATCAAAAACCAATATTCATCTGCAACTTTCTTGTAACCGACCAAGTGAATGCAATGATCATCGGTTGTGGTCTGATTGCTTAATCGAAATTGACGAGAATCATCGTTAATAAAATTAGACGGAATATCAAAAGATGGAATTATCGAAACTTCTGAATTACTATTGTGACCTGGCTCAGAGACATCGCCACAAATACTTATTGTGTAACCTTTTTCGATTACATCAACAATCAATTGAAAATAATCGTTCAGCGACAAATTATAATAATCGCTTGAATGCCACCAATTATCGGCTTCGACTAATTCATGTTTTTCATTGTACTTAACCGACATAGTTGACATAAAACTATAATAATCGGTCATTTTTAAAGTCAGCACATTCTCGAGATATTCTTTAGGAGTATAATTTTTTCCATCAATACTCACAGTTGTCGGCGGAATACCCATGTATTTATTCAAAATTGATTTTATTGTTGCAACAACCTTGTCTTCATCCCAAGCCGATTGGGATTTTACCGATTTTAAATATGCATCCATTTCGTCGAACATAGTACGATGGTCGTAGAAAGGCATATTGTCAGGATTTCCATTATAATCACTTAACGAAACAATTCCGTATTTTTTCCAAATTTTCGGAATCGCATTAGCCTCAGAACCTTCGGCAAAATAAGTTTCACCACGTGTGTTCACAAAGTCGGCTGCACGCTCAACATATTCCCAATATACAGTGTACATTTCCGACAATTTAATTTCTTTTCCAGTAATTCGTTTTACTTCCGACTCCATAAACGATGTAGCCGAAAAACACCAACAAGTGCCTGTAATTCCTTGCGAAACAGGATTATTTCTCCATACGCTTGTGTATTCATCAATGTTTGTCGGAAAGTTTTTGTTTGTTAAATCAACCGAAAGATAAGTGTAAGGCTCCTCGTTTATAGGTTTATCAAATGTCTGAACATCTTTCAAAATGTTGTTTTGATAATATCCGGGAGTGTACTCCTTGAATACTACTTTATCGACTTGCGAAAATATGTTGTTTGCCAACATTAAAACAAAAAATAATAGAATTAAGGATTTCATTTTTAATTGGTTTTATTTTTTAATTATAGATACTTTTCGTGCTAAAGGTAAAAATTTTCGAGCACCGTCGCCACTTTTAATTTGCTGCAACAAATTATCGTCGTGCTTATTGAAAACACTACCAAAAATTGCTTTAATTTGCGGATACTCAAACATATCGTCGTTTAAAATCGACGATGGGCCTAATAAATATATTGAACAATTTTTTGAAACAGAGTTCACAATGTTCGTAAAAGTTTGATTTGCAATTGTAGTTGCTGTTTGAATTACAATATCGGCTTTCGAAAGATAATCTTGTTGTTTTTCGATTGGGAGAATATTCATTTCAGGTCTTTCGTTTAAATCGAAAATATCGAGATGAATTCCTTTATTTTCAAATTTTGCAACTAATGGTGTAAAGCAACCAATCATTACAATTTTTTTGTCTTTAGAGAAATTTACACAATCGAATATATCTCCACAAGTATCGTAATTTGGAGCCGTATTCAAAAGTGCGTTATAGTATGCATTCAATACAACTCGCTGACAAACATTGTTTAAATTCGGAGTTCGTAAATCGACAATATTTAATGACATTTCGTTCGACATATTTGCACAAACTCCAATGTTTCCGTTTTTCAACTTCACGGCAGAGAAAACTTCGCCTAGCACAATTTCTTGAACAATAGATTCGTCAAATCCGTATTCAGTATAGTAATGTAAAATTGGTTCTTCCATCATCAATAAATATTAAAGTTCGACATTTCATCGATTGTTTTTCTTTTCTCTAATCACATTATTTTCGGCATATCCTAGTGTAATAAGCAAAGCAACGCTTCTTTTATCAGGAATATTTAATAATTTCTTAATCGGTTTTTCGTTAAACCAGCCCAACATACAAGTTCCTAAATCAAGCTCGGCTGCTTGCAAACAAAAATGTTCGGCAGCAATTCCAATGTCGTACAAAGCATATTCCCGATTTTTGATTCTTCCTCCGATTTGAGTGATTGCCTGCACTTTTTCAACTGTAATTGCAATAATTACCGGAGCTTGCAATACAAATTTATTAAACGAAACGAGTGAGCTAAACGTTTCTCTTGCAACTTTATTTTTCAATTCGGGTTCATCCACAACTATAAATTTCCAAGGCTGTGAATTTGAAGCCGAAGGTGCAATTCTTGCGGCTTCGATGCATTTCATAATTTTTTCCCTTTCAACTTGTGTTGAACTATAGTTTCTAACACTTTGCCGAGTATTTGCCAATTCAATAAAATTCATTTTCAATAATTATCTATTCGTAAACTGTTAAAACCAACCGCCTTGCTCCACCATTATTTCGAAACTCGCACAAATAAATTCCCTGCCATGTTCCTAAATTTAATTTTCCGTTTGTTATAGGAATGGTTAATGTTTGTCCAAATATAGAAGCCTTAATATGTGCGGGCATATCATCGTCGCCTTCGAATATATGAGTAAAACCTTGAAAATTTTCAGGCACCAACTTATTTACAAACGATTCAAAATCAACACGAACCGAATAGTCTGCATTTTCGTTAATGATTATGGCAGCCGAAGTATGCTTGATTAAAATATTTACCAAACCAATTTTTGGCAATGTAGTCAATTCTCTTTCGATTAAATCGGTTATTAAGTGAAACCCTCGCTCAAACTTCGGCAAACGTATTTCTTTTTGCTGCATTTCTTAACAAAATTTATTACAAATCTAATATTAAAATTTAATATTCCTTTCGATATTAAAACGGAGTATGTACGATAAATTTCGATATTTAACCCTTTGGCAGAGCCAGAATAAAGCTTGATTAATTTTCCCTTCAAGTTTATATGTTGAGTTGTATTTTGCATTGATTTTGATTTGAAAATTAATGATTGGGTATTTTTTGCATAAAAAATGTTTACAAGGGATAGACAGAGCATTACGTTTCAAAATTTCTTGTCATTTCGAGCCCATGTGAGAACACTCCCTTTTTTAATTACAGCTGGGTTTAATCTTTTTATTTGTACTTGAGTCAGAAAAAAAATGAAACTAGAAACTAGAATTATTAGCTATTTTTGTATATTTGGAAAAATAGTATTCACTAAAAGGTGTATATAAACGAGTTGTGCACTATTAAAGTGTAGCTTTTTCTAAATAATATAAATAAAATGAAAATCAAATTAACATTTTTATTGCTTTTATTATCTCTATGTCTTTGCGCTCAAATAAATTATCAAAAAGGAGATACTTTATTTGTTTGGGCAAATTCAGGTTTAAATCTTAGAGAGACACCAAATGAAAATGGAAAAATTTTGACAACAATTCCATTTGGAGAGCTTGTTGAAATTATTTCTGAAACTGAAAATGAGATGTTTGATGTGGAAATTATAAAATCTAAAAAAATTAATAACAAATGGACTCCAAATTATTCGATAAGCGGATATTTGATAAAAGTAAATTACAAGAATATTACTGGTTACATTTACAGTGGATTTTTATCGAAGCTTGAGCCTATTTATAATATACAAACTCTATACAGTCTAAATGAAATATTTGAAAAGGAACATGGAATTGCGAAACGATTTGAATGGGGAAATAATGAACGAATTAATAATGAAATTATTTTTAATAATGGATTTGTTTATTATGAAAGAGCAGGTAATGCATGGTTTCAGACTACCTATATGTTATCAAATGTTAGATTTGAAGAGGGAATATTAATTGTATATAATTTTATCGAAAACATGAATAAAAGTCAAAACGGAATTTGGTTCATAGAAAAAACAAAAGATTCTTTTTTGACCTTCACAGAGAATTCAAATATGTATAATGCTAGTATTAGACAAATGAATAATATATTTATTTTAACAATAGACGGTTCAAATTAAACAGTGCACAATCAAGTAAATGACTCCGCCAGTAAGTCCTAACGGAGTAAACCTCTCACACCACTCCGATTTATCGGAGCGGTTCGATTTGCATACAAATTTTGCTCTTTGCACCAAAATTTGCTTTCTAGTAGTTTAAGATAAGGCTTGCTAATGTTTCGGAGCGTTATTTCCGCACATAAGGGACTTGCACCCTCTAGAAAAAATACTCCTCGCTTTTTGTTACTTAATCAAAGATATTTGTATATTCGAGGTTTTATTGTAACATCAAGCGTTACACCCAATTTTTCTGAAACAAGTATGCAAATTATGACATTGGAAATATTTTTTGTATTTTTGGATAAATTTAATTCATATGAGTACTTTAGAAATAAGAAATAAATTAATTGAAAACATCTTCTTGATAGAGGACAAATCATTTTTAGAAGCATTAAAGACAATTGTTGATACAAAATTGGCTTCAACAACTTATGAATTATCAGATTTTCAAATAGAAAGAATTAGAAAAGGCAGAGAGCAACTGATGAATGGGAATACAATTTCAAATGATACTGTTCAAAAAAAAGTTGACAAATGGCTAAGTACAAAATAAGTTGGTCAGTTGAAGCAGAAATAGATTTGACAGAGATTCTTGAGTTCTACATCCAAAGGAACAAAACAGTATCGTATAGTAAGAAGCTTTATTCGAAAATCAAAAAAGACATTTCGGCAATTTCTAAAAATCCAAAATTAGGTATAAGAACAGAGTTTGATACAGTTAGAGCATTGGTAACTGGAGACTATCAAATTATTTATGAAACTACAGAGAACAATATCTTAATTTCAATGCTTTGGGATTGCAGAAGAAATCCAGAAGACAAAAAAATAGGAAAACGATTCAAAAATATAAATAACATCGATTAGATAAAGGGAAATTTCACCCATAAACCTCTCACAGAACCCTGCTTGAACCTCTCGATTACACATTAAATTATCCTGTTGTGGTATTCATGAATGCGTTGCATTTCACACGGTTCTTCATAGTGCCATGCTCCGAAATCGGCAACAATAACTTACCGCCGTCCATTGTGTTTCATGCTAAAAAAGACTCTCGTAACAAATACCCATTATTAAATGATTTTATATCTTTGTTAAATAAATATTGGACATTCGATGACAAAAGAAACAGCAATTAAGTTATTTAATAAAAGTCAAATTCGTACTCTTTGGGACGATAAACAGGAAAAGTGGTATTTTTCAGTAATTGACGTTATTCAAGTACTAACAGACAGCAATAATTCAAGAAGGTATTGGAGCGATTTAAAAATAAAGCTAAAACAAGAAGGAAGTCAACTGTACGAGAAAATCGTACAGTTGAAAATGGCAGCATCTGATGGTAGAATGAGAGAAACCGACGTTGCAGACACAGAACAATTATTAAGAATTATTCAGTCTATTCCATCGCCAAAAGCGGAGCCTTTTAAAAAATGGTTAGCAAAAGTTGGTTATGAAAGAATTGAAGAAACAGAAGATCCTGAATTAACTTTTGACAGAGCAATGGAAACATATTTAAAAAAAGGATATTCTACAAATTGGATAAATCAGCGATTAAAAAGTATTGAAGTAAGAAAAGAGTTGACTGACGAATGGGAAGTCCGGGGAATTAAGAAGGGACAAGAGTATGCAATTTTGACGGATGAAATAACAAAAGCATGGGCTGGGCTGACAACAAAAGACTACAAAAATCTAAAGAACTTAAAAAAAGAGAATCTTCGTGACCATATGACAAATCTTGAATTGGTCTTAAATATGTTGGCGGAAACGTCAACAACAGAATTATCAAAAAAAGCAAAACCAAAATCTTTTTTGGAAAGTAAAAAAGTTGCTAAAAATGGAGGAGCAGTTGCTGGGAATGCAAGAAAAGAACTTGAGCAAAAACTTGGTGAAAGCATAATAAGTCCTTTAAACGCAAAGGAGTTAGAAGACAAAAAAAAGAATAAACAAATTATGTCTGACCCTGAATAACATCGAGTAGATAAAGGGATATTTCACCCCTAAACCTCTCACAGAACCCTGCTTAAACCTCTCGATTACTCATTTAATTATTCTGTTGTGGTATTCGTGAATGCGTTGCATTTCATACGGATCTTCATAATAAAAATTTTATCCGAACTTAGCAGCGAAATATTCAAAACGAGAACTATCCAAAATTTATGATTTGCTTCAAGTTCGCTCAAATAATTACTTAGTTGAGTTAAAAAAACAATTTATTAAAATTCACCAATTGTAACTTTTCTGTTGGGCGAGTAAAGGCGGTATATAACCATCGAAGAAATTCAGCGTCAATCTTGTTATCGGGGATATATCCATGGTCGATAAATGCATTTTTCCATTGTCCACCTTGCGATTTATGTCCAGTTATAGCATAGGCAAATTTTACTTGAAGGGCGTTGAAATACGGATTTTCTTTCACCGCATCGTATTGTTTTTTCTTCGGTTTTAAATCTTGATAATCTTCCAAAATTCCATAAAAAAGAGCTTTGTTTTGTTCTGAAGTTAAGGATGCTGAATTGACTTGTAAAGCATCTAATAAAATTTTTACATCAATCTCAATGTTATCGTAATCAATAAGTTCGATGCTTATATTTGCAAATCGAAAGCCATATATTTCTTCGATATTTTTTACTCTTCTAATTTTCACTGTATCGCCATTGGCAATAAATGTAACGCCATGTTCTTCGAGTTTCAATATTTCAGCCCAATAGTAATTATTTTTCACAATCATAAGATAATCGCCAACCGATATTTCTTCTTCGTGGTAAAGAATTTGACTTCGGATTCCATTGTTATAAATATTAGCCTGTTTGTTTGAACGACAAATTATGGTCGTGTTTTCGAGCCCGAATTTATCGTAAGCATTCGAAATTTTTTCAACAACTTCGCTCCCAATAATGGTTTCAATATCATCGAATCTTTCGATTTCAATTTTGGGAAAGTTTTCGTTTTTATTTTCGATTTGATTTCTGATTTTAGTTGCATTATATAAAATCCCAGAATCAAGTGTCTGTCTGACAACATCGTTTAAAGTGTGCTCAATAATTTGATAATTATGAAATGCGAAAAAATCTTTATCTAAGGCAGGGCTTATCGATAATTTTACGGGCGGAAGCTGTGCTCCATCACCTATTAAAATAAGTTTGCAATTATTACCTTCGTTAATATATTCCAGTAAATCCTCTAATAAACGCCCACTCCCAAATATCGAATTTTCGTAGCTTTCGTTCGAAATCATCGATGCTTCATCGACTAAAAAGAACGTATCTTTATGAAGGTTTTTATTTAGTACAAATGTTCCAAATCCATCTTTTGATGATTGTTGTCGGTATATTTTTTTATGAATGGTATAGGCTTTTTTATGTGCAAATGACGAAAAAACTTTTGCTGCTCTTCCGGTTGGAGCTAACAATTCGCAATTAATCTTAAATATCGACAAAGTTTTTACCATCGCACTTATTATTGATGTTTTTCCGGTGCCGGCATATCCTTTAAGAATGAATATTTGTCGAATATTGGGCGTAGAAATGAATACAGAAAGTTTTTCTATTAATTGCTTTTGACTTTCGGTAGGCGTATATTCGAAGCTATTTGCGATTTCTGAGGAAATATGCTTTTGTAACATTTTAAAAAAATACTAATAAGAATCGTATAAATTAAAAAAAATTATAATTTTGCAACAAAGCAACATAAAATTAATAAAATACATATCATAACATGAAAAAAGTTATTCAAATCACCATGATTTTGGCAATTGCAGCCTTGTCGTACTTCTTATACGAAAGTATTGCAAAACCTATTCGTTTTGCAGAGGAAAAGGCTAGACGATACGAACAAGTTATCCAACGCTTAAAGGATATTAGAACTGCACAGATTGTGTATAAAGATGTATATGGTAATTTTACGGCTAGTTTTGACACTCTTATAAAGTTTATTAAAAACGATTCTTTGCCTTTAATTAGAGCAATTGGTGAAGTTCCTGACACTTTAACTGAAGCCAAAGCGGTTGAGTTAGGTCTAGTAATTAGAGATACAATTAGAATTAACGTTTACGATTCATTAATCAGAATGGAAGACGTTGCATTAGGTAAAAAATATGCTTTAGATTCAATTCGATTTGTTCCTTTTACAAGTTCTGAGTTTCAAATGGCTATAGGAGAAATTGAAACAGGTTCAAAAGTAAAAGTAAAAGTTTTCGAAGTTTTTGATACTGCTCCATTCGACCCAGAAGATGTTATGCAAGTAGGTTCATTGGTAGAAGCAACAAATCATGCCGGTAATTGGGAATAAGCCAAGTTTACAAACTATAAATGAATGACATTAGGCTAGTTGACGAGACTTTAGATATTAATCTGACCTTAACTTATAATTTATCCATTCAACTTATGTTGGATGGATTTTCTTTTTGTATTTTTGATTCCGTACGTGATAAATTTATTGCTTTATATCACAAGCAATTAAATGTAAATAATATGTCGATAGAAGATTATTGTAAAGAATTGAATTCTTTTATCGAAAACGAAGACGTTTTGTTTCAACGTAAATATAAGAAGGTAAAAGTATTGTATTATACCGAAAAATTTACATTTGTTCCAACTCCATTGTTTGATAAAAACAATTTGAATAAATATATTTCGTTGAATTTTGATACAAACAATACCGAAAGGCTTATGATTAATGAATTACATAATGCCGAAGCGGTTAATATATTTTCTGTTTCGGAAAAGAAAATTCAATTACTTGAGGCTTATTTTGCAAATGTCAAGATTTATCATCAATCTTTGCCTGTGGTCGAAACAAGTTTGGTTACGTATAAAAATAAAACAAAGGTTTTTAAAGTAATTGTTGATGTTCATGATAATTCATTTGATTTATTGGTTATTAAAGGGCGTAAATTGATTTTATTCAATACTTTTTCTTATTCAACCGATGATGATTTTTCATATTTTATTTTATTGGTTTACGAGCAGTTGAAACTTAATCCAGAAGAAACCGAAATTATTTTCATGGGAAATATTCATAAAAAAGACGAGAAATTCATAAAAATCAAAAAATACATCCGCCATATTAAGCATGAAAAACTTGATGAAGGGTTTCTATACAGTTATACTTTTTTCGATATTCCAGCTTACAAATTTTCAAACTTACTTAGTCTTCAAAAATGCGAATAATTAGTGGTTACTTTAAGGGAAAACATATAATTCCTGGTAAAAATTTCAACGCACGTCCAACAACCGACGTTGCAAAAGAAGGATTGTTTAATATTTTAAACAATCATTTCGATTATTCCGAACTCAAAGTTCTAGATTTATTTTCGGGGACTGGCAGCATTAGTTATGAGTTTGCTTCAAGAGGCGTAATGGATATAACTTCAATTGAGTTAAATTTCAAAAATTATGCGTTCATAAAAAAGACCATCGCAGATTTACAATTCGATCAAATAATTTCGTTCAGAGCCGATGCTTTCAAATTTCTTAAAATGAGCAATTTAACTTACGATATTATTTTTGCCGATCCTCCTTATGAATTAGAAGGAATTGAAACACTTCCCGATATTATTTTTTCGAAAAATCTAATTAACAAGCACGGGTGGTTCATTCTTGAACATAATTCGGATCATAATTTTTCAAAGCATCCGAATTTTAAAGAAACGAGAAAATATAGCCTCGTTCATTTTAGCATTTTTGAACCTAAGGTTTCGTAAAAAATACCATCTCTTTTAAAATCTGTTTTGTTATGTTTTTGAAACATGTTTTTGACGAATTTTTATCGTTTTAGAAAATATGTTGTAAAAAATTCCGAGTAATAATTCATATATGTAAAAAACGACCTGTTGAATAGTTATTAAAGCTATTGTCATTCAACACGTTATCGTGTTAATATTTATTTAATCATGATAGTACATAATGAAAAATCCTATTGTATAATTGTATATAAAATTTATTGTTTGAAATTTATAAAAAATATAGGTTTTACAATAATATTTTAAACATTTAAAAGCATATAAAAATTAATAGAATGAAATTTGAAAATTTAAAGGTTGACAATTCAGAAATTTACTGCAAAGAAGCAGAAATTGGTGTCGACGACGAACCTCCAAGCCTTGTCGCGAGTGAGGAAATCTCCATTTCAACAATGTCGTTGTATAAACGAAAAACACATCTTAACTCAGAAGAAACCATTCGAGTTAGCGAAAAATCAAAAGCTTTTTACGAAAAACACTTTCCTCAATCAACTGAAAAAGATTGGAGGAGTTGGAGATGGCAAATAAAAAATAGTTTTTTGTCACTTCGTCAACTAAATTCTTTTATCAAACTAACCCCTGATGAAGAATTAAAACACATCGACAATCACGATGCTTTACCAATCAGAATTACCCCTTATTATGCAAGTTTAATTGATGGAACCAATCCTCATCAATCTATTCGCAAAACGGTAGTTCCGGTTTCTTCTGAATACTTAATTTCAGAAGGAGAATCGTCAGACCCATTGTGTGAACATAACGATAGTCCAATCCCAAACTTGGTTCATCGTTATCCCGATAGAGTACTGTTTTTGGTAACCGATTTTTGTGCAACTTATTGTCGCTATTGCACACGTTCTCACATGGTTGCGAAAGATAAAATGCATTGCGGAATTAACAAACTTGAATCGGCCCTCACCTATATTGAGCAAAACACTCAAATTAGAGATGTATTGCTATCAGGAGGCGACCCTCTGACGATGAGCGACGATTTTATAGATTTAATATTGTCTCGTTTGCGAGCAATTCCTCACGTGCAATTTATCAGAATTGGGACAAAAGTGCCAATGATAATGCCACAACGAATTACCAAAAAACTGATATCTGTACTTAAAAAATATCATCCTTTGTTTATGAGTATTCACTGTACTCACCCTGACGAGCTTACTCCTGAAGTGAAAGAAGCATTAGGTCGTTTAGCCGATGCAGGAATTCCATTAGGAAGCCAAACCGTTTTGCTTAAAGGAATAAATGATAATGTCGAAACCATGAAACAATTGATGCATCAGTTACTCATGAATCGAGTTAGACCGTATTATTTATATCAATGCGACCCAATTTTAGGCTCTCATCATTTCAGAACAAGTGTTGAAAAAGGATTAGAAATGATAAAAGGCTTAAGAGGACACACGTCGGGATATGCAATTCCAACTTATGTTATTGACGCACCCGGCGGTGGAGGAAAAATACCACTAATCCCTGAATATTACAAAGGAAAATCTGAGAATAACATTGTTCTAGAAAATTTCGAAGGCAATACATATTACTATCCCGATTTAACCTAAAATACATATTGTTTATATGACAATTGGCTTAACATACGACCTAAAGTCAGAATATCTGGCTTTAGGTTTTTCGTCAGAGGAAGCAGCTGAATTTGATTCAATTGATACCATAATTGGAATTGAAAACGCACTTCATGAACTTGGCTATGAAACAGAGCGTATTGGACATGCAAAGTCGTTAATCGAAAAAATAAATTCAGGAAAAAAGTGGGATTTGGTGTTCAATATTTGTGAAGGCATGTATGGAATTGGACGAGAAGCCCAAGTTCCTGCTATACTTGATTTATATAACATTCCGTATGTTTTTTCTGATGTACTTGTTCTCTCGTTGACATTGCACAAAGGAATGACTAAAAGAGTAATTAGAGACTTAGGAATTCCTACCGCTGACTTTTTTGTCGTTGAGACAATAAGTGATGTAGAAAAAGTAAATTTGCCATTTCCACTTTTTGCAAAACCTGTTGCAGAAGGAACCGGAAAGGGAATAAATGCACTCTCGGTTATCAATAATCAAAACGAATTGATTGAATCTTGCACTGAAAAATTACAAAAATTTAAACAACCGGTTTTGGTCGAAACGTACTTATCGGGGCGAGAATTTACTGTTGGTGTTGTGGGTACGGGAAGCGACGCCAAAGTTGTTGGAGCAATGGAGGTTGTATTTAGAAAAAATACTAAATCCGATGTTTATTCATATGATAATAAGGCAAATTATGAACAATATATCGATTATCTTGTTCCTGAGAAAGAAATTCTCGAAAGCGTGTATGATGTTGCTTTAAAATCGTGGATTGGACTAGGTTGTCGGGATGGTGGAAGAGTCGACATAAGAATGGACAAAAACGGTATTCCAAACTTTATAGAAGTTAATCCTCTAGCGGGTTTGCATCCGATTGATTCGGACTTGCCTATTTTGTCGAGATTAAACGGAATTTCTTATGTTGAAGTAATAAAAATGATAATGGACTCAGCCGTAAAGAGAATTAATTAACATCTAATTTTTAACTCAAAAAAATGAAAACAATAATATTTCATAGTGAAGTTCCTGAAAATGCACCTGCTGATGAACAGGATGTATTGCATGAAGCTGCATTTATAAAAGATATTTTAGAAAAAATGGGATATCAAGTTAGTGTATATCCGTTTACTACAAATCTTGATGATTCCAAAAAAATTATTGAATCTGAAAAACCCAATTTGATTTTCAACTTAGTTGAAACTATATATGGTGCTGGTCGTTTTATCAATTTTGCTCCGGTTTTATTCGAACATATGAATGTTTCGTACAGCGGTTGTCCTGCCGACGCTATATACTTAACCTCGAATAAGTTAACCGCTAAAATGACATTTAATGGCTACAATTTGCCAACACCAAAACACATTACGCTCCAAAATATTGAAAAAATTGAAGTCAAAGAGACAGAACAATATCTAATAAAGTCCATTTGGGAGCATGCAAGTGTGGGGATTGATGAAAAAGTGTTTAAGTTTTATAACAATAAAGCAGATATTTTTAAAATTTTAAGCGAAAGAAAAATTGCTAAAAACGAAAGTTTTGCAGAGCAATATATCGATGGTCGCGAGTTTAACATTTCTATTTTAGGTGGAAAAAAAGGTCCACAAGTGCTTCCATTTGCTGAAATAAAATTTGTAGATTACCCTGCCGATAAACCTAAAATTATTGGATATCGAGCAAAATGGGACGAAGAATCGTTTGAATACAAACACACCGTTCGTTCTTTCGATTTTGATAACACAGATAAACAATTACTAGCTAAACTCGAAAAATATTGCATCGATTGTTGGAATACATTCGGATTGAAAGGTTATGCCAGAGTCGATTTCAGAGTCGATAAACAAGGAAATCCATACATACTCGAGATTAATACAAATCCTTGCATTTCGCCAGATGGCGGTTTTGTTGCAGCATGCAGTAAAGCAGGAATTCCGTTTTCAGAAGTGATGACTCGAATTTTGGAAGATGCTGTGTAGCCTTTAGATTGCTTATATTTAATACTTTATTTGGAATGAAAAAAATAAGTGTTTTATTCTTACTGTTACTATTTGTACTTGTTTCAAATTCAAGTATTTTTAAAAAAGAATGGGTTATTACAAAAAAAGAAAATATAATATTATTTACTCGTCCCGAAAATTATACAAGTTCTCCATCACCAACTCTCGAAATTATAAATGAAATTTTAGAAGAATCGATTTATTGTGTAAACGAAATTAATAAAGAACTTAAAGTCAATTATACAGCAAAAGTTAAAATATATTTATACAATTTCGATGAGGCGAAGGAGCAAATAGGAACAAATGGAGGTGGAGGTGCAATTCCATCAAAAAGATCTATATATTATACTTATTTTGAAATTCCACGAATCAATATTGAACGAAATAGGACTTTTCGCATAGGGTTGCATGAATTTGTTCACATCATATCCTTTAATGAAATTGGGGATTCAAAGACTCTTCTTTTTACAGAGGGATATGCAAATGCAATTAGCGGAACTTATTCAGCAAAAGAAATTGAAGATAAGTATTATTATATGCCTATTCTTGATTTTATAAATGCAGAGAATTTGCAAAAACCCACAGATTTATTGAATGCTCAAAAAATAATTGAAGGTAAATTTTATCCTCAATCGGGATTTTTTTTACAGTGGCTATTTAAAATTTATGGTGTAGATAAAGTTAATAAACTTTTTGTTTTAAAACGAGATGGCTTTGAGAAGGAATTTGAGAAAGTTACAGGAGATACTTTTGGCAACATGGAAGAGAAATATTTATCTTATTGTAAATCTTTTTTTAAGGAGTAGTTTTTCTTTAACTTTATGAACTTTTAACCTTTACAAACTTTATAAACTGTTTTTAGCATGAAAAAACTTAACTTTTTAACTTTATTGTTTCTTATTTCCGGATATATGTTTGCTCAAATTCCCGGAAGCATAACACCTGAATTATTAGAAAAAATTAAAAAATCGTACAATACACACGATGCGGAAACAAAGGCAATTTCTAATGCGGTAATTCACAACGATATTAAAAAACTGGTTGAAACTGATGCTCCAAAGATTAATGTTGACCATAATTTTAAATACAAAGTTTCGGTTAAAGGTATAACCGACCAAAAAAGTTCGGGTCGTTGCTGGATGTTTACGGGACTAAATGTAATGCGTCCTAAGGTATTGGCAAATGCAAATATTGATGGATTCGAATTCTCGACAAATTACCTTTATTTTTGGGATCAATTTGAAAAAGCAAATCTTTTTTTGGAAGGAATTATTGCAACATCGGACAAATCAATTGACGATAGAACTGTCGTTTGGCTTTTCGAAAATGCAATAGGCGATGGCGGAGTTTGGAATTTATTTGTTGATTTAATTAATAAATACGGCACCGTGCCAAAAGACGTTATGCCCGAAAGTCAAAGCTCTGAAAATACTGGAGCAATTCAATCGTTGATTAAACGTAAATTACGCGAAGATGGAATCATTCTTCGCGATATGTATGCCGCTAAAAACGACAAAAAGAAAATTCAAGATAAAAAAATTGAAATGCTAAGTGAAATTTACCGAATTCTAGCCATCTCGCTCGGCGAACCACCAACCGAATTTAATTGGCGTTATGTTGATAAAGACAATAAAATTACAGAACTTAAAAAATATACTCCAAAATCGTTTTATGATGAGTATGTAAAAGTTAATTTGAGTGATTATGTATTGCTTATGGACGACCCAACTCGCGAATATTATAAGCTTTACGAAATCGAATACGATAGAAATATGTACGAAGGAACAAACTGGAGATTTATTAATCTTCCGTCAACCGAAATAAAAGAATTTGCACGCAAGTCGATTATCGACAACGAAGCTATGTATTTTTCTTGTGATGTGGGAAAACAACTTAACTCAACTGAAGGTTATTTGGCATTAGATAATTACGACTTTGAATCCTTGTTTGGAGTAAAATTCGGAATGGACAAAAAACAGCGGATTCAAACACGAGAAAGTGGTTCAAGCCACGGAATGGCATTGGTTGGAGTTGATGAAGATGCTAATGGTAAAATTACTAAATGGCAGCTCGAAAATAGTTGGGGCGGGCAAAGTGGACACAATGGTTATTTAACAATGACCGACGAATGGTTCGACCAATACATGTTTCGAATTGTGGTAAATAAAAAGTATGTTGACGCAAAAATCTTAGACTATTTAAATCTTAAACCGATAAAACTTCCTCCTTGGGATCCAATGTTTATGATGGAAGAGTAAATAGATATTAACTTAGCCTCCGATGTTTTAAAAACATCGGATTTTTTTTGAAACCTGTCCGTTATCGGACATCAAAAACACATAATCGTACAGTTAATAATTCAAAAACCCAATCACATCTATCATGTTACATGGCAGTTATGTATTGTGGTATAATTAATGCTATCCCCCGCATCGCATTGACCAAAAAATACAAATACAATTGAGTTTTTAAATCGGAAAATTCAAAATAACAGATTTTGAATTACTGTGAGTATTAACAAAAAGAGTAAAGATGAGTCAGTTAATTAAAACCATTGGTTTAACAAAAGTCTTTAGAAACGAAGAAATTGAAACAAGTGCATTGAACAATGTTTCGTTGGAAATAAATCAAGGCGACTTTGTAGCAATTATGGGCCCCTCAGGTTGCGGGAAAACCACTTTATTAAATATTCTTGGCTTATTAGATGCTCCAAGCAATGGGAACTACTACTTTCTAGAAAACGATACACGAAAATTATCGCAAAAACAAAAATCACAACTTAGAAAAAATAACATCGGTTTTGTTTTTCAAAATTTTAACCTGATTGATGAATTAACTGTGTTTGAAAATATTGAATTACCTCTAATTTATTTAGGATTAAATTCAAAAGAAAGAAAAATAAAAGTTGAAGAAACTCTTGATCAAATGCATATTTTGCATCGAAAAAAGAATTTTCCTGTTCAACTTTCGGGGGGGCAACAACAACGAGTAGCATTAGCGAGAGCTATCATTTCAAATCCCAAATTGATACTTGCCGACGAACCAACCGGCAATTTAGATTCTTTGCAAGGAGACGAAGTAATGAGTTTACTTGCAGAATTAAATAGAAAAGGAACTACGATAATTATGGTAACACATTCGGAGCGGGATGCCGAATACAGCCAACGAATCGTTCGTTTATTCGACGGGAAAATAATAAACGAAAACATGAAAAAAATTCAAAATCTTAGTTAATATTTTAGCGAAATGTTAATGTTTAATCATTCAATTATAACATACATCAAAGTTGCTTTACGCAACCTAATACGCTATAAATATTATTCAATTATTAACATAAGCAGTTTAACTATTGGATTAGCAGCGTTTCTTCTTATCTCACTTTTTGTAAAAGATGAAACAGGTTTTGATAAATATCATAAAAATGCAAATAGGATTTATCGTGTAACTAGTAAATACGATAATAACGGTGTTGGAGAAATTGCGTCAAGCGTTGCTTTTCCGGTCGGTCCGACACTCGAAAAAGAATTGCCGACGATGATTAGCAAATCGGCTCGTTTCTTCAATTTTCAAATGATTAAAAATCTTGTCGAATATAAAGATAAATCGTTTAACGAAAAGCATTTCTTTTTTGCTGATTCGAGTGCTCTCGATATTTTTGATTATAAATTTATTCGAGGTAATTCAAAAACGGCTTTAGATAAACCATTTTCCGTAATTATAACCGAATCGATTGCGAAAAAATATTTCAATGAAGAAAATCCTATCGGGAAGCAGATTCTCTCAGAGAAGAAGCTTAATTTAACGATTACAGGAGTTATAAAAGATATTCCTTTACAATCGCATTTTCGTCCCGATTTTATTGCGTCAATGTCAACTGTTCGGTATATATTTCGTGGAATGCTGCCCGATAATTGGGTGTGGAATCCCTGCTGGACTTATATTTTGCTGAACGAAAATGTTTCGCCGGAAGAAATCAAAGAAAAGTTGCCCGGCATTATTTCAACATACATGAAAAAGGAAAAAGGGCAGGAACATTTTTCATTATCGATACAGCCCTTAACCGACATTCATCTAAAATCGAAGCTCGATTATGAAATTTCGCCAAATGGAAACATTCTATATGTCAAAATATTGTCGGCAATAGCTTTATTCTTAATTTTAATTGCTTGTATCAATTATGCAAAACTTGCAACTGTAATTTCGGCAAAAAGGGCAAAAGAAACCGCCATACGAAAAATTCATGGAGCCAACAAATGGCAACTCGCTGCATTATTTCTTTCTGAGGCAGTTTTGTTAAGTTTTATATCGCTTGCTTTCGCACTTGTAATTGTCGAATTAAGTATTCCAAGTTTTAACCAATTTACTGGTAAAAACATCGATTTAGGAGAATATGTCAATGCGGCTTCTATTTTTTTTATGATTGGAATATCATTTTTAGTAGGCTTGCTTTCGGGCTTATACCCAACAATTTACATGATTACTGTTAAGCCGTTGAAAATATTCAGAACCAACACAAAAATTGAGAACAAATCGAGTTTTGCTAGAAAAACGCTAGTTGTATTGCAATTTACTATTTCGATTATTGTTACCATTGGAACTATTATTACCTTTCAACAACTAAGTTTTTTGCGAAACACTTCGCTGGGTTTTGAGAAAGAAAATATTTATTTACTTCCTATTGAACATACTCCAATCCTCGCTAATTATGAATTGTTTAAAGCTGATTTGCTAAAAAATAAAAACATCGAAAGTATTACAGCTACTGAAGATATTTTGGGAATTAATCATAACACTCACGAGTATATTCCACATGGTAAAGGGGAAAATGATTGGACTTTTGTGCCAACTTTTATTGTGAGATACGATTTTATTAAAACATTTGGAATACAGTTAATTGCTGGACGTGATTATATTCCGGGTAAAGATGACGAAAAGTCAAGTATCATTGTAAACGAAGCTTTAGTTGAACACATGGGTTGGAAAAGCAACCAAGAGGCGATTGGTAAAAAATTTAAGTCGCTTTTTGGAGATGAGAAAATAATTGGAGTTGTCCGTAATTTTAATGTAACATCTCTTCACTCTCCCAAAGTTCCGTTTGTAATTGACATGAAGGAATATCCTGCAGAAATTTCGCAATACACAAGGTACATTTCTTTTAAAATTCGAGATAAAGAAGAATTGAAAGAAACCCTTGATTATGTAACCGACAAGTGGATAAATTATTGTGGAAATCGACCATTTGAATATATGTCGCTCGAAGACGAACTGAGTGAATTATACATAGAAGAAGAAACTCTCGGAAAAACAGCCGCCATATTTTCGATATTAATCATTTTGATAGCTACAACCGGTTTAATAGGTTTATCATCGTTCCTTATCCATCTTCGAACTAAAGAGGTTTGTATAAGAAGAGTGTTGGGAGCTTCGACATTTTCGATTGTTAAAACAATTTCGGCAGAATTTATCTATTTAATTATTTTGGCAAATGCAATTGCTGCACCTATTTCATACTGGGGAATTTCCGTTTGGCTCGAAAGTTTCGACCAGCATGTTGATATTTCTGCTTTGCCATTTATTTTTGCAGGGGTGATTTCTTTGCTTATTTCACTAATTATCACAGCATATCAGGCTGTAAAAACAACAAAAACAGAATTAATTGATTCGTTAAAATATGAATAAAACTTTTTTGAATAAATATAAATTTAGTAATATTAACAAAAATTTAAAACTATGAAATCTAAACTTTTTATTTACGCATTTGCGTTTTTGTTCACAAGTAGTCTCTTTGTCAAAGCTGACGAGGGGATGTGGTTGCCACTTCTTTTAGGAAAAAATTACGACGATATGCAACGTCTAGGATTAAAACTAACCAAAGAGCAATTGTATGATATTAACAACAGTAGTTTAAAAGATGCTATTGTAATGCTTGACCATGGAAATTGTACAGGAGAAATGATTTCTTCAGAAGGATTATTGTTAACAAATCATCATTGTGCATTTGACGATGTTCAATCTCATAGCTCTGTTGAACACGATTATTTAACCGATGGATTTTGGGCAATGACTAGAGCCGATGAACTTCCAAATAATGGAAAGTCAGCATCTTTTTTAGTACGAGTTGAAGATGTAACTGCTAGGGTATTAACTGGAATTACTGATGAAACAAGTGCCGCCGACCGAAAAAGTGCAATTGGTAAAGCAATTAAAGAAATTGAAAAAGAGGCTACGGCTGAAAATAATTATGAAGCTTTAGTGCAAAGTATGTTGTCAGGAAATGAATTTTATTTGTTTGTTTACGAAACCTATAACGATGTACGTTTAGTAGGTGCTCCACCATCATCAATCGGAAAATTCGGTGGAGATACAGACAATTGGGTTTGGCCTCGTCATACAGGAGATTTTAGTATGTACCGAGTTTACATGAGTCCTGACGGAAAACCTGCTGAATATTCAAAAGATAATGTTCCGTTTAAACCAAAACATCATTTACCCGTATCGTTAAAAGGTGTTCAAGAAAACGATTTTGCCATGATTTGGGGATACCCTGGAACTACAGAAAGATATTTACCTTCTGCTGGTATTGATTTGAAAATAAAACAAACTAATCCTGCATGCGTTAAACTTCGAGATACTAAAATGAAAATAATGCACGAAGACATGTCTACTAACGACAAAGTTAGAATTCAATATGCTGCTAAATATGCTTTTCTTGGAAACTTTTGGAAAAAAGATAAAGAGCAAATCAAAGCTTTATTGAAGTTAAAAGTTGTTGAACAAAAGAAAGAACTTGAAGACCAATTTGAAAAGTGGGCTAATGAAAATCCTGAAAAACAAAAGAAATATGGTGCAGTTATCAAAGACATAAACGATAGTTATAAGGAAATAGCGGATAATAAATACGAATTGGCTTATTGGTATTTTGTGGAATTAACTTTTATGAACGGAGCTGAAATCATGACGTTTTCATTAAATGCTTACCAACTTGAAGAAATATTAAAATCGCAAGGCGATGCAACACAAACCATTGCTGATTTAAAAAAAGCATCTGAAAAACATTACAAAGATTATAATGCCAAAACAGACATGAAAATAATGGCAGCAATGTTAGATGCATATTACAAAGATGTTCCAGCAGAATTTCATCCTGAAGAATTAACTGAAATTTACAAAAAATATAAAGGCGATTTTTCAAAATATACAGATGTGGTATTTGCTAAATCAATTTTTGCTGATGAAGCAAAACTAAATGCTTTTTTAGAAAAACCAAGTGCGAAAGTTTTAGGTAGCGACCCAGCCCTAAGCATTATGAAAGCCTTTTACAAAACATTTATGAAAATAAATATGGCAAAAGGTCAAGCAGACCAAAAACTAAATAAAGCCGAACGATTATTTATAGCTGGATTACGCGAAATGCACCCTGATAAAAATTTCTATCCCGATGCAAATTCAACTATGCGTTGTACTTACGGAAAAGTTATGCCATACGATCCTGCCGACGCTGTTGAATATGATTTTAGAACATATTTGGATGGAGTAATGGAAAAAGAAGACCCAAGTAATGAAGAATTTATTGTTTCGCCTAAATTAAAAGAACTTTTCAAAGCCAAAGATTTTGGACAATATGGTGTTGATGGAAGAATGCCTGTTGGTTTTATTACAAATAACGATATAACCGGAGGAAATTCAGGTAGTCCGGTAATTAATGCCAATGGTGAAATAATTGGAACTGCTTTTGACGGAAATTCTGAAGCAATGAGTAGCGATATCGAATTTGACGATAATTTACAACGAACAATCGTTTGCGATATTCGATACGTTCTTTTTGTAATTGATAAGTACGCAGGAGCTAAACATTTAATTGACGAGATGGATCTTGTAAAATAATATATTAATTTATCTATAAAAAGAGTAGCCAATAATCAAAAGTGGTCGGAAGAAAAATCCGACCACTTTTTTTATGTTTTTAGAACTTATCCGGGCACCCTCAGCATTAAACCAATGAGAGCATTAACTAATTTTTAGACTTCCAATTTAAATCTTCTTTTGCCATAATTATTTGATTGTCAGTAATACAAAGAATAAAAAAACAGTTAACTTCTTAAATTCAATCAAATGATAATCAAAAAATTACATTAACAATAATAGGTTGATATAAACAAAAAAGTCGGAAGAAAATTCTTCCGACCACTCTGTACACAGAAATATCTTTTTAAAATTTCAGAAATATCTTTTTTTGATTTTGTCGGGAGTTAAAACTGCACCATACAATAAATAGCCTTCATTAGTTCTTTGCATCACAATTCTAGATTTTCCATCAGCCAATACACAAATTTCTTCATAAACCAGACCTTTCATGTAAGGCATTACCAGTTTAAGTATTTGACTTAAACTATCCTCTAAACTTGCTTTAAAAACTAATCGTGCCATGATATACCTCCATTTTTAATTTTATAACCTTTCGGTTTGCACAATTCATGCCAAACAAAAAATACGAATTTAATAATTCTACATATATAGATTTATCAAATTCATATTTTTTTTATACTTTTAAATGTTTTTTAAATTCAACGAATGAGAAAATTCAAACACATCAGTTGTGCAATCTTGGCAGGAGGCAAAAACTCTCGTTTCAATGGAATTGATAAGGCTTTTATGGAAATTAACGGAGAAGTTCTAATAAAAAAATATATTCGAATTCTTAATGCCTTATTCGAAGATATAATTATCGTTACAAATTTACCCGATTCGTATATGAATTTTAAGGATGTTCGTATTGTTGGCGACGAATATAAAAACATTGGACCACTTGGAGGAATTCACGCAGCCCTAAAAAATGCTAATAATTCGACTTGTTTTGTCATAGCTTGCGACATGCCAAATATCAACGAAGAAGTTGTTAATTATTTTGTAAATCAATATTTTATTGAAAATCCTGAAATTTTAGTTCCTACTAAACAAAATTCAATTGAGCCCTTATTTACCCTTTATTCAAAAAATGTTTTGCCTGAATTAATCAATTTTATCGAAACATCGAAGTTCCATAAAATCAGACTTTTTATCGATACCCGACAGGCTTTTTACTGCGAAATTCCATCCAACTTCGAACACTGTTTTGCGAATGTAAATTATCCTGAAGATGTTAATAATATCAACGAACTGAGAATAAATAAAACGCATATGCAAACACCTTATGATTATATTTTTTCGAACTTTAAAGGAAGCGAAGAAGAATTAATTCCCTTGCTTCAAAAAGTTCAAAATGAATTTGGTTTTCTATCAGAAGAATCGATGAAAGCAATTGCCAAATTTACGAAAGTTCCATTGAGCAACATATACGGAGTAGCAACTTTCTACGCACAATTTAGATTTAAACCCAAAGGAAAAAATCATATCATGATTTGTCGAGGCACAGCATGCCATGTAAAAGGAGCCCCTCGAATTTTAGAAGAAATTGAATCGCAATTAAAAATTAAAGAAGGCGAAACAACCGATGATTTAGAATACTCGGTCGAAAGTGTTGCATGTATTGGAGCTTGCAGCTTAGCTCCTTGCATTATGATTAACGAAAAGGTTGCTGCAAATTTAACACCTCAAAAAGTTAAAGAATTATTTATAAAGCACACAAAATAATTATGGATTCAAAAAATATATTCAAACAAGCTGAACAAGAATGGAAAACACTTTTAGGTGGCTCTAAACCTGCATTCTTTGTTGGAAATGCAACTTGCGGTCGCTCAGCTGGCTCAATGGATATCATGCATGAATTAAAAAATGAAATCGCTGCAAAAAATCTTGATATCGATGTCTTTGAAGTTGGTTGCATTGGAATGTGTTACCTTGAACCAATAGTTGCTATTTACAATCCCAACAATCCATTTATTTTTTATGGTAATGTTGGTAAAAAAGATGCCTTGGATTTAATTTCTAAGAACATTCAACAAAACGAAATGTCTCAAAACAATATTATCGGAATTCTAAAAGACGATACAAATCATAATATTCCCAGCCTAAAATCTCTTCCGGTAATGAAACCACAAATTCGCTTAGTTCTTCAAAACTGCGGAATCATCGACCCGACTAATCTTAATCATTACATTGCAAACAAAGGATATTCAGGTGTAAAAAAAGCGTTAAAATTGAATGCTGACCAAATTCTTGAAATTGTTAAAGAATCAGGATTAAGAGGTCGCGGTGGAGCCGGTTTTCCCACATGGAAAAAATGGCAATTTTGTAAAGAGACCCAGTCGGAACAAAAATATCTGATTTGCAATGCTGATGAAGGAGATCCCGGAGCTTTCATGAATCGTTCATTGCTGGAAGGCGACCCTCATTCGCTTCTCGAAGGTATGATTATAGCGAGTTATGCAATTGGTGCGAACAAAGCATATATTTATTGTCGTGCCGAATATCCATTAGCACTAACTAGACTTCGCTTAGCAATTAAGCAAGCCGAAGAAAACAATTTGCTGGGAGATAATATTTTAGGTTCAGATTTTAGTTTTCACATCAAGATTAAAGAAGGTGCCGGAGCGTTTGTTTGTGGCGAAGAGACTGCCCTTATAGCATCAATCGAGGGTAAGCGAGGAATGCCTAATCCTCGCCCACCATTTCCTGCAATATCAGGACTTTGGAACAAGCCAACCATCATTAACAATGTTGATACTTTAGCATCAATTGCTCGAATATTTCAAAACGATGCCAAATGGTTTTCACAATATGGAACCGAAAATAGCAAAGGTACGAAGTCATTTGCATTGGTTGGAAAAGTAAAAAACACAGGACTAATTGAAGTTCCTCTAGGGACAACTTTACGAGAAATAATTTTTGATATTGGCGGAGGCATTCCAAACGAAAAAAAATTTAAAGCTGTACAAACAGGAGGTCCTTCTGGTGGTTGTATTCCCGAAAATTTATTAGACACACCTGTTGATTATGAATCTCTCGCAAAAGCAGGTTCGATAATGGGTTCAGGCGGTTTAGTTGTTATGGATGAAGATACCTGTATGGTTGACGTTGCAAGATATTTTCTCGATTTTGCACAAAAAGAATCGTGCGGAAAATGCACCCCATGTCGATTAGGAACCAAACAAATGCTTACTATTCTAGAAGATATTGTTTCGGGGAAAGGAAAAATTGAAGACATTGATTTATTAGAATCTCTCGGAAAAGGAATTATTAAAGGGTCGTTGTGCGGACTCGGACAAACAGCTCCAAACCCTGTTCTCACAACCATTCGGTATTTTAGAAACGAATACGAAGACCACATCATACACAAAAAATGTTCAGCTCGGGTTTGCAAAGAGTTGTTGCATTATCACATTGAAAATGACAAATGTACCGGATGCCATATTTGTTCAAAATCATGTCCGGTTGATGCAATCATTGGAAATCCAAAAGAAAAACATACAATTGACCAAAATATTTGTATTAAATGTGGAGTATGTTACGAAAAATGTCCAACAAAATTCAGTGCAATAGATTGTAATCCAGGAATTTTAAAAATGGAGGTTTAAAAAATGAAAAATGTTAACATAATTATCGACGGAGTAAAAATTTCAACAAGTTCGAACAAGACCATTTTAGAAGCCGCACTCGAAAATGGGATTTATATACCGAATCTTTGTCATCACGAAGATTTAGTCCCCTCAGGAAATTGCCGCATGTGTCTAGTCGAAGTTGAAGGTATGAGAGGACAAACAATTGCGTGCAAAACTCCTATTACCGAAGGAATGACAATAAAAACAGAAAGTGAGGATATAAAACTTACTCGACAAACTTCGTTAGAATTAATTCATGCAAATCATACTCAAGATTGTACAACTTGTTCAAAAAACAATCAATGCGAATTGCAAAAAGTAACCGCATTTGTTGGTATAAATCAAGAAGGATTTAATAATTTGCGACGAACCAAGCCATATATCGAACCCGATAAATCAAATCCATTTTTCATACTCGACCACAATAAATGTATTATGTGCGGAATTTGTGTTCGTACTTGTGACGAAGTGCAAGGAGTTAACGCATTAAACTACGGAAACAGAGGATTTGAGACCGTAATCAGTACGTTTATGAATAAACCGATAATCGAATCGGTTTGTGAGTCGTGTGGCGAATGCGTAGTTCGTTGCCCAGTTGGTGCTCTTCAGCCCATTAAAACACAAATTCCTACTCGCGAAGTAAAAACAGTTTGTTCATATTGTGGCGTTGGCTGCAATATAATTCTTGGCGTTAGAGATAACAAAATTGTAAGTTCCAGAGGAGACAGAACGAGTATTGTAAATAAAGGACGATTGTGTGTAAAAGGACGATTTGGGTATGAATTTGTGAACAATCATGAACGATTAACCACTCCTTTGATAAAAAAAGATGGAAAGTTTGTAACAGCAAGCTGGGACGAAGCATTTGACTTGATAGCCGAAAAATTTGCCAAAAGTAAGAAAGATAAATTTGCAGCTCTTGCTTCGGCTAAAATTACAAACGAAGAAAATTACGTGATTCAAAAATTTACCCGTGCAGTTATGGGAACCAACAATATAGACCATTGTGCAAGATTGTGTCATGCACCAACGGTATCGGGTTTAGTACAATCTTTCGGAAGTGGAGCCATGACAAATTCAATTGACGAATTTATAAATGCAAAAACTATTTTTTCGATTGGTTCAAATACAACTGCAGCTCACCCAATTATTGGATTACACATTAAACAAGCTAAGAGAAACGGAGCAAAAATCATTGTTGCAAATCCTAAAGAAATTGACTTAGTAAGATTTGCCGATATTCATATTCGTCAAAAACCTGGCTCTGATGTAGCCTTAGTAATGGGAATGGCACGGGTAATTATTGAAGAAGGCTTGGTTGACAGAAAATTTATTGAAGAACGAACCGAAGATTATGATAAATTGGTAGAATCGTTAGCCGAATTTAGCTTAAAACAAGTTGAAAAACTTACAGGAGTTCCTCAAAAACAAATTATTGAAGCAGCAAGATTATACGCCACCAATACCCCTTCATCAATAGTTTATGCCATGGGAATTACTCAACACACGCACGGAACCGATAATGTGTTGGCAATTAGTAATCTTGCATTACTTACTGGAAATATTGGAAAAGAATCATCGGGCGTTAATCCATTGCGAGGACAAAACAACGTTCAGGGAGCTTGCGATATGGGCGGTTTACCTGATGTTTATACAGGATATCAGAATGTTACAAATCCTGCGGCACAACAAAAATTTGAAAAAGCATGGGGCGTTTCATTAAGCAATAAAGTTGGAATAACACATACCGAAATTTTTGATCAAATAGAAGAAGGAAAAATCACAGCATTGTACCAAGTAGGCGAAAATCCTGTATTGAGCGAAGCAAATGCAAATCACGTAAAGAAAGCTCTTGACAAATTAGATTTTTTTGTTGTACAAGATATTTTCTTCACCGAATCGGCAAAATACGCTGATGTAGTGTTACCAGCAGCAACATTTGCCGAAAAAAACGGAACATTTACCAATACCGAACGTCGAGTACAACGAGTGAGAAAAGCAATTAACCCAATTGGTGATTCAAAAGAAGACTGGAAAATTACCTGCGGAATTGCAAAACGAATGGGGGAAAAAGGATTCGATTTTGAATCGGAAGAAGAAATATTCGAAGAAATCCGTCAATTAACGCCAAGCTATGCCGGAATTACCTACGAAAGGATTGAAAAAGTTGGTTTGCAATGGCCCTGCCCTACAACTGAACACATGGGCACAAAAATATTGCATACCGAACGTTTTGCGGTTGCTTCGGGAAAGGCAAAATTTATTCCGTTAACTTATCGTTTATCTGACGAACTTCCTGATAAAGATTATCCATTATTGCTTACTACCGACAGAAGTTTATTCCATTATCATACAAGCACTATGACACGCAGAGTTGAAGGATTACGAATACTCGACAGTGAAGAATTGCTTCGAATTCATCCTGAAGATGCAAAAAAATATGGAATCAAACATGGCGATATGGTTAAAGCAAAATCTCGACGCGGAGAAGTTACTGTCAAGGTCGATGTGAACGAAATTTGCCCACAAGGGGTTGTTTCAATGACTTTTCATTTTTTTGAAACACCAACGAACGAATTAACAATTTGCTCTATTGACCCTGTTGCAAAAATTCCGGAAACGAAAGTTTGTTCGATTAAAATTGAAAAAATAAATATGGAATAACATTACCAAAAAAAAAATTAATAGCTACTCATTGCGACAGGCTTATATTCTAAAACATTCTCATTTAAGTCGAAAATGCCTGTTTCAAAAATAGCTTTTCCTAACATCTCAATAACTGGAACTGAAACACTATTTCCTAAAAGTTTCATCCATCTTGCTCTATTTTCGGGCAATTTAAAATCTTTGGGAAAACCTTGAATAAGACAAGTTTCTTCTTTTGTTATCTTTCGGAAATTTCCTCTTTTAAAAATTTCTTCAATAAAAATATTTTTGTATTCAATTGGGGTTTTTGCATTAATTTCTTTAGTTGAAATGTAATCATTTGTATCGCTTGCAACCAATGTTGGAAAAATATTTGAAGTTGGTAGAAATATTCTATTAATACCAAATAAACCAGTACTTATTTTTGTGTTTTTAAAATCATATCTATTTTCACAACTTGAAATTACTCCTTTTTCTTGTAATGTTTTTAATGTTTTAGAAATTGATATTTTTTTTAACTTTAAATTTCTATCAGTTTTTAAATTCTCAACAAATAAGAAATTATTAATAGAACAATCTAGAATACATTTTTCATCTTCTGAAATATTTTTTTTGTCAAAATCATTAATTGAAAATGAATATCCTTCTTTTTTTAATATGTCTAATGTAACTAATTCTTCTAGTTCATTTTCTAATATTGAATTATCTAATTCTTTAAAATGTTTATATGACAAAGGATTTCCATCTAAATTACCATATGCACTTTTGCGTCTATTTTTTAATAATAAATAACAAATATTTTTTTGTCTTTCAGTTGTATCTAAAATATCCCAAGAATGAATTGTTGAATGACCATTTCGTAAATCATTAAATAAAAAATAGTCATTAAACCCGTTGCTATTTGATAAACTCATATTTCGAGTTGTAATATTTTCGCCAAATAAATTTTTCTGAACAATTGGTTCATTTTGTATTGATTTAACTTCAAAATTTGACAATATATTACCTAATCGTATTTTGTTTTTTAATGGTTTTGGGATATTAAATTTTTCAGCAAATTCTTTTTCTCTAAAACCAACAATATATACACGCATTCTATTTTGCGGAACGCTATAATCATAAGAATTAATTAAATAATAATTTGCAAAATATCCTGCCTCTCTAATGCGGTTTAATATATAAGAAAATGCTTCTTTATTTCTTGGGTCAACTAAACCTTTAACATTTTCAAAAATAAATGCTTTTGGTTTTGATTGATTAAGAAGATAAATTGTATCGTTCCATAATTGTCCTCTATCGTCATCAAAACCTAGATTTCTTCCTGCAATTGACCAACTTTGACAAGGCACACCACCAGTTAGTAAATCGTGATTTGGCAATTTTTTTATCTTGGTAATATCTCCTAAATTATATTCAAAATCTTCATCAAAATTTGTACAATATGTATTTATTGCATCTTTATTTATTTCGCTAAAATTTAAGCAATTTCCACCAATATTTTCGAGGGCCATTCTAAAACCTCCAATTCCTGAAAAAAGGTCAATGAATGTAAATTTATTTTGTTTCATTTCTCAAATTTTATTTTAATAAATTGCTTTCTGAATTCAATGGAGGTTCAATTTCTAAAAATTCTCTGTAAATTCTATCTCTATATTCTTGTCCTAAAAGATTAACTTCTTTGATGAAGTTATTATAAGTTCCTGCACCTCCAATTAATTCCCAAAATTCATTTCCGATTAAAACAGACTCATCTTCTTGCATATTAAACCATCTTAAAGGAAAAGCCCATTTATAATCTTCTTTTTTTCCATAAGGATTATAAGGCAAGGCATAATATGCAAAATCAACTTGTTTTGGTTTCATTGCCAATAATTTGAACATTTTTTCTTTACTTACTTTTGTTTGGTCGCTATTTGGTAAAGGACCTTTTAATTCAAAAGCATACTTTGTATTTGTTTCTTTATTATGAATAAAAATATCACAAGTTACACTAACAGGAATTGGCTCTCCACCACCTTCATGAATATATTTAAGTTCGCTTTTCCAATCAGGTTTAAATTTAAATTCTCCTTTTTTGTTATGTTCTAGTCTATTTAATACTTCTTGAATTCTTCTTAAACTTTCGCTTCCAACAATTCCACTTACATTATGTCCCATTGTGCAATTTCCGTGAGCTTCAATTGCAACAACTTGAGCTAATCGTTCCCAAACACTTCCAAAAGGAGTTACAAACCGTCTTTCGAAATGCGAACCTTTAAAAATTTCATCAGGCACTAAAGCTGCATAAAGTGGTTTTGCAGCTTGATGTTTTTCTTTGATAAATGGATCTTTTATCATTACGTTATCCATAACTCTATTCATCATTTTTGAAACAACTTCTTTAATTGCTAAAGCAACTCTTTCTTGTTTTGTCATATCTATTTGTTTTTAAAGTTATGATAGAAATTATTCAGAAATTTCACAATCGAAAATCCAACTTCACGAGCCAAATTAACTGGAAACGCATTTCCTATTTGTTTATATTGTTGCGAAATTGAACCTTCAAATTGCCAATCATCAGGAAAAGTTTGAATTCGGGCATATTCACGAACCGTAAACGGACGAGTTTCTTCTGGATGACATCTTTCTGTTTGTTTTTGTGCTGGACTGCAAGTTAATGTTAAACACGGTTCATCCCAACCAATACGCCGTGCCATTCCAGTTTTTCCACCGCCCAAATAAAAACTTTGTCCCATAAATTCTTTTTGAATATCTAAAGGTAAATCACGCCAATAGCCTTTTTGAGGAACTAAATCTAAAACTTCTTTTTTATGTTTTGGATATTTTGAACCTTCAGATTGAGGAACATCACAATCGAATAATTCGCTTTTTTTCAAAGCATCAGAAAGTGTGTAAATTTTCTTAAATGGTGTTGGATATTCGTATTTTATATCAATATCTTTTCTAATTCCAACCAAAATTAATCGTTCTCGTTTTTGAGGAACTTTAAAATTTATAGCTTTTAAAACTTCATAAGGAACTACATTGTAGCCAATTTCATCTAAAATTGAAATCATTCCTTGCAAAGTTTTTCCATTTTCGTGACTTAATAAACCACGAACATTTTCGCCAATACAAATTGGTGGATTAACTTCTTTTACAACTCTCGCAAATTCATAAAATAAAGTTCCTCGAGCATCAGCTAAACCTAATTTTTTTCCTGCATAACTAAATGCTTGACAAGGAAATCCTCCAGTTACAACATCAACTTTATTGTAATATTCCGAAAAATAATAATCTTTAATATCTCCTTCTAAAACATTCCAAAATGGACGATTTTTGCGTAAAGTTTGACAAGCCGATTTATCAATTTCATTCAAAGCGACACAATTTAAACCAGCTTTTTCAAGTCCTACTGCCAAACCTCCTGCTCCTGCAAATAATTCTAAAACGGTATATTCTTTTTCGGCTTTTGCATAGTTTGAAACTTCTTCTATTTCATTTTTCAATAAAAAATTTGAAAACAAATCGAATTGATCTTTTTTGTAAACTCGATAATTACTCATCGGTTCACGCACAGCGGTTAACTTTCCTTCTCTATCCCAACGACGCAAAGTTTCTTTGCTTTTTCCTAATAATTCTGCTGCTTCAGATAGAGAAATATATTCTTTCATAACCATATTAGTTAACATTACACAATGGTTACAAATTTACATAAATAATCTAATTTCTCAAGTATGTACATAAAAAATTTCGACAACAAATTAAACTAGAGCAGCTCTTAATAAATTTAACATCTTAGTGTGATTAATCCTATGATAACTTGATAGATGCATAAACTTGAATATATAAAACCCTAATCTAAACAATATAAAATAAGACCTAAAGAAATATAATTAAAAAAAAGAATTAGAAACCGATTACTTAAGTTTAATGCCTAAAACAAGCACGTCGTCAACTTGTTCGTTTGAACCCTTCCATTGTTCAAAATAGTTAGTCAATTCTTCTTTTTGTTGAGTCATTGACAGAAGGCTTATTTGTAAAATTTTATTTTTAAAATTTACGGTCTTGAGTTTTTTATTATTTACACCGCCAATTTGGTCTTTATAGCCATCAGTAAATAAATATATTCTGTCGTTTTCTAAGTAATTTATAAATACACTTTTGAATGGTTTTTCCGAAACATGAATCCCCAATGGCATTTTATCTCCTTTTAGTTCATAAAGTTCAAAGTTCATAAAGTTGGAATTTGTTTTTTCGTCTACTTTATAACTTGATGAACTTGGCAAACTTTTAACTATGTAAAGCGAGTTGTTTGCTCCCGCAAAATCAATTGTGCGATTTTCGCTGTCGATTATACAAAAAGCCATGTCCATTCCGTCTTGCATTTCACCCATTTTTCCGGTTTGATGCAACGAATTTATGATGTAAGCTTTTAATTGCAATAAAATTTGTGATGATTCAGTAATGTTGTTGTTGATAATTTCATTTAATGCTGATATTCCCAGAATGCTCATAAAAGCACCAGGCACACCATGTCCAGTACAATCGGCTACTGTTAGAAAAACCTTATTATTCTTTTTTCTTATCCAATAAAAATCGCCTGAAACTATATCTTTAGGTCGAAAAAAAACAAATGGCTCCCCCAACTCTCCTAGACTAGAATTTATTTCATTAAATATTTTTGAAATATCGGGCAACAATGCCTGCTGAATTCGTTTTGCGTAATTAAGGCTATCGTTAATTTCTTTATTTTTCACAACAATTTCGTCGCGTTGTAAAGTAACCTGGTCGCGTTGAGTTGAAATCTCGGAGTTCAAATCCAACAATTTATCACGCTGGTATTCAATCTCATCACGTTGAGAACTTATCTCTTCTTTTTGTTGAAAAATCTCTTCATTTTTTCTTGCCAATTCTTTATTTGCTCGCTGTTTGATTTGATATCTGTTAACCAAAATTATTAATACAATCACAAAAACAACAATTCCGAATATCAAGGTATATTGAATGTATTTTTGTTGTGTAATTTTATTTTGTTGAAGAAGCTGATCTTTCGATAACAAAGCTATTTCTTTTTGCTTTTTGTCGAATTCATATTTGGCAGCAAGTTCGTTAAGTTGTTTATGAACATTTTCGTTGAGCAGCGAGTCAGCGTACAAAGTAGTTAACTCTTGGTACTCGTAGGCTTTTTTATAGTCGCCTTTTTCAGCCATAAATCTACTAAATTCAGCATAAACAGCCGATAATTCGCTTTTTAGATTTAATCCCAACGCAATGGCTAAGGCTTTATTCAAATAGATTTCTGCTTTTGTAAAATCTCCTTTTTGATTATAAATATCGGCAATATTTATGTAAACTGCTGTCAGCACATAATCGTACTTAAAATTAATAGCTATTGTTTCCGACTTTAATAAATATTCCAAAGCCAAATCGTATTTTCCCAAATACTTATACGAAAGCGAAATATCGTTGTACGAATAGCAAAGAGCCAAGGTATCTTTGTATTCTTCCTTTACCTCAATCGATTTAATTTGATACGAAATTGCTTTTTCATAATCACCTGAAAGCAAATAAACGTTTCCTATTTCGTTTAAAGCGGTTGAAATATCTTGATAATTATCTAATTCATATGCTATTTCTAAATACTTAGAAAAAAACTCAAGCCCTTTTCCAAAAGCATTTAAACCTCTGTACACAAAGCCTAATCCCATGTATGTGCGGGCTAAAGAGGTCTTTAAATTGTGTTTAAAGCAAAACGATTCGTTCTTTGACAATAATACAGAAGCTTCTTCGTATTCGCCTGTAACATACAGCAAATAGCCAATTGTTGAATTTATTGAGGCTATTGATTTATAATCGTCGGTTTTATTATAAATTGCCATCGCTTCTTTGTAGTAAAAAATAGCATCTGTGTACAAATTTTTTCGTTGGGCTATTTCTCCCATGTACGAGTATGTAATGGACTTTTTTCGTTCAAACAAATTATATGAGTGTAAAACAACCTGCTGACCATAATAATAAGCACTATCATAATTTTCTGACTCATAATACTTTTCAAAAGTATGATAAATTTTATTAAACGTAGCGGTATCAATGGTTAATGACTTATTTATCAACTCATCAGAAACACACTGAGTTGAAAGCGATACAATTATCGAGAAAAAAACAAAACTTATTTTTAAAAATTTAGGCACTAATTTAAATTTAAAATTTAGAATCCGAATTTCACTACTTTGTAAAAATAAAATTTATTTTGCCAATTCAATAAGCAATTTGAAATAAAATGTAATTTTCTTTAATTGAGTGAAACAATAATGTGGAAAGTTGAGATTCTCAAAATACGTATGCTAAAAAACGAACTTTGTTGACGAACTTGCTAATGTTAAATCCCCTATCTCAATATTTTTCTGGCAAAAGCAACTGTAAAGTACGACATCATAAACACACCTATAAATCCTTGAAGGCTTGCGATTACTCGTAAAAATCCGACAGGAGAACAGTCGCCATAACCAATTGTAAAGAATGTGATTGCACTATAATACATTGTATTTAAAAATCTGGACATGAAACCAGTAGCCGGGTCAATGCAGTTAATTGCAGTATCCATCATATATGGCAAAATGGTATGAATTAACGAGAAAAATAAATATGTAACCATTGTGCTCAGAAAAACGCGAGATGGAGAAGTCGCATATAATCCAACCTTATCAAACATTAACCATTTAAAACCGTAGGCAGGAAACTGCCAAATACCGTGTAATTTATTTTTAGATAATGCAACATGAAAATCTGATTTTTGTTCAAATCGTTTGAATTGCACATAAGCTAAATCTTCGAAATTATACAATCCTATATTTCCATAATTTTCTTTTAAAATTCTAAATTGTTCGGCTTTTTCGAAATGCGTAGTATCTGTTTGTAGACCAATTATTTTGTCAACTTTATTTTTATACCAATCGATATCAATTCGCCCAAGCAGCCTCATTCCTACTATATTCAGGTTAGTAATTTTAACGTCAAAATCGTAGGGCTGAATATCCAAAATGTCGCGAACTATGGTATCGGATAAATCGACATAATCGCATTTAGCAACTCGCAAATCAATATAATTATCCAAATGGCACGATTTAAGAGATAAGGTTTTTAAATGCGATTTGTTAAACGAAACGTTTCCGACTCCAAAATCCACACGTTCTATTAAAATCTCGGCATCGTGAAATTCGAGTAGTTCAAAACTTTTGAGTCCGTTTCCCAAAATAGTTTTTTTAAATGTTATTTTCCCCTTCGAAAGTTGACAGGCTTCAAAAGAAATATCTCCATCGCCAAAAACAGCTCGGTTAAAATTTACTTTTCCGGAGCCAAATTCTATTTTTCGAAAATCTTTTTTCCCTGTTCCAAAGTCGGTTTGCTCAAAACTAATATCTCCTTTTCCAAATTTAGAGAAATGAAAATCGACTTTTCCGTCTCCAAATCGAGCGACTTTAAACGAAACTTCTCCATCGCTAAAATCGGAATTCAGGAACAAAACATCACCATTTCCAAAATCAGTATTTATAAAACTCAGTTTTCCTTTTCCAAAATCGGTATATTGAAAATTCTTCTCCCCTTCTCCAAAAAGCGTATTCTTAAACGTAATATCGCCTCCGCTAAAAATCACATTGGCAAAATCTACATTTCCATTGTTGAAATATACATAACTGAAGTCGGCATCGGCTTTTTCGAAATTAACGGAATCAAAATTTATACCGCCATTTATAAAATGTGCCTTTGAAAAATTAGCAAAATCTCCTTGAAAAACAGCAAAAGAAAAATCGGTTTCTCCGTGTGAATCGAAAAAACAATCAATTGCCGAAAAGTTTTTTATTTTTACGATTTCGTCTTTTTCGATGTTTCTTGATTTTCGATAATTTTTTAACGAAAAGTTTTCGATATAACATTCATTAATATTTATATCTTCTCCATTATCAATTAATTGAAAAACCGTTTCTTGTTCAACAAATGCCTTTTCGATATAATCGGTTTCTTTTTTATTTATGTCGTAAAAAGAAATTGCTGCAGTGTTAGGGAATTTTCGTCCATCTTCTGTAACAAACTCAAGGTCTTTTATTTTAATTTTATAGCTAAGATAATTGGTTATCATCTTGTTTGCGTTTTTGATTTAATACAAATGTAGCTTTTTTGGCGGAAAAGGAATGGAAAATTCAGTTAGTAAACTATTTTTTTTCGAACAACAATAATTTCAATATAGAGCAACTCGTTTTGCTTTTTTTTCTATTAATTTTAATCCCCTTATGTTTGATAAAACGAAACATATTTAGGTGCTAAATTATTGCTTTACAGCCTATTTTAAGAGGATTCAAATTTTAGGTTTAGCAAAATTCATTTTGTATTTCGCAACAAAATAGTATCAGATAGTTATGTTAAACATTTACTCAAAAGCTCCCATTTTAAGCATGTTAATTTCCTTATCGGTTAAGAAACGCCATTTCCCACGAGGAAGATTATATTTGGTTAAGCCTGAAAAAACGACTCTATCGAGTTTTTTTACTGTATATCCGAAGTGTTCAAAAATTCTACGTACAACTCGGTTTCGTCCAGAATGTATTTCGACACCGACTTGGCTTTTATCAGCTGGGTCAACGTATTGCAATTCATCAGCTTTTATAAAACCATCTTCAAGCTCAATACCTTGAAGCAGTTTATCAAAATCATTCATATTAAACGGAATATCTAAATGAACATGGTAAATTTTCTTTTTATTATGCGATGGATGTGTCAAATACTTAGTTAATTCACCATCGTTAGTTAAAAGCAAAACACCAGTTGTATTTTTATCAAGTCTGCCAACAGGATAAACTCTTTCGGAACAAGCTCCCTTAATTAAATCGAGTACTGTTTTTTCAGCATGTTTATCCTCCAACGTTGTTACGTAATCTTTAGGTTTATTCAACAAAATATATACTTTTCGTTCAGGGTTTAAGTGTTTGCCTTCGAACTGCACATTATCGCTCCGATGAACTTTTATGCCCATATCTTTAACAACTACTCCGTTAATTGTAACAGCACCCGATTTTATATATTCGTCGGCTTCACGACGAGAGCAAATACCAGAATTAGCAATGTATTTATTTAATCGAATAGGCTCATCGCTTTTAAATGTTTTTCGTTTACTGTTTTCGGTTTTCCCTAATCTAGGTTTTGGATTTCTTTTATGTTCTGAATATTTCCTATCTTTTTCGGTAGATTTATCGTCTGAATCTCTTCTCTTATAAGGTTTTCTTTCGGTTGAAGTTTGCGAATCTCTTTTTCTTTCACGAGAAGGAGTATCATTATTAGAATACTTATCGTGAGATGGACTTTTTTTAAATGGTTTTGATTCAGACGATTTTGAGTCGTCATCACGTCGTTTTCTTACTATAGGTTTAGTGTCTTTATCCGAATATTTTTCGTCCTGCGCTCTTTTTTTGTAAGGTTTTCGTTCGTATGAAGTCGATTCTTTAGCAGGGTATTTATCGTGTGACGGACTTTTTTTAAATGGTTTTCTATCCAAAGATTTTGAGTCATCATCACGTCGTTTTCTTACAATGGGTTTAGTGTCTTTGTCCGAATATTTTTCTTGGTCTCTTTTTTTATAAGGTTTTTGCTCAATTGCTTGCGACTTTTCATCATTTTTTACAAATGAACGTTTATTGTTGTCTTTAGGGATTCTCGTTCTCATTTCTTGATTTATTTTAAACAAAGGTACAAAAATTATACTGTTCAAGCCTATTATTTTTTCAGATACTCTTATAAGATTATCCATGCTATTCCAAACAAATTCAAAATTTTCTTTCTAAACTTTAATTCAATTTTACAAACTTTATAAACTAACGAGTTTGGTAAATTTTAATTAGTTTTGCAAAAAAGAAAACAATGACACTCATAAAATCTATTTCAGGAATTCGAGGAACTATTGGAGGTAAAGCTGGCGAAGGCTTAAGTCCGATTGATGTAATGAAATTTACTGCGGCATTCGGCTATTGGATAAAATCTAAATCGACGGGCAAGGTAAAAATGATTGTAGGTCGCGATGCCCGAATCAGTGGCGAAATGGTAAATCACATTGTAGTAGGTACGCTTACTGGAATCGGGATTGACGTAATTAATATCGGGCTTGCAACAACTCCTACAACTGAAATAGCAGTTACTGAAGAAAAAGCAGATGGCGGAATTATTCTTACTGCAAGCCATAATCCTAAAAATTGGAATGCTCTTAAATTATTAAATCATAAAGGCGAATTTATTTCAGCCAACGACGGAATCGAAGTATTAGCTCTTGCCGAAAGCGGAGATGTAATATTTGCTGAAGTCGATGATTTAGGAAAAACTATAAATCGATACGACTATACTGATATTCATATTCAAAAAATTCTTGATTTGCCCTTAGTTGATAAAATGGCAATTGAAAACATGAATTATAAAATTGCGGTAGATTGTGTAAATTCAGTTGGTGGCACAGCAATTCCTCAACTTCTGAGAGCATTGGGAGTAAAAGAGATTATCGAACTTTACTGTACTCCAAATGGCGAATTTCCACACAATCCAGAACCACTTCCTGAACATTTAACCGAAATTTCGTCGGTTGTAAAAACTCAAAAAGCCGATGTTGGTTTTGTGGTTGACCCAGATGTTGATCGCCTTGCAATGATTATGGAAAATGGCGAAATGTTTGGCGAAGAATACACGTTGGTGGCTGTTGCCGATTATATTTTGCAACACAAAAAAGGAAACACAGTTTCGAATATGTCATCTACAAGAGCTTTACGAGTTGTAACTGAAAATCACGGCGGAAAATACGCTTCATCGGCAGTTGGCGAAGTAAATGTGGTAAACAAAATGAAAGAAACCAATGCAGTAATTGGTGGCGAAGGAAACGGCGGAATTATTTATCCTGATTTGCATTTCGGACGCGATGCGTTGGTTGGAATTGCTTTGTTTTTAACACAATTGGCAAAATCGGGCAAAAAATGTTCTGAACTTAGAGCAAGTTTTCCAAATTATTTTATTTCGAAAAATAAAATTCAACTCACACCAGAAATTGATGTTGATGGAATTTTGAAAAAAATGGAAGCAAAATATGCTCATATGCAACCATCAACCATTGATGGAGTAAAAATTGATTTTGAAAACGAATGGGTTCATTTGCGAAAATCGAACACCGAACCAATTATTCGTATTTATAGCGAAAGCACCACAATGCAAAACGCTGATAAATTGGCAAATAAAATTATTGAGGAAATTAAGGGGTTGATTTAATGATTTTGTTTGAATGTGAAATTTTAATAATTGTACAGAACACCGTAGGGACAAGGCATGCCTTGTTTCTACAGAAAAAAACAAACAAAACAAAACAATGAACCAAAACAACAATATTCCAAAATTGCGGTTTCCTGAATTTTCTGATACGTGGGAAAATAAAAAATTGATTATTACAAATTGTGAAAAATAAATAAAAATCATTTTAATTAATACGAAACGTATTTTAAACGTATGTTTTCAACGTAGAGACAAGGCATGCCTTGTCTCTACGGAAACAAACAAACAAAACAAACCAATGAACCAAAACAACAATATACCAAAATTGCGGTTTCCTGAATTTTCTGATACGTGGGAAAATAAAAAATTGGGCGAAATTGGAAATTTTATCGGAGGAGGAACTCCATCTACAAAAAATGCAAATTTTTGGAATGGAGATGTTCCTTGGATTTCAAGTTCGGATATTTCAGATGAAAGCATTTATAAAATTAATAAATCAAGATTTATTTCAAGAGAAGCCATTTCACAGACTGCGACAAAACTAATTCCTGCAAAAAGTATTTTAATTGTTTCAAGAGTTGGTGTTGGCAAAGTAGCAATAAATGAAACAGAAATTTGTACAAGTCAAGATTTTACCAATCTAATTGTTGAATTGGACAATTATATTTTTTTAGCATATTTAATTAAATTCAAAACCAATAAATTATTAGAATTTAATCAAGGCACATCAATTAAAGGTTTTGTGAAAAGTGATTTAGAAAATCTTGAAATTAACATTCCATCACTTCCCGAACAAACCAAAATAGCAACATTTCTCACAGCAGTTGACGAAAAACTCACGCAATTAAAACAAAAAAAAGAACTTTTATCGCAATACAAAAAAGGTGTAATGCAACAAATTTTCTCTCAAAAATTGAGATTTAAAGACGATAATGGTAACGATTTTGAAGATTGGGAAGAAAAAAATCTTTCTGATTTAGCAAAAATAATGTATGGAAAAGACCAAAAACAAGTTATAGATGAAAATGGTAAATATCCAATTTTAGGGACAGGCGGTATAATTGGTAAAACAAACTCTTTTCTATGTAATAAAGCATCTGTTCTTATTGGTAGAAAAGGAACAATTGATAAACCTGTTTATATGGAAACTCCATTTTGGTCTGTTGATACTCTTTTTTATACAGATGTTTTTTCTAATACATTTCCTAAATGGTTATATTTTCAATTTCAAAATATAAATTGGTATTTATATAATGAAGCATCAGGCGTTCCAAGTTTAAGTGCTTCTACAATTTATAAAATTAAAATTCAACTTCCTTGTTTTTCCGAGCAAACCAAAATCGCCAATTTTCTATCAGCACTTGATGAAAAAATAAGCAACGCTGAAAATAAAATAACCCTAATGGAACAATGGAAAAAAGGCTTGTTGCAAAAAATGTTTATATAACCTTATTTCCCGCATTGTCTCCTGCAAGGGACGCTACGTAATTGAACGCAGAAAATAACCACCTCGTCCTGCGGACACTCCTCCAAGGGAGGAGAATTTTTGGGGAGAAGAAAATGAAAAATTTCAATTTCAAAAAATCATAGTTCGAAGCTAAATTCCCATCCTGTGGAGGGGTGTCAGTTGAAAACTGACGGGGTGGCAAAGATTTTTCTGTAGATTGCTTTCATTTCTAGCAGTATCTCCTGCAAGGAACACTACGTAATTGAACGCAGAGTTCAAAGGAATTGAAAACTGCTTGAAAAAAGTTAGCAAATAAATTATTGAGGAAATTAAGAGGTTGATTTAGAAAAACGAACGATAAATTTAAACTTAACGCATTGTCGATTTCAAAATGAATTATACAAAACTAAACAAATACTAGGAAGATTGTATGTGCGAAAAAAGTAAAAGAAGCTTAAATTAAGCTTCTTTTACTTTAAATTCATAACTTTCCATTATAGGATTTGAAAGAATCTTTTTACAAGCATCTTCCACTAATTTTTCAGCCTTTTCTTTTGAATCGGCTTCAAGTTCCATCGTAATGTGTTTTCCGATTCGAACATCTAAAACAGATTTATGTCCGGTATTTTGCATCGATGTTTTTACTGCTTTTCCTTGTGGGTCAAGAAGAGCTTTTAGAGGCATTACATTTATTTGAGCAATAAATTTCATGTGTTTTTTATTATCAAGTTAAAAAATATAGATGTTATTATGTAAAGCAAAATTACGAAAGGAATTGCAATAATGTTTAGAAAAACAAATAATATTATCGACAATATTAAAAAAATATACTGTGTATAATTTTCAGAAAACTTAAAACTTTTCATTTTCAACGAAAACATCGGGATTTCTGATATTAATAAAAATGAACTTATAATAATTAATCCAAACAAAACATATGGATGAACTAAAATATTAGAAATGAATGAGTCTGGATTGTAATAAAGGATTAATGGAAACGACGCCCAAAAAATTGCATTTGCAGGAGTCGGCATACCGATAAATGAAGTTGTCTGACGAGTATCAATATTAAATTTAGCTAATCGTAGCGCAGAAAACACAGCAATTATAAAAGCCGAGAAGTAAAAAAAAGAATTTTCTTGTAAAAACATTATCTGATAAGTGTCTTGATGAATCATAAAAAGATTAAAAACGATTGCTGCAGGAGCAACTCCAAAACTAACAACATCGGCCAAAGAATCCAACTCTTTACCCATAGCAGAATATGCATGTAACAATCTAGCTGCCAAGCCATCCAAGAAATCAAAAACAGCAGCTATTAATATACATATAGCTGCAATATGCAACTTATCGCTAAAAGCAAATACTATCGCACATGACCCACTAAATACGTTCAGAGAAGTAATAAAATTCGGAATGTGCTTCACTATTCCTGTTGCGTTTTTTGTTTCCAATTTTATAGTATAACAATAATTTATACAAAAATAAGTTTATTCTTTTAATTCGAGTAAGAAAAAATATTATCTTGCGTTAATAATTCAATTTAATGACTAAAATACGACTTTTTGCATTTTCTGTCTCGTTGCTTTTGTTAGCATTTACAACTAAAGCTCAGGTAAAATATAGCAATGAATTTTTGTCGCTTGGTGTTGGTTCAAGAGCATTAGCGATGGGAAATTCATGTATTGCTTCTTCAAATGATGCAACTTCAACTTACTGGAATCCTGCGGGCTTATTGGAACTTTCGAGCGATATGCAAATGGGTGCAATGCATTCGGCTTACAGTTATGGAATTGCTTCGTACGATTATGGAGCCGCAACTTTTAAAACATCAGATTCATCGGCTTTAGGTTTTTCGATTATTCGTTTTGGAGTTGATGACATTCCAAATACACTAGATTTAATCGACAATAACGGTCAAATTCGATACGATTTAATAACTTCTTTTTCGATTGCCGACTATGCATTTGTTACTTCCTTTGCAAAAAAATCGAATGTCAACGGACTATCTTTTGGTGGGAATCTTAAGATTATTCGTCGAATAGTTGGCGATTTTGCATCAGCATGGGGGTTTGGGCTAGATGTATCGGCAATGTACGTGAATAAATCATGGCGTTTTGCAGCCGTTGGTCGAGATATTACGTCAACATTTAATGCATGGAAATTTAATACAGAAACCTTTGAAGATGTTTTTGATGAAACTGGAAATGAAATTCCTGAAAATTCAATTGAATACACAATGCCACGTTTAATTCTTGCTGCTGCAAAGACTTTTAAAATTTCCGAAAAAATTAATTTAACAACAGAAATTGATGGAGATATAACTTTTGATGGAAAACGAAACACCGTTTTACGAACCGATTTCCTCAGTCTTGATCCGCATGCAGGATTGGAACTTTCTTACAAAAACAAAGTGTTTTTGAGAGGTGGCGTTTCAAACATTCAAAATGTATTATTGTTTGATAAGCAAACTGCCATAAATATGCAACCTGGACTAGGGCTTGGAATATCTTTGAACAGATTATACATCGATTATGCTTTATCGAATATTGGAAATAAACTTTTCAATATTTATTCTCACGTATTTACTTTGCGGCTGGCAATCAACAAAAAAGGTAATGTGTCATAAATGGGGCACAAATTTAATAAAAATACGTATTACATTGGTTCGGCAATATTTTAGATTTCTCCTATCGTCGAAATGACAAACTATTATATTAATTTACACATCAACAAAAAGAGAATCCGAGTTCTGCTGAGGAGCAAACCGAAAGTAATAATATTGATGTAAAAAAGTAGTTTAAAGGATGGATTTTTTTCATCCATTTTCATTTACTACTCATTTGCAAAATGGCTAAGAGAACATTCTAAACATTGGTAGCCTTGTTTGACTTTTCTTTTTCCGTCTTTATGTACTTTATTTTGAACTACAAACTATACATTATTTCCATAAAACAAAGAAAGAACATTGAAACCTTTTCAACGTTCTTTCATTTTTTTTTTACCTAGTATGGTATAATACCAATTCTATTTCCATATGACACATAAGTGATTTTTTAGATTCCCTTTTTCAAGGGAATGTGCCTCAAAAAATTACCACATACCCGCAAAAGCGGGTATCTTATTTTTAAATTGTGTCGGTCACATTGAATCATAATTGGGATAAAACATTTTAAGCAACATTTTTTGCCACGTAGTCTTCCAATACATAAAACAAAAAAGCCACTCGTTTGAGTGGCTTTTTCATATTATTACTTAATCTGATTATTTCATCAAATTAATTTTCTTAGTAATTACATTGTCACCAGCAACAACTTTTACAATATAAGATCCTTGTGATAAATTAGAAAGATCAATTGTATTGAAATTGTCAGTTGCGTTAACTGTAGCAACAACTTCGCCAATCATGTTATAAACATTGATAGTAGAGTTATTTGCATTTGTAATGTTAACCATTCCATTTGTTGGATTTGGATAAATTCTAATGCTTTCTGAAGTTGTATTGTTTACACCAACGACTTGGTCAACAACAACATCGTCTAAAGACAATTCATAACCATCGTTATATTCAAAAACAAATCCTAATTTAACTGTTTTATTTGCATAAGCAGTTAAATCAACAACAACTTGAGTTTCAAATAAATTGTTTGTACCATCTGTATGAGCAAATTCTTCTGTCCATACACCATCAGCATATACTTTTACGTAGAAAAGAGAAATCCAACTGTCAGCAACACTACTTTCAGTATGTAACCAGAATTTTAAATCATAAGCTGGAGTTGCTGGAATTACAATACTTGGAGAAACTAACCATTGAAAATCAGGAGCAGAATATCCAATACCTACTGAACCTAAACCTGAATAAATATAATCAGCACCTTGATTTGTAAACGATGTAGAATCAACAGCAAACCAAGAACCACCGTCAGCCATGTCAGTACCATCAGCTAATGTTCCTGTCATATTTGACCAACATGCTTGCCATGCAGCAGCATCTTCGAAATCTTCTGTGTATGGGAATGCAGTTACATCAGCACAAGGAGTACTGAAAGCAAATGGACCAACCCAAGCACTTACGTCTCCACCGCAATCAGCTTGTACATAAAATTCATAAGCAGTTCCTGCAGTTAATCCTGAAACAGGATAAGTTGTAGCAGTTACTGCTACTGGAGTAGCTGTTCCTATATCGAACCCAGCTTCGTCGTATGCAACATTCCAAGCTGTTTCAACATCACCAATTGTCCAAGATAAAGAAGCAGTCGTTTGTGTAGTTGTTGCAGCTAAAGCTGTTGGAGCAGCACAAGTTGGAGGAGTACAAGCTGAAGTAAATGAAGATACAACTTGTCCTTCAGTGATTGCATCACAATCGTCAATAGTATATAATTCTGTTCCAAAAGGATCGGTAATTGTGAAACCTACTTCACTATCCCAATCTCCTTTGTTATAGATAACTTCAATAGCTTTTGCATCGCAAAGAGCAACTAATTGTTGTCCTGCACTTCCGTCAGCTAATTCAATAGTTGCAACTGCAACGCCACTCTCAGTTACTGTAAGAGTTGCATTGTTCCAACCATCACCATAAGAATCTCTTAAATCGAATACATATTCGCATTGGTCAGCAGGTAAGCAATTTGGAATTGTAAAAGCGAATGGACCAACCCAGTCACTAGTACCTGTTCCACAAAAATCTTGAACATAGAATTCATAATTTCCAGCAACTAAGCCAGCAACTGGCCAAGGATTTGATAATGCTAATTCGTTAGTTCCTGTTCCTAATGTAAAACCAGCAACACCATATTCAACATTCCAAAATTCAGCACCACCAGTAGTCCAGCCTAAATCGCATGAAGAAGGAGTAATATTTGTTACATTTAATGCAGATGGCACTGGGCAATCAGCAGCAGTAGTAAATGTATATACAAATGACCATGCACTTTGCTCACCACCACAATCGTCTTGAACATAAACATCATAATCGGTATTTTGAGTCAAACCTGTCAAGGTTTTAGGATTTGTAGCAACAATTGTAGTTCCTGCTCCTAAAACAAAACCAGAAACACCATATTGTAAATTCCAAGCAGCAGCACCACCTGTTGTCCAAGCAATGTCAGCACTTGTTGTAGTAATATTACTTGCAGCAACATCGTAAGGTTGTGGGCAAGTTAAAGCAGAACCAACATTTAATCTAATATTCCAATTTCCTGTTAAAGAAGCTGATAAATCATTTAAATGAGCCCATCCACCGTAATAAAGCCAGTTACCTTGAATATTTACTGGACCAGCATCGCAACCAGCAGGATAACCTCCAGCATTGTAAGTTACATTGTAACCAACAAATAAAGGAGTTCCATCAATTGTAAAAGAAGGAGCTAATACGTATGTATTCCAACCATCAACCCAAGTAGGTACGGTTTGATAATGTATTGGCATTGCACCACCAACAATATTTGTGTCAGTATAAACTAAAATCTCTAATGCAGTAATTTCAGCTGCATCGTTAAGACCTATTTTAATTTCAAGACCTTCTTTTCCAATAAAAGGAGCTAAATCAGCTGCTTGAAATTCTGTAAAAACTGCCAAATCTCCACCACCAGCACCAATAGCAGTACTTAAACCACCATCGTTGTAAAGTGTATCTTCAACAGCACTAATTGATTTTGCTACACTCGCTGTGTTTGTAGCTTTAATTGCTTTAAATGTTTCTTTTTGTTTTTTTACAACTGCTATCGAGCTTTCATATCTGCTCTGACCGTAAGAAGTAAACACAATCGCAAACATTAAAAATAAAAAGGTAAATTTTTTCATAATTAATTAATTTTGGTTTAACTTATTTTTGAACTACAAAAATATAAATAAATAATATAAAAACAAGAATTTATCGAATAATAACAAACTTTCCTGATTGAATCTCGACTCCTGAAGTGATGATGTAGATATAAAGTCCTGTAGATAAAGAAGACGTATTAAGTATATGCGAAGAATTCTTCGCATGTTTTTCAACACAAACTTGACAGCTAATATCCTTACCACTAACATCTTGAACTCGTAAATTTGAGTTTTCAAAATTAGAGTCAATAATCACAAAATCTTGAGCGGGATTTGGATAAGCATTTATCTTAGATAGTTTTAATTTTTTATCAACAATAATATCCGTTGAATCGCTTTCTGAAATTATAAATTTATAAGCTCGATAAACTAAATGGTCTGATTTAGCAAACGATATTTCATGAACTATTGTGCTATCTGGTCGAACTTCTGTCATAGAAGGAAAAAGATTACTTGGTCGCCAGCCCCAATTAATAAAGGTGTTTCCATTTGGCAGCCGTTGAACATTTCCTGAACGAGGAGATGAAAAATGCAAGGGATGTGTATAGCCCCAAACTAATCGAGCTGTTTTATTCACTTCGTCAAGTTCATATTCTTTGGCACTTGATACTACATCTGTATGAAATAATCCGTTATCGAAAAGAGTTATGTTTCCATTCGACAATCTACGAGCATCGTGCTGTGTAGTGAAACCAATTGTATCGTTCAAAAAAGTAAATTGATTATTCTTTCCTCCAAAACGCCATTTAATATTACCAGTTTTCCCATTAATTAAAGTCAACTCATCCATTAAATAATTTGAGATTAATACGTTTCCGTTTTCATCAATATCTATTGAGTTTGTATGAGCATACGCAAAATAATGTGATGTTAAATCGACGTAATGTAAAGCGTCGGCAAATTCAAAATAATCCCAAGTTCGGAATTGAAAAATTACATTCTTTTGAGAATCAAGTCCTTGAATAACAACTCCTGTAACCTGAGCTTCCGGCTCTCCTCCTTCAATATATTCACTCATATCAACAATTTGCACATCATAAGCCAATAAATATGAGTTTCCGTTTTCTAATAGTTGAAAATCGTGAAAATCTGCGTTATACCCATTTCCACATGCAAAAGAATCGACTATTGCAAAAGTTGTATCTAATGTATAGAAACTGTATCCATAAGGATTAAAAAAACTGTATTGTCCATTTTTTTGTTTGGTAAAAGATAATCCTCGATTATTATCTTGAATATAAAGATAAGGGTTCAAATTGTGGTCGATAATAGAAATAAATCTGTCGTAATAACTCGCATATCCTGATGTATTTTGAAAAAAAATATAACCCTCATACGGATTGTCGTAAGCAAGAGTCGAAATATCAGGAAACGACTCAGGTATTGATTTTGTTTTATAAAGTGCAGTATTTACTGAAATATAATTCTCATTATACGGAAGATTTTTCGAACCATTTTTTGTCGTAAAAAAATAAAAATTCAAACTATCAATTACGCTACCATCGAGCCTGACAATATTTTGTATGCTCACATATATTTTATCGTCTGTATTAAAATCGACATCTGGATTTATAATTACTGTTTTTCCATCTGGAGATAGAGTTATTTGTGCGGTATGATTTCCAGTTGAAAAACTGTAAATATCGAAAGAATTCGAATTTAAAGAATTAGGGTTTATCAAATCGCCATCCCTGAAAATAATATTTGTTTCAATATTATGGTATCTAGAATTGGGAATAGGCGAAAGAAATTCATATTGTGCCGAAACAATTGAGTTTGTGAATAGAAACAATATTATAACAAAAATTCTATAAGCCATTAATTTCAATTTTTCTTACAACGGAATATTCTTTCGATTTCAATGAAATAAAATACAAGCCTGCTGAATATTTTTGTAAAGATATATTTTTTTGAAAATACTGATTTCGAGTTATATAGTCGCAAAAAAGAACTTTTCCAAAAATATCGATAAGCTGAATCGTAATATCTTCAAATAAATTATTTTTAAATTTAATGTTTAACTCTCCATTCGTAGGATTTGGATATACGAGAAGGCTATTTTGCAAATCATTTTCATCAATCGCAGACTCTTCAAATAAAGTAAGTTTATCTAGCCAAAGAGTGCTTTCCGGCTTAATATCGCTGGTATCTGATGAAAGAGCAATAATATTAAAACTGTCAGGATTTTCAGATGAAACATAATTTATCGGAACCTCGAAATATGTCCAATCAAGAACTTCGCCCGAAGTCAATATTCCCGAACCAATTGTATCTCTGTCACTTGTCGATGAATTGTATTTGAACAAATCGATTAAAATTCCACAACTATCAGTTGTGTTTGGCGAATATTTGTAATAGCCTGTTAGCTTGCTTGGTCTTTTGGTATAAGGTTTTCCTCCTGAAACTTTTGCTTTTTGTGTATATGTATTTACTTCAAAATCTCCCAATGTAATTACACCAATTAAGGTAGACCCAACCTGACTAATAAAAGTGCTTTTCAACTCAACGGCGTAAGTTCCATTGTATGCACTCGATTCCTTAGTAACAGGAACAAATGTTCCAATCATAAATGTTTCGTTAGAGCTATCCCATTCCGATGGATTATAAAATTGTCCTGTGTTTGTCCAATTTTCGAAATCAAGATTAAAGTCTTGAGCTACAACAAAATTCGATGAAAAAATCAATATGATTATAAAAACCAGTTTATCCAATATTCTAAATTTTCTTATTTCATTACAAAAATAAAAACTATTATTAATAAAGTGTTACTTTTGTGAAAAATGAAAATATTATTTGATTAAATGAGCCAAGAAAATATTTACTTATCCATTCCGACTATAAAATTTGCTGAAAATAAAGTTTCTAACGAAGATATTATCGACAAGGTAAAACAGAATTTTACAGGCTCTAGTATCGAATTAAAAAAAATAATTACCGGAATTAATTATATTTTTAACTACTGCGATTCAAAAAACCGATTTTTAGGAGTTGCCGAAGGAAAAACGCCTATTGATTATGTTGTAGAAGCCGGGAAACAATGTTGCATCGATAACAATGTAAAAATAACAGAAGTTGATGCATTGATTTATGGCGGAATATATCGCGATTACTTTGAACCAGCAACGGCAATGGAAGTTGCAAACAAAATCGGTTTGAAAAAAATATATGCCTTCGATATTACAAATGCTTGTGCAGGAATGATGCAGTCGGTTATTGTCGCATCGGCATTAATGAAAAGTGACGCATCAATAAATAAAGTTATTTGTTGCACAACCGATTTTCCCGATGTTGCCATAGATTTTAACATAAACTCATTTTCTGAGTTAGATGAAAAAGGAGCAGGATTAACACTAGGAAGTGCTGCCTCTGCATGGATTTTATCTCGCGAACCTTTCGAAAAAGGATGTTTAAAATTGGTTGATGGAATGAACACCTCGTTTACAGAAACATACAGTATTTGCCAAGTACCAATCACAAGTCGAAAATTTTCATCGTTGAGTAAACAAATTTTCGATTTGGGCATTGAACATATTCCTGTAGAAATTCACAAAATTTTGAAACGTACAGGTTGGGAATTAAATCAAATAGACCACTTTATTTCGCATCAACCTGGCAAAAAAATTATCGAAAAAGTTTGTGATAAATTAAATATTGATGTTGCAAAGGCTCCAATCATTCACCACTTGTATGGGAATACTGTAAACACCACTCTTCCAATGAGTTTAGAGCATTTGAATAAAAACAGTAAGCTCAAAAACGGCAATAAAATTATTATGAATACCGCTGCTGCTGGTTTTACAATGGTTACGATTGCAGGAGAATGGGTTAAATTATGATTGCAATTTATAAGAAAATCAAAACGCTGTCCAAGGTATTTGGATTCAAATTTTCTTATTTGCTCGTTCCTTTGGTTTATGGATTATACAAAATAATTTTACACTTATTTTTTGGGATTGACTATGTATTTTTCCATCTAAATATCAAAAGAACAAAGATCGTTAAACCTATTTTTTTAATTGGGCATCCGCGAAGTGGTACTACCTTTATTCATCGCTTTATTTTAAGCAATAATTTACAATTGAAAGGCAATCAACTATGGGAAATGATATACTCAGCAATCTCATTACGAAAAATTCTGAAGCCATTTCTCCCGAAAATGAATGCTATTTTTCTTAAACGAAATGGATACAATGCTGCAATTCACGAGACTGGGCTTATTCATGCCGAAACTGATGATGCTGCAATCATGTTTCGCTATTTCGATGGGCTATTGCCATTTTTGTATTTTGATGCATGGAAAAAATACAAATCGGATGATGAATTAATTCAGGCGTTGAATCAACATGTTGGAACAAAAAAACATCAAAAATATTTAACTCGTTTTTATAAAAGAGGATTAAACAATACTAACAAACGTATTTTCAGCAAAACCTTTTCGGGAATTTTATATATTGATGAATTAATCAATAATTATACGGATTCAAAAATTCTAATTATTATTCGAAATAGAGAAGAAGTAATTCCTTCGAGTCTTTCTTTAGTGAAAAGCATGTTGTCGAATTTTATCGATTTCAAAAAAATTGACGAGCAAAAAAAACAAATATTCTACAAAAATATTCTTGTTGTTTCAAAATATTATTACTCTCGATTAAATGAAATAATTAGAAATGAAAAATATAAATCGTTCGTCTTTCCAATCAATTATATAGACTTGAAAAGCAATTTCGTAACAACCATGACACGAATATATAAATTTTGTGAGTTAGAATTAAACGACTCAGCCTTAAAAGAAATTGAAACACAAGCCGAAAAACAAAAACATCACAAAAGTAAACACGTTTACAGCCTCGAAGAATTTGGTTTAAGCAACGATTTACTTTATTAAAACACCGATTACTCAAAAAAATGTATAGGTTTCAAAATTTATATTTAATTTTAAACCAAAATATCTGAATCCTGAAAAGAAATTTACAGCATATTATCTTTTTGTTCGCAGTTCTTCTGTTGATTGAGTTTCCATCGACTTCGAACGCACAATTCTACTATGGACATCAGATGAATTTTGGAAAAAGTAGAGTTCAATACAAAGATTTTTTTTGGCAATATTTCCGGTTTCAAAAATTCGATACTTACTTTTATGTTGGAGGACGTGAATTAGCTGTTTTTACAGCACAAATTGCTGACAAAAAAATCAAAGAAATTGAAACTACGTTGGAACAACCTTTTGGGTCAAGAATCATTTTTATAATTTACAATAAACTACCTGATTTTCGCCAAAGTAATATTGGATTGGTTACAGGCGACGATTCGTATAACATTGGAGGAGTTACTCAAATCGTAAACAATAAAGTTTTTATATATTTTGAAGGCGATTACGGTAAATTTGAAAAACAAATTACAGCAGCAATTGCCGAGGTTGCATTAAGTAATGTTTTGTACGGAAGTGGGATTAAAGATAAAGTTGCAAGTTCGACTCTTCTTTCTTTGCCCGAATGGTTTACCAAAGGTTTGGTTTCTTATTTGGCAAACGACTGGGATGTAGAAATAGAAAATAAAGTTAAAGATGGAATTTTAAGTGGAAAATATGCAAAATTCAATAGTTTAACCGGAAAAGATGCCGTTTACGCTGGGCACTCTATTTGGAAATTTGTTACCGATAAATATGGAAAATCAATCATTTCAAATATTGTATATATTACTAAAATTACTAAAAATGTTGAAAGTGGCTTTATGTACGTGATTGGAACCGGACTAAAATATATGTCGTTTGAATGGTTAGATTTTTACAATCAAAAATATTTAGAACCTAGCAATCAACAATATACACCCGATGGAAATGGAATTGTAAAGAAAATTAAAAAACGTCGTGTGTATAACGAAGTTAAAGTGAGTCCTAATGGGAATAAGATTGCTTACGTTACTAACGAATACGGTCAATACAAGATTTGGATTTACGATAAAAATACCGAAAAAGCACTTCGCATTTTCAAAAAAGAACATCGGCTCGACCAAATTGTCGATTACTCAATTCCTTTAATAAATTGGCATCCTAGAGGCGAAGTTTTAACCATCATAACCGAACTCAAAGGCGAGTTGCAACTCATAAATTATGTACTTGAAACAGAAGAATATATTACAAAATTTCTTCCTTATTTCGAAAAAGTTAATGACTTTTCATACTCAAGCGACGGACTAAAAATTGCCCTTTCGGGTGTAAGAAATGGCATCAGCGATGTATATGTTCATCACATTGCAGGAAATACTAACGAACAAATCACGAAAGATTTTTCCGAAGATTTTTCGCCTCGGTTTATTGAAAATTCCAGTAAAATAATTTTCTCTTCAAATAGGCTACTCGACACATTGAAAGATGAAACAAGCATAAGAGCAAAAACAAACAATAATTTCGATTTGTTTATTTATGATTATGCAAACAAAAAAAATAATCTAATACGATTAACTAATACAGAGAAAGCAAATGAATTTGCAGCTTATGAAATCGAGAAAAATAAATTTTATGCTATTTCCGACGAAAATGGAATAAAAAACAGACATCAAATTACTCTTGATTCAACAATTAGCTATATTGATACAACAACGCATTACAGATATTTATCCTTCGATAATCCGGTTACAAATTATTCGAGAAATATACATCAACACGATTACAATCCAACCAATAATACTTTTGCTGACATACTATTTTTGAACAATAAATACCGTATATTTTTACATTCAAACACCGACAATAATTTATTTTCAGGAACTTACCAAACATCAGAATATAAGAAAAAGCAAAATGTGCAATTGCTCGAGAAAGAAAAACCTTTGTCAAAAGAAACAAAAAAAAATATACCGATTCAATTCACTCGTAGGGATTCGAGTTTAGTTGATACAATTAAAAAAGACGCTTCCGATACTACCCAAAATCAATTTGTTTTACCGCAACAAACAGTATATTTTACGTCATTCTATTACAATCAATTTGTATCGCAAGTCGATTTTAGTTTTTTAAATACTTCTTATCAAACTTTTTCGGGAGTAAGTGGAGGTTATTACAATCCAGGCATGAGCGGACTTTTTAAAATTGGAACAAGCGACTTATTCGAAGATTATAAAATTACAGGAACTTTCAGAATTCCTTTAGATTTAAACAGTGTAGAATATTTGATTAGCATCGAAAATTTGAAAAAAAGAATCGACAAACAACTCGTTTTTCACAAACAAGCTTATAATAGTTCTGATGCATATTCAATTATTAAAACCCAATCACACGAATTATTCTATCTAATAAAATATCCATTCAGCCAAGTTTCAGCGTTAAAACTCACACTAAGTTCTAGATACGATCGATTAGACTACCTCGCAACCGATTTTTACAATCTTAATCAGGAAAGTAAGTTTAACCTATGGAGTGGAATAAAAGCTGAATATATTTTCGACAATTCTCGCGATATTACGCTCAATATTAAGGAGGGAGTAAGAATGAAAATTTTTGGCGAATTCTATAAACAAATCAATAAAAAAGAATCGGAATTAATTGTTTTTGGACTTGATGCTAGACATTATCAACGAATTCATAAAAATTTGATTTGGGCAAATCGACTTGCAATAAGCACTTCGCTGGGAAGAAGCCGTTTGATTTATTTCCTTGGTGGAGTTGACAATAAACTTCGATTGGCTGAAGACCCAAGCAAAACTTTCGATTATTCAATTCCAATCGACACAAAACATACTTATGCATATCAAGCAATTGCAACTAATATGCGAGGTTTTATTCAAAACATTAGAAATGGAAATAGCTTTTTTGTTTACAACAGCGAGGTTCGTTTGCCAATTATAAAATATTTTTCAAACAAACCTATAAATTCAGATTTTCTTGGAAATTTACAAGTAATTGGATTTTTTGATTTAGGTTCTGCTTGGTCTGGACTCACTCCTTTCGATAAAGACAATAATTACAATTACGAAATAGTGAACCGTGAATCGGTTACTGTGATTGTTGACATGGAACGTCCTGCATTGGTTTATGGATACGGCTTTGGACTTAGAACCAGAATGTTTGGTTACTTTGTTCGGTTTGACTGGGCTTGGGGAGTCGAGAAAGATGTTGTATTGCCCAAAGTATTTTATTTATCCTTATCGCTCGATTTTTAAAGGGCAAAATTGAAAATTGAAAATGAAAGAAATTAAAGAAGAAATAAAAAAACTGTCTCTCAAAAATTTTGAGGAAATCAAAAATATTCGAAGACACATTCACACAAATCCCGAACTTTCGTTCAATGAAACACAAACTTCAAAATTTATTGAAACCAAACTTTTAGAATTTGGAATAACAAATATTAATCGAATCGCAAAAAATGGAATTGTAGCACTAATCAAAGGTAAAAATCCAACAAAAAAAGTTATTGCCTTACGAGCCGACATTGATGCCTTACCCATAATAGAAGAAACCAACAAAACATATAAGTCGATAAATACAGGAATTATGCACGCTTGTGGACACGATGCCCACATTGCATCATTATTAGGAGTCGCCAAAATTCTACAGGAATTACGAAATAGTTTTAATGGAACTGTTAAACTAATATTTCAACCAGCCGAAGAAAAGTTGCCTGGAGGAGCCCATCAAATGATAACCGAAGGTGTATTAAAAAATCCGGATGTCGATTTTATTATTGCACAACACGTTGAGCCAACTATTGAATCAGGAAAAGTTGGTTTTAAAAGTGGCTTATACATGGCTTCAACCGACGAAATTTATATTACTGTAAAAGGGAAAGGCGGTCATGCTGCCATTCCAGAAGAGCTTACCGACACCGTTTTAATTGCCTCGCATATTATTGTTGCATTACAGCAAATAGTAAGTCGAAATTCTCGTGCATCGATTCCAACTGTACTTTCGTTTGGAAAAGTTACAGCAAACGGAGCAACTAATGTAATCCCCGATGAAGTTTTTATAGAGGGGACTTTCAGAACTATGAACGAAGCTTGGAGAGAGTCAGCCCATCAAAAAATATCGCAAATTGCAAAATCGGTTTCCGAAGCTATGGGAGGAAATGCAACAATTTATATAAAAAGAGGCTATCCAGCATTAATCAATAATCCTGAAATTACAGAAAAAGCGATTATCGCGGCAACTGAATATTTAGGAAAAGAAAACATCGAAAGTCTTGATATAAGAATGACAGCCGAAGATTTTTCGTACTTTACTCAAGCCGTACCTGGGTTAATGTATCGACTTGGAACTAGAAACGAAAAGAAAGGGATTTCACATCATCTTCACACTTCAACTTTCGACATTGACGAAAATGCACTAAAGACGGGAATGGAATTAATGTCGTTCTTAACAATTTCATTACTTAATCAGTAATAATCTTGTCCATTTTAACATCAAATTCGTCAACCGGTATTTTCTTAAATAATTGAAAGTCGAAGCAAACTCCTAATTTATATGCTTTTGTAGATAAGAGTAACTTATCATAATAAGCTTTACCTCTTCCCATTCTATTGTTTTTAATATCGAAAGCTACGCCGGGAACAATAATTAAGTCAATCGAATTTATTTCCATGAAATCCATTCCTTGAGGCTCCAAAATTCCAAAAGATTCGCCGACTTTCATATTCTGAAATCCGTTAAATTCTTTCAATATAAGAACATCTCCTTGAACAGATGGAAGAATTATTCTTTTTGATTTTACCCACTTCAATATAAATTCATGAGTAAAAACTTCGTTACTCATTGACCAATAAAGCATCACAATCTTAGAATCTTGAAAAACTTTCAAGGATTCTATTTTCTTCCAAATCAATTTAGATTTTTCAATTTTAGATTCCAAACTAAAATTTGCCTTAATCATTTTGATTTTTTTCCGCAAGGACTTTTTTTCCTCGTTAATCATCAATAGTTCGTTAATTTTTCATATTAATTTGATAATCAGAACTTTGACAAAGTTACCACAAGTTATTTATATTGTTGATTATTAGATACTTATAATTTTATCAAAAACAACTTTGTCAAAGTTGACCGAAGTATTAATAATAAAAAAAGGAGCCGAAGCTCCTCTGATTTTATTGATTTATAAAATAAACTACCGCTGCAATTGCACCAATTCCGGCTAAAATTGCAAGTGTAATCTTAATCCAACTATACGGACGCTCGCCCTGAACTTCTCCGGTACGAGCATTTACCATAAATCGATACACCTTTTCGCTATATCTGTAAGCACTTATCCAAATTGGCAGTAAAATATGTTTAAAGGTAATATCTTCATATGTCGTATTTACCGATGAAATTTGTTGATGGTCGCCTCCAATATCTCTCTTAATCATTGTACGAATGGCATCGTCCATTTTAGCTTTTGCATCGGTAAACCCATCTTTCATATCAATGTGATAGGTCTCCGTTTTAAAACCACTCAAAAACTTTTCATCATACGGAATAAGTTTATCTAAATCCCAAGGTTCGAGCCTTTCGGTATATTTTCGGGGTAAAGAATTACTCGCCAGTACAAGCACATCGTCAAAATTATGATAAATGTGTCCGCTTGCATATGTCCATCGAATTTTGGTAACCGTTCGAGTTGCTGTTTTCCCATCGCTACCTCTGTAAGTTTCGGTAGTTGTATAATTATCGCCACGTTGCCCTGTGTATGAACTTGAAGTTTTTGAATCGTAAGTCCAATATGGAATATACATTCCTTTTATTTTCTCGCTTTGACTTGCAAGCTTTTTTAAATCGTTAGGAGCCCACCAAAGACTATTTATCCAATTTTTAAATTCTAAAAAAGCTTTTTTAGCATCAATTTGAAATGGAAGAAGCGAACCCGGTTTAACAATTGATTGCGATGTTCCAGTTTTTACAACAATTACGCTCCCACAAAAAGCACAACTGTCGGAAATTATGTTTGGGTCGAAAGTTGTTTCTGCACCACATCCCTGGCACTTTACAGTTACTACTTCAACTTTATCAACGGAATCGTATTTTTCTGAAAGAAATTTTTCAAAAGAAATTTCTTTTATTTCTTCATTTGAGACAATAATTTCATTTTCAGCACCACAATATTCGCATTTCAAATTTGTTGTTCCCGGTTTATAAACCAATGATGCCGAACAGCCTTTACAAATAATCTCCGATTGATTTGTTTCTGCTGTTTTTGTGTCGAATGCATTACTATTTTCTTCCATAAAACTTAATTAAACCCCATCCTTTTTTGCTTAAACTCAAGGTGAGAATATTATGTAATTATTTATTCTTAAACTGTTGGAGGAATTGGAGGTACCGGAGGAATTGGTGGGGCAAACAATGCTGTCAATTCTTGCATTGTGCCTGCTTGTGACCAATTTGCCATACCTTCTTTCCAAACTAAACTTTCTTTATTAAATTGATTTTGCGTAATCATTTGACGAATTGTATTCAAATCAAATGGACCAGATTGTTGACCATTTACAACTACATGAAATTTTACCTGTCCTGGAACTGGTGGTGGCGGAGTTCCTCCACTTTGAGCATGTTGCTGATTTTGAGGATTCATGGTATTCATCATTTGCCCTGCCATGGCAAAGCCCATTCCCATACCCATTCCATCAGCAGCACCTCCGCCTGATGGATTTGTAGCAGCAGCCATCATAGCCTCAGCAGTTTGAAATTGAGTATATTTTCCTAAATCTCCAATAATTCCCATACTTGCTCGCTTATCAAGAGCCTCTTCAACATTTGGAGGCAAGGTAATACTTGCAACCAATAATTTTGTAAGTTCTAAACCATATTCTTTAAATTCAGGTTGGATTTTTTCATGAGCAAATTTTGATAATTCATCGTAATTAGAAGCCATATCCAATACCGGTATTTTGCTGCTTCCTATGGCGTCGGTAAATCGTGTAACAATTACATTTCGAAGTTGTTCGGTAATTTCGTCGGTTGTAAAATGTCCATCGGTACCAACAATTTCTTTGATAAATTTTACAGGGTCGGTAATTTTTAATGCATAATTTCCATTGCAACGAATTCTGATGGGACCAAATTCAGGGTCTCTTAACATAATCGGATTCGGTGTGCCCCATTTTTTATCGGTAAAGTTTTTTGTATTTAAAAAATATACTTCTGCTTTAAAAGGACTATTAAAACCATACTTCCATCCTTTTAGGGTTGAAAGAATTGGCATATTTTGAGTTGTAAGCGTGTACATTCCCGGTTGAAAAACATCGGCAATTTGTCCTTCGTTAATAAAAACAGCAACCTGTGTTTCACGAACCGTAAGTTTCGCATTCATTTTAATTTCGTTTTGATGTCTTTCAAAACGATAAACCATTGTATCATTGGTTGGGTCGAGCCACTCAATAATATCAATAAATTCGCCTTTAATTTTATCCCATAATCCCATAATATGTTGTTTTTTGATTTTTATTAAAAATATCACACTAATTTAGTGAAATAAAACAAAGAAGCAAAGCTTTTTTTGAAAAGCTTTGCTTGAAAAATATTATAATTATTTCCGCAAAAGAAATTATTTCAAAACAACTTTCTTTGTTAAAACTTCCTTGTCTGAATATACAACTACATTATAAACTCCATGACTTAATTCACTAATTGGAATAGAAATCAAAGTCAACGTATTATCGCCGACAAATGCTTTCTCTTTACAAATTTGCTTTCCAGTAATATCATATAAACAGACACTATATTCGGTATTTTGAATTCCGTTGAAATGAACGGATAATTGTGTTTCGTTTTTTGCAAATGCATTCAAATTGCTAAGACATGCAACTTGATCTGGATTAATAGAAACTATTTCAGAAAAAGTTTTATTGCCATCAAAATCGGTTTGTTTAAGTCTATAATAAGTAAGTTGAGTTAAAATCTCATTATCGTAAAAGTTATAATCCAAATACGAATTTGAATTTCCTGCACCATCAACTTTCCCAATCGGTTTCCAGATATTGGCATCATACGATTTCATGACAGTAAAATAGTCATTATTTTTTTCATTTGCAGTAGTCCATAATAATTCAACACCAACATCTTTTTTATTAGCCGTAAAATCTAATAATTCAATTGGTAATATGGTGCAATCCATGGCACCGCCTTCAGAAAAATTCCAAACTAAATCAAATCCAGCTGCTCCAGGAGACCAATTGTTAATCAACAAATAATATGAATCTCCTGCATTTACGGGTACTCCTGATACCCAGCTATCTCCAGTAACATCTTCAGAAACATCAATTGAAACATTATCCATTCCTGTATTTGTAACCCAATTTGTTTCAGTACAGTCAACACAATCAACTCCGCCACAATCAACTCCTGTTTCATCAACATCTTTAACATTGTTTGAACAATGAGTTCCATCGTTTATAAAAACTGCATAATCTTCAATTTCTCCATCAGAATAAGAATTACATGCATTTGCTGATGCTACGTAGGCTGATCTAGTGGTATAGACTCTTAATGCCGTTTTGCCAGCTCTAGCAGCAACAGGAATCGTTATGCTTGTAGAAACCGTAGTATTGTTGCCAGTTCCTATTTGATAGTACTCTGTTGCTTCAAAAACCATATCTTTATCCCAATCAAACCAAGCAACTGCATACATGCTAGTACCTACAAGAGTAGCAAACAACGTATAAGAACTTCCCTCATTAACAGTTGTGCTTAATGATGATGTGTAATCAGAATGAAAATCACTATTAGATGTTGATGTGTTATTAATTGTATTGAAAGTTACATTAGAAATATAATATGCAGCATCATCGGAGACATTATAGCAATAATCAGGAGCCATTGCATACGTACACCTTACTGGGTCTCCTAAATCATTACAATCGCTTGCATTATAAAGTGAGACATCATAATCTTCGAAAAAATCTTCAGGTTTTACATTCAAATCTAATCTTCCACTTTCGGTAATCTCGAAATAATACCAACTCGAATAATTTTCACTTAAATTACATCCTCCACAAACAGACATTAAGCCAGGTCCAGGACTAGCAGAATTCACATTGGTGGCACCACAAATAGCGGTAGCACTTGTGCAGTCATTATTTGTTTGGGAAGTTCCGCAATCTTCGCAAGAAAAATCAATCGACCATCCAGGAGCATTTGTAGCTGCACTGCTATAAAACCAAAACGAAAGACATCCACTTTGATCTGTTGAGACAAAAGGTTCGGTAAAAGTACCTAAAAGATTTACGGGAGTGGCTAAAGTTCCATATCCATACCAAAATGGAGTACTACCTTGTGTAGGTCCATTCAATATGCCTAAATAATCAGAACTATTAATACTCATAGATGTAAAATCGGCTTTTAAACATTTACCCGTCCTATCTGGGCAAAATGTTCGATATGTACTGTTGCTCAGGTTCGGGTAATTTGCGGCACCTCCAGCATCTTGATATGTTCCCTCGCAAGTTGGAACCATACATGCCCCTAAGTATGTTCCTTGCAAGGTAGCAGACGGATGTATATAAGTTCCCTCAGCTTCTGGACATTTAATATAAAATGTATGCGAGTTTCCAGTCGCATTATCATCATCAACTAAAAAATAATATGTTATAGATGCAGTTAAACTAAATGGACCAAAAGTTCCTGTTGTGCTTGTTTGATCTATACAAGTCCAGCCTACTGATTGGCAAGTAGCTTCTTGATAAGCATAAGACAAATTAGAACCGGCAGAAGTTACCACAATATAGTAATCATCGGTTGTAGCAGGAGTAAACGAGTAAATATTTTCTAAACCAGGAACACCTGTACCACAGAAACTTGTATTCCACTCTCCAGAACCACCCGATGTTACCGTTTGCGATGACCCACAAGTTGCAATATTAGTAACACTCGCACATGGTCCTGTTAAACCTGGATCATAAACACAAATACTAAATGTACCATTATTATTGTTTCCATATTCCCAAAAACGTATATATATTGTAGAACCAACTGTTAATCCACTCGCATCTATCTTTGGCATTAGCAAACCATTTTCACTATCATCATCAGAGCATTCAATCAAGGTTAATGCTCCGCAAGAACCCGAATAAATCGCCATCCCTCCGTCAATAATAACACCACTATCATCAGAATCAAAAATCAAATGACCTGATGCAGGAACTGTAACGGTAAACCAAACATCACCGCCTAAATAGTTACCACAACCTGGTGCGGTTTCTCCAGCAGATGCAGTAGCAGTTGCATTTGAATAAACAGAAAAAGAACACGTTCCTCCTACAGTTAAGGCTGTTGCACAACCACAATCGTCAAAAGTAGAACAAGTAGAAACTGTTAATGTAGCAGCATTCGATGTAACAGATGGTGCACAAGTACCTGAAACAATGCATCTATATTGATACCCATTATTCCCAATAACAACGGTATTTACATTTAAGGTTGCAGTAGTCCAGTTTGCATAAGTTGGATTTGAACCTGCAAGCGTAATATTATTCCAGCCCGAACCTGTATTCACTTGCCACTGATATGTTAAGCTAGCACCCGAAGCAACAACAGTATATGAAGTTGATGTTCCTGCTGAAATACTCGTACTTGTTGGTTGAGTTGTAATTGCCGGTAATGCATTAATCGTTCCTGTTTCTGATACAGCTGTACTCCAACAATCTTCACCTGCATCATAAGCTCTAACGTATATCGTGTAAGAACCAGCAGTTGTAGCTGTAATATATGTTGCGGCGGAACTTGCCGTTGAAGTTCCGCTTGATGTTGTCTGCCAATAGCAAACTCCTTCTGAACATGCACCTTGGGTAAATGTTATTCCTGTGCCAGCACATTGAGGCGAATTACTTGTAATAGCTCCAGGGTCAGCAGGAGCAGTACAAGGAGATGTAACATTGATTGTATAATCTTCTACCTCTCCATAATCCTCAGTACCACAAGAACTAAGTGTTCCTGTGTACATAATTCGAATCCTCATAACGGTACTTCCAGCAGCAGCACCTGAAGGAGGAGTAATTGTTGCCGTGTAAGGTCCATTACCAGGTGTTCCTGTAACAACAATAGTTTCATTTGCATCATTGAAGTCGTAATCCTGATTCCAGTCAACCCAAATTCCACATTGGTCGCTCAAATATGGATCGCCATTTGTTACGGTAATTGCATATCCTGTACCAATATCCATAGAAGTTGACTGAGCTGTATAATCTGCATATCCTCCAACAGTACAAGTAGCCGAGTTATTGGAAATACTTCCACATTGAACGTTACTAATATATTCATCACAAGTTGTTGCATCAGCATCACAATAGGAAGCGGTTACTGTTAAAGTTGCTGCATTTGAGGTTACAGATGGAGCACAAGTTCCAGAAACAACACAACGATATTCAAAACCGTCGTTACTAATAGCAACCGTATTAACTTCTAAGGTTGAAGTTGTCCAATCGGCATATGTTGGGTCAGTTCCTGCTACAGAAATATTACTCCAGCCAGAACCTTCATCAACCTGCCATTGGTAAGTTAAGCCATCGCCGGTAGCAGTTACACTGTATGTGGTTGAATTCCCAACATTGATAGTTGCATTCGAGGGCTGCACAGTAATTGCAGGCAATGCATTAATCGTTCCCGTTGCAGAAACGGCATCGCTCCAACAACTTGCTCCCGAATCATAAGCACGAACATACATTGTATAAGAGCCTGCTGTTGTAGCGGTGGTATAAGTTGCCGCAGAACTCGCAGTTGAAGTTCCGCTTGATGTAGTCTGCCAATAGCAAACTCCTTCGGAGCATGCACCTTGTGTAAAAGTAATACCTGTACCTGCACATTGAGGTGTATTACTTGTAATTGCACCAGGATCGGCGGGAGGAGTACAGGAACCTGTTACATTAATTGTATAATCCTCTGTTTCTCCATAAGTTCCTGTTTGACAAGAAGTAGGATCGCTTGTTTCTGTTGTCATAACTCTCATCCTTGTAGTCCCAAGACTTGCTGTTGCAGGAACTAAAATATTCAGAGTTTGAGTTGTTGGAGTATATAAATAATCACAAATTTGGAAAGACTCACCGGCATCTACAAAATCTCCATCTTGATTCCAATCAAACCAAACGAAAATATCTTGTTCATAAGCTCCGACAACGTAAAATGAAACAGAAATTTCATATGTAACTCCTTGTGCTACATCAGTTGATACTGCAGTATAATCGCCATAACTGTCGGCTCCTTCTTGTCCGCTATCATTATCAATAGCATTAAACGTAACATTTGTAATCCATTCGTCAGTTGTATTTGTAAAAGTCGATGTACAATAACAAGAAGTTGGTGCATTTAATGTAACAGTTGCAATACTTGATGTATTAGTTCCTCCTCCATTTGAACAAGTTGTAACACAGCGATAATAAGTAACTGCCGTAACAGTGGCGACGTAACTAGTTGAGGTCGCTCCTGATATATCAGAATAAGGTCCTCCCACTGCAGATGCAGATTGCCATTGATATGAAATACCACAGCCAGTAGAATGTCCTGATAAACTAATTGTACTTGTACTTCCATTACATACCGAAGCTGGTGATGGGGTTGCAGTTCCTGCATTTGGAGTACCAGAGCATGCTGCTACTGGAGTCCATCTATAAATTTGACCATTAGCGGGCTTTGTTGACAACGTAGTTGTTTCAGTAACTGTTGAAGCAGATGGAGAAGCCCCTGTCCCATCAAGTGAATAAAAAACGCCAGAAGTTGTTCCACTTAATCCTATTGAAGCAGACCCTGTATTTACAATATCCGATCCTTGGGTATAGATATATTCAATAACATTTGTCGTTTCATATAGTTTAACTTGAAACGAAATTACATCTCCACTAGAACCATAGTTCCATTCCATTGTTTTCCATTCAACAGTAAACACTTGATCAGGAGACGTTCCTGTTAGTTTATAATTAACTGTTCCTCCTGTATATACTTGTAAATCATCCCAAAGAGGAGCAACAACTGCTCTAGTAGTTGAAGTTGCTAAATTATTTGCTGTTGACGTTGCTGTTAATGAAGTATTAAAAGTTAACCATCCATTTGAACAAACCTTCAACTGAGTATAATTTGTGCATTCATAATTAAAAGTAAACCCAATATTTATAGCAGCACTTGTTGCATCATCGACACCAGCTGCGTGTATTGTAGTAGGTGTTGCATTAGCTGTGTATGTGCCACTAGCAGTTGTAAAAGTATAATTCAACTGAGCACTTATTGTTTCTGTCAATAAAAAGAAAACAATAAGAAATAAAATAAATTTTAAACAAAAAAAACGACTATTTATAATTACATTTTTCATTAAATATTTCTAATTCTGTTTAAAACAAATTTCAAAATCAATCAAATTATATTCGAGAGATGAAGAAACCATTAAATAATACCAATCACCATCTAAATTTTTGTAAGTAAATACATAGGGGAAAGAAGATGTTTTTGCATCAATAGTTTTAAAATCAGAAACTGCATTTTCACTACAATTTGCTTTAACAAGTGATGTTTCCAATACGAAACCTTGCTCACAAAGAACTTCGATATTTACGCTACTTGCTGAAATAGGTTTAAATTTATACCATACCGATTTGTGATTTAACTTAGTTGAGTCTCCATAGAAATCAGGACTAGCATCTTTATTACCTCCTTTTTGAGCAAAACAAGGGTCTTCTGAAATTAAAATGAGCTTTGCATTGTAAATATCGTCATTGATAGGTCTATTTGTCTCTTGAATTGGTGTATTATTCTTAATTTCGGGATACTCAATCATCTTTTTAGATTGCATGTAATGCATTTTTTGTAAAAACAATGAATCAACTGCCTGAGCTTTCGCAAAAGAAGATACAACAAGTTGAAGAACCACAAAAAAAATCCATGATAAAATAAAACGATTATTTAATATATTTTTCAAAGTTAACATATAGACGAAGTCGTTTTTATAAGGTTGCTACTTTGAATATACGATTTAGTGGATATATTTGTTTCAATTTTTACGTCTGCGATAAGGCGATATAGATAAACAAACATATGTCGAAGGCTAGTGTTAGTTTTCATTCATGAATTAATACAAAGTTACTTAAATTTACAGAAAATAAAAATTGCAAACTCTTTACTTTTTGACAAAAAACCGAAATTGTTCCACAAATTATTGGACTTAAGGAGGCAGATATCAATGCAAAAATATTTTTTTTGAAATAAAATAGTCATATGCAACAAGGTTTACAATATACATTCCCTTTTTAAAAATACTTAAATCAAGCGTTGTTTTGCTGTTGATAATTTGTTGAGATAATATTTGTCCATAAATATTGCAAATTGTGAGCGAATATATTTTGTTTTGTGTATTTATTGTAATTTGATTTTGATAAACGTCGATTATCGGTTGATGAAACATATTATTATTACCCAAGGTATTACATCCCGAAACGACAGCCGGAATGTTATAAATTGTTGTGTATTTTGCTTTTTTATCGGGACAAACCACTAAATAGTATGGAGTATAACTTATTCCATACAAATCTAGCACCGTATCGTTTTCAAAAGTTGAAAAACATGGATAAGTTGCTCCGTAATTATTCATAAAATCAACGACCATTTCATTATTGAAATTTAGCGATTCTATCCCCCAAATCCAAACATTATCATCCTGAAAAATTTGCCACATACTGTCGAGCATCGGAACGTGACTTTGGCAAGTTCCACAAGTATAGCCGAAAAAATCTAAAACAACCGTTTTGCCTTGGTTCAATTCGTCGAAAAGAGTATACGTATTATTGTTGGTATCGGTTAAGGAAAAGTCTTTGGCTAAAGTTTGAGCCGAACAATAATATATAGTTAAAAATAATATTAAGACTAAACTATTTTTCATTTTTCAAAGATACAAAAAAGCCTCTCAATGTTTTGAAAGGCTTTTGGTTTTATCTATAATTTCATGATTAATCTTTAATTCTCATTTTGTAGAATGAACGATAAACAAAATACAAGGCAATTAGTAAGAAAGATATTCCAACATAAGGAGCTATTGATCTAAACTGTTCAGCTATGGCAATTTCCATTGCTAAAAGTCCAAATAAAGTTGTAAACTTAATAATTGGGTTTAAAGCTACCGATGAAGTATCTTTGAATGGGTCTCCTACTGTATCGCCAACAACGGCTGCAGCATGTAATTCAGTTCCCTTTTCTTTCATATCAACTTCAATTACTTTTTTAGCATTATCCCATGCACCACCTGCATTAGCCATAAATATTGCTTGGAACAAACCAAAGAATGCAATTGAAATTAAATAACTAACAAATAGCGAAACTGGAGCATTGTTAATAATTCCATTCGTTTCTTGTGGTGCTGATAAAAATGCAAATGCAAGAGCGAATGAGAAAATTGCTATAAATATATTCCACATTCCTTTTTGAGCATATACAGTGCAAATTTTAACAACTTCTCTTGATTTTTCCACGTCAGCTTTTTTAGGAGCATTTGGGTCAAGGTTAATATTATCTTTGATATAAGCAACAGCTCTACTAGCACCTGTTGAAACTGCTTGTATTGAAGCTCCAGAAAACCAGTAAATAACTGCACCGCCCAATAAGAATCCCATAATTGTGAAAGGGTTCAATAAGTTTAATATTTCGGTAGGCTCAACTCCTAACGTGCCTTTAATGACGAGAATAAGGGAGAAAATCATAGTTGTAGCACCAACAACGGCAGTACCAATCAATACAGGTTTTGCTGTTGCTTTAAATGTATTACCCGCACCATCATTTGCTTCGAGATAGTATTTTGCTTTTTCAAAATCTGGTTTAAACCCAAATTCCTTTTCAATTTCTACAACTTTTTTATCTTGATCTTCTTCAATTAAGGATAATTCGTATATTGATTGAGCATTATCTGTTACAGGTCCGTAGCTATCAACAGCAATTGTAACAGGTCCCATTCCTAGCATACCGAAAGCAACTAATCCAAATGCAAATATGGAAGGATAAATCATAAAATCATCTAATCCAAATGTACTTGCATAATAAGCTATAAACATTAATAAAAAGAATACCATTCCTTTCCAAAATGCACTAAAGTTACCAGCAACCAAACCCGAAAGGATGTTTAATGAAGCACCGCCTCGCTTTGAAGCTTCTACAACTTCTCTAACGTGAGTAGATTTAGGACTTGTGAATAATTTAGTAAATTCAGGAATCAACGCAGCACCAAGAGTTCCTGCACTAATAATTGTAGAAAGTATCCACCACATATCCGTATTAATTACTTCGATTCCGTCTTTCATAAATTTCATTTCAGGAATCATTAAGTAACTTACAATAAAAGTTACAACTATTGAAAGTATAGAAGTTATCCAAACCAACGATGTTAGTGGCTTTTCGAAATCCATATCATCAACGTTTTTGTATTTTGCGTTACTGATGGCTCCATTAATCCAGAATGAAACGATAGAAGTAACAATCATTAAAATACGCATAACAAATATCCATACAAGCATTTGAGTTTGCAACTCTATACCAGTAACGGCTAATAAAATAAATGAAATTAAGGCAACTCCTGTTACGCCATACGTTTCGAAACCATCGGCAGTTGGACCAACTGAATCTCCTGCATTATCACCAACGCAATCGGCAATTGTACCTGGATTACGTGGGTCGTCTTCACCAATTTTGAAAATTACTTTCATTAGATCAGAACCTATATCAGCAATTTTTGTAAAAATACCACCAGCAATACGAAGTACCGATGCACCGAGAGATTCGCCTATTGCAAAACCTATAAAACTGGCTCCTGCATATTTTCCAGGAACAAACATTAGAATAACGAGCATAAGAATTAACTCTAATGAAATCAACACAACACCAATACTCATACCTGCATTTAAAGGAATGTTTAAAAGTTTAATCGGTTTTCTTTCTAAAGAAGCAAAAGCCATTCGAGCATTTGCCAAGGTATTCATTCTAATACCAAACCAAGCTACTGCGTACGAACCTAAAATTCCTAAAACAGTCCAACCTAAAATCATAGCAACACCCAAAAATCCAAAATGAGCTTCGGATAAATAGCCAAAATAAAAGGCTACTGCTGAACCAATAAAAACAAATAAAATTGCTAAAAATTTACCTTGTTGAATCAAATAAGTTTTACCAGTTTCGTAAATTACTTGAGCAACGTCCAACATTGATTGATGAGCTTTAAGATTTTTAACTTTAATAAATTGGTAAAGCCCAAAAAGCAATCCTAAAATTGTTATTAAAAATCCCCAATACAAAATGTTTTGTGATTTTATTCCTGCGGGAATCACTAAATCAGCTTCGCTTGCAAAAGTCGAAAGCGGAAGCAAAATACCTGCTAATAATGCTAATAATACAGTCTTTTTCATTCGTTTTTAAATTTTAGTTTAGTTAAATTCTCATTTACAAAAATAGAACATCTGTTTTGTATAACAATACTTTTTATGAAAAAAAAATAGTTATTTACCTGAATTTCAAATAGTCTTTGTATATTTGTATCGGGAAAGAATTTCCAATTCTCCCATCTCTTTTCTGCTTTTCAGCATAATCACTTAATTATCTTGCACATATGTACATATTTAATCTTGTTTCATATGTATTTTATTCTATTTTGAATAGGAAAAATTTTATATTTGCCTGCTAAAATTGCAATCGTGAATAAAAAAATAAACTGGGTTCCATTGTTTTCGTCAAACTTTTTAGGAGTTTTGAACGATAATTTGCTCAAAAACTTAATTTGCTTTATTTCAATTTATTGGTTTCCAACAGAATATCATTCAACTATAATTTCGTTGGCAACTGGATTTATGGTTTTGCCATATATTTTATTTTCGCCATTTTCTGGATTTTTATCAAAAACATTTTACAAGCAAAAAATTGTGTTTTATGCAAAATTTGCCGAAATTCCAATCATGACAATGGCTTTTACAGGATTTTGGATTGAAAATATTTACGTTGTAATGACTGCAATGTTTTTTATGGGATTTCAAAGTGCAATGTATTCGCCTGCAAAATTTGGTTTAATTACCGATATTGGTGGCGAAGAAAGTATTTCGTTCGGAACTGGTTTTATTGAAGCTTTAACTTTTTTGGGCGTTTTAATCGGAACTTTTTTGGCTGGAATTGTTTCCGATGTAAAAGAACATCGATTAATTGTTATAGCCATTGCATTTGCAATTGTTTCATTTTCAGGATTTATAAGTTCAACTTTTATAAAAGCAACAGAAAGTAAACCATTGAAAAAAGGTAAACTTCCGCTGAATTCAATCAATTTTATTCTTCGAAATCACAAATGGTCAAAATTAAATGTTCCAGGTTTGAACAATGCAGTTTTTGGCTTGTCGGCTTTTTGGTTAATTGGTTCGTTAATTCAACTAAATATGTTGGTTCATTGTCCACAAACTTTAAAAATGACAAATACACAAACCGGAATTGTTATGGCTTTGGTTGCAATTTCTATCGGATTTGGAACTTGGCTTTCGGGAGTAATTTCACGTAAAAATGTTGAATTAGGATTAATTCCAATTGGTGGCGTTGGTTTAGCTTTTTTTGATACGGTCATTTTTATTTTCAATCCAAACGGAACAATTTTTACAATTTTAATAATGTTGGCTGCATTTTCGGCCGGAATTATGAAAACACCTATAAATGCTTGGATGCAAAAAAATGTAAAAGGACGAAAAATTGGCGATGCAATTGCGTACAATAATCTTATAAATTTCGTGTTTATTTTGATTTCAGCAGGAATTTTCGGAATTGTTGAGAATATTTTTGGAACAAGAGTAGTTTTTGCGGTTATTGCTTTGTTTGCATGGTATTTAGTATATTTTCTTTCAAATAATTTAGATGGAGTAAGGGAAAGTTTTAAAAGAGTTATGAGATTGAAAGATTAAAATAATGTGATAATTTGGCAATATGCTAATATGCTAATTGAAGAAAAGGTTAAAGGCAGAAGAAATGTGATAATTTGGTAATGTGCTGATTTGATAATTAAGATAAGCTAGAGATTAGAAGTTAGATGTTAAAATTGGTTCTCATTACTCATTACTTGTAACTCATTACTTCTTTCAACTTTACAAACTAAAAAATGGCAAAAGTAAAAACATCCGCAAAAATTACAGCATTTATTACTCGGCGATTACTTTCGTTACGATATTCAGTTTCAATAACAAATGTTGATTTGCTGAAAACGGATAAAACCAAACTTTTTTTGCCAAATCACAAAGCAATGATTGACCCACTTTTAATTGGTTCACAACTAATTAAATACAAATTGGTTTCAACTGCAGTTTCTGATGCTTATTACAATAATCCTATTTTTAAACCAATTCTTAAAATTGTGGAATCAATTCCCGTAAGCGATATTGAAGCTGGAAACCGCGATGCAACTGTTTTAGATACAATTATTTCAGAAATGGCAAAAGCTTTGGAAAAAGGAAACGATATTATGATTTATCCTTCGGGACAAATTTCTTCAACGCCGAATGAAATAATTAAAAATAAACAATCGGTTCATAAATTAATTCCTATTTTACCAGCTGATGTTCAAGTTATTGGATTGCGAGTTTCAGGTTTTTGGGGAAGTATGTGGTCGAAAGCTTACAGCAAAAAAACGCCCGATTTTTTGAAAATTTTTGTAAAAGGAATTGGAATTTTATTTTTGAATTTAATTTTCTTTGCAAAACGTCGAAAAATTGATCTCGAATTTGTTGATTTAACGCAAGAAATAAAAGAAAAAGTCTCTTTAGAACGAAAAGAATTTAATCAATATTTAGAAAATTTTTACAATGCAAATGGCGATGAAAAATTGGTTAAAGTGAAGTATTGGAGGTTTTACTAGCCTCTTTGTGATAATTTTGCAAAACATCAATTATTAAATACAATCTTGAAGCACGTTGGGATTTGCCTAACGATTCTTCTGGATTACAGTAAATTACTTTTACGAAGTATTTTACCGATAAAAAAGAGAAATTCGCAACTTAAATTAAGAATAAAACAAAATTTAAAACTCAAAAAAGTTTAACGGTTGATTATATTTAATTCCACCGCAACCCTTTGCATATAAGCAAATTTGTTATAATAATTTTAGATATTTTAGATATTTCTCAACATCAGGCGAGTGTCTTTTTGTTAAGAATGATTCATATTCATCAGTATTCTTTGAATCCGACTCCCAAACTTTAATACTTGACTGAGCTCTTTTATGTCTTTTTATGCTTGCATCAGCTTCGTGTGACAATAACAGACGAATCATATTCAAACTTTTTGCTTCGAACAAGGCTGTTGTAAACTCTGTTCCTGCATAATCTTTCCATTTGTAATTAACATCAGCACCTTTTACAAGCATTTCTTTTGCCACAACTACATCATCAGCTTGAGAAGCCTCGATGAGTTTTTTGTTCAGTTTTTCAACATTAACAATCAACTCAAAGTTTTTTAACTTAGGTAGATTTTTGATGTCGTCATGAACCGATTTTATGTTATTTGCCCAAATATCAAGTTCTTCCAAATTAATCAATTTCGCTACTTCAATTGGAAGTTCATTTAATTTATTGCTTTGTAAATTTAACTTAACCAAATTCGTAAGTTTACCAATTTCGGCTGGCAGATGCGTAATATTGTTCCCACTTAATTTTAATTCTTTCAACATTTTTAAATTTCCAATCTCGGCTGGCAAGCTTGTGAGATTGTTAAAAAACAAATCAAGGACTTCGAGATTTTCGATTGCTCCAATTTCTTGGTCGATTGAAGTTATAAAGTTATTTTCGAAGTCAATAACACGTAGCTTTTTAAGTTTTGACAAGCCTTTAGGAAAACAATTAAGTTTATTTCGCTCAATGTTCAATACCTCAAGATTTGTAAGCAATGTAATATCTTTAGGGAGACAAGTTAACTCATTGTAACTTAAATCAAGTTCGACCAAGCCCTCAAGACTTCCAATTTCATCGGGCAGTTCTTTAATTTCTTTAAACTTAAGATTTAACTTTTTAAGCTCTTTTAGCTTACTACTATCGTCAGTTGGAAGTTTAATATTATTTTTTTCTGCCCAACGAATAAAGCGTTTTACGCCTCCTTTATCGAATAAACCCATAATGATTTTTTTTTGTTACTTCGATTATAAAATTATATAAAAAAACGAATATGAAGTACTTTTTGTAAATAAAAAAATTTTTTTTCAACTATTGTAAAAAACTTTATAGAAATATTAGGCATTTTAATATACAAACATGTATGTTTAATATTAAAAGAAAAGATTATTTTTGAAACTTGAAAAATATGAACTAAATGTTAAAGAAATATTTCGATTATATTGCAATAACAGTTATTACAACTATTGGAGCCATTATGCGATTTTACAATTCGTCGGAAATGTCTTTTAGCAACGATGAATTAAGTGCTCTATCAAGACTAAAATACGATAATTTGTCCGATTTAATTGATTTAGGTATAAAAACCGACGGGCATCCTGCCGGAGTTCAACTGTTTTTGTACTATTGGACAAATATTTTTGGCGACAGCGTATTTTCTATACGTTTTCCATTTATAATGGCAGGAATATTTTCGATTGTACTTATTTATATGGTTGCAAATAAATGGTTTGATAAACAATCGGCTTTATTTGCTTCGGCAACGTTGGCGTTTCTCGAATATCCAATTTTTTATAGCCAACTCGCACGTCCATACAGCATTGGGCTATTTTTTACATTAGTAAATATCTTTTTTTGGACAAAGTTGTTCGTTGAGAAAAAACATGATTATAAAATCGGCATTGGATATGGGATTTCGATTGCATTAGCCGCTTACACTCACTATTTCAGCTTTTTAACTGTAATTTTCATGGGTTTATTCGGGTTGTTTTATTTGAGCCGAAAAAACCTAAAATATTACCTAATCGGAATTGTTTTATCAATTATTTTATATCTGCCTCACGCAACGATTTTTATGGCTCAAATCGAAATGGGAGGCGTAGGTGGTTGGCTCGGAAAACCAGAATCGGATTGGATTTGGGAATATTTATTCTACATTTTAAATGATTCGTATATCGTTTTGTGGACTTCGTTAATTTGCTTTGTAATTTTGCTCATATTGTCGATTAAAAACATTCGGTTCTCCAAGCTACAAATTGTTTCGTTAATCCTGTTTCTTCTTCCCTTTTTAACTGGATATTTTTACTCAATTTATAAAAATCCTGTTTTGCAATATTCAGTTTTACTATTCTCCTTTCCCTTTCTCATTTTGGGATTCTTCTCATTTTTCAGGAATATTCAACCCATAATTTTTTATGTTTTACTGTTCTTATATAGTACAATACTGATTTACAGCACAAGCTTTGAGAAAAAATATTACAGCACCGAGCATTTTGGCGAATTCAAAAAAATAGCCGAAAAAATTGAAACATGGAACTCAGAATTAGGAAAAGATAAGGTTTGCAATTTAATAAACATTAACAAACCCTACTATATTCAATACTATTTGCCTAAAGACGCCGATTCAATTCATTTTGAACAATATAGGATAGACACTCAAGAGGACATTGTTCGTTTTACAACTATTGTAAAAGAAAGTAAAACACCGTATTTAATATTTGCTTGGTCGAATATTGCAAATTTTGCCGAAACGATTGAGTTCATAAAATTATATTATCCATATACAAAAGACTACTCGGAACATTTTAATTCAGAAGCTTACATTTTTTCAAAAAACAATGAATCATCGTTTTCGGAACAAGCTTGTATTGATAATTTTGAATCATTTGAACAAAATATCGAAAATCGTGATTCGGTAATATATTTTGAAGGAAAATCGAGTTTAAAAATTTCTAAAAACTTAGAATATGCTTCGTCAATAAGCTACCATATTTCAGAATTGGATTTCAAATTTCAAAAACTTGTTGTTTCGCTAAAATGCTATTCGGAGAGTAGCGATTTAGAAGACGTAAATCAAGTTATCGGCATTGAAAACAATGGCGAATCGAAATATTGGAGAAATATGAAATTTAATAATTTTACCAACTCATCGAAAACATGGTTTGATGTTGTGCAAGTTTTTACTTTTCCCGACGATTATGTTGCTGACAACAACGATGTGCTAAAGATTTATACATGGAATAAAGGCAAAAAAACTTTTAACATCGATGCTTTAAATATTCGATTTTATAAGGATTAACAATCAATACAATTTCCCTCGTTTAATTAAATAGGGCAATAAAACAGCATTAAAATCACGGTTTATATCTGCTTCGACATAATCGATTTTGTGCTGTATGGCCTTATTTTTAATATCGGATACAAAATCTTTATAACGTTCTTTATAAACAGTCCTGATGTCGTTTGGATTTAATTTTATTTCTTCGTTGGTTTCTAAGTCAATAAATTTGTATGGTCGATTTTCAAAAACAAATTCCTCCTCTTTGTTTTTGTCGCTTACATGAAACAAAATTACTTCGTGCTTATTGTATTTTAAATGTTGAATGGCTGAAAATATTTCGTCAGTCGATTCGTTTTCAAACATATCGGAAAAAATCACGACCAGCGAACGTTTATGAATACTTTCGGCAATTAAGTGCAATGACTTCGAGGCTTCGGTCAATTTTTGTTCAGGCTTATCAGATGAAACCAATAACTTATCGAGTTCGGCATAAAGTCGTTTTGCATGTGAAACAGATAATTTGGCTTCGGTGTGTAAGTCTATGTTATTCGAAAACAAGGTAATACCAACCGCATCACGCTGTTTTCGGAGTAAATTTATTAAGGCAGCTGCACAATAAACAGAAAACGCAAGCTTGCTAATTTTCCCTTTTTCGTTATGGGGATACAACATTGATGACGAAACGTCGATTACAATTTGACAGCGGAGGTTGGTTTCCTCTTCATATTTTTTTACAAAAAGTTTATCGGTACGAGCAAAAAGTTTCCAATCGATGTGCTTGGTCGATTCACCAGCATTGTATAAGCGATGTTCAGCAAATTCGACCGAAAAACCATGATACGGACTTTTGTGCAGACCTGTAATAAATCCCTCAACAATTTGTTGAGCAATAAATTCCAAGTTTTTAAACTGCTCCGATTGTATTATTTCGCTTGTGTTTTTCAATATTAATTATTTTGAGTAGGTAAATGTACAAAAAGAAGTTTTATCAAGTCAGAAACCTGCGAATTTATTTAACATTTTTTAAGAGTACTCGAAAAATATTTTTATTTAATTTTGTGTTGAGAGATAGAATTAAACCTAAAATTGATAGAATTATGAAACGCAATATTTTAGTTTTTGTTTTTTCGTTTGCGATTATAAACGTCTGCATGAGCCAAAGTAGTTTGGATAAAAATCTGCCAAAAAATGCAAATCCACAAACTAATGTTGAAGTAAATAAAGAATACGACGAAAATGGGAACCTGACTCGTTATGACTCGACTTATACTTATTTTTATTCAAGTTCGGGCGACGAAACATTTATGAACGATAGTGTTTTTATTGATTTTCAAAAACATTTTAATCAACCCTTTGGTTTTGCCAATGAGCCATTTTTCAACAATCGTTTTTTTCAGGATTCAATCATTGAAAAGAATTTTAATCACGACGATTGTTTTGAATCGCAAATTAAACAAAACATGGAAATGTTTAATATTCTGTACAACGAAATGATGTTGGAAATGGAAATATTCAAACGCGAATCGTTTGAAAATCAAACTCCCACTAATCAAACTCCGAAAACGAATAGAAATATTACTTTTATGTAACTGCCATTCTTACGTAAATATGCGAATTAAGGGTTGAAAACAAAGATATTAAAAAGTCATAAAATATTGACAATCAATAAAATAAGTTAATAAAAATTTGGCTAATAGCCTAGGAATCAGTATCTTAGATGTAGTAACAAAAAACATTTATGATATGATTCCAGAGGCTAAGGCGTTAAAGTTAATAGAAATTTACTTTTATGTATGTAAAGTTTATGAAGAAAATTTACAATTTTTTTGTCAGCGATTTAGTAATAATGATGAACCAGAATTTACAGACCAAGAAATAATGACAATTTATTTATTTGTAACAAATCAAGAACAAAAATTCGTGTTAACCCAAATACACAGATTTGCGAATGAATATTTACGTTCGTGGTTTCCAAAACTTGGAACATACACAGCCTTTATTACTCGTTTAAACCGCATGCCAGAAGCATTTCGAATGTTAGCCTCTAATATTTTGCATAGCAATCTACCCCAAGATTGTGATTTAACAAAAAGCGTGTTAGATTCTGTTCCTATTATCACATGCTCAGGCAAACGTTCAAGTAAAGTTGCAAGAGAAATAACAGATAAAACGTATAGTTCAACTAAAAATATGTGGTATTATGGACTAATGACTCCAATAAAAAGTATTAAAGGACATAGCATAGAACAAAATCAAAGGGATTTTGCATATAATGAACTTTATTCTAAAGCCGTTTCTGCTATTAGGCAACCTGTTGAGTCTTTTTTTAATTGGATTATTCAAAAAACAGATATTCAAAGAGCTAGCAAGGTTCGGTCTACTAATGGTCTCTTAGTTCATGTGTATGCTAAAATTTCAGCTGCTTTTATTGGTTTAATTTTTAACCCTTAATTCGCATTATAATCAAAATGTGTAATAGATAAGGGGATTAAAGAGTCAATATCTTCAGTACATCTTACTGAATGACCATATGAATAAAAATAATAGCTATTGCGATATATTTCACTATTATTATTAATTAACCCTCGATATATTCTATTAATATTTAACCACTCAGAAGCTGACCAAAAAGAAGTGTTAAAGCCTAAACCCGAATACTCTCCATCCATATTGCTTCCTGCAGGCAGAGCCGAAAATCCACTTGAACCAAATTCTTCATCATCTCTCAACACTCCATCACTCCACAAAGAATACTCTCCTGCAAGCTTACTTCCTTCATTTACTCCTCTATATCCATAATAATTTAATTCATATTCTTTTGCCCACTCTAAATCTGTTGGTATGTGCCAACCATCAGGGCAAATACCTTATGTTAATCCATAGTCTCCATTATCGGCAGGTTGATAATTCATCATTTCATACCATTGATACAGACCTCCATAAATATCACAGTTTGCTTCATCATCATTATAACAATACTTTTCAATTGTTAAATTATTCATTTGACTGCTATAGCTTGATTTAATAACACCAACATTTAGGTTTTCAGCCATCCACCATCTATCTCCGATTTGAGTTATTGCATAGTTTATACTATCATTATCTCTACACGTTTTAAAGTTAAAGATTGTTTCTTGACTTTGCAAAGGCTTAAGCATTATAATAGTTCTGTGATTGTCAGCTTTACCTGTTAACTTTAATAAATCCCCATTATTATATTGCATATAAGCAGTTGACTTAATTGATTTCAAGCTTTTATTTGATAATGTTGCTGGGATATTTTCATTATAATCTAAACTAATATTTCCAGAAGCAGAGTTTGTACAAATTATCTTTGACGTAAAAACATCATTATCTTGTTCAGCTGTCAACGTATAAACCCCGCTTGTCAAGCCATTAATAGTAAGTAAATTACAGCCTTTTTTAAGAAGGTATTTTTGTGAAAAAACTGTTCTGCCAGAAATATCATGTATTGTAAAGATTGTATTACCTATTTTATTAGTTTCTATAATAATTTTACTATAATCCTGTGTTGGATTTGGAAAAACACGAAGTTTGCCTTGTAAACCCTCGTGAATTTCATCTACTCCAGTACTTACATTCAATAATAATGTATCATTACCACTAATAGTTGTATCAATGTTTTGTGTCAAATTTTCAACATATACTGAATCAACTGTCACACTTTCTCCAATGCCATTAAATGTAATTTCATAATTCTGTGCAACTATATTTACATTAAAAAAACATACAAATAGAATAACAATAGCTTGTATAAAAGAATATTTTGATAACATGTGTTACTAACTTTAATATTTATGCAAAATACGAAATATTATTTTGAAACAAAATAATATTTTAAGTGCTATGTAGTACGATATTTTAGAATATACTTGACTTTATATATATTATGTGTTATCTTTAGCTATGCAATCATAAAACAATGAAATTATTTCAAAAAATATTAACACTATTTTCTTCAAATAGGGAAAAGAAGGAAATTCCGTATGAGCTTCGTCCTGTTATTGACGACCCTTTATATAGTGTAGAAGACGTGCTAAAAATGGCACGTTTGTGGTACGAGCTATCAACCTACAAAATGACAATTCAAGAACTAAACAAAAAGGAAAAAATTTATAAAACGAAGCCTTTTGATAAATTTTATATTTCAAAAAAAAAGTTTTGTTCGAAAGATATTGAATTGTTTAAGAATTGAAATCAAAGAAAAACCTAAGGGGTAAAAATCTGATTATTTATTTTCCCCCTTAGGTTGAATAGAAGAATATTAAAGATACCTACTCGGATACCAATTAGTTATTTTAGTATATAAAACGCAGTCTATTTGAAGTTTAAAAAAATATTTTCAAGTCCCGGCAGCTCCACTTATGTAAAATACAAATTATTCAAAACCCCTTAAAATTAAACGTTTAAGGGGTTTTTGATTTAATACAACACTCAAATTGGAGTTGCCACATTTGTTAAGATAGAAAATTTATAATTTTAAACGGTTACATTTATCTTTAGGGCATAAAACCCCCAAATATGGTCTTTAAAAATATAGCTTAATTTATTGTTTAACCTATAAACTTATTTTAGGACTAAACACTAATAACCAACACTTTGTCATTTCGACGATAGAAGAAATCGAAAAGTTGACCGAACTATTGGTTTAAAATATCCCTATTAATTCTTTCAGCGAATTAATTTCAAATGTTGGTGATTCGTCGTGTTTGAGTAGTGCTGGATTGAATAAAACTTGATCGATTCCATAATTCTTTGCTCCACGAATATCGGAGTTTATGTCATCGCCAATCATGATGCTTTCACTTTTTTTTGCATTAACAGAGTTCAGCGAGAATTCAAAAGCTTCGCGCTTGGGTTTCATGGCACCAATTTCTTCGGATGTAAAAACACGTTCAAAATATTTTTCAAGATTACAAACTTTCATTTTTACGTCTTGAACTTCTTTAAATCCATTGGTAATAACATAAAGTTTATACTTTTTATGTAGATACTCAAGAACTTCAATTGCAAATGGAAATAGAGTGTTCTGCTTTGGACTTTCTTCAACATATTCTTCACCCATTTTTTTTGCAACTTGCTTATTATCATATCCTTTTTCAAAAATTGGAATATAGAAACGAGTCCAGCGAAGTTCCGATTTTTTTAAAGAGCCTTTTCTGTATTCTTCCCAAAGTATATCGTTGTGAAAATGATAAATATCGTAATATTCGTCGAAACTATTGAAGTGGTTGAAAAGTTCATATTTCGTGTATAATTGTTCTAATATTCTTCTCGAATTAGTTTTAAAATCCCATAAGGTTTGGTCTAAATCGAAGAATATGTGCTTGTATTTTTTCATTTATAACTATTTCAATAAGCAAAATGCAGGGTTATTTTTTAAATTTTTCACTCATCACTTTTCACTTTTACACTTATATATATCCCATCATGGCATAAACAATATAGCCTGTAAATTCGTGCAAAAATAACGTCCAATTTTCAATAGCAACTACATTGGGGATGAATAAATGATCAAAAACAAATTTTCTTTCTCCTGCGTATCTGTCAGCAACAAATGGGGTAATGTCTAATCCTACTTTTCTAAAGCAACCAAGACCTCGCCTCATGTGAAAAGCCGACGTAATTAGTAAACATCTTTTTGTCTCTGATGTGTCAATTTGATTTATGATTTTTGCAGTATATACCGCATTTTCTCTAGTATTTCTTGAATTCGATTCATATAAAATATCTTCGCTTGGGATTCCAATTCTGACCAAAAAATTACGTAATAATTCAGCTTCGTAAAATTTATCTTCTACAATACTGCCTGAGCCTCCAGTTAAAAAAATCTTTTTAATTTTATTTTTTTTGTATAATTCTATTGTTTGGAGCATTCTGTCAAAACTTCTTACGACATTAATTCTATCATTTTTCGAATCATGAGTTATCATTCCTCCTAGAACAATGCCATAATCGTAAGGTTTTTGAATCTGATTATAGGTTAATACTGGCATTTCCCATGCACGAAAAACTTCGTCAATAATGAATGAATTTGAGAAGAAAAAGATAAGAATAATTGCAAAAATACTCGATTTTCTTTTACGTTTTGAATTTTTCGTAAACAGTGAATACATCAAAATACCAATTATCCAAACAATTGGCATGATTAGAAACATCATCACTTTCGAAAGAATAAAAAACATTTTTATACAGTTTAATCTTTTGCGAAAATATAAAAAAAACAGCCAATATATCTTTGATAATTCAAATATATTGAATTTTATGTTCAGATGATTTCATTATGTTGAAATATGGCGTATTTGCTTAGCTTTATAATTTGGCATAACAATTGATTATTTCCGAAAACAAAATTTAAAATTTAAGCACTATGGTACTCCACTTTGTTTTTTCGCACGATACTGTTTTTTTAAGTCGACTAATTTTTTCGATTCCTTTGAACTAAATTATCTTTAACAATATTTAACACGCAAACAAACGTGTTGAAAATTAAAAGGTTACAATGGTTGATGAAAAATCAAATACAGAAAACAGTTTTTTACTAATAAAATATAATTTAACTTTGTTAAACTTAGAATAATTTAATGGTATGAAAAAGATAGTATTAATTTTGATTGCAGTGGTTGGTTTTAATTTTGGAAATCAACTTTCAGCACAGGAAAGCACTTCGATTAAGTTCGTTACGCTTGTTCATGATTTTGGAGACTTTAAAGAAATAGATGGAAAAGTTTCTTACGACTTTGAGTTCACAAACAATGGTAAAACGCCATTGATTGTAACAAATGTAAATCCATCGTGCGGTTGCACAACTCCCGATTGGACCAAAGAACCAATTGCTCCAGGCAAAAAAGGTTATGTAAAGGCTACTTACGACCCAAAAAGCCGTCCAGGAAAATTTAGCAAAACAATTACCGTAACAACAAATGTTGATAAACCGGTTGTATTGACTATTAAAGGGAATGTTGAACCTAAACCGATTGATCCAGAATTATTAAAAGAATAATATTACGAAATTGCCACATAATCATTTATGGCTTATTAAATCAGATAATTAACCAATAATAAAATATAATAAAATGAAAAAACGTATTTTTTTTGTAGCATTTGCTTTTATGATAATGAATATTCAAACCGTTTTTTCACAACAAAAAACGGCAAATATTTCATTTTTTGAAACTACTCATGATTTTGGAAGCATAAAAGAAGCCGATGGTAATGTAACATGTGTGTTTGAATTTAATAACACAGGAAATCAACCGCTTATTTTATCAAATGTAAAAGCATCGTGCGGTTGCACAACTCCCGAATGGACAAAAGAACCAATTGCCCCCGGAGCTAAAGGTTCAATAAAGGCAACCTACAATCCAGCCCGAAGACCCGGTCAATTTAACAAATCGATAACGGTTACTTCAAACTCAGAAAACCCCACAACTGTTTTATTTATTAAAGGAGATGTAATTCCTGTTTCGACTACGCCTACTACTCCGGAAGACGAGTTTAAGCAAGCTCTAGGTGAATTGAAATTGAAATCAACGCACATAGCTTTTAATCAAATGTTTAACTCCGATATAAAAACAGAAGAAGTTGATGTATTTAACCCAACCGATAAACCCTTGAAAATTACCTTTGAAAACTTTCCTCCTCATTTTTCGCTGAAAGCAATACCTGAAGTTTTGGCTGCCGGAGCCAAAGGAAAAATAGTTGCAACCTACGATGCTACCAAGAAGAACGATTGGGGATATGTTGTTGACAGAGTAAGAATATTTTTGAATGACGATAAAACCTCTAATTACAGAATTGCAGTTAGTGCTAGAATTGAGGAGAAATTTGATGAAGCAAGCAAAGCCGTTGCTCCAAAAGCTGTTTTTGACTCGAAAGATTTTACTTTTGGAACAATAAAGCAAGGAGAAAGTGCCTCGCATGATTTTGTGTTAAAAAATGAAGGAAAAAGCAATTTAATTATCCGAAAAACAAAAGCTAGTTGCGGTTGTACAGCAATTGCACCAGAAAACAATGTAATTGCACCAGGCGAATCGACAAAAATTAAAACTACCTTCAATTCGGCTGGGAAAAAAGGCGTTCAAAACAAAACTATCACTGTGATAACGAACGACCCTGAAAATACAACCATTATATTAAATGTAAAAGGCGAAGTTACGGTTCCCGAAGGTCAACAGCCTTCTCCAGCACAAGTACATTGATGTTTTTCTTGATATAAATTAAAAAGCTGTCTTTAAGGCAGCTTTTTTTATTTACACTTTTCTCAATTTTATCTACATTTGTACATGTAATAGTTTGTTAACCTTTTTAATAATCTGAATTGAGCAACTTTGCCAAAGTTGTGAAATTTATGTATATGCCTCATTAACAGCCTGTTTTTTTTAAATGAAACTTTGGCAAAGTTAAACGACGTATTGCTAATATGAACGATGACAAAAACAAAAAATCAGCATTAACTGTAAATTCTGGAATTCCGCAACCTCCATCTATTAGTTTAGATTCGGTTTCTAAATTTATTCAGAAGAAAAAAAAACAATATACTGTCGATGAATATGTTCGTGGAATCGTTCATGGAGATATAAAAATTTTGAGCCAAGCGATTACGATTATTGAGAGTTACTTGGAGGAACATCAGCAAATTGCAAGAGAAATCATCGAAAAATGTCTTCCTTATTCTGGAAAAGCAAAAAGAATAGGAATAACGGGAATTCCAGGAGTTGGAAAAAGCACCTTGATTGAAACCTTCGGGAAGCATATTACTGATCAAAATCTTAAACTCGCTGTATTAGCCATCGACCCAAGTAGCGAAAAGTCGAAAGGAAGCATACTTGGTGACAAAACAAGAATGGAAGATTTGTCAATTGATAATAATGCTTTTATTCGTCCTTCACCTTCCGCAGGAACATTAGGTGGAGTTGCTCACAAAACTCGAGAAACCATTATTTTATGCGAAGCCGCAGGTTTTGACGTCATTTTTATCGAAACGGTTGGGGTTGGACAATCAGAAACGGTTGTGCATCAAATGGTCGATGTTTTCTTATTGCTGATGCTTACCGGAGCAGGAGACGAACTGCAAGGCATAAAACGAGGAATTATGGAAATGGCCGATTTATTCGTAATTACTAAAGCCGATGGAACAAATGCTCGAAAAGCTGTTATAACAAAGGCTCAAGTCGAAAATGCTATTCATTTTTTTCCGGCTACCGATTCGGGATGGATTCCAAGAGTACAAACATGTTCGGCTCAAAAAAAACAAGGAATATCGGAAATTTGGAATAGCATTTTAGAGTATTACGAAATACTTAATAAAAATAAATTTCTAGAGAACAAACGACTCGAACAATCACGTTATTGGATGTACGAAGCAATAAACGATGTCTTACGAAGCAAGTTTTATAATAATCACGAAATAAAATCTAAATTAAGAACCATTGAAGCTGATTTAATGCAGGGGAGCATAAGTTCATACACAGCTGCGATGAATCTTTTAAAAGAATATTTTAAAGAGATGTAATTTTTTTTGCACTTTTTCTGTCTGCTTCAAATAAAAGTCAACGAAATATTGGAGTTGCTACATTTCAAAGTTAATAAAAATCAATTGTGTTCGTGAAGTTTTAATGCATGCTAACGGCAGTTCGTATTAAAACCAACACCTCAGTTTAATCTCTAAAGAAATAAAGTGTTTCTTCGAGGATTCAAAATATATATTGGTTAATTTTCTAATTTATATTCGGCTAACTACCAAATTAATAACAAACCAACTAATTAATTGTTATTAATTTATAAAATTTGTCAATAGCGATGTTTTTAGACAGTCTGACGATGGGCGATAGTTATTTTATCACAGCTTTTTTTACTGCGTCCGCAAATTCTCGTCCTTCTCTTGTCTTTGACATTTCTGCTCGTAATGGTTTTCTGTCTTGACCTCCTGCACTAATTATAATGTTGTGATGTCCTATCCAATTTGCGATACCCGAAAGAAGTCCAACGATTACAACCAAAAATATGATTAAAACTTCTGCCCCGCCTAAATGACTGAGATTACCAACCATTACAAGAAGTCCGCCTATACCAATTACAAAACCACTAATTGAGAAAAAGTAGTTTCTATCGTGTTTGTAGCTAATTGATGTAACTTGACCAATAGGAATGTCTTCTGTTCCGCTTTTATAATTTAAAATTACTCGTTTGTCGGTTACTGAACCGAACGCATTACTGAAAAGTATTTTTTCGCTTGTTTCCATTTGTTATTGTTGTTTATTTAGTAAAGTCATTGCAATATCCTTGAATAATGTAAAACATTGTTCCATGTGTGTAGTCAAAATATTGTCCGCCTGGATGTTTACCAAACCAATCAAGATTTAACCATTTATTTCCGTTACCGTCAGCCCTTGACCAAACACCACTATTCTTATAAATGTTTTTATACCGTTTAAAAATATAATTTTCTACGTTTTTGATGTCTGTGTACCCAATGTTCACTTCTGTGAAAGCGTGTCCGCTTTGTGAGTTATAAGCGTAGTTTATTCGGGCTTCACCGCCAATTGATAAAACCATTGAGCAAATCAAAACAGCAAAATCATCACAATCGCCATTGAGTCCATTTTTCAATGTTGTTGATGCGTATTCAACATAATTAGTTGTTTGAGGGTCATTAACGTATTTCCAATTATTATAACAATAGTCAAATATATCGCAAACTTGTCCAAGATTAAAGTTTCCTGCAGATTGCCCCGCAATGCTTACCGCTTTATTTCTAAGAAAATTGTTTGTGTAGTTACACGCATTTACTAATTGCTTTTTGTTTCCCGATAAATTACAGTCTTTAAACAATTCATTTAATATTTTCAGTTTATGTTTTGTTACTTTAAAGTCTATTGTAGGTGGTATTGGAATTGCCTCTTCCACCATTGTTTTAGGCGTGTATGAAGATTTGAAATTTATATTTTTTACCGCAATTACTCCAAGTCCAATAACTGCACCCCCTAAAATCATAAGTCCAAATACTTTTAAAAGTTTCGTGTTGCCTTTGAAAACTAGTTTGAGTTCAGCAACGCTGTCAGCTTGCACCCAACTTTCGCTGTTTTGTTGTCTAACAAAGGTCGATTTGCTTAAGCCAAGTTTTTTAATTTCGTCAATAGTCAAAGGACCTCTTTCACGAAAACCGTCTTTTATATAATACATTTTCATTCTTGTTGTCGTCCTTTATAATAACCGCTAATCGTTTATATCTACAAAAGTATAATACAGCTAATTTTCATTGTATATTTATACCTTTTGGCAAATACTATTTTTCAAATATATTTATTTTTTGTTACAAATCATCGAAACCCAATTTAATACTTTGTAAACTTTAGGTCGAAACAGGAGTGTAAATTAGTTCACATGTATCGGCAAAAAGAAAATATCTTGATTTGCATTTACTGCTTTGCAAATGTTTTCTGTGCGTTATTCCATATTCCAAACTATACTTTTTTGTGTTGTAAAGTATTTATACATTTCATCTTAATTTTCTTAAATTGCCATTGATTTATTTCAACAAATATATTTGTATTGACAATAATAAAAACGTCAAATGAAAAAAACAAAAACTCCTGAAAAGCAAAGCCCACAACCAAAATTTGATGCTTTAAAAAATTACAACGAAACAAAAAAAGCCGTCGGCTATGTTCCTCGTAAAAAAGCAAGTCAAAAAGATTACGACAGAATTGGATTTATGTCGGGTTTGGAAGTTCATCAACAACTTAAAACAAAAGAGAAACTTTTCTGCCATTGTCCCGCAGGATTATACAATCATAGCGATAAGTACGACGCTGAAATAATTCGTCATATGCGACCTACACTTAGTGAATTAGGCGAATACGATGGCACGGCTTTAATGGAGTTTAGAACTCGTAAGGAAATAGTATATCGCATTAAAAACGAAACGGCTTGTACATACGAAGTTGACGATACGCCACCATTCAAAATCGACCGCGAAGCATTGGAATATGCACTCGAAATTTCGCTTTTGTGTAAATTGAATATTGTTGGAGAAGTTCATATTACCCGTAAACAATATCTCGACGGTAGCATTCCAACTGGATTTCAACGTACAGCAATTTTAGGAGTTGAAGGCGAAATTCCATTAAAAAATAAAAAAGTTCGCTTAATTCAATTAAGCATCGAAGAAGATTCGTGTCGAGAAATTTCAGATATAGGGCATCGCAGAATTTACAAAACCGACAGACTCGGAATGCCATTAATTGAAACCGTTACATATCCCGAATTTGTTAATCCCGACGAGGTTAAAGAAGGTGCCGATTACATCAGATTTTTGAATCGTAGTACTGGAAGAGTCCGCACCGGTATTGGAGCAGGAAGAGAAGACGTAAACGTAAGTTGTAAAGGCGGAACTCGAGTTGAAATAAAAGGAGTTGCTCACAACAAATGGATTCCGGAACTAACTCACAACGAATGTTATAGACAATGGGCATTGTTGCAAATAAGAGAAAAACTAAATAAACTGGTTCCAAATCACGATGAGTGGAAAATCGATTACGCTTTTTTAGATTTTGATGTTTTCGAAATTACTTACGAACCCTTAAAATTTGCCAAAGACAATAAGTTTAAACTTGTTGCAATAAATCTTCCACATTTCAAAGGAATTCTCTCGCATTTTACTCAACCTGGGAAAATGTTTGCCGATGAAATTTCTGACCGATTAAAAGTCATTGCCTGTTTAGAAAAACCGAATTTGCTTCATTCTGAAGAATTTAATCCAATTATCACAAAATCAGACATGAACATTATTCTGCCTATTTTAAATGCCGACGAAAACGATGCTCAAATAATAATTTGGGGACCGGAAGAAGATATTAAAACCGCACTTGAAACCATAGAAGAGCGTTGTAAAATGGCTTTCGATGGAGTTCCAAACGAAACACGTAAATCGTTTGAAAATGGAACAACTATTTTTGAAAGAGTTCTTCCGGGTGCCGACAGAATGTACCCCGACACCGATTCAGCTCCAATTCCGTTGCCTAACGAATATATCGATAGTTTGAGTAAAAACCTGCCTATTGAAGTAATCGACAGATTTAAGCAACTAAAAAAATGGGAAATTCCCGAAGATACATATTCGTACATTTTGAAGAAAAATCTAGTTCCAATTATCGAACGAATTATTCACGATTTAAAAATCGCCCCCAAATTTGTAGGAACATTTATCGGTCATCGAATGAAATTTGTCGAAGGACATTATGTTTCGTCATCAGAATTTAATTACGAAAAATTATACGATTTGTTCAAATACATCGTGAAAGAAAAGCTAGATATTTCGATAGCTCGTGAAATGCTCCCAATTATTTACGAACACCCTCAAATGGATTTAGATTCAGTTCTTACAAGCTTTAGATTTAAAAAACGCACAAAAGAAGAATTGATGGCACCAATCGGATTTTTAAAAGAAAAATATAAAGAAATTGGTAGAAAGAAAATAATCAAAGCCGAAACAGACTGGGTAATGGGGCAATTGCGAAAACAAGCGGTTGGAAATATGAATTTGAATATATTAAAAGCAAGCATTGAAAATTTTTAATCAATTTACGAATTACAATTTTTGATTTACAAATTTAAAAAGAACGATGAATCAGAGTGAATTAAAAAATAGAACAAAAAAATTTGCAATTGAAGTTTTCAAGCTTTGCAATGAGCTGGAAAGTCAATCTAATTATAAAAGTTATTTAAATCAGCTTATTCGTTGTTCAAGTTCTGTTGGTGCAAATTATAGAGCAGCCTGCCGAGCAAAATCAACACCTGATTTTATAAATAAATTAAAAATTGTTGAAGAAGAAATTGATGAATCCGCATTTTTTCTTGAATTAATCAATGAATTAACAAATATTGAAAAGTCAAAAGAATTGCTAAAAGAAGCAAATGAAATTACTGCCATAATAGTTTCATCTATTAAAACTGTAAAATCAAAGCAAGCAAATCTAAATCGTAAATCTAAAATCTAAAAATCGTAAATTATTATGAGCGAAGATATTTTTCAAGGATACAAAGGAGCAGCATTAAAAATGCTTGCAAAATATAATGTTCGTGTGTGGGGACAAGCAGAAATCGACACAACTAGAGGCGAGTTTAAAGGAACCGTTTTACCTCGTGCCGAAAATGACGACGATCAACATATTGTTCTTAAAATAGTAACCGGATATAATATTGGTCTCGATATAACCACCATTAAATCGATGAAAGAAGTTGGTTATAAAAAAGCTAATTACAAAATCCCGGAAAAAGAATTTCCATATACCAAAGGTTTACCAAAAGTGAAACTTATTGGCACAGGCGGAACAATCGCATCACGATTAGATTACCGTACAGGTGCTGTTATTCCTGCTTTCTCGCCTGGCGAACTTTACGGAGCTGTTCCTGAACTTGCCGATGTTTGTAATTTGAATACCGAAAAACTTTTTGCTGTTTTTAGCGAAAATATGGGACCTGAACAATATAAAACACTTGCAAAAGCAATCGGAAAAGAAATTGAAAATGGAATTGACGGAATTATTATTGGACACGGAACCGACACATTGCATCATACCGCAGCAGCATTAACGTATATGGTTCAAGATAGCCCTGTCCCAATTGTACTTGTTGGCTCGCAACGCTCATCAGATCGTCCATCTTCTGATGCAGCACTTAATTTAATTCATGCGGCATACACAGCAGGTCATTCAGACATAGCCGAAGTTATGATTTGTATGTTCGGACCAACTTCTGACGAATACGGATTTTTGCATAGAGGAACACGCGTAAGAAAAATGCACTCTTCGTATCGTTCAGCTTTTCGAACCTTAGGCGATACTCCACTAGCTACTGTTAGTAGAACAGAGGGAATTAAACTTATTAAAAAAGAATATAATCACCGTCGAAAAGACAGAAAAGTAAAAATATATCCATTTTTCGAAGAAAAAATTTCACTGGTTTATTATTATCCAAATATGCAACCCGATATTATCGACTCGCTAGTTGACAATGGATATAAAGGAATTGTGATTGCGGGAACTGGTCTTGGGCATGTTAACAAACCCATTTATGCTGCAATTGAGCGAGCTACAAAAAAAGGAGTTCATATTTATATGACCGTTCAAACTCTATGGGGATACGTACATATGTTTGTATATGATACCGGACGTGATTTAATGGCAAAAGGAATTGTTCCAGCTGAAAATATGCTTCCTGAAGCGGCTTATATAAAACTTGGATGGGTATTAGGTCAAACAACTGATCCCGAAGAAGTAAGAAGACTAATGTTGACTCCAATTAACGATGAAATTACTTCACGAGAGCCATACAATGGTTATCTTATTTATCAAGGAGGAGTTGCAGAAGTTGAAGAATTTATTAGAAAACATCACAAATAAAAATGTATTCTGATTTTTATCTTGCTTTAGAACAGAGATTAAATGCTATGCTTCCAGGAGCTGATGCTCAAAAATTACTTTCTCCATCGCTTAGAAACTCTCATTTTGAACTAGATAAAGAAAACGAATGCACAAAAGCAAGTGCCGTCTTATTATATATTTATCCTTTTAATAAAAATCTGCATATTGCTTTTATCAAAAGACAAACCTACAACGGTGTGCACAGCGGACAAATTTCGTTTCCGGGAGGAAAACGTGAAACTTCGGATAAAAGTCTTGAATTTACAGCACTTCGAGAATCAAATGAAGAAATTGGAATTGACATAAAAGATGTTCGAATAATTGGAAAACTAACTCCATTATTTATTCCGGTAAGCAATATTATTGTTTTTCCATTTGTTGGGGTTTCAACGAAAAAGCCACATTTTAGAATCAACGAAAACGAAGTGGTAGAAATAATACACGTAAAATTAAACGACTTAAATAATCAAGACAACTACAAAAGAAAAAATATTATCGAAAATGGATTTGATATCGACGTTCCATATTTCGATGCAAGAGGAAATCATGTTTGGGGTGCAACAGCAATGATTTTAAGTGAATTTATTGAAATGTTAAAAGAAATAAACACTATTCGCTAACTACGTTTTTATAATGTTCGTATCGGTCAAGAACTTCTGAAACGTAGTCAAATGGTTCTTTTCCTCGACAGTATCCATGCTTTACAACCGGGTCTCGATAGTATTTTGGCTCTGATTTTTTTAGCATGTATATATCAACATTATCGTCCCAAATATTTGGATCTTTTCCATTTTTTTGTGCCAATCGCTGTGCATCAAACACATGACCTGGTCCTACATTATATGAAGCCAAAACAAATTTTATTCTCTCCTCTTCAGCTTCAATGTAGTTAAATTGCTTCTCAAGAAATTTGATAAACTGAACTCCTGCTTCAATATTTTCTTCGGGTGTGGAAAGACTATCAACACCGAATCTTTCAGCGGTAACAGGCATTAATTGCATAATTCCGTATGCTCCTGTCCAAGCTTCAACATCATGATTAAACTTCGACTCTTGGTAAATTAATGATGCTAGTAATTTCCAATCCCAACTTAATATTTTGCTTTGCTTTTTTATGAAATAATCGTAATCTGAAATTTTTCCCGTTAAACTTGAAAAATACTCACTTCGTTTTATGCTAACTGACTTATTATTTTTAAAATATTTTTTATATATTCTTCTATGTTGCTTCGAATTTTTAAATTTTTCGAGCCAACTATTTATACTTGACAAAAGAGAATCAGATCCTTTTCTTACACCCCAAGCAATATCTTGATAACTACCAATAGCTGTATTAATATCTAAAATCGGATAATATTTTTGATTAACAAGGGCTACATTTTCATCAGAGATTGCATATGCAATTTCTCCACTAGCTACTTTTGAAATAATTTCCTCAGTTTCTATATCAAGTTCTACTATATGAATGCTATCACCAATTTCTTTTGAAATATTTTTCAATCGATCTTCGTGAGAAGTATTTCGCTGTATATAAACTTGTTTCCCTGCTAAATCTTTAGGATTGCGAACAATTGTGCTATCTAATTCTAATTTACTCAAATTGTACCAATTCTCGGGTTTCTTCTGAACCAGTACCTGACGAGTTTGACTTAAAGGATTTGAAAAATTTATTAATTGACTTCGTTTATCGGTTATGGTAAGATTTATAGCAATAATATCGCATTCATGATTTTCAAGTTTTTCAAATATCTCATCAAGGTCATTCGATACAATAATTTCTAACTTAACATTTAAATAATCTGCGAGATTTTTTAGCATCTCAAATTGATAGCCCATTGGTTCTCCTTTATAAATAAAGTAGTCAGTTGAATTATTTTGAGTAATTGCAATTAATTTCCCCCTCTCAATAATTTCTTTCAAATCAAATTCACTCGCAACAATCGGGTTGTAAGTCGATTGATTTTTACAATTTATTCCTTGAAAAAGGATTAAACAAGAAATCAGCAATATTACAATACTATTTTTCATTATATATTTTTGAAGATTGCGAGTTTTATACGCATAAATGTGCTCTACTACTTTAAAAATTTGATTAAAAAAATAAAAATATTGACAAACGAATTAATCATAAAAATTCCATGATATCCCCATTTTAAGGGTTCTACCATTGATAGGATATTTAGATAATGTATATAATGGAGTTGTATTTGTGAGCATATAATTTACATGTGTTACTTTTAAAAAAAATCGAGCTCGTTTTAATTTAAGCCTTAAAAAAACATCAAGCAAAGGATAGTTTCCAACTAAATCATCATTCTGAATATAAAACACCCCTGTTGCGGGTTTATAAGCATAACCATAATATTCATCGTAATAATAAAAATCAAAGCCTAAATTCACATTTAAAACTTTTTTGAATAAATTAAAGTTTACATAAGTTGAATTAAAAAATATTATTGATGGAATTCGTAAAACCGTTTTATTTCCATTGTCTTGGTAAACTAATTGATTATTGAAATGAAAATTACCTAATGTGAAATTTTTAATTAAATATCCCGAATAAACATTATAAGTAGAAGTTGTTTGAGTGGGCTGTGCTATTTCATTGTAATAAATAAAATTATCAAAAATATTGCTTGTTACACCTAGCGAAAGATTCCATACTGGTATTGAATAAAATAATTTTATACTAGTTACATCTTTTGCTAAAAAAGTACTATCCCATTGATAATGATTTGAGTAATAATTTTCTTCAAAAAAATCAGGAGCTTTACGCGAAAAATTTGCGGATAAAGAAATAGAAGATCTTAAATTTGATATACTATCTTTACTAAAGAAGTTTTTTCTTATAAATCCAGAAACTTCAAAATTTGAATTTCGATGTCCACTAATAAAATATTTAGTGTTCAAATACCAATTTAACTTTTTATTGAAATTATTATAAATTCCAGCAAAAATAGCTGAGTTAAAATACAACGTATCAAAATGTGTTTTATATGGAAATAAAATCGAATCTACCACATTCAATGAATCAAGGCAGGGTAAACTATATTTTAATATTTCATGATAAAAACCAACCCTTGCTCCAACTTTGAATTTTTGCTCATTTAATTTTAATTGAAAGGTATTTGCAAACAACCTTTGTGCTATAGAATCAAAAGTTGCTGTAGAATCCATAAAGATCGGAATAGAATTAAAATCTATATATGGAACAATAGTCGAATCGTTTAAATAATCTATCGAATCTGTTTTTACTCCATTATAAAAACCAGACAATGGGTTTACATCTTCGTAAACCCTATAAGTTTTATAATATTCCAATACATGTTGTAAACTAGCTAAATGAACAAACTTTCTATTATTTACATTACTTGTGTCAGTTTTCGAGGAATCAAGTATGTCTTTATTGTAACCTAGCCTAAACTCCTGACTTAAAAAAGCACTAGTATATTTAATTGTAGAACTTGCATTATCTAAATTTACACCGAAAAATTCAGGAGAAATATACTCACTAAAATTAACAAGGGTTTCCAATCCACCATTTTCATAATACATAAACTTATTATAAGCAAAATTTGTATGTAAATTATAAAACTTCGAAATATAACTCGAAAATATAGTAAATGAATTTTTCTTTGTTTTCTGTCTTTTATAAAATCCTACTGATGAAACAAGATTGTATCTAAATCCAAAATTCAATTTTTTATTTACATTTCTTGTATGAAATACATCAAGACTTTGCTCTTGTGCCCCATTCGAATAGAATACACTTGAAAAAGGTTTTTTCGTATCATAAAATTGAATATTATGATATGAAAATAAAAAAGGATTTATTGTATTTAAAAAGTAATTATCAAAATAATTGTAGTCTAATAAAATATTTGAAATAGATGGAGATGCTAAAGTTCCCAAATACGAATTCGAAAAAGATAGCTTTTGCATTGGGTTATAAATTTGAAAATCATTCAATGTTGAATCTATAGATGTAAAATGATTATCAAAAAAAGAATCAAACTTCCAAGATTTAATTACTAATGCTGAATCTGGATTAGACGCAATTGAAAATGAATAAATAAAAAGTGTGAAGAATAAAAATACTATGTGGCGTTTGTAATTTAACATTCAAACATAATTTTAAAAAAAAAGCCCCAACAATGTTGGGGCTTCAAAAGTCGGCGACGACTTACTCTCCCGCTAAACGCAGTACCATCAGCGCTAGTAGGCTTAACTTCTCTGTTCGGAATGGGAAGAGGTGGAACCCTACTGCAATAATCACCTTAAGCTTTTAAATAAGATCGACGTATTAGAAGAAAGTATAAAATATATTTTCGAAAGAGAAGCTTACGGGTAATTAGTACCACTCGGCTTTGACATTACTGCCTTTACACCTATGGCCTATCAACGTCATAGTCTTTAACGACCCTTAAAGGAAAATTCATCTTGAGGGAAGCTTCGCACTTAGATGCTTTCAGTGCTTATCTCGTCCAAACGTAGCTACCCTGCGATGCAGCTGGCGCCACAACAGGTACACTAGAGGTTTGTCCAACACGGTCCTCTCGTACTAATGTCAGATCCTCTCAATTTTCCAACGCCCACAACAGATAGGGACCGAACTGTCTCACGACGTTCTGAACCCAGCTCGCGTGCCACTTTAATCGGCGAACAGCCGAACCCTTGGGACCTTCTCCAGCCCCAGGATGTGACGGGCCGACATCGAGGTGCCAAACCGCTCCGTCGATATGAGCTCTTGGGAGCGATCAGCCTGTTATCCCCGGCGTACCTTTTATCCTTTGAGCGATGGCCCTTCCATACGGAACCACCGGATCACTATGCTCTACTTTCGTACCTGGTCGACTTGTCGGTCTCACAGTCAAGCGCCCTTATACCATTACACTCTACGCACGGTTACCATTCGTGCTGAGGGCACCTTTAGAAGCCTCCGTTACTCTTTTGGAGGCGACCACCCCAGTCAAACTACCCACCAAACACTGTCTCCCGTTAGGGATTAGACTCCAAATAAGCAAAGGGTGGTATTTCAACGGCGACTCCACACAAGCTAGCGCCCATGCTTCGAAGTCTCCCACCTATCCTACACATCACTTACCCAAAATCAATGTTAAGCTATAGTAAAGGTGCACGGGGTCTTTCCGTCCCGTTGCGGGTATCCGGCATCTTCACCGGAACTACAATTTCACCGAGCTCATGGCTGAGACAGTGCCCAGATCGTTACACCATTCGTGCAGGTCGGAACTTACCCGACAAGGAATTTCGCTACCTTAGGACCGTTATAGTTACGGCCGCCGTTTACTGGGGCTTCGATTCAATGCTTCT